>Ga0180221_1000025_pt1 | contig 409310 bp, 406 predicted proteins | sample eDN5th37CKraftMG_FD_151339 | JGI IMG/M metagenome (GOLD analysis project Ga0180221, IMG submission 151339) | Enriched Miracle-Growth compost microbial communities from Emeryville, California, USA - eDNA 5th pass 37_C Kraft MG (version 2) (version 2) ... | reverse complement strand
CCGCCTGCCCGCCCGGCGTCATCCACGGCTACGAAAACCGCAGCCTCGAACCCGTCTATTTCCAGGTCATGCTCGGCCGCGCTCAACCCGAACTCATGGGATACGCCAGCGACGACCTCTTCCAGAAGCGCGACGGACACCTCAAATCCATCCCCCGCGCCTGAGCACGCATCCAAGGAGAATGAACGATGCAATTGGTTGGCGAACAACTGGTGCCGGCAGACCAGCGGACGACGTGGGAAGCGCTGAACGATCCCGAGGTGCTGCGGCAGTGCATCCCGGGCTGCGATGCCATCACCGAGGACGGCGAGCATGCCTACCGGGTCGACATGAGCGTGCGCATCGGCCCCGTCAGCGCGAAGTTCAAAGGCAGGCTGCGGCTGCTGGACATCCAGGCCCCGACCGCCTATAGCCTGGAATTCGAGGGCCAGGGCGGGGCTGCCGGATTCGGCAAGGGCACGGCCGCCGTCCGGCTCGAACCCGAGGCCGGCGCCACCCGGCTGAGCTACACCGTCGATGCCGCGATCGGCGGCAAGCTGGCGCAGGTGGGCGCGCGATTGATCGAGGCCGCGGCGCGCAAACTGTCGGACGACTTCTTCGGCAAGTTCAACGCGCTCATGCAGCCCGGCGCCGGCGACACGGCGGCGGCCGAGCCCGCCGGGGACGCCGTGCCGCGCTGGAAACGGCTGTTCAGGAAAGAGGGGGCGCCGTCCTAGACAAAAGGAAAAGCGCCGGGGCGCGGCCTTCCCGCCCCGGCGCGCCGCGGATCACTCCGCCTTGATACCGGCCGTCCTGGCCGCCGCGCCGTAGCTCGCCACGTCCCGCTTGATCAGGTCGGCCGACTGCGCCGAATCCAGGAAGAACACATCCAGTCCCGCGCCCGACAGCTTGGCGCGGGTTTCCGGCGATTCCAGCGCCTGCCTGACGTCGCTCTCGATCCTGGCCACGACGTCCTTGGGCGTGCCCGCGGGCGCGGCCAGGCCGTAGTAGTTTTCCACCGAGAAATTCTTCAGCGCGGGAATGCCGGACTCCGCCACGGTGGGGATATCCTTGGCCGATTCCGAGCGCTTCGCCGACGTGACCGCGATGGGCACCAGCTTGCCGCTCTTGATGAAGGGCAGCACCGTGGGCATGGTCGCCACGACCGTGTCGACGTGCCCCGCGACCGCATCCACCACGGCTGGACTGCAACCCCGGTGCGGCACGTGCACGGCCTTGGTGTGGGTCTCGACCTTGATCAGTTCCATCGCGAAGTGGTGGGCCGTGGCCGCGCCGCAGGTCAGGTAGTTCATTTCGCCCTTTTCCCGCTCCATCTTGGCCAGCAGCTCCGGCATGGTCTTGACCTTCGCCTTGGGGTTGACGGCGATCACAATGGCCGAGGACGTCATCATGCCCGCGAAGGCGAAGTCCTTGGTGATGTCGAACTCGGTCTCGGTATAAAGCACGCGGTTGATCGCGTGCGTGTTGCTGACCAGCAGCAGGGTGTGGCCGTCCGGCGCGGAACGATGGACGTTCAGCGCGCCGATATTGCCACCCGCGCCGATCACGTTCTCGACCACCACGGCGTGGGGTTTCCATTTCTCCGCGAGCTTCTCGGCCATGATGCGCGCGGTCTGGTCCGCCGCGCCCCCGGGCGTGAAGCCGACCACGATGCGCACCGCCTTGGTCGGAAACCGCGTTTCGGCGTGGCCCTGCTGCATAGCCGCCATGAATAGCGCCGCAACGACGCCTGCGCACACGCGCACCTTGTTCAAGCTGGACATTGTTCAACCCCTTCCCAGGAAGTAAGAACTGCTTGGATCGATGAATTTGCCGGCGGGATGCCGGCGGTATGGCAAGGCGTCAGCCCGCCGCCTGCTCGTGCGCGGCGATCTGCCGGACGAGCTCGACCGGCTCCACGGGCACCCGTGATACCCGGATCCTGAAATCCGCCAACGCGTCGTCGATGGCCGAGGCGATGGCCGAGGTGACGGGTATCGTCCCGGCCTCGCCCACGCCCTTCACGCCCAGCGGATTGCTGGGCGCCGGAGACTCGGTGAACGAGATCTCCAGCGGCGGCACTTCGGTGGCGGTCGTCAGCAGGTAGTCCGCGAAAGTCGTGCTGATGGGCTGGGCCTGATCGTCGTAGCGCATGCACTCGAACAAGGCGTTGCCGATGCCGTGCACGATGCCGCCGTGGATCTGGCCCTCGGCGGTCATGGGATTGATCAGCGTGCCGCTGTCGTGGGTCGCGACATAGCGCAGGATGCGCACCTCGCCCGTCACGATGTCCACCTCGACCTCGCAGGCGTGAAAGCCGTGCGCATAGGCCATGTCGGTGGGCTCCCAATGGATGGTGGCTTCCAGGCCCGCGCCCACCCCGGGCGGCAGGTCATAGCCGGGTATGCCTCGCAGCAGGCGGGCGATCTCGCTGTAAGTCACCGCTCGGCCGGGATCGTCGGTCGCGCAGACCGTACCGTCGCGCAGGCGAACCGCCGACTCGTCCGTCTTCAGCATGATGGCGCCGACCTTGCGCAGCTTGGCCGCCACCGCCACCGCGGCGTAGTGCACGGACGAACCGGCGGTCACGGTCTGCCGGCTGGCGAAACCGCCCACCCCCATCGACGTATGAGCGGTGTCACCGGAAATCACCTGCACCGATTCGACCGGCACGCACAGCTGTTCGGCCGCGATCTGTGCCATGGCGGTGTTCAGGCCCTGTCCCATCGCCATCGCGCCGGTGGCCACGGTGACGTGTCCGTTCGACGACACGCGCACGCTGCCGGACTCGAAGGGCCCGCGTCCCGTCCCCTTGACCGCGTGGGCGAAGCCCAGGCCGATGTAGCGCCCGTCGCGCCGCGCCGCCTGGCGCCGCGCCTCGAAGCCGGCATAGCCGATCTGCTCCAGCACGCGGCGCTGCGCATCCAGGTAGTCGCCGCTGTCGAGCACGATGGGCCGGCCCGACCGGGCAGTCAGCGGCTTGACGTAGGGCATCTTCTCCGCCAGCACCAGATTGCGCGCGCGCACCGTGGCGCGGTCCTCGCCCAGCTCGAAGGCGATCCGGTCCAGCAGGCGCTCCATGACGAAGGTACCTTGCGGATACCCCGCCCCACGCACCGGGATCACGTAGATCTTGTTGGTCTGCACCACCGTGACCCGCATCTCGTACGCGGGAATGGCGTAGGGGCCGGTCACCGCCGTGCTGGAGTTGTAGGCGCAGTTCACGCCCTGGGGCGTATAGGCGCCCTGGTCGTGCAGCATGGTCCCGCGTATGCCCCGGACCACGCCCCGCTCGTCGCAGGCCACCTCGACGTCCCAGAGCTGGTCGCGCTCCTGGATGGCGCCCAGGAAGTGTTCCATGCGGTCCTCGATCCACTTGACCGCGCGCTTGTGGTGCCAGGCAACGGCGGCCACCGCCAGTTCCTCGGGATAGACCACGAACTTGCAGCCGAAGCCGCCGCCCACGTCGGGCGCCACGACCCGGACCAGCGAGTCGGGCAGGCCCAGCGCCTTGGCGACGGTGAAAGCCAGTTCGTGCGGCATCTGGGTCGAAGCCCAGATCATCAGCGCGCCCTGGTGCTTGTCATACTGCGCCACCATGCCCCGGCACTCCATCGGATGGGCGCCGCCGCGGTGCTGGGAAATCGTCTCGCGGAAAACGTGCGGCGCATCCTGGAACGCCGCATCGCACTCGCCGTAGCCCACGCGGAATTCCCGCAGCACGTTGCCAGGCGCCTCGCGCCGCACCTTGGGTGCGTCGGGTTCGAGCGCGGCCTGCACGTCGGAGACGGCCGGCAGCGGATCGTAGTCCACCATCACCAGCGCCGCGCCGTCCTCCGCGATGTAGCGGGAAGTCGCCAGCACCATCGCCACCGCCTCGCCCACGAAACACACTTCCTCGGGACACAGCACATAAGGCGTGATGTCGGGCGGCAGGTCGCTGGTCGGCCAGCCCAGCGGCATGCGCAGGGCCTCGACGTAGGTCGCCATCTCGCGCGCGTCGATGACCGCGACCACGCCCGGGACCTCCAGGGCGGCCGAACCGTCCACGCCGCGGATCAGCGCATGGGCGTGGGGGCTGCGGACGAAGGCGACGTGCAGGGCGTCGGGCAGGTCGATGTCGGCCACGTAGCGGCCCGCCCCCGTCAGCAGGCGGACATCCTCGGCGCGCAGCGCGCGCTTGCCGATAGGCGAGGTCGAGACCCGGTCACGCGCGTTCATGGACGGCCCTCCTGCTTTCCAGGGTGCGCATGGCAGCGGCCACGATGTTCTGGTATCCGGTACAGCGGCAGATGTGTCCGGACAGGGCCAGCCTGACGTCGTCCTCGGTCGCCTCGGGCATGTCGCGCAGCAGTTCGGTCAGGGTCATCAGGATGCCCGGGGTACAGAAGCCGCACTGCAATCCATGCAACTCCCGGAATGCCTGCTGCAGATCGTTGAGTTCGCCGTTGCCGGCCAGCGATTCGACCGTATGGATTTCGTAGCGCTGCGCCTGCGCCGCCAGCATCAGGCAACTGCGCGCGGTGGCCCCGTTCACGTGCACCGTGCAGGCGCCGCATACGCCGTGCTCGCAGCCCAGGTGGGTGCCGGTCAGCCCCAGGTCGTTGCGCAGGCAATCGCCCAGCGTCGTGCGCGGTTCGACGCTGACCGCATGCCGGGTGCCGTTGACGCACAGGGATATCTTCGCCAGCTCGCCGACTTCGAGTTTCTTCATGATGTGTGTTCCTGGGAAAGAACGCCGGCGCGTTCGAGCGCCTTGAGCAGCGCGCGTTCGAGCAGGCGCTGGGCTAGCCGTTGTCGGTACCACGCGGGATAGGTCGGATCGCCGACCGCCTCGCACCGGGCGGCCTGCGCGCAGGCCTCGCGCACCACCTCCTGGGTGGGGGCATTCCCCTGGAGCACGCGCTCGGCCGCCTCGACGCGGAACGGCACCGACGCCACACCCCCCAGGGTCAGCGAACAACGTTCGACCGCGCCGCCCGCGTCCAGCAGGACCAGCGCGGCGGCCGACACGATGGCGAAATCGCCGTGCCTGCGTCCGTACTCCACGAACGCATGGCCGGCGCGCGCGGGCCAGGGCGTGAAGCGGACGGCAGCCAGGATTTCGTCGGGTTCCAGACACGAAGTCATCAGGTCCACGGCGAACTCCCGCATGGACACCATCCGTTCGCCGCGCACACTGCGCAGGGAAAGCCGCGCGTCCATGGCGATCGCGACCGTGGGCTGTTCAGCGGAAGGATCCAGATGGCAGATGCTGCCGCCCAGGGTGCCACGGTTGCGCGTCTGCCTGTGCCCCACGTTCAGGATGGCTTCCTTGAGCAGGGGCAGGCGCTCGGAGACCAGGGGCGAGAACTCGATGTCGCGCTGGCGGGTCATCGCGCCGACGACGATGTCGCCGCCGTCCTCGCGCAGGCCCGCCAGCTCGGCGATGCCGTTCAGATCGATGACATCGTCGGGAAAGGCCAGCCGCAGGTTGAGCATGGGCATCAGAGACTGCCCGCCCGCGATCACGCGGGCATTGTCGCGGCTCGCCAACAGCTCCAGCGCCTCGGGCAGCGACTCCGGCAGGTGCAGGGAAAAGGGAGACGGTTTCATGGCGCCCCGCCTCAGATCCGGGTCAGGTCGAGCGTGGAGGGCCAGAACAGCTCTTCCGGCGCGACCTTGCGCGCCGACAGGCCCTGCTCGTGGTGATAGCGCACGAACGTCTCCAGCACGTGGCGATTGGCCTCGAACCCATAGCTCCAGTAGTCGTCGCCCATGTCGCGCCTGGCCTGTTCATAGGCCGCGACGCCCCAGGGCAGGCTGTGATAGAGGTGGCCGATCTGCCCCATCTCGGCGAAAGCCAGATCCTTGGCACGGGTGAACGCCTTGAGCACGTTGACCGCCAGCCACGGATGCCGCTCTGCCAGTTCCTTGCGGATGCCGATGGCATGCATGGTCGGAAAGATGCGCGTGCGCCGGAAGTAGTCCGCCTCGACACCGGGATAGTCCGGAAACATGCGGGCGACGCCCGGTTCGCCTCGCAGGAAACAGGACGGCGCCCGTGCGCTGATGACGGCATCCAGTTCGCCATCGGCCAGCATGCCGCTCAGCGTCTTGTCGCCGGCGATCTGCTCCAGCTCGATGCCCGGCGGCAGCTTGATCGGCGCGCGCTCCTCGCGCCCCGCCTGCTCGACGCCGCCGCGCCGCCACCGCACGGAAGCCGGGTCCAGGCCATAGTCATCCTGCAGGATGCCGCGTATCCACACGTTGGCCGTGATCTGGTACTCGGGCAGCCCCACCTTCTTGCCCGCCAGGTCCGACGGCGACCGGATGTCCCGGTCGGTGCGGATGTAGATGCCGGAGTGGCGGAACAGCCGCGAGACGAAGGCGGGAATCGCGACGTACGCGTTCTGGCCGCGGGACGTCATCATCGTATGGCTGCTGAGCGAGATCTCGCAGATGTCGAACTCCGCGTATTTGAAGGCGCGGTGGAACGATTCCTCGGGCTCGAGCTGCGAGGTGACCAGGTCCACGCCTTCGATACCGGCCCGGCCGTCCATCAGCGCGGACGTCCGGTCATAGTTCGCACAACTCATGCTCAATTGCAGGCTTTTCATAGGATGGCGTCGAGATCATGGATGCGCGGCAACGAGGAACGATGAGTGCCTGCGCGGATTGATAATTGACTAAACAGTCAACATCTTATATCCGACTTCAAGGCATATCAACGGATTTTTTTGGACCAAGCTGACCGTATAGTCAATACACCATGCCCCAAACAGGGGCACGGTCAGTCCGCCCGCGCCTGCGCCATCACCCAGTCGCGGAAGTCGCGGACGTGGGCATCGTTCTGCAGGCGCTCGGGATAGACCAGGTAGAAAGCCGAGTCCAGCACGAGCCGGCCCGCGAAGGGCGCGACCAGCCGGCCGGCGGCCAGGTCCTCGGCCACCAGCGCGTACTGCCCCATCGCGACGCCCATGCCTTGCAGCGCCGCCTGGTAGGCCAGCGTGACGTTCTCGAAGGTCAGCCCGTGCGCCGGATCGACGCCTTCCACCCCATGGGCGTCCAGCCACCGTCCCCAGTAGTCGGGCCGGGCCGACGATTGCAGCAAGGTATGGCACGCCAGATCCGCGGGCTCGCGCAAGGGCGCGGGGCCGGCAAGCAAGGCCGGACTGCACACAGGCAGCAGTTCGATGTCCACCAGCCTGTGGGCGATCACGCCCGGCCAGTCGCCATGGCCGATGCAGATGGCGACGTCGGCGTCGCTTAGATTGTCCAGTTGCTTGAGCGACGTGGTGAAAACGGCATCGCGGTCCGGATGCCGCGCATGGAACTCGGCCATGCGCGGCAGCAGCCAGCGCATGGCGAACGTCATCTGGCACCACACGTGCAGCGGCTGGTCCCGGTTCCGGTTCAGGGCCTTGGTGGTCGCCTGCGATATGCGCTCGAAGGCTCCGCTCAGGTCGTCGCGGTACTCCCGGCCCGCCGGCGTCAGGCGTACTTCGCCGCTGGCACGCTCGAACAGGCGCATGCCCAGGAATTCCTCCAGTACGCGGATCTGCCGGCTGACCGCGCCCGTCGTCACGTGCAGCTCACGCGCGGTCTGCGTGAAGCTCAAGGTGTGCGAGGCGGACTCGAACACCCGCAGGGGGTTCAGGGGCGGCAGTTTCATCCTGGAGATGTTGATGAAAAGTAAACCGGGTTGACTATATATCGATTGCCTGACGGCGCCCAGGCCCGCACGATTCGAGTCTGACGAACCGGAGGCATTCCCGCATGAAGACCATCTTGCTCGCAGGCTTCGGAGCCATGGGGCAGTCGATTTTTGATCAACTGAGGGACGATCCGCGCATCGGCCGGTGGCTGGTGCTGGAACGGGCTGAACGGGCCGACGACGCCCGCCGCAAGCTGGGCAGGCATGGCCAGGTGGTGCAATCGGTCGACGGCCTGGAAACCCGCCCCGACTTCGCCGTCGAATGCGCCGGCCACGAAGTGCTGGGCACCCTGGTGCCCCAGTTGCTGGAACAGGGCATCGACACCATCGTCGCGTCGGTGGGCGCGCTGGCGCTGCCCGGCATGATCGAGCGGCTGGACGCGGCCTGCCAGGCGGGCCGGGCGCAACTGACGCTGGTGCCGGGCGCGCTGGCCGGCGTCGACGCGCTGGCCGCCGCGCGCGAAAGCGGTCTGGCGTCAGTGCACTACACCGGGCGCAAGCCGCCCGGCAGTTGGCGCGGCACGGCGGCCGCCAGTTTGTGCGACCTGGAACATCTTGCCGAAGCCACGGTGTTCTTCGAAGGCACCGCGCGCGAGGCCGCCGCGACCTTCCCGCAGAACGCCAACGTCGCCGCCATGGTCGGGCTGGCCGGCCTGGGGCTGGACCAGACCCGGGTCCGCCTGATCGCCGACCCCGCCGCCGGCGGCAACACGCACACCATTTCGGCGCGCGGCGCCTTCGGCCGGCTCGAGGTCATGGTCGAGGCCGCCGCCTTCGCGTCCAACCCCAAGACCTCGGCGCTGGCCGGCATGTCCATCGTGCGCGCCGTGCGCAATCGCCTGAACGCCATCGTGATCTGAACACCCTGTGCAAGCCGGCACCCGGCGCGGCACCCACGACATCGTTGCAAGGACCATCATGCTCAAGAAACTCATCCCCTGCCTGGCCGCGCTGGGCACCATCGCCGGCCCCGCGATGGCCGCCGCACCCTTCCCCGCCGGCCCCATCACGATCGTCGTGCCGAATGCGGCCGGCGGCCTGGCCGACAACATCGCCCGCCCGCTGGCCGATGCCTTGGGCCATGAATTGAAACAGCCGGTCATCGTCGAGAACAAGGGTGGCGCCGGCGGTGTCGTGGGCACGGGCATGGTCGCGCGCGCCAAGCCCGACGGCTACACGCTGCTGCTGACGCTGTCGTCCATATCGGGGCTCCCCGAGGCCGACCGCCTGCTGGGCCGCAAGCCGGCCTTTCAGCTGGACCAGTTCGTACCCATTGCGCGCATCACCGCCGACCCCAACCTGCTGGTGGTCCGGGCCGACGCGCCGTGGAAGTCGGTGGCCGAACTGGTCGCGGATGCCAAGAAGCACCCGCAGGCGCTGAACTACGGGTCGTCGGGCGTGTACGGCGCCATGCACATTCCCATGGAAATGCTGAAGGCCGCATCCGGTGCTCCCATCACCCACGTGCCGTTCTCGGGCGGCGGCCCGGCCCTGGTGTCGCTGCTGGCCGGGCAGATCCAGCTGGCGGCCAGCGGGCCCGCCAACGCCAGCACCTTCGTCAAGTCAGGCAAGATGCGGCCGCTCGCCCATTGGGGCACCAAGCCGCTGGCCTCGATGCCCGATGTCCCCAGCCTGAAGTCGCTGGGCTACGATGTCGAGTTCACCCAATGGTCGGCCCTGGTCGCCCCTGCCGCCACCCCCAGGCCCGTCATCGACGCGCTGCGCGAGGCCGTCCGCAAAGTCACCGCGCAAGCGGAGCTGCGGCAGGTTTTCGTCAACCTGGGCAGCCCCCTCGACTATATGGACGCGCCCGAATTCGCGCCCTACTGGAAGGCCGACGCCGAACGCGTGCAGGCTGCCGTTCGCCGCATCGGCAAGGTGGACTGACATGCCGAATCCTCCCGCAATCCCGCCGTCCCTGCGCCAGGCCATGGCGGAACTCGGTCCGCGCTGGGGCACCAGCGTGCAGGCCCACGTCCGCCAGATGGTGCTGGGATTCTCCGAGGTCCTGCGCGACGCCCCGAAACTGGCCACGGTCACGCGCGACATTCCCTATGGCGGCGATCCGCGCCAGTGCCTGGACGTCTTCCAGCCGCTGGGCCCGGCGGCCGCGCGCCGGCCGGTGCTGATGTTCGTGCACGGGGGCGCCTTCGTCGAAGGCGAGAAAGACCGCACGGCAGAGATCTACAGCAACGTGCTGTGGTACTTCGCCCGGCACGGCATCATCGGGGTCAACGTCGAATTCCGCCTGGCGCCCGCCCATCCCTATCCCAGCGGCACGCAGGACATCGCCGCCGCGGTGGCCTGGGTGCGCGCCCACGCCGACGAGCTGGGCGCCGACCCCGGCCGCATCTTCCTGATGGGACATTCGGCCGGGGGCACGCATGCGGCGCACTACGCCTACGATGCCCGCTTCCACCCGCCCGAAGGACACGGCCTGGCCGGCCTGGTGGTGGTGTCCGGCCGCGTGCGTGCCGAGAACTCGGCGGAGAACCCCAACGCCAGCCGGGTGGAGGCCTACTACGGCACCTCGCCCGCCACGATGGAGGACGGTTCGCCGGTCAACCACGTCACGGCGCAGGCGCTGCCCACCATGATCGCCGTCGCCGAGTACGAGAACCCGCTGATCGACGTGCACTGCGTGGAGCTGCTGGCCGCACTGACCCGCGTCCGGCGCCGCGCGCCGCGCTTCGTCTGGATGGCGGGCCACAACCATACGTCGATCGTGGCGCACTTCAACACCGCCGAGGACGACCTGGGCCGGCAGATCCTGGCGTTCATGGAGCGGCCGTCCTAGCAGGCCGCCCCGCCCGGAATCAATTGCCCAGCAACGCCCCGGCGAACTCGTCCGCCACGAAGGGCTGCAGGTCGTCGATCCCCTCGCCCACGCCTATCCAGTACACCGGCACCGGCCGCACGCCTTGCGCGCCGGCCGCCACCGCGGCCAGGATGCCGCCCTTGGCGGTGCCGTCCAGCTTGGTCACGATCAGGCCGGTCAGGCCCAGGGCCTGGTCGAAGGCCTTGATCTGCGCCAGCGCGTTCTGCCCCGTGTTGCCGTCTATCACCAGCAGCACCTCGTGCGGGGCCGAGGCGTCGGCCTTGGCGATCACGCGCTTGATCTTCTTGACCTCTTCCATCAAGTGCAGCTGCGTGGGCAGGCGGCCGGCGGTATCGACCATCACCACGCCCATGCCGCGCGCCTGGCCGGACTTGACCGCGTCGAAGGCGACGGCGGCCGGATCCCCGCCTTCCTGGGCGATGACCGTGACGTCGTTGCGGCGGCCCCACTCCACCAGTTGTTCGCGCGCGGCCGCGCGGAAGGTATCGCCCGCGGCCAGCAGCACGCGTCGGCCCTGTTGCTGGAAGGTGCGCGCCAGCTTGCCGATGGACGTGGTCTTGCCGGCCCCGTTCACGCCCGCGATCATGGTCACGATGGGCGCGGGGCGGTCCAGGTCGAAGCGGCGCTCGAGCGGCCGCAGATGCTCGGCCAGCAGTTCGCGCAGTACCTGGCGCACGCGGTCGCCATCCTCGATGCGTTCCTGGCGCACCCGCTCGCGCAGCCCCTTGAGCAGCGATTGCGCCGCGTCCACGCCGGTATCGGCCATGATGAGCGCGGTCTCCAGTTCCTCGAACAGGTCCTCGTCGACCTTCACGCCCACGAACAGCGTGGTCAGGCTCTGGCCGGTGCGCGACAGCCCGCTCTTGAGGCGCGCCAGCCACGACGACTTGGCGGGTGGGGCCGCCTGGGGCGCCGGAGCCGGAGCCGGAGCTGGAATCGGAGCTGGTGCGGGGACGGGCTGGGCCGGCGCGGGCGCCGCCGGCTCCTCCGGCACGGGAGGCGGCGCTACCGGCGTGTCGGGCGCCGCCATCCCGGGAGCGACGGGCTCCTGGGCAATTGGCTCCCGGGGAGCCGGCGGGACGGCGGGCTGGTCCGCCGCCGGCGCGGGAACGGGCGCGGCGGGCGGCTCCTGCGCACGATCCTGCTCGGGGGAAGGCTGGGGGGTCTTCTTCTTGAAGAAACTGAACATGGAAACCTGTCTGCTGTAACGGCCTGCGCCTTCATCGGGACGACGGGCGGCGGCCCACCCGGCGGACACGCGGCCGCCGGCATATAGAATCTGGGATTCTACCGGTCGATCGCCATGCCCTCATCCCGCCCTCCCGCCGCCCGCTCCCACCGCTCCGCTCCGCACAAGGTCCGCATCATCGGCGGCCGCTACAAGCGCACCCCGCTGCCCGTGCTGGACCTGCCCGGCCTGCGCCCCACGCCCGACCGCGTGCGCGAGACCCTGTTCAACTGGCTCAACCATCTGTGGGGCGGCGAATTCGCCGACAAGACCGTGCTCGACGCCTTCGCCGGCTCGGGCGCGCTGGGCTTCGAGGCCGCTTCCCGCGGCGTGGCACAGGCCGTGCTGGTGGAAAGCGACCGCCGCGCGACGGCGTCGCTGGAGGCACTGCGCGCGCGCCTGGGGGCGGACAATGTCAGCATCGTGACCGGCGACGCCCGCGCCTACCTGGCGCGTCCGGCCGCCCGTTTCGACCTGGTGCTGCTGGACCCGCCCTTCGGCCAGGACTGGCTGGATCGTATCCTCGCGTCATCATTGCAAGCACTTACTGACGGCGGAATGCTCTATATTGAAGCCGAAGCGCCGATACAGGCACCGCCCGGGACCGAATTGCTGCGGCAGGACAAGGCCGGCGCGGTACATTTCCATCTGCTGCGCGCCCAGGCGAAAGCGGCGTAGCGCCTGGAAACGTCTGATACGCGTCATTTCCAATTTGCTGCGCCGCGCAAATAAGGAAATAATCACATCATCCGGAAACCGGATGCCGGCCGCCGAAGGCGCCGGACGATTCGTCCCCGCCATCCGGGCCGGGACCGAAAAGGCTGACGCCCATCAATAGAAATACGGAGCCTACGCATGATCATTGCCGTATACCCTGGCACCTTCGACCCGATGACCCGCGGCCACGAGGACCTCGTCCGCCGCGCGGCCGGGCTGTTCGACAAGGTGGTGGTGGGCGTGGCGGTCAGCCGCAACAAGGCCCCCTTCTTCACGGTCAGCGAACGGGTCGAGATCGCCCGGGAGATCCTGGGCCACTATCCCAACGTCCAGGTGGCCAGCTTCTCCGGCCTGCTCAAGGACTTCGTGCGCGAACAGAACGCCCGCGTCATCGTGCGCGGCCTGCGTGCCGTCTCGGACTTCGAGTACGAGTTCCAGATGGCCGGAATGAACCGATACCTGCTGCCGGATGTCGAAACCATGTTCCTGACGCCTTCGGACCAGTACCAGTTCATCTCGGGCACCATCGTGCGCGAGATCGCCCAACTGGGCGGCGACGTCAGCAAGTTCGTCTTCCCGTCGGTCGAACGCTGGCTGCACGCCAAGGTCACGCAGCTGGGCGGTCGCGACGGCGCCTGAGTCCCCAAGCAGCAAGGAAGTCCCCACCATGGCTCTGCTGATTACCGACGAATGCATCAACTGCGACGTCTGTGAGCCCGAGTGCCCCAACGATGCCATCTACCTGGGCACGGAGATCTACGAGATCGACCCTGCCCGCTGCACCGAGTGCGTCGGCCACCACGACGAGCCGCAATGCAAGGTGGTCTGTCCGGTCGAGTGCATCGAGCTGCATCCCGAGTTTCACGAGACCCACGAGCAGTTGATGGTGAAGTACCGCAAATTGACGGCGCCCGCCTAGGGCGCGCCTTCCGTCAGAAATCCAGCACCACCTCGGCCCGGTCCCCCACGTTCAGCACGGCGCCCGGCGGCGCGCTGACGATGGCGTTCATGCCGAACGTCACGCCACCTTCGGGCTGGCTGCGGAAAGTGCCCAGCGTGGCCATGGGCTCATTCGCCCGCGCGCCGGTGAGCTGGTCGGTATTGGGGATCTCGCAGCGCACGCAGGGCTTGACCAGCGCCAGCCGGACCTCGCCCACCGTCACCAGCACGGTGTAGTCCTCGTCGTAGGCGCCGAACTCGCTCAGCACCACGTTGGGACGAAAGCGATCCATGCCGACCGGAGCCTGTCCCGCCGCCGCCAGCTTCTGGTTCAGTTCGGCCAGCGAAGCCTCGTTGGCCACCAGGATGGGGTAGCCATCGGCGAAGGCGAAAACGTGGTGTCGCGGAAAGCCTTCGGCCACCGGATGACGCGCCAGCCAATTCTCGATGCGCGTCGTGCTGGCCAGCCGATGCGATTGCGGGTGCACCTTGACCAGCCGGCATGGCGTACCCAGCAATGCGCCGAACCATTGGGCGGCCAGGTCCCCCTCGTCCACGGCATCGACCTCGTCGCGCCAGACCGTGACCCGCGTGCGCACGCTGTCGTCGTCTTCGACCACGTCGACCGGTATGTCCAGGCGCGGCTGCCCCGGTGCGGTCACGAGCAGGTAGCCGTCGCGCAGGTCGGTGCGAACCCGGGCCATGGCCGGATGGCTGCGCTGCGAAAGAAAGACGCCATTGGCGTCGACCACCATCCATCGGCGGTCGTTGTGCAGGCCGGCCATGCCGACGGGAGAGCGGTCCAGGGCGATGCCGCCGCAGGACTTGATGGGGTAGATGTACAGGCCGGAGATGGAAATGGACATCGGCTTTCCGCTAAGAATTCGTCTACCGGAACAATCCCTTGAGCCGGTCCTTGACCTTGCCGCGCAGCTTGTCGCCCGCCTCGGAAGGTTCGATGCCCAGCTCTTCCTTGAGTTTGTTCTTGACGGTGTTCTTGAGCACGTCGGTGGCGACCTTGCTCCATTGGATCGTATAGGACGGCGATGCGAAGGGCCCCGCCACGTGGACCGGCACGGTGACGTTGCGCAGATCCGCGAGGTCCTTGCCGTCCTGTCCCGTGGAGGTATTCACGACCGTGACCAGCGCCACCAGGTCGAAGCGTTCGCCCGGGATGTCGATGCGGGCCGGCTCCCCTTCCGAGATGCGCAGCAGCGGCGCCTTGGCGCTCAGGCTGCGCACGGTGCCGATGCCGCTGGCGAACACCAGCTGGGCCTGCAGTTCCGAAAAATCGGTCTGGAGCGTATCCTGGTGCTGCCTGGCATCGTCCTTGCGGGCGGAGAGCAGCGCACGGAAATCGCGCAGGGACTGGGCGACGTTCACGCCCTTGATGGCCCCGTCGCGCACCGCCAGGCTGGCCGTGCCGTTCAGGCCGCGCTTCATCTGCCCCACGGTCTTGCCGGTCGCGGTCAGGTTGAGGGCGATCGTCGCGCGGCCGATCAGGCCGTCCTTGTGCTTGAGATCGGACAACAGCGGTTGCAGTGAAACGTTGGTGAGCGTGGGCGCGAGGCCGATGCGGTTCGTGGACGCGTCCGCGAACACGCTGCCCGACAGCGAGCCGCCGTACAGCGACGCCTTCAGGCCACTGACATCGGCGCGCCCCTTGGCCACCCGCACCGAGGCGGAGACGTTGCCGGCCTTGAGCCCTCGCGCGACAAGATTGCCGACCTTGACGGTTCCGCTGGCCGTGATGTCCTCGAGCGCGGACAGGTCCACCGGCGGATCCGCGGGCGCGCGGACGCTGCCGCCGGCCCCGCCGCCCGCCGCCACCTGCCCGGCCGGGGGCATCAGCTTGTCAAGGTCCAGCGTATCGGCGGCGACGGTAAAGGCGATGCGCGGTTCGTCGAACTGCGACACCTCGGCCGAGGCGTTGAACTGGCCGCCTTCGATCATGGCATCGAGCCTGGCCACCACGTGTTCCCGCTCGAAGTTGGCGCGCACGCTGCCTTTGATGGGGATCGTCATCAGCTTGTCGGGAAGCGCGGGGTCCTGGATCTCCAGTTGGCCCGCCAGCTGGGGCAGCGATACTTTCCTGCGCGGCAGGCTGGCCTGGACCGGCGAGGCGCTGGAGAGCCGGACCACGCGCTCGCCTTCCTTGAGTTCTCCGTCCAGAGACAGGCGCTCGATGCCGAGCTTGTCGGCGCTGCCCGATATGCCCGACAGGGCCACGCGCAGGTCCAGGTCGCGCTTGCCATCCAGGCTCACCCGGGCGGTCAGCGCCTCGCCTTGGGCCGCCTGCGGCGACACGTGCAGCGCCGGCGCGGACAGCGACAGTTCGAAGGGATCGGCGCCCAGCTTGCCTTGCGCGGACAACGACAGTTTCTCGACCTGTACCCGGCCCTCGGCCAACCCGGCATTCAGGCGCGGGGCGTCCAGCCGCAGGTCCACGCCGCTGAGCGGCCGGCTGCCCGCCACGTCGCCCTGGAACGCGACCGAGACGCCCGAGGCGTCGATGGCCTGGCGCTGCCCGTCATAGGCGAAATCGCCCTGCGCCGTCAGCGCGGTGGCCCGGATGGAGGGCAGCACGCCCGTCGCCTTCAGGTCGAAGTCCTTGACCGAGAAAAAACGCTGCCCGGGATCCACCGTCAGCCGTCCCTGGACCTGGATGGTGGCATCCACGCGCGGATTCTGGCCCAGCACCCTGGCCGACAGGTCCAGGTCGAACGGCGTGCGCGGCGCCACGCGTCCCGTCGTGGCGGACAGCCGCTCCACTCGCATCGACGTGCCTTTCACGTAGTCGCGCAGCGCCAGCTCGCCACCGCTGAATTCGATGCCCGCCACGTCGAACAGCAAAGGTTTGCCGCCGGCATCCAGCTGGCCGCCCGCCTGCTGGTCAGGGGTCTTGGGCGCCGGGCCCAGCAGGTCCTCGAAATTGAACTTGCCGTCCTGGTAGCGCACCACGTTGGCCTTGAGTCCCACGACCCGGACGCGGTCGACCACGATGCGGCCGGACAGCAGCGGCAGCACCGCCACCGATACCCGTGCGGTATCCACCGCCGCGAAGATCTGGGTGGAACGAGGCTCGGACAGCGACAGCTTCTCGATCTCCACGCCCAGATTGGGGAAAACGCTGAACCGGACGTTGCCGTCCATGCGCAGGGTACGGTCGTAGCGTTTCTTGACCGCGTCGGCGACCGGACCCTTGTAGTGATTGGGATCGACCAGCAGCACCAGGGCCGTCAACCCGATGGCCGCCACGGCGAGCAGGACAGCCGCACCGATTGCGATGCGCTTGAACCACCGCATTTAACACGTCTCCGAAAATCCTGGATGGCCGGCGTGCCGCTGCCGGTTCCGCGACTGTACCCACCAGGCCTATATGATAACGGGTCCCCCCTACGCGCTGCATATGGAGAACCTGACATGACTGCTGAGAATTCCGGTATCGAACGCATCGAGTCGCGCACGGCGCAGATCGGGGGCGGCATCAGCGTGGACAGGGTATTGCCGGTACGACAGCACCGGCGCATCGGGGCCTGGTGTTTCCTGGACCATGCCGGGCCGGCCCGGTTCGAGCCCGGCCAGGGGATGCTGGTCGAGGCGCATCCCCACATCGGCCTGCAGACCTTCACCTGGCTGATCGAGGGCGAGGCCCTGCATCGCGACAGCCTGGGCAACGAGCAAATTCTGCGCCCGGGGCAGGTCAACCTGATGACCGCCGGCATCGGCATCAGCCATACCGAGGAATCCCTGCCCGACCAGCGCGTGCTGCACGCCGCCCAGCTATGGATCGCGCTGCCGCCCGGCAAGCAGGAAATCGCCCCGGCGTTCGACCATTATCCCGACCTGCCGCGCTGGTCGGAAGCCGGCCTGGACTTCACCCTGCTGGCGGGCTCCCATGCCGGGCGCACGGCGCCCACCCGGGTCCATACGCCGCTGGTCGGCATGGACCTGCAAAGCCCGGAAGCCGCCTCGCTGCGCCTGGCGCTCGAGCCCGGTTTCGAACACGGCCTGCTGGTGCTGGAAGGTGCGGCGCAGGTCGAGGGCGAACGCTTCGGCCCGAACGAGCTCGCCTACCTCTCGCCAGGGCGGGTCGAGCTGAACCTGTCGAGCGAGGCCGGCAGCCGGCTGCTGCTGATCGGCGGCGAACCGCCCACCGACGACATCACCATCTGGTGGAACTTCGTCGGCAGCAAGGCGGCCATTGCCCAGGCCCAGCGTGACTGGGAGGCCGGCAGCGCGCGCTTCGGCTCGGTCAAGGGCTACGAAAACCGGCGGCTGGTCGCGCCGCCGGTGCCCTGGTAGGTTTTCGCTGGGCGGAAACTAGAAAAATCCGGCTTGAGGTCGGCCTGCGCGCGGTGTCTAGTGTGCATGGCGCGTCTCGCAGGCGCGCCATATCCTCACCAGAACATCCGGAGACCCCCCATGCGCGTCCTTGCACTCGGACGGCTCGCGGCCGCCCTGGCCGCTGCGCTTGCGCTGTGCCCACCGGCCCTGGCGGCCGACTACCCCTCCCAACCGGTCACTTTCGTGGTCGGCTACACCCCCGGCGGAGCCATCGACCAGTCCGCCCGCCTGATCGCCAGCGAACTGGCCAAGCGCTGGAAGCAGTCGGTCATCGTCGACAACAAGCCGGGAGCCAATGCCACGATCGCCGCCACCGCGGTGGCCAACGCCCGGCCCGACGGCTATACGCTGCTGGTGGCCGCCAGCAGCCACAACCTCAACAAGTTCGTGAACAAGAACCTGCGCTACGACGTGGAGAAATCGTTCACGCCGGTTGCGCTGACGGTCGAGGTGCCCAACGTGCTCGTGGTGAACGCGGCCTCGCCCTACCGGAACCTGGGCCAGTTGCTGGCGGCGCTGCGCGAGAAGAAAAAACCGTTCAGCTACAGCTCGCAGGGCATAGGCGGCGTGCCGCACCTGGCGGGTGAACTGTTCAAGATCCGCACCGGGACCGACATCCTGCACGTACCCTACAAGGGCGCGGCACAGGGCATGACCGACCTGATGGGGGGCGTCGTGGACATGTCCTTCCCCACGCCGGGCTCGGCCATGGGCTACATCAGCCAGGGCAAGCTGCGGGCGCTGGCGGTGGCGTCGAACGAGCGGCTGGCGCAGTTGAAGGACGTTCCCACCTTCGCCGAGGCCGGCGTGCCCGACTACCTGATCAGCACCTGGCACGGCCTGCTTGCTCCCGCGGGGACCCCGCCCGAGGTGGTGGCGAAGATCAACGCCGACGTGGCCGACATCCTGCGCGACCCCGCCGTGCAGCAGGCGCTGGAAGCGCAGGGCAACCTGGCGGCCAAGCCGCTGACGCCCGCCGAGTTCCGCGCCAAGCTGTCCCGCGAGCTGTCCGTCTACGGCGACATCGCCTCGCGCATAGATCTCAGCGGGGGCTGATCCAGGTCTTGTCCGCCAGCAGCAGGTAGATGCGGGTCTTCAGGTCGGACGGCGGGGTGGTCTTCGGGTCGTTCACGTATTCCTCGAACACCGGGAAGTCGGCCGGCTGCTCGCCGCTGGCCGGCAGCCAGCCGCCGAACAGCCAGGCATAGGCCGACTCCAGCTCGCTGTACGGCCCGGTGTGCTCCAGTACCGCGCAGCGGCCGGCGGGCAGCTCCACGCGGTGCAGGGGCGCGTCCAGCGCCACGCCGGGCGGCGCCTCCAGGCCCGCTTCGCTGCGCAGGTCCTGCGTGGCCACCTGCTCGGGGTCGTCGTAGTAGATGCCGAAGCTGCGCGGTTCGCCACGCAACAGGTTGCGGCTGCCCGCCAGCATGAACAGCCGGTCGAAGGTCGCGCCTATCCGAAGATAGTCGCCGGTATGCGAAAGGGCCGCCAGGGAGGCGCCGGGAAAGCTTGCGATCTGCACGGGATACATGGTGAGCTCCTTGCTGCGATAGATGACGTCGGAAGAACGGTCCTCGCGATATCGCCCGGGCGGCATGCCGAACGCCGTGCGGAACGCCCGGCTGAACGCGGCGGTCGAGCCGTAGCCCGCCCGCCGCGCGACCTGGTCCAGCGTACGGCCACCCCGGTGCAGCTCCGCCGATGCCCGCAACAGCCTGACCCGCTGCACCGTGGCCGCCACGGTCTCGCCCAGCATGGCGCGATAGACCCGGTGGAAGTGATACGGCGACAGGCAGGCCAGCCCGGCCAGGTGATACAGGTCGGCATCGTGGTCCGGATGCGCGGCCAGCCAGGCCAGGACAGGTTCCAGGCGCCGTTCGTAGTGGCTGCGTGTCTGCGATTTCATGAGTACCTCCGGGTACCGACTGTACGGGGGGACGTATTGCGGATTTTGCGGTTTTGGCGCCTGGCGGACCGGCCGGCGGCGAGGGCTAGAATATAAGCGTCCCGCCCCCCGAGGTATCAACGTGTCCGACTTCGACAAGATCAGGCGCGCCGTCCGGCGCTTCACCGAAGAACGCAACTGGGACCAGTTCCACTCCCCCAAGAATCTCGCCATGGCGCTGAGCGGCGAAGCGGGCGAGCTCGTCTCCATCTTCCAATGGATGACCGAGGAAGAATCGAAGGAACTCAATCCCATCAAGCTGTCCGAGGCGGCCGACGAGATCGCCGACGTGCAGCTCTATCTGATCGCGCTGGCGGACAAGCTGGATATCGACATCGGCCAGGCGGTGGAGCGCAAGATGGTGAAGAATGCGATCAAGTATCCTCCCCGGGCGTTCTATGGCAGCGCCCGCAAGTACAACGAAAGCGACGAGACCTGAAGGCGACCGCCATGACTCCGTCCCGGACCGCAGCCCAGCCTCATCTCGCGACGCTGCTGCAGGCCATGCCCAAGGCCGAGCTGCACGTGCACATCGAAGGCACCCTCGAGCCCGAACTGATCTTCGCGCTGGCGCGGCGCAACGGCCTCGAGCTGCCCTATCCCGACATCGACAGCCTGCGCCGGGCCTATGCGTTCCAGGACCTGCAAAGCTTCCTCGATCTCTACTACGCCGGCGCCGCCGTGCTGCAACGCGAGGAAGATTTCTACGACATGGGCATGGCCTACTTCCGGCGCGCCGCCGCGGACAACGTCGTGCATGCCGAGATCTTCTTCGATCCACAGACGCATACGGTGCGCGGCGTGGAGTTCGGCACCGTCATCGCGGGGCTGGAGCGCGCGCGGCGCGACGCCCGCGACACGCTGGGCGTAGGCAGCGAGCTGATCATGTGCTTCCTGCGCCACCTGCCCCAGGAGTCGGCCTTCGAGACCCTGGCGGCGGCGCTGCCGTACCGGGACCGCATTCTGGGCGTGGGACTGGACAGCGGCGAGGTCGGCAACCCGCCCGGGAAATTCACCGAAGTGTTCCGGCGTTGCCGCGAACTGGGATGGCATGCGGTCGCCCACGCCGGCGAGGAGGGCCCGGCATCCTACATCTGGAGCGCCCTGCACGACCTGAAGGCCGAACGCATCGATCACGGCGTGCGCTGCCTGGACGATCCGCGACTGGTGGCCCATCTGGCCGAGCACCGGATTCCGCTGACCGTCTGTCCGCTGTCCAACGTCATGCTGAAGGTCTATCCCAGCATGGAACGGCACACGCTGGCGCGGTTGCTGGAGGCCGGGCTGTGCGTGACGGTGAACTCGGACGACCCCGCCTATTTCGGCGGCTACGTGAACCGGAACTACCTGGCCTGCTTCGAGGCCTTGCCCGAACTGGGCGCGCGCGAAGCATACCGGCTGGCCCGCAACAGCCTTGACGCGAGCTTCGCGCCCGAGACGGACAAACAGCGCTGGCGGCAACAGCTGGACGCCACCTTCGCCGGCGTCCCCGACGCCCGCTAGGACCTGTTCACGCCATCCGGGGGATACCGCCCCGGTGCCATGAAGCCGTCACACAGGCGGCCAACAATGCGCGTCGCCGGCACTACCCGCGACGCATGGCGCCGCGGATGGCGCCGGCTGTCCGGCGCCGCCATTCGGCCCGCCTTCGCAGCACGCCACCCAACCTGACATGCCCATGAAGACACGCTGCTTCGACCGGCAGGCAACCTCCCGCCCTGTCGCCGCATCCCTGCTCGCCTCGCTCGTCCTGTCGCTGGCCGCCTGTGGCGGCGATGGAGACGGGTCCCCGGGAACGACACCCCCGACCACGCCTCCCGCCACCCCGCTCGCCGCCTCCATGGACGTCACCCTGGCCGGCTGGCCCGGTCTTGCCGGCCTGACCGTCAAGGCGGACGGCAAGGAGATCGCCGTCGCCAACGGCGCCTTCTCGGTAGCCGGCGGCGCCACCCTGACCCTCGAGGCCGGCGGGGTGGAACTGGCGTCGCTATCGCCCCGGCATACCATCACCGTGTTCGATCTGCTGTCCAGCCGCGACTGCCAGAGCTCGCCCGAACTGGGCAGGCTGCTGAGCCTGCTGCTGGCCCTGGACAGCGACCAGGATTCCTCGAACGGCATCACCCTCGCCCCGATCGCGCAGCCGGCCTCCGGGGTCAAGCTGGCGGCGCTGAGCGAACAGGAACTGCTCGCGCTGGAAACCCGGCTCGTGGGCCGCAGCGTGTCGATCACCGATGCCCTGCGTGCGGCCAACGCAGCGCTGGACCAGGAGACCTGGACCGAATCGCTGGCCACGCGCACCTCGTTCGTGAACGACATGAAGGTATTGCAGAACTACCTGGACCGCGTGCTGGCCGAGCTGGCCATGGATGCCCGGGCGCTGACGGGCTTCTCGTACCTGACCGACGAGCAGGCCGCGCGCATCCCGGCCACGCTCAAGAGCCAGGGCATGGCCTTCGACGGCGACACGCCGGTCTTCTCGTGGCGCTACGGCCTGCAGCGCACCAGCGCCGTCTATCAGCCCACCCTGAACCGTCCGCTGGCGCTGCCCGCCGACATCCAGTCCGAATACGGCGCCAGCGCCGACGGACCGCACATGGGCCACATCGGCGACATCGACATCCTGGACGGCAAGCTCTATGCCCCCATCGAAGACGAGGACGACTCGTCGCAGCAGTCCTACATCGCCGTGTTCGACGCCAAGACCCTGCAATACACCGGCGAGAAGCATGCGCTGCCGCTTGCCGAGCACGCCGACGGCGTGCCCTGGGTGGCCGTGGACGGCCCCCGCAAGCAGCTCTACACGGTGACCTGGAGCACCTCGGCGGCCGACAAGGTGAACGTCTTCGACCTGGCGACCTTCAAGCTGGTCCGCTCGGTGCCCCTGCAGACTTCATTCAACGGCAAGCGGGTGCAGGGCGCCAAGGTCTATCACGGCATGCTGTACGCCTCCAGCGACACCAAGGACGGCGTAGCCGGCACCGACCTCAAGCGCAAGCGCATCTACAAGGTCGATCCCGTCAGCGGCGCCGTCATCGAGCTGATGCACTACGACGAGCCCAACCGCACCGAAGCCGAGGGCCTGGCCTTCAGCCCCGACGGCACCATGCACCTGACGGTCATCGCTCCGTACACGACACCGATATACGGCCAGACGACCAATCCCAGGCCCTTCGACGAGAGCTACAGCATCGACGGCGACGACTGGAATCCGTCCGCCACGCTGCGCCACTTCAAGCGCACCGGTGGTCCGCTGCGCGAGAAGCTCTGCGCGCTGGGCGCATAGCCGCCGCTGTCCGCCCCGCCTACAGGCCTTCCGAGAAGCCCGTGCGCGGGGCGTTGACCACCGGCTGGTCGAGGGTGACGCGTTCTCCCTGGCGCTGGTGCCAATAGGGTTCGGTCCCGTAGCGGCCGTGCAGCTCGGTGGCCCAGCCCGCGTCGGCGAAGCTTGGCCAGCGGTCCTTGTCGAAGCCTTCGGCCTGCTTCACCACGTCGGCCGACACGCCCAGGATGAACACCTTGCGGTCGGTATCCAGCGTCAGCGCGTTCCACGGGATGGCCAGGAGCTTGTCGCCCATGCCCAGGAAGCCGCCGCTCGACAGCACCGCGTAGGCGATACGGCCGGTCGACACGTCCAGCATGATGTCCTTGATCGATCCGACGTGCACGTCATCGGCGCTGTAGACCTTGTTGCCGTCCAGGGTCGAGGCGGCCATGATGTGCGGACCCGGCCCGTCGGCCGTGGCGCTGCCCTTGCCCACGATGCCGGCGCCGCCCTGCTGGGGCGCGGAAGTGCTGTCGATCTGTGCCATGTTGATCTCCTTCATGGACGTCGGCGGCTTCCACGCCCACGCCCGGTGACGAAACTGCGGAAGCGCCGTGGATCAGCAAGGAACGTACCCACATGGCAGGGCACCTTGTCGAGCTCAGGCGGAATACGAGCTTCCCAGCCGCATCAATTCCGGCGTGCCGATCAGCGCGTTCAGCTCGTCGAAATCCAACATGCGGTCGCGCCAGGGAGCCGTCGTGCCGTGCTCGCGCAGGCTGCCGTAGTAGCCCTGCAGCACGTGGGCGACCGCGCGCGCGGTGCCGCCCGGGAAGATCGCGATGCCGAAGCCGTGCCGCTCGAGTTCCGCCGCGCTCTGGATAGGGGTCTTGCCGCCCTCCACCATGTTGGCCAGCAGCGGCACCCGGCCTTTGAAGCGGCGGCAGGCCGTGTCCATCTGCTCCGGAGTCCTCAGGGCCTCGATGAACAGCGCGTCCACGCCGGTCTCCAGGTATCGTTCGACCCGGTCCAGGGCCGCCTCCAGTCCTTCGACGGCGACCGCATCGGTACGCGCCAGGATCAGGGTGGACGAGGAGTCCCGCGCATCCAGCGCGGCCTTGAGCTTGCCGGCCATCTCGGCGACCGGCACCACGGACTTGCCGTCCAAGTGGCCACAGCGCTTGGGAAAGGTCTGGTCCTCGAGCTGTATCATCGCGGCGCCTGCGCGCTCCAGTCCGCGCACCGTGCGCATCGCGTTCAGCGCGTTGCCGAACCCGGTATCGGCGTCGACGATCACGGGCAGCGACACCCGCTCGGTGATGCGCGCCAGGGTATCGGCGACTTCGGTGTAGGTGGTCAGGCCGACGTCCGAACGCCCCAGGCGGGTATAGGCGATGGATGCGCCCGACAGGTACAGGGCCTCGAAGCCGGCCTGCTCGGCGATCAGGGCGCTGAAGGCATCGTAGACGCCCGGGGCGAGCACGATGCCGGGACGGGCCAGGCGGCCGCGCAAATCATGGGACATGGCGGGCTCTCCTTCAGGCGGCCAGGCCGCGCTCGAAGCTGCGGCAGTCGGTTACGTCGGCGATGCCCGCCATGTCGGCCAGCGCCGTGGCATGCACTTCCTCGCGGAAGGCGGCGCAGCCGTCCGCCAGCACGGCGACATGGTATTCGCGCATGTGGGCGTCGCGGACCGTGCTGGCCACGCCGCCGTTGGTCACGATGCCGCACACCGCGACCGTATCGATGCCGGCATGGCGCAGCACCCAGTCCAGCTGCGTGTTGAAGAAGGCGGAGTACGCCACCTTGCAGACCGACACGTCGACCAGGCCGTCCAGCTCGGCCACATTGGCTTGCCCACGGCTGCCGGGCGCGAAATCGCCCTTGCGCAGGAACGGCCGGAGCGCCGCCAGGTGCGGGGCGATCATCGGTTCGCCCCGGCCGTCCGGCCACAGCGTGAACTGGCTGGCAACCACCATGCCGCCGGCCGCTTTCAGGGCCCGCGCCGCTGCCGCCACGCGCGGCGGCAGCGCGGCCGCGGCGGCGCTGACGGCCCCGCCCCGCGCGTAGGCGCCGTCGGGCGCGAGGAAGTCGTTCTGCAGGTCGACGATCAGCAGCGCGGTGCGCGCCGGGTCGGCGGGAAAGGATGCGTTGGTCATGACGGTCGATGTCCGGTGGAAGAAGTGGAGGGACCATTCCCGGCCAGACGCTTGCGCAGCTGGTTCAGCAGTCCGCCGCTGCGGGCCATGTCTACCAGGAAATCCGGAATGGCCTCGCACTCGAGCACCCTGCCGTCCCGCTTCACCACTTGCGGCGTCGCGCGAAACCGGATCTCGATCCGCTCGGCCTCGTCCAGCGACTCCGCCTGCGGGCAGGTCAGCAGCATCAGCCCGACGTTGAAGGCGTTGCGGAAGAACAGCCCGCCATAGGACGGCGCGATCACCGCCGCCACGCCCAGGCGTACCAGCGCCGCCGCCGCTTGTTCGCGCGAGGATCCGATGCCGAAACCCGGTCCCGCCGCCACGACGTCGCCCGGCCGCACCGTGGCGGCGAACTCGGGCCGGACCGACTCCAGGCAGTGCGTGGCGATGACATCGATGCCGTGCTTCATGACGTAGCCGGGCGCCAGCAGGTCGGTATCGATGTCCGGCCCCAGCTTCCAGACGCGGTGCGTGGTCCCGCTCATGCCAGTACCTCCCGGGGATCGCTGATGACGCCGCGCAATGCCGAGGCGGCCACGGTATAGGGCGACCCCAGGTACACCTGGGCGGTGGGCGAGCCCATGCGCCCCTTGAAGTTGCGCGCGGTGGTCGAGATGACCGTGACGTCGTCGCCCATGGGACTGCCATAGCCCGAGCAGGCGCCGCAGGATGTGGGAAAGAGTTCCGCGCCGGCATCCATCAGGACCTGCAGCACGCCTTCGTCGCGCGCGGCATCCTGGTCGCGCAGGCTGGCCGGGGCGACGATCAGCCGCACGCCCGGCGCGACGCGGTGTCCCTTGAGCACCGATGCGGCGGCGCGCAGGTCATCGAGCTTGGCACCCGTGCAGGCGCCGACATAGGCGACGTGGACCGGAACGCCGTGATAATCGACCACCGGCCGCGAATTCGCGGGGCTGTGCGGCGCGGCCACCATGGGCGACAGCGCGCTGGCATCGAAGTCGTAGCGGGTGCAGGCGGCCCCTTCGTCCGTATGCCATTCCCCCAGGTCGGGCACCCTGGCGCCGATGGCGGACAGCCATTCGGCCGTGATCTCGTCGGGTGCGATCAGGCCGGCCTGGGCGCCCAGCTCGGCGCTCATGTTCGACAGCGTCATGCGTTCCTGCATGCCGAGCGCCCGTACCGCCGGCCCGCAGAACTCCACGGCCTGGTAGGCGCCGCCGTTCATGCCGAAGCGGCCCAGCATGTGCAGCATCATGTCCTTGGCGGTGACGCCCCCGGACAGGGCGCCGGACCAGTGCATGCGCAGGGTGTCCGGCACGCGCAGCCAGATCTCGCCCGTCACGACCACGCCCAGCATCTCGGTCGAGCCTATGCCGAACATGTAGGCGCCGAACGCGCCGCCCGTCGGCGAATGCGAATCCCCGCCCACGCAGAACATGCCGGGCAGGATATGGCCGCCCTGCGGCACCACGACGTGGCAGATGCCCTGGCTGTCGTAGACGTGGGGCAGATCCTGCTCGCGAGCCCATTCGCGCGCGATGCGGACGATCCTGCGGGAATCCTCGTCGCGCTCGGGCACGTAGTGGTCCATCACCAGCACCACGCGCGACTTGTCCCAGATGCCCGCGCCCAGCTCTTCCAGCATGGGCTTGAGGCGCCTCGGTCCCGAAGAATCATGGAACATCGCGAGATCGACCTTGCAGGTCACGATCTCGCCCACGCGCACGCTGGCGCGCCCCGACGCGCGCGCGATCAGCTTCTGCGCCAGCGTCCGGCCTTCATCCGGCGATGTAATCAAGCTGTCACCCGATATCCTCGAAGGTCCCGGCCGGGCCCTTCCAATCTATTGTCCTAACAATAGTACATTTGATTCGGGTTCTTGTGTTCTTATTTGTGGCGCGCCGGATACCCGGCGCGGCGCGTCAGCGCATGTAGGCGTTGAAATCCTTGCTGACCCAGACCTTGGCGTCGATGTCGCCCACCCGCGACAGCTCCATCTCGTACTCGTAGCGGTCGGGGCAGTACAGGCCCTGCAGCCAGAGCACGGGCCGATCGTTCACGTCGTAGACCACCCGGCTGACCGACAGCAGGGCCGATCCCAGCGGCATGCCGAGCAGGCCCGCGACGGTGGCATCGGCCTGGCGCGCGGAAATGCTTTGCCGGGCCCGGCCGATCTCCACGCCCGACTCCTCGATCAGCACCAGCATGGCCTTGCGGCCCAGTTGCCGGCGGCCGAGGTTGCCCGCGAACTCGCGCGGCACCCAGGTGGTGATGCAGGAGACGGGGCCCGCCTTGGTGCTGCGCACGCGCACCGCCCGCAGCACCTGCGCACGCGGTTCGATCTGCAGCATCTGCGCCACCGGCTCGGTGGCGGACACGTATTCGTGCTCGATGACCTTGACCGTGGTGTCCAGGCTGGCGGCGATGATGTTGTCCAGCAGCCCCGCCATCCGGTGGGTGGACGAGGCTTGCTGCCCCGCCTGGCCCGGAGGCTGCAAACGCCGCGTCCCCCGGCCGGCCGATCGCTCGATCAATCCTTCCTGGGTCAGGTTCTCCAGGGCCTTGCGAACGGTCGCCCGCGAGACGCCGAACTCTTCCATCAGTTCCAGCTCGCCGGGCACGCGCTGGTCGTACAGGCCATCGCGCAGCCTTTCTTTCAACACCAGGTATACGCTGTGGTACTTCGGCAGGGGCAAGGTTTGCTGCATAGACTGGGGTTCTGTCTTATTGTCTGTCCAATAGAACAATTTAGCTTGACTCGATAGCGAAACCTGGCGGAATATCCACATGCGTTGTCCATATTCTTTCAGGTCCTGCCATGCGCCATCATAGTACAGGGGAACACCGCGCCCACCCCCGCGCGCTGAATATCTGCCGCCGTGCATTTCTGGCCCTGGGCCTGGCCGCGGCTTCGATCACGGTCCACGCGCAAACCTATCCGGACCGCCCCATCAAGCTGATCGTGCCATTCAGCCCGGGCGGCTCGACCGACGTCATCGGCCGCCTCGTCGCCAGCGCGCTGGCCGAACAGGTCGGCCAGTCCGTCATCGTCGACAACAAGGGCGGCGCCGGCTCCATCCTCGGGACCGACCTCGGCGCCAAGGCGCCGGCCGACGGCTACACGCTGGTCATCACCAACGGCGCGGCCATCACCACCGGGCCGCTGCTCGGCCAGAAGATTCCCTACGATCCGTTCCGCGACTTCACGCACATCATGCTGCTGGGGACCTTTCCCAATGGCCTCATCGTGCGCACCAGCCACCCGGCGAAGAACTTCAAGGAATTCGTCGAGCTGGCCCGCCAGGCCGGCGGCAAGTACAACTACGGTTCGGCGGGCGTAGGCTCGGCCGGCTTCCTGACCGGCGAAATGCTGAAGCAGAAGGCCCGCCTGGACATGACCCACGTGCCCTACAAGGGCACCGGGCCCGCCATGAACGACCTGCTGGGCGGACAGCTCGACGCCATCTTCAACAACATGTCGGTCGCCTCGACCCAGGCCAAGGCGGGCAACGTGCGCATCCTGGCCGTCAGCGGCCCCAAGCGCGTCGCCGCCTTCCCGGACGTGCCCACCATGGACGAAATCGTGCCGGGCACGGTGGGCGAGGCCTGGTTCGGCGTCTCGGCGCCCGCCGGCACGCCAGCCGCGGTCGTCGACCGGCTGCAGGCCGCGCTGGGCAAGGTCATGGCCAACGCCGACATCCGCGCCAAGCTGTCGGACTTGGGACTTACCCCCGTCGGCGCGCCGCAGGCCGAGTTCGTGAAATTCCTGCACGACGAAGACCGCAAGTGGGCGCCCATCATCAAGGCCGCCAACATCAAGCTGGATTGATGCCCGCATGGCCGTCGAATACGCACCCCGGGGGCTCATCGGCCTGCTGACCCCGCAGGCCAACACCACGGTCGAGCCCGAATACTTCATCCTGATGCCGGCCGGCTACGCCCACATCAATGCCCGGTTGATGAGCGACAAGTCCACGATCGAGGCGCGGCTGGTCGACTACGTGGACAGGCTGGACACCGCCTGCGACCAGTTCGCCAACGCGCCCATCAAGGCAGTCGCGGTGGGCTGCACCGGCGCCTCCTACCTGGTGGGCCGCGAACGCGAGGAACGGGTACTGGCGGGCATCGAGCGCGAGCGCGGCGTCCCGGCCTTCACGGCGGCCACCGCGGTGGTCGCTTCATTGAAGCAATTGGGCGCCCGCCGGATCGCGCTGGCCTCGCCCTACCCCGCCGGGCTGACCGCCGCCAGCAAGGCCTATTGGGAATCCCAGGGGTTCACGGTCGTGCGCGTGGCGTCGGCCGCCATGGACCACACGCAGTTCCATCCCATCTATTCGATGAAAGCGGACACCGCCGGCGCGCTGCTCGATGACCTGGCCCGCGACGACACCGACGCCATCCTGATGCTGGGCACGGGCATGCCCACCCTGGCCCCGCTGCTGGCGGCGAACGCCCGGTCGCGCGTGCCGGTGCTGTCGTGCATGCTGTGTCTGGCCTGGATGGGCGTCTCGGCCGTGGATGGCCAGCCCGCGCCGCTGGAACCCTGGCTGCGTGGCGACCACTGGCGCGAGCGCCTCGCGCGGCAACAGCCCTGAACCACCACGAAACGGCGCTTCCACCGGAAAGCGCCGTTTTTTCATCGCCGGGCCGCCCCAAGATGAAAAACACCCCCTTGGGGGGCAGCGCCGCCGCGAAGCGGCAAGCGTGGGGGCCATTTTTCATGTCCCCAGGCGTGGGATGGACGGCGGCACCGTGGGCAGCATGACCGTCTTCTCGAAGGTATAGAACTTCATGCTGGACTCGCCGCCCTCCCGGCCGTAGCCCGATGCCTTGATGCCGCCGAAGGGCGCGCGCAGGTCACGCGTCATGGGCGTGTTGACCCACACCATGCCGGCCCGGATCTCCGACAGCGCGCGCATCACCGTGGGCTGGTGGTCGCTCCATACATACGACACCAGGCCGAACTCGCTGTCGTTCGCGATGGCGTAGGCCTCGTCCTGCGTATCGAACGGGACGATGGTCGCGAAGGGTCCGAAGATCTCCTCGCGGCAGACACGCGCCGTGTTGTCCCGCGCCAATACCGCCGTCGGCTGGAAATAGAAGCCCGGTTCCAGTTCCTCGACCGTCGCGCCGCCGCATAGCAGCTGCGCCCCATCGGCGCGGGCGATGTCCACGTAGCCGGCCACTCGTTGCCGGTGCGCCTGGAACGCCAGCGGTCCGATCTCGGTGGCCGGGTCCAGCGGGCTGCCTATGCGCAGCCGGCGGGCACGCTGCGCGAAGGCGTCGACGAAGCGGTCCAGCACCGCCCGCTGTACCAGGATGCGCGAACCGGCCAGGCACTGCTGGCCGTTGTTCGAGAAAATGCCGACCAGCGCGCCGTCCAACGCGCGGTCCAGGTCGGCCGATTCGAAGACGATGTTGGCCGACTTGCCGCCCAGTTCCAGCGACAGGGGCTTGAGCCCTTCGCCGGCGCTGGCCGAGATCCGCCGTGCCGTCTGCGTGCCGCCCGTGAACGACACCAGGTCCACCTGCGGATGCGCCACCAGGGCTTCGCCCGTGACGCCGCCCCGGCCGTTGACCAGGTTGACGACGCCCGGCGGCACGCCTGCTTCCACCAGCAGTTCCATGAAGCGCGCGACCGCCAGCGGCGTGACCTCGGACGGCTTGCAGACGCAGCTGTTGCCGAACGCGATGGCGCCGGCGATCTTCATCGACGTCAGGGCCAGCGGCGCGTTCCACGGGCCGATCAGCGCCGCCACGCCCACCGGCTCGCGCAGCACCAGCGTCAGGTACCCGTCCGTCTGGCCGTGCAGCTTCTCGGCATGCTGGCCCAGGAACTCCGCGAAAAAGCGGAAGTTGTAGGCGGTACGGGGAATCTGGCCCTTTTGCAGGTGGCGCATGGGAATGCCGGAGTTCATGCACTCCAGGTAGGCCAGTTCGTCGCGATGCAGGTCGACCAGGTCGGCCACCCTGCGCATCACGGCCTGCCGGGCCTCGACCGGCAGCCTGCGCCAGCGCCCGTCCTCGAAAGCGGCCCGGGCGGACCGCACCGCCGCATCGACCTCGTCCGCCGGCGCCTCGACCAGGGTCGAGATGCGCCGCGCGTCGCCGGGGAAGATCACCGGCAGCTCGTATCCGGCCGAACGCGTGCAGCGGCCGTCGATGAAACTCGTTACTTGCTCGCGGATGGGGAATTCGGCCGGCGCGGGTTGCTTCATGTCGTTCCGTGCTATTCGATCGCGGCCGCTTCGCGCAGGCTCAGGATCATCGAGGTTTCGAGCAGGTACTCGCGGGCCAGGCGCGGATCGTCCGCCTTGCGCTTCAAGTCCTCCAGCGTCGCGCGGCGTTGCGCCTCCCCGCGCTCCTGCATGCGGGCGCGGTTACGGCCGGACTGCTGCAATACGTGCTTGATCGCGATCGGGCGGCGCTGGCGCTCGTATTGCCCCAGCAGCGCATCGCTTTCGCCCGCATAGATGCGGCGCAGCTTGTCGGTAAGGTTGAAGGCGTCGTGGATGCCGCCGTTCATGCCCATGCCGCCGCTGGGGCTGTTGATGTGGGCGGCGTCGCCGGCCAGCACGATGCGGCCGTTGACATAGGTGTTCACGACCCGCTGGTGGATGCGGTAGGGCCGGATCTCCATCACCTCGTAGGCCTGTTCGCGCGGCAGGACGTGTTGCAGTTTCTTCTGGATGGACTCGGGCTGGAGGGCGTCGTCGATCGACTCGCCTTCCCACGGGTACAGGCTGACCCGCCAGAGGCCGGGAAGCCGCAGCAGGCTGAAGGTGCCGGTCGAGGCCCAGCAATAGTTGATGTAGGACAGCGTGGGAATGTGCTCGTGGAACGGAAAGCGGGTGGTGGCCAGCACCGTGGTCTCGGGAAAGGTCAGTCCTTCGAAGCTCAGGTCCAGCGCGGCCCGCACCATGCTGCGGGCGCCGTCGGCCGCGATCAGGTAGCGCCCCGTCAGTTCCTGCCGCTCGCCGCCGGGCCGCTCCACCGTGACGCGCACCGAGTCCGCGTCCTGCGACACCTCCACGCACGGGTGTCCCATCAGCACCCGCACCGCCGGCAGCTTTTCCCGGATGTGGGCCAGCAGCAGCTCGGACAGTTTCCATTGTTCGGTCTGCAGGCGATAGGGATGCGGGGTCTCGTCCTTGAGCACCGACAGGTCGAATTCGGCGAATTCGCCCGTCTCGTGCATGCGCACCTGCCAGGTGGGGGCGACCAGCCCGGCTTCGATCAACCCGGGCGTGATACCGTACTCGTCCAGCATCTCCAGCGTCGGGGGGTGGAAGGTCGAGGCCTTCAAGGCGCGCGACACCTGTTCCTCGGCTTCCACGACCACGACCGGAATGCCGTAATGGCCCAGCCGCATCGCCGCGACCAGGCCCACGGGGCCGCCGCCTACAATAATGACCTGCTCGGGGGTCCCGGTGCTCACACGCTACCTCGTTTCGGTTATCGACGCTTTTCGAGCCATTTCACATTTATTCTATTGACCTGTCAATAGGACAATTAAACCATCCGATCCGGCGTTCGGGACGGTGTCGCACGGGACGTCACAAACCGGCGGGCTCGTTCGTCACAAGGAGATCGCGGCGCCGACCAGCGCGATCGCGGCGATATCAACCTCTGGAGCCGGCTCCAGGTATCGATGCACTGATGGGTCCGCTCGGGAATGAATCATGGACATGATGACGGGTGATGGGACGGAGATCTTCGAAGCACGGCGGCGGTTCCTGTTCGGGCTGGCCTACCGCATGCTGGGCACGCGGGCGGATGCCGAGGATGCCGTGCAGGAGACCTTCATCAAGTGGATGCACGCGGATCGCGGCGCGATCGCGAATCCCGCGGCGTGGCTGACCAGCATCTGCACCAACCTGTGCGTGGACATGCTGCGCGCGGCGCACCGGACGCGGGTGGACTACGTGGGTTCGTGGCTGCCCGAGCCCATCCATACCCGCGAGGACGACACGCCGGAGTCGCGGCTGGAACTGGCCTCGTCGCTGACCACGGCCTTCCTGCTGGTGCTGGAGCGGCTCACGCCCAAGGAGCGCGCCGCGTACCTGCTGCACGAGATCTTCGACACCCCCTATCCGGACATCGCGGCCACGCTGGGCATGCAGGAAAGCGCCTGCCGCAAGCTGGTCTCGCGGGCGCGCGAGGCGGTCGAGTCCAGCAAGGTCCGCCACGCCACGCCGGCCGAACGCCAGGAGCAGTTGCTGTCGGCCTTCCAGGACGCCATCAATGGCCATGGCACGGGGCCGCTGGCTGCCCTGCTGTCGGACGATGTCCGCTTCTCGTCGGACGGCGGCGGCAAGGCCATCACGCTGCAGCAGGAACTGATGGGCAAGATGTCGGTGATGCGCTTCGTCGAACGCGGCCTGATACGGTTCTGGCGGGGCATGGACTGGATCGTGGCCGACATCAGCGGCGCCAGGGGCGTGCTGCTGCGCGAGAACGGCGTAATCATCGGCGCGTTGACCTTCGCCTACGGCGAAAACGGCGCGGTGTCCAATATTTACCTGATGCGCAACCCGGACAAGCTCGCCCGATTCCAGGGCCTGTGAGGCGGCTCTTGCAGGCCTTGCGGCAAGAGGTAACAAGTTTTGCGGACCTCGCGCCACGTTCCTAAGATGAAGGCTGCACAGCTTTCATGGGCACGATCATGCATCTTCCTTCCCCCGGATTTTCGTCGCCGCGCCGGGCCGCCCTGGCCGGCCTGCTGGCGGTGGCGCTGGCCGGCTGCGCCAGCCTGCCCGGCCGCGATCCGCTCAACGTGCAGGTCGCCGGCATCGAACCCCTGGAAGGCCAGGGGCTGGAGATGCGGATGGCGGTCAAGCTGCGGGTCCAGAACCCCAACGACTCCGCGGTGGACTACGACGGCGCCGCGCTGGAACTGGAGTTGAACGGCAAGCGCTTCGCGACGGGCGTCAGCAACGAACGCGGCAGCGTGCCCCGCTTCGGCGAGACCGTGCTGACGGTACCGGTATCGGTGTCCGCGCTCAGCGCCATCCGGCAGGCACTGGGCCTGGCCAATGGCTCCAGCCTGGACAACATTCCCTATGTGGTCCGCGGCAAGCTGTCGGGCGGCATGTTCGGCACGACGCGCTTTTCGGACACGGGCAGCCTGAGCCTGCCCGGTTACTGAAGCGAGTCTCCTACAACCCCTTCTCCACCATCTCCAGCAGCCGCTGCCCCACCGCTTCGACCTGCGCGGGACTGAAGCCGCGCAACGGCCCGTCTATCACCAGCATGGCCAGCCCATGGACGGACGACCACGCGAGGTATTCGGCGGCGTGGCGCCGCTCCGGCGTGAGCAGGCCCGCCGCCGCCATGCGATCCAAGGCGGCGCTGAGCAGCTGGAACGGATCCAGTCCGCCCCGGCCGGCCTTGTCGGCCGGGGGTACGTTCAGCGGCCCGTCGGCCGGGGCGAACGCGGTGCGGAACAGGCCGGGCTCCTTGCTGGCGAAGCTCAGGTAGCCCGCGCCCACCGCGCGCAGGCTGGCGCGGGCGTAGTCGGCGGGCGGGCTGTCGCCGTCCAGCTTGTCGAGCTCGGCTTCCATGGCGGTCGCCAGCGCGGACAGCGCCGCGGCCCGCACCGCCAGCAGCAGGTCTCCCCGGCTGGCGAAATGGCGGTAGGCGGCGTTCGGAACGACGCCGGCGCGGCGGGTGGCTTCGCGCAGCACGATCGCCGACGGGCCGCCCTGGCGGGCGAGCTCGATGCCCGCTTCCAGCAGGGCGCGGCGCAGGTCGCCGTGGCGGTAGGTGCTGCGCGAGGCGGGCGGGGTGACGGCGCTGGTCATGGGAACTCCATGTGGACACTGTACATTATCTCTGATAACTTATGTGTACAGCGTCCACAAACCCATCCCCTTCATCCAGCAGTCAGACGAGGAGACCGTCATGCACATCCAGCCCTATCTGTTCTTCGAAGGCCGGGCCGAGGAAGCGGCCGAGTTCTACGCCAAGGCGCTCGGCGCCCAGGTCACGATGATGCTGCGTTTCAAGGACGGCCCTCCGGCCTCGGGCGACAACGAGAACTGCGCGCCGCCGCCCGGGTCGGAAGACAAGATCATGCACATGTCGCTGCAGATCGGCGATGCCGTCGTGATGGGATCGGACGGCATGTGCAAGGGCCCGGCCGAATTCAAGGGTGTCTCGCTGGCGCTCAGCGTGGCCGACGACGCCGATGCCGAACGCAAGTTCGCGGCCCTGGGCGACGGCGGGACCGTGATCGCGCCGATGACGCCCACCTTCTTCTCGTCGCGCTTCGGCATGGTGACGGACCGCTTCGGCGTGACCTGGATGGTACAGGTCGCGCCCTGAGGCCGGCCCCGCTACCTCCCGTCTCCGGGCAAGGCGTAGGCGATCACGTAGTCTCCCGCCTTGGTGCCCAGTGAACCGTGGCCGCCGGCCACCACCAGCAGGTACTGGCGGCCGTCGGCACCCGCGTAGGTCATGGGCGTGGCCTGGCCGCCCGCAGGCAGGCGGGCCTCCCACAGTTGCCTGCCGTCGCGCACGTCATAGGCGCGCACGTAGTTGTCCAGCGTTCCCGACAGGAAGGCCACGCCTCCTGCCGTCATGATGGGACCGCCCAGGTTGGGCACGCCCATCCGGAAAGGCAACGGCAAGGGCGAGCTGTCGCGCACGGTGCCGTTCTTGTGTCGCCAGACGATTTCACCGGTACGCAGGTCGGCTCCGGCCACGTAACCCCAGGGCGGCGCCTGGCACGGCAGGCCCAGCGGCGACGTGAAGGCGCTCAGCTTGACGGCGAACGGCGCGCCGAAGTTCTCGTTCAGGGCAGGCAGGCTGTCATTGGGCCGCTCCGAGCCCTGCACGTACAGGCTCTTGTCGTTCTTGCGCGGGACCAGTTGCGAGACGAACGCAAGATAGGTGGGTGTCGTGAAGGCGATCTGGCGCCGCGGATCGACGGCGATCCCGCCCCAGTTGAAGACGCCGAAGTTGCCCGGATAGATCAGCGAGCCCTGCGTGGACGGCGGCGTGTACCGGCCCTCGTAGCGCAGTTGATGGAACCTGATGCGGCAGGCGAGCTGGTCGAACATCGTCGCCCCCCACATGCTGGCGCCGGTCAAGGGCGGCGGGTCGTAGGACAGCGCCGATACCGGTTGCGTGGGCGCGGCCCGGTCTCCCCGCGCGGCGCCCTGGGGCGCCAGCTTCTCGGTAACGGGCAGCAGCGGACGCCCCGTGCGGCGGTCCAGCACGTAGAGTTCGCCCTGCTTGGTCGGCTGGACCAGGGCCGGGACGGTCGCGCCCCCCATCGTCAGGTCGATGAGCGTGGGCTGCGCCGGCACGTCGTAGTCCCACAAGTCGTGGTGCACGGTCTGGAACGACCAGCGCACGCGCCCCGTCTCCAGGTCCAGCGCCACCACCGACGACGAGAATTTCTCCGCGCCCTCGCTGCGGTTGCCGCCCCATTGGTCGGGCGGCTGGTTGCCCAGCGGCACGTAGACCATGCCCAGCTCCTCGTCGACGCTGGAGATGGACCAGCTGTTGGGAGAATTGGCCGTATAGGTACGCCCTTCGGCAATGGGCTCGGTGTCCTCGGGGTTGCCCGAATCCCAGTTCCACACGAGCCGGCCCGTGCGTATGTCGAATGCGCGGATCACGCCCGAGGCCTCGTTCACCGAGACGTTGTCCAGCACCGTGCCGCCCACGATGATGAGTCCTCGGGCGACCACCACGGGCGAGGTGGAGTAATAGGAGCCCGGGCGGACGTTGGGCATGTTGCGCCACAGGTCGATCTGCCCGGTGCCGCCGCCGAAGTCGGTGCAGACGCCGCCGCTGTCGGGATCGAGCGCAATGACGCGGCCGTCCGCCGTCGGCATGAACAATTTGGCCGGACAGCGGGCGGAGGTCCTGCCATCGTTCGCGGCCACCGGTTGGCCGGCGGTGGGAGCCGGTCCGTTCGCCGGCGCCGGGGGCGAGGGCGCGGCGGCGGCCGGAGCGGAATCCGGCTGCGCGGCATCGCCGGGATAGTAGGACAGGCCGCGGCAGGTCAGGTGTTGCAGCGCCAGCCTGTCCTGCACGTGCGGGTCGTATCGCCACAGTTCGCGACCGGTGGTCGCGTCCAGCGCGATAACCGACTGGTGAGGCGTGCAAAGGAAGAGCCGATTGCCGATCTTGAGCGGCGTGGCCTGGAAGGTCGTCTCCTCGGGATCGCCTTCCCTGCCCCGGACGTCGCCGGTGCGGAATACCCAGGCCTGCTCCAGGCGCCCGACGTTGGCGGGCGTGATCTGCCCCAGCGCGGAATAGCGCTGCCCGCGGCCGGTTCCACCATAGGCGGTCCATTCCTCGCCCGCCACCGGCCCCGGCGCGGCGGCGGGCGCTTCTTCCGTGAAGCTGCCGCGCAATTGATGCAGGTCGACGAACCAGGAGACGACGCCGACCGCCAGAAACGCCCCCAGCGCCACCGCCAGCCCAGCACGGGCACGCAACAGCGGTCCCGACGGCGACAGCAGCGCCCCGGTCTCCAGGCTCGGGGGCTCCAGCCTGCGACGTATCCAGGGCGTCAACAGGAACAGGCCCAGCACGAACAGCACGTCGCCGCGCGCGGCCAACGGCCACCAGTCCAGCCCCGACTCCCACAGCGCCCAGGCCAGCGTGCCCAGCACCAGCGCGGCGTAGAGCCAGATCGCCGACACATGGCCCGCGGCCAGGCGGACCCCGCAGACCGCCATCACGATCCCCGCCACGAGGTAGTACCAGGATCCGTCCAGATAGATCAGCCACGCTCCTCCCACCATCAGCGCAATCCCGAGCAGGACGAGCACGGCGCCGGTGGCGATCAGGAGTCCGTAACGCGGTGGAGCTGGCATGGGAGCCTCCTCGGGGCTGGACAGAGGGGGGCGCGTCAACAAGTTTCATGCCCAGCCGCGCCATGCCGGCCCCGTCCCGCCCGGTGCTAAGATTCACGCACCGGTCTGCTCAAGGCCCGCTTCCCGCAGGTGCGGCGCCCGGCACTTTTTGCATGCCCGGCCGGCCTGTCGTGCCTATCTGGAAAACCATCCCTCTTCGCCTCCTCGCGCTGGCCCAGCGCTACCCCGGCACCATCGCGGCCTTCGGCTTCGCTTCCGGGGTGGTCAGCTTTTTCACCGTCGAGCGCCACGAGTCCTTTGCCCGCGTCATTGCCGCGGTCATGCTGCTGAGCTGGATCTGGCTGATGCTCGAGCGCGCGCTGCGACGGCGCATCGCACAGCGCTTCGGGTGGACCATACCCATACCGGTGCTGCGCTACGGCACGCAGATGATCCACCAGGAAGGCCTGTTCTTCGTGCTGCCCTTCCTGTACACCGCCACCACCTGGAACAGCGGCCAGGCGCTGTTCACCGGGCTCGTTGGCGCCGCGGCGCTGATAGCGCTGGTCGATCCGCTGTACTTCCGGTGGCTGTCGACCCGCAGGTGGGTGTTCCTGACCTACCACACCTTCACGCTGTTCGTGGTGCTGCTGACCGCGCTGCCACTGGTCCTGCACATCCCGACGGGCAATAGCTACAAGCTGGCGCTGGGCGTGGCGGTGCTGCTGTCCTTCCCCACGCTGGCCGAGCTGGTTTCGCTGGATGCCCGCTGGCGCAGGTGGGCGGTCGTGGGACTGATGCTGGCGCTCGGCTCGGTGGGATGGCTGCTGCGCCTGTGGGTACCGCCCGCCACGCTGTGGCTGACCGAGGTCGCCATCTCGACCAGCATGGACAGCCTCAACATGAAAGCGGGCGAACGCCTTCGCGCCGTGACGCCCGCCCAGATGCGCGATCAGGGCATCTATGCCTATACCGCGATCAATGCCCCGCTGGGCCTGGAGGAACACATCTACCACGTCTGGCTGCACGACGGACGCGAGGTCGACCGCATCGCGCTGGACATCCGCGGCGGCCGCAAGGAAGGCTACCGGGCCTGGACCCACAAGCAGAATTTTCCCGCCGACTCCGGCGGCCGCTGGCAGGTCAAGGTGGTGACGGACACCGGCCAGATGATAGGCACGCTGCGCTTTCGCGTGGAAGGCGACCACGAACCGGCCGCGGCGCCCTAGCCTACCCCTGCCTGCGCAGCAGCCTGCGGGCCAGTTCGACCACGAACACGATCGCCGCGCCGGCCAGCACGCCGAACGCGATATTGAGCAGCACGGGCAGCACCGCCGCCGCCACCGCGCCGATCACGGGCAGGCTGGCCGCCCCATGCGCCAGGCGTTCGATGCCACCGTGCACGGCTTCGAGCCCATGCGTCAGGATGGAGCCGCCCACTGCGAACATGGCCACCGTGCCGACGACCGACAGGCCGCGCATCAGGAACGGCGCGGCGCCGACGATGCTCCTTCCCACCGCGCGCGCCACCGCGGACCGCCTCGCCCCCAGATATGCCCCGGCATCGTCCAGCTTCACCACGCCGGCCACGATGCCGTAGACCCCGATCGTCATCAACAGCGCGATGCCCACCAGCACGGCCACCTGCGTGCCGAAGTCCGCCCCGGCCACGGTCCCCAGCGCGATCGCGACGATTTCGGCGGACAGGATGAAATCGGTCCGCACGGCGCCGCGGATCTTGTCCCGCTCGAAGGCCACCATGTCCACGCCGGGGTCCTCCAGGGCCTTGCGCCGTTCGTCGTGCCGGGCCGCCTTGTCATGCGCGGGCAGGAATTTCGCCGCCAGCTTCTCGGCGCCCTCGAAGCACAGGAAGGCGCCGCCCACCATCAGCAGCGGCAGGATCGCCCATGGCGCGAAGGCGCTGATGATCAGCGCCGCCGGCACCAGGATGGCCTTGTTGCGCAGCGAGCCCTTGGCCACGGCCCACACGACCGGCAATTCGCGGTTCACCGACACGCCGGTCACCTGCTGGGCGTTCAGCGCGAGATCGTCGCCCAGCACGCCCGCCGTCTTCTTGGCGGCAACCTTGGTCATCAACGAGATGTCGTCCAGGACCGACGCGATATCGTCGAGCAAGGCGAAAAAGCTGCTTCCTGCCATCATGGCTCCTCGAACGTCGCTGCCATGGTAGAGGCGCCGAGGCGCAACGTCTGTAACGCGTAGCGACAGCGCGGTCTTCAAAAACTGTGGTTCACGCCCATGCCCACGTTGGTCCGGCTGCCGTCGTTGGATGGCCGCCCGTGGCCCACCCCGGCGTAGACCTGCGTGCGCCTGGACAGCGCATACGACACGCCGGCGCTGACATAGTCGGTCGCGCCGCTGCGGCCGTAGCCCTGGAAGTCCCGGCCCACGCCGATCTTGAGCGTGGCCGCGCCGATGCGGTGGGTCGCGGCCAGCATGGCGCTGGTGCGGCGCCGGCGGGCCTCGCCCAGGAACACCTGGCTGGCGGTCGTCAGCTCGGTCAGGCTGGCGGAGGCCATCACCCGCGTCGGGCCCGAGCCGTAGGCCAGCCCGACGAAATAGGTCTTGTCGTTCACGCTGTTGCGTTCGGCGGAAACCAGCAAGGTCGCCGAGCCGTCGTCGTAGTTGATTCCGGCCGCCAGCCCCCGCTTGCTTTCGACCGTGCCGTTGGCATCGGGCACCTTGCTGCGCTCGCCGTTGGCCGCCAGGTGCACCGACCAGCCGCGCGCGACCGGCGAGTCGTAGAACACGCCGTTGTTCGCGCGGTTGTAGTCGCCCGCCGGCCCGTTGCGATAAGGGTCGGTCCGGTACGCCGGATGGTAGATCTGCCAGGCGATGGAAGCCACGCGATCGAAGTTGTACCAGGGGTCGAACTGCCAATCGAGCGCCCACATGGGAGTCATCGCCCGTCCCAGCCGCAGCTGGCCGAAGGGCCCCTTCACGCCCACGGTGGATTCGCCGTAGAACAGGGGCGCGCCGCCGCTGGCCTCCAGGCGGCCGGTGTCGATCTCGAAGCGCGACTGGAGGTGGAACATGGCGGCATAGCCGCTGCCCAGGTCCTCCGAACCCTTGATGCCCCAATAACTGCGCTGGATGTTGCCGATGGAGGTGGCGCCGCGCGCCAGGCGGTAGATGCCGGCGTCGACCACGCCGTACAGGGTGAGGGACGACTGGGCGTGTGCCGCGGTTGCCGGCACCAGCGATGCGGACAGTATGGCCAGCCAGGTGCGATGCGATCTTCTCATGTTCTGGCATGTCTGGAAAAACAAGACCCGGCGCAAGTGTGGCGCGATCGGCGCCGCTTGGCAAAGGCGCCCGCCGCCGGGCCTACGCACAAGCCCCCACGGACGACCATGCGCACGCGCGCCCCGGACACGCCCGGATCCCGGCCTAATGGCACCTCGCCCGCGCCGTGCCGGCCGGGACGCCCTCGCCATGCAGGCGAAGGACGCCACGCTTGGGAAACGCCATGACACCGCGCCACCTGGGGATGCTCGTGTCCCTCCTGTCCCTGCTTGCCGCCTGCGGCGGGGAAGACCCCGCTCCGTTACAGGCGCGGTCCATCGAAGACCTGGAACGCCAGGGCGCACTTCCCGTCCTGGATCGCTCCGAGGACCTGGGCGGGCCCGACGCCGACGGCAATGGCGTACGCGACGACATCGACGCCTGGATCGCGCGCCAGGGCGGAGCGCCGGCGCGGCAGGACGCGCTCAGGCAACTGGCCCGCGCGTTCCGCGACGCCTTGCTGGTCCGCGGCGACTCCGTCGCCGCGCAGGAGGCCGCGTGGCGCACCACCCTGGCCGTGTCATGCGTGATGGCGCGCAGCGGCTCCGGCACCGAGGGCGCCGACGCGGTGGCCGATATGCGCAAGATGTCCGCCAACACCAAGGCCCGGGTCCTTGCCTATCTCGATTATTCCGCGGCGCTGGACGGCGCCATCCTGTCGCTACCCGCCGGGGACGGCTGCGATGAATAGGATGCTGCGCCGATGGACACGGACGCTGCTGGCGATGGCTGGCATGCTGGCGCCAGGTGCGTACGCGGCGGATCTGTGTCCGGCCCATACCCACACCCTGGCCTTCTTCAACGGCGTCTGGAATACGCCCGATACCGCAGCCAGCAGCGCGCGGGCCCTGCTCGGGGCGCTGGACGAAGCGCTGCGCGCACACCCCGCACGCGCGACGCTCGCCATCGGCGCCGAGGTGTTCTACAACGCCAGCGGCTTGCAACGCGGGACGCGCGAGGGCATCGAAGACCTGGTCGAAGTCTTCGCGCAGCGGGCCGCGGAACTGGACGATGCCGTGCGCCAGCGCTGGGAGCTGTTTTGGGAAATCGTCGATGGCCGCCTGGAAGGCTGGCATCGGATAGCAGCCGTGCTGCCTCGCGCCCGCGACCTCGCCGTCGCGCTGACCGAGGCACGCAACGCGCGGCTGCTTGCGCATGCCACCTCGTTCGCCGCCGCCCCGCCCACCGGAATCGACTACGCCGCCCATCGGCTGCGCTTGCGCGCGCTGCACGCCCTGGGACGCGGCGTCCTGCTGGTGGGGCATTCGCAGGGCAACTTCTTCCTGAACGGCGCCTATCGCGCACAACCCGATCCGGCGGCGCTCGCGGTGGTCCACATCGCGCCCGCATCGGCCCGCGCCAGCGGTCCCCACCTGCTGTCGGGCAACGACATGGTCATCGCTGCCCTGCGCGGCGTGGTACCGGGCACCCCGCCGCCGCCCAATCTCTGGATCCCGCCGTCGACCCGGGACCCTTCCGGCCATCAGTTGATCGAGACCTACCTGGACGCCGACCGCAACGGCCGGTCCGCCGCCGGCGCGCTGATGGCCGATCGCCTGCTGGCGCTGAAGGCCGCCGAACCCCGGGCAAGCCCGGGATTCTTCACCGCCACGCTGGCCTGGGACGGCGACGGCGACATCGACCTGCACGTGCTGGAACCTGGCGGCGCCCACGTGCACTACGGCGCGCGCGTGGGCGCCAGCGGCTCCCTAGACCTGGACAACACGGCGGGCCATGGGCCGGAACACTATCACGCGACCTGCGATCCGCAGCGCCTGCAAGCCGGCATATTCAGCGTGGGCTTGAACAACTACGCGGCGCCCGCCGGCAGGAAGGCGATGCTGCAGATCGCCACCGCGGCCCACGGCGTGACGCGCACCGTCCAGGTGGATGCGGGCCCGCCGCGCGGCGAAGCGGGGGATGCCTCGCCTATCGTCCTCCTGCGCGTCGCCGTGGCCCGATCCGGCTCGGCCTGGACGGCAACCGTCCACTAGGGCCTGTTCACGCTAAAAGGAGGCTCGCACAGGCCGGGAGTGGGCCTTGGGCCGGGCGGATCATTCGGCGCGGATGCCGCGCTCCTTGATCAACTGGCCGAAGCGGGCGTAGTCCTTGGCGAAGCCGGCCGCCGCCGACCGCGGGTCGTCGCCTACCGGCACGAAGCCCATGCCCCGGAGCTGTTTCTCCACGTCGGGATCCCGCAGCACGCGGGCGAACTCGGCGTGGATGCGGTCCACGACGTCCGGCGGCGTCCCCCTGGCGGCGAACAGCAACTGGAAACCTTCGATCTCCGTGCCCGGATAGCGGCGGGCCATGGGCTGGGCGGACGGAAACAGGAAGAATGGCTCGGCCGAGGTCACACCCAGCACACGGACGGTGCCCATGTCGACCAGGGGCTGCACATTCGTCGGGGTGTCGATGCCGCAATCGAGTTGCCCCGAGGCCAGGCTGGGGGCGGCCTGCGAGAAGCTCCGGTACGGGGCGTGGACGATCTCGACCGACGCCGCCTGCTTGATCAGCTCCAAGGCCAGGTGCGGCGGCGAACCCACGCCGTAGCTGGAACAGGTCAGCTTGCCGGGATGGGCGGCCGCGTAGGCCACGAAGGCCTCGAACGACTCCACCGGCAGGGAGGTCCTGACGACCAGGGCATAGGGGGTACGCGCGATGCGGGTCACGGGCACGAGGTCGCGCTCCACGTCGAACGGCAGCCTGGACAGCCATGGGGTGATGGCCAGCGCCGAGGTCTGCATCAGCAGCGTGTAGCCGTCCGGCGGGGCCGCCACGACGGCCTGGGTGCCGATATTGCCGGTCGCGCCGGTCCGGTTGTCGACGATGACCGGCTGCCCCACCCGGGCCTGGATGCGCTCGGCCAGCAGGCGCGCCACGCGGTCGATCGAACCGCCCGCCACGAAGGGAACGATGAGCCGTATCGGCCGTTCCGGGTAGCCTGCCGCCGCCGGGGCGAACGGCGCCAGGAGGATGGCCGCCATCAGGCCGTGCCAGAACGCTCGGATCATGTGCCGTCTCCGTTGTTGTCATGTATCGTGGTCGCCCGATCGCTGCACTGTAGAAGGCGGGCGCCTCTCCCGCCATAGGCGCGAGGCAATGCGGCCATTGCCGGCAGGTGATGATGCCGCGCGGACACGAGACCGAACGATGACGACCCTGGAACTGATCGCCGGCCGCCACGCCGGCCTTGCCTTTCTCGCCTGGCTGGCCGGCGCGTGCGCGCTCGGCCTGTGGGTAGGGAGGCTGCTGGACGCGAGCCGGACCTCGCCGGCGCGCCGGTCGCGCGTGATGGCGGGGTTGATCGCGGGCGGCGTCGCCGTGTTCGGATTCATCGCCGCCAACGTCGTGACCGAGTCACGGCTGGTGGCCTTCGACAAGGTGCTGGCCGAGACCCTGGCCGAACGCGCCTCGCCTGCCTGGCTGCGGTTCCTGTCCATGCTGACCGTGGCCGGCGACCGGGACTTCCTGCTGGGACTGGGCACCCTCGTGCTGGCCGTGCTGCTGTGGCGCCGCCGCTGGCGCGACGCGGTGCTCTGGCTGGCGGGCACGCTGGGCGCGGCGGGGCTGAACGTGCTGCTCAAGAGCACCTTCCAGCGGGTCCGCCCCGAACACCTGCACGGGTTCACGCAGGAACTGGGCTGGAGCTTCCCCAGCGGGCACGCCACCGGCGCGATGGCGGTGTACGGCATGCTGGCCTATTTGCTGGCTGGCCTGGCGCCGCCGGCGTGGCGCCAGGCCATGGCCATGTTCGCGGCCGGCCTGATCGCCAGCGTCGGCTACAGCCGCGTGATGCTGCAGGTGCACTACCTGAGCGACGTCATCGCCGCCTTCGCCGTCACCGCGGCCTGGCTGATGGCATGCGTGGCCGTGCGCGAGCGGACGGACCGCTCGCGCGTACTCAGGCCATCAGGCCTTCGATCTCGCTGACCTCGCGCACGTCGCCGAAGTTCTGCACGAAGGTCTCCAGCGCCGCCCGGTGTTCCTCGTCGGACAGCGCCGCCAGGCAATCCGCCACCATGATGGGGAAGAAGTCCAGCATCATGGCATCGCGGCCGGTGGACTCGCAGCAGATGTTGGTCTTGGTGCCGGCGATCAGCAGATGGGTGATTCCCGCGCTGCGCAGCACCCGCTCCAGCCCGGACGAACCGTGGGCCAGGGCGCTGTAGCGGTTCTTGGCCAGATGAACGTCGCCGGGCGCGGGCGCCATGCCCTGCCACAGCGCCTCGGAAGCCGGGCGCGGCGCGTTCGCCTCGATGGTGCGGGCGCGCACGTCGGCGGCCACGAAATGGTCGTAGAAGCCGGACCAGTCCGATCCCTGCCCCACCGGCAGGTTCGCGTGGGTGACCCACGCGACCAGTCCGCCCCGGCGCCGCACGATGCGGGCCAGGGCGTTGATGTTGTCGACGATGGACCGGGATTCGGGGACTTCGGCGGGGCTGCCGGGGGCGACGAAGGTCGGCTGCATGTCGATGACGACGAGGGCGGTCCTGGTCGGGTCGAGCCGGTCGTGCAAGTGCACGCGGCCGCGCCGGGCGATGACGCGATCGACGATATGCTGGCGTATCGGTAGCGTGTGCATGCTAGCGACGGCCTCCCAACAGGCTGCCGCCGATCTTGACCAGATCGTCCAGGCCCACCTGCCCGTCGCCGTTCTGGTCGAGCAAGGATCCCAGCAGGCCGCCGCCCAGGCCGCGCTGCTGGCGCGCGGCATCGCGCTCCTGGCCCAGCGTGGTGCCCAGGCTGTCGGCCGACATGCCGCCCGACTGCACGCGCTGCGCCAGGAAGGCCATCACGATGGGAGCGAGCATTTTCAGCAGGTTGGCGGCGTTGCCGCCGCCCAGGCCGGTGGCCTCGCCCAGCCCGGCCTCGGCGCGCTGCCGGTCGGCGCCGAAGATGTGGCCCAGGATGGCGCCCCCGTCCGATTGGGCACCCGCGTTGCCGCCCCCCAGGAGCGACCCCAGCATGCCCTCCAGGCCGCCGCCCCCGCCGTGGTCCTGCAGCGCGCCGAACAGCGCCTGCGCGCCCTGCGGCTGGGCCGCGTTGTTGCCCATCGCGCCCAGCAGCAGGGGCAGCGCGGCGCCCACGGCCTGCTGGGTCTGGGCGGTGTCCGTGCCCAGTTGCTGCGCGAGCTGCTGCAAGGGGGCGCCTTGCAGCTGGGACATCAGTTCGTCTGACAGGGAAGAAGAGGCGTTCATGGCGATTCTCGCTGAAGACGCCGGCGCAGTGCCGGCCCAGGGGCCATCGTAGCTCGCCATGCATGAGCGCGCATGGCGTTAACAGACTGATACGTCTGGCGGGGCCGATTGTTTCCGCCCGACGCCCGCACAAGGGTCAACGCCGCGGCAGCGCCAGGTACGCCTCGCGCACGGCCTCGGTCCCATGGACGCGCTCCAATCGCCGCACGGTGAAGTGGCCCCGCCCCATGTCCTGGAAATGATCGATGAACAACGCGTTGATCGCCCCGCCGCCGATGGCGCCTATCATCGGCACCGCCTGCGCCAGCGCCTTCTCGGACACCGCGATCGAGAAGCGCGAGGCGATCTCGGAGATCAGCCGGACCAGCACCGGCGCGCTGCCCTTGGCCGTGCCATGCTGCGCGAGGTACTGGCTGGCCGAGGCGATGGCCTGCGCCAGCGCGGCGCGGGAGGCGAAGTAGCCGGCGTCGGTCGCGTCGTCGGCCTTCGAGGAACCGCCCAGCGCCAGCACGTGCAGGCACTCCAGCCGCGCTTCGGGCGTCTTCAGGTCCTCGCCCTGGCTGCGGGCGATGTCGGCGATGGAGCGCAGCATGATGGTGGTCGAGATCGGCAGCTCCACGGCCAGCCCCGCCATGCCGAAGGCGCCGCCTGCGGCTCCCGAGGCCCCGGCCGCCAGCTTGTGCCACCAGTCGGCGGCCGCCGCCGGCCGGGTCGGATCCATGGTCTTGACCGCCACGTCCAGGGCCTTGCTGATGGAACGGCGGGCGAGTTCGTCGATCATCGACGACACCCGGTCCGGCAGCGCGGCCAGCGTACGCTCGATGGGCTTGCCGGCGATCCCCGCGATGCGCGCGGCGATGCCCGGGTGCTCCAGCAGGTGCCTGGCCCGCGCCAGTTCCTGCAGATCGGATTCGGAAAGCGGCATGGAAAGTCCTCGAAAGACGTCCGGTTGCATGGGACCGGTACGAGGGCCGGCGGGTTCTGGCCCATGTTAAACAAAAAGGTACGGGCGCGGTCCCTGCGCGCCGGGAGGACTACAATCATTGATCGATCAATGATTCTGGCATCCTCCCATGTCCACGCTTCCCCAGCATTCCGAAGGCCAGGTCCTGCCCTTCAGGCAATCGCTGATGGCCGTCCTCGGCATGTGCTTCGTCATGATGATGGTCGCCATCGACCAGACCGTGGTGGGTACCGCCTTGCCCACCATCGTGGCCGAGCTGCGGGGATTCGACCTGTATGCGTGGGTGGCCACCGCCTACCTGCTGCCGTCCGTCATCACCGTGCCCATCTTCGGCCGGCTGGGCGACTACTACGGCCGCAAGCCGTTCGTGATCGCGGCCATCTTCGTCTTCACGCTGGCCTCGGTGCTGTGCGGGGCGGCCACCAGCATGCTGTGGCTGGTCGTGGCGCGCGGCCTGCAAGGCATAGGCGGCGGCATGCTGGTGGGCTGCGCGTTCGCGTGCATTCCCGACCTGTTCCCCGAGCCCCGCGTGCGCCTGCGCTGGCAGATCATCGTCAGCTCTGCCTTCGGCATCGCCAACGCCATCGGCCCTTCGCTGGGCGGGGTGATGACCGAGCAGTACGGCTGGCGCTCGGTGTTCTACGTCAACCTGCCGGTCGGGCTGCTGGGCATCCTGTTCGTCGCGCGCTTCCTGCCGCGCATCCGCCATCACACGGCCGGCAAGATACAACTGGACTGGCCCGGCGCGCTGCTGATCGCGCTGGCGCTCGGCTGCCTGCAGATGGTCGTGGAGCTGCTGCCCAAGGGCGCCGCCTCGACCACGGTACTGCTCCTGGGGGCCGGCAGCCTGGCCGCCTTCGCCGGCCTGTATTTCTGGGAACAGCGCTGCCCGCAGCCGCTGCTGCCCATCGACATGTTCCGCAACCCGGCGCTGGCGGTGCTGTTCGTGCTGGCGACGCTGGTCGGCTTCATCATCTTCGCGCTGATGTTCTACGCGCCGCTGCTGCTGCAGGGCGGCTTCGGGCTGTCGCCCCAGGAAGCGGGCCTGCTCATCACCCCCATGGCGGCCTGCATCACCGTGGGCAGCATCCTGAACGGCCGCATCATCAGCCACATCGACAAGCCCAACCGCATGCTGTATGCGGGCTTCGCCACGCTGGCGCTGGCCTGCCTGGGGGTCGTCACCACCCACCACGACACGCCGCACGCGCTCTTCGCGTTCTACATGTTCCTGGCCGGGATAGGCATAGGCTTCACCATGCCCAACCTGACGATCTTCGCCCAGCACACCGCGGACCGGACCCACCTGGGCATCGCCACCGCCACGCTGCAATCGACCCGCATGGTGGGCGGCATGCTGGGCACGGCCATCGTCGGCACCATCGTCTCGCACAGCTACCTGTGGCGTGTCACCGACGTGCTGCAATCGGAGAACGCGCTGCAGTGGCTGCCGCAGCTGCACAATCCCCAGGTCCTGGTGGACCCGCAGGCCCAGCGCACGCTGGCCGAACAATTCGCCCAGCATGGCGGCCACGCCACCGAACTGCTCGAACACGTGCGCCAGGCCCTGGTCTCGGGCATCCACAACGGCCAGATCCTGGCGGTGCTGATCGCCCTGGTCGGACTGTGGCTGGTAAGGCGCGTACCGTCCATCCAGATCGTGCGCCCCGAGCGGGGCAAGCGGCCCGCCCCCGAGGAGGCGCCGTGAATCGCGAGCAACGCGGTCTGCAGGTCATCCAGCGCCTGGGCCAGACTTACCGCGCCATGCAGGCCGGCTTCAGCGGCCGCATCGGCCACGCCCTGCCGCGCTGGCGCATCCTGCTGACGCTGGCCGAGCACGGCACCTGCCCGCAGAAGCTCCTGGCCGAGCGCTGCCGGCTGGACCCCGCATCGCTGACTCGATTGCTCCATGCCCTGGAACAGCTCGGCTGGATCGCCCGTCAGGTGGATGCCCAGGACAACCGCCAGACCAACGTCAGCCTGACGGCGGCCGGACAGGAGGTGGTGGACGAGGCCATGCCCCGGCGAGCCGCTTTTCTGGACGAAGTGCTCCAGGGCCTGTCGGAGAAAGAGCTCGATGCGCTGTTGCGGACGCTGGAAGCGCTGGAGGGCAACTTCAGGCAGGCCGCCACGCCAGGCCAGCCCGCCCAGGGTCTGTTCCCGATAAAAGGAAGGCTCGCACAGGCCGGGAATGGGCCCTAGACATGCGGTGAAGCCCGCTCGTCGTCGATGCGCTCGCCGTACAGTTCCAGCCTGACATCCCGCAGGCGGTAGCCGAGCGTCTCGGCCGCCGCCTCGTACATGCGCACCAAATCGGCCCCGGGCAGCTCGACGATCTCGCCCGTATGGACATCGATCAAGTGCGCGTGCAGGGCGCGCTGCGCCAGTTCCCAGACGGCCCGCCCCTGGGTGAACACGTGGCGGCGGACCATGCCGCGATCGTGGAATTCCTTCAGGATGCGATAGACGGAAGACAGGCTCAGGGCCGGATCCGTCTTGCGGGCGCGCATCAGCAGGTCTTCGGCCGTGGGGTGGTCGGAGGCCTCGTCCAGCGCGGCAAGCACCGCCTGCCGGCCCTTGGTGGCCCGCATCCCGGCCAGCGCAGGCGGCCGTGACGCGACCGGGCTTCGTGGCGCCAGGGTGGGCTTCATCCTAACCCCCGCTGATGTCCCGGGCGGCCTTCTCCAGGACGTCCAGCACGCGCCGTGTCTCGGCCTCGTCCCAGCCGCGCGAATGGAAGGCCAGCGCCGCGCGCAGCGTGTGCATGGCCTGGTGCACCGAGCCCGGCATGGCGCGGCCGGACATCGACTGGGCGGTGATGTTCATGCGGTTCAGCACCGCGTCGACCATGGGCCGGTTTTCCTGCAGGAAGGCGCGGCCTTCTTCGGTGATCTCGAACGACCGCTTGGCGCCTTCCATGCCGGCGGCGCGGATGTGTCCCTGCTCTTCCAGCAGCGTCAGGGTCGGGTAGACCGAGCCGGGGCTGGGCGCGTAGACGCCGCCGAAGCGCTGTTCGAGTTCCTTGATCAATTCATAGCCCGAGCTGGGACGTTCGGCGATCAGCGCCAGCAGCACCAGCCGCAGGTCGCCCGGCCCGAAAACGCGTCCGGCCCGGCCGAAACCGCGGCCGCCATCGCCGAAACCACCGCGGCCGCGGCCATCCATGTCGAACGGGTCACGGCCACGATGGCCGCCCCGGCCCGCCATCCACGCGGGCCAGGCGGCCCACATTCTATGAGGGTGAAACATGAGAATACTCCTTCGATACAGTTAAACGATATATCGTTTGCGTGTATCGTATAGGCGTTCTTTTCGATATGCAAGCCCCCATGAGGCCGTCTAGCCGCGCTTGCGCCCGCCCCCGCCTTCATCACCGTGTTCCAGCGCGAGCCGGACGAATTCGCGCGCCGCCGCCGTCTGGTAGGCGCCGCGCCTTTGCATCAGCACCGCGGTTCTTTCCAGCAGCGACGGCGTGAGCGCTATGGAGGCGAGGCCGTCCCGGCCGCTGGCGATGGTGGCCGGCAGCAAGGTCGACAGCGAAGTGCGCCGCACGATCTCGATGACGGCGCCCAGCGAGTTGGCCTCCATCAGGACACGGGGACGCAGGCCGTGCCGGCGGCAATAGCGGTCGATCTGCTCGCGCGTCGCGAACTCGGCGGTCAACAGCACCAGGGATTCGGCGTCCAGCGCCTTCAGCGCCATCCGCCGCCTTCCGGCCAGGGGATGCCGGCTGCCGACCACCAGCGCCAGCGTCTCCACCAGCAGCCGCTGCGATGCGATCTCGGGCGAGCGCACTTCCTCGAATCCTATGCCCACGTCGTACTCGTCGTCCGCCAACAACGCCTCGATGCGCTCCTGCGGCATCTCGCGCAGGATCAGCGAGACGTTGGGGTGGCGGGCGTGGAAGCGCTCGACCAGCGGCCCGACCAGATACGAGGCGAAGGTGGGCGTGACCGCCAGGCGCAGCGATCCCCGGCTCAGGTCGCCCACGTCGTGGATCGCGCGCCGGCCTTCTTCCAGGTCCTGCAGGGCCTTGCGGGCATGCTTGAAATAGACGTGGCCCGCATCCGTGAGGCGCGTCGCGCGCCCCGTGCGGTCGAACAGTTGCGCCTCCAGCATCTCTTCCAGCTGCCGTATCTGCTGCGACAGCGCCGGCTGCGAGACATGCAGCGCCGCGGCGGCACGCGTGAAGCTGCGGTGCTCGGCCACGGCCAGGAAGTAATGGATGGGTCGGAGCAGCATGGACAAACCTTATAAGAGGAAATTATCGAAAAGATAATAAATCCGTCTTTTACCTTATTGATGGCGTCACGTAAGATCGATGTCCTGCCACCGGTCCGTCCTCATAGGGAGACAACAACATGAACATGCCCGAGCATTTCCTGCGCATGGCGGTCGATCTCGCCCGCAAGAACGCGGAATGCGGCGGCCGTCCCTTCGGCGCGGTCATCGTCAGGAACGGTTCGGTCATCGGCACTGGCGTCAACCAGATACTGTCGTGCGCCGACCCCACCGCCCATGCCGAGCTGTCGGCCATCCGCGCGGCCTGCCGCGCGCTGGGCTCGCCGCGGCTGGACGGGTGCGTGGTGTATGCCAGCGCGCAGCCTTGCCCGATGTGTCTGGCAGCGATCCACATGACCGGCATGCGCGAGGTCTTCTACGCCTACTCGAACGACGACGCCGAACCCTATGGACTGTCGTCCGCGCCCGTGTACCGCGAGTTGGCCCTGCCCCTGTCCGAGCAGTCCATCCACATCGTCCACTATCCGATCTCGCCCGCGCCGCAGTTGTATGAATCGTGGCGCGCCGCGATCAGCGAGCGCGCCTGACGGATATCGCGCCGGGCCGTCAGGCCTGGTTCGGGAACACGCCGCGATCGGACGGGAGCGGCGCGCCGGGAGGAAGCGCCGCGTTGCGCAGCCACCGGGCGAAGCGGCGTATCAGTTCCTGCTTGGGATTGTCCCCGCGCCAGACGATGTAGCAATTGACGCTGGCCGGAAAACACGCAGCCAGCGGACGCACCAGTCGTCCCACCGCCAGCGCGTCGCGCACCAGCAGCCCGCGGGTCAGCGCCAGCCCCAGGCCGCTGGCCGCCGCCTCGGCCATCAACGCCCGGTTGTCGAAGACGATGCCGTCCTCGGGCTCGTCCAGCTCCACCCCTGCCGCCGCTCCCCATTGCGACCACCGGAACCGCGCATGCCGCAGCCGCGGCAGGCGCGCGACGTCGGCCAGCCGCATGCCGGGATGGCGCTGGGCGAACTCGGGACTGCAGACCACGATGATCTCGTCGTCCACCAGCTTGGCGCACTGGTAGCCCGTGAAGGGCGCGGCCGCGTAGCGCAGGCCCACGTCCAGGTCCGCCCGCTCGAAGTCCGGATCGTCGGTGGTCGTGGCGATGGACAGGTCGAGCTCCGGCAGGGCCGCGCGCAACTGCGACAGGCGGGGGACGAGCCAGGCCCCAGCGAGTTCCGGACTGACGTTGACGTTCAGTGACGAGCGGTCACGCTTGCGGCGTTCGGCCGCATCGGTCAGCGAGGCCTCGACCGCGCGCAGCGCGCTTTCCAGCCCGTCTGCCAGCTGCCGCCCCGCCGGCGTCAGCTCGACCTGGCGGCCGGTGCGCTGGAATAGCTCGCAACCCAGTTGTTCCTCGAGCGAACGGATATGCCGGCTGATGGCCCCGTGCGTGACGAACAGGGCGTCCGCCGCGCGCGTCATGCTGCCGTAGCGGGCCGTGGTGGTGAATGCCATGCAGGATCTGCATGGAGGGAAGGCGGCGGACCATCCTGTGATTCTGCCTCACAGGTCATGCCAAAACAAGTCGATTGTCCCGGCCGAGCGGGCTCGCCGATACTCGGCGCCGCGAAGCCGGCCTCGCTGGCCGGGAGGAGATCCTTATGAAATTGCAGCTCAAGGTCAACGGCGCGCCGCTCGCCGTCGATGCCGACGGCGACATGCCCCTGCTGTGGGTACTGCGCGACTATCTTGGCCAGACCGGCACCAAGTTCGGTTGCGGCATGGGCCTGTGCGGCGCCTGTACGGTGCACGTGGACGGCAAGGCCACCCGGTCCTGCGTCACGCCGGTCGGCACGGTGCTGGACGCCGACATCACCACCATCGAAGGGCTGTCCAAGGACGGCACGCATCCCGTGCAGGCGGCATGGATCGCCGAGCAGGTCCCCCAATGCGGTTACTGCCAGTCGGGCATGATCATGGCCGCCTGTGCGCTGCTGCAAGAGAACCCCGCGCCCACGCGCCAGGACATCCGCGACGGCATCGGCAACCTGTGCCGCTGCGGCACCTATCCGCGCGTCGAGCGCGCCATCCTGCGCGTGGCCGCGGCCACCAACGGGGGGCAATCATGAACGCGCCTGCCGTCAACCGCCGCCAGTTCCTGCAAGCGGCCGGCGCCGTGTCGGCCGGACTGGTGCTGGGCTTTCGCATCCCCGTGGTCCAGGCCGCCGGCGCGCCCGCGCGCGATCCGGACGACGTCAACGCCTGGCTGCGCATCGCCACCGATGGCGAAGTCACCATCATGGTGCCGTCGGCCGAACTGGGCCAGGGCGTGACGACCTCGGCTCCCATGCTGGTGGCCGAGGAACTCGAATGCGACTGGACCCGCGTGCGGGCCGAGCTGGCTCCCACCGATCCCGTCTACGCCAACCGCATCTTCAAGGTCCAGGCCACCTCCAGCAGCACCTCGGCCCGCTGGTCGTTCGAGCCGCTGCGGCGCATCGGCGCCACCGCCCGCGAGATGCTGCGCGCAGCCGCGGCGCAGACGTGGAAGGTGCCCGTGGCCGAATGCCAGGCATCCCAGGGACTGATCCGCCATGCCCCCAGCGGCCGCACGCTCGGCTACGGCGAACTGGCCGCGCGCGCGTCCGCCCTGCCCCGCCCGGCCAACGTGGTCCTGAAGAAGCCGCGCGACTGGAAACTGATCGGCCATGCGATCGATCGTCTCGACATCCCAGCGAAGACGCGCGGCGCCGCGACCTTCGGCGTGGACGTCAAGCGCGAAGGCATGCTGATCGGCACCATCGTGGCCTGTCCCGCATTCGGCGGCACCCTCGCCGGGGTCGACGCCAAGCCCGCCCTGGCGGTGCGCGGCGTCAAGCACGTGGTCCCGCTGCATGACGCGGTGATCGTATTGGGCGACAGCTACTGGACGGCGCGCCAGGGCGTCCTTGCCCTCAAGCCCGAATGGCGGATGCCGGACGGCCCGCCGCTCGACGGCGACACGCTGATGCGGGGCTACCGTGAAGCGGCACGCAACGCGACGGCCGAGGCTCGCCGCGTGGGCAACCCCGACGAACACCTGAGAGGCGAGTCCGTCTACAGCGCCGAGTATGACGTGCCGTATCTGGCGCACGCCACGATGGAGCCCATGAATGCCACGGCCGACGTGCGCGGCGGCAAGGCCGAGCTCTGGGGACCCACCCAGGTCTGCGGCGAGATCGCCGAGCGCCTGGCGCCGGCGCTGGGGCTGCCCGCCGACCGCATCACCGTGCACTCGACCCTGGTCGGCGGCGGCTTCGGCCGGCGCGAGGAATTCGACGTCTTCACCCAGGCGGCGCTGGCCTCCAAGGCGGTGGGCCGCCCGGTCAAGCTGATCTGGTCGCGCGAGGAAGACATCCGCCACGACTTCTACCGCCCCGCCGCCGCGGCCCGCCTGAGCGCCACCATGGCGCCCGGCAAGGACGGCAACATCCTCGCGCTGGAAGCCCGGCTGTCCTGCTCGTCGATCTACATCCGCAACTTCACCGACCGGGTCAAGGGCGGCATCGACCCCAAGTCGGTCGAAGGCGCGGTCGACCTGATCTACGACCTGCCCCACTTCGCCGTGCGCTACGCCATGGTCAACACGGCGATCCCGGTGGGCTTCTGGCGCGGCGTGGGCTACACGCAGAACACCTTCTTCGCCGAAAGCTTCATCGACGAACTGGCCGCGCGCCAACAACGCGACCCGCTGCAATTCCGTCTTGCCATGCTGGCCGGCCGCCCGCGCCACGCCACGCTGCTGCGCAAGCTGGGCGAGCAGGCCGGCTGGGGCAAGGCCGCCGCCGGGCGCTTCCAGGGCCTGGCGATCACCGAGGCCTGGGGCTCGCTGTGCGCCACGATGGTGGAGCTGTCGGTGAAAGACAAGCGGATCACGTTGCACCGCATCGTCAACGCCATCGACAGCGGCACCGTCATCAACCCCGCCACGGTGGAACGCCAGCTCGAAGGCGCCAGCATCTGGGGCCTGACCGCCGCCATGTCCGGCGACATCACCATTCGTGATGGCGCCGTCCAGCAGTCGAACTTCCATGACTACCCGCTGCTGTACCTGTCGCAGGTGCCGCCGTTCGAGGCCGTGCTGGCGCCCAGCGGCGAACGCATCGGCGGCGTGGGCGAGTCGGCGGTGCCGACGCTGGCGCCGGCGCTGGCCAATGCGCTGTTCGTCGCGACGGGGGAACGCCTCCGCTCGTTGCCGCTGTCGCGGCACGGGTACGAGCTGGCGTAGGGGACCAGGCTTCCCTTTCCGGGGAAGCCCACCTCCTAGCCGGGCCAGATCGCCATCGCCGCGCTGGCCACCCGCTCCAGTTCCGCACGCTTGGCGCCGTCCCTGGCCTGCAGCGACATCCCCTGCACGACCGTCGTGAAATACCGGGCAAGGGTATCCAGGTCGGCCGCCGGCGACAGTTCCCCGTCGGCCACCCCCTGCTCCAGGCGCTCGCGCACACGCTGGATCGAGGCCAGCCTGTGGGTTCGCAGGAAGGCCGCCATGCCTTGGTTGGCGGGCGTGCAATTGGTCGCCCCCAGCACCACGAAACACCCCTTGGGCCTGCCCGGCAGCGTCAACGCCTTCGCCGCGGCCATCAACATGCCTTCGACCGCCTCGCGCGCGGTCCTGCCCTCGCGCAGCGCCACGTCGGTCATCCCGCCGTCGGTGTGGCGGTAGCGTTCCACGGCCTCGCGGAACAGCGCTTCCTTGCCGCCGAAGGCCCCGTACAGGCTGGGCGCGTTGATGCCCATCGCCGTCGTCAGATCCGACAGCGACGTGCCCTCATAACCACGCTCCCAAAAAACCTCCATGGCCCGCTGCAAGGCCGCGTCGCGGTCGAAACCGCGCGGGCGTCCCCGTTCAGCCATATTTCACCTTTTTTGTAACGATCGATATAAAAATTCTTGACGCTCCGCGAAGAGGTCATGGATCATTTTATAACGATCATTACTGAAATGGAGCACAGCATGTCCCGATTGACAGGAAAAGTGGCCCTGGTAACCGGCGCGAGCCGTGGCATAGGCGCGGCCATCGCGCTGCGCCTGGCGCGCGAGGGCGCGGACGTGGCGATCACCTACGCCAGTTCGCCGGACAAGGCCGAGACGGTGGCCGGCGCGCTGCGCGAGACCGGCCGCCGCGCCGTGGCCCTGCGCAGCGACAGCGCCGAACCCCATGCCCCCGCGCAGGCGGTGGCGCGCGTGGTGGAGGAATTCGGCCGGCTCGACATCCTGGTCAGCAACGCCGGCATCGGCTACTGGAAGGCGCTGGAGGATTTCACCATCGAGGAATTCGACCGCGTGATGGCGGTGAACGTGCGCGCGGCCTTCACCGGCGCCCAGGCCGCGGCGGCGCGCATGGGGCAAGGCGGTCGCATCATCACGATCGGCAGTTGCAATGCCGATCGCGTGCCGGCCCCGGGCTCGACGCTTTACGCCATGAGCAAGTCCGCGCTGATCGGCCTGACCAAGGGCATGGCGCGCGACCTGGGTCCGCGCGGCATCACGGTGAACCTGGTACAGCCCGGCCCGATCGACACCGACATGAATCCGGCCGACGGCGAACGCGCGGACAGCCTGCGCGCGCTGATGGCGCTGGGGCACTACGGCGAGGGCGAGGACGTGGCCGGACTGGTGGCCTACCTGGCGAGCGCGGAAAGCCGATTCGTCACCGGCACCGCGCTCACGATCGACGGCGGCTACAACATCTGAGGCAAGGGCATGGACGCGAACATGAAGGCCGCGCATACCGGCAAGACCATCGTGCTGGCCTCGGTGTGCCTGGCCGGACTCATGATGCCCCTGAGCTTCACGGGCCCCGCGGTGGCGACGCCCGCCATCGCGCGCGACCTGGTCGGTAGCCCGGTCGCCCTGGCGTGGGTGGTGAACGCCTTCGTGCTCGCGTTCGGCAGCTTCGTGCTGGCGGCCGGCACGCTGGCCGACCAGTACGGACGCAAGCGCATCTTCCGCCTTGGCGTGCTGGGCTTTACCATCCTGTCGGCCATCTCCACCTTCGCGCCCGGCCTGGTCGCGCTGGACCTGCTGCGCGGCGCCCAGGGCATCGCGGCCGCCATGGCGATGGCCGGCGGCGCCGCCTCGCTGGCGCAAGAGTTCGAGGGCCCCGCCCGCACGCGGGCCTTCAGCCTGCTCGGCACCACGTTCGGCGTCGGCCTGGCCTTCGGCCCCATCTGGTCGGGCCTGCTCATCGAACACTTCGGCTGGCGGTCCATCTTCCTGACGGGAGCCGTCATCGGCGCGCTGGTGCTGCTGTTCGGCGTGCCGCGCATGCGCGAGACGCGCGATCCCGACGCGCGAGGCATGGACGGCTGGGGCACCCTGACCTTCACCGTCGCCTTGTCCCTGCTGATCTTCGGTATCGTCACCGGTCCGCAGTACGGCTGGACCGGCACGGCCACGCTCGCGCTGCTGGGCGCGGCGCTCGCCATGCTGGCGGCCTTCGTCGCCATCGAACTGAAGCGGGCCCGCCCGATGCTCGACCTCTCGCTGTTCCGCTATCCGCGCTTCGTGGGCGTGCAACTGCTGCCCCTGGCGACCGCCGTGTGCTATGTCGTCCTGCTGATACTGCTCCCGATAGGCTTCATCGGCGTGGAGGGCTACTCCGAACTGAAGGCCGGCATGATGATGATTCCGCTCTCGCTGCCCATGGCCATCGTCCCCTTCCTGGCCGGGCTGCTGGCGCGCAGGTATCCCGCCGGCGCCCTCTCGGCCGGAGGCCTGGTGATAGCCGCGGCGGGCCTGGCCTGGCTGGCCACGATGCCGGTGGGGCAGCAATCGATGGCCATCATCTGGCCGATGCTGCTGATAGGTATCGGCACGGGCTTGCCATGGGGCTTGATGGATGACCTCTCGGTCAGCGTCGTGCCCAAGGAACGCGCCGGCATGGCGACCGGCATCTTCTCGACCATGCGGCTGGCCGGCGAAGCGGTGGCGCTGGCGGCAGCGGCGGCGTTGCTGCTGGCGCTGATGCAGTCGGGCCTCGCGCAGGCGCTACCCGATGCTCGCGCCATGGCGGACATTCCCGCCATCGCCAACGACATGGCGGCCGGCGCATTGGGGCAGGCCGCCACCCACCTGGGCGACGGAGGGAAGGCGATGCTGGTGGCGGTGTATGCCGATGCCTTCCGTGCCTTGCTGCTGGCGCTGGCGGCGCTTACCGTAGCCGCGGCGCTGGCTGCCTGGCTGCTGCTCAGGCCCGCCACGGCAGGCAAAGGGGTCCGAGCCGATGCGTGCACCACCCACGGCGCGTGAATCCGGGCGCGGCGGGAGAGGGAACCGGCTGCTGCCCAACCCCGGCTCCATCCCGCGCCCCTGCCTCAGAAGCGGTGAAGAATGCCGACCGCGTACACCTTGCTGTTGAAACCGCTGTCGGACGTCGTCCCGCTGACGTCCTACACCCTTACCTTCGACGGCTCCGGCGGAGTTGCGGGCTTCGGCAAGGGACAGGCCTCGGTAGTCCTTTCCGGGCCGCCCGAAGGCGCGACGCAACTCAGCTATACCGCACAGGCGCAGGTCGGCGGAAAAATCGCCCAGGTGGGCGCTCGCCTGATCGATGGCGTGGCCAGGAAACTGGCCGATGAGTTCTTCTCGCGCTTCAAGACCGCTCTCGAACCGGCCTCGCAAGAAGCGCCCACCGGAGCGGTCGAGGAAGACGCCGAGCAATCCGGTCAACCGCCCACGGCCTCGCCGGCCTGGAAATTCTGGCGGTCGTAGCTGCGGATGACCGTGCCGGGATCCTGCCGTACGCTCAGACGTTAAACCAGAAATCTAGCCATAAAGCGTGTGTGGAAGCGGCATTGCCTCTGTTATCACTCATCTTGTAGTCACTTCCATATACACTTTAACCGCTGCTACCCGGAGCGAGGCCCGCACATCGCTTGCCTGTCCGGCATCGCTGCCGCCGGATTTTTTGCTGCAAAAATTCCCTTCTGGGAATCCGTGACCTAGACCGGCCCGCCGTCCGAGACTGCCTGCATTCAATCGAAATGCAGGGGTAAAGACGATGAGAATTCTACGCAAGAAGGCAGTCTGCGAGAAGCTGGGCGACATCAATGAGACGACTCTCTGGCGCATCTCGCGTGGTGATCCGACATTCCCGGTATCCATCCAGCTTAACAAAAGAGTTGTCGGCTGGCTTGAGCACGAGATTGATGCGTGGCTCGAACAGAAGGCCGCTGCCGCTCGCGCTGCCAGCAACAACGCTGTCTATCCCTGATCGCCGCGTTCCCGCAGGCCAAAGGTCAGGATTCGACGATGCGCAGCTTGGGCAGCTTGCTGGACGCTGGCGTGGCAGAAGCCACGGTCAAGCGCGATCCGCTGGCGTGGATCAAGCAGAAAGCCGCCGAGGTAGCAGAGCAGGCAGAGCAGCGGGCAGCAAATGAACCCCGCCAGATGTTCTTGCCTGGCTTCGATATTGGAGCCTTTCCAAACCATCTGAACAGATCGAGCCTCATTGCTCCCATCGCACGAGGGAAACGCAAATTCCATCGGCAAGCCGTGATGGTGACACGGCGGGATTGCGTGCTGGAATACACCGGGGAACAACTGGACGAAGCAGACGGCGACCTCATCATGGCATTGATCGCCTTCGCTCAACCGTTCCCGTTGGGTACGCCTGTGCCGCTGAACCGCAAGAAGCTGCTGAGAAAGATCAAACCGGGCAGTATCGGCAGCACCCAGTACGACTGGCTCTATCGGAGCATGAAGCGACTGCGCGAAGGTATCTTGTTCCTTGAGGCACGCAAGCCAGACGGTTCAACCCGCTACACCGTGGGCAAGATGGAGTCCTTCAACATCCTGAAGGGTCTCAACTACGACGGCGAGAGCGAGACGTACACCTACATCCTTGACCCACGGTGGGTAGTGATGTTTGGCAACCGGGAATACAGCCTGATCGACTGGGATAAGCGGATGCAGATCGGGCGTGGGCTGGACATGGCCAAAACCTTGCAACGGCTGATCGCCACCAGCGCCAACCCGGTGCAGTGGTACGCGCTGGACGGCCTCAAGGCACAGATGGAGTACAGCGGGCGGATGCGCGACTTCCGGGACGCTCTAACCCGCGCTGTACGCGAGCTGGAGCGGCTGGGGATCATCGCCAAGGGCTGCCTCGAGGACAGCACCAAGGGCAAGCCGCAGCTTGCTATGTGGCTCCCACCATCGGGATAGCGTCGCGCCGTCAGTAGCATAGCGTCCCGCCCAAGGCCCGCCAAGTGCGGGCTTTTTTGCGGTGGCATAGCGTCGCGCCGTCAGTGGCATAGCGTCGCGCTTTAGTGGCATAGCGTCGCTCCCCCCCTCTGAAAACCCGCGCCAGATATGGCTTTCCGGGCGTTCGACCGCTCTTTACCTTCTTTTTACCTTCTTATTACCAGAAGAGCACTGTGGATAACTCGCAAGCGAGTTCCCCACAGCCTTTGCTCCCGCTGGTCGCTGCGCGTCCGCCCGTGGATAACGGCAAGCCGTTACCCACCGGCCTCCTTGCGGCTACTCGCATTTTTCAAATGCTGGATGGGCTACTTGGCGTCTGCTGTTTCCAATACGCCTCCGGCGGCCCTGCCGGGGGCCACTCGCCGCCGTGAGGCTCGGGGAGCAGGGGTGGCGGGCTGCGCCCTTCGTCCCTGCCCCCACTCGCACAGGCTGTCCGCTACGGTTCAGCGTCAAGGGGCCGTGTCCTCGCTTCGCTGCGGGCCGCACCAACCCCTTGACCCTGCCCCTTCGCAGGAATCCTTCAGCAAACACCCAGAATCGCTCTGTGCGGCGTTTTCTCGTAGCGGGCCATGCCCCCTATTGCCTGCACGCAATGACTCACTACAGGCCGTTTCTGGCTGTTTTCCAGCGGAGCCGGTCGGCAAGGCGGGAATGCGCAGCTTTCCGCGCTTGTCGGCTGGCCGACAACGAGCGCAGCGAGGCGTCAGCAAGTAGCCCATCAGGCATTTGAAAAATGCGAGTAGCCGCAAGGAGGCCGGTGGGTAACGGCTTGCCGTTATCCACGGGCGGACGCGCAGCGACCAGCGGGAGCAAAGGCTGTTTCCTCTTGTCCCTTCATTACTGTTACGTTATCATAACGTAACACGTTACGATGTTACGATGTAAAGGAGGTAGCCATGCAGCAAGTCGTCACTCAACAGGCAGTTGATGCTGCCGCTGATGCCATCGTCGCCGCAGGCGGCAAGCCCACCTTCCGGCTGATCCAGCAGCGGGTCGGCGGATCGTTCACTACGCTCAAGCCGATGCTGGCTGACTGGGAGGCCCGGCGCGAGAAAGGCGAAGAGGCTGCCGTAGAAGTGCCGGACGCCCTGTTGGCACGCGGGGCAGACCTCGTGCGCAGCATCTACGCCGAGGTAGCCCAGCAGGCGCGGGTGGAGTCCGAGGCGGTGCGCAAGGATGCGGAGGCCCGCGTGAACGCAATGAAGACCGAACTGGCCGAGGCGACCGAAGAAATCGCCCGACTGGAAGCGCAGGACGCTGTACGCGCCGATGAGCTTGCCGCGCTGCGCGAGGCAAATCGGGCGCTGGAATTGAAGGTTGGCCGTCTGGAGGAACGTGCCGAGCACGCGACGCGCATGGAGGTTGAGCTTCGCGAGACTCGCTCTGCTCTTGCCAAGGCCGAGCAGCAGGTGATTGACCTTCAGGGCCAGCTCGCCAAGGCTGGCGATGTTCAGCGGCAGCTTGCCAGCCTGGAAGAGCGGCTGGCTGCGGCAGGCGTTGCGCCGAAGGCGGGCAAAAAGGGCCGAGGTGAGTGATGCCGACCGCTGCCGAGTATCAGAAACTGGCCGACGAGCTGCGGCAGCTTGGCGCAGTATTCACTCAGGCGGTCAATCTGGGTGACAAGGAGCTTGCCATGTGGGCAGCCGGGGCGCTGTCGAGTGCAGCAGCCCAGCCAGCCTGGTGGGCGCGTGAGGCTGCCGACAACGAAGCGGCGGCTGTTGCTGCCGCCGCAATCATGAAGGCCCAGCAGGGGTAGGCTTACTGCCCCTCCATGACCTCCAGCTCGATCCGCATCTGGAGCATCGAGATGTACGCCAGCAGTGTGATTTTCTCGATGAGATCGAATCGGTCGCAACAGATGACCAGTTCCTCGCGGCGGTACTCCCGCTGTCGTCGGCAACTGGATGGGATCAGCACGATCCTAGGCTCCGGCCTGCGCTTTCTGGGCGCGAACGGCAGCATTTCCAGAATCACGCCAGGGCATGATCGCATCGCCTGGACAAACCTCTGACGCTCTTCTCGCTCTGTGCAGAGGCGCTGCATTATGTCAGGGTGCAGAAACACAAACATGTTGCTTCCCTCCACTATTGGATGCTGCGCAATACGCCGCCGCGCTGCGCCCGATCATGTGCTGCCGCAGTCTGCTCGCGCTGTCGTGCGAGCTTCTGCGCCGTGTAAGTGGCCAGCAGGGCTTCCACCCGTTCCTTCTTGCGGTACACCGCTTCGGCCATGTAATTGCCGACACCAACGGCATGGACGTAATCCGACCAGAGTGCCCGGCTGGATACCTTGGTGACGTTGTTGTTCCACTCGGCGTCGCTGAACCGGCGTCCGGCCTCGGTCAGCAGCATTTCTTGTGTGCTCATCGTGTCGTAACCGCCGATGGGTGCAGTCGGCAAAGCGCCGTAGCCATCCGTGTCAGATAGCCACTCGGCAGGCGACTTGCCCTCGGCAGCGGCCAGCGCCGCGTCCGCATTCGCCGCCGCGACTTGCGCTGGCTCGAACTTGACGTTCGGAGCCACGCCGCCCGGAGGGACGCTGCCAAACAGGATCGCGTGCTGCTCCTTCGTGTCCTTGCCCAGAATCGGGTAGTGCTGCGGATTGCCGTCTTGGATCGGGAACGTTGCGCAGAAATACGGGGCGGGGTCGGTCTTCCAGCCGATGCCCTGCTGCTGATTGAACGCGAACGGCAGTTGGCCGGGGTTGAAGGTGCCTTTCGATGCGCTCTGAGTGAAAGCCTTGGCACGAGCCTCGTCTTTCTGCGCTGTGCCGTAGGTGAAGTGCAGGTGCTTCACCATCTTGTCGCTGGGCGTGTTGCCGGACAAGCCAATGTACTGCCCTGCCTTGACCTCCATGCCCTTCTTTAAGCCAGTGGCAAAGCCGCTCATGTGGTAGTACGCCACCACGTCACCGTTGCTGCGCTCGATCAAGATGGCGTTGCCTGCCGAGCGCCGATTGCCGATGAAAGTAATCACCCCGTCTGTCGTCGCGTACAGCGGCTGCGACGCGCCACTGGTCGAGAAGTCCAGACCATCGTGCATGTGCGGCTTCTGATTGGCGCTACCGAAGTTCCCTGCGCCGCCGCCCCGGAACTTGCCGAAGCGCCCGGAGACGGTTTGCTTTTCGGTGGGGGACACCATGCAGGTGTCGGCCAGTGCCGGAGTCACGGCCACCAGTGCGGCCAGAACAAGCAGCTTGTTGCGCATGGTCATGGCTCCCGGTACTCGTTTTCGTGGGCGGCGTAGGTGCCGTCGATGGTGCAGGTCAGTTGCACCGATTCCGGGCCAAATGGCTGATCGGCCATCAGGCTGCCCATTTTGGTTTTGCGGTTGGGGAAGCTCTTGCCCTTGTTCAGCTTGGCAGCCTTGGCGACCTCGGCCAGCGTCCTGCCACGGATGTGCGAGGTGTAGCTATGGCCAAGATCGCCGCTGCCATCATCGACCCAGACCTCGATCTCGGCCACAGGCAGGCCGAACACGTTGAATCCGCTGGGCGGCGTCAGCCGGTAGTGCTGTTCCTCGCCAGCCGGTTTGCGCGGCAGCATGGCACGGGTGGCAGGATGGTCGGGCAGGTCTTCGCGGCACTCCAGCGCGGCCTGCAACATCGGGCCAGCCACGGCCCAGAGTGCTGCGTTGGGTGCGGCTGGCTCGTTGTCGAGCAGCGGGACGGGCATCTGGGCGCAGACGATGCTGGAAAACGCCACCGCAGTAATTGTGATGAGGTGCTTGCTATGCATGAGCATGGCTCCTGATGTCGCTGTTGTGCTGTGCCCTGATGCGCATGGGCTTGGTGGGCTTGGGGTCAGGCTGCTGCTTGGCCTGCCGGTCGAGCCACAGCTCGACCAGCTCGCCGATGACCTGGTCGTGCTCGCGCAGCCACGACACGCGCAATACGAGATAGCTTTCAGCGGGTTTCATGGACGGGCCTCGTGAGATAGCGGAACAGGAGCCAAACAAGCGGCGTCAGGTACAGGATCGGAACAACGATGGCGAGAGCCAGCGGAGCCACCAGATCGTGTAGCGCTGGGTTGTCGAGCTGCCGGTACTCGTGGATGAAAGCCGCCACGGCGGCCACGATGCAGAGCACCTTGGTGACACGCTCGCGGCCGAGGCGCAGCAGGAATGCGCGGATCGAGGCTCCCATCACTGCATCCCCCGAACCCAAAGCATGTCGCAGACGTAGCGCCCGAAAGCGCCTTCCACGAACAGCGTGCCGGAGCGCACTTGCCACGCCCGATAGCTCCAGCGGATCGCATGGATGGAGAACGGTAGGCACATGGACAGCACGCTCAAGACGACCATCAGCGATGCGCCTACGGCCAGTTGCCACACGGCCATCAGGAATACGAAGGCGACGACCCCCCAATAGGCGCGGGACTTGCGCAGGTGGCTGGCGATGAGCTTGTCGCGCTCAGGGTCGCCGAGAAACGCCAATCGTTGCTTGCCGCGTGTCTCGGATCGTGCCTGCACGATGCGGCGGATTTCGGCAGGGTCTTCCGGTGCTAGCACACGGAAACCGCACCGCGCCGAACATTCCCAGCCATAAAGCGCCTTGTCATCAGGCTGGGAATCGGCAGGCAGGTGCATCACACCGCGCCCACACTCCGGGCACTGCGGGTTGCGCAGCGTGCGCCACAGATCGCGGATGTAGCCATTGTTGGCCTTGATCTGCCGCCACCCGAGAATGGACAGCGGCATATCGACGAACGTGAATTTGGCTGCGCGTTTCGCGCCGTTCTTGAGGTTCATCCGAAAGCCCTCCGAGGGTGTTTGCGGCGTTTGCGCTGGGCCAGCACGGCGTCTGCAACTGCGAGCAGGACGGCCAGCACGGCGGTATCGGGTTTCAATCCACGCCCGTTTCCGGGCGAAACTTCTTGATGAGGCATCTACGGCTCCTTCCTTATGGACTGGGGGACTGGTCTGTTTCCGCCGCCTTCTTGGCGTGGTGGAGAACCTGATCCCACCATCCACGAAGCTGGTCAGCGGTTGGACGTGCGCGGGAACGCAGGACGCTGTTGTCCTGCGGCATCGAGTCGATCCAGCCCTTGCCGTGCATGTACTCGGCACGCTTGGCGAGATCGAGCATCATCCGGGTGCGCATCTCCTGCGGTGCGTCCTGGAGCACCTCCAGCGCCGAATCGAGGGCGCACAACAGGCTGTAAAACGCCTTGCTCCATTTGTGGGTCTGCTGGCCCGCATGGCGAACGCGCTCCAGCAGCTCGTCGCGGTCGCGGATGGCTTCGTCGCGCTCGGCGGTCAGCCGATCAACGAGCGGCTCCCACTGGTTTTTTATCTGCGCGTTCCATTCCGCAACCGCTGCATTCCAGCCGTCATCATGACCAGCAGCGTGCCCTTGCTCATATCCGCGCCGCAGTCCGATGACATGACCATTCGCCTCGGCGGTGTAGTCGTACTGATAGCTCATGCCGGTTGCCCTCCATCAGCGGCTGTGTCGCCGTGATTGATAACTGTGGTGCCGCTATCAGCCGTGCTGGCAGGCGGCGGGATATAGCGGGTGTCGTAATGCAGAGCGGGAGCGTTCCCGCCAACGTCACTGTCTGCGGTATCCGCCGAAACTGAACTGATGACACCAGCGGAGCCAAGAGCGAGCACGGCGTTGCTGGCTTTTTCCGCAGTTTCCCCAGTGGATGCAGGGCGTGCAGCAGAAGATCGCGGGGTGTCTTTCACTTCGATGAATTCCGCGTCGGTGATGTCTTCGCTGTTACCCCAGCGGGTACCGGTAACGCCTTGCGATCCGGTATTGAGTGATGACCCGGCGCTGGCTGACGCCGCGGCAGTGCTGCGCGTTGACCCACTGGGCGCTGCGGAACCGCTTGATGCAGACGTGGTAGGCGCAGCATCGTGCTGCTGGGGTGCAACCCCTTGGCCGTTGGCACTCAACAGGCGCGGATAGTTGCCACCACCGCTGCGGCCTCCGCCGCCGCCAGATGGGTTACGTGGGCCACCCAGATTGCCAGCGCCGCCATGATCTCCGCTCAGGCGATTGCTATTGCCTGCATCGTCTTTGCCGCGAGGTGATGTTCCACCCTGCAACGCGCTTGGGCCGTATTTTTCCGAGTTGGCCCGCATTTGCTCGGTCGCCTGGGTTTCGCCCATGCTGCTGATGCCCGCGCCGATCCAGCGCAGCACGGTGTCCGGCAGGGTCTGCGACAGCCCGAAAATCATGTACATCACGGGCAGCAGGACGAATCCGTACACGATGAGCCAGTTCTTCCACTGCAAGAACTCAATGAACCAGCCCAGAGACTCCGCCGAGGTGACGTTGGCGTGATACATCGCCCAAAAGGCTTTGCTGATGTACCCAACCACCGGATTGGCGACCATCATCGCGGCAAACAGGCCGGTGATGATGAGCGCCGGGCGGATGAAGAGCGACAGCAGGAGCAGGTAGCCCTGCGTCTGGCTGCCGACGAAGGTGCGGTCAGGCGTCATGTGCATGACGGCCCACAGCGGTGCGGCAATGATCGACTGGAGTACCGCCATCAGCCAGCCCACCACTGCGATCATGAAGATGGTGTACGGCAGGCTCGGCAGGAACACGCCGAAATAGAACGCGAGCCGCCCGAGCCACGTTGTGACTTCGGCCAGCGGGGTCAAGAAGTTATAAATGACCCACTGCAAGAACGTATCGGCCAACGGTGTGGCATCGACCTTGTTGCCCATGAAGCTGACGCTGCCCACTGCTGCCGCAGCGGCTTTCAGACCAGAAAGCGAGGTGTGGATCAGCCGGTCGGCAGCAAAACCCGTCGATTGCAGCAGCGCAAGCACATCGCCGGTGGTTTTGATGCGAGCAATGGCGTCCACGTCGCCATCGGTGCCGATCATGGTGCTGGTCACACGCTCCATGCCCCACTGAATGAAGCCCGACATGAAGCTGTCACCACGGCTGCCAAGCGTGTCGATGCTGAGGTCATCCAAGCTGGCCGGAATCAAATTGGACTTGAGATCGGCGGCCCGTGGCGTGTCTGGTGTGCTGTAGCTTGCACCGCTCACGGATTTGCTGATGACGGCGTTGTAGACCGTGGTATAGCTGTTGGCAGCCAGCGATGAATGCGGCCCTTGCGGCAGCGTGTTGAGGTTCGGTGAGGTAGCCTGCGCAACGCTTTCAGCATAGATGCGGGCCAACTCTTCCTTGATACCCCCAAGACGCTGATAGAAGCCGCCTGCCATTGCCCAGCCATCCTTGGTGATGTCAGTGACGTACTTCTGCATGATCTGTTGCAGCGTGGTGTCGGCTGCAATCTGAGCAGTCAGGCTTGCGGTCAGGGTGCTTTGGGCTTGATTGACGATCTGGTTGAAACGGTCGCTCGTGACGTTCTCCCAGCCGGATTCGTTGATGGTGGCGGGCCATTCACCAACCCACTGCTCAATGTCCTGCATCACCTTGTTGACGGCGGTCGCCTTGGCGTTCAAAGCGGCGACACGGACTGCTGACATGGCCGTGGCGTTGTCCTGAATCTTGGCCGGATCAAAGATGGACGCCGCTGACGTGGTGGTTTCGGCGGCGATGGCAGCCGGAGCCGAATAGCTATAGACCTTCACCGAGCCGCAAAGCGGCACACCGCCACCCAGATTGGTGACGGCATTTCGATCCTTCGCCTGATAGATCATCGCTTTTTTGCTGCCGCCTTCGTCGATGGTCTGGTCAGGTGTCCCGGCTGCGCTGACGTTCGGCGTGCCGCCGCCGAAATCGGCGAACGATGCGTTCACGGTGCGCTTGCACCATGCGACAGCCAGGTATTCCTGCGCAAACTGGCGGATGTCGTAGAGCGGATAGTTCGGGTTCGGCTTTGCGCCGCTTCCGAGTCCCATCTGGGCGCTGGTCGCAGTCAGTGCGCCGTTGATGATCCCGTTCTCTGTGCCGATCTTGAACAGGGTGTTGGCGAAGCCCACTCCCCACAAGGCAAACATCATCACGATGAGCTGAATGAAGCTGTAGCCGCTGGTGGTCGGCAGCAGCACGCTGCCACCCGAGACGATCCGCACAGGCGTCCAGAGCGACGACCAGTTGCGGCCCATCGCTTCTCCCTCGTTGGCCGTGTTGGTAACGCCCATGATGGCGACGTAGCTGACGATCAAGCTGGCGACAACCAGCAGGCCCGAGTTGAAGACCGAGAAGATCGAAGCCATCACGCTGACGCTGGCATCAACAGTGTCAGGATCGGCCCCCTGTGTCAGTTTTGAGATGACACCGCCGAAGATCCACTCAAGGATTCCGACGCTGACATCAGTGCAAGCGCCTGCGGCGGAATCGCAGGGCGAAAAGGGCATGGATGGATCGGCGGCGGCCATTTAGTGTGCTCCTTCCTGATAGCGGTTTTCCTGCATGGACACGGCTGCCGGGCCGAACTCCACGTCATCGTCATCATCGTCGTCGCCAGTGGATTTGCGGCGCTTGCGTGCAGCAGCACGCTCGGCCAGAACCTGATCGCCACGGCGCTTGTACTTCTCGAATACCGCGCTGGGCCATGTGCCGTCGCGGTCGCGCTGTTCCGCCGCTTCCAGCATCAGGCCCAGTACGAAACCGGGATCGGCTTCCAGCAGCCCGGCGATCTGTGCCAGACCGCCCACCGCATACTTGCGCTGGTTGATGTAGGTTCGCCGTGCGGCCTTCTGCGCCCGGCGCTGCGCGGCTTTCAGCTCTTCGAGCCGCTTCTGCTGTTTCTCCACGGCTGCTGCCAACGCAGCGATTTCCCGCTCGCGCTGTTCTGCCAGTTCACTGGCCGGGCGACGTCCCCGCCCCCGCTTCTGTTCCTCCGCCTGCTGCACGTTCTTTCTGCTCCATGTGGCATGTACCAGACTGAACTATCTGCACAAAATAAAGCATAGTCAATGCTCTACAAAGCACCTTGAAAGCAAGGTTGTCCATGTTTTTTGATTCTTGTACCGAGGTTCTCAAGACTGTTTTCCCAGTATTTTCAAATAGTTATTTTTCTTTGTAGATCAAATAGATACATGGACTATTTTCCATATATGGATAGCAATAAATTTTCTCTGCTCGTAGCTTGCGAGCAACTGCGGACGTGCCGCCATCTAGTTTTCAACTTGCGGCCACGCCGCCAATAAATACTATTTTTTGAGGACAAAAACGCGCCTTTGGCGGTATCATTTGCGTGTGTGTTGTGCGCCTCGCGTGGGGCCAAGATGGTGGTGGTTTTCATCTGTTGCGCCTGCCGCAACAGCGCGGTTACGCATTGCTTCGCAACGCCCGCGCAATGGGCTGCGCCCCTTGACCCCCTCAAGCTGCTTTCAATGGGGGAGGCGGTGCCAACAGGTTTTCAATGAGGGTGGCGGCATGTACCGGCTGGAGCTGAACTACATATCCCGCGACGGCGGCAAGAAGGGCAAACAGCGGGATGCCGCCAAACAAGGCCACAGCTTTTCGGCCACAGCCGCTGCTGCCTACCGCAGTGGCGGCATCGTCACGGACTACCGCACAGGCGTAGTACATGACTACACGCGCAAGCGCCGGATCGGTCACACGGAAATCGTCCTGCCGCCCGGTGCGCCGTCCTGGGCCAGCCATCGCGAGGCGCTGTGGAATGCTGTAGAGGCCGCCGAGGTTCGCAAGGACGCGCGACTGGCGCACGAGTTCATCGTCGTGCTGCCACATGGACTCACGCCAGAGCAAGAAATAGCGATGGTGCGCGATCTTGCCCAAAGTGTTGCTGACCAGCACGGATTACCGGTTGATGTCGCCATCCACGGCGACGATCCAAAGGCATGGGATGGCTCCAAGAAAGGTGCCGTTGGCAAGCACGCGCATCTTCTGATGCCGACACGCGAACTGACGCCAGAGGGGTTCTCGAAGATCAAGGGGCGCGAGTTCATCGACCGGAAACTTGGGCCAGCGACGCTCCGATATTGGCGCGAGCAATGGGCACTGATCGGCAACAAGCACATGGAGCAGGCCGGACTGGATGAACGCTGGGATCACCGCACGCTGTCGGTGCAGCGTGAGGATGCTTTGGAGCGCGGCGATCTGGAGAAGGCTGCCGAGCTGGATCGGCTGCCACAGGTCAAGCTTGGAGCAGCAGCGGCTGCGCTCGAACGCAAGGGAGTTGATACCTACTGGGGCAATCTACTTCGCGGCATCCTTGCGGAAAACTCGTTGCGCAGACTGAGGCACGAACGCAAGCGCATTGAAGACTCGATGGCGGCAATGGAGAGGCGCATAGCTGAACTACGCGACCTTCAGGAGACTGAAGAAGCGCCGCCGGAATCCGGCTCGAATGATTCTCGCTGGGAAGTTTTCGAGCGTGAATTTATGCGTGCTGCTCAGTTCGAGCACGACCTCAGCCTGACCGTGCTGGCTGCGCCGCTCGCTGGACTCAAAGCGAAGTTCGCAGCGTACATGGATGCCGCTGCGGAGCAGGGTATGACGCCGGAAATGTTCGCTCAAGCCTGCGCAAAAGGCATGGCCGAACAGGATCGCCGGGTGATGCAGGAACAGGCAGCGAGGGATGCCGATCCCCAACCGCCACAAGAGGACTCCCCTGTTGCCACTCCCGCGCCATGATGCCACTGGCAATGGTGGGAACAGTGTGGAAAGACGGTGGCGGCATGATGTCAATGATGACGGTAACAAGGTGGTGACATGGTGGGACGATGGTGGCGGGATATTGGTAAGACAGTGGCGACACTGTGGCGGCTGTGTGTGCGTATGGTGGCAATAGCGTGGCACCTCACCACAATGCAGCCACATTCCTGCCACCATCCGATGTCGATTCGGGAGGGTTGCGCATGAAAATCTGGGTGTTCGACGAGAACCGGGCTGATTTTGTAGATACTGTGCCGGAGCGGCTGAACGCTGATCCGACCGGGTGCTACATCATCCGGCGCGGTGACGAAGTGTTCGTCCGCGAGCACGGCCAGGAACGGCCCATGCCTGAGCGGCTGACCGTAGCCGGGGTGCTGTTCGACCGGGAGCAGTTCGAGGGTTCCGCCCATCCCCTGCCCTTGCGGGCAGAGATGGAGCGGGACGGGCAGTGGGCGCGGGCGCAATTGCAGGCCCGCGACCGGGCCGAAATCGCCCTGCCGCTGGAGTTGCCGATCTGGGTGACGAAAGGGGAGCCAGAATGAACGACCTACAGCGAGCAGCCGCCAGAGCACGCCCTGCGCTTGCTGTACTAACTGCCGAGCTTGGCGAGCCGTCGCCGGATGCGGCACGGGCGCTGGTAGTCCTCGGGCAGATGCTGGACGACATCGAGGCTGGGCGGCATCCACTCGACCGCCCCGACGACTGGCCCCAGCGTGACCGCTGGCCGGATCGTCCTCACTGGGACAGGTGGCGATGGGCGATCAAGACGCTGGCCGTTGCCAGCGGCACGACCGCCTATTGCAGCCCGAAGTATGAATACATGCGCGTCGATACCAGACAGGCGCGGTCTGATGCCCTGACCGGGGCATTGCTTGACGTTGCAGACGTGATAGAGCTGGCAAGCGTCCGAGAGCCTAGCAGACCATCGACAGCTTCCTCGGCCTGTGTGCGGGCAGAACTACCCCGGCCTTAACCATCGAAGACATGAACAAGATTGCTGCGGCGGGCTGGGCGGGGAAGCTGGAGTCAGTCCGACTTTCCGGCGATCCGCTGGGGTCACTCGCAGGCATCGACGAGATTATCAACTGTGGCGACCGCGAGGCATTTTCCGGGCTGCTGAACGCCATCATCGAGCAGCCGGACAGCCCCGTCGCTGACCGAGTACGCACGCTCTATGAGCGCGTCCAGCATCGCGCAGGTGATCCAGAGTTTGCAGCGTGGCCGCAGTATCAGGCGGCCTACTGGCTGGCCGTGGCAATGGGCCAGTTCCGGCCTGCCGACGCGACAAGCCAACGATTCGCCAGTGTTTGGGATGCCATAGAGGACGACCCCACTGAGGCGGAGAAGATGAAACGATGGTCTGCGCAGCGAATGAAAGCCGACGACACCGAGGACAAGACGTGATCCTGTTCCTCGACTTCGACGGCGTGCTGCACCCCGAGTATGACAGGCAGGCCGCCCCGGCAGACGTAGCGTTTTGCCACCTACCGCGCTTCGAGGCCGTCATGCGCGATCATCCAGAAGTGGAGATCGTCATCAGCTCGACGTGGCGCGAGCAGTTCCCGCTCGATGACCTGCGGGCGCGATTCTCGCCCGACATTGCTGCCCGGATCGTCGGAGCAACACCAATCACCCCGCGCATTGATGGCAAATACCTGCCAGCCCGGCGCGAGGGCGAAATCCTCGACTGGTTAAGGCAGGCCGAGCGCGAGCATGAGCCGTGGCTGGCTTTGGACGATGCTGCGTGGCAGTTCCAGCAGCACCGGGACAGGTTGATTGCCTGCACTTGGTACGTCGGCTTTGATGACGCCGCAGAGGCGGCACTGCGGGCACAACTAAGCGCATGATGTGCTGCTTAGGTTACGATTGTTGGAACCAGAAACAACAAGCCCGCCAGTAGGCGGGCTTGTTGAGGAATGAGGGTGGCCCTGCACAAACAGGGCCAGAACGAACCTAGTGTCATCACCAGTATGGTGGCTGGGAGAGGACTGAGCCTAGGGCTGCACGCACAGTATAGCAGCACTGCGCGATGAGTCAAAACGACGAAGAATGAACTGGAACGACCTAGAGAAGCACTTTTCCCCTGCCCGACTGGGGCGCTATCGGGCCGCAAGAGGTGGCGATGTCGCCAGGGCAGCGGCTGACTATTCCAGCAACGTCCTGCTGTCCGAAGCGATGGTGCCGCTACTCAATGTCTTGGAGATCGCCTTGCGCAACGGCATCCATGCCCGCTTGAGCAGGCTCTATGGCCGGACAGATTGGTGGGAGTCCTGGGTGGGCGATCCGGCCTTTAGCTGGCAGAACAAAGAAGTAGCCAACGCCAAAGCGAAACTGGCCCGAAGGCATGAAGCACAGACACCGGACAAGGTACTGGCCGAGTTGACTTTCGGCTTCTGGAGTTCACTTTTCAATACGCAGTTTCAGACTTCCCTCTGGAAAGACCTTCGCCTTGTGTTTGCCCGCTGCCCGAAACCACAACGGCAGCGGCACAACATCTCGGCAGCACTCAACCAGATTCGTGACCTACGAAACCGTGTCTTTCATCACGAGCCGTTGTTGTGGCTGGCACCAACGCTGCTCGATCAGCACGCTGTCGGCTTGACAGTCATCAACTGGATTGATCCCCAACTCGGGCAATGGCTGAGTAGCCATGATCGCCTACCCACGACATGGGCGGGATGGGTTGCCACTTGATAAGCGCCCACGTCCAGAAAACGGTGGTTTTCTGAGCACTGGTGGCGCACATGCCGAATAGCTGTCGAAAAGGTCGCTGACCTGTTAAAATTCCCGTCATTTTTTCATCGTCCGGCAACTGTCCATGAATCAACGGATCGGCTACGCCCGAGTTTCGACAGATGACCAAAACCTGGACTTGCAGCGCGACGCGCTGCACCTCGCGGGAGTTCAGTCCATCTACGAAGAGGCCGCGAGCGGTAAGACTGCTGGCCGCCCAGAGCTGGACCATTGCCTGAAGGCATTGCGAGCGGGTGACACTCTGGTGGTGTGGCGGCTGGATCGGCTTGGCCGCAGTTTGCCCGACCTCGTGCACATCGTCGCCGAGTTGGAAGAAAAGGGAATCGGCTTCGAGAGCATCGCCGAGAAGATCGAGACAACGAGCGCAGCTGGGAAGTTGGTCTTTCATGTCTTCGCTGCGTTGGCGGAGTTCGAGCGCAACCTGATCCGGGAACGCACTCGGGCAGGCTTGGCTGCTGCTCGTGCACGAGGCCGGGCCGGTGGCCGCAAGCCGAAGCTGGATACACGACAAATTCGGGAGATTAAGCGGCTGATGTCTGACCCGACCATCCCGGTCAGTCAGATCGCGGAACGCTACAAGGTCTCACGCACAACCATATACAAGGTGGCCCCCCGCAGCCCCGCATTCGCTGCTGACACGCAGGCGGATGGAAGCGGAGCCGAGCCACACCGGCGAGATGCCTCATGAACGCAGTAGAAATTGAATCAGCCGTCTCGGACTTGGCGCTCCAGCCCTTCGATGGAACGGAGTTCCCGTTTGCATTCCTACAAGCCTTCGGAAACAAGGAGACGACGATCAAGCGCCTGCGTTCGGGCGCATCGAACAAGTCCGACTTGGGCGGCGTGCTTCAAACGAACAACATTCACATCGCGGTTGCACAGCCGGGAGAGGTGACGAAGACGCTGGCTGCACTGAAGGCCAGCTCGGCAACGACCAGGGCGAAAGCACGCTTCATTCTAGCTACCGATGGCGAGGGGTTCGAAGCCGAGGACATGGAGACCGGGGAGACGGTCGCATGTACCTACCAGCAATTTCCGGATCACTTCGGCTTTTTCCTGCCGCTCGCCGGAATCACGACAGTCAAGCAGGTCCGCGATAGCTCTTTCGACATCCGGGCAACAAGTCGCTTGAACCGACTGTACGTCGAGTTGCTGAAAGACAATCCGGACTGGGGAGCCGCTGCACAGCGCCATGAGATGAACCACTTCATGGCGCGGTTGATCTTCTGCTTCTTCGCGGAGGACACCGACATCTTCAATGGTGAAGGTCTGTTCACTGCGACCATCGAGCAGATGAGCGCGCGGGACTCCTCGAACACGCACGAGGTGATCAGCGAAATCTTCCGCGCCATGAACACGAAGATCGCGGACCGGGCGAACGCGAAGCTGCCCCGCTGGGCCGATGGGTTTCCCTATGTGAACGGCGGACTGTTCTCGGGCAGCGTGGATGTGCCGAGATTCAGCAAGATCGCGCGCTCCTACCTTCTCCATATCGGCAGTCTGGACTGGACAAAGATCAATCCAGATATCTTCGGCTCGATGATCCAAGCGGTTGCGGATGACGAAGAGCGTGGGGAGCTCGGCATGCACTACACCAGCGTGCCGAACATCTTGAAGGTACTCAATCCGCTGTTCCTTGACGACCTACGGATGAAGCTTGAAGAGGCCGGTGACAACCCTCGCACGTTACTCAACCTCCGCAAACGTCTCGCGCGGATCAGAGTTTTCGACCCGGCATGCGGGTCAGGTAATTTTTTGGTCATCGCCTACAAGCAGATGCGGGAGATCGAAAACACGATCAACGAACGGCGTGGCGAACGTGGCCGCAAGAGTGACATTCCGCTGACCAACTTCAGGGGCATTGAGCTACGGGATTTCTCGGCTGAGATTGCACGTCTCGCGCTCATTATCGCCGAGTACCAGTGCGACGTATTGTATCGAGGGCAGAAAGAAGCCCTGCTGGAATTTCTGCCTCTCAGCAGTCAGAACTGGATCACCAGCGGCAATGCTCTGCGCTTGGATTGGCTGAGTATCTGTCCGCCCACCGGCACTGGTGTAAAACTGCACGCCGATGATTTGTTTGAAACCCCACTGAATCAGGCTCAAATTGATTTTGAGAATGAGGGCGGTGAAACCTATATCTGCGGCAATCCGCCATATTTGGGCTCAAAGTGGCAATCGGCAGAGCAGAAGGCTGAACTAGGCGGAATCTTTGATGGCCGGATAAAAAATTGGAAATCGCTGGACTATGTAGCCGGCTGGTTCATGAAAGCCGCTGACTACGGCAAGCACACTCCTGCGGCGGCGGCTTTCGTGTCTACTAACTCCATTTGTCAGGGGCAGCAAGTTCCCATTCTCTGGCCGGCTGTTTTCGCTACTGGCTGTCAAATCGAGTTTGCCCATACGTCCTTTAAATGGGCCAACCTTGCTGCTCACAACGCGGGCGTGACCGTTGTGATAGTGGGTATTTCCAGTAACGCCCGCCCAGTACGACGCTTGTTTTCCATCAGTGAAGAAAGCGGAGCCGTGCTACGTGAAACCGACAATATCAACGCTTATCTGGTAGCTGCGCCCAACATCGAGATACAAGCCCAGTCTGCACCGCTATCGGATTTGGCACCCATGCAGTTCGGCAACCACCCGTATTATGGAGCGGCGTTGATTTTTCCAGTGGAGGAAGCTCGTGAACTGATTAAGGAAACCCCCGATGTCGCTCGCTATATTCGTCCGCTTTACGGCGCCCAAGAATTCATTAATGCTGTGCCGCGTGCGTGCCTATGGATTGAAGACCACGAAGCAGCGGAAGCTATGCAGCTTGCTCCTGTTGCCACGAAGGCAACCGAGGTGGTGCGCTCACGAAGGGCTGCGAAGCAGGATAAGGCCGCGCAGAAGCTGTCTGAAACACCATATCGATTCCGCGATCAGGTAACGGCTACAAGGCACTTGCTTGTAATGCCGCGCGTCAGTTCAGAGAGTCGCCCCTACTTACCAGTTGGACTGCTAGGGCCTGAGTGCGTGGTTCAGGATCAGGCGCTCGCTCTCTACGACGCCCCCCTCTGGAATCTGGCGCTGATTGCCTCTCGCTTGCACCTTGTCTGGATTGCCACCGTCTGCGGCAAGTTAGAAACACGTTACCGCTACTCCAACACCTTGGGCTGGAATACCTTCCCCGTGCCAACACTGACGGAGAAAAACAAGGCAGACCTCACTCGCTGCGCTGAAGACATCCTTCTAGCCCGCGAAGCGCATTTCCCGGCCACTATTGCCGATCTCTACGACCCGGGAAACATGCCGCACAACCTGCGTGCGGCTCACGAGCGTAACGACGAGGTGCTAGAGCGAATCTACATCGGCCGTCGCTTCAAGAATGACACCGAGCGGCTGGAAAAGCTGTTTGAGCTTTACACAAAGATGATCGCCATTTCTGGCAAGACGTCGAAGGCGAGGAAGGCGACAACGGCATGAGTGATTATGTGCTGTTCCAAATGTGGGGGCCGTTTCGGCAGTCTCTGATCGACGGCCACCTCTTCTACGTTGAACAGGCGCGCAAGCGCCTGCTCTCCCAGTTTGACGACATTGAATCGGAGGCTGACAAGGCAGCCGAAGAGTGGCTGGAAAGAAGCCGCCACAACTTTGATCCTGACCGACATGACCCCGCGTCCTTCTATGAGGCTGCCAATGACGTGGGAATTGAGTTCTATAGTCTCCTGAGCGACATGCGGGATCGAACTCGTCTAAGCGTTGTGGCCGGGATGTTCCATGAATGGGATAAGCAGTTGCGCGACTGGCTCGTGCGGGAAATAGGGCACTGGCATCGTGGAGACAATACGACCTTGAAGGTCTGGTCTGCGGATTTCGGCCAGATCGTCGACTTGTTGGACTGCCTCGGCTGGAAAATTCGCGGCGCTCGCTATTTCCCCACGCTTGATGCGTGCCGTCTGGTGGTGAATGTCTACAAGCATGGCGAGGGGAAGTCTCTCGTCGATTTGAAACAAGATTACCCCGAATATCTTGATGACCCATTCCAAGGTGCTGGTGGCGTCATATCTGGCGTTGAATATCGTGATCACACACACCTGAAGGTGAGTGATGCGCAATTTCAGGCATTCTCGGACGCTATTGTGGCGTTCTGGCAGGACGTTCCAGAAAACGTATTTGCTTCCCAAACCACCGACGTGCCCGGCTGGCTTGAGAAAGCCATTTTGAATGACAACGCCAAACGAAAACAGGCGAGCCAGAAATGACTGAAATTTTCAAGAATGCCGTTCCATCCGTCTCGGTTTCTTATGCCCGCAACGGAAGTTCATCAAAAGCAAACGCGCTCGGTATGCGCCCGATGCAGGAGCGCGCATATGAGCGACGCGGTGAGCAGTATTTGCTCATCAAGTCGCCGCCAGCCTCTGGCAAGAGCCGGGCGTTGATGTTCATTGCTCTCGATAAGCTCCACAACCAAGGGTTGAGGCAGGCGATCATCGTTGTGCCGGAAAAGTCCATTGGTTCCAGTTTTTGCGATGAACCTCTGAGTAAGTTCGGCTTCTGGACCGATTGGTGCGTGGAGCCGAAATGGAACCTGTGCAATGCGCCCGGCTCGGACAACGGCGGCAAGGTCAAGTCACTTGGCGCATTCCTTGAGAGCAATGACCAAGTATTGGTCTGCACCCATGCCACATTCCGCTTCGCGGTCGATCAGTTTGGGGTGGAGGCGTTCGACGGGCGGCTAATTGCGGTGGATGAGTTCCATCATGTTTCGGCCAACCCGGACAACAAGCTTGGCTTGCATCTTGGGCAATTTATCGCTCGCGACCGGGTGCACATCATCGCGATGACCGGTTCGTACTTTCGGGGTGACGCCGAGGCCGTGCTGGCACCACAGGACGAGTCGAAGTTCGATACCGTCACCTATACCTACTATGAGCAACTCAATGGCTACGAGTACCTGAAGCAGCTCGACATCGGCTACTTCTTCTACTCGGGCTCCTACGCCGATGACATCCTCAAGGTGCTCGACCCAGCCGAGAAAACCATCATCCACATCCCGAACGTCAACTCTCGCGAAAGCACGAAGGACAAGATCAGGGAGGTCGAGCACATCATCGAGGAACTGGGTGAATGGCAAGGGACCGATCCAGCGACTGGCTTCCAATTGGTCATGACCCCTAATGGGCGGCTTCTTCGGATCGCTGACTTGGTGGATGACGACTCAGCCAAGCGCGACGTGGTGGCCGCTGCGTTGAAAGACCCGGCACAGAAGAACAACCGCGATCACGTAGACATCATCGTCGCCCTCGGCATGGCGAAAGAAGGCTTCGACTGGATTTGGTGCGAACACGCGCTGACAGTTGGCTATCGGTCCAGCCTCACTGAAATCGTGCAGATCATCGGTCGCGCGACCCGCGATGCGCCGGGTAAGACTCGCGCCCGCTTTACCAATCTGATCGCCGAGCCCGACGCTTCGGAGCAGGCCGTAACCGAAGCGGTGAACGATACGCTTAAGGCCATCGCCGCTAGCTTACTCATGGAGCAGGTGCTTGCGCCTCGCTTCGAGTTCAAGCCGAAACATCCGACCAACGAGCCCGCACCGGGGTTCGACTATGGCGACGGGGGATATGACCCGGACAAGTGTAATGTGGGTTTCAATCACGACACCGGGCAGTTCCAGATCGAGATCAAGGGACTGTCCGAGCCCAAGAGCGACGAAGCTGCCCGCATCTGTCGGGAAGACCTGAACGAAGTTATTGCAACCTTCGTTCAAGACAAGACCACCATTGAGCGCGGCCTGTTTGATGAAGAGCTGGTCCCGGAGGAGCTGACTCAGGTTCGGATGGGCAAGATCATCAAGGAGAGGTATCCGGACCTTGATGAAGAGGATCAGGAAGCAGTGCGTCAACATGCTATCGCCGCCCTCAACCTGACGCAGCAGGCCAAGCAACTTGCACTTGGTGGCCAAGGCAATGGCGAGCCTGCCGTCAACACAGCCCTCATTGATGGGGTGCGCAAGTTTGCGATGGACGTGCGGGAGTTGGACATCGACCTTATCGACCGCATTAATCCGTTCAGCGAAGCCTACGCGATTCTCGCCAAAACGATGAGCGAGGAGAGCCTGAAACAGGTCGCAGCAGCGATTGCGGCCAAACGCACCGGATTGACGCCCGACGAGGCAAAAGAACTCGCTGTCCGGGCAGTCAAGTTCAAAAAAGAGCGTGGCCGTTTGCCGTCGATCAGTTCAACTGACGCCTGGGAGAAGCGAATGGCTGAAGGGGCCGCCGCCTTCGTTCGATTCAAAGACGAGGGGCGCTATGATTGATCTGAACGAGCTGCGAGAAGAACTGGCCGAGTACGCAGTACCCAAAAGGGAAGGCGGGCGCTCGGTGCGCGAGGAGCGCATCATCGCGGGATTCGAGGAAATTCAGCGGTTTGTTGAGGGGCACGGGCGCACTCCGCAGCACGGCGAAGACAAGGGCATATTCGAACGGTTGTACGCTGTTCGCTTGGATCGTCTGCGTGCGATGGATGAGTGCCGAGCCCTCCTTGCTCCACTCGATCATCAAGGGCTCCTAAGCGGGGCTGAAATCGCTCAGGCAGATTCAGTGGAATCGATGGATGATGAAGAGCTGCTCGCCGAACTCGAAGGCGCGGCAGGCCCATCCGATATCACCGAACTGCGCCATGTTCGCTCCAGGGCCGAGATACGGGCGGCAGAGGAAATCGCAAACCGCGAGAGATGCGAGGATTTCGACCGCTTCCAGCCTCTGTTTCAGCAGGCGGAGAGCGAACTCAAGTCGGGCGTCAGGCAGACGCGCCCCTTCGGCAGAGATGCAAGCGTCACGACAGGCAACTTCTTCATTCTCGGCGGACAGCTTGTCTACGTCGCTGAAATGGGGGATGTGTTTCGAACACCGAATGGTGAGCCGGACGCGCGGCTCAGGGTCATCTACTCGAATGGCACTGAAAGCAATCTCCTGCTCAGGTCTCTGCAACGCGCCTTGTACAAAGATCAGGCCGGGCGCAGATTGACAGACCCGAACGCTGGGCCACTGTTCAGCGAGACCTGGGAAGAGGATGACATTGAGAGCGGCACCATCTACGTGCTGCGCAGCTTGTCCAGTCATCCCTTCGTTGCGGAACACCGGGAGCTGATTCATAAGATTGGAGTCACGGGCGGCAAGGTCGAAAGCCGCATAGCCAACGCGGCGCACGATGCTACCTACCTGCTGGCGGAGGTGGAGGTTGTCGCCAGCTACAAGCTGGCGGGTGTCAACCGAACAAAGCTGGAAGGCATCTTCCACCGCATTTTCGCGCCGGCGCAGCTCGACCTCACCATTCAAGACCGTTTCGGCCACCCGGTCAGGCCGAGGGAATGGTTCCTTGTACCGCTGCATGTGATCGACGAAGCGGTGCGGCGCATTCTGGATGGCTCAATCACCGATGTGGTCTATGACCCGAAGACTGCCCGGTTGGTAGGTTAGCTTGTGCAACGCCCTGCTAACCAAAGAGGTGGACATGGCACTGCCATCCTTCGATAACGCGTGGCGAGACAGCCAGAGCGTGAAACCGCGCATTCTGGTGTTGGAGGTCAAGGACAAGGAGCGCCCGGAGGCCGAGGCACTGGGCTGGGTGTTGGTCGAGCGGGAGGAAACCTATCGGCGCGATCCTCGCGACGGGACGATCTACGAGGCGTCGATCCGCCTCTCGTATCAGCGCATCACTGCCAAGTTTTCGCACCGGGACGGCGGAAAAGGGCGGTTTGATGGCAGCTATTCGCGCAACTTCAACTCTGTCTCGCTGACATCGCCCTCGATGTCGAAGGGGGCGGTGTTTCTTGATCTGCCGGGGCTGGATGGCCAGCGGATCGGCACCTACCTGATGAATGAGATTGTCCTGTGGGTGCAACAGTGGCCCGAGGCGACTGTCAACAGCATCGAGCTGCTGGCCGGGCAGGCTCACGGTGACAACAAGGCGCGCCGCAACTGGTTTTATGAGCAGTTCGGGCTGGTCTTCGACTACACCGACCCCGAACATCGCGAAGGGCGATCCCGCCCCATGCAGGCCGGGGCATTGGCTACAGTCGAAACGTGGAAGCAGAACATCGTCGAGCACCGGATGCTCGATTATCTGGCGGCTGTCCTCTATGCCGAGGAGCGTGCCACATCGGAGTTACAGGCGCGCGAACGAGCGTGTACCCAGTTGATCGCTGAACAGAAGAAAGCAGAGGCCCGGCCCTTGCGCTGGGCGTTGAGACAACTGTACTACCGCTATGCCAGCACGGTGTTCGCCGGGCTCGTCCTGACCATCGCGGTCGGCATAGTGTGGGTCAAGATGAAGGCGTAAGGGAGCTCATGTCCGATCTGACTGGGAGCGAGCGTCGAAAGCTGGAAAAGCTGCTTGGCATGGGCGGCGGCTACGTCCTGAACTTTTCCGACCGTACCTTTGGCGATTTCTTCGATGAGTACCGAGTCGAGATTGATGCCGAGAGGTACAAGGCACGGGGCACTTCCAAGGCCAACAGGATGCGCACGTTCTGGGATGTGGATGGCAATCATGTCGCGGGGCGTGTCATTGGCGGGCTGATCGACTATGCGACCGATGAGCAGTGCTTTGGCGACAGCAACCCTCTACTCATCGACGACTGTCGGAAGATCGCCCAGCGGCTTCTCAGTGACCAGCCAGTGGCCGAATTGGATGCGCTGACCGCCATCGCTGATGAACGGGATTTCGAGGTGGTGGCAGAGCATGTTCGCGAAGCCATCGAGAAGAATCAGCCCGAGGGCGGGCTGGATCGGCTGCATACCTTCGTCAACAAGTTCATCCGCGTGACGTGCGAGCCACACGGCATCACGATCACTCGTGAAAAGCCGCTGCACAGTGTCTTCGGCGAGTACATCAAGGCGCTACGAGATGGTGGACATCTTGAGTCGGCCATGACCGAGCGCATCTTGAAGTCCAGTATCTCGGTGCTCGAAGCCTTCAATGACGTGCGCAACAACAAGAGCCTCGCTCACGACAACCCTATCCTCAACTACGAGGAAAGCCTGCTGATCTTCAATCACGTCGCGGCGTCGATCCGCTTCATCAAGGCGCTGGAGATAAAGATCAAGTCAAAGGCCAAGGCGGCAGAGCAACACGCATCACGACTTCCGTGGGCTGACGACATCCCCTTCTAGGCATTGCCCGCAGCACGACGGACGCCCTACGGGGCATATCAGACAGCGATTTCAACTTGAGCCTGAACGATATTCTCAACCACGGAATAGATGTCGACCGTCTCATCTGGCACCTCGATGCTGACGATCAGGCTATAGCGAACACTGTTCTGCCAGCGATCTTGTGCTGCGCGGTATTTCCACCAGCCTCCCACAGGATAAACGGCGATTGTTTGCATGTCCGCCAAGGCTGCGGCAGAACCAGTCCAGATATCGGAGTGCAGCGAGCCTCGCGTCCGAAGCTGAGGGCCAAATTGCCAACCATCTGCATCACCTTCTGGACCGATGTAGTCATCTGCATCTGCAAGCGCATTGATAAATGCTCGGAAATTCTCAAGTGACTGGCCAGGCCGAATGACCTCGAAACGCAGGCCATGCGACTGGTAGCTATATCGTTGCCTATAGCCTCTCCGACCAGGATTGGGCTCAATGAAGTACGAGAGCGTTACCCTCAGCTTCACCTCTAACTCTGGGGGGAGCTGGCGCAAAATATCTGCCGGCCACGGCAGCTCATATAGCTGCATCTCGTTAAGCTTGGGATCGGCCGAACCCGAGGCATCCGCGTTCTTGGTGAATGGTTGAAGATGATCTTGTGCGACCAGCGTCAATTCATGACCGGCGCTATAGCGCGCACGCTCAAGGTTGGTAACGCCGTATCCGACGCTCCTAAGCATCGTCTCTTTGGCGACCTTGGGGCTGTGGTGGCCGCTGAGAACTCCGAAACGTTCCCACATGCGCTCAGTCCACTCTGCTGAGTGTGCCAGGAGCCCACGAACTGTCTCTGGCCAATAGTCCGGGTATTCATCCATGAGAATAGCCGCTTGGCGTGAAACCAATGCGCAGGCGGCACTTGTATCGGCGGATACCTCAAAGAGTTGACCGGCCGCCTTTCCGGATGTTGTCAGAAGAGAAACTGAGTCAGCATCGGATATGGCCGTCCCATCGGGAGACAGCAAACGATTGCCGCCCTCCGCTACAACATCAGGCTTATAAGGTGCCTGCTTCTTCCAACCCCAATTGACAGATGACCTAGAGGCAGGAGCTGCATCTCCAGCTCGGGCAAAGGGCGACCACCCATCAAAGCTTGGGTCATCATTGGTTGTCTTCTCGGTGTATGCCCCAACCGTCAGGGCATTCCATGCCTGCGCCGGGTCTTCTATCTCCGCAAGATGTAGCTGCTCCCAGTGGTCTACGTTTGGCAAGAGGGAGCGATTGTTACCGGCTGAGATCACGAAAAGTCGTTGTTGCCCGTCCTCTGCGCCCGACGAGAATTGATCAACTTCCGCTGACCATGAGGTAGGGATTCCGCCTTCCTTTTCCGAGTCGGCCGTTACTGCCAGGGAATAGACGCGCCGCCATTCGGGTCTCGTTGCTTCCAGTTTGTATGCGGTACCTACAGTAATTGCGCCGTACAGTTCCGGGTCATTCGCACCGCGCGGCGGTATAATACGCCCCGATTCAATGCGATGCTGTAGAGGTATTTCAGACCGACTCACCAGCGCGTCATGCAAATCCCCGAATATCGCCAAGCCGGCTTGTCTGGAGCCATGGTCATTGACCTCATCGTAACGCGGCCACTGCGGCTGCCATGTTTCCGATTGCGGCTGATTGCAGACAGAAGATAGCAATGGATGATTGTAGTTTACGCCGGTATCGAGAATGGCTACAGAAACGGATGCCTCGTCCGAAATTCTCAACCGTGCGGCCAAATCGCCCACCCATTCACGCTGTTCTTTTGGCGAAGATTCCACCAAGACGTTCGGAGTTTCCTTGGCGCGCCGCAGCTCCTCAAGAGAAGAGATTAACTCAGGGGCACGTTCCAACTGTTGAGAGGAAGCTCTGATCAGAAATACCATGCTATCGAAGAAACTTAGCGAGGTATTTCCGAGTCGCCCGCCGATCCTCTCTGATAGCTGTGCCGCAATGATTTGCGGGTCTTCGCCATTACGTCGCTTGAGCCAAAGCTCCCACCAAATTTGTTGATTGGAGTCCTGGGGGAATAGGCTGGGGGCATCCGTCCAAAACGCACGCAGGTCCGCCAAGCGCATTTCGGCGATACTGTCGATCAAATTGTGATTGCGAGGACCACCTTTCCCATCTTTCTCCGGGTCAAGATATTGCGTGACCTTCCTTTGAAACGTTTCTCGACGAGTCTCAGGAATGAATACCAGAGCAACCTCGCGATCGCCAACCTTGCGGCAAGCGTGCAACCTGAAGTCCCGCGTATCTAGACTGTCTAGAGGCAACTTGATGCCGGGGACTCCGACGATCTCTACAAATATCCCCACATCTTCTGTGATTGGTGGCTCGGCATTCTGCCGTTTCTCATCGTACTGCTGCATTAGATCAGCGTATCTTGCTGACAACTGCTGGCCGTGCGGAATCCGATCTTGAAGAGGAATGGCCGGGTTTCTACCAGTTCTGCGCGATCTAAAATCTTCGTTGGACAGAAAACCTTCGATCAGAAGGTGCCGCTTCTGGTCTGGCATAACCACTCCTTATTCTTTGCCAGCTTGACGTTGCTCAATCGCCTTCAATACAAGCGTGGTAGACAGTTTATTGTCATGATGAAGAACCGCCTCTTTCGCCGCATCTTCGCAGGCTCGTGTCACTTCCGCAGCGCTCAGGCCGTGAGCTGCCGCAGTAACCTCATTCCAAGCAAGAGATCGGGTCTCGAACATGGCCAGCCGGTTCTCGATAATCTTCTGAATTTGGTCATCGCACGGCTTCTCAAACCGAATGATGTCGTCAAATCTGCGATAAAGCGCCTTGTCTAGCAGCTCGGGATGGTTGGTCGCGGCGACGATAATGCTTTCGGAGTCGTCCTGCTCCACGAAAAGAAGGAACGAGTTCAAAACGCGCCGAATTTCCCCTACATCATTTTGCGCTCCGCGCTGGGTGCCGATGGCGTCGAACTCGTCGAAGAGATAGACCGCCCGAGTTTGCTTGATGTGGTCAAAAACAAGTCGCAACTTTGCTGCGGTTTCCCCCATGAACCTAGTAATCAAACTATCAAGAACAATCGTATAGAGCGGTAGTTTCAGCTCTGTCGCAAGCACAGAGGCAGACATTGTCTTTCCCGTTCCTGGCGGTCCGGTGAACAGGAGCTTGCGTCGCGGGAGCAATCCAAATTGGGAAAGGCGATCTTTTTGTCGTTGCTCAAGCAATACGCGATGGAGGCGCTCCAGAACCTCGGCACCGAGGACCAGCTCGCCAATTCTTACTGTCGAGTGCGTAAGCTCAAGCAATCCCCTTAAGTCGCCTTTGGGTTGCTGAACAAGTGGCGTTGGTTTTACCGGCGCGAGCCCCAAGTTGCTATTAACTTGGGATTTTTCAACCATCTCCTTAATATCGCTGGCCAGTTTACGATGGCCTTGGCGAGCCTCTTGAGCTGCGACCTGCAAAGCCGTAGCGTAGAAGCGCTGATCGTCCCGATCAGCATGGCTTCTTAAAAGTGCTTTAATTTGCTCGGCTGTGGCCATTTTTTCACCAATACTCTTATCTCATAATCCTAACGCATCACGGGCCATCTGACCCTTTCCCCTTTCGTGCTGCCGGGGGGAGCGGGATGAAGTTTGGCAACGCCGCCACCCGTTCTTGCGCATCTTCTATCTCTGCCGCCAGCATCGGATCGTCGTAAGGGCTGGCAACAAGATCATCCGGCGTCGGCGTTTCGCTCTTCGACGGACGCCCTCGCGCTCGGCTTGGCCTTGGGTGCCCAGCCTTCTCCAGCGCCTTCGCCAGCACATCCAGAGCCTCCCAAATCCGCTCAGGCCGGACTGGCTCCACTCCAGCAGCCAGTGCTTTTGCCGCCCACCCCATGTGCTCGGCAGCGTGCAACAAGTGGCTTTTCTGCTTGTACTCAGCAAGCTGCCGGTCTCTCTCGGCCATCCATTCCCTGAACTCTTCACGCTCGGCGTCAGTCAGGATGGCTTCAATGTCAGGCGGCAGTGCCGTTGCCCAGCGATCCACAGTCCCTAGCATAATCTGTCTGGAACGCTTTTTCTCACGGTCATAGGCGTAGCGTAGCAGGGAGATTGATTTTCCCTGTCGTGTGTTTCCGCTTTTATCGCGGTAAGTTTGCACACGTATATGCATCGAAATTGCGCTTCTCTATATGCGGATTTTTTAGATGATAGTCCTGACGAAAGGCTTGGGGGAAGCCTTTTCGCTACTCCACCAGCTTAATGCCGTTGAACTCAGGCATTTCACGCAGGAAAAGCCGGAAGTTCTCAGCATCCCCCGCCGTAACTGATATTTTTCCTTCTGAAAACACCACCTTCTCTTCGTCAGGATCGGTCAGCATCTGAAAGCCCAGCTTGACGATGGCGGCGGCTGTGCCCCAATGCAGCTTCTTCGCATCGGCTTCCAGCATGGCGAACATCACGCAGCGCATGGCTGTCGTCACATTGCGCTCACTTATGTCACGATCATTGCGCGTATTGCACGGGATTCCAAACATACAGAGCGTTTTGACAATATTTTTCGCCGTCCGCCTTTTCCGCAGCCGCACGATGTCCGCCTGTTCACCCTTAATAATTGAAGCCAAGGCTACGGCGTCTTGCTCTAGGCGTTGCAAAGCGCCTTGCTGTAACGAGAGTTGGGCGGTTTGGCCATAGTTGGAGTTCAGGCTTTTTTCGTCTTTGTCATCTAGGTTGTTGATTGCAGACCAAAGGCGATGCGCGTCAGACGCAACCTTTTCAAGCGCCCGGATACGCGATGTATCAGGCGGGGTATCGGTGATGCTCCAGCCATTCGCCAGCCACCGGAAAAGCAGCTTTTTGTGGTCATGTGGCAGTTTCCTGACTGACTCACAGCGCAGGATGTCCTTCACCAGCGCGAAGCGGAACTGACGCCGCTCATCAGCCTTTGTCATTGGCAGCCTCCCGCTTCCAGATTTCGAGTTTGTCCGCCCATGCCTGCATCATGCCCCGCCGCTCTTCGAGGTAGGTGGCATGGTTGTAGGTGCGGCGCACCGAGTTGGGTTCCGCGTGGGCAAGCTGCGCCTCAATGGCATCCGGGCGATAGCCCATTTCGTTCAGCCGGGTGCTGCCCGTGGTTCTGGTGCCATGCGGGCTGTAGGTGCCGCTCCAACCCAGCACCTTGAGCGCCTGCCGGATCGAATGCACCGACATCGGCCTGTTGCGGTCATCCCTGCCAGGGAAGAGGTGAGTCCGGTCGCCGCTGATGGCGTGCAGGCGGCGCAGCATCTCTACGGCTTGCGACGGCAGCGGCACAACATGCTCGCGACGGGCTTTCATGCGCCGGGCTGGGATCGTCCAAAGCGCTGCATCGAGATCAAATTCAGCCCATTCCGCTTCTGCCGCTTCGCTGGGACGCGCCAGTGTCCACCACATCAACTGGATGCAGAAATTGACCTGATAGCCGCAGCGGTGGTTGTCGAAGTCGTTGAGCAGCTTGCCGATCTGCGCGGTGGTTAGCGCCGTCTTGTGCTGTGTCTTGTTAGCGGGCAGCGCCTTGCGGACGGGCCAGACAGGATCGTTGTCTGCCCGCAAGGTGGCGACGGCCAATTCGAAGATGCTGGACATGGTGCGTTTCGCTTCCGCGGCGACGGTCGGCGCACCGCGCTTCACGGTCTTGGTGAGGATGTCGAGAACGTGCGCCGGGGTGATGTCGCGCACCGGGAGCTTGCCGATGCTGGGGAAAACCACCCGCTCCAGCATGTCCAGGCGGCGTTTCTTGGTGATGTCCTCCCAGTCCCGCAGAGCCAGCCACTCTTTGGCGACGGTCTCGAAGGTATTGGCGGAATCCTCTTCGCGCTTGAGGCGCTCAAGCTGCCGATGCTGGACGGGGTTGATGCCCTGCTTGACCAGTTTCCGCGCTTCCTCGCACTTGTCCCGCGCTTCGGCAAGGCTGACGGCGGGGTAGTCGCCCAGCGCAAACCACGATCCCTTGCCGCCCAGCTTGAAGCGGTAGCGCCAAGCCTTTACCCCATTGGGCTTCACTTCGAGGTAAAGGCCGCGAAAGTCATTCAGGCGGTAGAGCTGCTCCTTCGGTTTGGCAGCACGGCAGTGGGCATCTGTCAGCACGGTGTCACGGGATCGGCAATAAGGAACGACAGAAGGATCATATACACCTTCTGTCGCCTCGTCCAATCTTCGTATACACCAGCGTAGTCACTTTGCGCGAGCAAGGCCGAGCAATCCCATGAAATCCATGGAAATGAAAAACCCCGGAATTTCCGGGGTTCTAGCGCTGCTTCCTGGGTTTTAAGCAATCTTGTGAAATGCTGAGAAATGGCTCTCTAGGGTCAGACATTGAACAGGAAGTTCATCACATCGCCATCCTTGACGATGTACTCCTTCCCTTCCGCCCGCATCTTGCCGGCTTCCTTCGCGCCCGCCTCGCCCTTGTACTGGATGAAGTCGTCGAACGCGATGGTCTGCGCGCGGATGAAGCCGCGTTCGAAGTCGGTGTGGATCACGCCCGCGGCCTGCGGCGCGGTGGCGCCGATGGGCACGGTCCAGGCGCGCACTTCCTTGACGCCCGCGGTGAAGTAGGTCTGCAGGCCCAGCAGCTTGAAGCCGGCGCGGATCAGGCGGTTCAGGCCGGGTTCTTCCATGCCCATGTCGGCCAGGAACACCGCGCGGTCCTCGTCCTCCATCTCGCCCAGTTCGGCTTCGATGGCGGCGCAGATGGCCACGGTGGGCGCGTTCTGCTTGTTGGCGTAGTCGACCAGCTTGTCCAGCAGGGGGTTGTCGGTGAAGCCGTCTTCCTTGACGTTGCCCACGTACATGGCAGGCTTGGCGGTGATGAAGCACAGCGGCTTGATCAGGGCCTTCTCGTCGGTGGACAGGTCCAGCGCGCGGATGGGCTTGGCCTCGTTCAACTGGGCCACGCACTTCTCCAGCACGGCCACCAGCTTGGCGGCGTCCTTGTCGCCGGCACGGGCGGTCTTGGTGTGGCGTTGCACGGCCTTTTCGGCGGTCTGCAGGTCGGCCAGCGCCAGTTCGGTCTCGATGACCTCGATGTCGGCAATGGGATCGACCTTGCCCGAGACGTGGACCACGTTGGGATCCTCGAAGCAGCGCACGACGTTGACGATGGCGTCGGTTTCGCGGATGTGGGCCAGGAACTGGTTGCCCAGGCCCTCGCCGGTGCTGGCGCCGGCGACGAGGCCCGCGATGTCGACGAATTCGACGGTGGCGGGCACGACGCGCTCGGGCTTGACGATGGCGGCCAGGGCGTCGAGCCGCGGGTCGGGAACCTCGACCACGCCGACGTTGGGTTCGATCGTGCAGAAGGGGTAGTTTTCCGCGGCGATGCCGGCTTTGGTCAAGGCGTTGAAAAGTGTGGACTTGCCGACGTTGGGCAGGCCCACGATGCCGCACTGGAGGGCCATGGGGGAAACCTATGTTGTCATGGAAAGGAGCTGGGGGCATTGTACCGCCCCCACCCCGGTTGCAGCCCGGCCGCCCCTGCCCCCTGGCGCGCTTACTCCGCCTTGATGTCGGCCTTCTGGATGATCCCCTTCCAGACGGCGGCCTCGCGCTGGATCTGGGCGCCGAACTCGGCCGGGGTGTTGCCCACCGCGGTCAGGCCCAGTTTCTCGAATTGCTGGGCGATCTCGGGCTTGGCCACGGCGGCCTTCACGGCATCGGCCAGCTTGCGGACGATGGCGGGGTCGGTGCCCACCGGGGCGGCCAATCCCCACCAGTTGCCGGCCACGAGGTCGGGCAGGCCCTGCTCGGCGGTGGTCTGGACCTGGGGCAGCGCGGGCAGCCGCTGCGGCGCCGCCACGGCCAGGGGCTTGAGCTTGCCGCTGGCAATATGGCCCGCCACGGTGCTGATGCCGGCCGAGGCGAAGAAGATCTGGACGTCGCCCGCCAGCAGCGCCTGGACCGCGGGCGGCGAGCCGCGATAAGGCACGTGCACCAGCTCTATGCCGGCGGACTGCGCGTACAGCGCGCCGATCAGGTGAGGCGCCGTGCCGCTGCCCGGCGTGCCGTAGTTGAGCTTGCCGGGGTTCTTCTTGGCGTAGGCGGTCAGTTCGGCCAGGTTGTTCGCCGGCAGGCTGGCATTGACCACGATCACCGCCGGCGCGTTATTGATGACCGTGACCGGCACGAGGTCCTTGGCCGGGTCGTACCGCAGCTTGGCCAGGTACTGGTTGGTGACGAAGTTGTTGGTGGCGCCCAGCAGCAGCGTATAGCCGTCGGGCGCGGACCGCACCACGTCCTCGGCGCCGATGTTGCCCGACGCCCCGCTCTTGTTGTCGATGTAGAAATTCGCGCCCAGGCGGGCCTCGAGTTCCTGCTGGACGATGCGGAAGGTCACGTCGCCGGCGTTGCCTGGCGCGTAGGGCACGACCACGCGTATGGGCCGCGACGGCCAGTTGTCGGCGGCGTGCGTGGCGGTGCCGAAGGCGCACAGCGCCAGGGCCGCCGCAAGCGCGCGGCGGGGCATGTCGGAAAGGCTGCTCATGTCGGGGTCCTCCGTTGGTCGGGGCGGGCGCCGCTCCCCTCGATCAGCTGCATGACGGCGCGATACAGGGTGCTCGACCGGTCGCACAGGTCGAGGATCACATCGAAGTGATGGCGGCCTTCGAAGACATGCTCGGAGACCAGCAGGCCGCGTTCGCGCCAGTAGCGGGCAACGTCCCCGCTCTGCCTGCGGAACTCGTCGGTATCGCCACGGGCCACCGCCACCACGACCGGCGTGCGACCGCTGGGCTCGTTGGTCAGCAGCGAGAACTCCCGCACCTGCTCCGGCGTCAGATGCAGGCGCTGGTTGCGGTAGGACAGGCGCACGGGTTCGAGATGGCCCAGTCCGCTGACCAGCACCGCGCCCGCGAAGTCGTTGCCCGGCAGGCCGGCCGCTTTCCAGTCATGGGTCAGGCACTGGGTGACGAGGTGGCTGCCCGACGAATGCCCGATCAGCACGATGCGCGAAGGGTCGCCGCCATGCCGGGCGATGTTGCGCACGATCCAGCCGATGCCTTCGCGCACGGCCGCGACCATCTCGGAGAAGGGAACCTGCGAGGCCCGGGGAAAGCCCAGCGCCACGTACATGCAGCCATCCCGGACGAAGGCGGGCGCGGCGAAGGCGCTTTCTTTCTTGTTCTGCCCCAGCCACGCGCCGCCGTGCACATAGACGACGACGGGATGGGGACCAGCGCCGGCCGGCGCATAGATGTCCAGCCGGGCATCCTCGTGGGCGCCCCAGCGCAGGTCATGTCCGGTGCGGAAGGGAACGGCCTCCAGGCTCAGGCGCGCGCCCTCGTCCAGGGTCTGGCGGAAGGTGGGACAGTAGCGCTGGTTGTCGTACTGGTAGTCCAGCGCCTCCTGGTCGTAGTCTCCAAAGACTGCTTTCATTCATGCATTCCGATACGGGATCTGCCCAAGGTAGCAAAGGGCATTCTTTTTCGGAATTGAATTGTTCCTATAGATTGATATCAGGAATTCATGAATGTGGCGTGTCCTGCCCGGCGGCCCGGCTCAGATGGAAGGCGAGGCGCAGCCGTCCATGGGAATGACGGCGCCGGTGACGTAGCTGGCCAGGTCGGACGCCAGGAACAGCGCGACGTTGGCGATTTCCTCGGGCTGCGCGAGCCGGCCCAGGGGAATGCCCGCGACCTGCTCGGCCAGCACCTCGTCGCGCGGCCGGCCGCTGGCCTGCGCCGCCACGGCCAGCCCTTCCTCGACACGATGGGTCTGGGTCATGCCGGGATTGATCGCGTTCACGCGCACGCCACGGCCTGCGTAGGCCTGCGCATAGCCCACCGTGGCGAGCATGAGCGCCGCGTTGGCGGCTCCGCCGCCGATGTGGAAGATGCCGGGAGATTTGCCGCCCTGGCCGACGATGTTGACGATGCTGCCCCGCCCCCTGCCCGCCATCAGCTTGGCCACGGGATCCTGGATGTGCATGTAGCTGAAGTACTTGGCGTCCATGGTCTGCCGGAACGCCTCGGGTCCCAGTTGCTCGGGCGCGTACCGGCGCGCCGCGCCCGCGGAATTCACCAGCACCGCGATGGGACCGCACTCGCGCTCGGCCCAGTCCACCGCCGCCTGCGCCGCCGCCGGATCCGACAGGTCGGCGGCATGGACGCGCATCTCCAGGCCCTCGGCCTGCAAGGCTCGCCGCGCGGCGTCCAGGTTCTCCCGGCTGCGCGACACGCCCGCCACCGCCGCTCCCGCCCGGGCGAAGGCGCGCGCGCAGGCCAGGCCTATGCCCTTGCTGGCGCCGGTGATCAAGACGACGGAGCCGTCGAACGACAGCGTGGGAGCTTGCTTCATGGCCTGTCCTGTTGCGGGTTCGTGATCGTTGAAGAAAGGGTCATTATCCATCCAGCAGCCCGGGCGCATAGTTCTGCAGGGCCCACAGCAAGGCCATGGGCCCGGCGTTGAAGCAGGCATGCAGCGCGATGGACGCGCCTATGCCGAAGCGCACGCGCATCCAGCCCAGCACGAGGCCGCAGGCCCACTGCGGCAGGACCAGCAGCGGCAGCAGCAGCCAGCCTCCCGCGCCCAGCCGGAAGTTGGCCAGGTGCAGGAAGGCGAAGGCCAGCGTGGCCAGATGAAAGACGATCGGAAAGGCCCGGACATGGCGGCGCAGCCATTTCCAGGGCCAGCGATGGTCGCGCCAGACCAGCACGGCGGCGATCGCGCCGCAGGCCAACGCCACGCTGGCGCCCGCGGCCAGGCTGGGACGCATCAGCATGGCGCTGACCAGCACGGGCAGCAGCCATAGTGCCGGCGCGGGCCGCCTCAACCCGTAGCGGAAGACCATTTCCTCGATCACCGGCGCCCAGACGACGACGTGGAACCAGGACAGATGCAGCGCATCCAGCCTGCGCTCGGCACCCGAGGCCGTCGCGACCGATGCCGCCAGGGGCCCCAGCACCAGCAGGTTGACGCCCCACAGCACCAGCACCCAGTGGAGCAGATGCGGACCGGTCAGGCCGCCCAGCCATTCCTGGGATCCGTAGTGCGACTCGGCGCCACGCCCCCCGCGCGGCATGCGCGGCCCCAGCCGCGGGCGCCTGACGAAATCGAGGAAATCCGCGAACTCCTCGCGAAAGGCCGGCCTGCCGCGCGCCGGCGCGGCAGCCGCCGCGCAAGTCAGGCGAGCCTCAGGCATTGCCGCTGTGCAACTGTTGTATGGCCTGCTCGAACTCGCCCTTGAGCACGGCGGGAATGATGGCGCGCGACCGGTCCAGGGTCTCGTCTATGCGGGCCTGTTCTTCCTTGCGCGGCGGATGCAGCACGAAGTCCACCACCTGCTGCGCCAGCCCCAGCGAGCGCGGGTGTCCGATGCCCAGCCGCAGCCGCCAGAATGCCTGCGATCCCAGCGCCGCCTGGATGTCCTTCAGGCCGTTGTGCCCCGCATGGCTGCCGCCCTGCTTGAGCTTGGCCTGCCCCGGCAGCAGGTCGAGTTCGTCGTGCGCCACCAGGATCTGCTCGGGCGCCAGCTTGTAGAAACGCGCCAGCGCGCCCACCGCCTGTCCGGAACGGTTCATGTAGGTCATGGGCTTGACCAGCAGGATGGCCGCCCCTTCGAAGCGGGCCTTGGCCACGTGGCCGAAGAAGGGCTTCTCGTTCGTGAACGATACGCGCAGGTCGTCGGCGATCTGGTCCAGCAGCCAGAATCCCGCGTTGTGGCGGGTGCGTTCGTAGTCGGGGCCGGGATTGCCCAGCCCGGCGATGAGGCGTATGGGTTCGGACATGAAGGGATCGATGCGCAAGAAAAACGATGGACGGCCGCCGGGTGCGGCGACGCGGCGGCCGGGGCTCGAAAGGCCTGTTATCTTAGCCCGATCCCTGTCGGCGGGCGCCCGGATCCCCGTCCCGCCGGACGAATTCGCAGAAGCGCATCGCGGCCGCGCTGGCCCCGCCGTGGTGCACCGCCAGCACGACGGGATAGGTCACGGCTTCCCCCTGCCCCGACACCACCTCCACGTACACCACGCCGTCCATCGCGATGCGGCGGGTCGAATCGGGAATGAGAGCCACGCCCACGCCCAGGCGCACCAGCCCCAGCGTGGCCAGCAGGTGCGTTTCGGACTGGTGCACGTGGACGTGGGCCCCGGTCTGCTGCAGGGCGACGCTCACGGCCGCGTGATAGCCCGGGCTGGCCGCGTGCGGATAATGCGTGACGAGCTGTTCCCCCGCCAGGTCGGGAAGACCGACGCGGCCAAGGCCGGCAAAACGATGGGCCCGGTGCACCGCGAGGCAGAACCGCTCGCGGCCGAAGGGAAACGTCCGCAGCTGGGGATGGCTCGCACCTCCCGGCACGCAGACGCCCACGTCGATGCTGCCGCCTTCGACCGCGGAGATCACGTCCTGGCTGGACCCCGTGGTCAAGGACACGCGTATGCCGGCCTCCACCGCGCAGAACCGCTCCAGCCATTCCGGCAGCAGGTTGAGCATCGCGCTGTCTATGCTCTTGATCCGGAGGATCTCGCGCGCGCCCTCGGTGGCCGCCCTGGCCGCCGCGACGGACATTTCGGCCTGCCGCAACAGGTAGCGGGCTTCGCGCAGGAAGACCACGCCCGCCGGCGTGAGCGAGACCGACGAACGCGTACGCTGGAAGAGCGGCGTCCCCACGGTCTCCTCCAGCCGCCGGATGGCCGTGCTCAGGGGCGGCTGGGTCATGCAGAGACGGATGGCGGCACGCCGGAAATTGAGCTCCTCGGCCACCACGATGAATTGCCTGAGCTGCCTGAGATCCGCAAGCCCCGATGGAGGTCGTTCCGGCGTGTTCATCGAAGGCGGAGGTCCGGCTGCATGGCGGCTCAATTCAAGGTGATGCGGGTCTTGTCCAGGATTTCCGTCCAGTACTTGAGATCTTCGGCCATCATGGCCTCGAACTGCGTGGGCGAGACATCGCGCGTCTGGATGGCCCGCTTGGCCAGAGCTTGGCGGAACTCGTCGTTGCGCGCAACCCGCGCCCATGCCGCGCGGAGTTTTTCCTTGACCGGCGCGCTTACGCCCGAAGGCGCGAAGACGGCAAGCCAGCCGTCGTTGGCCATGCCCTCGATGCCCAGTTCCTTGAAGGTCGGCACGGACGGAAACGCGGCCGGCCGTTCGGAACCGGTGGACGCCAGCGCGCGGATGCGTCCGCTGTGGATGAGGTCTTCGGCGCCCGCCACGGTTTGCAGGGTGAGCTGCACGTCGCCCGCGAGCAAGGCCATGATGGCGGGGTTCTGGCCCTGGTACGGCGCATGCACCATGTTCAGGCCCTGCTGCAGGCGGAACTGCTCGGCCAGCACGTGCGAAGGCGCCCCCACGCCGCCGGATGCGTATATGAAGGCGCCGGGCTTGGCCTTGATGCGTTCGACCAGCTCGCGCACATTGGCCACGTCCACGTGCTGCGGCGCGACCATGAGGACGAAGCCCTGGTCGCCCAGGTAGCCGATGGGCGCGAAGCTGCGCAGCGGATCGTATTCCACGTCGGGCCGCAGCCTGCTGTTGAGCAGGATGCCGAACGAGCCCAGCGCGAGGGTGTAGCCGTCGGGCTTGGACTTGGCCAGCCGCACCATGCCGATCGTGCTGCCGGCGCCCGGCACGTTCCTCACCACCACGGGCTGGCCGAGCTCCTTGGCGAGATAGGTCGCGGCCAGGCGCCCCGCCACGTCCAGCAATCCTCCCGGCGCATACGGGACGATGAGTTCGAGATTGCGGCTGGGATACTCCTCCGCCGCTCCCGCCGGCATCGCGCCGAACAGGGCGGCCGCCAGCACCAGTGCACGGGCGGCGAGTGCACGGGCACGCCCCATGCCGTTCCTGACGATGTTCTTCATGTTGGTCGCGCTCCCTTCCACGTATGCATTCAAGCCACGCTTGCGCGCAGCGATTCGAGATAGGCCTCGGGAAATTCCAGTTCGGGCTGCCGGCGCGCCAGCCAGAGCCGGTGGTCCTCGTCCGAGTGCATCACCTGGCGCTCGGCCAGCGGCGGCCACTCCGGCGCGCTGAGCCAGACCCGGAGCAGATGGCGGCGCTTCTCGATGGCGTCTTCGTCGACATAGTCGGTGCGGCCATGCACGATCACGCGATTGTTGAGGAACTGGATGTCGCCGTCCTGGAACTGCATGTCCAGGTAAAAATCCGGCGATTCGGCCATGGTCTCGAGGGTGGCGATCGCTTCCCTGTCGAGGTCGGTCAGGTGTCCGTGCCCCTCCTGCGCCGCGCGCCGGATGTAGCTGCCTAGAAAGTAGCAGGCCACCCGCTGCGGCCAGCCGTCGAGCCGGTCGAACACCGGAACCGGCGCCAGGCTCACCTTTCTCCCGTCGCCCAGCTGGGCGTCCTTGTCGCCGCGCCGGAAGTAGTAGCCGCCGTACAGGCTGGCCAGCAGGTCCGGCCGGCTCTCGGCCAGCGCATCGTGGATCGCCAGCGCGCTGCAGATCCGGCTCGCGCCGCCGGCCTTGGCGGTGCGCAGGCACATCAGGCCGATGATGTCGCAGGAATCGGTGTGCATGTTCATGTGGCCGCCGTCCTGGTAGGCGCGCGCCACTTCGCCGTAGCCTTCGAGGTTCAGCACGTGGCCCAGCAGCTCGCCCCGGTGGGACTGGGAGATCGGCACGCCCAGGTGCACCGAAAGGCCGAAATAGATCTGGGCCATTTCATCGGCGCTGTACTCGATGCGCGGCAGGCCGCGCAGCATGGCGAATCCCTTGCCGCGATAGATCTGCTCGGCAACCGCCGCCAGCTTGCGCGCCACCCGGTCCAGCGGGAAGTCCTGGCGGCGCAAGGGCAAGGTCCGCTCCCCGCCTCGTGCATTCAGGGCCGCAAGCGCGCGGCCGATTTCGTCGATATCGGCCTCGTCCAGGTGGAACAGGCAGCTTTCGGTCCAATCGATCTGCGGGCCGCGCCAGGAAGCGGGCGCGCCCGTAGGAGGCAGGAGGTGGCGAGTGGCAGTGGACATGGTCGTCGGACGGGAAAGAGTTGGAATCGCCCCGGGGCGTACTGGCCCCGGACGATTCAGTGTGCCCGATCGTCCCTGATATCTCTAATTCTTTTCAATGGCACTGCTGATACGTGCGATGTCTCAGTCCTCATCGCCTCCCATCAGGCTTCGCCCATGAAAAAACCCCGACCGTAACCGATCGGGGTTTCTTCAGACAGCAGCGCGTAGGGGGGACCCTATTCAGCAGCGGTTTCCTCGGCGGCGGCACCACCGGGCTTGGCGATGGCGGTCGCGATGACCGTGTCGCTGCCAGCCGGGAACGTCACGCCCTTGGGCGCCTTGACGTCGGACAGGTGGATGGATGCGCCGGCGATGATGTTGCCCAGGTCCACTTCGATGAACTGGGGCAGGTCGTTCGGCAGGCAGGTCACTTCGATTTCGGTCAACACGTGGTTGATGATCGCGCCGCTGAGCTTGACGGCGGGCGACGACTCGGCGTTGACGAAGTGCAGCGGCACCTTGGTGTGCAGGGCCTGGCCGGCGGCGACGCGCTGGAAGTCCACGTGCAGCACTTGCTGCTTGTAGGGGTGCCATTGAACGGCGCGCAGCAGGACTTGCGAGCCCTTGCCGTCGAGCTGCATGCTCAGGATGGACGAGTGGAACTCTTCCTTGCGCAGGGCATGGTAGATCTCGTTGTGATCGAGTTCGATCGACAGGGGCGCTGCGTCGCCGCCATAGACGATGGCGGGTACACGGCCGGCGCGGCGCAGGCGGCGGCTCGCACTCGAACCCTGGACGCTACGCGAAGTGGCGTTGAATTGCATGGTTTTCTCCAAAATGCGGCAGGCGACATGCCCGCTCGCGGTGCACGGAACGCGACCATCGCATTCCGTCCGGCAGCGCCGCGACCAGCGCTTCCGGCTCGCCCCGCCGCCCTGCGCGATGCAGGCCGGCGGGAGCAGAACTTATTCGACGAACAGCGAGCTGACCGAGTCGGCCCGCGAAATGCGCAGCATGGTTTCACCGATCAGGGCCGCGCACGACAACTGGCGGATGCGGCTGCAGTCCCGGACCTCGTCGCTGGCGGGGATGGTGTCGGTGACGACCAGCTCGTCCAGGTCGGATTCGGCAATGCGGCCCACCGCGCCGCCCGACAGCACGGCGTGCGTGCAATAGGCGTAGACGGCCAGCGCGCCGCGCTGCTTGAGGACCTGGGCGGCCTTGCACAGCGTGCCGGCGGTATCGACCATGTCGTCCATGATGATGCAGGTGCGGCCTTCGACGTCGCCGATGATGTTCATCACCTCGGACACGTTGGCGCGCGGACGGCGCTTGTCGATGATGGCCAGGTCGACCTCGAGGCGCTTGGCCAGCGCGCGGGCGCGGACCACGCCGCCCACGTCGGGCGAGACCACCATCAGGTTGGACAGGTTGCGTTTCCAGATGTCGCTGAGCAATATCGGCGCGGCGTAGATGTTGTCCACGGGGATGTCGAAGAACCCCTGGATCTGGTCCGCGTGCAGGTCCATGGTCAGGATGCGGTCCACGCCCACGACCTGCAGCATGTTCGCCACGACCTTGGCCGAGATCGCCACGCGCGCCGAACGCGGGCGGCGATCCTGCCGGGCGTAGCCGAAATACGGCATCGCGGCGGTGATGCGACCGGCGGAGGCCCGGCGCAGCGCATCGACCATGACCATGATTTCCATCAGGTTGTCGTTGGTCGGTGCACAGGTGGGCTGGAGGACGAAGACGTCTTTACCACGGACGTTCTCGTTGATTTCCACCATGACTTCGCCGTCGGAGAACCGACCGACGCTCATCTTGCCCAGTGGTATGCCGAGGTGACTCGCGACGTCCGCCGCCAGCTTGGGGTTGGCAGTCCCCGTGAAAATCATGAAGCTTTCTTGCGCCATGACGCATTGCCCGTGGCTGTGGCCCGGTGACCTGTAACCGAGGCCGATCGACAAAACAACAAAGCTGTTGATCCTGCGAAACGCTGACAGGCATCAACAGCTTTTAGGTCAAAGACTTTGGCTGGGGAGGAAGGACTCGAACCCTCGCATGCCGGAATCAAAATCCGGTGCCTTAACCAACTTGGCGACTCCCCAACTCGTTGCCCCCGCAGGAACTGCGTGAACATCGAAACTTGCTGCGCTGGCGTCCGGCTGCGGCGGATCGCCCTCGATTCGGTGGCCGCTTACGCGGCCCAGTCCAGTAGCGGATGCGCATCGAGTCCGGCACATGCCAGGTTCACTCTCAACGCCGGCAGCCCGCTGGGCTGGACTTGCATTGTAGCGGCGATTCTATCCACCGCGCCATCGGCCTGCGCCTTCGTGTCGCACTCGACAAATAGGCACGCGCCCGACCCGGACATCCTGACCCGCGCACCACCGAGTGCCTGGGCAAGCACCGCCGAAATCCGCCCCACTTCCGAAAAGCGGGCAAAAACGACGTTTTCCAGATCGTTCCTGTAGCTATTTCCGTAGGGATCAAATGTTCCCCGAGGAAAGTCCGCTATTTTGACGCGTGGCGTATCTCTTGTCAATTCGGGTGCGCGAAAAACGTCCGCAGTCGGCACACTGGCGTCCGGCTGCACCACCACGTACCAGCGCTGCGGCAGGTCGATGGCGGTCAGTTCCTCGCCCACGCCCTCGGCGAAGGCGTTGCGGCCGAACACGAACACGGGCACGTCCGCGCCCAGGGGCAGCGCGAGCCTCATCAGCTCATGCCGCGACAGGCCGGTGCCCCACAGGCGGTTCAGGGCCAGCAGCACCGTGGCCGCGTCGCTCGATCCGCCGCCCAGGCCGCCGCCGGCGGGAATCCGCTTCTCCAGGCCGATCTCGGCGCCCTGCCCGCAGCCGGTAGCCTGCCGCAGCGCGCGGGCGGCCCGCACGACCAGGTCGGCGTCCTCGGGCACGCCGGGCAGGTCGTAGGCGCGGACGATACGGCCATCGGGACGGGCGCGGAAATGCAGCGTGTCCTGCAGATCGATGAAACGGAAGGCCGTCTGCAGCAGGTGATAGCCGTCGGGCCGGCGCCCCACCACGTGCAGGAACAGATTGATCTTCGCGGGCGCGGGAACGTCGCGCAATTCGGCAGTCATGGGGGCCAGGGCCTGTTCACGCTGGAAAGGGCCTTGCGAACCCTAGGGATTGATGACCAGGCGCAGGTCCACGTCCTGTCCGCCCTCGTTGCGCGCCATCTGCAGCCGCGTGGGACCCAGCGCGTCGTACTGCCGGGCGGTCACGCGCCAGCCCGCCTGGTCGAACACCAGCGGACGGCCCTGCTCGTCGCGCTCGACCACCTCGGCGGGCGGCCGCGCCGCCAGGCGGCCGCGCAGCCAATCGCGCAGGCCGGACACCGGGATGTCGCTGCCCAGCACGACCGCCACCAGTTCGTCGGGATCGGCGGCGCGCGTTTCCTTGCCGCTGGATTCCCGCAGCAGCGCTTCGCCCGGCACGGCCTCGACGCGCGCCAGGGTCGCGCCCAGCGGCGAGACGAGATCGAGCGCCAGGCGGCTGCCGTCGTCGCGCCAGGCGAAGCTGCCCTGCACCGCGTTCTGCTTGCCGCCGGCTTCCTCGATCCGCAGCGCGAACCGGCCGACCCGCGACAACGAGCGGCTCTCGTCCGCGCCCTGGGGCGCGGGGATGGGAACCGGCACGGCACAGGCCGCCAGGATCGCGGCCATTGCGCCCGCGGCGGCCGCGCGGGACAGGCGCCGCATGCCGGTCACAGCGTCACGTCGAGGCGCGCCAGGGTGCCCCGCAATGCCGCGTTGGACGGATCCTTGGACTGGACCTCGCGCCACAGCCGGCGCGCGCGGTCCTGCTGGCCCGAGGCCCACAGGACCTCGCCCAGGTGCACGGCGATCTCGGCGTCGGGCCGGATCTCGTAGGCGCGCTCGAGGTAGGACAGCGCCTTGGCGTTGTCGCCCATGCGATAGTGCACCCAGCCCATGCTATCGATGATGAAGGGATCGTCGGGGGCCAGGTTCATGGCCCGCTCGATCAGCCGCTTGGCCTCGGGCAGCCTGACGTTGCGGTCGGCCAGCGAATAGCCCAGGGCGTTGTACGCATGGGCATGGTCGGGCTTGATGGCGATGATCCGGCGCAGCCGGCTTTCCATGTCGTCGATCCGGTTCTGCTGCTCGTACAGCATGGCCAGGTCGTACATCAGGTCAGGCGCGTCGGGATAGCGCTGGTTGGCCGCCTCGAGCACCTTGACCGCCTCGTCGCGGTCGCCGGCATTGCGCAGGATCTGCGCCTCGGTCAGGGCCACCTGGCTGCCCTCGCGCACGTCGCGCGGGTCGATCAGGCCCAGGATGCGGCGGGCCTCGTCCACGCGGCCCTGCTTGCCGCGCAGGACGGCCTGGCGCAGGCGGGCCGGCAGGGCGGCGTCGGGGTCGTCGACCTTGGCCAGCAGGTCGAAGGCGTCGTCGTAGCGTTGCTGGTCCTCGGCGATCTGCACGCGCAGGAACAGCGCGTTGTCCGCCTCGGGCAGCGGCGCGGCGCCCTTGGCCGTGCGCTGCTCGTGCACGTCCAGATACTGCTTGAGATAGCCGTCGGCATCCGATGGGCGCTGCGACTGGTAGGCCAGCACGCCCTGCATGTAGAGGATCTCGAAGTCCTCGGGATTGGCGCGCGCCAGGGCCTGCAATTCGTCGCGCGCGCCGTCGTAGTCCTTCAGCGAGGCCAGCGCACGCGCCAGCAATACGCGCAGGTTGCGCGATTCCGCATGCGTGGCGATGAAGGCTCGCGCCCGCGCCACGGACTGGTCGGGCTCGGTTTCCACGCCCATCTGCAAGGCCAGCATGGCGGCCGCCTCGGAATCGGGCTGGGCGTCGAGCGCCGCGCGCGCCTCCTGCAGCGCGCGCGCCTTGTCGCCCGCCGTCGCGGCGACGCGCGACAGGGCCAGGTGCGCCTCGGGCAGGTTGCGCACGTCGGTCAGCGCCTCTTCCAGGATGGACAGCGCCTTGCGCTTGTCATCCAGGCGGGCGACGACGCGGCGGGCATCGACGATGGCCACTGACTTGTCGGGAGCGGCCGCGATGCGGGCCCGCAGCGCCGAGCCCATGCCTTCGACCCGTCCCGCCGCGGCAGCCAGCGACAGCGCGGTCTGCCGCGCCTCGACGTCGGCCGGGTCCAGTTCGGCCCAGGCCTGGGCGGCGTCGAGCGCGCGCACCAGGTCGCCGCCGGCCAGCGCGAACTCGACCGCGCGGCGCGCCAGGCGCGGATCGCGTGTTTTCTCGGCCAGGTCCAGCGTCGTGCTGGTGGCGGGCCCGAAGGCGCCGCGCTGGGCGGCCACTTCCGAGGCGAGCACCTGGAACAGGATCTCGGCCGTCAGGTCGACGTTGGGGAGTGCCCTGGGCCCGATGGCGCGCCCCATGGGGGACAGGCTGAGGCCCGGAACCAGCAACTCGTCGGATGCCGGGCGCGCGTCCTGGGCGGACACGGCCGATACGGCCGTCGCCAGCCCGACCCCTGCGGCCGCCAGCTTCAAACGATGAGCGTTAAACAACATGGCACAATTCCTTGGCGTATCGCCGACGCCGTCCATATTCGTTGATGTTAGCACTGCGCTTACCACCCAACGGCCGGTGGCGGCGGGGCGCCGATATGCTGGACCCCATGCCTTACTCATCGGACTGCCGGCCGCGCCAACAGTTCATCGCGCGCAAGCAGCAAACGCCATGCCCGAACTTCCCGAAGTAGAAACCACCCGCCGGGGCATCGCGCCCACGGTGGAAGGACGCGAACTGCGCCGCCTGATCGTGCGCGAGCCCCGGCTGCGATGGCCCGTACCCGCCGGTCTCGCCGCCCTGGTCGAGGGGCGCCGCGTCCTGGCCACGGGCCGGCGCGGCAAATACCTTTTGATGCAATTCGAGCATGGCTGGCTGATCGTCCACCTGGGCATGTCCGGCTCGCTGCGCCACGTGCATCCGGACGAGGAGCCGCGCAAGCACGACCACGTCGACTGGGTCTTCGACCAGGCGGTCCTGCGCCTGCACGATCCCCGGCGCTTCGGCGCGGTGCTGTGGCACGACGCGGCGGCCGGGCCGGTGGAAAGCCATCCCCTGCTGGCCAGCCTGGGCATCGAGCCCTTCGATGACCGCTTCGACGGCGGCTGGCTGTTCCGCCATACCCGCCGCCGCAGCGCGCCCATCAAGCAGGCGCTGCTGATGGGCGACATCGTCGTCGGGGTGGGCAACATCTACGCGTCGGAAAGCCTGTTCCGCGCCGGTATCCATCCGCGCACCGCCGCCGGGCGCATCTCGGCCGCCCGCTACGAGAAACTGGCCGCCGCGGTGCGCGCCACGCTGGACGACGCCATCCGCGCCGGCGGCAGCTCGCTGCGCGACTACGTGGGCGCGGGCGGCGAATCGGGCTATTTCCAGATCGACGCGCGGGTCTACGACCGGGCGGGCCAGCCCTGCCGGGTGTGCGAGACGCCGATCCGCAGGCTGGTGCAAGGACAACGAGCAACCTATTACTGCCCAAAATGCCAGCGGTAGCGGGCTTCCCTATGGAACACATGACATGATTGCTTTTTCCCGGCGCGTGGCGCAGTGGCAGCGCGAGAACGGGCGGCATACGCTGCCCTGGCAGAACACGCAGGACCCCTATCGCATCTGGCTGTCGGAGATCATGCTGCAGCAGACCCAGGTCGCGACGGTGATCCCGTACTACGAACGCTTCCTGGCGAAGTTCCCCACGGTGGCCGACCTGGCCGCCGCCGACGAAGGCGAGGTCATGGCCTTGTGGGCGGGGCTGGGCTATTACACGCGGGCGCGGAACCTGCACGCCTGTGCGCGGCAGGTGGTATCGGACTGGGGCGGGCGCTTCCCTCCCACGGCGGCGGACATCGAGACGCTGCCCGGCATCGGCCGCTCGACGGCGGCGGCGATCGCGGCGTTCGCCTATGGCGAGCGCAGCCCTATCCTGGACGGCAACGTCAAGCGCGTCTTCGCGCGCCACTTCGGCATCGAGGGCGATCCCACCAAGCGTGCGGTGGAACAGCGCATGTGGGCCATCGCCCATGCCGAGGTGCCGGCCGACGGCCCCGACGCGGCCGATGAAATGCGGCGCTATACGCAGGGGCTGATGGACCTGGGCGCCACGCTGTGCACGCGCGGCGACCCGGACTGTGGTCGCTGCCCCGTGCGCGAGTCCTGTGTCGCGCTGCGCGAGGCCAGGCAGCACGAACTGCCCACGCCGCGCGAGCGCAAGACCGTGCCCGAGCGGCATACCGGCATGCTGGTGATAGAGAAAGCGGGCGAGATCCTGTTGCAGCGCCGGCCCTCGCCCGGCATCTGGGGCGGCCTGTGGAGCCTGCCGGAATTCGCCGACGGGGATCCCGCGCAAGCTTGCCGCGTCCTGGGCGTGGCGCCGGCCGAGACCATACGGCTGCCGGTGTTCTCGCACACCTTCACCCACTTCAAGCTGCACATCGAGCCCTGGCACGTACAGGCGGGCTCGCTGGACCTGCGCGAAGGAGACCATCCGCAAGTCTGGCTGCCGTCCGCGGAACTGGCCGACGCGGCGCTGCCCGCGCCGGTGAAGAAACTGCTGGGCGGACTGTTCGGCCACAACGACCTGTTCCGGGCCTGAGGTCCGGGAACAGACCCTAGCTGCGCATCGTCACGCGCATCTGATAACGGTCGGACGGGCCGAGGACATGCTGGTATTCGATGGCCCGGCCATGCTGGTCGAACGCCACGCGCCGCACGTCCACCAGCGCCGATCCGATGGGCACCTGCAGGTCGCGCGCCAGGACCGGATCGGCCAGCGCCGCCCCCGCGGCCGCCTCTATCCTGAAGTAGGGGAAACCGGCCCGCGCCATCAACTCGCTCAATGCATGCCGGGAGAAATCCTCGGGCTGGAGGCGTGCCGCGATGTCCGCCGGCAGCCAGGCCGTGCTGTGCAGGATGGGCAGGCTGCCCCGCGTGCGCAGGCGCACGAGCTTCATCACGCGTTCTCCGGGCGGCAGCATCAAGCCGGTCAGCACCTGGAGCGGCGCCTCCACCTCCTCGAAGGACAGCAGCCGGGGAGTGCTGAGCGCGCGACTTTCCGCGACCTGCGCCATGAAGCCCGACAGCGGCGTCTGCAAGGACACCACCGCCGCCGACTCGGCCACGAAGGTGCCGTCCCCCTGGCGCCGCTCGATCAGCCCCTGCTCCTCCAGTCCCTGCATCGCCCTGCGCACCGTGATGCGCGAGACGGAAAAGAGCCTGCACAGCGCGTCCTCGGTCGGCAGCCGCTCGCCAGGCTGGTAGCGGCCGTTCGCGATGCCGTCCTTGATGACGGCGGAGATCTGGTGATGAAGGGGCGTTCCTAGGCTTCGGCTGAGTTTCTGCATGAGATGGGCGGGCCACGAGGTCATGCCGTGGGAGCACCATTTTGGCATGTCCATCACATGCGTCCCGCTTTGCATGAAATTTGTTATGTTGTCATAATGATTATACGATTTCATCCCAATGGCGAGGAAAAGAGAAGTGCCGACTCCACGTACGCTCTTCGACAAGATCTGGGACGATCACGTGGTCGCCGATCTGGGTGACGGTTTCGCGCTGCTGCATGTCGATCGCCACCTGATCACGGACGCGGGCAGCAAGGCCCTGGTGGACATGCGCCAGCGCGGCCTGGAAATGCGGAATCCGGAACTGGCCTTCGCCTCTCCCGACCATTCCGTCTCTACCCTGCCGGGACGCGCCAGTCCCACCCCACAGGGCGTCCGGCTGCTGGGCGACCTGCGCCGCGAAGCGCAAGCGCGCGGCATCCGGGTGTTCGACGTGGGCAGCGGCTCGCAGGGTATCGTCCACGTCATGGGCCCCGAACAGGGCTTGACGCTGCCGGGAGCCCTGGTGGTGTGCGCCGACAGCCATACCTGCACCCATGGCGGGCTGGGCGCGCTGGGCTTCGGCATCGGCGCCAGCGAATTCGTGCACATCGCCGTCACCCAGACCCTGGTCCAGGCCAAGCCGAGGAACATGCGGATACGCTTCGTCGGCAGGCTTGCGCAGGGCGTCTCGGCCAAGGACATGATCCTGCACGCCGCCGGCGTCGTCGGCACGGCGGGCGGGACGGGCCATGCCATCGAATACGCGGGCGATGCCGTGACCGCGCTGGACGTGGAAGCCCGCCTGACGCTGTGCAATCTCTCGGTCGAACTGGGCGCGAAGATAGGCATGGTCGCCCCCGACGAAAAGACCTACGCCTATCTGCGCGGCAGGCCCTACGCGCCCGCCGGGCAGGACTGGGACGTGGCGGTCGCCTATTGGCGCACGCTGCGCTCCGATGCCGACGCGTGCTTCGACCGCGAGGTGCTGATCGACACGGCCGGCATCGCGCCCCAGGTCACCTGGGGCACCAGCCCCGAGCAGGTGGTGGCGATCGACGGCGTCGTGCCCGACCCCGCCGGCATCGACGACCCCCAGCGCCGGCTATCGGTACAGGCCGCGCTCGACTACATGGGACTGAACCCGGGCCAGCGGATCGCCGGCACGCCCGTCGACCGGGTCTTCATCGGCTCCTGCACCAACGCCCGCCTGTCGGACCTGCGCAGCGCCGCCGCCGTCGTCCGGGGCCGCAAGGTGGCCGCGCGCGTCCAGGCCTGGGTCGTGCCCGGATCCGAACACATCAAGCAGGCCGCCGAGGCCGAGGGCCTGGACGGGATATTCCTCGCCGCCGGCTTCCAATGGCGCGACCCCGGCTGTTCCATGTGCCTGGCCGCCAACGGCGACCTGGCGGCGCGCGGCGAGCGCGTCGTCTCGACATCGAACCGCAACTTCGTGGGCCGCCAGGGCCCGGGCGCGCGCACCCACCTGACCAGCCCGGCCATGGCCGCGGCGGCGGCCGTCGCCGGAGCGATCTGCGATGTCCGCGACTTCAAGGCAACCCCGGCATGACGCCCTTCACCCGCCTGGAATCCGTGGCCGCCCCGCTGCTGCGCGACAACATCGACACCGACCTGATCATCCGGGTCGAACCCCTGTTCAACGGCGTCCCGCGCGGCGAGCTGGGACCCTATTGCTTCGAGTCCCTGCGCTATCGCCCGGACGGCACGGAAGATCCCGATTTCGTCTTCAACCAGCTGGCCACCCGGCAGGCGCGCATCCTGCTGGCCGGCGCCAACTTCGGCTGCGGCAGTTCGCGCGAAGGCGCGGTCTGGGCGCTGCTGGCGCTGGGCGTGCGCTGCGTCATCGCGCCCAGCTTCGGCGACATCTTCTATGGCAACTGCTTCCAGAACGGCCTGCTTCCCGTGCGTCTGCCACGCGCCGACGTCGAGTCGCTGGCGGCGCAGGCGCGCAGCCACCCCGGCGTCCCCATGACCGTGGACCTGCGGCAATGCTTCGTGGCCGGCGCCGACGGCGCGCGCATCGGTTTCGACATCCAGGCCCTGCGCCGCGAGGCCCTGCTCGAAGGGCTCGATCCGATCGCGCAGACCTTGAAGCGCAAACACCTCATCGACGACTTCCAGCGGCACGACGCGTTGCGCCGGCCATGGATACATCACCTTCCCTCCACGCCCAAGGAATCGACATGACGACCCCGTCCTGCTCGCCGGACATCCGTCGCCGCCAGTGGCTGGCCGCGACGGCCACCCTGGCGCTGTCGCCCGCGCTGCGCGCGCAGGCCACCTATCCCCAAAAGCCCGTCAGGATGATCGTGCCCATGCCGCCGGGCGGCGCCACCGACGGCATGGCGCGGCTGATCGCGATGAAGCTGGGCGAACGCTGGGGCCAGAGCGTCGTGGTGGAGAACCGCGCCGGCGCGGGCGCCATCATCGGCACCCAGGCCATCGCGCGTGCCGCTCCCGACGGCTATACGTTCGGACTGGTCATCAGCTCGCACACCATCAATCCCGCGCTGCGCAGCACGCTGCCCTACGACACGCTGAAGGACTTCACGCCGCTCACGCAGCTGGGATCGGCGGTGATCGCGCTCGTGGCCCATCCATCGCTGCCCGCCAGCGACGTGCCGGGACTGATCAAGCTCGTGCGCGCCGAACCGGGGCGCCTGGAATACGCTTCGCTGGGCATAGGCACGGCCACCCACGTCGCCGGGGAACTGCTGAAGGTGAAGGCCGGCCTGGACATGCCCCACGTGCCCTACAACGGCAGCGCGCCGGCCTACAACGACCTGCTGCCGGGGCGGGTCAAGCTGGGCTTTGTCATCCTGGAGTCGGCGCTGCCCCACATCCAGTCGGGCAGGCTGAAACTGCTGGCCATCGCCAACGGCCAGCGCAGCTCCGCGCACCCGGACTTCCCGACCATAGGGGAAAGCGTGCCGGGCTACGCGTACGAAAGCATCTTCGGTTTCGTGGCGCCGGCCGGCCTGTCCGCCGACGTCGCGCAGAAACTGTCCGCCGACCTGATCGCGACCATCAAGCGGCCGGACGTCGTGCAGCAGATGAATGCCTGGGGCACCGACGTGGTGGCATCCACGCCGGCGCAGTTCGACGCCTTCATCCGCCAGGAAATCGACAGCACCCGCAGCGTGGCCAAGAGCGCCGGGATCAAGCTGACGGACTGAGGGGCAGGAGGCGGCGCCTAGGCGCCGTGCCCCGCCTGGACGAACTCCCGGGCGATCAGCGCGGCCGCCTCGGACAAACGGCCCAGGCAGGCCCGCTCCATCTCGGGCGTGAGCAGTTCGGCGGGGAACGCGCGCGCCAGGCTGCCTATCACCTTCCTTTCCCCCGGCAGGAAGATCGGCACCGCCACGCCGGCCAGGTTGGGCGTGATCTGGCTGCGGCTGGTGGCGTAGCCGCTGCGCCGGATCGCGGCCAGGGCCCCGCGGAATTCCTCCCAGCTGCGCCCCAGACCCGCCTGAGCGATCTCGTCGGCGCTACGCAGATAGGCCTGCCGGATGCGATGCGGCGTGAAGAACGCCAGCATCGCCAGCGAGGCCGCGCCCCGGAACAACGGGAACGGCGTACCCCGCGAGCGCCGCACGGCGATGGTCTCGCCACGGTATTCGAGCGTATCGGGCCCTTCCTTGTAGATGCACAACACCTTGTCGCGATACAGGTTGTGCAGTAGCAGCACGCTGCCCGGCTCGCGTACGGCCGGCAGCACCTTGCGGCCCGCCAGGTACAGCGGATCGGTCAGCACCAGCATGCGTTCGAGTTCGATGATGCGGGGCCCCAGCGCATACATGCCGCCCGAGGACGGCGCCAGCACGCCGGCGTCGCACAGTTCCTTCACGTACCGGTAGGCCGTGGAGCGGGTATGGCCCAGCCTCGACATGACGTCCTCGACGCGCAGCAGCGGATGCTCGACGGACAGCAGTTCCAGCACTTCGAAAGCGCGGGCGAGCGTGGAAGCCGGGCGGGCGTTATCGGATGCGTTCACGGAGCGCTTGGGGGCGGAATGGTGACGCGGATTATACCGGTCATGGCAACACCAACTTATCAATCCTAAATAATGGGATGTTTGACGAATCCTGAATTACGGAATAACCTGAAAAAAACGCTCCGCATCGCGGGGCCCACAAGACCGAAGGAGACAACGGTGGCCGGCAAGATCGAATGCGTCGTCCAAGGGGCCGACATCCTGGGCGAAGTCCCGCTCTGGTGCGACCGCAGCCAGCGCCTGTGGTGGGTGGACGTGCGGCGGCCCGCCCTGCAATCGTACGAACCCGCCACCGGCCGGCATCGCGCGCAACGGCTGGCGCCCGAACTGCTGGTGGGCAGCATCGCGCTGCGCGAGGCGGGCGGCTTCCTGCTGGCCACCAGCCACGGCCTGTACCTGTACGACCCCGATACCGGCGAACCTCCCCAGCCCCTGCTGAACCCGGAACCCGACCTGCCCGACAACCGCCTGAACGACGGCAAGTGCGACCGCCGCGGCCGCTTCTGGGTGGGCAGCATGCCCGATACCCGCCGCACGCCGGAAGGCAGGCTCTACCGCTTCGACCCCGATCACCGCTGCCACGCCATGCTGGACGACGTCGTGCTGCCCAACTCCATCGCCTGGAGTCCCGACGACCGCACGATGTACTTCGCCGACACGCACCGGCAGGTCATCTGGGCCTTCGACTACGACCTGGACGACGGCGTCATCTCCAATCGCCGCGTCTTCAAGGACTGGACCCACCAGGCAGGGCGCCCCGACGGATCGACAGTGGACGTGGACGGCTGCCTGTGGAACGCGATGGTGGCCACCGGGCAGCTGGTGCGGCTCACGCCCGAAGGCAAGGTGGACCGGGTCATCCAGATGCCGGTCACCAATCCGACCTGCCCCGCCTTCGGCGGCGACCGGCTCGACACCTTGTACGTCACGAGCCATTCGCAACGCATTCCCGAGCTGGCCAGGGAACCGCTCGCCGGCGGACTGTTCGCGCTCGACGTGGGCGTGGGCGGCCTGCCCGAACCACGCTTCCGGGGCTGAACGCGGCACCCCGGCTCCGACATCCGCCCCGCGTCGACCACGACCATGGCGCAGCGCCATGGAGGAGACCTTCATGCAACGAGTTCGAGCCTTGCTGTTCCTGTTGTCGTGCGCCGTCGCGGCCCCATCGCCCGCCGCCGATGTCGTCAAGCTGGTGGTGCCCTTCGCGGCCGGCGGTCCGGTGGACCAGGTCGCGCGCATCATCGCGCCGGGGCTCACCGCGGCGCTGGGCAAGACCGTCGTGGTGGAGAACCGCGGCGGCGCGGGCGGCGTCGTCGGCGCCAACTATGTCGCCAAGTCGCCCGCGGACGGCGGGACGCTGCTGGTGGCAACCTCGGGCTACGTGATGTCGGCGGGCACGATGACGCAACTGCCCTACGACCCGCGCAAGGACCTGGAACCCGTGGCGCTGATCGGCCAGGTCCAGACCCTGATGATCGCCCGCCCCGACCTGGGCGTGCGCACGCTGCGCGAGCTGGTGGACAAGTCCAAGTCCGGGGCGCGCATCAGCTACGGTTCGTCCGGCGTCGGCTCCACCATGCACATAGGCGGCGAGATGGTGAACGTCTACACGGGTTCGCAGATGCTGCACGTCCCGTATCGCGGCGCGGCCCCCGCCATCGCCGACCTGCTGGCCGGGCAGATCGACGCGCTGAACGCCGACGTGACCATCCTCGCGCCCTACGTGCGCGAAGGCAAGGTACGCGGCCTGGTGCTGTTCGACACGCAGCGTTCCAAGCAATTGCCCGACGTGCCGACCTCGGTCGAGGCGGGCTATCCCGACCTGCAGATGAGCAACGCCTACGGCATCCTGGCGCCGGCCGGCACCCCGGAGGCCACGCGCCGGCAGCTGGAGCAGGCCATCCTGAAGGTCGCGCGCTCGCCCGAGGTATCGGACAAGCTGGGCGGCATGGGGTTGATCGGCCCCATGGACACGGAGCAATTCAAGGCCAAGCTGGCCAGCGACTTCGACCGCTGGATCCCCTTCCTGAAGAAGACCGGCATCCAGGTCCAGCCCTAGAGGAAACAGAGGAACCCACCGCATGATCGTCGAGCACCGCACCTACACGCTCAAGCACGGCACCATGGACGACTACCTGCAGCGATACCGCACGCACGGCCTGCCCGTGCAGATGCGGCACCTGGGCGGGCTGGTCGGCTTCTACGTAAGCGAGATCGGTCCGCTGAACCAGGTCGTCCACATCTGGGCCTACGCCAGCCTGGCCGAGCGCGAACGGCGCCGCGAGCGGTTGGAGGCGGACCCCGAATGGGCTGCCTTCAGGCAGATGAACCGGGGGTCGTTCGTCGCCCAGGAGGTGAAGATCATGAACGTGGCGCCGTTCTCGCCGCAGCCGGCGTTGCCGGAGGACTAGCACTGACCATCCATCGCCGGCGCGAATGGCCACGCATTCGCACGATGCATTTGTTCCCCTCCGTCGATGGCCCTGGGCCGTAGCCATCGACCATACGGCGGGAGGACGACATGCAAAGGCTGGAACTGACCGGACGGACCTTTCGGCCGCGGCGCTAGCCTGCCACCTCGCGCTATTGGGTCAGGTTCAACGTGGGAATGAGCTGGCCCTTGGCGCGATAGTCCGCGGCGATGCGGCCGGTGAACGCCCGGCGATCCAGGTACTCCGACATCTGGAACTGCTTTTTCGCCAGTTCCTGGTAGTCCGGGTCGTGCACGGCCTTGTCGCAGGCCGACTCCAGCCTGTCGATCACGTCGGCAGGCGTACCCGCACGCACGAACAGCCCGCCATAGCCGGAAGGCGCGATGGGATATCCCAGTTCGGCGCTGGTCGGCACATTGGGAAACTCCGGCAGCCGCTTGGAGGCAAACACCAGCAGCGGCTGCAACTTCTGGGTGGCAACCATCGCCGTAGTCACCGAACCCAGGGCGACCTGGCCGCTCAGCAATTGCGGCGCCATTTGCGCCTCGCCCTGATAAGGCACGTCGCGCAGGTCCAGTCCGGCGGCACGCCAGAGTTCGAGCGCCGACAGGTGCGGCGACGAGGCGGGCCCGGGATGGCCATAGGTGATCGCGCCCGGCTGGGCGCGCGCGGCGGCCCGCAGTGCCTCGAAGTCCTTGTAGGGAGACTTGGGGCTGGCCGCAATGAAGAATGAATTCTCGAACGTCTGGCATACCGGTACGATGTCAGCCGGGGAAAATGGCATGTTCTTCATGCGATGAGGCTGTACCGTCAGCGGCGTCACGACGCTATAGGCCAGGGTATGCCCGTCGGCCGGCCCCCCGGCCAGCGAGGCCATGGCTACCACGCCGCCCGCTCCCGCACGATTGACCACGACGACCTGTTGCCGAAGCTGCTTGCCGAGAGCTACGGCGAAGCCTCGCGCCATGATGTCCACCACGCCGCCCGCCGTGAACGGCACGAGCAGCTCCGTCGCCTGGCCCGGCGACTGGGCCTGCGCGGCTCCCGCCAGCAGGCTCGCGCCCGCCGCGCAGGCCAGCATATGTCGCATCTTGTTCATGTCTCCACTCCTTCTGGTGCATCTCTGGATAGGCCGGCCTGGGCCGGCGTCAAATGGGGGCGGCCACCGTCAGCCTGGCCTGCCCGAGTAAATCGAAAAGATCGAGACCGGGTTCACGCCCCTGTTCGAACTCCCCTATGCGGAATGAAGCGTCCTGAATGAACGTGGCACGCTCGAATCGACGTTGCATGTAGACGTCGGTCAACACGTTCCAGGACAACCCTTGCCGCACCAGGTCTCCCAGCACGACAGCATCCTCGATGGCCATTGCTGCGCCCTGACCGAGATGGGGAGTGGATGCATGCGCGGCATCGCCGATCAGGACGACTCGTCCGCGATGCCAGGGAGGCCGCATCATCACGACTTCCAGGGGCCGGTAAACCACTTTCGCGGGATCATCGATGGCAGCCAGCAGCTCCGGCACCATGCCGCCGAAATCAGCCAGCCGCTCCTTCAGCAAGACATGCAGCCGCTGAACGGGCATCACCGTGCCGGGATCTTCCTGCGTGACCAGCAGCAGATACATCAGCTCCCGACTAATGGGAATGAAGCCGGCCTTGCTCCGCGCCCCCACCATCATCGCGCCCCAGGCCATGCCGTCCGGCCTCGGCATCATGACCCGCCACACGCTCTGGCCCGTGGGCCGGGCGCGCAAGTCCTGGCCGAACACATTGCGCCGCAGCCAGGAATAAATGCCGTCGGCTCCGACCACCATCGCATAGCGCTCCCGCCTGCCGTCGCTCAGGACGACGCTCGCCTCCTGCTCGCCTTGCTCCAGGGAATGGATGGCGCATCCGGCCCGCAGTACCGCCCCGGCTTCGCGCGCGGCGGACACCAGGATTTCGTGCAGCGCGCGGCGGGCGATGCCGTTATAGGCGGGACGGTCCGGGCCCGCCACCTTGGGGCCCGCCACGTCCTGCAGCAACCGCCCTTCGGCCGTCATGTAGCGATAACTGTCATAGCCGAATCCCTTGGCCAGGCATTGCTCTGCCACACCCAGCGCATCCAGTGCCCGCAGAGCATTGGCGGGCTGGATGATGCCGACGCCGGCTACGTCCCAGGTGGGCTTGATCTCCAGCACGTCGACCTCGCACCCCGCCCGGCGCAGCGCAATCGCGGCCGCCAGCCCGCCGATGCCGCCGCCGGCCACCAGGACGCGGGAATAGTCCTCGCGCTTCATGCTTTCACCCCCGTGGAAAGGCGCGCGCGGGCCGCGGCCAGGGCGGGATGGTCGGCGGGCAGGCCCAGCAGTTCGATCGCGTTGCGGCCAAGTACGGCCTCGATATCGGCCGAACCCAGGCACGTGCCGCGCAGCATTTCATGCAAGGCGTACTCTCCCATGTCGAACGGATAGTCCGTCCCCGCGACGATCCGCCGAACGCCCGCCACCCGTGCCAGTTCATCAAGCGCTTCCGCCCGGAACACGACGGTGTCGTACCAGATCCTGCGCAGATAGTCGCTGGGCATCGCGCGGCAGGCGCCCGCTTCCGGCCGGACACCATGGGCGTGGTCGGAACGTCCGATGGCGAAAGGCAGGTAGCCTCCACCGTGGGCCGCGCAAAGCCTCAGGCCGGGATAGCGGTCCAGCACACCACCGAATATCAGCTGCGACAAGGCGACCGTCGTCTCCAATGGCTGTCCGATGATATTGGCCAGGTAATACCGGTTGACCCGCTCGCCCAGCGACGTTCCCAGGGGATGCAGGAACACCACGCATTGCAGGCGCTGCGCCTCGGCCCAGAACGGATCCAGTTCGGGGTCGTCCAGGCCGCGTCCCGTCGGATCGGACGAAATCTCGACGCCAAGCAATCCATGCCGCTCGACGGCATCGCGCAATTGGGACACCGCCAGCGCCGGATGCTGCAGGGCCACCGCCCCGAGGCCGAGGAAACGTTCGGGATGCGCGGCGCACGCCCGAACGATGCCCGCGTTCTGCGTTTCCACCAGTCGCGCCGCCAGCTCCTCATCCGCCCACGGGTAGTACTGGGTGGGGGAAGGGCTCAGCACCTGTATGTCGATGCCCAGGCGATCCATGTCCTCCAGGCGCCGGCCGACGTCGCGCAGGCGCTCACCGATCTGCTCGCGCATGGCCTGGTTGTGGGCGTGGGAAGCCTGGCCCAGCAGCGCGGCCTGCAAGGCCGGTTCGCGTCGTTTTTCCTCGCGCTCCGCGACCAGCTCTTCGACCTGGGGGACCAGCAGATGGCAGTGCATGTCCACGGTGAGGTAGGGAAAACGGGCGACGGGCCGCGATCCGCCGACGCCGACTCCCGGGCGGTGGTGGCCGCAACAATGGCACAGCATCATCTCAGGTCTCCTTCCGGCGGCGATACGCGGCCAGATCGGGGATGTCGACGTCGTCCTCGGAAGCCAGGACGCGGACCAGCGGGGCCGCCGGCTCCTGCATGAACGCCGGCAGGTTGGAACACCAGCTGATGAAGCCGAATTTCGGGTCCCACTCACGCGGCTGCCAGTGGTCGTCCAGATAGTCGGTGTCGGCGCCGTACTCGATCTCTCCGCCCGCGGGACAGTCCAGGTAATAGAACAGCGCGGAAGCGATGCGGTGGCGGCCGACGCCCAGCTTGCTGCGGTATCCGCGGCGAGCCATGTGGTTGGCGCCGGCCATCAGTTCGTCGATGTCCTCGACACCGAAGCAGGCGTGCAGGAAACCCGCCGAGCCAGGTGCGTGATAGTGGCAGTTCTGAAGAAACAGCGTGTGATGTTCCGGCGCCCCGTCGGCGCGCAGGAACACGCCCAGGCCGCGCGAATGGTCGGACAGCCGGAAACCCAGGCGATGGCGAAAGAAGTCCCACGAGGCCTTGTAGTCGTCGACGCCATACACCACGTGGTTGATGGTCCGGGGCAGAGCCCGTTCGCGCCATTTGCGCCAGGTATCGAGCCGCCGTACCCGTCCGGGCGCGTTGACCGGATCCGGCGCGCACATGACCGGCCGCCGGTCGAAGAGCGCCAAGCCCATCGTCATGCCGCAGTCGGAATCGAACCAGCAGGTGCCGTCGCCATCGCACTCGACCGGCCGATCCCGGGCCAGCCCGGCAACCAGCGCATCCAGGCTGGCGCGCGTGTCGACTCCCCAGACCGTCCGCACCCCACCGTCGGCGGGCGGCGCCGATACCCGGCGCAGCGTCACGCCGGCGCCATCGGGCAACGCAAAACGAATGTCCGCATCGTCCGAAGCCACCGGCACCAAGCCGAACTCCTGCATGAAGGCGGCACAGGTGCCCAGATCCTCCACGTGATAAATCAAGGAATGAATACCGACGATGGCCATATCAGTCTCCTTCCGCCACGCAACGGTTGCGCTGGGTGCCCATGCCGGATATGTGGCCTTCCATGATGTCGCCGTCCCTCAGGAAGCGGCCATGGTGCATGCCGTTGCCCGCCGGCGATCCCGTCGCCAGGAGGTCGCCCGGCTGGAGGCGGACATAGGCACTGACATACTCGATCTGCCGCGCCACGTCGAACAGCATGTCCGCGGTACTTTCCGACTGCATCACGTCGCCATTGAGGCGGAACTCGATGTGCAGATCCTGGGGGTCCGGCACGTGGCGCGCCGGCAGCAGAAAGGGGCCGCAGGGCATGAAGCCCGGACCACTCTTGGCCCGCAGCCAGTCGGACCCCAGCGACTTGATATCCGGCCGGTAGACCAGCTCCCTTCGGGTGAGGTCGTTCACCACCGTATAGCCAGCCACGACCTCCAGCGCTTTGTCGCGGGGCACGCGCCACGCCTGACGGCCGATGACCACGCCCAATTCCAGTTCCCAGTCGAACTGCTCGGCATCGCGCGGAACCACAACCGGGTCGAATGGGCCGCACAGCGCACCGCTTAGCTTGGGGAAGGCGTAGGGAAGGCCGACACGCGCCCGCTCATCGGTACGGCGGGCGACATGCTCGCGCCGCTCTTCGACGGTCATTCCCTCGGTATCCGCGCCTGCCCCCTGGGCTACGACCAGATCGATGACGTGCTTGCGGTAGTTCGCGCCGGTGCAGATGATCTGGCGCGGGGCGACCGGCGCGTGGACGCGCAGCCGATCCAGGGAAAGTCCCGTGGGCAAGCCCCGCAGACGCGCGAGAATCTCGTCGACGGTTGCCAGGCCTTCGTCCCAGTTCTCCAGCATATGGGCGACCGAAACGGCGCGCCAGGGCAATCCGGCGGCGCGGGCAAGCGCCGGCACGGGGTGGACCAGGGACTCGTTCAGGACGAGCCCGACGAACGTCTCTTCGCCCGGGCCGGTGAAAGTGCCCAGGGCATAGGCGGGCAAATCGGTCGGCATTTCTTCGTTTCCATTGGTCGGTGTATTGCCGTCATCCTAGTGACGCGCGTAGCATCTAACCAATGAATTCGTTGAATCCAATTCATCCACAGAACAAATAGGTCATGCGCTACCATAAGCTCGATCTGAATCTGCTGGTGGCACTGGATGCGCTACTGGAGGAAGGCAGTGTGTCCCGGGCGGCCGAACGGATCTATCTCAGCCAACCGGCCATGAGCAGTGCGCTGGCCCGGCTGCGCGAACACTTCGGCGACCAGTTGCTGGTGCCGATCGGCCGCCGCATGGTCCTGACCGAGCGGGCGCAGGCGCTGCGTGGAGAAGTCCGCGCGATCTTGCTGCGCATCCAGCAGGTCACGCAGCCACTGGGGGGCTTCGATCCGGCGAACGCTGAGCGCACCTTTTCGATTGCCGCGTCGGATTACTTCTCGATAGTGGTGCTTCCCCATCTGCTGGCCTATTGCAGCCAGCACGCACCGGGCGTGCACCTGGACGTCTACCCGCTCAGCCCGCGGCTGTCCGAGGGTCTGGAACGCGGCGACATCGACCTGTTGATCGTTCCGAGCATCTACGCTTTGCCAGACTATCCCCAATCCACGCTGTTCGAAGATCCATGGGTCGCGGCGGCGTGGTCGGATAATCCGCTGATCGGCGACACCCTGGACGAAGAGCGGTATTTCGCGTTGGAACACGTCATCAAGCGGGAGAATCACGCCATGTTTCCGCCGCTGGACGAGCGCATGCTGAGCGGACTCAAACGCCGGCGCAAGGTGGCCAGCAGCGTGCCGCAGTACAGTCTGCTGCCCATGTGCCTGCCGGGCACTCCCTATCTGGCCACGGTGCAGGCGGGGTTGGCCCGGCTCTACGCGCAATGGCTACCGCTGCGGCTCATGGCGCTGCCGCTGGCCATCCCGCCCTTGATCGAAATCATGCAATGGCCGCACCACAAGATTGGCGACCATGGGATCCGCTGGCTGCGGGAAAGCGTCGCCCACGTGTGCGCAAGCCGGTTCGCGCGAGGCGAGCCGCGCGAGGCCTTTTCCCCGCAATCCTAGCTCTGCACCAGCGCCCGGTGCCGCTGTATCCCCATCAGGATCCCGGCTGCGCAGCCCAGCGTGAGCAGCGCCGTGCCGCCGTAGCTCATGAAGGGCAGCGGGACGCCCACCACGGGCAGGATTCCGCTCACCATGCCCATGTTGACGAAGGCATAGACGAAGAAAACCATGGTCAGCGCACCGGCGAGCAAGCGCGAGAAGACGGTGGGCGCGTTCGCGGCGATGGCCAGCCCGCGGATCAGCAGCAGCAGGTAGAGGAACAACAGCAACAGGTTGCCGACGAAGCCGAACTCCTCGGCGAAGACGGCGAAGATGAAGTCGGTGGTGCGCTCGGGAATGAAATCCAGGTGGGTCTGCGTGCCCTGCATGTAGCCCTTGCCCAGCATGCCGCCCGAGCCGACGGCGATGGCGGACTGGATGGTGTGAAAGCCCTTGCCCAGCGGATCGGAAGCGGGGTTGAGCAGGGTGCAGACACGGTGTTTCTGGTAGTCGTGCAGCACCACCCAGTCCAGGCCGTCCTCGCACAGGGTGTCCTCCAGCGTGACCAGCGTCCCCAGGCCGATCACGCTGACCAGGGTGATCGGCACCAGCAGGCGGAACGACAGGCCGGCGAAGAACAGCACGAAGAACCCCGCGCCGAACACCAGCAGCGCGGTGCCCAGGTCGGGTTGCAGCACGATCAACGAAAACGGCGTCAACATCAGCACGGCGGCCACGATGAAGTCGCGTACCCGCAGCGTGCCCTGGTGCTTGTGGAAATACCAGGCCAGCATCATCGGCACGGCGATCTTCATCACCTCGGAAGGCTGGATGCGGGTGAAGCCCAGGTTCAGCCAGCGTGTCGCGCCCTTGCTGGTCTCGCCGGCGAATTCCACGCCGAACAGCAGGACCAGCCCGACCAGGTAGACCGGCACGGCCAGCCGCATCAGCGTCTGCGGCGAGAGCTGCGCCAGCAGCCACATCGCCAGCAGCGCGATGCCGTAGTTGCGCAACTGGTCGGCGAAGCGGCCGTCGAAGCCGCCTCCGGCCGAGTACATGGACATCAGTCCGATGCCGGCCAGGGCCATCAGGATCAGCAGCATGGGAGCGTCGAACACCGCGACCGTGCGCAGCAAGACGGTGCGCCAGGTCAGGCGGTTGAACAGGCCCGGTCCATCAATCACCGGAAGCCTCCACAGGTTGGGGTGGCGTGTCGGGCACGGGCCCGCCCGGGCGCTTGCCCAGCAGCCAGAAGTCGAATACCTGGCGCGCCACCGGCGCGGCCACCGTGGCGCCCCAGCCGGCGTTCTCGACGATCAGGGCCACCGCGATGCGCGGGTGGTCCAGCGGCGCGAAGGCCATGAACAAGGCGTGGTCGCGCAACCGCTCGTCGATGCGGTTGGCGTTGTAGCGTTCCCCCGTGCGCAGGCTGTAGACCTGCGCCGTACCGGTCTTGCCCGCCGCGACGTAGGGCGCGCCGGCAAAGGCCCGGGCCGCGGTGCCGCTGCGCGTCACCGAGGCCATGGCCTGCTTGATCATCCTGACGTTCTCGGGCTTGAGCGGGATGCGATAGCTCTCGTGCGGGACGGTCAGGGTCTGTTCGCCGGTGGCGCTGTCCTGCAGGGACTTCACCAGGTGGGGCTTCATGTAGACGCCGTCGTTGGCCAGCACCGAGGTGGCCTGGGCCAGTTGCAGCAGCGTAAAGGCGTTGTAGCCCTGGCCCACGCCGATGGAGATGGTTTCGCCCGCGTACCAGCGCTGTTGCTCGGGCTTGGAATAGGCCCGCCGCTTCCAGGCGGTGGACGGCAGGATGCCGGTCTTCTCGCCGCCCAGGTCGATGCCGGTGATCTGGCCGAAACCGAAGGGCTTCATGAAGTCGTGGATGGCGTCCACGCCCAGGTCGGCGGCCAGCGAATAGAAATAGGTGTCGGACGAGACCTCCAGCGCGCGGCGCATGTCTATCGTGCCGTAGGCCCGTTCCCCGGAGTTGCGGTAGCGCCGGTCGCCGAATTCGAAATAACCGGGGTCGTACATGGTCCCGGTGAAGGTCCGCTTGCCCAGTTCCAGTCCGGCCAGCGCCATGAAGGGCTTGTAGGTGGAGCCGATGGGATAGGTGCCGTACAGCGGCCGGTTGATCAGCGGGCGGTCGGGCGACTCGTTCAGCGCCTTCCAGTTGTCCACGTCGATGCCGTCGACGAACAGGTTGGGATCGAACGACGGGCGGGAGACGAAGGCCAGGATGTCGCCCGTGGACGGTTCGATCGCCACCAGCGCGCCCCGCCGGTTGCCGAACGCCGCCTCGGCGATCTTCTGCAGCTCGATGTCGATGGACAGGATCAGGTTCTTGCCCGAAACCGGCGGCGTGCGCGAAAGCGTCCGCACCGCGCGGCCCGAGGCGGTCACCTCGACCTCCTCGACCCCGGTCTTCCCGTGCAGCACGCTCTCGTAGGATTTTTCCAGGCCTTCCTTGCCTATGTAATCCGTTCCCCGATAGTTGGAAATGGTGCCATCTTCTTCCAACCGGCCGATATCGCGCTGGGAAATCCGCCCTATGTAGCCGACCACATGCGCCGCGGTCTCGCCCTGGGGGTAGTTGCGCAGCAGCCGCGCGCGGATTTCCACGCCCGGGAAACGATAGGCCTGGGCGGCGAAGCGGGCGACCTCCTCGTCGGTCAGGCGGCTGCGGATGGGCAGGCTCTCGAACCGCCGCGACTCGCCCAGCAACTGGCGGAAACGGCGGCGATCGCGGGCGTCGATGTGCACCACCTCGCCCAATTGCTCGATGGTCTCGTCCAGCTTGCCCGCCTTGGACGGGGTGATTTCCAGCGTATAGGCCGAGTAGTTGCGGGCCAGAAGCGCGCCATTGCGGTCCACGACGATGCCCCGATGGGGCGTGATGGGCACGACCGAGATGCGGTTCTGCTCGGCACGGGCGGCATAGGCGTCGTGGTTGGCGACCTGCAGGTACCAGAACCTGGATCCGAGCAGGCCGAAGCAGACGAGAACGAGCCCCACCGCCACCAGCAGGCGCAGGCGGAAATGCTGGAGTTCGCGCTCGGTATTCTTGAGTTCGGTCATGTGCTGCGGAAACCCGGCCCCTGCGGGCCGGACGGTGTTGCGTGGTGCCGGCTGGCCTGGCTTAGATGGGCCTCGTGTCGTCGGGGTCCACCGGCCTGCGCTGGGGGGCTTGCAGGATCCAGCCCGCCAGCGGCCACAACAGGGCCGAGATCACGCTGTTCAGCGCCCACCACCAGCCGGGCCAGGTGCCGTCGAGCCAGCCGCGGATAGAGAATACCGTGAGTTCGGAGACGAAAAAAACCGGCAGCACGTGCAAGGCCTGCAGCCAGGGCGAGAACCACGACAGCCGCCGGTGCATCAGCAGCGCCAGATAGACCATCAAGGTGTAGGACAGCGCGTGCTCGCCCAGGCGGGCCGACCCGTGCACGTCCATCAGGATGCCGAAGACGAAGGCGGTCAACATGCCCACGCGCCGGGGCTCGTGGACGCTCCAGAATACCAGGCAGATCGCCAGCGCGTCGGGGATGCCGCCCACCTGGCCCCAGGGCAGCAGGTTGAGCAGCCAGGCCAGGAACAGCGTGAGCCAGATGAAGCGGGGTTCGACCGGCAAGAGCAGGTGTTCGGTCGGAACCCGGGAACGTGGCAGCGTGGAAGGTGCTTTCAACGGAAGCCCCCCCCTGCGCGCTGACGCGCGCCCCCCAGGGGGCGGCACTGGCGGACCGGCGGAGCCGGATCCGCCGCGCCCTGGATGAGGAAGTGTGCTTTCATCGGCTGGGGGTAGCGCGGGGCGCCATGGATGATGGGGACGACTTGTCCGACAGTTCGCTTTTGGAGGATTCGTCCCCCGGCGCGCCGGGAAGTTCCTGCGGCTTGATGGTCTGCAGCACCAGGAAATGCCGGTAGCGGTCCACGCCGGCCACCGGCTTGCACAGGATGCGCGCGAAGCCGGAACTGGCGTCGCGCTCGACCGATTCGACCGTGGCCACCGGCAGGCCCTCGGGATAGATGCCATCCAGCCCGCTCGTGACCAGGGTGTCGCCCACCTGGATGTCGGCGTCGGACGCCATGAACCGCAGGCCCAGCCGGCCCGGGATCTCGCCGCCGGAGGTGATGCCGCGCAGGCCGTTGCGCAGCACCTGGATGGGAATGGACTGCACCCGGTCGGTCAGCAGCGCGACCTCGGAGGTCATGGGCGAGGTGCGCACCACCTGCCCCACCACGCCGCCGTCGTCGATGACCGGCATGCCGGCGATGATGCCGTAGTGGCTGCCCTTGTCGATGATGAGGCGGCGCGAGAAGGCGTCGCGCGACTCGTACAGCACCTGCACCAGGACGGCGGGCGCCGGAACGCGCTCGCTGGCGCCCAGCAACCGGCGCAGCTGGGCGTTCTCGGAAGCCAGTTGCGCGGCCTGGGCGGTGGACTGCGCCATCTCGATGCGCTGGCGGCGCATCAGCTCGATTTCCTGCTGGACGCTGCTGTTGACCTCGAAGAAATCGGCCACGTAGCGCACGCCGTCGCGAGGCAGCAGCATCACGCGCTGGAACGGATACAGGACGACGCTGACCGCTTCACGCAAGGCATCGAGCGCCCGCATGCGGGTATCGACCACCAGCATGACCAGGGACAGGAACACGAAGAACGCCAGCCGGACCAAGGCCGGCGGCCCTTGCTTGAAAAACGACGGTGGACTGTATTGCATGGAAGTATGTCCAGCGTCCGGCGATGCCGGGACAGGTCCCGAGGAAAAAAGACCGGGGCGAACCGCTTGTCAGCCGCTTCGCCCCGTCGCGATGACAACCACGAGAAAAGATTACTCGTTCGTGAAGATGGCGCCCAGTTTGTCCATGCGCTCGAGCGCCTGGCCGCAGCCGCGCACCACGCAGGTCAGCGGATCCTCGGCCACGATGACGGGTAGGCCGGTTTCTTCCTGCAGCAGGCGGTCCAGGTCGCGCAGCAGCGCGCCGCCGCCAGTCAGCATGATGCCCTTCTCGGTGATGTCGGCGCCCAGCTCGGGCGGGGTCTGCTCCAGCGCGATCTTCACGGCCGAGACGATCTGGTTCAGCGGATCGGTCAGCGCCTCGAGGATTTCGTTGGAGGAAACGGTGAAGCTGCGGGGGATGCCTTCGGACAGGTTGCGGCCCTTGACTTCCATTTCCTTGACCTCGGAGCCGGGGAACGCCGATCCGATGGCCTTCTTGATGAGTTCGGCCGTGGGTTCGCCGATCAGCATGCCGTAGTTGCGGCGGATGTAGTTGACGATGGCCTCGTCGAACTTGTCGCCGCCCACGCGCACCGAGCCCTTGTAGACCATGCCGCCCAGCGAGATCACGGCGACCTCGGTGGTGCCGCCGCCGATGTCCACCACCATCGAGCCGCTGGCGTCGGAAACCGACAGGCCGGCGCCGATGGCCGCGGCCATGGGTTCCTCGATCAGGAACACCTGGCTGGCGCCGGCGCCCAGCGCCGATTCCCGGATCGCCCGGCGCTCGACCTGCGTGGAGCCGCAGGGAACGCAGATGATGATGCGGGGGCTGGGGGCGAACAGGCCCTTGGGGTGGACCATGCGGATGAACTGCTTGAGCATCTGCTCGGTCACGGTGAAGTCGGCGATCACGCCGTCCTTCATGGGGCGGATGGCTTCGATGTTGCCGGGCACGCGGCCCAGCATCTGCTTGGCTTCCTTGCCCACCGCCTGGATCGTTTTCTTGCCGCTGGGCCCGCCTTCCTGGCGGATGGCCACCACCGAGGGTTCGTTCAGCACGATGCCCTTGCTGCGGACGTAGATCAGCGTGTTGGCGGTGCCAAGGTCGATCGCCAGATCATTGGAAAAATAACTGCGCAGGAAACTGAACATCGGGAATCTTTTATGAAGAACGGATGCGGGGTGGGCGGGTCCGGTAAACGCGAAATGATAACTTATAATCCTGCTTCAATACCCTGAAACTGCATCAAAGTTCTGCATTATTCTCGATTCTGCGGTCTTCGAAGCAGTGCTACGACCCACCCGGCCCCGAAGCGCGCCAAAGCCCCGTCCGACGCCGTTTCGCAGCCTTTCCATCACACTGCCATGGCGCTTACCGAAACCGACGTCACGCGCATCGCGCGGCTGGCCCGTCTCGAACTTGCGGGCGACACCCAGGCCCGCGTCCTGAAGGACCTGAACGGCATCTTCGGCCTGATCGAGCAACTGCAGGCGGTCGACACCCAGGGCGTGGAACCGCTCACCCATCCCATCTCGGCCATCGAGGACGTGGCGCTGCGCCTGCGCGAGGACGCCGCCACCGAGCCGGCCACCGCCGAATCGCGCGACGCCCTGCTGGCCAACGCCCCGGCCGTCCAGGACGGCCTGTTCCTGGTGCCCAAGGTCATCGAGTAAGCCCATGCCCCAACCCCTGCACACCGAATTCTCCGGCATCACCGAGCTGCGCAAGGCCCTGGACGAGCGCCGCGTCTCGGCCGTCGAGCTGGCGCAAAGCGCGCTCGAGGCCATCGCCGCCCGCCACGAACTCAATGCCTTCCTGCACGTCGACCCCGAACTGACGCTGGCCCAGGCCCGCGCCGCCGACGCCGCGCTGGCGAACGGCCAGGCCGGTCCGCTGGCCGGCATCCCCATCGCCCACAAGGACGTCTTCGTCACCCGCGGCTGGCGCACCACGGCGGCCAGCGCCATGCTGAAGGACTACGTCAGCCCGTTCGACGCCACCGTGGTCGAACGACTGGCCGCGGCGGGCGCGGTCACCCTGGGCAAGCTCAATTGCGACGAGTTCGCGATGGGTTCGTCCAACGAGAACTCGGCCTACGGCCCGGTCCTCAACCCCTGGGACACCGCGGCCGTGCCCGGCGGTTCGTCCGGCGGCTCGGCCGCCGTGGTCGCCGCGGGCCTGGCCGTGGGCGCCACGGCCACCGACACCGGCGGGTCGATCCGGCAGCCGGCCTCGCTGTGCGGCGTCAGCGGCATCAAGCCCACCTACGGCACCGTGTCCCGCTACGGCATGATCGCCTACGGCTCCAGCCTGGACCAGGGCGGCCCAATCGCCCGCCACGCGCGCGACCTGCTGGAACTGCTGGACCCCATCACCGGCTTCGACGAACGGGACTCCACCAGCCTGGAACGCTGCGGCGCCGAGCCCAACGCCCCCGGCCGCGTGCGCGCGGCGTTCGACGCGTTCGCGGCGCGGGCCCAGGGCGACAAGCCGCTGGCCGGCCTGCGCATCGGCATCCCGCGCGAATTCTTCGGCGCCGGGCTGGCCGACGACGTGCGCATGGCCATCGAGACCGCGCTGCAGCAATTCGAGGCGCTGGGCGCCCGGCGGGTGGACATCTCGCTGCCGCGCACGGAACTGTCCATCCCGGCCTACTACGTCATCGCCCCGGCCGAGGCCTCGAGCAACCTCTCGCGCTACGACGGCGTGCGCTACGGCCACCGCGCGGCCCAATACCGCGACCTGGCCGACATGACCAGCCGCTCGCGCGCCGAGGGCTTCGGCCTGGAAGTGCAGCGCCGTATCCTGACGGGTACCTACGTGCTGTCGCACGGCTACTACGACGCCTACTACCTGCAGGCGCAGAAGGTGCGCCGGCTGGTGGCCGACGATTTCCAGAAGGCGCTGCGGGACCAGTGCGACGTGATCGTCGGCCCCGTGTCCCCCACCGTGGCCTGGAACCTGGGCGAGAAGACCGACGATCCGGTGGCCATGTACCTGGCCGACATCTACACGCTCAGCCTGAACCTGGCGGGCCTGCCCGGGGTGTCCATCCCCTGCGGCTTCGGCCTGGGTCCGGTGCACGGCCAGCGCCCCGTCGGCCTGCAGATCATCGGCAATTATTTCGACGAGGGCCGGTTGCTCGGCATCGCCGACATCTTCCAACAAGCCACCGATTGGCATGATCGCCGCCCGGGCAGCCTGTGATCCTTCAAGCGGAATGAACGTATGAACTGGGAAGTCGTCATCGGTCTCGAAACGCACGTGCAACTGTCCACGGCGTCCAAGATCTTCTCGGGCAGCAGCACCCGCTTCGGGGCCCCGGCCAACATGCAAGCCAATGCCGTGGACCTGGCGCTGCCGGGCACGCTGCCGGTCATGAACCGGGGCGCGGTCGAACGCGCCATCAAGCTGGGCCTGGCGCTGGGCTCGCACATCGCGCCGCGCTCGATCTTCGCGCGCAAGAACTACTTCTATCCCGACCTGCCCAAGAACTACCAGATCAGCCAGTACGAGATCCCGGTCGTGCAGGGCGGCTCGCTCACCTTCTTCGTGGGCGAGCGGGAAATGACCATCAACCTGACCCGGGCCCACCTGGAAGAAGACGCGGGCAAGTCGCTGCACGACGACTTCGCCGGCCCCCACGGCGAAAAGTCCACCGGCATCGACCTGAACCGCGCCGGCACCCCGCTGTTGGAAGTCGTGTCCGAGCCCGAGATGCGTTCTGCCGAGGAAGCCGTGGCCTACGCCAAGGCGCTGCACGCGCTGGTGGTCTGGCTGGGCATCTGCGACGGCAACATGCAGGAAGGCTCGTTCCGCATCGACGCCAACGTGTCCGTGCGCCCCGTGGGCCAGAAGGAATTCGGCACCCGCACCGAGACCAAGAACGTCAACTCGTTCCGCTTCCTCGAACGCGCCATCCAATACGAAGTGCGGCGCCAGATCGAACTGATCGAGGACGGTGGCAAGGTGGTGCAGGAAACCCGCCTGTACGACCCCGACCGCGACGAGACCCGCAGCATGCGGTCCAAGGAAGACGCGCACGACTACCGCTATTTCCCGGATCCCGACCTGCCGCCGCTGGTCATCGCGCCGGACTGGATCGAGCGCGTGCGCGCCGACATGCCCGAGCTGCCCGCCGCCAAGCGCGCCCGCTTCGAAGCCGACTACGGCCTGCCCGCCTACGACGCCGCCCAGCTCACCGGCAGCCGCGATACCGCCGACTTCTTCGAGGCCACCGCCAAGGCGCTGCCCGCCGGCCAGGCCAAGCTGGCCGCCAACTGGATCATGGGCGAGCTGGCCGCCGCCCTGAACCGCGAGGAAATGGACATCGCCCGGAGCCCCGTCTCCAGCGCCCAGCTGGGCAAGCTGCTGGCGCGCATCGCCGACGGCACGATCTCGAACAAGATCGCCCGCGACGTGTTCGCCGCCATCTGGCAGGGCGAGAACGGCGGCGACGCCGATGCCATCATCGAAGCGCGCGGCCTCAAGCAGATCAGCGATACCGGCGCCATCGGCAAGATGATCGACGACGTGCTGGCCGCCAACCCCGCGATCGTGGCCGAATACCGCGCCGGCAAGGAAAAGGCCTTCAACTCGCTGGTCGGCCAGGTGATGAAGGCCGCCAAGGGCAAGGCCAACCCGCAGCAGGTCAACGAACTGCTGAAACAGAAGCTGGCCTAGGACCCGTCCTCCGCCCGGCGCGTCACCCGGCGCGCTGGTGCCGGTACTCCTGCGTCGCGCCGCCGTAGCCGTAGGCGGCGGCGCGCGCATCGATCACGTGTACGTACGAGCATTCGTGCACGCCTCCCAACAGCTCCTTGAATGCCGCGTAGACCTCGCGGATGAAGCGCGCCTTCTCGGCCTTGGTATTGGTCTCGTCGGTCACGCTGATGTCCAGGTGAAAGGCATTGGCCCCTTGCTCCTCCAGCGATCGGCCGCCGATGAACCACTGGTCCTTCGGGACGTACTGGACCGCGACGGCGATGACCCGCTCTTCCTTGCCCAGGATGGATTGGGTCAGCCGGGTGGCCGCCTGGACGGCTTCCCGGGTCAGGGCCGCCTCGGGCTGGCCGGAAAGATGGATGACGATGTGTGGCATGACAGACTCCTCGTGCAATGGACGAGGCCAGTCTAGGGCGGCCTTTGACATTTGAAAAACGGGATTTTAGGATCTTATCCATCAAACTTTCCGATGGATAGGCATGGACGGCTTCGAGTTCGACCAATTGCGCACCCTGGCCGCCGTGGCCGACGCCGGCAGCCTGACGGCAGCCGCGCCGCGCCTCTTCCTGTCGCAATCGGCCGTCAGCGAACAGATTCGCAAGCTCGAGGACAAGGCCGGCCAGCGCCTGCTGGTGCGCGCCAAGCGCGGCGTCACCCTGACCCCCGCCGGCGACCGCCTGTTGGCCCATGCCCGGCGCCTGCTGGCCTTGAACGAAGAAGCCTACCGCGACCTGCGCGGCGTACCCCTGCTGGGCGAACTGCGCCTGGCCGTCACCGATTACTTCCGCCCGGGAGACATCGCGCCCCTGCTGCGCCGGCTGGGCCAGAACCATCCCGGGGTGCGCCTGCACGTGGCCATCCTGAAAAGCGGCGTCATCGAACAGGCCTATGCGCGCGGCGAGTTCGACGTGGCGATCTCGATGCGCATCGAATCCCGGGGCGCAGGTGGCCGCCGCCCGCCCGCCGGGCTGCGCCTGCGGCGCGAACCGCTGTGCTGGACGGCGGCCGACGGCGCACCGCCGGCGTTCAGCCGTACCGCCCCGCTGCCGCTGGTGGCCCTGCCGGACACCTGCGCCCTGCACCAATACACCGTCGGCCTGCTGGATCGCGCCAAGGTACCCTACCTGCTCGCGCACGTGGCATCGGGCGTGGCCGGCATGCAGCAGGCCGTGGCGGCGGGACTGGGCATCGCCTGCCTGAACGCCTCGTCGCTGGGGCCCGGCATGGCGCGGCTGGCTCCCGGCCGGCGGTTGCCCGCGCTGCCCGACGCCACCTTCCACCTGCTGCCTCCACGCCAGGGCGAGAGCGCCTTCGTCGCCCAGGCTCGCGAGGCCCTGGGCGCGCAATTCTCGCAACCGGTGTACAACAAGACCCTTTCCTTCCCGCTTGCCGCTCCATGACATTGCGCGAACTCTGGCTGATCCGCCACGGACAAAGCACGGCCAACGCCGGGGCGGCCACTTCCGAGGTAGGCTCCAGCCCGCTGACGGCGCTGGGCCGCGAACAGGCCCTGCTTGCCGCCCGCCAGGTCGACCGGCGCCCCGATCTGCTGATCGTCTCGCCCTTCCTGCGGGCGCAGGAAACCGCCGCGCCCATCCTGGAAAAATGGCCCGCCACCCCGATGGAGATCTGGCCCATCCAGGAATTCACCTACCTGTCGGCCCTCAAGTGCGCGGGGCTGAACGTGCACGAGCGCCGGCCCCTGGCCGACGCCTACTGGCGGCGCGCCGACCCCGACTATCGCGACGGCGACGACGCCGAATCGTTTTCCGAGTTCGCAGGCCGCCTGCGCGCCTTCGACGAGCGCGTGCGCACGCTGCGCGGCTTCGTCGTCGCGGTCGGCCACGGCCAGTTCTTCCACGCCTACCAGCTCGCGCTCGCGCTGGGGCTGGAAACCACGCCGCCCTGGATGCGGCGCTTCCGCGAGACGGACCTGGCGTCGCCCATCGAGAATGGGCAGGTCGTGCGGGTGGACCTCGCCAGATTGATATCAAAATGATGAAATGATTTCAAATCCATCATTTTGAGGATTTGAAAATGCGTTCCATCACTGTCCGAAATATTCCCGAGGAGGTTCATCGCGCCATTCGGGTTCGCGCAGCGATGCATGGCCACAGCACAGCAGCCGAAGTCCGCGGCATTCTGGAGCAAGCCGCCAGGCCCGAAGGCAAACGGCGCACCATCTATCTCGATCGTCAGGAGCACGAGGTCCTGCCAGCATTCTCGGGCCGCATTCTGCCCTTTGACCTGGATGCATCTCGCGCGTACTCCGACCTGATGACCGGGGCGCGAAAGGCCGGCAAGGCCATCGGCAAGGCGGATGGCTACATCGCTGCTTCGGCTCTCGCGCGGGGCTTCGCGGTCACCACCCGCGACACCAGTCCCTTAGAAGCCGCGGGACTGACCGTCATCAATCCTTGGAAGTAGCGCCACCATGGCGGCCGAGATCGGGTGTACCGCGATTGGCCGGATTTCCTGGATAGTCCATCCAGTCCCCGGGGGCTGATCGGATCGGCCCACGCTCCTAAGCTGGAACCCTCGTTTCCATCGCACAGGAGTTTTCCATGGCAGACCATTCGATACGCGGCAAGGTCGCGCTGATCGCCGGCGGCGCGAAGAATCTCGGCGGACTGATCGCGCGCGACCTGGCCGCGCAGGGCGCCAAGGCCGTCATCGTCCACTACAACAGCCCGGCGTCCAAGGCGGACGCGGACGCCACCGTGGCCGCGGTCCGCGCCGCGGGCGCCGAGTCGGCGGCCCTGCAGGCCGACCTGACGACGGCCGGTGCGGTGGAAAAACTGTTCGCCGATGCCATCGCCGTGGCCGGACGGCCGGACATCGCCATCAACACCGTGGGCAAGGTGCTGAAGAAGCCCATCGTCGACATCAGCGAAGCCGAATACGACGAGATGTCGGCGGTCAACGCCAAGTCGGCGTTCTTCTTCCTGAAGGAAGCTGGCCGCCATGTGAACGACAACGGCAAGATCGTGACGCTGGTGACCTCGCTGCTGGGCGCGTTCACGCCGTTCTACGCGGCCTACGAAGGCACCAAGGCGCCGGTGGAGCACTTCACCCGCGCGGCGGCCAAGGAGTTCGGCCAGCGCGGCATCTCGGTGACCGCGGTCGGCCCGGGCCCGATGGACACGCCCTTCTTCTATCCCGCCGAGCAGGCCGAGGCGGTGGCCTACCACAAGACCGCGGCGGCCCTGTCGCCATTCTCGAAGACCGGGCTGACCGACATCCAGGACGTGGTCCCGTTCATCCGCCACCTTGTCAGCGACGGCTGGTGGATCACGGGCCAGACCATCCTCATCAACGGCGGCTACACCACCAAATAGCGGCATCCTGCTCTATGCTTGGGGCATGGATCGCTTCGACCAGTATCGCGTTTTCGTCCAGGTAGCGGAGATGGGCAGCTTCATCAAGGCGGCCCACGCGCTGGAGCTGCCGCGCGCCTCGGTGTCGGCGGCCGTCCAGCAATTGGAGGCACAGGTCGGCGCGCGCCTGCTCCATCGCACGACCCGGCGCGTGTCGCTGACCGCCGACGGCCAGCAGTTGATCGAACGCATACGGCCGCTGCTGGCCGAGGTCGAGGACATCGACCAGTTGTTCCACGCGCGCGAAAAACAGGTGGCCGGGCGGCTGACCGTGGACGTGCCCAGCCGCATCGCGCGCCGCCTGGTCGTGCCCGCGCTGCCCGGCCTGCTGCAGCGCCATCCCCGCCTGCAACTGCTGCTGCGCTCGGGCGACCGCGCCATCGACCTCGTGCGCGAAGGCGTGGACTGCGCGGTGCGCATCGGCGCCCTGCACGACAGCAGCCTGGTCGTTCGTCCGCTGGGCGACATCGCGCTGATCAATTGCGCCAGCCCCGCATACCTGCGCCAGCACGGCGAACCCCGCCATCCCGACGAACTGGCCGATGGCCATTGGGCCGTGGGCTATGCCTCGGCCACCACGGGCCGCGAAACGGCGTGGGAATACCTGGACGCCGCCGGCGAACCGCGGAGCCGGGACGTGCCCAGCCAGGTGGTGGTGAACAATGCCGAGAACTACATCGCCTGCTGCCGGATGGGCCTGGGGCTGATCCAGATCCCTCGTTTCGACGTGCGGCATCTGCTCGATGCCGGCGAACTGGTCGAGGTCATGCCCGGCCTGCGCCCCGCGCCCATGCCGGTCTCCCTGCTGTATCCCCACCGCCGGCAGCGGTCGCGCCGGCTGGCCATGTTCGTGGAATGGTTCGAGGCCCTGATGCGGCCGCACCTGGACGCCTGAGGCCGCCGGAGATTCTTCCCGGTTCTCGGGAGATAAGTTTCTTTCATTATGGCGGCGGCGCGCATCGCGCCCACAATGTGCCGGCACACACCAAGGAGCCGCGCATGACCATCGAACGCCTGAACGAAAACGCCCACATGAGCAAGATCGTGATCCACGACAACCTCGTCTACATGTCGGGGCAGGTCGCGGACGATCCCTCGCAGGACTTCGACGGCCAGTTGCGCCAGATCCTGGCCAAGCTCGACGCCCAGCTCGAAGGCATAGGCCTGGACCGCAAGCACATCCTGAGCGCCATGGTCTGGATCGACGACTACAAGAAATGGCCCAGGCTCAACGAGATCTGGGACCAGTGGGTGATTCCCGGCCACAAGCCGGTGCGCTCCTGCGTCGAGGCCAAGCTGGCCTTTCCCGAATACGAGGTCGAGATCGCCGTGACCGCGGCGCGCAAGCCGTAGGCCAACGCCCATCCGGGCACACGAGGCGCATCATGATCCCGACCCTTATCCGGCGAGCCTGGCTCGCTCTTCTGTTCGCGGTGGCGGCTACGGTTCAAGCAGCTGGGCTATGACCCGTTCACCGACCTCGCGCCGGTGGCCAAGCTGCCGACCTGGGAACTGGGGCTGGCCGTGCCGGCCTCGTCCCCGGTGCGCAGCCTGCAGGACTTCCTGGCCTGGGCCAAGGCCCATCCCACGGCGGCCTTCTACGGCACGCCGTCGGCCGGCAGCATCCAGCATTTCCTGGGCGTCTCGCTGTCGCAGACCACCGGCGTGCGGATGGAACACATCGGATACAAGGGCGCCGCCGAGGTCATCACCGCGCTGGTCGGCGCGCAGATCCCGGCGGCGATCCTGAACATCGGCGAGATGCTGAACCTGCAGCAGGCCGGCAAGGTCCGCATCCTGGCCACCTTCGGCTCGCAGCGGGCGGCCGAGCTGCCAGACGTGCCCACCGCGGCGGAACTGGGCCTGCGGATGGATACGGCCCAGGGCTGGGGCGGCATCTATGCGCCGGCGCGCACGCCGGATGCCCGCATCGCCCGGCTCAACGCGGCCATCGTCCGCGCCTTGAAAGAGCCCGACGTGCGCGCGAAGCTGGCCCAGATGGGCATGACCCCGGTGGACAGCACGCCCCGCCAACTGGACGAACAAGGCCGCCGCGAGCTCGAACAATGGCGCCAGGCAGTCCAGGCCTCGGGCTTCAGTGCTGATTAGAGGTTCCCCCCTACGCGCTTCGCGCGCCCCCCAGGGGGCGATGCGGGTGGACCGGCGGAGCCGGATCCACCGCATCCTGGGTTGAGTAGCGTCTGCCGCATGCGACGGATCGCTCATGGATGGATGGAATGAGGAAGCAACGATGTTTTCTTTGACTACCCGCTTGGTGCATGGCGCGCCGACCGGCTGTTTGCAGACCGCCCGGGGCTGCTATCCGATCGCGGCATCGGCCCGGGCGCTTGGGATGGACGCGATGCCGGACAGCATCATCGGCCTGTTCCGCGACTGGGCCGCCCACCAGCCGGGGCTGGCGCGCATCGCAGGCGCCGAAGGCGAGCTGCGCGCGCTGGCCGTGCCGGCCGACGCCCCCGAGCTGGCGCCGCTGCAATATCCCGGCAAGGTCCTGTGCGCCGGCGCCAACTACTACGACCACCTGGCCGAGATGAAGGTACCGGACGCGCACGACAAATCCGCGCAGCGGCTGTTCTTTTTCTTCAAGCCGGCGCGGCAGGCGGTGGTGGGTCCCGGCGCCACCGTGCGCATTCCGCGCGGCTGCCGGTCCTTCGACTGGGAGATCGAACTGGCGCTGGTGATCGGCCGCGAGGCCCGCGCGATCGCCGCCGGGGACTGGCGCGAGCACGTCGCGGCCTATTGCGTGGCGATCGATTTTTCCGCCCGCGACCTGAACCGCGCGCCCGAGACCTTCTACAAATTCGACTGGGTCGCGGGCAAGGCGCACGACACCAGTTGCCCGCTCGGCCCGCTGGTGCCGGCCGCCTTCGTTGCCGACCCGCACGACCTGGCCATGCGCCTGGACGTCAACGGCGACGTCCGGCAGGATGCGCGCACCTCGGGCATGATCTTCGACATCGGCGAGCAACTGGCGACGCTGTCGCGCATCATGACGCTGGAACCCGGCGACGTGGTGCTGACCGGCACCCCGGCGGGCGTGGGCGCCGCGCGCCGCAGCTTTCTTGCCGCGGGCGACGTGGTCAGCGCCCGGATCGAGTCCCTCGGCGCCCTGCGGGTGGAGATCCAGCCGCCGCCTGCCTGACGGGACGCTGGCGGGCCGCGGCTTCCCGCGCCCGCGCCTCCAGCCCCGCGATCTCGTGCACCACGTCCAGGAAATGGCCGACCGCCGGCGAGACCGGACGATGGGCATGGGTGATGACGCCCACGGGCGGAATCGTCAACGGCAGCGCGAAGGGCAGGATGGCGAACAGCCCCTGGTCGCGGTAGTGGGCCGCCACGCGCCCCGGCACGACGGCCAGCATGGCCGACTTCTGGATCACGGCCTGGCTGAGCAGCAGCGACGCGGTCTCCACGCGCGGCCGGGGCACGGGCACGCCGGCCTTCACGAACATCTGCTCGAACTGGGGCCGCATGGGCGCGAACTCGGTGGGCAGTATCCACTGCGACGCGGCCAGCTCGGACAGGTCCAGGCGCCGTCGGCGCGCCCAGGGATGGCCGCTGCGCACGACCACGCAGACGGGCTCGTCATACAACAGCTCGCTTCGGAACGCCGGATCCTGGGTGGCCGCGGTCAGGCGGCCCAGCACCACGTCCAGTTCCTGGCGCGCCAGCGCCGGCAGCAGCACTTCGTTGCTGCCTTCGGTGGCCAGCACCACCACGTCCGGCCAGCGCTCGTGCAGCCGGTCCAGCGCCGTGCCCAGCAGCACCGACACCGCCGCCGGAAACACGCCCACCCGCACGCGGCCATGCGCGCCTTCGCGTATCAGCTGGACCTCGGTCAAGGAATCGCCCACGCTGCGCAGGATGCTGCGGGCCCACCGTATGGCCGCGTCACCACCCGGCGTGGGCCGCAACCCGCTGGACGAACGGGTGAACAACTGCGTGCCGTAGATGTCCTCGGCATCGCGCAGCAGCTTGCTGGCGGCGGGCTGCGTCATGCTGAGCCGCGCCGCGGCCTTGTGGATGCTGCCCGTGTTGTCCAGCACATCGAGCAGTTCCAGGTGCCGCAGCCGCAGCCGGCCCCGCACGCGGTTGTCCAGCCGGATGTCCATGTTGCTCCCCTTGTCCCCCGCTCGCGGATCGGCGGGCGCGGTCATGACTCTTCCCCGTACACGGTGTCGCACCATGACTCCGACGCGCCCAGCGCCGCCGACAGCATCCGGCCATGCTCCATCAGCAGGGCCCGGTGGCCCGCCCCGTTCGGCTCCACCCGCTGCGCCAGGCCGGACAGCGTCAGCGCCCCCGCGAACGCGTCCTGGTCGCCGAACACCGGCACCGACCAGGACGTGACGAACTGGTGGTAGAGGCCGCTCGAATGCGTGGGCAGGTCCTCGGGCAGCGCGATCCGCCGGTCGCCCACGACCCAGACATGGAAGACCTGGCCGGTCGCGCTGTCGTCGAAAGGCAGCAGGCTGCCGGCCGTGAGCTGGTCATGCATGCCCTCGTTCGGCTGGATGCGGAACAGGCACAGGCGCTGGCCTTCGCTGGCCACGTAGTAAGACGCGGTTTCCCCGCTTGCCCGCGACAACTCGCGCAACTGCGGCACGACGATGTCGGCCAGGCGGAAACTGCGCTCGCACACCCTGCCCAGGTACAGCACCCGCGGGCCCAGCGAATAGCGGCCGTCGGCATGGCGCACCACGTAGCGCGTGCGCACCAGCGAATTCAGCAGACGATAGATGGTGGTCTTGTGCAGCGGCAGGCGCGCGGCGAAATCGGCCAGGCTGAGACGGTCGGCGTCCAGCCGGAAACAGTCCAGGACGGCCATGGCCCGCTCCACGGCGGTCACGCCTTCGTTGCTCATGCGGCTTTCCTTGATGCAGGTCCGGCATCGTACCGACCAATCGTTGTATAGCGTACAACGAAATTGTATGGATTAAAGTCCCATCGAGCGGCCCGGCCCGTGCCGCAGTTCTTCCCAGGAGTTCGCATGACATCCGCCTTCGACCATCCCGACTGGCTGGCCTCCTCCCTGCTGGCCGACGTCGGCGCCTACGCGCTGTCCGCGCGCATCAAGCCGCTGGATCCGGCCTGGCGGCTCTGGGGTCCGGCCCTGCCGGTGTCCGTCCCTCCCGGCGACAACCTTGCCATCCACCATGCGCTGACCCTCTGCCGGGCCGGCGAGGTGCTGGTGATCGATGCCCAGGCCTATCTGGAACGCGCCGTCATGGGCGGCATCATGACCACCCAGTCCAAGGCCGCCGGCCTGGCCGGCGTGGTCATCGACGGCGCGATCCGCGACAGCCTGGAGCTGGTCGGGCTGGGCCTGCCGGTCTTCGCGGCGGGAACGCACCCGGCCGGCCCCTCGAAGAAGGGCGACGGCAGCGTGCTGCATCCCATCGTCTGCGCGGGCGCCCCCGTGCGCGCGGGCGACTGGATCCACGGCGACTGCGACGGCGTGGTGGTCGTGCCGCTGGAACGCAGGGACGAACTGCTGGCCGCCGCGCACGCGAAGTACCTGCGCGAGCGGGAACGCATGGCCGCCATCGCCCGGGGCGAGCTCAAGCCCGCCTGGCTGGACGCGGACCTGGCCCGCGCCGCCATCGCCGTGGGCGCCCGTTAGCGCGCATGCCGCGCGCCTATCCCATAACGAACCGGAGACGACTCATGTATCGACGCCCCTTCCTGGCCGGCGCCCTGGCGAGCCTGGCCTTGTGCGCAGCGCCCACCGCCGGCGCGCAATCCTATCCCGCCAAGCCCCTGCGCTTCGTCGTGCCGTTCGCCGCGGGCGGCCCGGCCGACGTGGTGGCGCGCGAGGTCGCCACCCGGCTGGGCCAGCAACTGGGCCAGACCATCGTGGTGGAAAACATGGGCGGCGGCCACGGCGTCCCGGCCATGAACGCCGTCGGCCGCGCGGCTCCCGACGGCTACACGCTGCTGATGGCGGCGTCGGGCAACGTCACCATCCAGCCGCTGACCATGCGCAGCAGCGCCGAGGCGATGAAGCGCCTGGTGCCGGTCGGCATGGTGTCCAGCAGTCCCCACGTGCTGGTGGTGACGACGAAGATTCCCGTCACCAGCGTGCAAGAGCTGATCGACTACGCCCGCCAGCACCCGGGCAAGGTGAACTTCGGCTCGGCCGGCACCGGCGGCGTGGCGCACCTGGGCATGGAGCTGTTCAAGGCCCTGAGCCGCACCCAGATCGAGCACATCCCCTACAAGGGCACCTCGCAGGTCATGGTGGACCTGGCCTCGGGCGAGGTCCAGGCCCTGTTCAGCAGCATGCCGTCGCTGAAGGCCCTGATCGACAAGGGCTCGATCCGGGCGCTGGGGCTGACGGCTCCCAGCAAGGCGTCGGACACCGCCAGCCTGCCGCTGATCTCGGCCACGCTGCCCGGCATGGAATACACCACCTGGTACGGCCTGTACGCGCCCACAGGCACGCCGCGGCCCGTCATCGACAAGCTCAACGCCGAGCTGCGCAAGACGCTGACCGACCCGGCGCTGGTCGCCCGCATGCGCGAGCAAAGCGTGGACCTGATCGCCAGTACACCCGCCGAACTGGATGCCCGCACGAAGCAGGACACCGAGAAATGGGGCCGGCTGATCAAGGAAGAGAACCTGAAGATCGACTGACCGCTTCCCCGGCTCCATCCGACGCCCGCGACCGGTTTGCCCGGTCGCGGGCGTTTTTTGGCTCTTTTCAAGAATCAAAATATAAATGATAGTGAGAATTAATCTTGATTAAAATCAATATTTGCTCAAGAATCTCGGCTTCGTTCGTCCATGCCTCGCGGCCCGGTTGGTTCCATGTCCCGTTCGTCCTCCTTCCTCTCCACGCCGTCCCGCCTGCGCCGGGCGCTCCATGTCGCCCTGAGCGCGCCCCTGGCCACCGCCGCCGTGGCCATGGCGCAGGAGACCCACACGCTCGCGCCCGTCGTCGTCACCGGCACCCGCACCGAGAAGGCACTGGACGACACCCCCATCCGCACCGAAGTCGTCACCCGCGAGGAAATCGAGCGCACCCATGCCCGCACCCTGACCCAGGCGCTGGAGAACATCCCCGGCCTGCAGCTGCGGGAAATCCACGGCAAGTCGGGCTATGAGCTGTCCCTGCAGGGCCTGAGCAGCGACCAGGTGCTGGTGCTGATCGACGGCCTGCCGATCTCGGCCAGCACCGGCTCCACGGTGGACCTGAGCCAGTACCTGCTGACGGACGTCGACCACATCGAAGTGGTCAAGGGCGCCACCTCGGCGCAATACGGCAGCTCGGCCATGGGCGGCGTCATCAACGTCATCACCCGCCCCGCGCAGCCGGGACTGTCGGGCACGGCCACCCTGGATGCCGGCAGCTACGGCAGCCAGAACAGCAAGGGCGGTTCGCGGCGGCCGGCCAACCGGCACGGCCAGTTCTCCATCCAGGGCGGCAACGAACAACTGCGCGGCCGCATCGCGGCCGACGTGCTGGACGACGATGGCTTCGGCGTCAACCCCGATGCCTGGAGCCGCCAGGGCGACGAGATCCGCCGCCAGCAGTATTCGGCACGCGTGGACTGGCTGCCCGGCGCCCGCCAGCGCTACTTCGTGGACGGCAGCATCTACCGCGAGGACGATACCCAGCGCTACACCACCTTCGTGCCGCCCAACCTGCTGCCGCAGCGCAAGACCGAGACCATCGAGCGCAAGCGCATCACCGGCGGCGGCCAGTGGGAACTCGGCAACGGCACCAGGCTGCAACTGAAGGGCGTGGGCGAGCGCTACGACAGCACCTCTCAGGCCTACTCCAACGACTTCCCGACCACGCGCCGCAATGCCAAGCAGGAAATGGGGCACCTGACCGCGCAGGTGGACCTGCCGGCCTGGCGCAACCAGCTGTGGCAATTCGGCGCCGACTACCACTACGAAGACCTGAAGCAGGACAACAACGGCGTCTCCGAATTCGTGCGCAGCGGTTCGGTCGATCGTTCCAGCAAGGAAGTCTTCGCCCAGAACGACATCATCTTCAACGACACCTGGGAACTGCTGCTGGGCGCCCGCTACCAGGACGACTCCGACTTCGGCGGCCACTTCGCGCCCAAGGCCAGCCTGCGCGGCAAGCTGCTCAACACCCAGGACTGGAACGGCGTGCTGCGGGCAAGCTTCGGCCAGGGCTATCGCGTGCCCAACCTCAAGGAACGCTACTACCTGTTCGACCACCGCGCCCTGGGCTACATGGTGCTGGGCAATCCCGACCTGAAGCCCGAGGCCTCCAACAGCTTCCAGCTGGGCGGCACCCTGACCTTCCGCCAGGACGTCACGTTCGAGATCAATGCCTTCATGAACCGGGTGAAGGACCTGATCCAGACGGACATGAGCAATACCACCATCATCGATGGCGTCACGGCCTACACCTACCGCAACATCGCGCGCGCCCGCACCCAGGGCATCGAGACCGGCCTGCGCTGGCAGGCCACGCCGGCCCTCGCGCTGAACGCCGGCTACACCTTCACCGACGCCAAGAACCTGGACACCGGCGGCGAACTGACCCGGCGGCCGCGCCACATCGGCCGCATCGGCGCCGACTGGCGCGCCCTGCCCGACACCACGGTATCCGTGCGCACCCGCATCCAGAGCAGCGAGCTGATCTCGTCCGACGACGTCGCCCAGTCCAACGGCGGCTCGGGCGGCGGCGGCCGCTCGCCGGGCTGGACCACGCTGGACCTGACGGTGAACCAGAAGATCGGCCGCCAGCTCACGGTGTTCGCCGGCATCAACAACCTGTTCGACCGCCAGCGCGACTTCTCCAATCCAACCGATTTCGGCCCGCTCCGAGGCCGCTTCGTCTACGTCGGGGCGCGCTACGCCTTCGGCTCGACCCAATGACCTTTCCTAGGGGGGAACCCATCATGCAATCCAGATCCTTGTTCACGCTCGGCGCCCTGTGCGCCGCCCTGGCGCTCGCGGGCTGCGGCGGTGGCGGCGATGGGGGCGGCAGCAGCGGAGGCGGCAACAATGGCGGCGGGAACGGCGGCGGCACGACGCCTACGCCCACCAACAAGTTCACGCAAAGCGGCGAATGGACATTCACCCTGCCTGCGGCCGGTGCCTCGATCTGCTATGACTTCGATACCAAGGCGGCCATGGCGAACTGCTCCGGCAATACCTGGGACCTGAAGCTGACCAGCAGCGGCCTGACCGGTACGCTGTGGACCAACAGCGGCACCAGCGGAACCGGATCGGGCGGTGCCTTCGGCGGACCGTTCGAGCACACCTGGACCGAACTGAAGACCTACCAGAACGCCACGACGGATCCGACCAGCGGCGCGGCCCTCCCCGCCACCGTCTACGCCGCCGATGCCGCGGCCAGCGTGTTCACCGGCACCAACGACATCCGCGCCGCCGCGTTCGAGTATGGCGTGACGGGCAGCACCACCGACCACAGCCTCTACCCCAACTTCCGCGTCTTCCTGATCACCGCCAACAGCGCAGCGGTGGTCGGATCGACCACCACGCCGGTCACCACCGGCGACGGCGTGTTCGCCCTGCAGATCACCGGCTACTACGGCGGCCCGGGCGGCACGACCTCCGGCCACATCTCGTTCCGCTGGGTTACCCGGACGACCGCTCCCGTCATCCAGACCGCCACGGTCGACGCCACCAGCGGCTGGGTCTACTACGACCTGGTCAACAAGCGCACCGTGGACGAGAGCGGCGCATGGCACATCGCCTTCAACCGCTACAACGTCAAGCTGAACGGCGGATCCTCGGGTACCGGTACCGTCGCCGGCTTCCTCGGCAAGACCCCGGCCGGCTTCTACGACTCCACCGGCAAGCCCATTGCCGCCAAGTTCACCAGCACGACCAGCATCTCGGACACCGAAGCCGAATTGACCGCCGCCGACCTGGCCACGCCGGCCCGGACCTCCGCGTGGGTCAAGGACAGCAACGCCTCGGCGCTGAACCCCGCCGTGCAAGGCTCCTACCCCAATCCGCTGAGCTATGGCTGGTACACCTACTACCCCACCGCGGCCGCCGCCAAGAACGCCGGGCTGCCCGAAGTCGCCCACATCATCAGCGCCAACCCGGCCAACGGCACCCTGATCCGCAACGGCGAAGGCAGCAGCTACACGCGCCTGCACCTGACGGGCATCAGCTACGCCGATCCCCAGGACGCCAACAGTACCCAGACGTGGACCTTCGCCTACGATCTCCAGCCAGCCGCTGACTGATTAATTTTGGAGCGGTTGTACCTTCACCGCTGCTCTTCGGAGCAGCGGTTTTTTTTCGTCGCGAAAGCGCCATGCACGTGAAATTCAACATGACATTCTTGGCATAGGAAGAACGAGTCCAGCCGTCAAGATACCTTTCTCTTTTCCGTAGAGACCGCAAAGCCTATCGAGCCACGCCAGCGCCTCGAAGCGGCAAAGCCCGGCGCTCACCCCGGCCTCCATCGATAACCTTTTAGGTTAAAATCCTTGTGGAAAAGAGAACCCCTCATTGCAAGCTGTCTTGGGTCAGAGCGCTAATCCAAGCAGGACAGGTTCGGGCAACAGCCTCGGCACTCGCGGGGGGTGCCTCGCTGGGCCTGGACTTCGATGGAATGATCAACGTAATCACGGCACTGACGCCCCAGGATTTCCATAAAAGCATGACTACACATGCCAACCATCGCATCTGGCAAGACGTTTACCGGCCCAAGACGGCGGTTGGTCAGGTCTACCTGAAATTGACGATCATTCAGGACGTTCTCATTGTGTCCTTCAAGGAACTGTGATCATGCGATGCCCCATTTGCGCAGCGGCCAAGCTGGTACATGACACCCGCGACCTTTCATACAGCTACAAGGGAGAAACCACTTCCATCCCGGCTGTAAGTGGCGACTATTGTCCAGCCTGCGGGGAGAGCGTGCTTGATACCGTCGAATCGGAACGCGTGAGCGCAGCCATGCTGACGTTCAATCGCCAGGTCAATGCAAAGTGGGTTGATCCCGATTTCATAGCCAACGTGCGCAAGAAGCTGGCGCTTGACCAACGCGAAGCAGCCGAGATTTTCGGCGGCGGCGTCAACGCTTTCTCGCGCTACGAGACCGGCAAGACCAAACCTCCGCTGGCGCTGATCAAACTGCTCAAGGTACTGAACCGCCATCCCGAGTTGCTGGACGAGGTCAGGGCCGTTTAGGAAGCCGAATAGCCCCCCAGCCGACCGCCCGTCTGATAATATTTCCCGCGCCGTCGCAAGCCTCTCCCCACCCTCCCACCCACCGGAGAAACCCTCATGCGTAAGCTCATCGGCCTGTTGAGCCTCGTCCTGCTGTTGGCTGCATGTTCCGAAAAAAGCGGCGACAAGGAGATCAAGGTAGCGGTATCGCCAGCCTCCCCGCCCAACCTGTTCGAGGAGAACGGCACCACCAAGGGCCTGGACCTCGATATCTTCGAGAGCTACTGCAAGGCCCGGGGCTGCAAGCTCAAGATCACGGCCTACGACTGGCAGGGCATGCTGGGCGCGGTGGTCAGCAAGCAGGCCGACGTGGCGTTCTCCGGCATCTCCATCACCAAGCAGCGCGAAGAGGTCATGGATTTCTCCAAGCCCTACATGGAGAACACCTGGAACCTGGTCAGCCTGAAGAGCCGCAACATCAAGTTCGACGACCTGGCCGAGATGAAGAAGTACAGCGTCGGCTATCCGCGCGGCATGGCCTACAGCGACTTCATCAAGAACGACCTGACGCCCAAGGGGGTCTACACGCTCGACAAGGTCAAGATGTACCCGTCCTATAACGAGGTGCTGTCCGACCTGCAGAACGGCAACCTGGACCTCGCCTTCCTGGACGGCACCGTGGCTTCGGTCTACCGCAAGAAGCTGCCCATCCAGGACAGCTACGTCTTCACCGGCTTCGACCGCTTCGGCTTCGCCTTCCCCAAAGGCTCCAAGCTGCGCGAGGACTTCGACAACTACATGGCGAACGAACTGAAGCCCGAAGGCGTGCAGGCCATCATCAACAAATGGATGCAATAGTCGTCCCCCCCGTACGCCCTTCGGGCGCCCCCCAGGGGGCGATGCGGGTGGACCGGCGGAGCCGGATCCACCGCATCCTGGGTCTAGTGCCGCTGTCTTGGGTTGGTGCGGTGGAGCTTTGCCCCATAGGTACGGTATAGCGCGATGGATATCGCGCGGATATTCGGGCTGCTGGGGACGGGGGTTGGATATACGGTCCTGGTGACGCTGGCTTGCAGCGCCACCGGCGTGATCGTCGGGCTGGCGATCGCGATCCTGGGTAGGCTGGGGTGGCGGTGGCTGGATATCCTGCTTGGGGTATTCACCTACGTCTTCCGCGGCATTCCGGTGCTGGTGCTGCTGTTCATCGTGTTCTTCGGGCTGCCCACCATCGGCGTCGGCGTGCCGCCGCTGGTGTCGATGATGCTGAGCCTGGGGCTGATCACCGGCGCCTATCTGGGCGAGGTGTTCCGTGGCGCGCTGGATTCGGTCGAGGCCAGCGAGGTGCTGGCGGCCGAGGCGATGGGCATGAGCCGGGTGCAGATCTTCGCCTACATCGAGCTGCCGCAGATGCTGCGGTTCTCGGTGCCGGGCATGGTCAACGAATTCACCACCGTGCTGAAGTACTCGCCCTTCGGCTACACGGTGGGCATCCCCGAAGTCATGAAGCAGGCCATGGCGCTGTCGGCCGCCACGCTGCGCGGCGTGGAGATCTATTTCGCCGTGGGTCTGGTGTACTTCGCGATCTACAAGATACTGGTGACGGCGATCTGGGCGCTGGAGAAGCGCTGCCGCGTGCCGGGCCTGACGGAGCATTGAGAAACGGCCATGGCGCTACTGACAGTCCGTGATCTGAAGATGGCCTACGACGGCCGGACGGTGCTCAACGGCATCGACCTGGACCTGGAGGAGGGCGAACTCAAGGTGGTGATGGGCCCCTCGGGCTGCGGCAAGTCGACCCTGCTGCGCTGCCTGAACCGGCTGGTCACGCCCACTTCCGGACAGATCATCTTCCGGGGCGAGGACGTCACGCGGCCGGATACCGACGTGCGGGCCCTGCGCCAGCGCATCGGCTTCGTGTTCCAGAACTTCGCCCTGTACCGCCACCTGACCGCGCTCGAGAACGTGACGCTGGGCCTGCGCAAGCTGCGCGGCATGGCGACCGCCGCCGCCAACGAACGGGCCATGCACGAGCTGGGCCGCATGAACCTGGCCGAGCACGCGCAGAAATACCCGGCCCAGCTCTCGGGCGGGCAGAAGCAGCGGGTGGCCATCGCGCGGGCGCTGGCGATGGACCCGGCGGTGCTGTTCTTCGACGAGCCCACTTCGGCGCTGGATCCGGTCATGTCGCGCGAGATCATCAACGTCATCAACCAGTTGCGCCGGGACAAGGTGTCGATGCTGTGCGTGACCCACGACCTGGCGCTGGCGCGTGCGGTCCAGGGGCGCGTGCTGTTCCTGGACCAGGGCCAGATCCTGGCCGAGGGCGAAGCGTCGGAACTTTTCGGCGACCATGCCGACCCCCGCATCCGCGCGTTCTTCAACTGAATGGACGGCCTGCTGACCTTCCTCGGGCAAGTCGCGGAGTTCGGGCCGCAGATCCTGCTCGGCCTGGAACACACGCTGTTGCTGGCCGGCATCATCACGGTGACCGGCCTGCTGGGCGGCATCCTGGTGTTCTACCTGACGCTGAGCCCCAGCCGCCTGTGCCGCCGCCTGACCGAAGGCTACATCTCGTTCTTCATCGGCACGCCGCTGATCGCCCTGCTCTTCCTGATGTACTACGGCCTGCCGCAATGGGGGCTGCGCCCCTCGCCGCTAACCGTGGCGATCATCGGCTTCACGATGAACGTGGCGGCCTACAACGCGCGCTATCTGGCCACGGCGTATCGCGGGCTGGACCGGGACGAACTGGAAGCGGCGCGGGCGCAGGGATTCTCGGCGCCGCAGATCTTCCGCCTGATCACGTTGCCGCAGGTGCTGCGGCTGTCGATTCCCGCGCTGTCCAACCAGGTGATCCTGAACCTGAAGGACAGCTCGGTGGCCTTCCTGATCCAGTACACCGAGTTCTTCGCCCAGATCCAGGACATGGCGATCCGCAACTTCCAGTTCTTCAAGGCCTATGTGCTGGCCGGACTGGTCTACCTGGCGCTGGTATCGGTGATCGTGCTGGCCGCGCGCCAGTTGGAGCGGCGGCTGATCCTGCCGGGGACGCGGCGCTGACCCTCCGGACTATCACAGGCCGTATTGCTTGCCCGGATAGTCCTTCTGTCCCATATCGCGGGCGAGGTCCACGAACGCCCGCATGTATTCGGTCTGTTCGGCCTCGCCATGCCAGTGGACCGCGGCCCAGGACTGAAGGCGCTCCCTCTTGTAGTGGACGGGGATGATCCTGGCATCGCTCCGACGCAGGGTCACCACGGACGACACCAGGGCGATTCCGTGCCCCGCGATGGCCATCTCCACCAGACTGCTGTACGAGCCGCTTTCGAACCGGACATCGGTCAAGCGGTAGCCCCCCCGGCGGCATGCCTGATCGATCAACACCCGGCTTCCGATTCCTCTGATCATCAGCAACAGAGGCTTGTCCTGCAGCTCGGCCAGCTCCAGCGAACGGCGGCGCGCCAAAGGATGGCGGCGATCGACGATGGCGATCAGGTGCATGGGAAACAGCCGCTCTCCCTGCACGCTGTCGGTGGTGGCATAGCGGGTCAAGCCCACGTCCAGTTCGCGCGTCTCCACCTGCGCGATCACGCTTGCCGAATCGACCTCGAAGATCTTCAGCCGAACCTGCGGCCAGCGTTGCGAGTATTCGCGCAACAGGTTGGGCATCATCGTGTCGAACAACATAGGCGTGGCGCCCACCCTCAGCAGCCCCACCGCGCCGTGGGCCATGTCGCGCGCCCGCTCGCTGAACGCCTCGACGTCGCCGAGGATGGCACGCGCCCGGGCGAACAGATCGTGCCCTGCCGGTGTCAACGCAAGGCTGCGGCCCTTGCGGAAAAACAGGGCCACCCCGAGCTCCAGCTCCATGTCGGCGACCTGCCGCGATACCGCGGGCTGGGTCCTGAATAGCCGATTGGCGGCCTGCGTGAAGCTCAGGCATTCCGCCACTTCCGAGAAGACCCGTAGCGACTGAAGGCTGATCTTGGTGTTTTTCATAACATCCATGTTATGCGAAATCGCATTTTTTCTCATTTGACCGGCATATCACGCGGACAACATACTCGCCCCATCAATACCCGCCACATCATCGAGAAGGAGAATCATGGCCGCGTCCACGGTATTCATTGTCGGAGCAGGCCCGGTCGGACTTGCCAGCGCCCTACTGCTCGCCGACGCAGGCATCCCGGTCCATGTTCTGGAACGCAGTCCGGAACAACCCAGGGACATGAGGGCGTCAACCTTTCATCCGCCGACGCTCGACATGCTGACCCGCCTGGGCGTGACCGAGGAGTTGGTCGGCGCCGGTCTGGTGGCGGCCCACACTCAGCAGTGGGACAGGCAAGAGGGTTTGATCGCCGACTTCGATCTCTCGCTGCTCGCCGGCGAAACGCGCCACCCCTTTCGCCTTCAGTGCGAGCAGTGGAAACTGACCGACATGCTTGCGCAGAGACTGTCGGGACATCCTCTGGCCACGATCAGCCTCGGGACGGAAGTCACCGATGTCGACCAGGACGAGGACGGCGTCACGCTGCGTGGCCGCTGCGGCGGCGAAACCGTTTCCCACCGCGGCAGCTATGTCGTGGGCGCCGACGGCGCATGGAGCACCGTACGTCAAAGCGCCGGTATCGCCTTCGAGGGATACACCTATCCCGAACGGTTTCTGTTCATCTCCACCGACTTCGAATATGCGGAGCGGTTCACGGGCATCTCGTATGTCAATTACTTTTCCGACCCCGACGAATGGTGCGTCCTGCTGCGTGTTCCCAGCATGTGGCGGGTACTGTTCCCCGTCGCAACCGACATCGACGACAAGGCGCTGCTGGCCGACGACTCGATAGAAAGCCATCTGCAGCGGCTGGCGACAAGGCCCGCGCCCTACCGGACGATCCACCGGACCATCTATCGCGTCCATCAACGGGTGGCCGCACGGTTCCGGCACGGCCGGATACTGCTGGCGGGAGATGCCGCGCACATCAACAATCCGCTCGGCGGAATGGGGATGAACGGTGGCTTGCACGACGCGTTCAACCTGAGCGACAAGCTCATCGAGGTTCTGCGCGGCGGCGATCCAGCCCTGCTCGACCGCTACGAGCGCCAGCGCCGCTCCATTGCCATCGAATACATCAATGCCGGCACGGCGCAGAACAAGAAACACCTGGAAGAGCGCGACCCCGCCGCACGCCGGCAGCATCTGGACCAATTGCGCAGGACCGCCGCGGATCCCGGCCTGGCCCGGACCTATCTGCGGCAGAGCTCCATGCTCGACGCTTTGCGGCAGGCGGCGGAAATCCACTGAATACAAGGAGGGGAGACATGGACCACCTCGGCTATCGCCTGAAGATGGGCTCGATAGGGCCGTCGACCAACACCATCGTGCAGCCCGACTTCGACGGCATGCGCCCTGCGGGCGTCACCAACCATTACAGCAGGATACGCATTCCCAACGACCCCGTCGCCAGCGACGACGATTTCGTCGCCATGGTCCGCAACATCGAACAAGGAACGCTGGACGCCATCGACGCCCTGAAGAGCTGCGACATGCAATACCTCGCCATGGGGATGTCGGTCGCCACATTCTGGGGCGGCCGATCGGCCGCCGCCGACTATCTTTCCCGGATGACGGCGCATGCCGGCGTGGGTGTCTCCTGCGGCTCCTTCGCCACCGAAGCCGCGCTCAACCGATACGGCGCCAGGAGAATCGCGTTCCTGTCACCGTACTTCCCCGTTGCCAATGAGCACGTGCGTCGTTTCTACCATGACTGCGGCTTCCAGGTCGTGCGCGACATCTGCCTGCGCTGCCCCGGCCCGGTACGGATCGCCCACACCACCGATGCGCAATGCCGCCAAGCCATCCAGGAACTCGACGGAGACGACGTCGATGCAATCGTCCAGGTCGGCACGAACCTGTCCATGGTGAAACTGGCCGGCGCCGCCGAGATCTTTCTCGGCAAGCCCGTCATCGCCATCAATACCGCGACCTACTGGCATGCGCTTCGAGCGGCCGGTATCCAGGACAAGGTCGCCGGCTTCGGCAGTTTGTTGATGGAGCACTGAGTTCCGACACTCAAGGAAATGTCATGACCCCATACAAATTCCGCCGACTTGTCGCCGGACTCACCTTGCTGGCCACCCCCGCCTTCGCGCAATCCAGCGACGACTATCCCTCCAGGCCGATACACATCATCGTTCCGACCGCCGCCGCCGGCAGCATAGATATGCTGGCACGTGCTCTGGGCAAGCACCTGCCTCAGACGCTGGGGCGCCCCGTCATCGTCGAGAATCGCCCCGGGGCCGCCACCAACATCGGCAGCGATCATGTCGCCAAGGCCCCACCGGATGGCTATACGCTGCTGATCAACGGGGCGCCGCTGGCGGCCAATCCCTGGCTGTTCAAGAAATTCCCGTTCAAGCCGACATCGGATCTGGCTCCCGTCATCGAAGTCGGAGAAATCGCGAACGTGATCACCGTCCACCCGCAGGTGCCGGCGAAATCGCTGCCCGAACTCATCGAACTGGTCAGATCGCGGCCGGGCGACTTCAACTACGGTACGACCGGGCTGGGCAGTTCGGGGCATCTTGCCGCCGAACTGCTTGGACAGAAAACCGGCATCCGCCTCACCCATGTCACCTATCGCGGCAATGCCCAGGCGGCGACCGACCATATCGCGGGCATCCTGCAAGTCGGATTCGTCAATCTTCCGGTGGCCCTGCCTTTCATCAAGGACCAGCGCATACGCGCGCTGGCGGTGACATCGTCGAAACGGTCTAAGATGCTGCCGGACGTTCCCACCGTGGCCGAGGCATTGCAGCTGCCGGACTACGAATCGCTCGGATGGTTCGGGCTGTTCGCTCCGACGGGTACGCCGGAAGCCATCGTTGAACGTCTGCACGATGCCGCGCAAAAGGCGCTCGACGACGCGGCGGTATCCTCGTCCATCCGTCAGGCAGGCGCCGAGCCGCTGGGGGGCAGCCGCCAGCAATTGGCGGACCGCCTCGAACGGGAAACGCGAATCGCGAAACAATTAATCGAGTTCGCCGGCGCGGCGAACAGTCAGTAGGCCGGCATGGACGACATCTACACCCGGCAGGGTTTCGGCGCGACCCTCGACGTCCAGCCCCCCATCGGGCTGCTGGTGGTCGACTTCGTCAACGCCTTCGCCGATCCAGCCCTGTTCGGCAGCCTCGCTATCCAACAGGCGATAGCACGCGCTGTCCTGCTGCTACGCGAAGCCCGAATCAGGCGGTGGCCGGTCGCCTACAGCCGCGTCGTGTACGCGAACGACGGCGCGGATGCCAACCTGTTCAGCCAGAAGGTTCCGGGGCTGCTGCGGCTGACCGAACACGCGCCCGAAAGCGCCGTGGTCGACGCACTGGCCCCCATCGCGGGAGAACTGGTGCTGCGCAAGACGACGCCATCCGCTTTCCACTCCACGAACCTGGCGCCCTGGCTGGCGCAGCGTGGCGTCCGGACGTTGCTCGTGACCGGAGCGACGACAAGCGGCTGCGTCCGCGCCAGCGCCCTCGACGCCATGTGCGCGGGTTTCGTCCCGGTTGTCGTTTCGGATTGTGTCGGAGACCGCGCCTGGGGGCCTCATCAGGCAAGCCTGTTCGACCTGCGGCAGAAATACGCCGAAGTCATGTCTCTAGCCGAGCTGATGACCGCGCCAGCGGTGGATCAGGTTCAGATCACCCCGTAGCGCGCTCGGTACGCCAGCACCGCCTCGCGGTGCTGTTCGAATTCCCCGCCCCCGCCGCCCTGCTGGATCATGTCCAGGATGTCGTCCAGCGAGGCGATGCTGACCACCGGGCAGCCGTTGGTGCGCACCACGTCCTGCACCGCCGAGTGCTCGGACAGGGCGTCGTCGGGACCGACCCGCTCCATGCGGTCCAGCGCGATCAGCACGGCGGCCGGCTTGGCCTTGGCGGCCTGGATCAGGCGCACCGATTCGCGCACCGAGGTGCCGGCCGAGATCACGTCGTCGATGATGACCACGCGGCCTTCCAGCGGCGCACCCACCAGCGAGCCGCCTTCGCCGTGGTCCTTGGCTTCCTTGCGGTTGAACGCGAAGGGCACGTCGCGGCCGCGGGCGGCCAGCGCGACCGCGGTGGCGGTGACCAGCGGGATGCCCTTGTAGGCCGGGCCGTACAGCATGTCGAACTCGACGTCCGAGGCCAGCAGCGCCTGGGCGTAGAACTCGGCCAGCCGTCCCACGGCCGCGCCGCTGTTGAACAGCCCGGCGTTGAAGAAGTAGGGACTCAGCCGGCCCGCCTTGGTGGTGAACGCGCCGAATCGCAGCACGCCCAGCTCGGTGGCGAAGCGGACGAAATCGGTACGGAAACGGCTCTCGTCGATCGAGGGCTCGGTGTCGGCGGGACGGGGGGCGGTAGCGGTCTGGGGCACGGCGGTCACGGTACGAAGTCACAACGGCACGGGGGAAGGCCTTCCCCCGGCGGCGCGATGGGCCAGCGTGATTGTAAAACGGCTCGGGGCCCCCGGGCGAATCTACTTCAAAACGTCCCGCAGCCAGGCGGCGCACTTGCCCGCCTCCTCCACCGGCCAGTCCACGGTCAGGGCGGTATCGCCACGGCGCAGCTCGATGTGGATACTGCGCCCGGAGCCGCCGCGGCCCCCCAGCAGGCGCGACCACCAGCCGCCATCGGAGACCGAGGCGCGGCTGGCTTCCTGGCCGTTGACCCGTGCGGCCGGGGCGGCAAAGGCCGGCTCCGGGGCGGCCACGGGGGCGGCCGGACTGGCCGCGGCGGCCGCACGGACGGGGGCGCGGGCGGGCGCCGCCTGCGCGGCCGCCTCAGCCGGGCCTCCCGGCGCCTGGGGCTCCTTGCGCGTAATGGTTACCTGGTCCGCGCCGGAAATCTCGCCGCCGGCCAGGCGGGCCGCCAGGTTCTGGCTGAATTCTTCCCACATCCGGTCGGCCTTGGTCTTCATGACGCTCAGGCCGAAGGTGCCCAGCCGGCCCACGACGTCGACCGTGACCTTGGTGCGCAGCTCGGTCTGTCCGTCGGGCAGCGCCGTCAGGAAGATCTCGCTCTGCTGTTTCAGCGAACTGGCCACCGAGGAGTCCTCGCCGGTGCCTTCGGCGCGCAGGTATTCGGGGGCGCGCTGCTCGACGATGCGCGTCCTGAGCTTGAACTTGGCGCTGATGAAGCTGATCTTGACGTGGATGACGGCGTTGTACTCGACGTCGCTGACCACCTCGATGGACTTCATCCCGGGCACGCAGCTGGCCATCACCGTGGGATCCAGGAGCATGTCCCAGACCTTGGCGGCCGGGGCCGCCACCGTTAAGACTTTTTCAATTTCCACGCATTTTCTCCGAAGCGTCGAGGATGGACTCGACGATCTGGGCATAGCCCGTGCAGCGGCACAGGTTGCCGTTCAGTCCTTCGCGGACCTCGTCGGCCGTGGGCCGGGGGTTGCGCTCGAGCAGATGGCAGGCCGTCATCAGCATGCCCGGCGTGCAGTAGCCGCATTGCAGGCCGCCGCATTCCATGAAGCTCTGCTGCAGGGGATGCAGTTCGCCGCCCTTGGCCAGGCCCTCCACCGTCGTGATGCTGCGCCCGTTGGCCTGGACCGCCAGCGACAGGCAGGACTTGACCACCTCGCCGTCCACCAGCACCGAGCAGGCGCCGCAGATGCCGGTCTCGCAGCCGCGCTTGGTGCCGGTCAGGTTCAGGTCGTCCCGCAGGAAATCCGACAGCATGCGGCGCGCGGGGACTTCGGCACTGTGCTTTTCACCGTTGACGGTGACTTCGATCAGGTGCTTGCTCATGATTCTTCCTCAGTCCGTGGCCAGCCCATACAGCGCGGCGATGGTGCGCCTGGCGACCACCCGCACCATGTCGCGGCGGAATTCGTCCGAACCCCGCGCGTCGGAAACGGGCTGGATGTCGGCCGCGACGATGTCCGCGGCTTCGGCGGCCACTTCGGGCGTGATGGTCTTGCCGGCCAGGAAATGCTCGGCGCGCGGCACGCGGCAGGGGATGGGCGTGGACGCGCCCACCGTCAGGACGGCCTCGCGGCAGGTGCCGCCGCTGCGGCGCGTGGCCAGCGACAGGCCGATCAGCGGCCGGTGCTCGGCGGCGGTGCGCAGGAAGCGGGTGTACCGGCCGGAGAAGTCGGCCGGCGGCGCCGGCACGCGGATCTCGACCACGATCTCGTCGGGTTCGATGGCGGTCACGTAGTAGTCCACCAGGAATTCCTCGATGGACAGCTCCCGCTGGCCGCGCGCGCTGCCCAGGACAACGCGCGCACCCAGCGACATCAGGCAGGTGGGCGGATCGGTGGACGGATCGGCATAGCAGAGGTTGCCGCCCAGCGTGCCCTGGTTGCGCACCTGGGGATTGGCGACCTGGGCCGCCATGGCCGCCAGCATGGGATAGTGCTGCTTCACGACGGCCGAATCGGCCACGTCCGTGTGGCGCACCAGCGCGCCTATGCGCAGGCCATCCACGGGATCGAAGCGGATCCCGCGCAAGGCCTCGATGCGCGCGACCGAGACGATGTGCGAGGGCACCAGCATGCGCTGGCGCATGGCCAGCATCAGCGCCGTGCCCCCGGCCATGACCCGGCAGTCCTCGCCCAGGTCCGCCAGCATGCGGCTGGCCTCGGCCACCGATGCCGGCTCGAGGAAATCGAAATCACGCATGGCGGGAGCCTCCTTGTTCCTGTTCGCGCGCCTGGCGCAGGGCGCGCAGGCCCGCCAGCACCTTCTCGGGCGTGATCGGCAGGTCCGTGATGCGCACGCCGATGGCGTCGTAGACCGCGTTGGCGATGGCCGGCGCGCCCGGCAGGATGGCCGTCTCGCTCGCGCCCTTGGCCCCGTAGGGTCCGTTGGGATCGTTGGACTCCACGATGCCCGAGCGCAGCAGCGGGATGGAATCGGCGGTGGGCATGTTGTAGTCGGCGAAATTGCCGTTGGCCAGCCGGCCGTTCTCCAGCTGCAATTGCTCGTACAGCGCCCAGCCCATGGCCTGCGCCGCCGCGCCGTTGCTCTGGCCGTGGACGGCCAGCGGGTTGAAGGCCTTGCCGCAGTCGTCCGACACATAGGAATCCAGCACCGTGACCCGGCCGGTCTCGGTGTCGACCTCAACCTCGACGGCCTGCGCCGCGTACGAATGCGCCGGCGCGATGTTGCCGTGGACGTCGCCGTGCATGACGGTCTTGGCATCCCAGGTGGCGCTGACCTGCAGGCCTTCGCCGTCGTGGCGCCAGATGTGCAGCCTGGCGATTTCGGCGATGGAGGCGCGCTTGCCGGGCGCGTTCCGGGAAAGGATGAAGCCGTCCGCGATCTCCAGGTCGTCGGCCGGGACCTCCAGCTTCGTGGCGGCAAGCCCGATCAGCGCCTCGCGTGCCTTGCGTGCGGCCAGAATGGCCGCATTGCCCGCCGCGATCGTCACGCGCGAGGCCAGCGAGCCGATGGCGTACGGCGAAATGTCGGTATCCGGCGCGACCACGTGCACGTGGTCCAGGGGGATGTTCAACTCATGGGCGACGACCTGGCTCAGCATGGTCATGGCGCCCTGCCCCATGTCGCATTCGCCGCTGTGGATCACCGCGCGGCCGTCCTCGTTGATCTTGACGATCACCGTCGAGCCGTCCCAGTTGCCGATGGTGCGGTTTCCGCTGACGTGCATCGCGGCGGCCATGCCGACGCCGCGAGGCCTGGAGCCCCTGGCCTGATTACCCTTGCCGGCGCGCTTGGCCTTCCACTGGATGGCGTCGATGCACTGGTCTATGCATTCTCGCAAACCAGTGCTGCCTATCTTCCAGCCATGTATCGAGGTGTCCCCCGCCTCGTGCGCGTTGAGCTTGTGGATCTCCACCGGATCCAGTCCCAGTTGCTCAGCCATCATATGGATGTGGCTGTTGAGCGCGAACTGCATCTGCGCGCCGCCGAAGCCTCGGAACGCGCCATGCGGCGGGTTGTTGGTATAGACCAGCGTCGCATGCGATCGCACGTTCTCCAGGCGATGCATATTGTCGCTTCGCATGGCCGTCACGTGCATCACCTCGGCCGACAGGCCGCTGTATGCGCCGCATTCGGCAACGATGCGCACGTCCTTGGCGACGATGCGGCCGTCCCTGGCCATGCCCAGCTTCAACGTGATGCGCTCGGGCACGCTGGAACAGCAGGCCAGGAAGTCCTCCAGGCGGTTATTCACCACCCGCACGGGCCGGCCGGTCTTGACCGCCAGCAGGCCGGCGACCAGATTGTTGGCATCCTCAACCATCTTCCCGCCGAAGCCGCCCCCGGTCGTGGCCTGCATGACACGGATGTCCGAGACGGGCATCTCGAGCGCCGCCGCCAGGCGCATCCGCGCCTGGAATATGGATTGCGTGGAGGTCCATACCTGGAGGCGTCCATCCGGATCGATGGTCGCCACCGTCGCCATGGGTTCGAGATACCCGGGGTACTGGGCATGGCAGTCGTATGTCGCCTCGTAGACGAGATCCGCCTTGGCGAACCCCGCATCCACGTCGCCAAGATGAAACTTGATCTCGTGCGAAACATTGTTGCGGCCGGGATGCACGCCGGGCGCTTCTTCATCCAACGCCTCCTCGGGCGTCAGGATGGCCGGCAGTTCCTCGTACTCGACCAAGATCAGGTCAAGGGCATCGCGCGCGATCTCCTCGGTCGTGGCCGCGACCGCGGCCACTTCTTCCCCGGCGAAGCGCACGACGCCCTCGGCCAGGATGCGCCGCTCCTTGTGATGCACCCCCCACATGGCGCGCGGCGCATCCGCGCCCGTCAGCACCGCCTTGACGCCCGGCAGCGCAAGCGCCGCCGAAGTGTCGATGCGAACGATGCGCGCATGCGGATAGGGACTGCGCAGCACCTTGCCATGCAGCATCCCGGCGACCTTCACATCGCCGGCATATTGCGCGCGCCCCAACACCTTGGAACGCGCATTGACCTGGGGAATGGCCTTGCCCAGCGTGGATGCGTTCATCCTGAACTCCTGTTGCTCGGTCCCTGCATGGCGGGCTTACTGCGCCTTGATGCCCAGGGACTTGATGATGCCGCCCACCACTTCATACTCGCGTGCATTGGTGCGGCCGAGTTCGGCGGGTTCGCCGCCGTGCGGAAATGCGCCGTAGGTGGCCAGCTTCTGGATCACGTCCTGCTGCTTCAGGATCTCGTTCAGGTGGCCGTTCAGCAGCTTGACGGCATCGGCGGGCGTGCCCTTGGGCGCGAAGAAACCGTTCCACGATCCCACCACGATGTCCTTGTAGCCGGACTCGACCAGGGTCGGGATATTGGGCGCGAGCGGCGACCGCTTGGCATCGCCGATGGCCAGCGGCACCAGGCGGCCGGTGGCGAAGTACTGCGAGACCGGGCCCAGCGTGACCCAGGCGGTATCGACATGGCCGGCGACGACGTCGGTCACCGACGGTCCCACGCCGCGGTACGGCACGTGCTGGATGGATACCTTGGCCTCGCGGTTGAGCCATTCGGCGATCACGTGCATGGGCGAGCCCGCGCCCGGGGTGGCGTAGGACACCGTCTTGCCGGATTTCGCGGCATCGATCATGTCCTTCACCGTCTTGAAGCCGGTCTTGGGATTGGCCACCAGCACCAGCGGCTGCACGGCGGTCTGGTTGATGGGCTCGAAGCCGTTCAGCACGTCGTAGCTCTGGGCGGGCGACAGGCCCAGCACCATGGGCGCGGTGGTGAACGGATTGGGCGTGAACAGCAGCGTGTAGCCGTCGGGCGCGGCACGTCCGACATAGCCGTTGCCCACCGTGCCGCCGGCGCCGCCCTTGTTCTCGACGATGACCGACTGCTTCAGGCGCTCGCCCAGCTTTTCGGCGAACAGGCGCGCGATGGCGTCGGTGTCGCCGCCCGGCGGATACGACACGATGACGGTGATCGGCTTGGCGGGATAGCCGGCCGCCTGGGCGACGCCCAGGCCGGCACAGCAGGTGGTGATCGCCATGGCGGCGGCAAGCATCTGGCGGCGATAGAGATTCATCACTGGCTCCGAAAGGGACGATCGGGTACGGATAGATATAAACATCGATTCACTAGTGAAACATCTGTTCACCCAGGAAACGCGATCATCCACTTTTCTTGTTGATGCATCAACACTAAGATTGTACCGATTGACAAGCCGGAACAAAATTCCCTTGGATTTCGAAATATTCATTCAGACATAACGTCCAGGGCACTATGAAATAATCCTCCGTCCCACGCCGGCCCCCCTCTCGCCAACCAGCTCATCCATGCCCCCGAAAAAAAAGTCCCCCCCGCGTACCCCGTCCACCGGCGGCGACCCCTGGACGGACATCGACGAACAGGGCACCGGCCTGTCCGTGGACGACTTCATCACCACGCTGGTGGTCCGCACCGGCAACTCGCTGCGCCGGGTCGTGACCCTGCCCTATTCCGACCAGTTCGGATTGACCATGGCCGAATGGCGCATGCTGTCGGTGGTGGCCGAGGCGCAATGCCTGCCCTTCTCGGAACTGGTCACACGGTCGGAAACCGACAAATCGCTGGTCAGCCGCGCCATGCGCCTGCTGGAGACGCGCGGCCTCGTCATCCTCGAACCGGTGGCCGGCTCGCCGCGCCGGGGGCTGACCTGCCGGCTTTCGGCCGATGGCCAGGCGCTGTACAACCGCGCCATGCCGGTCGCCCAGCGCGCCCAGGCCGCCATGATCCGCGTGCTCGACAACGAAGAACGGCAGGTGCTGTACCGGACGCTGCACAAGCTGCGGCGCGCCTGCCATGACGAGGAAGGCCCGCCCGACCAGGACTGACCCCGGCGGCGCCCGGACACACCGCGTAGAATTCGGCCGGTCATCCGTTTTTTCCAGGAGCCGGTCTTGCTGCGCATCGTTTCCATCAACCTCAACGGTATCCGTTCGGCTTCCCGCAAGGGCTTCTTCCCCTGGCTCGGCGCAACCGGCGCCGACGTCGTCTGCCTGCAGGAACTGAAGGCCCAGGACGCCGACCTGACCGACGACATGCGCCACCCGCCGGGCTACGAAGGGCATTTCTTCCCGGCCCAGAAAAAGGGCTACAGCGGCGTGGGCGCCTACGTGAAACGCGCCTGCGAATCGGTCATCAGCGGCTTCGACAAGGAAGAATTCGACGCCGAAGGCCGCATCCTGCGCATCGACTGGCCCGGCCTGTCCGTGGTCAGCGCCTACCTGCCCTCGGGCAGCAGCGGCGACGAGCGCCAGCAGGCCAAATACCGCTTCCTGGACCGCTTCGCGCCCTGGCTCTCGGGCCTGATGGCCGAACACCGCGACACCGGCCGCGAGTTCGTCATCTGCGGCGACTGGAACATCGCGCACCAGGAAATCGACCTGAAGAACTGGAAAAGCAACCAGAAGAACAGCGGTTTCCTGCCCGAGGAACGCGCCTGGCTGACCAAGGTGTTCGACGAGATCGGCTGGGTGGACGTGTACCGCCGGCTGCATCCGGAGACCACCGGCGAGGCCTATACCTGGTGGAGCAACCGGGGCCAGGCCTGGGCCAAGAACGTGGGGTGGCGCATCGACTACCAGATCGCCACGCCGGGCATCGCCGGCACGGCGAAGGCGGCGGCCATCTACAAGGAAGAGCGGTTCTCCGACCACGCGCCGCTGACGGTCGACTACGACTGGAAGCTGGCCTGAGCCTCAGTCTATGGTCGCCCCGGACAACTTGACCGCCTCGGCCCACATCGCCCGCTCCTGCTTGACCTTGGCGGCGAAGGCCTGGGGGCCCAGGAACTCGGGCTCGACGCCCAGTTGCCGCAGCTTGCCGGCAACCTCGGGCCGCGCCAGGGCCTTCTCGGCCTCCGCCGCCAGGCGCTCGGCGATGCCCGCGGGTACGCCGGCGGGCAGGTAGAAGCCCAGGTAGGACGACGGCAGGGCGACGTTCACGCCGGCTTCCGCGAAGGTAGGTACATCGGGCAGGGCCGCCAGCCGTTTCGAGGCCGTCACCGCCACGGGGACGACGCGCTCGCCCTGTACGAAAGGCAGCGTGGGGCCCGCGGCGTCTATGCCCAGTTTCAGCTGGTCGCCCGCGACCGCGGATATCGCCGCCGGGCTGCCCTTGAACGGCACGTGCTGCACGGCCAGGTTCTGGCGCGCCCTGAGCAGCTCCATCGTGAGGTGGACGGTCGTGCCGCTGCCCGGCGACGCGTAGGCGTACTTGCCGGGGTGGCGCTTGAGTTCATCCAGCACGCCCGCCAGCGTCCTGGCCGGGAAGGAAGGGTGGACGTAGACCAGGTTGGCGGCACTGCCGAACTGGGCCAGCGGCGCCAGGTCCTTGTCCACGCTGTAGTCGAGCTTCGTGTACATGACGGGGCTGACGACAGTGTTCACCGCCGCGCCCAGCAGCAGCGTGTAGCCGTCGGCCGGCGCGCGGGCGACCTGCTGCGTGCCGATGTTGCCCGAGGCACCGGGCTTGTTCTCGACCACGACGGGCTGGCCCAGCGATGCGGCCATGCCTTCCAGCACCAGCCGCGCCGCCACGTCGATGGCGCCGCCCGCGGGAAAGGGAACGACCGCCTTCAGGGGCCGCGCGGGATAGGGCTGGGCCACCGCCGGCTGCAGGGCCGACAGCAGGACGATCGCGGTCAGACAGGACAATCGGGACATCATGGCATTCTCCCTCGTGAATCGAGACATTCTGGATGGCGATGCGTTCAGGGCACCGGGTGCAGGACCCACAAGGCCGGCTCGCCGGCCTCGCAATGGATGGGACGACCGGTTTCCATGTCCACGGCGCTCTGCGCGCCGGTGCCGAGGTCCACGCGATAGCCCCGGCAGCGGTCCGCCAGGCCCGGCAGCGGGCCCCGCCAACCCCGACCGGCCGTTTCCGGCAGGGGCAGCAGCAATACCGCATCGCCCGCGCGGGCCTGGCCCAGCAGGCCATCGGCGGTCTCGTGCCAGTCCAGCGCCCGCAGCGCAGGCAGCTCCGACAAGGCCCCGTTCAGGTTGCGCAATACCCGGCCGGCCAGGCGCGGATTGCCCCGGCGGTCGATCAGCCCGGTCCTGGGGAAATAGCCGCGATCCACGTCGCCAAGGGTGTCCAGGAAGATGCGATGGCCGCGATGGAAATGGCTGCACAGCGCAGTCTCCAGCACGCGGCAGGTATTGCGCCACTCGTCGTCCCGCGCCCGTGCGGGACTGTCGTCGGCCAGGCGCACATGCACCTGGGCGCGCAGGCCCCTGCGCTCGGCCGCCGCTGTCGCCCGCGCGATACCCTCGCGCGCGGCGGTGTCGCGGGCGATGCGAAAGACCAGGCCGTCCAGCTGCGCGGTGGCGGGCCATTCGTCGTCGACCGTGAAGCCGTGGTCCACCAGCAGCTTGATCTGCTTGCCGTCGCGCGATTCGCCCGAGGCATTCCAGAAACGCGACAGGACGAGCGGCACACCCGCGCGCTCCCGTGCCGCCGCCAGCCGCGTCTCCAGGTCGGGCGCGGGCGGCCATCTCAGGACCAGTTCCAGTCCGTCCAGCAGGTGGCGGTGCCGGCGCACGGTCTCGAGCGCGGTCTCGTCGGGCCAGCCGAAGTGGAACACCGCGAAGCGGCAGCCCTGTTCGGCCACGGCCTCCATGCGCGCGCGCGAGGCCGCGTCGAGCAGGTCGTCCAGCGGCACGCGCAGCCGGCGCACGCCCATCTCCCACAGCGCCAGGATGGGGTAATCGTTGCGCGCCCGCTTGCGCCGGAATTCGTCCAGCATGCTGCTGTAGGGAATGTCGTACAGCACGGTCCAGCCATGGCGCAGCTCCACGCCCGGCGCAGGCAGCTCGCCGGCCGAGGGCGGCAGGCGCGGCCAGTCGCGCTGGGCGGCGGCGCGGCCGTCGCCACCACCGAAGCTGCGGAGAAACTGCGTCACGATCCTGTCTTCATGGACGTCGACCACCATCACCCCCAGCTTGGCGACGTCGTTGCGGCCGTTCTCGTGCCCGGGCGGCTGGCCCACGTGCAGCGTTTCCGAATAGTCGGCGCGCACGAAGGCGGTGGACGGCATCAGGTAGAAATTCGTATCCGCATGGCGGTTCAGGAAGAAGTTGTGCACGTGGCCGGTGAACGCCGCCGCCACCTTGTGCCGGGCGACGACGTCCAGCAGCCGGCTTCGTCCCGGCTCGTCGATGTTGTCGTAATGCCCATGCTCGTCCTGGGTGGCGACGAAGGGCGGATAGTGCATGAACAGGAAGATGCGCTGTCCCGCATGCGCCGCCAGGTCCGCCTCCAGCCACGCCGCCTGCTCGCGCTCCTGCGGCAGCCCCGAGTTGATGAGCGAGGTGTTGATGACGGCGAAGTGGCAGCCCTGCCGGTCGAAACCGTAGAAGTGCTTCCCGAAGTGCCGGCTGTACAGCTCCACGTACTCCTGGCGGATGGCGCCAGCCGGCACGTAGTCGGCCTGCTTGTCGCCCACGTCGTGGTTGCCCGGCACCAGATGGACCGGACAGGCCAGTTCCGCCATGGTGTCGCGGAATTGCCGGACGGCCTGCGGATAGGAGACCGCCTCGGGCACGGGATGGATCATGTCCCCCACGTGCACGACGAAGGCCGGCGCCAGCGCGTTCAGCATCCCCACGGTATGCCGCAGCCGCTCGTTGGTCAGCCGGTGCGACTCGAACGGCGAGATGTTGTCCTGCTCCGAGGGATTGACGTGGCTGTCGGCGATGACGGCGAAGCGAAAGAGAAGGGAAGAAGCCATGTTGCGGGTCGGCCATGAAAGCGAAGGGCCAGTATCCAGCAAGCCCATGAATTAATAAAATTCATTTTTCTAATCCATGGATTCATAAAAATCATGGTCACGCTCCGTCAGCTCCATGCGCTCGCGACCCTGGCCAACACCGGCAGCTTCACCGCGACGGCCGATGCGCTGGCGCTGACCCAGTCCGCCGTCAGCGTGATGATCAAGGAACTCGAACAGCAGGTGGGCGTGATGCTGGTGGAGCGGGGGCGGACGGTGCGCCTGACGGCCGCGGGCAAGACCCTGTGTGAAACCGCCAACCGCGTGCTGGCCGACATTCATCGCACGGTGGCCGGACTGCGCAGCGTCGGCGAACTGCAGGGCGGCCGCATCCGCGTGGCCGTGGGGCCGTTGACCGCGGCCACCTTCTTCCCGCGCGCGCTCGCCCTGTTCCGCGCGCGGCATCCCCTGGTGGCGGTCGAGGTGCTGGACGTGCCGGTGGAACAGGCTTCGCAGCGGCTGGCGGCGGACGAAGTGGACGTCGCCATCGGCTCCCCCGGCACCAGCCCCGCCCTGGCCACCGTGCTGCGCACCGAACCGCTGGTGCGCGACCGCATGCACGCGGTGTATGCGCGCGGCAAGGCGCCGCCAGCCCCGGCGGGCGGACGCAGGATGAAATGGCAGGCCTTGCAGCACGCCGAGGTAATCCTGACGGACCGGGTCAGCGGCCAATGGCGCGAGGTCTTTCTACAGTTGTCGCGGGCCGGCGTGGCGCTGAACGCGGTGCAGGAAGTCAGGCTGTATTCGACGGCGCTGGAAATGGTCCGGTGCGGCCTGGGCATGACGCTGCTGCCCGCGTTCGCCGCCCGTCACCTGGACGCGGCGCACTACGACGTGCGCGGCATCGAGCATGGCGACACGCGCTGGGAGGTGCACTGGATGATGCGCGCCGCGGCGGCGACGACGGCGGCCTCGGAGGCCCTGCGGGAGGCCGTCATCGAAGCCCTGGGTTCGCGCTAGGGGACTCAGGTCACTTTGGGCAGCGACCGGTACAGCACGTCCACGCCCGCCATGAAGTCGTCGATCTCCATGGCCTCGGCCGGATTGTGCGAGCCGTTCTCGTTGCGGATGAAGATCATGCCCGAGGGGATGCCGGCGTTGGCGAACAGGGCGGCGTCGTGCCCCGCGCCGCTGGGAATCTTCTCGGCCGGCAAGCCCAGTTCCGCCGAGGTATCCAGCAGCAGTTGCACCAGTTGCGCATCCATGGTGGCCGGGGCCGATTCGATGCGCCGGTCGAACTCGAAGCGCACGCCGCGCTGGCGCGCCACCTCGTCGCATTCGCCCCGCATCACGCGGTAGAACTCCTCCAGCGTCTCGGTGCTTTCGCTGCGCACCTCGAAACTGAAGTCGACGCGGCCGGGAATGCGCGAGACGGCATGCTCGGCCGGGTCGGTGCCCATCACGCCCGAGGTCACGACCAGGTCATTGCCCCGTTCCAGCAGCACGCGCCAGTGCTCGTCCAGCCGCATCAGCAGGTCGGACACCGCGAACACCGCGTCGTTGCGCAGCCAGCGCGGCACGGCGCCGGAATGGCCGGGCTCGCCTATGCACCGCACCAGGTTGTGGCGGATGTTGCCGCGTATGCCCGAGACGATGGCCGTGGGCCATTTGCGGGCCACCATCAGCGGCCCTTGCTCGATGTGCAGCTCCAGGTAGGCGCGGACATCCGACACCCAGGGCACCGGCTTGCCGGCGGCGATGCTGTCCACGTCGGCGCCCACGCCGGCCATGGCTTCGGACAGCGTGCGGCCGCTGCGCTTATTGCGCAGCGCCAGGTCGTCCGCCTTGAGCTTGCCCAGGATGGCGCTGGACCCCATGTAGGCCTTGCCGAACCACGCGCTTTCCTCGCCCCGCATGCCGGCGACCCACAGGGGGTGAGCCAGCCGCACGCCCTCGTCCTTGAGCCGCTTCAGGCACAGCAGGCCGGCGACGACGCCGGCCAGGCCATCATAGTTGCCGCCCTGGGGCACCGAGTCCACGTGCGATCCGCACACGATGGGCGCCGGCCCGGCTGCTTCCGGCAGCGAGAACACCACGTTGGCGGCGGGATCGGTCCGCGCGGCGATGCCATGCCTGCCCGCCCACTCGACCAGCGCGTCCAGCGCGGCCGTCTCGGTGGGGCCGTAGCTCTCGCGCGAGACGCCGACGCCATCGAAGCTGAGCAGGCGGATCCGCTCGAACAGATCGATCGCGTCCTGCCGCCCGGGAACGGCCTTGGCACCGGCCATCGTGGTTGCTGCTGTCATGTCGCCCTCAAGCCATCGCCTCGAAAGGCACGAAGCCGGTGTCCTCCACCGCCCCCACCAGTCCTTGCAGGCTGGGCAGGCCCTTGCGCCGGCAGTACTGCACCAGGCCGTCGATCACGTCGATCATGGCCGTGGGATGGATGAAGGTGGCGGTTCCCACCTGCACGGCCTTCGCGCCGGCCAGCATGTATTCGATCGCGTCCTCGGCCGTGGAGATGCCGCCGCAGCCGATGATGGGAATCGAGACCGCGCGGTGGCACTGGTACACCATGCGGACGACGATGGGCTTGATCGCCGGACCCGACATGCCGCCCATGACGTTGCCCAGCTTGGGCCGGCGCGTGTCGATGTCGATCGCCATGCCCAGGATGGTATTGGCCGCCACGATGGCGTCGGCGCCCTCTTCCTGCGCCGCCCGGGCCACGTTGGCGATCTCGCCGGTATTGGGGGTGAGCTTGACCCACAGCGGCAGCGAGGTCGAGGCGCGCAGGGCCTTCACCACCGCTGCGGTGGAGCGGGCATGCATCGCGAAAGCCTTGCCGTCCTCTTCGATGTTGGGACACGAGATGTTGGCCTCGATGGCGGCCACGCCCTCGACTTGCGACAGTTCGGCCGCCAGCCGCGCGAAGCCGTCGTTCGACGGCGCCGAGATGCTGACCACCAGCGGCGGCGAGAACTTCCGGTAGAACGGGATGCTTTCGCGGATGAAATAGTCGGAACCCTTGCTGGGGATGCCGATGGCATTGAGCATGCCGCTGTGCACCTCCGCCACGCGCGGGACCGGATTGCCGGTACGCTTCTCGTGCGTGATGGTCTTGGTGACGAACGCGCCCAGGCGGTTGAAATCGATGGTGTTGGCCAGGCCATCGGCGAACGTGCCCGAGGCCGGCATCACGGGATTGGAGAGGCGCAGTCCGCCTACATCCACGGACAGGTCTATCATCACGCCACCTCCGCCAGGGGAAACACGGGACCGTCCCAGCAGACGCGCTTGCTGACCAGCTTGTCGCCTTCGCGGAAGGCGCGCACGCAGCAATAGCACATGCCGATGCCGCAGGCCATCTGCTGCTCCATCGCCACTTCGCCCGGCACGGACAACTCGGCGCCCAGGCGCTGCATCAGCAGGGTCAGGCGCGACGAACCACAGGTATAGAACGCATCGGCGCGGCCGGCGGCATGCAGCTCGCGCAGCAGGCGCTCGACGTTCTCGACCGAGCTGGTGCCGGCTTCGTCGGTGACTTCGACGATGGTCGCCCCGATGGCCGCGAAGCGGTCCTGCGACATCAGGCTGGCCGCATCGCGCGCACTGAGGATGGCCGTCACGCCCACGCCCGCGACAGCCGCCAGCTCGGCCAGGGGCGCCAGTGTCGCGAGCCCGACGCCGCGGCCCAGCACGACGATGCTGCGGGCGCCCTCGGGCAGCGTGAACCCCACGCCCAGCGGCCCCAGCATCGGCAGCTTGTCGCCCGCCTCGAGCGTGGCCAGCCCGCGCGTGCCCGCGCCGGTGACCTTGTACAGGAACTCCACCCGCCCCGTGGCCGGATCGGCCCGGTAGGTGCTCATGGGCCGGCGAAAGAACGGCGAATCCTGCTCGGTGGAAGGACACAGCAGATGAAAGAACTGCCCCGCCTTCGCCCCGGCCGCCGGCAACCCGGCATCCAGCACCAGGTGTTTGTAGTCCCGGTTGATCCATGCATTGCTGATCACCACGCCCTGCGTATCCGGCGCGGCAGGTCCGGCGCAACACCCGACATGCGATTCGGACGACAAAACTTCCATTCTGATTCCTCTGCGCTGGAAAACCCCCCAGCGCTCATGACTACTACCTACCATGGGCACCGCGGATCCGGCTCCGCCGGTCCGCCAGTGCCGCCCCCTTGAGGGGGAGCGGCCAAAGGCCGCTTGGGGGTGGACTTCCCTGCCGGTCCGCTGGTGCCGCCCCCTGGGGGGCGCGCGTCAGCGCGTAGGGGGGGGCTTTACTCCAGTGCAGCGCCCTTGCGTTCCGGGATCAGGAACAGCGTGGCGATGATGTCCAGCACATAGATCGACGCCAACAGCGCGATCGCATGGCTGAACGAGTACTTCGCGGCCACCGCGCCCACGGCCAGCGGCCCGAAGCCGCCCACCGCACGGCCGATGTTGAACAGCACGTTCTGTGCCGTCGCCCGCGCCTGCGTCGGATACAGCTCCGAGATCAGGGCGCCGTAGCCACCTAGCATGCCATTGACGAACATGCCCATGATGGCGCCGCCGATCAGCAGGGCATACTGCGACTCGAGCTGCGAATAGGCCAGTACCGACAAGACCGCGCCCACCTGGTAGAGCAGGAAGATGGGGCGGCGGCCGATGCGGTCGGCAAGCTGGCCGAACAGCCAGATGCCGAAGGCCATGCCGATGATGGTGATGGCCGTCCAGCCCGCCGACTTGGTCAGCGAGTAGCCGAACTGCTTGCTGAGGTACGACGGCATCCAGATCATCACGCCGTAGTACCCGAAGTTCTGCACCGAGGTCAGGATGACCACGCCCAGGCTGGCCCGCGTGGTCTTGGCATCCGCCACGAGCAGCTTGAACGAGTTCTCCTTCGGCGCCGTGGATTTCTGGCTCTCGATGAAGATCTTCGGTTCGCCGATGAAGTGGCGGATGACGAAGGCCACGACCGCCGGCAGCACGCCGATGGCGAACATGCCGCGCCAGCCGACGAGGGGCAGCAGGATGGGCGTGACCAGCGCCGCGGCCAGCACGCCCGCCTGCCAGCCCAGGCCGACGTAGGAGCTCATGCGGGCGCGCTGCTCGGGACGGCAGGCCTCGGCGGCCAGCGCCATGCCGATGCCGAATTCACCGCCCAGGCCCAGGCCGGCGATGGTGCGGTACGCCAGCAGGTCCCAGTAGCCCTGGGCCAGCGCGCACAGGCCGGTGAAGACCGCGAACAGCAGGATGGTCCAGTTCAGCACGCGCACGCGGCCGTACTTGTCGCTGAGCCAGCCGAACACGATGCCGCCGACCACGGCACCCACCAGCGTCCAGGTCACCAGGGACCCCGCCTGGGTGCTGGTCAGCCCCAGGTCGGACGAGATCGCCGCCAGGATGAAGCCCAGGATGAGAAGGTCGAATCCGTCGAGGGCATAGCCCACCGTCGACGCGATGACGGCCTTGCGGGCGTAGTCTTCGCCCTCGTTCGCCTTGCCTGCGGGGATATCCCCGGGGCTCGCGGCGTATTTGTCTGCCATTTCCTATCTCCGAAAAGAAGAGGTATCCATCGATCAAAAAGTGCTGCCAGGCGGCGACGCTGCCTCCCGCCGACGCCGCCCCCTGGAGGAGACGGCCCGTGTCGGACATGCTTGTGGCATGGAGCAGGCAAAAACCATTTACGCCGAAAGTCTTTTTTTTTAGACTAAGACACTTTTTCTTACCTTTCAAGCGAAATTTCACTAAGCTGATAAGGTAAATCCCGATGTTGCCCGGCGCGCACGATATTAGTGCAAACCCGCACTGATACTGGGCATCGGAGGGTGTACCGCTCGATTTCGGGGCGGAGCTCAAGCGTGGTTCGACATTCAGGATTCTCATTTTTTAGACTTGCTTCGATGAACACTACTTCCAGAACGCGCGCCGTCGATTTCCACGCCATCGGGGAAAGGCTGCGCGCCTACCGGATAGGCGCCTCCCTGCGGGCCGAGGACATCGCGGCCCAGCTGGGGGTGTCGCGGGCGGCGGTGTACCGCATGGAGAAGGGCGAGATCGTCAAGATCGAGACGCTGGAGCGGCTGGCCCACATCCTGGACACGTCGCTGGCGTCGCTGCTGGGCGTGGGGGCGGAGTACTACACCTCCCCGGTGGCGTACATCGAACGCATGCGTCAGCTCGAGACCGACGCCACGCGCATCATGGCCCATTTCGAGCCCATCTCCTTCCTGCTGACCTCCGACGAATACGGCGGCTACCTGGAACAGATGCTGCACGAGGCCCATCCCGGCATCGAATCCGAGCGCATGCAGGCCCTGATGAAGATCCTGGGCGAGCGCAAACGGGCCTACGCCCGGCGCCGCCCCCCCATCATCAGCCTGATCGGGCTGCGCGAGATCGAACGCTTCGTCCACTTCGGGCTGGTGGGGCGCATCGACCTTCCGCCCTCGGTGCGCATGGAGCGCTCGCTGGCGGCGCGGCGCGAGGTCGAGCGGATCATCGGCCTCCTGCGCGCGCATCCCATGGACATGCAGATCGGCATCGTCGACGACAGCATGCCCAACGCCACCTTCCAGGTGTTCGAGAGGCCCAGCGCCTCGTTCGTGGCGGTCAGCCCGTTCCGCTTCGGCGAACTGCCCAACGTCGCGACCGGCATCGCGCAGGTCACCTCCGCGCCCGAGGCCGTCGAGCTTTATACGAAAATGGTGGAAAACCTCTGGGAGAGGGCCTACAAAGGGCAACAGGCGGCGGAACTTCTCAGTAGCATGTTGAAGGTGGTCTGACGCCGGGTCGTTTGCTCCCCCCTAAATGGAACAGTGAAATGGAAGAAACCTCTATCGGCTCGACGGTGGCGCAGTTGCTGCTGGAATCGGGGGCGGTGCACGTCAGCTCGGGCAAGCCGTTCATCCTGCGCTCGGGCTGGGCCAGTCCGGTGTACGTGGACGTGCGGCGGCTGATCTCGTCGGTGGCCGGACGCAAGGTGCTGGTGGACGCGGCGCAGGCGGTGGTACGGCACCGCATTGGCGTGCAGGACATCGATGCCATCGCCGGCGCCGAAACGGCCGGCGTGCCGTATGCCGCATGGCTGGCCGACCGGCTGTCGCTGCCGCTGCTGATCGTGCGCAAGAAGCCGCTGGGCTTCGGCCGCAACGCGCAGATCGAGGGCATGGCGCAGGCCGGCGCGCGGGTACTGCTGGTGGATGACCTGACCACCGACGGCCAGAGCAAGCGCAACTTCTGCAAGGCGGTGCGCGATTCGGGCCTGGAGCTGGCCCACGTCCTGAGCATCTTCTATTACGATACGTTTGTCGAAAGCCGGCGTACCATGGAAGAAATCGGTGTCACGATGCATGCGCTGGCCACCTGGCAGGACATCATCGCGCAGGCCAGGACGGGCACGGTCCTGACCGCCGCCGACATCGAAAAAGTAGAAGGATTCCTGCTCCATACTTCCGAATGGTCCAAGGCCCACGGCGGCATCTCCCGCCTTCCGTGACTTTTATCGCTAACCTCGTGTTATGAACTTCACCGATCTGATCCAACGTTTCGCCGCCCAGGCCCCCGGTACCGACAGTTTCCTCAAGGTCAAGGAAGGTTCGCTGGCGCTGGTCTCCAGCGATTCCGAACACGCCGCCGCCTACTTCCTGATCTACGGTTTCGCCCGCTCCTACGTGCTGCTGTATGAAGACCAGGGCATCGCGCCCGCCTTCGCCGAAACCGCGAAGACCCAGCTCCTTTCCTACATGAACCGGCTCGACGAAGCGTTCAGGTCCGGCACGGCGCAGGATCTCGTCGCCGCCCTGAACTGGATCGTTCTGGACTACGGCCGCAGCGGAAAGATATTTTGAGCGCCCGCCCGGAGGCGCCCGCGGCCGCCTCGTCGCTGTACACGAACCGGCGCGTCGCGCCGCTGCTGGCCCTGGGGTTCGCCAGCGGCCTGCCCCTGGCCCTGACCAGCGGCACGCTGCAAGCCTGGGCCACCGTGGATGGCGTGTCGCTGCAGGCCATCGGCTTCCTGACCCTGGTCGGCTCGGCCTACACGCTGAAATTCCTGTGGGCGCCGCTGATGGACCGCTATACGCCGCCGCTGCTGGGCCGCCGGCGCGGCTGGATGGTGGTCACGCAATTGCTGCTGGCGCTCGCCATCATGGCCATGGGCCTGCTCTCGCCCAGCGAAGCCCTGCTGCCGCTGGCGCTGATCGCCGTGTTCGTCGCCTTCTGCTCGTCCTCGCAGGACATCGCCTTCGACGCCTACCGGACCGACGTGCTGCGCAAGGAAGAACGCGGCGCCGGCGCCGCGGTGTCGGTGCTGGGCTACCGGCTGGCCATGCTGGTGTCGGGCGGCCTCGCCCTCGTCATCGCCGACAGCTGGCTGGGCTGGGGCAACATGTACGTGCTGATGGGCGGCTTGATGGGGCTGGCCGTCCTGGCCACGCTGTGGGCACCCGAACCCGAAACGCCCGCGGCCGCGCCCCGCACGCTGGCCGAGGCCGTGACCGGGCCGCTGGTCGAATTCTTCCGCCGCCCCGGCGCCATCGTGCTGCTGGTGCTGATCGTGCTCTACAAGCTGGGCGATGCCTTCGCCGGCAGCCTGTCCACCGCCTTCCTGATCCGCGGCGCGGGCTTCTCCGCCACCGAGGTCGGCACCATCAACAAGGTGCTCGGCCTGGGCGCCACCATCATCGGCGCGCTGGCGGGCGGTTCGCTGCTGGCGAAGCTGGGATTGTTCCGGTCGCTGATGCTGTTTGGCCTGCTGCAGGCCGTCTCCAACCTGGGATTCTGGCTGCTCGCCGTCAGCCCCAAGAGCATCCTGCTGATGGCCGCCGCCGTCGGCATCGAAAACCTGTGCGGCGGCATGGGCACGGCGGCCTTCGTGGCCCTGCTCATGGGCCTGTGCGACCACCGCTTCTCGGCCACCCAGTTCGCGCTGCTGTCCGCCCTGTCGGCCGTGGGGCGCACCTACCTGGCCGGGCCGCTGGCCCCGCCCATGGTGGAAAACTACGGCTGGGCCACCTTCTTCCTGGTCACCGTGGCCATCGCCCTGCCCGGCATGGCCCTGCTGTGGTGGCGGCGGGCCGACGTGCGCGCGCTGGACCAGGCCTGAGGCGCCCTGGCGGGCGGCGTCAGACGAAGTCGTCGTCCGAGAACGTATCGTCCGAGAACGTATCGTCGGTGAAGGAATCGTCGGCCGACGTGTCATAGGCCTGCGCGCCGCCGTCCGTATCCGGGCGGTCGTCGTTCCCGCTGCCGTAGTAGTTGTTGGTGACGTTCTGCGTGATCGTCTCCGAAGCCGGGGCGTTGCCGGCCAGATGCGCCGCCTGGCCCGCGCCGCCGCCCAACAAGTGCTCGATGCCATTGAACAGGAACATCCCGCCCGCCACGCCGGCCGCCGTGGCCGCGGCATTGCCCAGGAAGCTGCCCATGGCACCGCCAGCGGCCGGTGCGCCGGCATAGGGAGCCGCGGGCGCCGCGGGCCGGTATTCGGGGCGCTGGCCGATATCGCTGCCGATCATGGAACCGCCGGCGGGTGCCGGGCGCGCCGGCGCCTTGCCCCATCCATCGCCGCCCAGCAGCCCGCCCAGAAAACTGCGCGCGGGCCGGGCTTCCTGCTGCTGCCGCGAGGCGGCCTGGAGTTCACCCACCTGCTGCTCCAGGGCGGCGATGCGCGCCTGCGCGCCCTCCAGCGCATGTTCCAGCAACAGCGCACGCTGGATGCTCAGGTAGAGCGCATCCGGCTGGCCGGCGGCGCGGTGCCGGATCAAGGCATCGGCCTCGGGGTCCTTGTCCATGCCCCGGACGCCAGCCAGGCGGTCCAGGAAATTGTCGAGCAGGGCGCGTTCTTGCGGAGTCATGAGCGGTTCTCCCGGTATGCCGGCCGAAGGCCGGCGCATTGCTGCGGAGGATGACAGCCGGGGCTTAATCCTGGCTTAAGCGCCGGGACACGTTTCCCCTGCCCAATACACACGCAGCCGGTCATACGCCAGGTTATACACGTAGGTATACGGCAGGAAGAACAGCAGCAACCCGATATCCAGCACCAGCGCTTCCCACAGCGAGATGCTCAGCCACCACGCCGCCAGCGGGACCACGATCAGGATCAGGCCGGACTCGAACCCCACCGCGTGGACCATCCGCACCCGGGTGTCGCGTACCCAGCCCAGGCGGCGCTCCACGCGCTCGAACCCGGCGTTGTAGACCATGTTCCACAGCATGGCGATGAGCGAGATCACCGCCGTCAGCGCGCCCATGTGCAGCAGCGGCTTGCCCATGATCCAGGCCAGCGCGGGCGCGCACAGCGCCACCGCGATGATCTCGAAGCACAGGGCGTGCGCCAGGCGTTCACGGAGCGATTTCTTGTTCTGCAACACGTTTCAACCTCGTTCCGTTGATGTCGTATCGGCATTTTCTGCCATACTTCCGTTAAATAAAACGTAATTACCATCGGTTTTTCCGATAGGAAGCCAGCCATGGCCTATTCCCTGGAAGCGCTGGCGGCCTTCACCCAGGCAGCCGCGCTGGGTTCGTTCTCGGCCGCCGCGCGCAAGCTGGGCAAGCGGCAATCGAGCATCAGCGAAAGCATCGCCAACCTGGAAATCGACCTGGGCGTGCAGTTGTTCGACCGCTCCACCCGCCAGCCCACGCTGACACCGGCGGGCCGGGCGCTGCTGGTGGAGGCGGCCCAGGTCCTGGCCAGCGCCGAGCAACTGGGCCGCGCCGCCGGCCGTTATGCCCAGGGGCACGAGTCGCGGCTGACCCTGGCGCTGTCCGATACCTACCAGTCCGAGCGCTTCGAAGCCATCTTGGCCGCGCTCGATCGCACGTATCCCGACATCGAGTTCGAATGCATGATGTCCGAGGACTGGGACACGGTGGCCACCGTGCAGCGCGGCCGCGCCAACCTGGGGCTGGTGCGCGCGCAGGAGCAATATCCGCCCGACGTGGAGCACCGCACGCTACCCGACCTGTCGGAGATGGTGGTGGTCACCGGCAAGGACCATCCGCTGGCCAGGCTGGGCGCGGTCACCGAGGCCGACCTGCGCGCGGCTCGGGAGCTGCGCATCGCGCCCTACGAGGACGACGGCCGCCGCATCGCGCGAGGCCGCACCTGGTCGGCCCCCTATTACCTGATGCTGCTGGAGATGGCGGTGATGAACTTCGGCTGGGCCAGGATGCCGCGCTGGCTGGTGACCCATTTCGCCGCCGGCAGGCTGGTGGAATTGCAGGTGCCCGGCCAGGAACGCCTGCTGCCCGTGGACGTGGTCTGGTCCAACCATCGGCCGCTGGGCCCCGTCGGTGCCTGGATGCTGGAGGAACTGCTCAAGGCCTGACCGGATGCGCGGTCAATTCGGCGATGGCCTCGCGCTCGGTGCGGAACACGTGATGGGGCGGCAGCATGGCCGTGACGCCGGAGGTGTCGAACACGTCTTCCACCTGCTTCTTCACGCCCGCCAGGTACAGGTCCACGCCCTGGTCGCGCAGCGTGCCGATCAGGTAGATGAGCGTGTCGACCCCGGTCACGTCGATGCTGTTGATCGGCCCCGCGTAGATCAGCACCCGTTTGATGCCGGGATCGGCCCGGCAGCGCTCGATCACGAAATGCTCCAGCGGGTTGGCCGTGACGAAGCTCAGCCCCGCGTCCATGCGCACCGCCAGCAGGTCCGGCGCCAGCGGCGGCAGGCCGAAGCGCTGGCGGTCCCGCAGGGTACCGTCGGCATGGACCGCGACCTCGACGATGCGGGGGTGCGAACGCTGGTACAGGAAGTAGCCCAGGGACAGGATGAAACCCGCCAGGATGCCCCACTGCAACTGCGGCGCGGCGATCAGGGTGGCCACGGCCGTGGACGCGGCGATGACGGCCTCGGCACGCGACGTGGCCCATAGCCGGACGAAGAAGCGCGGGGTGATCAGGTTGGAGACCGGCACGATGATGACGGCCGCCAGGAAGGCCCGCGGCAGGTGGGCGATGGCCGGCGTCAGGAACAGCAGGCTGGCCAGCACGCACACGAAGGCGAACAGCGCGGACCAGCCCGAACGCGCACCCACGAACAGGTTCAGCGCCGAGCGCGAGAACGAGGCGCTGACCGGAAAGGCGCCGCTCAGGCCGCTGGCGATCTTGGCCAGGCCCTGGCCGATGAACTCCTGGTCTTCGTCCCAGCGCCGGCGCGTGCTGCGCGAGATGGTCTTGGCACTGGAGAGCGCTTCGACGAAGCTGACCAGCGCGATCACCGCCGCCGCGGGCAGCAGGCTGCGGTAGTCCTCCCAGTCCAGCAGCTTGGGCACGGTGAACTGCGGCAGGCCCGCCGGCAGCGTCCCGACCACGGCGCCGCCCCGCGCGCCGTAGCCGATGGCCCAACTGGCCAGGCCCGTCACCAGCGCGGCAGCCAGCACGATGGGCAGGCGCTTGCTGTGCTTCTTCAGCGCGGACAGGAAGACCAGCGTACCCACGCCAAAGGCGAACGCGGTCCAGTCCACGCTGCCCAGCAGGCCGCGCGGATCGGCCGCGGCCAGCGCGCCCCGCGCGTGGCTCCAGTCCAGCCCCAGCATGGCGGGCAGTTGCGACAGCATGATCAGCAGCGCGGCGGCCTGGGTGAACGCGCCCACGACGGACCCCGGCAGGAAATTCACCACCATGCCCAGTCGGGTCGCGCCGATCAGCATCTGTATCGCGCCGGCCATCAGCGCCAGCCAGATGGCCAGCTCGACCCAGCGCGCCGACTCGGCCGCGGCCATGCCCGACAGCGATCCCGCCACCAGCATGCTGGTCAGCGCGACGGGTCCCGCGCCCAGCAATTGGCACGATCCCCACAGTACGCTGATCACCGGCGGGATCAGCGCCGCGTACAGGCCGGTGATGGGCGGCATGCCGGCCAGCATGGCGTAGGCCACGGCCTGCGGCACCAGGATCAGGCCGAGCGTGAAACCGGCCCGGGCATCGGCGGCCAGGTCGGCGGCGTTGGGCCGAGGCCAGTTCAGGAAGGGAAGATAGCGGGCGAGCAGAGCGGACATGGAAATGCGCCGGATCGGGATCGGCGGGTCAGAGGTGGCGCGGCTTGCGCGGCGCGCGCACGGCGAAATGGTCGTAGACGGCATCGGGCAGGAGGCGCATCAGCTTGGCGACGATGCCCATCTGCCAGGGAATGACGGTGTAGCGGACGCCGCGGTCCAGGGCACGGGAGGCTTTCGCGGCGAACACGTCGGCATCCATCAGGAACGGCATCGAATAGGGGTTGCGCGCGGTCATGGGCGTGCGGATGTAGCCCGGCGCGATGGTCGTGACCCGTATGCCCTGCGGCGACAATTCGTTGCGCAGGCTTTCGCAGTAGGCGATGACCGCCGCCTTGGAAGCGCTGTACGCTCCCGCGCCGGGCAGCCCGCGTATGCCGGCCACGCTGGCGATGCCCGCCAGGTGGCCCCGGCCGGCCTGCTTCATGGCGGGAATGAAGGGCTCGAACGTCGCCACCATGGCGATCAGGTTGGTGTCGATCACGGCGCGGAAAGCGTCGAAATCCCCCATTTCCTCGGTCAACGTGCCGGTGCTGATACCGGCATTGGCGATCACCAGGCCGGTATCGCCCAAGGCCTGGAAATCCCGGGCCGCCGCATGCAGGGCATCGCGATCACGCACGTCCAGCGCATAGCAGCGGTGCTTGCCCGGCAGCGACGCGGCCAGCGCCTGCAAGGCCTCCTGCCGCCGGCCCACCAGGCCCAGCGTGGCGCCCAGGGCCGCATAGCGGCGTGCCAGCGCCTGCCCGATGCCGCTGCTCGCGCCGGTGATGAAGACGTTCATGCTCCCCTCTCGTAACGTCATCATTATCTCCTTTAATCATGTAGTTCTTACCAAAAATCATTAAGAAACCGTCATCGCGCCGCTCCATTGTCGCGGCGGGACAGCGCCGGCCAGCCGTGGACGAATCTGCGATACTGCGAAAAGAACCGCGTCCGCGGCAACAGAGAGCAAGATGACGTCACTTCCCGTTTCCGATGTGCAAGCCGCGCTGGCCGGACTGGTCGGCCAGGCGAATGTCTATGCCGACCCCGCGGACAAGGCCCGCTACGAAACCGGCGCCCGCTACGGCGACGGCAAGGCCGCTCTGGTGGTGCGGCCGGGTTCGGCCACCGAGGTGGCCGCGGTGGTGCGCTACTGCGTGGACACCGGCACGCCGCTGATCGCGCAGGGCGCCAACACCGGCCTGGTGGCCGCCAGCACGCCTGACGCCAGCGGCACCCAGGTCGTGCTGAGCCTGGAGCGGCTGCGCGGCGAGATCGTGATCGACCGCGCCAACCGCACCGCCACCGTGGGCGCCGGCGTCACGCTGCAGGAACTGAACGACAAGCTGGCCGAACATGGCCTGTGCTTTCCCATCGACCTGGGCGCCAACCCCTCGCTGGGCGGCATGATCGCCACCAACACCGGCGGCTCGCGGCTGATCCGCTACGGCGACGTGCGCCACAACCTGCTGGGCATCGAAGTGGTGCTGGCAGATCCGCCCGGGCAGGTGCTCGACCTGATGAGCGGACTGCGCAAGAACAATACCGGCTACGACCTCAAGCAGCTCTTCGTCGGCGTGAGCGGCGCGGGCGGCATCATCACCCGCGCCGTCGTGCAGGTCCATCCCCTGCCGCGCCAGACCGCCACCGCGCTGATCGTGCCCACCAGCCAGGAAGCCGTGCTGGAACTGCTGATCGCGCTGGAAAGCGAGTTCGGCGATTTCCTGACCGCCTACGAAGGCATGTCCAGCTCCACCGTGCAGTCGGTCATCGACCACGTGCCCGGCGTCGCCAACCCCTTCGCGCCCGAACCCATCCCGGACTACTGCCTGCTGGTGGAACTGGCCGCCACCTCGTCGCGCGAAGTGCTGGGCGTGGACCTGCAATCGGCGCTGAACGACTTCCTGGAACGGCAATTCGACGTACTCGTGGCCAACGCCGTGCTGGATGGCGGCCCCGACCTCTGGAAGATCCGCCACTCCATCAGCGAATCCATCCGTCACCAGGGCAAGCTGATCGCCTTCGACATCGCCGTGCCGCGTTCCTCCATGGTCGACTTCCAGACCACCGCGCGGCGGATGCTGGAAGCCGACTTCCCCTGGCTGCGCCTGTTCGACTTCGGCCACTGGGCCGACGGCGGCACCCACTTCAACATCGTCTGGCCCCATGACGCCACGCCCGCCTACGACACGGACACCGTCGAAAAACTCCGGCTGGCGATCTACGACCTGGTCGTCCGCCAGTTCGGCGGCAGCTTCAGCGCCGAACACGGCGTCGGCCCCTACAACGAACGCTTCTACCACCGCTATGCCTCGCCCGAGGCGCAGGCGCTGTCGGGCAAGATCCAGCATGCGATCGACCCCCGGCATGCGCTGGGCCAAGTCCATTTCGGCCCATCTCCCAAACCCTGACTTTCTCCAGCAAGCAAAAACGGCCTTGCATTCACGATGCAAGGCCGTTTTGTTTCTGGTGTGCAAGGCAAAACGCCGTTCCTCACCAGCCTGGTGTTACCCCAGGATGCGGTGGATCCGGCTTTGCCGGTCCACCCGCATCACCCCCTGGGGGGCGCGCGTAAGCGCGTAGGGGGGGACCTACTTCCTTTCCTTCCCGATCAGGAAGTCCGCGACCTGGAGCGCGCCGAGATTGCTGCCGGTCAGCGACGGCGAGGTCAGGTAGCGGCCGTTGATGGCCAGGGTGGGCACGCCGTCGATCTTGTAGGCCTCGGCCAGCTTGGTGGCGCGCTGCACCTTGCTCTGGACGCCGAAGGAGTTGTAGGCGGCCGTGAACTGGGCACGGTTCAGGCCCTGCTTCTCGGCCCAGTCGAAGATGCGGTTGGCCGTGTTCAGCGGCTGGCGCTGTTCATGGATGGCGGTGAAGACCATGCGATGCAACTGGTCGACCTTGCCCAGGGCTTCCAGGGTGTAGTACAGGCGCTGCTGCGGCTCCATGCCGGCATTGAAGCGCACCGGCACGCGGCGTACCACGACGTCGGGCGGCAGCTTCTTGATCCAGGCTTCCAGGCTGGGCTCCAGCGCGTTGCAGTGCGGGCAGCTATACCAGAAGAACTCGGTGACCTCGACCTTGCCCGGCGAATCGGTGGCCTGGGGCTGCTGCAGGCGGATGTATTCCGTGCCTTCGCGAGGCTGCTGCGCCTGGGCGGTGCCCGGCAGGGCGGCGACGAAACCGGCGGCCAGGGCCAGGCCGGCGAACATGTGGCGGAAAGCGTAGCGACCGATCATAGAATTCCTTTGGTAACGTGGCCCGGGCGGCAGGCCGGCCGGACGCGGTGGAAACTCGGACCGCGGCAGGCCGCGCGAAGTTCCACCGGGGTCATTTCTTCACGACGGCGGCCTCGATGCCGTTCTCGGCCAGGCGCGCGCGCGTGCGGTTCATGTCGTCGAGCCGGGTGAACGGCCCCACGCGTACGCGGTGCACCGTGCCGGCGGCCACGTCGGCCGTCTCCAGGCGCGCCTCGAACCCCATGAAAGCCAGCTTGGCCTTGAGCGCCTCGGCGTCCTCGATCACGCGATAGGCACCGACCTGGAGGAAATAGGTGCCCGACGCCCCCGCCGCCGGGGCGGGTGGCTGGGAAGGCGCGGCCGCCTGCGGCGCGGAAGGTTGCGCGCCCTTCTTGCTCTTGTCGACGTTCTGGCTGGCCAGGAAATCGCCCAGCGGATCGCGGGTGGCCTGCGGCACCGGCGCGGGCGCCGGCTGCGTGGCCGAGGGGCCCGAGGCCGACGGCGCGCCGGCGGGACCATCCTTGCCGTAAAGGCTGCGGTTCGGATCGGGAGCGTTGGCCGGATCGGGCGGCTGCGCGGGCGAGGCCGGCGGCCGGGTTCCCTTGCTGACGAAGGGCACCGGCGCCTTGGTGATGTAGAACGCCACCAGCACGGCCACCAGCAGGCCGACCAGCAATCCGGCCATCAGGCCGAACATGGTGCCGCCCACCGCGCGCTTGGGCGCGGCCTGGCGCTGGGCCGTGCCGGCCGGTTTGCCGCCGCGGGCGGACTTCGTCTTCGCTGTGGAGGCCATGAATCGTTACATCCGTTGCGGAGCGGAAACGCCCAGCAACGCCAGTCCGTTGGCCAGCACCTGCCGGGTCGCCGCCAGCAGCGCCAGGCGCGCCACCTTCAGCGCCTCGTCGTCCACCAGCACGCGCTCGGCATTGTAGTAGGCGTGGAAATCGGCGGCGCAGTCCTTGAGCCAGAAAGCGACATGATGCGGCGACAGATCGTTGGCCGCGAGCCCCACCATGGACGGAAACTCGGCCAGCCGCTGCAGCAGCAGGAACTCCCGTTCAGCCGTCAGCAACGACGTGTCGGCGCGCGCCAGATCGGCCTCGTCGCCACCCCATTGCGCCAGCACGGAACAGATGCGCGCGTGGGCGTACTGGATGTAGTAGACGGGATTCTCGTCGGTCTGCTTGAGGGCGAGATCGACGTCGAACACGAACTCGGTATCGGCGCGGCGCTGGATCAGGAAATACCGCACCGCATCGCGGCCCACCCAGTCGATCAGGTCGCGCATGGTCACGTAGCTGCCGGCGCGCTTGGAGATCTTGACCTCTTCGCCGCCGCGCATGACCTTGACCATCTTGTGCAGCACGTAGTCGGGATAGCCCTTGGGGATACCGACGTCCAGCGCCTGCAGGCCCGAGCGCACGCGCGCCACGGTGCCGTGATGGTCCGAGCCCTGGATGTTGATGGCCTTGGTGTAGCCGCGCTCCCACTTGGTGACGTGATAGGCCACGTCCGGCACGAAGTACGTATAGCCGCCCTCGGACTTGCGCATGACGCGGTCCTTGTCGTCGCCTTCGCCCAGTTCGGTCGTGCGCAGCCACAGCGCGCCGTCCTGCTCGTAGGTATGGCCGCTGGCGATCAGGCGCTGCACGGTCTGCTCGACCCGGCCCGACGTGTACAGGGAGCTTTCCAGGTAATAGTTGTCGAACTTCAGGTCGAAGGCCTGCAGGTCCAGGTCCTGCTCGCGGCGCAGGTAGGCCACGGCGAACTTGCGGATATCGTCGAGGTTCTCGGGATCGCCCGAGGCGGTGACCGGCTCGGCATCGGCCGCCTGCACCGTCTTGCGAGCCAGGAAGTCCGTCGCGATTTCCGAGATGTATTCACCGCGATAGCCGTCGGCCGGGAAATCCGGATGCTCGGGGCCGAAGCCGCGCGCGCGCGCCTGGACGCTGATGGCCAGGTTCTGGATCTGGTTGCCGGCGTCGTTGTAATAGAACTCGCGCGTGACGTTCCAGCCGCTGGCGTCGAACAGCCGGCAAATAGCATCGCCCAGCGCGGCCTGGCGGGCATGGCCGACGTGCAGCGGCCCGGTGGGGTTGGCCGACACGAATTCGACCATCACCTTGCGGCCGTTGGCCGGCGCGCGGCCGAACTCGGCGCCACGCACGCGGATGGCGTCGATCACCGCCTGCTTGGCGGCGGGCGCGATGCGCAGGTTGATGAAACCGGGGCCGGCGATCTCGGCACTCTGGACGAGCGCGTCCGCGCCTGGCAGCGCCAGCAGCGCATCGACGATGGCCTGCGCCAGCTCGCGGGGATTGCGCTTGAGGGGCTTGGCGATCTGCATCGCCACGTTGGTGGCGGCGTCGCCGTGAGAGGCCACCTTGGGCCGCTCGAGCAGCAAGGTGGGCGTGGCTTCGGAGGCGACGGCCTTGACGGCGGCGCCCAGGAGGCCCAGAAGTTGTTCCTGTTGCTCGGGGAGCATGGCTGGAATGATCGCGCTGAATGAAAAACCAAGAGCGGAATGTTAACAGCCGCGGGCCGGAGAGGGGAAAAGCCACGGACCCCGGCGTTCTCTACTGATGCCGCTCTGTCATCGGAGGTGACATATGATGCTTATGGATACCGAATGGCTCCGGTCGGATGGAGAGAGGTGGCGGCCATCGGGTTGCCCGCGCGGACTTCCGCCATAATGGATACCGGTCAACGACACGGGAAAAGCAACGCCATGATCGTCACCTTCAGATCCAAGGCCGCCGGCGAAGTCATCATGCTGGGCGAGCACGCCAGACCGCTGCTGGAACTGGCCGGCAAGATGCCCGAGATCGCCGCGGGCACGCGCGGCGTCTTCACGCCCGAACAATTGCCCGAGGCCATCCGCCGCATCGAGGCCGCGATAGGCGTCGAGAAGGAGCCTCGCTACGACGAGGACAACCCCGAGGAAAAAGAAAAGGCCGCCAGCCACGTCGGCCTGAGACAGCGCGCCTTCCCGCTGCTGGACATGCTGCGCAAGGCGCAGGCGCAGGACGTCAACGTGACCTGGGAAAGCTGAGGAGCCGCCGCATGACCCGACCACCCTGGCAGGACGTCCTGGACTTCTGGTTCCTGCCTCCCGACGATCCCGGCTACCTGAAGCCCCGCCACGTCTGGTTCCAGAAAAACCCCGACTTCGATGCCGAGATCGAACGGCGCTTCCTGCCGCGGATCGAGCAGGCGGTGGCCGGAGGTTTGCGCGAGTGGAAGCGCGAACTGGGCGGGGCGCTCGCGCGCATCGTGCTGCTGGACCAGTTTCCCCGCAACGTCTGGCGCGGCACGCCGCGCGCCTTCGCCGGCGACCCGCAGGCGCTGGCCGACGCGCTGGAACTGATCGACTCGGGCCGCTACCTGCAACTGCCGCCGGTGCAACGGGAATTCGTCTACCTGCCGCTGATGCACAGCGAGAACCCCGGCATCCAGGAACGATGCGTGGCCCTGTACACGACGCTGGCACAGGAACATCCCGCCTCCCAGAACTCGCTGGACTTCGCCATCCGCCACCGCGACATCGTGGAGCGCTTCGGCCGCTTTCCCCACCGCAACGCCATCCTGGGGCGGGCCAGCACGGGGCAGGAACTGGAGTTCCTGAAACAGCCGGGATCAGGGTTCTGAACCCCAGGCGGGTGGATCCGGTTTTGCCGGTCCACCCGCATCGCCCCGTGCGGCGCCCGTCACCGGGCGGGAGCGATCACACGCTCACTTCGGCGAGCCTGGTGCCCGCGGTGGCCGCCGGCTGCCCGCTGTCGCGCACATGCCGGTTGACCGCGCTCAGCACGGCCTTGAACGAAGCGGTGACGATGTCACTGTCCACGCCCACGCCGAAGCCGGTCGGGGCATCGCCCACCCGCACTTCCACATAGCAGGCGGCGGTCGCGTCGGCGCCCACGCCTATCGAGTGCTCGTGGTAGTCCATCATCCGCATCGGCATGTCCAGCGCCTGCACGAAGGCGTCGATCGGGCCGTTGCCGGTGCCCACCAGGGTGCGCGCCTCGCCGGCGACCTGCACGTCCACCTCGACCCGCACGCCGCCGTCGATGCTGGCCATGCGATGGCGGACGAAGCGATAAGGCTCGTGCTGCTCCAGGTATTCACTGCTGAAGATGGAGTAGACATCGGCGGCGACGACCTCCTTGCCGGTTTCGTCGGTCACGCGCTGGATGGCGCGGCTGAACTCGATCTGCAGGCGGCGCGGCAAGTCGAAACCATATTCCTGCTGCAACAGGTAGGACACCCCGCCCTTGCCGGACTGGCTGTTCACGCGAATGACCGCGTCATAGCTGCGGCCCAGGTCGGCCGGGTCGATGGGCAGGTAGGGAACGTCCCAGACGGCATCCGGCTGGCGCTGCGCGAACCCCTTCTTGATCGCATCCTGGTGCGAACCCGAGAACGCGGTGAAGACGAGGTCGCCCACGTAGGGATGGCGCGGGTGCACCGGCAACTGGGTGCAGTATTCGACGCAGCGGCGCACGTCGTCGATGTCGGAGAAGTCGAGCCCGGGCGAGATGCCCTGGCTGTAGCAGTTCAAGGCCAGGGTGACCAGGTCGACGTTGCCGGTGCGTTCGCCGTGGCCGAACAGGCAGCCCTCGATGCGCTCGGCGCCGGCCAGCACGGCCATCTCGGCCGCCGCGACCGCGGTGCCGCGGTCGTTGTGCGGGTGGACGCTGAGGATGATGCTGTCGCGATTGGCCAGGTTGCGGTGCATCCACTCGATCTGGTCGGCGTAGATGTTGGGCATCGCGCACTCGACCGTGGCGGGCAGGTTCAGGATGATCTTGCGGTTGGGCGTCGCGCCCCAGGCCTCGACCACCGCATCGCACACTTCCTTGGCGAAATCGAGCTCGGACGAACTGAACACCTCGGGCGAATACTGGTAGACCCATTCGGTGTCAGGACGCGCGTCGGTCAACTCCTTGATGAGACGGGTGCCTTCCAGCGCGATCTGCTTGACTTCTTCGCGCGACATGCCGAACACGATGCGGCGGAAGGCCGGCGCAATGGCGTTGTACATGTGCACGATCACCCGGCGGCCGCCCTCGACCGACTCGATGGTGCGGCGGATCAGTTCTTCGCGCGATTGCGTCAGCACCTCGATGGTGACGTCCTCGGGCACCCGGTTCTGGTCGATCAGGCCGCGGATGAAGTCGAAATCCGTCTGCGAGGCCGAGGGAAAGCCGACCTCGATTTCCTTGAAACCGATCTCGACCAGCTTCTCGAACATGCGCGTCTTGCGCTCGCCGTTCATGGGCTCGATCAGGGCCTGGTTGCCGTCGCGCAGATCGGTGCTCATCCAGATCGGCGCCTTGGTCATGCGGCGGTTGGGCCAGCTACGCTCGGAAAAGTCGTAGGCGGGAAAGGGGCGGTATTTCGCCTCGGGATTCTTCAACATGATGGACTGCTCCTGCTACTGCGGACTCGGAATGGACGGATGGACCGTGTGAGTGGCCGAGAGGGGGCTGCCGAACTGCCACGGGGACGCTAGGCCCGGCAACCGATCGGTAGTAGTAGCGAGGAGGCGATGAGGGCGACGATCGCGCGCACGTCGGCACCCGGCGCGGCTTGGCGCAGGGAGGCGGCGGAGCGGATGGCGGATGTGGCCATGGTTGCGATCGTGCTTGGGGAAAAATGCGGATAGATGTGATAGTCAACCACAAATTCGGATTGCTGGCAAGCCGCCTGGGCAAAAACTACGACGCCATCAGGCACCGGCGATGTCGGCGAGATGGTCGGCCGTCCATATGGGGAACGGAGCCTGCGCCCGCAAGGCCAGCAGGTCCGCAGCGCCAGTCACCAGGGCCTCGGCCCCGGCGACATGGGCGAGCACGACGAAGACCTGGTCCTTCTTATCACGGCATTCGGGCAGGATCGGCCAGACGGCGGGCAACGTGACAACCTCGGCATACGGAAGAAAATCCGCGAGCAGGTCGTTCTGGTCACTCGCTGACAACCGGAACTTGGGATAAGCCAGGACACGCAGCAATTCATTGGCGGTAGCCCGGCAGACCAGAGGCGCAAGCCTGCCATCCTGCCAGGCCCGACGCATCCAAGCCAGCCGGCCTGAGGTGAACATCAGCGCCGACAGCACGATGTTGGTGTCGAGCACGACGCGACGCGTCATCGCCGTGCCCAAGCAAGGGCCTCTTCGATATCCTGCTCGGTGATGCCCAGTTGCTCCAGCTTGTCACGGACGGCTTGAGCCTGATGGACCCTGACCGGGGTCAATACGATGCGTCCGTTCTCGACCGTTACGTCGAAATAGTCCGTCTCGTCCACGCTGGAGACCGCGGCCTTGGGCAAGGTGATCTGGTTTTTCGATGTCAACTTGGCAAGCATAGGAAACTCCACAAACCAATAATTCTTACTTCCTTACTTGATCATATCAAGGAATCACGCTCTATCTAAGTCCGGGGTAAACCCGGGATACCCCCCTGCCCAACGCCGGTTCACCATCATCCGATAACCAGAAGGAGACTGCCGTGGCAAGCTACCAGGCCTTCCATGCCCGCTCGGTGGACCAACCCGGGCCATTCTGGAGCGAGCAGGCCCGGCTCGTCGACTGGCACGCGCCGGCCGCCCAGCCCCTGGACCTGTCGCATCCTCCCTTCTCGCGCTGGTTCGTCGGCGGACTGACCAATCTCTGCCATAACGCGGTCGACCGGCACCTGGCCGAACGCGGCGGCCAGCCCGCGCTGATCCACGTCTCGACCGAAACCGGCACCGAGTCCGCCTACTCCTACGCGCAGTTGCACGACGAAGTGAACCGGATGGCCGCGGCGATGCAGGCCCTGGGCGTGCGGCGCGGCGACCGGGTGCTGATCTACATGCCCATGATCCCCGAGGCCGCGTTCGCGATGCTGGCCTGCGTGCGGATCGGCGCCATCCACTCGGTGGTGTTCGGCGGCTTCGCCTCGGCCAGCCTGGCCACGCGCATCGACGATGCCCGGCCGACGCTGGTGGTGTCGGCCGATGCCGGATCGCGCGCGGGCAAGGTGATCCCCTACAAGCCCCTGCTGGACGAGGCGCTGCGCCTGGCCTCGCATGCGCCGGCCAGCGTGCTGCTGGTGGACCGGGGCCTGGCGCCCATGTCCTTGCAGGAAGGGCGGGACCACGACTACACGGCGCTGCGCGAGCGGCATGCGCATGCCCGCATTCCCTGCGTCTGGCTGGAGTCGAACGAGCCCTCCTACATCCTCTACACCTCCGGCACCACGGGCAAGCCCAAGGGCGTACAGCGCGACACCGGCGGCTACGCCGTGGCGCTGGCCGCGTCGATGCGCCACATCTTCTGCGCGCAAGCGGGCGACGTGATGTTCACCACCTCCGACGTCGGCTGGGTGGTGGGCCACAGCTACATCGTCTACGGGCCGCTGATCGCAGGCATGACGACGCTGATGTACGAAGGCACGCCGGTGCGCCCCGATGGCGCGATCTGGTGGAAGCTGGTAGAGCAGTACCGCGTCACCCACATGTTCAGCGCGCCCACCGCGATACGGGTGCTGAAGAAGCAGGATCCGGAAACCCTGCGCCGCCATGATCTTTCCACGCTGCGCACCTTGTTCCTGGCCGGCGAGCCGCTGGACGAGCCCTCCGCGCGCTGGATACACGAGGCCATCGGCAAGCCGGTGGCCGACAACTACTGGCAGACCGAGACCGGCTGGCCCATGCTGGCGCTGCCGCGCGGAGTGGAGGACCTGCCCACCAAGTTCGGCTCGCCCGGCCTGCCGGTGTACGGCTATCGGCTGAAGATCGTGGACGAACAGACGGGCGAGCCGTGCCCGCCCGGGCGCAAGGGCGTGGTGGCGCTGGAGGCGCCGCTGCCGCCGGGCTGCATGACCACGGTCTGGGGCGATGACGAACGCTACGTCTCCACCTACTGGTCGGGCTTTCCCGGCAAGCTGCTGTATTCCAGCTTCGACTGGGGCATCCAGGACGAGGACGGCTACGTCACCATCCTGGGCCGCACCGACGACGTCATCAACGTCGCGGGACATCGGCTGGGCACGCGCGAAATCGAGGAAAGCGTCTCCAGCCATCCGGACATCGCCGAGGTCGCCGTGGTGGGCGTGCAGGACGCGCTGAAGGGCCAGGTGGCGATGGCCTTCGCCATCGCGCGCAGCGTCGAGCGTGCCGCGACACCCGAAGGTCGCATGCGGCTGGAAGGCGAGGTCATGCAGACGGTCGAGCGCCGGCTGGGCGCGGTGGCCCGCCCGGCGCGGGTGTTCTTCGTGAACGCGCTGCCCAAGACACGCTCGGGCAAGCTGCTGCGGCGGGCCATCCAGGCCATTGCCGAAGGGCGCGACCCCGGCGACCTCACCACCATCGAGGACGCCGGCGCGTTGCAGCAGTTGAAAGAGGCGATGTTTCCGCCGGCCTAGCGCTTGGCGGCCGCGGCCAGCGCCTGGCAGAAGGCCCGCGCCGCGGGCCCCGGCGGCGCGTCCACCCGATGCGCCAGATAGGCCTCCGACGCCAGCGAGCTGTCGCGGCCCAGCGCCGACACGGCCAACCGCACCAGCCGGCCCTCGGCCAGGTCCCGCTCCACCTGCCATGCCGGCAGGCGCCCCCAGCCCACGCCCGCAAGGATGAGCTGGTGCTTGGTGTCCTGCGTGTTGACGCGGCAGGTCTGCGGCGAAAGCACGCCGAAGTCCTGTCCCGGCGTCAACGAGGAAGGATCGGCCAGCACGATCTGCAGATGGCCGGCCAGGTCCGCCATCTGCAAGGGCGGGGCCATTGCCGCCAGCGGGTGGGATGCGCCGGCCACCGCCACCACCTCGACCGCCGCCAGGGCTTGCATGGCGATCTTCGGACTGCGAAAGTGCTCGCCCACCGTGATGCCCACGCCATAGCGCCGATCGAGCAGGCCCGACAGCGGCCCGCCCAGCGGCTCGACCGCCAGCCGCACCGCCACGGCCGGGTAGCGGGACCGCATGACGTTCAGGGCCTGCGCGACCCAGGCGATGGGGAACAGCGTATCGACCACCAGCGCAAGCTCGAGTTCGACACCTTCGCCCATGCCTCGGGCCCGCGCACGCATGGCGTCCACGCGCAGCAGAATATCCCGTACGTTGGACAATAGGGCCTGCCCCTCGTGAGTCAGGACAGGGCGATGTCCGCCGCGATCGAACAGCGCGACGCCCAGTTCTCCTTCCATCCTGGCGATGGCATGGCTGACGGCCGACTGCGCGCGCCGCAGCCGGCCGGCCCCCGCCCGGAAGCTTCCCGTTTCCGCCACGGCGGCGAACACACGCATCTGGTCCAGGGTCAGGGCGTCGATCATGATCGATTATTTGGATAGAAAACATCTAAATAATGTCACTTTTGTCGATCGACGGCCAACCCTATGCTGGCAGCCTGACGAACAGGAATGCACGATGCGGGCAAGCCATCAAGACATCGCGGTACGGGAAAAGAACAGCTGGGCGAGTGTCGCGGTCATCGTCGGCGGCGGCGTGGTGCTGGCGCTGCAGGTCGGCAAGGCCTCGATCGCCGCGCCGCTGCTGCGCGCCGACATGGGACTGGACCTGGCCGCCATCGGCTGGCTCACGGCCGTCATCGCCGTGCTCGGCATGCTGGGCGGCATGCCCGCCGGATCGCTGGTGGCGGCCCGTGGCGACCGCCGCGTCTTTCTTGCCGGCCTGGGCACCAGCGCGCTGGGCGCGGCACTGGGCGCGGCCGCGCCCGGCTATGCCTGGCTGCTGGCTTCCCGTCTGCTCGAAGGCCTGGGGTTCCTGCTGGTGGTCGTCGCCGGGCCGGCGCTGCTGCAACGCGTGGTCGCCGCCGCACAGCGCGATCTGGCCTTCGCGCTGTGGAGCTGCTTCATGCCCACCGGCATCGCGCTGGCGATGTTGCTCGGTCCCCTGTTCTCGTCCTGGCGGATCTTGTGGTGGAGCAGCGCGGCGCTATCGTTGGCCGCTGCGGCCTCCGTCCTGCTGCTTCCTCCTTCGGCGCGCGGCGCTTGGCGGGGATGGCGCGACACGGGCCGCGACGCGCTGGCGACGCTGCGTGGCCGGGACCCCTTGCTGCTGGCCGCGGGATTCGGACTGTACAGCCTGCAGTTCTTCGCGCTGTTCAATTTCCTGCCCATCCTGCTGACCGAACGGATGGGGATGCCGCTACAGACCGCCGGGCTCCTGGCCGCCGCGGCCACGGCGGCCAACATCGCCGGCAATCTCTGCGCCGGCATCCTGATGGAGCGCGGGGTGGCCGGATGGGCGCTGGTGGCCTGCGGCAGCGTCGTCATGGGCCTGGCGGGAAGCGGGGTCTTCCTGTCCGTGCTGCCCGACGCCGGCAGCTTCGCGCTGTGCATGCTTTTCTCGGCCGCCGGTGGACTGATCCCCGCCACGCTGCTGGCGACGGCTCCGCGCGCGGCGCCCAGTCCGGCCCGGGTGCCGCTGGTGGTCGGGCTGATGATGCAAGGCAACAACCTGGGCCAGGTCGTGGGTCCGGCCGCGGTCGGCGGCCTGATCCAGTCATACGGCTGGCCCGCCGCGGCGGGCATCGCCGGCGTGGCGGGCGTGCTGGCGCTGGCCGTGGCCCTGGGACTGCGACAGTCCGGAAGATGAATGGCAGGGACTTGAAATGCGCGTGATCGTCCAGAGATTGGGTTCAGGGGATGCCGCAATCGGGTCCCCGGTGAAACTTGCTGACTATCAGGAGATTCGAGCCATGAACGCTACTTTTTCGCTGGCGCCCTTGTTCCGCCAATCGGTCGGATTCGACCGCTTCAATGACCTTTTCGAGTCCGTCTTGCGCAACGACACGGGCAGCACCTATCCGCCCTACAACGTCGAGAAGCGCGGCGACGACGACTACCGCATCGTGATCGCGGCGGCCGGGCTACGCAACGAAGACCTGGACCTGCAGGTCGAGAGCGGCGTGCTGACCGTTACCGGCGGCCGCCGTGAAAAAAGCGAAGAGGCCGTCACCTACCTGCACCAGGGCATCGCGCAACGCGCGTTCAAGCTGTCGTTCCGCTTGGCCGACCATATCGAAGTGCGCGGAGCGCATCTCGAGAACGGCCTGTTGAACATCGACCTGGTCCGGGAAGTGCCCGAGGCGGCCAAGCCCCGGCGCATCGAGATCGGCAGCGCCGCCCCCGCGCCGCGCGAGCAACCCGCGCTGGCCAACGCCGCCTGACGGCACGGCGGAGCGGCAACGCTCCGCCCTTCTTCCTTACGCCGCTGCATCCCACACGTCGTGGCTGCGCGGCGTATCGATGCGATAGTCCGTATAGGGCCGCTGCAGCAGTTCGGCTCCCAGCCGCCTGGCCGCGCCGACCGGGTCGCGGGGGTCGCGCGCGACTTCGCCCCGGCGATTGCCCGAACCGTGCACATACCCGACGAAGGCCGAATGGCTGTACCGGGCGAATTCCTGCACCTGGTGCACGATGCCCAATCCCGCTCCGGGATAGCTTTCTTCCGAGGCCAGCGTCAGCGCCAGCCGCTTGCCCTGCATGCGCGTCATCACCTCGGCATGATGCGGGTAGGCGGCCGAGTAATAGGCGAACGACCGGTCGAAGAAAGCCTTGGTCTGCGCCGACATTCCGTACCAGTAGATGGGCGTGCAGAACACCACGCCGGCGGCGGGCAGGAACTCTTCCAGGAAGAGTTCGCCGTAGCGATCGGCCGGCAGCCCGGACGCAGGCGTACGGTCGCCCAGGAATCCGCTGATGTAGTCGTCCAGGAAACGCAGGCGTGGGGCAAGTCCCGCCTCCTGCGCGCCGGTCTCGACCGCGCGGGCCAGCAGTGCACTGTTGCCGTCCCGGCGGGGGCTGCCGATCAGGATGAGTATCGAAGAAGATGAGTCCATGTCATGCATTCCCGTAGAAAGAAGTTTCCCGGACTCGCCGGGGATGGAAAGAATGTAGGGGCATGCCGCGGTTATTGGCGAATGAGCTTCTTTCCAATAAGATGAATTGAATTCATCTCCAGGCCACTAATCCAGTGTTCGCCCGACTGCCTCTGAGCGCCCTGCGCACGTTCGAAGCCGCCGCGCGGCTGCGCAGCTTCAAGCTGGCCGCGCAGGAACTGCACGTCACGCCCACCGCGGTGTCCCACCAGATCCGGACGCTGGAGCACCACCTGGGGGTGGCCCTGTTTCAGCGCGAGGCGCGCGGCGTGACGCTGACCGCGCCGGGGGTACGGCTACTGGAAACCGTGCACGGCGCGCTCCTGGACATCGGCCAGGCCATGGACGCCCTGCGGCCGCGGCCCGGCACGGGCGTGGTCACCGTCACCACCACGCATTCCTTCGCCGCCCTATGGCTCGTGCCCCGGCTGGGCCGCTTCTACCAGGAACATCCCGGTTGCGAAGTGCGGCTGGACGCCACCGAGCGCGTGGTCGACCTGTTGCAGGACGCCAGCGTGGACGTGGCCATCCGCTACGGCGGGAACGAGCCGCCGGGCCTGCTGGCACCGGCGGCGCTGGCCGAGTCCTTCGGCGTCTATGGCACGCCGGCGGCCGTCCGCGCGGCCGCCAAGGCCAGGCCGACACTGATCTCGGTGCAATGGCGCGACTCCACCCTGTACGAGCAGGGCTGGCGGCAGTGGTGCGCGGCGGCGGGCCTGCGCTGGCTGGACGGACGGCCGTCCATGCGGCATTACGAGGAAGAGCACTACGCCTTGCAGGCCGCGATCGCGGGCCAGGGGCTGGTGCTGGCGAGCTCGGTCATGGTCTCGGATGCCGTCGGCGCCGGGCTGCTGAAGCCGTTCAAACCGCGAATACGCGTGCCGGGCGACCGCTATACCGTGTTGTGCGCTCCCGGCCGCGAACGCCACCCTCCCGCGCGCGCCTTCCTGGCCTGGATCGAAAGGGAGTTCGCCGGCGCGCGCGACGGCCAGCCGGTCGGCCGGCCGACTCGGTGAAGTGCCAAAATACCGGCATGCGCACCTTTCTTCTCTACGTCGCCACCGCCTTGGCGGAGATCGTCGGCTGCTACCTTCCCTACTTATGGCTGCGGGAAGGGCGCTCGGTTTGGCTGCTGGTTCCCGCGGCGGCCAGCCTGGCGTTGTTCGCCTGGCTGCTGACCCTGCACCCCACCGCCGCCGGCCGGGTCTATGCCGCCTACGGCGGCGTCTACATCGGCGCCGCCATCGTGTGGCTGTGGGCCGTGGACGGCATACGGCCCACCTCGTGGGACGTGGCGGGCGCGGCGGTGGCGCTGGCCGGCATGGGGATCATCATTTTCCAGCCGCGCTAGGAGGTCACAAACTGCTCATCAACGCCCGCCGCAGTTCGTCCTCGCTGCGTCCGCTGCGCGACGCGTAATCCGCCAGCTGGTCCTCGCCGATCTTCCCGACGTTGAAATACTGCGACTCGGGATGGCTGAAGTAGAAGCCGGATACGGCCGCGGCGGGGTACATGGCCAGGCTGTCGGTCAGTTCCATGCCGATGTCCTGGCAGGCCATGACCTCGAACATGTCGCGCTTGACCGTGTGCTCGGGGCAGGCCGGGTAGCCGGGCGCGGGACGGATGCCGCGATAGGCCTCCTTGATCAGCGCCTCGTTGTCCAGGGCCTCGTCCGGCGCGTAGCCCCACAGGTCCTTGCGCACGCGCTCGTGCATGGCTTCGGCGAAGGCCTCGGCCAGCCGGTCGGCGATGGCCTTGAGCATGATGCTGGAGTAGTCGTCGAGCTGTTTCTGGAACTCGGCTTCCCACTTCTCGATGCCCAGGCCGCCGGTGACGGCGAACATGCCGATGTAGTCGGCAATCCCGCTGGACTTGGGCGCGATGAAGTCGGCCAGGCATTTGTTGTCCACGCCTTCGCGCTTGGCGGTCTGCTGGCGCAGGTTGCGCCAGGTGAACAGCACCTTCTGGCGCGACTCGTCGGCGTAGAGCTCGATGTCGTCGTCGTTGACGCTGTTGGCGGGATAGAAGGCCACGACGCCGTTGGCGGTCAGCCAGCGGCCTTCGATCACGCGCTTGAGCAGGGCCTGCCCATCGGCGTAGACCTTGCGGGCCGAGTCGCCCACGACCGCGTCGTCCAGGATGGCGGGGAAGCCGCCGTGCAGGTCCCAGGTCTGGAAGAAAGGCTGCCAGTCGATATAGCGAGCGATCTCGGCCAAGTCGAAGTTCTTGAACGTGCGGCGGCCGATGAACTTGGGCCGCGGCGGCTGGTAGCCGTCCCACGCGATGGGCGGCTTGTTGGCGCGCGCCTCGGCCAGCGGGATCAGCGGCGTGGCCTTGCGGTTGGCGTATTGCTCGCGCACGCGCTCGTACTCGGTCTTGATCTCGGCGATATACTGCGCGGCCTGGTCCGACACCAGGTTCTGCGCCACGCCCACCGAGCGGCTGGCGTCGGTCACGTAGATGACCGGGCCTTCGTAGTGCGGCGCGATCTTCACGGCCGTGTGCACGCGGCTGGTGGTGGCGCCGCCGATCAAGAGCGGCAGGTTGCGTTCGCGGAAGTAGTCGTCGCGCTGCATCTCGGCGGCGACGTAGGCCATTTCCTCCAGGCTGGGCGTGATCAGGCCCGAGAGGCCGACGATGTCGGCCTTTTCTTCCTTGGCCTTGGCCAGGATTTCCGCGGCCGGCACCATGACACCCATGTTGACGACTTCGAAGTTGTTGCACTGGAGCACGACGCTGACGATGTTCTTGCCGATGTCGTGCACGTCGCCCTTGACCGTGGCGATGACGATCTTGCCCTTGGAGCGGACGTCGCCGCCGGCGGCCTCGATCTGGCGCTTTTCTTCCTCGATGAAGGGAATGAGGTGGGCCACGGCCTGCTTCATCACGCGCGCGGACTTCACCACCTGCGGCAGGAACATCTTGCCCGAGCCGAACAGGTCGCCCACGACGTTCATGCCGTCCATCAGCGGCCCCTCGATCACCTCGATGGGGCGGCCGCCGCGTGCGTCCACGGCCTGGCGGGCTTCCTCGGTGTCCTCGACGATGTAGGTGTTGATGCCGTGCACCAGCGAGTGCGTCAGCCGCTCGCCGTAGGGCAGGCTGCGCCAGGCCAGGTCTTCTTCCTTTTTGGCGCCCGAACCCTTGATCGTGTCGGCGAACTGCACCAGCCGCTCGGTGGACGTGCGTTCGTCGCCCGGGTCCTTGCGGCCGAGCGGTTCGGCGCGGTCCAGCACCACGTCTTCCACCAGGTCGCGCAGCACCGGGTCCAGGTCGGCGTACACGCCCAGCTGGCCGGCGTTCACGATGCCCATCGTCAGCCCTTCGCGGATGGCGTGGTACAGGAAGACCGTGTGGATGGCCTCCCGCATCGGCTCGTTGCCGCGGAACGAGAAGCTGACGTTGGAGATGCCGCCCGACACCTTGGCGTGCGGCAGGTTCTGCCGGATCCAGCGCGTGCCCTCGATGAAGTCCACGGCGTAGTGGTTGTGCTCCTCGATGCCGGTGGCGATGGCGAACACGTTCGGGTCGAAGATGATGTCCTCGGGCGGGAAGCCCACTTCTTCCACCAGCAGCTTGTAGGCGCGTCCGCAGATGTCGATGCGGCGCTGGAGCGTATCGGCCTGGCCCTGCTCGTCGAAGGCCATGACCACCACCGCCGCGCCGTAGCGCCGGCACAGCCGGGCCTGGTGAAGGAAGGGCTCGATGCCTTCCTTCATCGAGATCGAATTGACGACGGACTTGCCCTGCACGCACTTCAGGCCGGCCTCGATCACGCTCCACTTGGAGCTGTCGATCATGACCGGCACGCGCGAGATGTCGGGTTCGGAGGCGATCAGGTTCAGGAAGCGCGTCATGCTGGCCTGCGAATCCAGCATGGCCTCGTCCATGTTGACGTCGATGATCTGCGCGCCGTTCTCGACCTGCTGGCGCGCCACGGCCAGCGCCTCGTCGAATTTCTCCTCGCGGATCAGGCGGGCGAACATCTTGCTGCCGGTGACGTTCGTGCGCTCGCCCACGTTGACGAACAGGGTCTCTTCGTCGATGTTCAGCGCCTCCAGGCCCGACAGGCGCATCTTGGTGTCGATCACGGGCGGCTGGCGCAACGGCAGCCCCGCCACCTTCTCGGCGATGGCGCGGATGTGGTCCGGCGTGGTGCCGCAGCAGCCGCCCACCACGTTCACGAAGCCGGCCCGCGCGAACTCCTCCAGAAGGCGCGAGGTGTCTTCCGGCGTTTCGTCGAAGCCCGTGTCGCTGAGCGGGTTGGGCAGGCCTGCATTGGGATAGACGCAGACGAAGGTATCGCAGATCTTGGACAGCTCGGCGATGTAGGGCCGCATGAGCGCCGCGCCCAGCGCGCAGTTCAGGCCGATCGTGATGGGGCGGGCGTGGCGCACGGAGTTCCAGAAGGCCTCGACCGTCTGCCCCGACAGGATGCGGCCCGAAGCGTCGGTGACCGTGCCCGAGATCATGACCGGCAGTCGCACCCCGCGCGCCTCGAACACTTCCTCCACCGCGAAGATGGCCGCCTTGGCGTTCAGGGTATCGAAGATGGTCTCGATGAGGACAAGGTCGATGCCGCCGTCGAGCAGGCCGTTCAACTGTTCGGTATAGGCCGCGCGCAGCTCGTCGAAGGTGACGTTGCGCGCCGCCGGATCGTTCACGTCGGGCGAGATGGACGCGGTCTTGGGCTGGGGCCCCAGCGCGCCCGCCACGAAACGGGGCCGCTCCGGCGTGCCGAACTCGTCGCAGGCCTGGCGCGCCAGCCTGGCCGAGGCCAGGTTCAGCTCGTAGGCCAGTTCGGGCAGCTCGTAGTCGCCCTGGGCGATGGAGGTAGCGCCGAAGGTATTGGTCTCGATGATGTCCGCGCCCGCGGCCAGATAGCCGCGGTGGATTTCCAGGATGACCTCGGGCCGGGTCAGGCTGAGCAGCTCGTTGTTGCCCTTCACGTCCTTGCCGTGGCCGGCGAAGCGCTCGCCCCGGAACGCCGCCTCGTCCAGCTTGTAGCGCTGGATCATGGTGCCCATCGCGCCGTCCAGGATCAGGATGCGCTCGGTCAGGAGGCGCGCGAACTCGGCGCCGCGCGTGTAGGACGAAGGGGGATAGGGAAGGGCGGGGAAAGACATGGACGACACGGGGCCTCGCAGGATCCCTGGCACAGGCCCCTGGGAGGCACGGCCAGCCAGGGGGTGGACTGGCTAACCCGCTATTTTACCAAGGGCAACGAAGGTGCCCCATACTGGCGTCGAATTCAGCGGGCACCGGGAACCGGCGGCTCGAAAGCGCGGATGGCCGGAAGCGGGCCATCGTAGCGTTCGGCCTGGACCGCGGTGAGCTGTCCCGTGCAACCCTGGGCCAGCGAGGACGTGCCCGCGTCGCGCGTCAGCACGTTGGGATTGCCGTGTACGCACAGGGGCGGGCCGTCGTCCTGCCTGTCCGCGGGGTCATACCAGGCCCCGGTAGGCAATTGCACCACGCCAGGCCGAATGTCGGTGCTCAAGGCAGCGCTTGCCAGGCAGGCCCCGCGGCCGTTGGACAGGCGCACGATGTCGCCCTCGCGGATGCCGCGCGCCGCTGCGTCGTCCGGATGCATGGTGCATACCTCCCGGCCATCTCGCTTGGCCCCCGCGCTGCGGCGGCCGAAGTCCAGCTGGCTGTGCAGCTTGGTCGCCGGCTGGTTGGCGACGAGATACAGCGGATGAGCGTCGGTAGGCGCGTCCTGCGGCGCCAGCCAGGCGGGGTGCCCGGGGCAATCGGCATAGCCGAAGCCTGCCACCACGGGTGAACTCACTTGCACCTTGCCGCTGGGAGTGGGCAGCGGCGCGCCGGCGGGATCATTGCGGAACGCGCGCAGGATGCCGCCATCGTCTTCGCGCTGTGGCAGTACCAGGCTTCCCTGCCGCCAGAATGTCTCGAAGTCCGGTGCCTCGCCGCCGAGTTCGCGTAGGGCGGCACGGGTCCGCTCGTACAGATGTTCCAGCCACTGGCGGCTGGTGCGTCCCTCGGTGAACGCCTCGTGCGTGCCCAGCCGCCCGGCCAGCGCGGCGAAGATGTCGTAGTCGTCGCGCGCCTGCCCGTTGGGGGGCGCAATGCGATGCATGGCGACGACCAGCGGATCGGTAGGCGTGGCGCCGATGTCTTCGCGCTCCAGGGTCATGGTGCTGGGCAGAACGATGTCGGCATGGCGAGCCGTGGCGGTCCAGGCGATCTCATGCACGACGAAGGTATCGAGCTGGCGGAAAGCCATCGCCAGCCGGGCCAGGTCCTGGTGATGGTGGAAGGGGTTGCCGCCCGCCCAGTACGCCAGGCGGATGCGGGGGTAAGTGCGGGTCTGGCCGTTGTAGGCATAGGACTGCCCCGGATGCAGCAGCATGTCCGCGACGCGCGCCACGGGGATGAAATCCTTCACGCCATTGGTGCCCTGGGGCAGCGCGGCCACCGGCACGGCGTTGCTGCGCTTGCCGTAGTGCGCCAGCGTCCCCAGTGCATAGGCATAGCCTCCGCCAGGCAGGCCGAGCTGGCCGAGCACCGCGGCCAGCACCGCGCCGGCCCATACCGGCTGTTCCCCATGCTCGGCGCGCTGGAGCGAATGCGACACCGTCACCAATACCCGCTTGCCGGGCAGGCTGCGTGCCAGCTCGGCGATTTCGGCGGCCGCGAGGTCGCATTTCGGCGCGGCCCAGGCTGCGGACTTGGGCTGCCCGTCGCTCCGCCCCATCAGGTAGTCCTCGAAGCGGTCCCAGCCGTCGCAATACCGGTCGAGGAAGGCGCGGTCGTGCATGCCCTCGGCCACCAGCGTATGCATCAGGCCGAGCATGAGCGCCGTATCGGCGCCCGGCCGGATCGCCAGCCAGCGGGCATCCGCCTCTGCCGGCATATCGCTGCGCAGGGGACTGATGCAGAAGAACCGGCAACCGCGGCGCGCCGCATCGTGCATGGCGCCGCGCTCGACGTGGCGGCTGATGCCGCCGCTGGCCACGCGCGAGTTCTTCAGCGCCATGCCGCCGAAAGCCAGCACCACGTCGGTATGGGCGACGATCTGTTCCCAGGTGACGTTGCGCCGGGCGACTTCGTCCATGCTGCCCAGGATGTGGGGCAGGATGACGCCCGAGGCGCCCGCGCTGTAGCTGTTGACCGAGCGGACGTAGCCGCCCAGCGAGGTATTCAGGAAACGGTGGACCTGGCTCTGGGCATGGTGGAAACGCCCGGCGCTGGACCAGCCGTACGAGCCGCCGAATATTGCCTCGGGACCATGGCTTTGCTTGACGCGGGAAAGCTCCGCGGCCAGGCGGTCGAGCACGTCGTCCCAGGACATGGCCACGAATTCGTCGCGGCCGCGCCTGGCGTCGGGCCCCGGTCCGTTTTCCAGCCAGCCCCGGCGCACCATGGGCTGCGTGACGCGCGCGGGATGGTCCAATGCCCCGGGGAAATTCTCGATGATGGGATTCGGATCGGGATCGTCCGGATGCGGCTGCACGATCAGCCCGCTCCGGTCGAGCCGCGCCTGGAAGACGCCCCAGTGCGCGCTGTGCGGCAGCATGCCCGGTGACGGAAATGCGGTGTCGATGTCGGCCATGGCGCGCCTCAGTCCTGCGGGCCGGTGGCCACGGGGGCGCCGGGCTGCGCCGACCATTCGCTCCATGAACCGGGATACAGCGCCGCGCCGGGGAGGCCCGCCACCGCCTGGGCCAGCAGGTTGTGGCAGGCGGTGACGCCGGAGCCGCATTGGTTGACCCACTGCCGCACCGGCACGCCGCCCGCCAGCGCTTCGAAGTCGCGGCGGAGTTCCTCCGCGGAACGGAACAGGCCGGCGTCGGTGAGGTTGTCGCGGAAGAAGCGATTGCGCGCGCCGGGGATGTGGCCGCCTATCGGATCCAGGGTTTCGTTCTCGCCCCGGAAGCGGTCGGCGGCACGGGCATCCATGATCAGGTATTCACCGCTCCCCAGGCTGGCCCGCAAGGTATCGAGGGAGACGGTGCGCGTCAGCGCATCGCGCAGCGAGAACGTGCCGCTGGCCGCGGGCGCCGGTTCGTCGGTCTCGACGGGAAGGCCGGCGGCGCGCCAGGCGGCCATGCCGCCGTCGAGCACGGCCGCCGCGCGATGGCCCGCCCAGCGCAGCAGCCACCACAAGCGGGCCGCGAACATGCCGCCGGCGTTGTCATACGCCACGACCTGGGTGTCGTCGTGGGCGCCGAGCGCGCGCATGGCCCGGGCGAAAGAGTCCCGCTCGGGCAGCGGATGGCGGCCATTGGTGCCGGTCTTGGCGCCGCTCAGCACCTCTTCCAGGTCGGCATGGCGGGCGCCGGGAATGTGGCCGCCCTCGTAGAGGCGCCGGCCGGCCCGGCGGTCGGCAAGGTCGAAACTGCAATCGACCACCAGCACCTTGGAGCGATCCGCGGACAGTGCCTGCGCCAGTTCGTCGACATCTACCAGGGTTTCGTACTGCATGCTTGCTTCCTTTGTCGGACGGGGATCACAACCCCATCATCTTCATCAGCTCGGGCGTGACCGCTTCGCGGTATTGCTCGATGTCACGGAGCACGTACTCGCGGAACTTGTCCATGGGCACGTCCTTTTCGACTGCCGCATCCTTACGGATGGCCTCCCGCACGGCGGGATCCTTCAAGGCCATGCCGAGATGATGCGACAACTTTTCCACCACGGCCTTGGGCGTGCCGGCAGGCGCCGCCAGTCCGTACCATTGCGTCATCGTCATGTTCACGCCCAGCTCCTTGAAGGTGGGCACGTCGGGCAGCGCCGGGCTGCGTTCTTCGCCGGTCAGGGCCAGCACGCGCAGTTGCCCCTGCCTCACCTGGCCGATCAGGGGCGAAGCCGTCGCGAAGAACAGGTCCACCTGCCCGCCGATGAGATCGGCGATGGCGGGCCCCGAGCCCTTGTACGGCACGTGCAGCAGATTGAGCCCGGCCAGCGACTTGATGCGTTCCATGCCGATGTGGGCCGCGCCGCCGGTACCGGTGGACGCGAAGGTCAGCTCCTTCTGCCTGGCGGTCTTCAGCACCTCGGCCGCGCTCTTGTATGACGAGTTGTGGGACACGAACATGCCGTGCGGCGCTTCCAGGATGAGGCCGATCATGGCGAAGTCGTCCGGGACCTTGTAACGCAGTTGTTGCGGCTTGAAGGCCGGCGACGCCGCGAAGTTGCCGCTCATGGCGAGGATCAGGGTGTATCCGTCGGGATTGGCGCGCGCCACCTGCTCGGCGGCAATGTTGCCGCCGGCGCCGGGACGGTTTTCCACCACCACGGTCTGGCCCAGCGTCTTGCTCAGGGCCGAAGCGATCAACCGGCCATACAGGTCGCCCCCGCCGCCAGGGGGAAATCCGACCAGCAGCGTGATCGGCCGTTCGGGATAGGCGGCCTGCGCCGCCTGCGGCATGGCAAACGCGGCGCAGGCGCATGCGAAGGCGCCCGCCGCCAAGGCGGCGCGGCGCGAAACAGTCTTGGTGAACGCCATCGATGATCTCCTTTGGTTCTTTTGTATGTAATAGCGCGGGCGGCTCTTCCTCCTCCGGCCGGTCCGCGCCGTCTCTCGCGCCCGTCCCTATCCGGCCGCCATCAGGACAGCCGGCCGATCGCCTGGTCGGACTGCTCCACCACGCGATCCACGGAGGCGGCGCATTGGCCCAGGTAGCCGGCGGGGTTGGTCAATCTGGCGATCTCCTCGTCGCCGAGCAGCCCCGACAGGCCCACGTGCTGGCGCAGCGCCTGCGCGAAGTCGAGCTTGTGCGTGATGCCGTGCATGGACGCTTCATAGATCCATTCGTGCGCCGTCGCCTTGCCTACCCGTTCGCTCAGCGCCAGCATCACGCGTTCGGACAGCAGATAGCCGCGCATCATGTCGAGGTTGCGCGCCATGCCATCGGCGTCCACGCGCAGCCCGGCCAGAAGGTTCTTGCCTTGCAACAGCATCGCGCCCGCGATCAGGAAACACTCGGGAAGCGCCTTCCACTCGACCTTCCAGGCGATACCGTCGCGTTCGCCCTCGCTGACCATCCCCTCGATCATGAGCGCGGCGTTGTAGCGCAGCGGCCGCGCCAGTCCCGCCAGGTTCTCGGCCGAAGTGGGGTTGCGCTTGTGGGGCATGGTCGAGGACCCGAGCTTGCCGTCGGAGAATGCCTCTTCCACTTCGGCAAATTCGTTGCGCTGCATGTTGAACAACTCGTTGCCGACTTTCGACAGCGTGGCGCCGATCATGGCGAGCAGGCAGGCGTATTCGGCGAAGCGATCGCGTGCCGGGGCCCAGCTGATCGCGGGCGCGCCCAGCCCGAGCCGGTCCAGCACACGGCGCTCCAGTTCGGGCGCCTGCTCCCCGAGCGACGCCTGACTGCCCACCGCGCCGGCCAGCATGCCGACCATCACGCGCGGCTCGCACGCCTTGAGGCGCTCGAAATGGCGCGTCATCTCGTCCAGCCAGATCGCGCATTTGTGGCCGAAGGTGATGGGCAGCGCCTGCACTCCATGGGTGCGCGCGACCATGATGGTGTCCCTGTGCTCGACAGCCAGGCGTTTCAACTCGCCGATCACGGCCAGCACGTCGCGCAGGATCACGGCGTGAGCCTGCTTGACCTGCAGCGCCATGCCGGTGTCCAGCACGTCCTGCGTGGTGGCGCCATAGTGCAGCCATTCCCCGTGCTCCTTGCAGCGCGCCTGGACCTGCTTGAGCGCCGGGACCAGCGAATGCTTGATGCGGCGGATCTCCGCGGACATGGCCGGCAGGTCCAGGCCCGACACATGGGCATGGCGGGCAATCTCCTCGGCGGCCGCGGCGGGAATAATGCCCAGTTCGGCCTGCGACCGGGCCAGGGCAACCTCGAAATCCAGCCATTTCTGCACGCGATTCTCTTCCGAGAAGATCTCGCGCATTTCATCGGTGCTCCACAGGTGCTGGAGCGATTGAATATCGAATACGGATGACGGCATTGCTGTTGTCCTGGCGTCAGTTGGAAGAGGTGGAGCGCGGCAGGAGGCGCCCTGGATTGAAGAGGGAAGCCGGATCCAGCGCATGCTTGATACGCTGCATCAGCGACACGGCCAAGGCCGGTTTGTATTGCAGGAAGGCGGCCTGCTTGAGCCGCCCTATGCCGTGCTCGGCGGAGATCGAACCCTGCAGCTTTGCGACGATGGCATGCACACGGGCGTGCACTTCTTCCTCGACGGCGCGGAAAGCCTCGTCGCTCATGCCGGCCGGCCGGCTCTGGTTGTAGTGCAGGTTGCCGTCCCCCACGTGCCCGAAGCACACGAGGCGTATGCCCGGCACCGCCGCGGCGAGCGCCGCGTCGGCCCGGGCGATGAAGTCGGGAATGCGGGAGACGGATACCGAGATGTCGTGCTTGATCGAGTACCCCTGCAGGCGCTGCGCTTCCGGCACGTGGTCCCGCAGCGCCCACAGCTCCTCTGCCTGCCGGCCGGATGCCGCCAGGACGGCGTCGGTCACGAGACCGCCTTCCATCGCCGCCTCCAGGGCCGCCTCGACCGCGGAAGTCGGATCCATGGCGCTGGACGTCTCCGAGATTTCCATCAGGACCGCCCATGGATACCCGCCCGCCAACGGATCCCGCATCCCATCCAGCGGGTGGGCCAGCACCTGGTCCAACGCCTCGCGGTTGATCAATTCAAACGCGGTCACGCGTTCCCCGACCGCGCCGGTCAGGCTCGCCAGCAGGCCGACGGCCGCCTGGGGATCCGGCACGCTGGCCCATGCGGTGACCACCTTGCGCGGCGGGGAAAAGAGCTTGAACGTGGCCGCCGTGACGATACCCAGCGTGCCCTCTGCGCCGATGAACAACTGCTTGAGGTCGTAGCCGGTATTGTCCTTGCGCAGGGGCGTCAGCAGGTCCAGCACGGAACCGTCCGCCAGCACGACTTCCAGGCCAAGGGTGAGATCGCGCGTATTGCCGTAGCGCACGACCTGCTCCCCACCCGCGTTGGTCGACACCACGCCGCCGATAGTGGCCGTTCCCTGCGAGGCCAGCGCCAGCGGGAACAGCCTTCCCTGGGCGGCGGCGGCTTCCTGGGCGGCCTGTACCGTGCAACCGGCCTCCAGCGTCATGCTGTTGTCCAGCGGGTCGACCCGGCGCACCCGGTTCATGCGGTCGAGGCTGAGCACGACCTCGGTTCCCGAGTCGTCGGGCGTCGATCCCCCCACCAAGCCGGTGTTTCCGCCCTGGGGCACCACTGCCGCGCCGTGCGCGGCGCAGGCGGCCACTACCCGTGCGACTTCCCGGGTATCGGCCGGCCGCACGACGGCGCGCGCGGCGCCAGGGTACCGGCCCCGCCAGTCGCCGCAATAGCGGGCGACGTCCCCGGCGGCGGTCAGCACATAGGGCTCGCCTACAATGGCCGCGAGCGCGGCGGCCAAGGAATCGGAATGCAGGGACATGAAAGCTGCCAAAGGATCAAGGTCCGAAACCACGAAGACGGGACGTCCGGATGGACGGAGAGGAATGAGTCGAGCCGTCTTTCGTTTTATTGAATAAAATAAATTTTATTGAACAAAACTCTAAGAGGCTTCGAAGCACGTGTCAAGCCAGTCTTCCCCTACTCCCCCCGCCGGCGTCCTGGAACGCGGCATCACTATCCTGGAAAGCTTCGACGCCGACCGGCTGCGGCTGTCGCTGCGCGAGCTGGCCGAACACACGGGACTGGACAAGGCCACGCTGCTCCGGCTGGCGGGCGTCCTGACCAAATCCCGCCTGCTGCACCGGTTCGACAACGGCGACTACGCGCTCGGCCCGGCCCTGCTGCACATGGGCATGCTCTATCGCAGCACCTTCGACCTGGGGGCGCGCATCCAGCCCGTGCTGCGCAACGTCATGCAGGAAACCGGCGAGACAGTCGCCCTCTACGTGCGCGTCGGCGACGACCGTATCTGCCTGTACCGCGAAAATTCATCGCGGGAGGTGCGCCACCATGTCGAAGTCGGCACCCGGCTGCCCCTGGACCAGGGGGGGTCGTCCTCGCATGTCCTGCGCGCCTATACCGGCGGGACGACACCGCTGGCGGACGAAATCCGCGCCCAGGGCTATGCCATGACCCGGGCCGAACGCGTTCCCGAGATGACCTCGGTGGCGCTGCCCGTTTTCGACGCGGACAGCAGCTTTATCGGCGCCGTCGTCGTACTGGGCCTGGCCTCCCGCTTCAACCCCAAGGCGCAGGCTGCGGCGGTGGAGGCGGTCAGGCGCGAGCTGGCCCTGCAGGAATTCGCCTGTCGCCCTCCGGAAGGGTGGCAGCCTCCCGGCGACTGACGCCGCGCTGGAGCCGGCATCGCGCCGCAGGCGCTAGGCGGCCACTCCTGCGCGCAATTCCGCGGTGCCGAACAAACACGGTGGCGGCAGCGCCGGCTCGCCATCGCACGCGGGATCGACAAACGCTTCGCACCAGGCGGCGATCGAGCTGGCCGCCTCGTCGCTCATCGCGGGCGCGAACGCCCGCATGCGGGCCAACATCTGGTTCCAGTCGAACGGATCCTCGGGATCGCCGCGGCGCAGGTCGCGCCGGGCGTATAACCGATTACCGTCGGCCATGACCAGCGTCACCGTACTGGGACGTCGATGGGGGAATTCGCGCTGGAAGGCTTCGTCCGTCCTGATGCGGATGCGGTCGGCCAGGTCGCGCAACGCCGGATCGTCCAACCGGGGAGCCTCCATGTCCTCGATGGTCAGCCGGCCCCTGAGCAGCAATACCGCGAGCACATAGCGCAGGCTGAAGCAGGTCTCGGCCGGCCGGGCGGGCCAATCGACCCCGGCAATCTTCAGTGCGTGGGGAAAGATTGCGACCTCGATTTCGCGGATCGCGCCGATGTCGGGACGATGCGCCGCCAGCAGTTCCTGCGCCGCATCCAAGGGCGTGAACAATTGCGCGCAGCATGGCCACGCCTTGATGGTAGCGGTGTGCAGGCGCAACGGGCCGTCGAGCCCCGCATCCAGCGCATCCAGCGGCCCGTCGCCGGCCAAATTGGCGTACAGCGCCCGTTTGCCCGTGACGAAAGACCGGGCCCCCGGCAAGCCCGCACGCGCCGCCAGGGCGGCCGTCATGCCGTTGCGCACGGCAAATGCCGGATGCAGGGATTTGGACTCCTGGGCATCGTCTTCCATCAGTTGCCAGAGTCCCTGGGCCTGTGTCGCTCCCAGGCCCAGGGCGTGGTGCAGCACGGCCTCCGGCAAGCCCAGCGCCATGGACGAGGCCGCGGCGGCGCCGAGCGTGCCGGCCGTGGCCGTGGCGTGAAAGTTCGCGGCGTGGCGCGTGCCCAAGGCTTCCCCGACACGCAGGGCCACCTCGTAACCGGCAAGGATGGCGTCGGCCATGCGGCGGCGCGTGAGCTGGCCGCCCGAAGCAAACGCCATCACCGGCGACACGGCTACCACCCCAGGATGCAGCATGGCAGCCCGGTGGGCATCATCGATCTCGCGGATATGGGCGATGGCGGCATTGGCAAAGGCGGCTGCCGGAAGCGGCAGCATGGCGCCTCCGAAGACGGGGGTTTCGCCCGTACCGGGGTAGCAATCCGCCGCCAGTGTCCTGAAGCATCCGGCCAGCGGCATCGGCGCCGCCGACCAGCCCGCGGTGAACCAGTCGAGCAATGCCTGGGCCAGCCGCTCGCGGGTGGGCACGTCCAGCGGGGCTTCGCGTAGGCTGGACACGCGGCGGGCCAGCCGGGACTCGGGCAAGGCGGGCATGTTTCGTCATTTTATTGAATGAAATAGATTTCATTCTAGACGAGAAACGGCCCGGCATCCATTCCAGGATGCGCCCCGCCTTAGTGCAGCCGGCCGCCCAGCCGCTTGAACGCGAACGGTTTCATGCCGTCCAGGTTCAGGATGGGCTCGGAACTGGCCCGCACCCGCCGGCGCGCCGGCAGTTCGGGCAAGCGCTGCTCGACGTCGGCCGGGGCTTCGCCGCGCCAGGCGCCCACCGCCGCCTCGACCACCTCGGCGATTTCCTGGCCGCGGTTGTATTGGGCACGCAGCCACTTGCAGTCGCCGCCGTGGGTGAAGATTTCCTCGCGCAGGGCTTCCAGCAGGTCCGCCGTGCCCAGGCGGCGCGCCACCGGCATCAGCCGGTCGAAGGTCATGCGCAGGTGCTCGCTCAGGCGGATGCGGCCGTGGACGGGATCGACGTAGTTGCCGTGCAGCCCGAAGCGGGTGGCCTGGAAGCGGTTGGTCCGGTAGGCCATCCAGGCCTCGGCGCCGGGCGCGGGTTCGTCGGCCAGGACGATGCCCAGCGCCTGCGCGAAGGCCGCCAGTTGGCAGGCCTTCTCGACGGTAAGCGGGGTGTCGCAGACGCGGATCTCGACGGTGCCGAACTCGGGCTTGGGCCGCACGTCCCAGTACAGGTCCTTGATGCTCTCGATCAGGCCCGAGGTCTGCAACTGGGCGAAATAGGCCTCGAAGCCGTGCCAGTCCACCACCTCGGGGGGCAGGTGCCCGCACATGGGGAACGCGTTCAGCGCGTTCAGGCGGCTGCACGCGAACTGCGTGTCGACGCCCTCGAAGTAGGGCGACGAGGCCGACATCGCGATGAAGTGCGGCACGTAGGGCGACAGCTTCTGGGTCATGGCGATCGCGGCATCGCCGCTGGGCACGCCCAGGTGGATGTGCTGGCCGAACACGGTGAACTGGCGGGCCAGGTAGCCGTACATCTCGGACAGGTACTGGAAGCGGGGCGAATCGTAGATGGTCCGGTCATGCCAGCGCATGAACGGATGCGTGCCGCCGCCGGCCACGCGCACGCCGACGGCGTCCGCGGCCTCGACCAGCAGGTCGCGCATCTCGCGCATTTCTTCCAGCAGGCGGGCGGGATCGGTGTGCACCGACGAGTTCAGTTCGATCATGGACCGGGTGATCTCGGGTTTGACCCGGTCCGCATAGGGGTGGTTGGCGATCTGGGCAAGCAGCTCTTCGGCCGCTCCCCGCAGGTCGAAGGTCTGCGGATCGACGATCTGCAGTTCTAGCTCGATGCCCAGGGTGTTGGGCGCGGATGCCGTGAATGCGATGGACTGCATCGGGGTCTCCTTTGGAAAGGTGGCCGGGGTGAGTCATCTACCCGGGGGGCGACGCCGGACGCGCGGAGCGTCGGGGCAGCATCACGTGAAAGAATCGTTGGGCGAGTTTAGCCGCTGGTTGATGACAGATTCCGTAAAATTGACCGATCTTAAGTGTTTCCCCTAGGCTGACACCCGAAAAACCGGGGCCCAGGAGTAAGCATCCACTGACAAATCAGCAAAAACGCGGGAGTGCGGGAGAAACCCGCCGGAGACGCCCAGCCGGCCAAGGGATGGGCGCAAGAGCGAGGCAGGCGGATTGGAAGGTATTCGTGCGTATGCCGCGCCTGCCGGCGCGATGACAGGGGCCATTATAGCCCCATGGAGGAAGAGTATGTGCTTACCGTCCGGCCGGCGCGGAGCGCCGGCCCGGCGGAATCAGTGCAGGGTTACGGGATGGTGCATGTAGACGTCGAACTGGCTCAGGAATTCGTCCACGTCTTCCATCGAAGGTTCGGTGGCGATCAATTCCCGCACCTGGGAGCGGAATTGCTCGGCCGATTCGCCCGCGATGTAGATCTCGCGGCGCGCCTGCTTGTCGACGATTTCGAATCCCCCCGCGGAGGCGCCATCGAGCTGGGCGAACTCCACTACGACATAGTTGGGACTGTTATAGATCATTTCCATGGTCTGGCTCCTGGAGACAGGGGTCTGACCGACCACCTGTTCATTAAGTTGGTGCCTGCGTTTGGAAATCAAGAGGGCCAACCGGATTGATACCGCCTATCGGCCACACCATGCTCGATACCGGCTTAGGGCCCTAACCCTCGTACAGCTTCACCGCTCCTGCAAAACCTGGTCCATTCAATTGCCTGCGCAGCTCGGCGACATGCTGGGCCGCGCCGACCTCTATCCACAGCCGGGCCGGCCGGGATTGCCGGAGCAGCCTCGCCACGGTCACCCGCAGCGGCAACTGCCCTACGCAACAAACGCACCCGGGCGCCAGCTGTACCAGTTCGACCCCCGGTGGGGCGGACAAAGTTCCCGGCCCGCCCTCCACAATCACCGCCTGTAACCCTTCGCTTACATGAGCCCGCGCCTCTTCCAGTGCCAGACTGCGCGCCTCACGTAAGTAAGCACCAACTAATATCACGACTGGGACCGGCTTCATTTCCGCCAGAATGCCCGGGTGAAGAGGACCAGTACAGCAAACAATTCCAAGCGGCCGATCAGCATGGCGAAGGTGCAGATCCAGGTCTGGGCGTCGCTCAGCACGGCGAACGTGCCTGCCGGACCGACATCCGCCAGGCCCGGGCCGGTGTTGCTGAGGCTGGCCAGGACGGCCGTGAAGGCGGTGACCGGATCCAGCCCCGTGTACAGCATGGCCATGGTCAGCGCCATCAGCGAGGCCCAGTACAACAGCATGAAGGCCATCACCGAGAACACGACCCGGTTGGGCACCGGCAGGCCACCGATGTGCACCGGGTTGATGGCGCGCGGGTGCAGGATGTGGATGAGTTCCCGGCGCGCCTGCTTGACCAGGATCACCACGCGGATCATCTTAATGCCGCCGCCGGTGGAACCTGCGCAAGTGGCGAAGCAGGACAGCACCAGCATCCAGACCGGGGCGAAGATGGGCCAGGTCGAATAGTCGGCGCTGACGAAGCCGGTGGTGGTCGCCACCGACACCGTGTTGAACAGCGCGAAGCGCAGGGCCGTCCAGACCGAGTCATAGTTGCCGCGCTCGAGCAGCAGCGCGGTGATGGCCGCCACCGAGATCGCCAGGACGGCCAGGTAGGCCTTGGCCTCGGTGCTGCGCCAGTAGGGCCCCAGGCTGCGGCGCCGGAAGGCCTGGAAGTGCAGGGTGAAACTGATGCCGGCGATGGTCATGAACACCACGGCCACCAGTTCGATGGCCGGCGAGTCGAAGGCGGCGAAGCTCGCGTCGCGGGTCGAGAATCCGCCCAGGCCGATAGTCGAGGCCATGTGGCAATAGGCCTCGTACCAGTTCATGCCCGCCATCCGGTAGGCCAGCAGGCACAGGACCGAGATCAGCATGTAGATGGCATACAGGCCCTTGGCCGTGCCGGTGATGCGCGGCGTGAGCTTCTCGTCCTTCATCGGGCCCGGCGTCTCGGCCCGGAACAATTGGCTGCCGCCCGCGCCCAGCATGGGCAGGATGGCCACCGCCAGCACCAGGATGCCCATGCCGCCTATCCAGACCAGGGTGCAGCGCCAGACGTTGATCGACGGCGGCAGGTTGTCCAGCCCGGAAAGCACCGTGGCACCGGTGGTCGTGATGCCGGACATGGCCTCGAAATAGGCGTCGGTCATCGACAGCGGCGCGCCGATCTGGTGGTAGTAGAACAGCAGCGGCAGGGTGGCGATCAGCGCCAGCACGCTCCAGACCAGGGACACCAGCAGGAAGCCGTCGCGCGGGGTCAGCTCGCGCCGCTGGCTGCGCGTCGCCAGGCTCAGCAGCAGTCCGGCGATCAGGCCGACGACCATGGCGCGGATGAACGCGTCCCGCGCCCCATCGGAAAAAATGAAGGACGTCGCCAGCGGTATCGCCATCGTCATCGAGAACAGGGCGATGACGAGTCCGAGGACGTGCAGGACCGGAATCAATTTGCGCATGCGGCGGGTCCGGAAGGATCAGAAGAAAGTCGCCGAGACCTGGAACAGCTTTTCCACTTGCGCGATCAGCCGCTGGTGCGCCACGAAGACGATGACATGGTCGTCCGATTCGATGACGGTGTCGTGGTGCGCCATCAGCACTTCATCCTGGCGCACCACGGCGCCGATGGTGGCGCCCTGCGGCAGGTCGATGTCCTCGATCCGGCGGCCCACGACCTTCGAGGATTTGGCGTCGCCGTGGGCGATGGCCTCCAGGGCCTCGGTCACGCCGTGCCGCAGGCGATGGACGGACACCACGTCGCCGCGCCGCACGTAGCGCAGCAATTCGCCGATGGTGGCCTCGGACGGCGAGATGGCGATGTCGATGCGCCCCCCCTCCATCAGCTCGCCATAGCTCTTGCGCCCGATCAGCGCGATCACCCGCCGGGCGCCCATGCGCTTGGCCAGCAGCGACGACATGATGTTGTCCTCGTCGTCGCTGGTCAGCGCCAGGAACAGGTCCATCTCGGCGACGTTCTCGTCCTCCAGCAGGTTCTCGTCGGTGGCATCGCCGTTCAGGATCAGGGACCGGCTGGGAAGCTGGGTGGCCAGGAATTCGCAGCGCTTGCGGTTGCGCTCGATGACCTTGACGTCGCAGTGATCGCTGATGCCGCGGGCCAGCCGCAGGCCGATGTTGCCGCCGCCGGCGATCATGACCCGCTTGACGCGCTTGTCGCTCTCGCGCAGCTCGCGGATGATCTGGCGCACGTGCCGGGTGTTGGCCAGGAACAGCACCTCGTCGCCCGGCTCGATGCGCGTGTCGCCCTCGGGCGGCACCAGCCGGTTGTTGCGGAAGATCGCGATGATGCGGACATCGGCGCCCGGCAGGCGCTCGCGCAGGGTCTGGATGGGCTGGTCCGCCAGCGGGCTGCCGGCGGCGGCGCGCACCGTCACGGCGCAGACGCGGCCGCCGGCGAAGTCCACCACCTGCAGCGCCTCGGGAATGTCGACCAGCTTCTCGATGTAGCTGGTCACGCTGCGCTCGGGACAGATCAGGTGATCGACGTCGAAACCGTCCTCGGCCATCAACTCCTCGTGGTCGAGGAACTCGGACGAGCGCACGCGCGCGATGCAGCGCGGCACGTTGAACACCTTCTTGGCGATCTTGCAGGCGACCAGGTTGCTTTCGTCGGCCGTCACGCAGGAAATGAAGAGATCGGCGTCGGCCGCCCCGGCCTCTTGCAGGGTGGACACGTGGGTGCCGTTGCCCATCAACCCCCGCAGGTCCAGGCGATCCTGCAGCACGGACAGACGGGCGCCGTCGGTGTCGATGACGGTAATGTCGTTGTGCTCGGATACCAGGTTCTCGGCCACGCTGGTCCCCACCTGGCCAGCGCCGAGTATCAGGATTTTCATACGCCTCGTTTACGCGAGAGTTCGATTCCCAGTTGCTTGAGCTTGCGGTACAGGTGGGTGCGCTCCAGTCCGGTCTTGTCGGCCACGCGGGTCATGCTGCCGCCCTCGCGCGCCAGGTGGTGCTCGAAATAGACCCGCTCGAACGCGTCGCGCGCCTCGCGCAGCGGCAGGTCGAGCGACAGGCTCAGCAGGGGCGAGCGCGGCTGGTTGTCGTGCATGGCCACCGCGCCCGCCGAGCGGTCGACGGCCGGCGCGAGCCCGGGGGCGGGCGCACGCATGCCGTCGCCGGTCGTGGGCGGCGCGGGCGCGTAACCCGGCATGGCGGGCCGCGCGGGGGCTTGCGGCGCGGCCGGCTTGGCGCCGGCCCGGCCCCGTTCCAGCGCGCCGGCGATGGTCTTGAGCAGGCGCGTCATCGTGATCGGCTTCTCGAGAAAATCGATCGCGCCGATGCGGGTCGCCTCGACCGCCGTATCGATGGTCGCGTGGCCGCTCATCATGATGACGGGCATGTCGAGCAGGTCCTGGGCCGCCCATTCCTTGAGCAGCGTCACGCCATCGGTGTCGGGCATCCAGATATCGAGCAGGACCACGTCGGGACGATTGGCGGCGCGCAGCGCGCGCGCGGCCGCGGCATTCTCGGCCAGATCGACCGTATGCCCTTCGTCGTAAAGAATTTCCGACAGGAGTTCGCGGATGCCGACCTCGTCGTCAACCACCAAAATTCTGGCCATATCTTTAGAAACCTCTGTTACGCGGACTGCGCCCCCGCAGTCTCGGAAAAACGCGACGCATCGTGTGCAACGTCCGTACCCCCGGCAAGCCGAGTGAATAGTATAGAGACCATTGCCCCTCCTTCGGGCCGGTTGGCAAGATCAATTCTGCCTCCGTGCTCCTCGACGATCTTCTTGACGATGGCCAGCCCCAGCCCCGTCCCCCGCGCCTTGGTCGTGATGTAGGGCTCGAAGGCGCGCTGCAGGATGCGGGCGGCGAAGCCGGTACCCGTATCGGTCACCATGAATTTGATGGACGCGTGCTCGCGGCCGTCGGGCAGCCGCGTCTGGATCAGGCGCGTGCTGACCGAGATGCGGTCGCTGGACGTGGGTCCGGCCGGCGCGCCTTCCCCCGCCTGGCGGGCCGCCTCCTTGGCCTTCTCTTCGATGGAGTCGCGGGCGTTGGCGATCAGGTTGTGGATGACCTGGCGCAGCTGGGTGGCGTCGCCGCGCACGCGCGGCAGCACCGATGCCAGGTCCACCGACAGCGCGATGTTGCCCGTGCCGGCCTTCAGCACGCCGCCCGCCGTGTCCCATCCGTACAGGGTCAGGACCTCGGCCACCAGCTCGTTCAGGTCCAGCAGCTGGTGCTGGGCCGGCGGCGTCCTGGCGTATTCGCGGAAATCATCCACCATGCGCTGCATGGAACTGACCTGGTTGATGATGGTGGTGGTCGAGCGCTTGAGCATGTCGGCGTCGGGCTGCGCGAGCTTGTCGGCCAGCTTGATGGCGATCCGCTCGGCCGAGAGCTGGATGGGCGTCAGCGGGTTCTTGATCTCGTGCGCCAACCGCCGCGCGACCTCGCCCCACGCGACCGCGCGGTTGGCAGAGATGACCTCGGTAATGTCGTCGAACACCACCACGTAGCCCCCACTCGCTCCCGCCACCGGCAGGTGTGATCCTCGCGCGAGCAGGGTAATCGTATTGTCGTCGCCGGTGGGATCGGAATTGTTACCTTCGCGCGCGCCGTCCGCCTCGGCGGCCGGCTGCGGCCGGACGATCTCGAACTGTTGCTGCCAGTATTGGCGCCCGGTGCCCGCCGCCGCGTGCTCGGCGAACGCCGTGCGTATAGTCTGCGCGAAGGCGGTCAGCCCGTCTATGGTCTCCAGCGGCCGCCCGGTGACCGCGCGCAGGTCCACCCGCAGGATCTGCTGGGCGCCGCGGTTCACGGTGGCCACGCGGAAGGCCTCGTCGAACACCAGCACTCCCGACGACAGGTTCGACAGGATGCTTTCCAGATAGACGTTGCTGCGTTCGAGCTGGCGCCGGTTGCTCTCGACCATCCGGCGCGCCTCGTCCAACTGGCGTGTCATGGCGTTGAACGAGCGGGTCAGCTGGCCCAGTTCGTCGCTCTGGGGCGGTTCGGGAATGGGCCGGTAGTCGCCCACGCCCACCGCCTGCGTGCCCTCGGCCAGGCGCAGCAGCGGCCGCACCATCCGCGACGACAGCGAAAAGGCCGCCGCGATCGCCGCGAACACCGCCAGCAGCAGCGCCAGGGTCAGCGTGATGCCGTACAGCTTGCGCAGGCCCACCCGCGACAGCGACAGCTCCTGGTAGTCGCGGTAGCCGCTCTGGACTTCCTCGGCGTTGCTGGCGATCTGTTCGGGCACGCCCTGCAACAATTGCAGGTAGCGCGACTCGGCGGGCAGCACCCCGGGCAGCTCGAAGCCGCCGACGGGCGCGATGGGCACGATCACGCGCAGGCGCAGGGCGCCGCCATTGGACGTGTCGCGGGTCGTGCCCAGCGGCCCCTGCACGCCCTCCACGGTGGTCGGGCTGGCAGTGCTGTTGGCCTCGGCGGCGGCATAGGAACGCGCGATCTTCAGTTGCCGCAGCACCTGCGGCGTGGGCGTCTCCGGCACCAGCGAGCCGTAGGAATTGGTGGACCAGGCGATGACCCGCCCGCTGGAGGTGAACACCATCGCGTCCTGCACCCCGACCTGCTCGCGCAGCCGCGTCAGCGACAGCCCCACGTTCGATTCCTGGTTGTCGCCCAGTTCGATCGACATGGTGCGCGCCTTGGCATTCATCTCCTGGAGCTGCGAGTCCAGCGCCGCCCGGCCGAGATTCAGGCCGGACTCGAGCGCGGTGTCCACCCGCACGTTGAACCACGACTCGATGGAGCGCGACAGGAACTGCACCGACAGCATGTAGATCAGGACGCCGGGCACCACCCCCACCAGCGCGAACGCCAGCGCGAAACGGGAGGTGAGCCGGGCGCCGAACTGTCCACGCCGCAGTTGCCCCATCAGCCTGACGGTCAGCACGACCACCCAGGCGAACAGCGCCAGGGCGATGATGGCATTGAGCCCCAGCAGCAGGCCGTACTGTTGCTCGAGGCGGGAGGAGTTGCCGGTGGACCAGGCCAGCAGGAACAGCAGCAAGAGGGCGCTCACGCCGCCCATGCCCAGGAGGACGCGCAGGAAGCGGTTCAGGATACGCACGCGGCGGGTTCGCATCATTGGGACTCCGTGGGAGGAGTCAGGCCCAGTCCCCCCGGATGCGCGTGGGGCGATCCGCCTGGCGGGACCAGGCCGTTGCCGCCGGCGGAGGCGCCGTTGGCGGGGACGATGGGCGCGGACGGCGACGGGGGCGCCGACTGGGCGGGAACGGATTGCATGGGGGCGGACGGCGCGGCACCGGGGCCGGAACCGGCGGGAGGCTGCACGGCATAAGGCGGCGGCAAGGGCGGCGGCGGCAGGCCGGGCTGGGCGGCGGGGGGCGGCGCGGCACCGGAGCTGGGCGGCGGCGCGGGCTCCTTGCCCAGGCGCACGTTGAATTCCGTCCAGGGCGTCGCGAGCGACCAGTCGCTGCTGTTCAGGGCATTGACCTGGAACGGCTTGGACAACTGGGAGATGTCGAAACGCACGCGCAGCCGGCCTTCGTAGCGGGTGTCGGGATTCAGCGCGTCGCGGTCGCCGATGCGCCAGTTGCGTACATGGCGCACGACCGACAAGGCCTCGACCAGGGATCCCACGGGCAGCGCGAGGTTGCCCGAATGCACGCGCCACTGGCGCGTCAGCGGGTTGTAGACGATGCGCCAGGTCTGGTTCGAGGACAGCACGACCTCGTCGAACCAGTACCAGCGGGGGCGGCGGATCTCGACCTCGACCGAAAAGTAGAGCGGCAATCCGCGCGCGACGGCATCCTCGAGCTGGTTGTTCAGGTCAAGCAGGACATCGGCGCTCAGGAGCAGGTCGCGGCCGCGTTCGGTCACCGTCACGGACTGGACGGCGGGCTCGGATGCCGGGGCTTGGCCGCCCCACAGCAACATCAGGGCGACGACCGGCAGGATCAGGACGCGGCGGAGTCGGAGAATGATCAAACCTTGGCAAACAACGCGTAGAAAAAACCATCGTGCTGCTCGGCCGGCCGATCAGGCTCCGCCTGCGTGAGCAATTGCCCCGGCGCAGGCAGCCGCGCCGCATCGGGGTGCCTGAGCTGGAAAGCCTCGGCTTGCCTGGCCCCCTCCGCGGGAAAAATCGAGCAGGTTGCATAGAGCAATTTACCACCGGGCGCCACCACCTGCCACAAGGCATCGGCAATCCGCGCCTGGAGCGCGGCGGTATTGGCGACATCCCCCTCGCGCCGCAGCCAGCGGATGTCCGGATGGCGCCGGACGATGCCCGACGCCGTGCACGGCACGTCGGCCAGCACCGCGTCGAAGGGCCGCCCGTCCCACCAGGTCTCCAGGTCGGCCACGTCGGCGGCCTGCGTGCGCGCAGACAGGCCCAGCCGCGCCAGGTTGGCATCCACCCGCTCCAGCCTGCCGGCGTCGATGTCCAGCGCCAGCAGGTCGAGATCCGCCAGTTCCAGCAGATGCGCCGTCTTGCCGCCCGGCGCGGCGCAGGCGTCCAGCACACGCATGCCGTCCTTCACCTGGAGCAGCGGCGCCGCCAGTTGCGCAGCGGCATCCTGGACCGACCACCAACCCTCGGCGAAGCCCGGCAACTGCTGCACGGGCCGGGGCTGGGACAGCGCGACGCCCGCCTCGCCCACCGGCAGGGCCTCTACCCCGGCGGCGCGGAAGGCCTCGATCAGCGCCTCGCGGCTGGTGCGGCGGCGGTTGACGCGCAGGACCATCGCCGGCGGCCGGTTGGCGGCGCGCAGCAGCGACTGCCAATGGTCAGGATATTCGATGCGCAGGCGCCGCACCCACCAGTCGGGATGGTTCCAGACGGCTTCGGGGCGGCGGGCGGCGGTCTCCATCAGGCTGTCGCGCTCGCGCAGGAAACGCCGCAGGCTGCCGTTGACCAGTCCCTTGAACGGCGCGAGCGAACGCTGGCCCGCGGCGGCGCGCACGGCCTGGTCCACTACCGTGTGGGGCGCATAACTGACGCCAGCCGCGGCGGCTTCGCGCTCGTCCGCCACCAGCAGCGCGAACGCCGTCAGCAGCAGGGCGTCGAGCAGCGGATCGGCCGGCTTGCGGGGAATCAGCGCCTGCTTGACCGCGCGGGCCAGCCCCAGTTGGCGCATGGCGTGGAAAGACACCGCCTGGGCGGCCGGCCGCAGCGGCGCGGCAACGCGCGACAGCGCATCGGTCAGCGAGACGCCCGCCAGCACGCCCTGGACAGCGCGCGCGGCGGCCAGCAGCACGTCCGACAAGGGCGCCGACATGGGCCCGGAGGCAGGCGGCGCCATCAGGAAAGATCGGGGCTCCAGCCCCGCACGAAGACGTCGACCGGCTGGCGCTTGCCGCCGGCCTTCTGCAATTCGGTCAGGCGCAGGATGCCCTGGCCGGTGGCCAGGTCCACGCCGGCGGCGCCGGCGCGCACGACGCTGCCCGGGCTGGCCGGCGACGCCTCGTCCAGCGCCTCGGCCCGCCATACCTTGACCGGATCGGCCAGGCCGGGCAGCCGCACCGTCGCCCCCGGCACCGGATTGAAGGCCAGGATGCGACGCGCCAGCTCGGCGGCCGGACGCGAGCAATCGAGCGCCGCCTCGGCCTTGTCCAGCTTGGCGGCGTAGGTCACGCCCCGGGCGGGCTGCGGCGTGGCCGGCAGGCCGCCTTCCTCCAGGCGCGCCAGCGCCCGCACGATCAGTTCGCCGCCCAGCACGGCCAGGCGGTCGTGCAATTCGCCGGCGGTCTGGCCCGCCTCGATGGGCAGGGAACCTTCGAGCAGCATGTCGCCGGTATCCAGGCCGGCATCCATCTGCATGATGGTGATCCCGGTCCGCGCGTCGCCCGCCTCGATGGCGCGCTGGATGGGCGCGGCGCCGCGCCAGCGCGGCAGCAGGCTGGCATGGATGTTCAGGCAGCCCAGGCGCGGAATGTCCAGCACCGCCTGGGGCAGGATCAGGCCGTAGGCGGCCACGATCATCGCGTCGGCCCGCGCCGCGCGCAGGGCCTCGTGGGCCTGGGCGGCCTCGTCGGGATACTTGCCGTCCAGCCGCAGGCTGCGCGGCTGCAGCACCGGCACGCCCGCCTCCAGCGCCGCCGTCTTGACCGGACTGGGCGTCAGCTTGAGCCCGCGCCCGGCCGGCCGGTCCGGCTGGGTCAGGACCAGGCCGATCGTATGCCCGGCCCCGATCAGGGCCTGCAGGGCGACTTTTGCGAATTCCGGCGTACCGGCGAAGACCAGATGCATCTAGAGTACCCCCCTACGCGCTTCGCGCGCCCCCCAGGGGACGATGCGAGTGGACCGGAAGGGAAGTCCACCCCCAAGCGGCCTTCGGCCGCTCCCCCTCAAGGGGGCGGCGCTGGCGGACCGGCAAAGCCGGATCCGCGGCACCCTGGATCTGGACTCCCTGCTTGGCGCGCGGCCTTGCACGCCGCTTCCTGCGCGGGCGGGATGGGATTATTGATTGTCGGAGGGGGAATGATACATGGTCCCCCCCTACGCGCTTGATACATGGTCCCCCCCCCTACGCGCTTGCGCGCGCCCCCCAGGGGGCGATGCGGGTGGACCGGCAAAGCCGGATCCACCGCATCCTGGGTCTTCGTGGGGTATCTCGGTGCGAAGCACCGCATGCTTGCTTTGATCTTAGGCGCCGCGGATCCGGCTTTGCCGGTCCGCTAGCGCCGCCCCCTTGAGGGGGAGCGGCCGAAGGCCGCTTGGGGGTGGGCTTCCCTAGACCTTTTCCAGCTTGCGCAGCTTGGTCTTGATGCGGCTTTGCTTGAGGGGGGAGAGGTATTCGACGAAGACCTTGCCTTCCAGGTGGTCGAGTTCGTGCTGGACGCAGACGGCCAGGATGCCTTCGGCGTCGAACTCGTAGCGTTCGCCCTGTTCGTTGGTGGCCTCGACCTTGATGCGGGCGGCGCGCTTGACCTCGTCGTAGATGCCGGGCACCGACAGGCAGCCTTCCTCGTAGACCTGGGTTTCCTCGCTCTTCCAGGTGATGACCGGGTTGATCAGGACGAGCAGGTCGTCGTTGTTCTCGGACACGTCGATGACCACGATGCGCTCGTGGATATCGACCTGGGTGGCGGCCAGCCCGATACCCGGCGCGGCGTACATGGTTTCGGCCATGTCGCGGACGATGCGGCGGATGCGGTCGTCGACCACCGCCACCGGCTTGGCTTTCTTGTGCAGCCTTGCGTCGGGATAGTGAAGAATGGGTAGCAATGCCATGATCGTGTTGCCGTTGCCCCTCGGACAGGGGCCATTTCAGAATAAATGGGGCCGGTTGGCCGGGATCCAAGGGGCAAGATACCACAGCTTCCCGGCGGGTCCGGCCGCCCGCGCGAGGCGGGATCGCGGGGATCCCCGCTATTTATATAGCGGGAGGCGAGCGCCGTCCCTGGCCATTGGACGCGCCGGCGCGCGATCCGTTCAGCGGCGAGGCGGGACATCGATGTCCTGCCCGGGGCTACCCTGCGGCGCCTGCCATGTTTAGATAGCGGCATGCCTCTCGCCCACACTCCGGAAGAACTGTCCGCCTGGCTGCGGCTTACCCTCGAACCCGGCATCGGACCGGCCACCGCGCGCGAACTGTTGCAAGCGGTCGGATTGCCGCAGCGCCTTTACAGCCTGTCCCGCGACGAACTGGCGGCCCTGTTGCCGCCACCGCTGGCCGCGCAGCTGGCCCGTTCGCCGTCGCCCCAGCACGCCGCCACCCTGGAACGCACCCTGCGCTGGGCCGAACACCCCGGCCACCACCTCCTGACGCTGGCCGACGCCGGCTATCCCCGGGCGCTGCTGGCCATCCACGACCCGCCGCCGCTGCTCTACCTGGCGGGCGATCCGTCCCGGCTGTCGCCGCAGGCCATCGCCATCGTCGGGGCCCGCCACGCCACGCCCGACGGCATGGCGAACGCGCGCGCCTATGCCCGCCACCTGGCGCAGCGGGGCTGGTGCATCGTCAGCGGCCTGGCGCTGGGCATAGACACCGCCGCCCACGAAGGCGCGCTCGAGGCCGGCGCCGCCGGCGGCGGCACGGTCGCGGTGGTGGGCACGGGGGTCGACGTGGTCTATCCGCCCCGCAACCGAGGCCTGGCCGAGCGCATCGCCGCGCAAGGAGCCATCGTGTCCGAGTTCCCGCTGGGCCTGCCCGCGCTGCCGCACCAGTTCCCCCGGCGCAACCGGCTGGTGGCCGGACTGACGCAAGGCACGCTGGTGGCCGAGGCGGCCGCACGCAGCGGCTCGCTGATCACCGCCCGGCTGGCGGCCGACGCCGGCCGCGAGGTCTTCGCCATCCCGGGATCCATCCATTCGCCGCTGTCGCGAGGGTGCCACGCCCTGATCCGGCAGGGCGCCAAGCTGGTGGAATCGGCGCAGGACATCCTGGACGAGCTGGGCGCCGGTTCCGGATCCGCAGCGCCGCCGCCGGAACCGGCGCTGCCGCGGGATCCGGTGCTGGCGGGCATGGGCTACGGCCCCGTCCACGTCGACGCGCTGGCGGCGCGCACGGGCCTGGCGGTCCCGCAATTGCAGGCCAGGCTGCTCGAGCTGGAGCTGCGGGGGCTGATCGCCCGGCTCGACGGCGGCCGCTACCAGGCCACGCCCATGCGCTGAATCCCCTTGTGTGCCGCGCACACAACGCATGAGCAGCAAATGCCGGGCAATTTGCCTAGGGATGCAATTCAGCGTACAGTGGATCCAGCCTTACACGCTGACTTATGTTCGAAATTCTCGTCTACCTCTTCGAGAACTACTACACGCCGGAAGCGTGCCCGGACCCGGAAACGCTGGCGCGCAAGCTTGCCGCCGCCGGCTTCGAAGACGATGAAATCGACGACGCCCTGACCTGGCTGTCCGGGCTTGCCGAATCCACTCATCGTTGTGTCGATCTCGCCCTTGTTCCCAGTAGCGGCTGTCGTATCTACGCCGAGGCCGAGTATCGCCAGCTCGGATCGGAAGCGATCGGCTTCATCGCCTTCCTGGAGTCGGCGGGCGTGCTGTCGTCCCCCCTGCGCGAGATCGTGATCGACCGCGCCTTCGCGCTGGGCGAGGCCCCCGTGCCCCTGGACAAGCTGAAGATCATCGTCCTGATGGTGCTGTGGAGCCAGGAAACCGAGATCGACAACCTGATCCTGGAAGAACTGCTGGAAGACGGCAGCGCCCGGCAGCTGCATTAGCCCCCCTACGCGCTGACGCGTGCCCAGTATGGTGAGCCCCCAAGGGGGCCGGGGGTTGTTTTCGATGGAAACAAGTCTTAATCCGGGGCGCTTCGAAAGGCGGAGCCGGCGTTTTTTGGCTTGGTGGGCATAGGCCCGACTTGCGCTGCTTAAAAATCCCCCCGTATCATCCGGCGCTTTGACGCACTATTTGTTCGCGTCGGCTCCGTCAACTGGAAGTCAATGGGCAAAACTCTGATCATCGCCGAGAAACCTTCGGTCGCGCTGGACATTTCCCGCGCGCTGGGCGGGTTCAAGCGCGAAGGCGATTATTTCGAAAGCGACGACTACGTGCTTTCGTCCAGCGTCGGGCACCTGCTCACCCTCGTGGCGCCCAACGATCCGGTCAAGGGCAAGTGGAGCTTCACCCATCTGCCGGTGATTCCTCCCGAGTTCGAGCTGGGGCCGGCCGACAAGCGCTCGGAAGAGCGCCTGCGCCTGCTGGTGCGGCTGATCAAGCGCAAGGACGTGGACGCCCTGATCAACGCCTGCGACGCGGGACGCGAAGGCGAGTTGATCTTCCGCTACATCGCCCAGTACGCAAAGACCAACAAGCCCATCAAGCGGCTGTGGCTGCAATCGATGACGCAGCAGGCCATCCGCGACGCCTTCGCCGACCTGCGCTCGGACGCCGCGCTGCAGCCACTGGAAGCCGCGGCGCGCTCGCGCGCCGAGGCCGACTGGCTGGTGGGCATCAACGGCACGCGGGCGATGACGGCCTTCAACAGCAAGGACGGCGGCTTCTTCAAGACCACGGTGGGCCGGGTGCAGACGCCCACGCTGGCCATCGTGTCCGAGCGCGAGGAGCGCATCCGCCAGTTCGTGCCGCGCGACTACTGGGAAGTGCGCGCGCAGTTCGTCGCCGCCGCCGGCCTGTACGAGGGCCGCTGGTTCGACCCCAAGCACGTCAAGGATCCGCAGGACCCCGAGAAGCGCGAATCGCGCCTGTGGAGCAAGGCCGCCGCCGAGTCGGTCGTGGCGGCCTGCCGCGAGCGCACGGGTTCGGTCACGGAAGAATCCAAGCCGTCCACCCAGTTGTCCGGACTGCTGTACGACCTGACCACGCTGCAACGCGAGGCCAACTCGCGCTTCGGCTTCTCGGCCAAGACCACGCTGGCGCTGGCCCAGACCCTGTACGAACGCCACAAGGCGCTGACCTACCCGCGTACCGACTCGCGCTACCTGCCCGAGGACTACCTGGGCACGGTGCGCCAGACCATGCAGACGCTGGCCGCCAGCCGGCCCGGCTATGCGCCGTTCGCCTCGAAGATCCTGGACAGCGGCTGGGTCAAGCCCAATCGCCGCGTGTTCGACAACAAGAAGGTGTCGGACCACTTCGCCATCATCCCGACGCTGCAGGCACCGCGCGAGTTGAGCGAGGCCGAGGCCAAGCTGTACGACCTGGTGGTCAAGCGCTTCCTGGCGGTGTTCTTCCCGGCGGCCGAATTCCTGGTGACGACCCGGATCACCGAGGTCGCGGGCCACCATTTCAAGACCGAGGGCAAGGTCCTGGTCAATCCGGGCTGGATGGCCGTCTACGGCCGCGACGCGCAGGGCGAGGACGCCAACCTGGTGCCGGTCGCCCCTGGCGAGCAGGTGCGTACCGAGGAAGTCGAGGCCGTGGGCCTGGTGACCAAGCCGCCCGCCCGCTACACGGAAGCGACGCTGCTGTCGGCCATGGAAGGCGCGGGCAAGCTGGTCGACGACGAAGAGCTGCGCGAGGCCATGTCCGCGCGCGGCCTGGGTACGCCGGCCACGCGCGCGGGCATCATCGAAGGGCTGATCAACGAACTCTACCTGCGCCGCGAAGGCCGCGAGCTGGTGCCCACCGCCAAGGCGCGCCAGTTGATGACGCTGCTGTCGGGCCTGGACGTGGACGAGCTGACCTCGCCCGAGCTGACCGGCGAGTGGGAGCACAAGCTGTCGCAGATCGAACGCGGCCAGTTGGCGCGCGAGGCCTTCATGCGCGAGATCGCGCAGATGACCCAGGTCATCGTCAAGCGCGCGAAGGAATACGACCGCGACACCGTGCCTGGCGACTATGCCACCCTGACCACGCCGTGTCCGAAATGCGGCGCCGTGGTCAAGGAGAACTACCGGCGCTACGCCTGCACCGCCTGCGATTTCTCGATCAGCAAGCACCCGGGCGGGCGCACCTTCGAACTGCAGGAAGTCGAGGAATTGCTGGCCAAGCGCGAGATCGGCCCCCTGAACGGCTTCATCAGCAAGATGGGCCGACCCTTCTCGGCCATCCTGCGCATCACCGACGACTACAAGCTGGAGTTCGACTTCGGCCAGGCCGACGAGGAATCCTCCGAAGCCGTGGACTTCTCCGGCCAGACGCCGGTGGGCCCGTGCCCGAAATGCGGCTCGAACGTGTTCGAACACGGCATGAGCTTCGTGTGCGAGAAGTCGGTCGGGCCGCAACGTTCGTGCGACTTCCGCTCGGGCAAGGTCATCCTCCAGCAGGAAATCACGGCCGAGCAGATGGCCAAGCTGCTGACCGAAGGACGCACCGACCTGCTGCAGAACTTCGTCTCCAGCCGCACCAATCGCAAGTTCAAGGCCTTTCTGGTCCGGCAGCCCGATGGCAAGATAGGCTTCGAGTTCGAGCCGCGCCCCGCCAAGGGCGGCAAGGCGGGCGAGGATGCGCCGGCGGCCCGGAAGACGGCGGCAAAGAAAGCCGCCGGCCAGGACGAAGCCGTCGCGGCGCCGGCGAAGAAGGGCCCCGCCAAGAAGGCGGCGGCCAAGAAGGCCGCGCCGCGCAAGACCGCCGCCAAGAAAGCCCCCGCGAAGAAAACCGCCAGGAAGGCGGCCGCGAAGACCTCCAGCTGAGCCGTAGAGCCCAATGACCGTCAAGAAGAAAACGCCCTCACGGGCGCGCAAGTCTCCTGTTGCCCAGCAGCCCGCCGAGGATCGCGTGGACGTCGATCCCGGCCCCGGCGGCAAGCCCTGGTATGTCGTGCGCCGCTCGCGGGTGCATGGAACCGGTGTGTTCGCGGCCCGCAAGATCCCCGCCGGCACCCGTGTCATCGAGTACGCGGGCGAACGCATCAGCGCGGCCGAAGCCGACCGCCGCCACCCGGTCAATCCCGAGGATCCGTACCACACCTTCTTCTTCGCGCTGGAAAGCGGCAAGGTGATCGACGGCGGCAGCCAGGGCAACGATGCGCGCTGGATCAACCACGCCTGCGAGCCCAACTGCGAAGCGGAGGAAACGGACGATGGCCGCGTCTTCATCGTCTCGCAGCATCCCATCGAACGCGGCGAAGAGCTCAATTATGACTACGGCCTGGTCATCGACGAGCGCATCACGCCGACGTTGAAGAAGAACTATCAGTGCTTGTGCGGCGCCGACTCGTGCCGGGGCACGATGCTGGCGTTGAAGCGGCGCAAGAAGAAAGCCTGAGGGCGGGAACCGGGCGGCGGCGCCGCCCGGTCCGGCCGGTCAGTTGTAGTCGCCGACCCGCATCGCCTGGGAGTCGCCGCCGTTGCGGGACACTACCGAGCCGTTCACGACGCGCACCGGATCGCCGCTGCGCCACGGATAGGCCGAGGCGCTATGGAAAGTGCGCACGCTGCCGTCGTCCATCCTGACGGTCATCTCGTACTGCGTCGAGCTGCGCACACGCTTCTCGACCTCGTTGCCCGCGTAGGCGCCGCCCAGGGCACCCAGCACCGTCAGCGCGGTACGGCCGCTGCCGCCACCGAACTGGTTGCCGACCACGCCGCCCACGACACCGCCGCCGACCGCGCCCAGGCCCGTTCCCTGGCCCTGGACCTGCACGGCGCGCACGCTCTCGACCGTTCCGCAGTTGCCGCAGGTGGCCGCCACCGGCCGCGCCGGTTCGCGATAGACCGGGGCAGGGCGGCTGGCGGCGCGCGTCGGCGCGGCACGCTCGGCCGCGGCCTGCTTCGCCGGAGCCGGCGCATGGGCCGAGGCCTTGCCGAAATCCCGGCCACCGGCCGGGGCGGACGCTTCGGTCAGCTCTTGCGTGGGGGCCGACTTGGCCAGCGGCGAGGGCAGCAGTCCGGTCAGGACGCCCACGCCGACGGCGGCCAGGACGATGATGCTGATGGCTGCGGCGGCCACCAGCGGATGCAGCGCGACGGCTCCCCGCATGCTGCGATGCGCGCGCGCGAAGGCGGCGTCGATGGGGATTCGGGAACCGGAAGAAGTACCGGAAAACATGGCGTCACTCCGCTCGTAAGGTTCACGTAAGTTACCTCCAAGCGGCCTTCCATGTTGTTTCGGGGCGTGGCGGGATCTCGCGCTTTCTGTATCGGAATTGACCGAATGTTTCCGCCCCCGGCTGGCAAAGTCTGCCAGAATGGTCCGCATGGAAATCACCCTGACCGAACTCGAGGACGCAATCAATTTCTGGCGCACGCGCAAGCCTTCGACGAGCGAAGCGTGCGTGCTGTGCGCCGAGGCCGCGGCGCTGGCGGGCCCCTATGCCGCCATGATCATGCATCACCTTCCCGCGCTGGACGAGGCGGCCATGCCCGAACCGGCGCGGGCGGCCCTCGCGGCCTGGCGGCAGGCGCGCCAGGCCGTGGCCCGGGTCAAAGGCTGACGCGGGCGGCTTCGGCCGGGGAAGCGACCAGGGATACGGGCGCGAACGCGCCCAGGCTGACCTTCATGGACAGCGCGGCCTCCAGCGTGAACGCACCGTCGGCCACCAGTTCCAGCACCTCTTCCGGCGATACCGTACGCAAGGCGACCACTTCGCCGTCCTGGTTCTCGGGCACGACCTCGGGCCCCAGGACGGTATCGACCACGGTCACGTGCTCGACCTGGTAGCCCTCGGGCAGAACCCGGCGCACGGTGAACTGGCCGCTGCGCCGGCCGTCCTTCAGGTGATGGGGCAACAGGCCGGCCTCTTCCCAGCTTTCCCTGAGCAGGGCCGATTCGGGGGTTTCCGCGGCGCTGACCAGCCCTCCCACGAGGGTATCCCACATTCCGGGATCGGTGGTCTTGGTGAACGACCGCTGGGCGATCCACAACTGCCCGCTGTCGGTCCAGGCGTTCAGGTGGACGGCATGGGTGGCGATGCCCAGGGGCCGCACGGATGCCCGCTCGATCACGCCCAGGACGGTGCCGTCCTCGGCCACCACGTCCAGCAGTTCGTTGCGCCAGCCGTTGAGCCGGCCGGCTTCGGAAAGCGCCGTGGCGACACGCGCCAGCAGCTCGCTGACGGCCTGGGCGCGCCCGGCCGAGGCCGGCGTGCCCGCCAGCTCGGGCAGCAGGTGCACCACGCCGGGTTCCAGCAGTATTTCGCCCGGAAAGGCGGCCAGCCAGCGCGGCACGTCGTGCGCCACCCAGCCGCAATCATGGCCGGCGATGCGCAGTCGCAGGGAGTCCGGCGGGGGATCGACCTGAGCACGAGCCGATATGGAGTCGAATACGTTCATCCAGATATCGTGAATATGCAACACAGCAAGCCCCCATTGTGCCGGAAGTCCGGATGGGACGCCCGGCACCCCGACGTAAGCGAAGGTGAACCCGGTTGCCTCGGGTAAGATGCCGGCGCTCGCACCGCCCCCAAGGAAGAGGAAGACCATGACCGATCACCCCCGTATCTGCATCGTCGGCGCCGGAGCGATAGGCGGCCTCGTCGCCGGACGCCTGGCCCAGGCCGGCAACGACGTTTCGCTGCTGGCCCGCGGCCGCACGCTGGAAGCGCTGCGCCGGCACGGCCAACGGCTCGACTCGGCGGGCAAGCTCGTCGCCTCGCCGGTCCGGGCCAGCGACGACGCCCGGGCGCTGGGCCCGCAGGACGTCGTCGTCATCACCGTCAAGGCACCGGCCCTGCCGGAGATCGCACGGGCCATCCGTCCGCTGGTCGGCGCCGACACGGTCGTGATCCCGGCCTTGAACGGCATCCCCTGGTGGTTCTTCCTGGACGCCGGCCTGCCCCTGGGCGGCACGCGCCTGCGCAGCGTCGATCCGGACGGCGGCATCGAGGCCAGCCTGCCGGCGGACCAGGTGCTGGGCGCCGTGGTCTTCGCGTCGGCCTCGACCCCCGAGCCCGGCCTGACCCTGCACGCCTCGGGCAACCGCATCGTGCTGGGCGAGCCGAAGGGCGGGTCGAGCGAACGCGCCCGCGCCGTGGCCGGGCTGTTCACGCGGGCGGGCTTCGATGCCCCCGCCAGCGAGAACGTGCGCGCCGACATCTGGACCAAGCTGCTGGGCAATGCCTGCTTCAACCCCGCCAGCCTGCTGACGGGCGCCTATACCGACGACATGATCGACGATCCCCGCCTGCACGCCATGTTCGTGGCCATGATGGACGAGGCGCTGGCGCTGGGCACCCGGCTCGGGCTGCCGGCCCAGGTCGAGTCGCGCGACCGCATCGCCTTCACCCGGGGGCTGGGCCACATCAAAACGTCGATGCTGCAGGACGTGGAGGCGGGCCGGCCGGTGGAGATCGACAGCATCCTGGGCGCGCTGGTCGAGACCGCCGCGGCGGCCCGATTCTCCACGCCGACCCTGGATACCGTCTACGCGCTGGCGCGCATGCGCGCCGCGGCCCTGGGGCTGTATCCGGCGTAGCCGGCCCTTGCCCAACTTTTCTATAGGCGAAAAATACCAAAACATCGCTTGAACCCCAGCCGCCCGCGCCGCATCCTGCCACCCTAGATAGAGTAAGCACGGAGAGCCGGCGCACGGCGGCATGCGATGTCCATTTCCAGCGAAACCATCAGGTCGGTCACCTCGTCCTTGTACGAGTGGTCGCTGAAGAAAGTCCCGGACGACACCAAGCGGGTGCTGGCCCAGGCGCAGCAGCGCGAGACGGTCCAGCTCGGCAGGCAGACGCTGCGCATCATGCTCGAAAGCGCCGAGGCCGCCGAGTCCGAAAGCCACCTGGTCTGTTCGGACGTGGGCGTGCCCACCTACATGATCCGCGTGGGCACGGGCGTGAGTTTCGAAGGCAACGTACGCCAGGCCATCGTCGACGGCTTCGCCGACCTGGTCGCGCGCGCGGACCCGCCCATCCTGAAGATGGTGACCAATCCGCTGACCCTGCAACGCAGCTACGAGGGCAAGAACATGCCCCTGGTCACCTTCGACATGGTCGACGGCGCGGACTACATGGAGATCGTCTGCGCGCCCAAGGCCATGGGCACGGGCCGCTGGGAAGCCATCGAGACCTTCGTCTACCCGTCGCTGGAGACCATCGAGAAATACGTGCTCGATACCGTGCTCAAGGCCGGCTCGCAGCCCTGTCCGCCCATCGTCGTGGGCGTGGGCATAGGCGGCACCTTCGACTACGCGGCCAAGATGGCCAAGGAGTGCGTCCTGCGCCCCTTCGGCCAGACCAATCCCGAGCCCGTCCTGGCGGCCATGGAACAGCGCCTGCTCAAGGCCATCAACGACACCGGCTTCGGGCCCATGGGCACGGGCGGCGACACCACCGCCATGGCGGTGCACATCGACTATTCGGCCAGCCACGGCTTCATGCCCGTGGCCGTGGCCTTCAACTGCTGGATCAACCGGCGCACCTGTGCCCGCATCTACCAGGACGGCACGGTCGAACGCCTGGAATAGCGGCAACGGAGACGAGCATCGTGAATACCCATCGCCTGACCTTGCCGGCAAGCGCGGACGACATCGCCCGTATCCAGGCCGGCGACCTGGTCTACCTGACCGGCGACATCGTCGTCACCATCGGCCTACCTACGCACCAGCGCATGATCGACTACGCCCGCGAGGGCAAGCCGCTGCCGGTGGACGTGCACGGCGGCGCCTTCCTGCACCTGAGCTCGTACAACCGCGAGAGCGACACGCCCTCGGGCTACGAGGCCCTGTACATGAACCCCACCACCAGCACGCGCTACGACGCGCTCATGCCGCCGCTGATCCGGGCCTACGGCCTGCGCATCGTGGGCGGCAAGGGCGGACTGGGCGAGGAAAGCGTGCAGGCCATGCGCGAGACGGGCTGCATCTACCTGTCCTTCCTGGGCGGCGGCTGCACGCTGCTGGCCCGCGCGATCCAGGAAGTGGTGTCCGTGCACTGGGAAGACTACATCTCGCAATTCCGCCTGGTGACCTTGCGCGTCAAGGACCTGGGCCCCGCCACGGTGGGCATCGACGCCCACGGCAACAGCCTCTACCGACAGCTGCGCGAGAACGTGCAGCAGCGGCTGCCTGGCATTCTCGAAGAACTCGACCGGCACCGCGCGGATTCCACGCACTGAGTGCGGCAATCTTCTTCATTACGACAGATCGGAGACCCCATGAAGAATCATCGACTTCTCGCCTGCGCCACCGCCATCCTGGCCCTGGGCGCCACCGCCGCCCACGCCAAGGACGACGCCGCGTCATGGCCTACCCGGCCGGTGCGGCTGATCGTGCCGTTCCCGGCCGGCGGCAGCACCGACGTGGTCGCGCGCCTGATCGCCGAGCGGCTGGGCCAGAAGCTCGGCCAGCAGTTCGTCGTGGACAACCGTCCGGGCGCGGCCGGCAACATCGGCACCGACCAGGTCGCCAAGGCCTCGCCCGACGGCTACACGCTCACGCTGACGACCTCCGGGCCGCTGGCCAACAACAAGTACCTGTACAAGTCCATGCCGTACGACCCGGCCAAGGACCTGACTCCCATCGTGCTGGTGGGCGAGATCCCGCTGGTGGTCGTGTCCACCGACAAGACCCCGGCCAAGAACCTGAAGGAATTCATCGCGCTGGCCAAGGCCGCGCCGGGCAAGTATTCCATCGGCAATCCGGGCAACGGCACCATCGGGCACCTGGCCTATGAACTGCTGCGGCACAATACCCGGACCGACTTCCTGGGCGTGCCGTACAAGGGCGACACGCCGGCCATGACGGACCTGCTGGGCGGCTCCATCCAGGCCATCGTCGCGCCCATCACGGCCTTCATCCCGCAGATCCAGAGCGGCAAGATGAACGGCCTGGCGGTGACCTCCAAGAAGCGTTTCCCCGGCACGCCCGACGTGCCCACCGCGGTCGAGCAGGGCTTCGACGTCGAGGCCTCGGTCTGGTTCGCCGTCGCGGGCCCCGCCGGCATGCCGCGTCCCATCGTCGACAAACTCAACCGCGAGATCAACCTCGTGCTGAACTCGCCCGAGGGCCGGGCCAAGCTCGAGCAGTTCGGCGCGGTCGTGGGCGGCGGTTCGCCCGAGCAGCTGGATTCGCTGATGAAGGTCGAAAGCGCGAAGTGGAAGCGGATCATCGAGGACGCCAATATCAAGCTGGATTAGCCCCCCTACGCGCTTCGCGCGCCCCCCCACAGGGGGGCGGCACTGGCGGACCGGCAAAGCCGGATCCGCTGTGCCCTGGGTCTTGTGAGTTCTTCTTGGATTGGGGCACGGGTTTTCGGGGTGGTTTCCGCCCCATGGAGTGTTGAATGAGCGGTTTCGTTACGTTGAAGACCGAGGGCATGAGCACCGAGGAGGCCTATCGGCTGATCGTGGGCTGCGTGGCGCCCCGGCCGGTGGCGTGGATCACCACGCAGGATGAATCGGGACGGGTCAATGCCGCGCCGTTCAGTTCGTACAACTACGTGGCGCACAGCCCGCCGATGCTGGCGGTGAACATCGGCTCGCGCAAGGGCGAGTTGAAGGACACGGCACGCAACATCGTCGAGACGCGCGAGTTCGTGGTCAACGTGGCCACGGAAGCGACGCTGGAGCTGATGCATGCGTCGGGCGCGGACTACCCGCCCGAGATCGGCGAGCCCGAGGCGCTGGGCATCGAGCTGGCGCCCAGCACGGTGGTGCGGCCGCCGCGCATTCCCGCCACGCCGATCCAGATGGAATGCCGGCTCGAGCACGTGCTGCCGCTGGGACGGGGCCTGAACACGCTCTACATCGGCGAAGTGGTGGCCTTCCATCTGTCCGAGGCCATATTCAACGGCCGGCACATCGATGCCGTGGCGATGCGGCCCATCGCCCGGCTGGGCGGACCGTACTACGCGGGGCTGGGCGAGATCTTCCATCGGCCGATGCTGCAGGCGCCGCCGATCTGATCCCCCCTACGCGCTTCGCGCGCCCCCCAGGGGGCGGCACTGGCGGACCGGCGGAGCCGGATCCGCTGTGCCCTGGAGACCAACGGGCTGGCGAAGTTGGGGGTTCTTAATTTTGTGACAAGGACATACTGATGACGGGTTCATCTGGGGATTTCAGCCGGTCGGTGCAGGCCGGGACGTTCATCAAGACGGTGTCGCCGCACGTGGTGGAGATACTGGGGACGACGGCGCTGGATTTCGGGGTGCTGGATGCCGAGCATGCGCCGTTCGACCGGGCGGCGCTGGACTTGATGATGATGGCCGGACGGGCCGCGCGCCTGCCGCTTTTCGTGCGGGTGGCCGACTACGAGGCCGCGACCATCCTGTCGACGCTGGACCTGGGCGCGGCGGGCATCGTGGTGCCGCACGTCGACAGCGCCGAGCAGGCGGAACTGATCGTCTCGCGCGCCCGCTACAAGGACGGCGTGCGGGGCTTTTCCAGCTCGCCCCGGGCGGCCGGCTACGGGACCATGACCTACAAGCAGGCCCAGGAAGCGGGCGACCAGACGCTGGTGATGTGCCAGATCGAAAGCGTCGAGGGCCTGGCCAACGTGGAAAGCATCGCCGCCGTTCCCGGCGTGGGCGGACTGTTCGTGGGACGCGCGGACCTGGCCCTGTCCATGGGCCAGGAAGGCTCGCGCAGCCCGGCGGTGCTGGAAGCCACCGCCCGCATCGTCCGCGCGGCGCTGGCCGCCGGCAAGATCGCCGCGATGTTCGTGGCCAACGCCGCCGAGCGCGACGAGTTCGCCGCGCAAGGCGTGACCTGGTTCGTGATCGGATCCGACCAATCCCTGCTGCGCCAAGGCGCGCAATCGGTTGCCGTGGCAGGCGACCGGTCGCACGGCTGACGCGGCTCCCTCTCAAGCAAAGGTGAAGTCCATGACTGTCCAACAACCGCGGCCCGCGACCTATGCCGCGCACTACGACACCGCTCCGCAGCAACAGCAGGCCGGCGCGCGCACCTGGCTGACCCGGGGCGCCAACTTCGTCGTCGCCGTCTCGCAGGTCGAGGCGGGAGCCGTGCTGGCGCGCGAGGCCAACCCCGACGAATACTTCGTCTTCGTGCACACCGGCGGCGCGCGCATCCAGGCGGGTTCCGAGCAGGTCGACGCCGCTCCCGAGACCGTGACCATCGTTCCGCCGGGTGCGAGCCGCGTCGAGGCCACCGCCGCGGGCACCATCGTGCGCGTGTTCTCCAACCGCGCCTCGGACCTGGCGCAGGCTTCGGTCAACCAGGAGATCTACGCCGACGGCGCGCCCGAAGTCGCGCCGCTGGTGCCATGGCCCGATCCCCCCGCCGGCTTCAAGCTGCGCCACTACGTGCTGGCCGAGCACGTGCGGCCCGACAGCAACATGCGCATCTTCCGCAGCACCAACCTGATGGTCAATTTCCTGGCCAAGCGCCTGGTGCCGCGCGACGTGCACAAGCTCAGCCCGCACACCCACGCCGACTTCGAACAGGCCTCGCTGGCGATCCAGGGCACTTACGCGCACCACCTGCGCTGGCCGTGGACGCCGGACATGGACATGTGGAAAGAGGACGAGCACGTCGAAATCGGCAGCCCGTCCGTCACGGTCATTCCCGCGAAGGTGCTGCATACCAGCCGCAACGTCAGCCAGGGCGATTGCTGGCTGATCGACATCTTCGGCCCGCCGCGCATGGACTTCTCCAGCAAGCCGGGACTGGTCTGCAACGCGGACGAGTACCCCATGCCCGCGCCCGCCACGGCCGCCGCGGCCTAGAGCCTGGCGAGGTCCTCCGAGATGCCGCGGGAGACCTCCTGCAACTGTTCCAGATAGCGCTCGACGACCTGTTCGTTGGTGAGCGTGGAGGCGAACCACGTCATGCCGAACGAGGCCACCACATGCTTGCCGTCGAACACCGGCACGGCCAGGGTGCCGGATACCGGGCGCACGGCGGGATCGCGCAGCGCGTAGCCCTGCGCGCGCGTGATCTCTATCATCCGCCTGACCGCCTCCCGGTCCTGCGCCGGCTCGTCCTCGGGGTTCTTCGATTGGCGCAGCAGCGCGAGTATGGTCTCGCGCTCATCCTCTTCGCAGAAGGCCAGGTAGGCCCGGCCGATGGCGCGGCTGACCAGGCTCAGGCGCATGTTGATGGTCGAATGCAGCAGCGACAGCGGCGAATGGGGAATGGTGCTGTAGCGCACCACCATGGCATCGGTATCGAACACGGCGATGGCCAGCGGCCACTTGATGGCCTCGGTTAGCGCGTCCAGGCGCGGCCGGGCCGCTTCGACGATGCGCGGCTCGCTGTGATAGCCCGACGACAGCGTATTGACCAGCGACGTCAGGTAGTACGCCCCGTACTGCGGCGCATGGCGCACCAGTCCCTTGGACGCGAGCGACTCAAGAAGACGTATCAGCGATGGCTTGGGGATGCCCGTCTGCTTGTACAGTACGTCCAGGGTCGATACCGGCTGGCGGTTCAGGGCCTGCAGCAGCTCGATGGCACGGACAACGGCTTGGACGGGCGGAAAGGAAGGCACGCGGACCTCCGTACGGAAAGGACGCCGGCCGGCGATTATCGCATTGCCGGATGCGTTCCAACCTCCGTACGGCCGTCCTGGTGAAAATCAGCGGCGGGCGCCGCCCTTCACGAACACGCGCTTGCCGGTGTCATGCCAGACCGCGCGCTTTTCCTCTTCGGTCAGCAGGACCGAGGCGTCGATCATGCGCTGGACCATTTCCTTGTAGGTGCCCGACGAGGTGCCGATGTCCGAGCCCCACATGATGCGGTCGGCGCCGAACAGGTCGACCGCGCGGCGCAGCACCTGCTCGGCCGGCACGTCGGCCTCGCGGTACTCGTCCAGGTTGATCGAGGTGAACTTGAAGAAGATGTTGTGCTCGTGCGCCAGCTTCTCGAAGCGCTCGTCCAGGCCGAAGTGTTCCTCGGTGGCCTCGGGCTCCAGCAGGTGGTCCAGCACGATGCGCACGTTCGGATAGCGGCGCGCCAGTTCGATGATGGTCGGCACCGACGGACCGCCGCCGCCCACCGCCAGCACTTCCAGGTCGATCACCAGGCCGAACTCCTCGGCCACGTCCCAGGTCTTGAGCGCCTGCGGCGAATTCAGCCACGGCATGCTGCCATCGGGCTGGCGGCCGCCGAACAGGCGCACGCCCGCCAGGCCGTTCTTCTCGATGTAGCTGCGCACCAGGCCCGGCGTGCCGGCATCCTCGGCGTCCAGGATGACCACCGCCGAGAAGATGTCGGGATGGGCGTCGGACGAATCCAGGATGTAGCTGTTGTCGTAGCGGTAGATCATGCGCTTCTGCACGGCCACCGCGCCGTCGACGTTTTCTTCCTTCATCCAGACCAGCATGCGCGCCACGTCGGGCACTTCGTTGATCGGATTGGGGCCGTGCTTGCCGCCCGGCTTGCCGATCACGCCCGGGGCGCGCGGCGGCGCGTCGGCGGCGCGCTTCATGGGATTGCGCGGATAGCGCACCTGGTCATCCGCCACCAAGTGGGCGTGCGAATCGAACAGCAGCGGGCGAGTGCCGGCGGCCGACGGGGCTTGCTTGTCTTGGGTCATATCGAAAACTCTACGTGTTTACAGCGGGACTTTATCGCCAGCCTGCCCCCTCCGCACCCGATATTCTCGAACTTTTCGGTGTCCGAAAACTTGTGGCCGAACAGGAATCGGGCCCATTCAAACAAAAATTTAAAAAAAGCGATTCAAATTTCTGTTTGAATCGCCGATACTACGCCGGACTACTGGATCCTCCATCGTGAACCTGCTCGACGACGACACCTCCACCCGCTCCCGCATCGTGCTGGCCGCCCTGCGCGTCTTCGCCACCCGGGGATTCGAGGCCGCCTCGCTGCGCGAGATCACGTCCGCCGCTCAGGTGAACATCGCCGCCATCCACTACCACTTCGGCTCCAAGGACGCGCTGGTGCAGGAAGTGCTGCGCGTGGTGTCCGAGCCCATCAACCGCATGCGGCGCGAGGCCCTGGCCCGGGTGCCGGCGCACCGCGAACCGACGATGGAAGAAGTCGTGGAAGCGCTGATCGCACCGCCCGTGCGGCTGAGCTTCGACGCCACCGGCGAATGGCGGCTGCTGATCCGGTTGCTGATCCAGGCCCGCGCGGTGCCCCGCGCCAGCACGAACGCCGCGATCTTCGAGCAGTACGACGCGCTGGCGGCCGACTTCGTCGACGCCCTGATGGCCGCCCAGCCGTCGCTGGGCCGCGAGGAAGCCTACTGGCGCTACGCCTTCGCCATCGGCGCCATGATGTACATCGTCAGCGACGCCGACGAGACCTATCACCGCCTGCATCGCATCTCCGGCGGGCTGTGCGACACCGACGACCCCGAACGCATCGTCGCCCAGCTCGTCGCCTTCATCGCCGCCGGCATGCGGGCAGCCGCCCCGGCCGGCACACCGCTGTGACTTCCCTCCGGATACACGACATGACCCGCCGCATCATCGACCTGTCGGTCGCCCTCGAAGACAAGCCCACTTCGCCGGCACACCACCGCCCCCAGATCAGCTACGTCGACCACGACCAGTCCTGGGAACTCTTCTCCAAGCTCTTTCCCGGCATCGGCCCCGACGACCTGCCCGAGGGCAAGGCCTGGGCGGTGGAGCGGGTTTCGCTGTCGACCCACGCCGGCACCCACATGGACGCGCCGTGGCACTACCACCCCACGACCGACCATGCGCTGCAGGAAGGCGGCCGGCCCGCGCCCGGCATCGACGAAGTCCCGCTGGACTGGTGCCTGAAGCCCGGCGTCAAGCTCGACTTCCGCCACATGGAAGCGGGCTACGTGGTCACGCCCGCCGACATCCAGGCCGAGCTGAAGCGCATCGGCCATACCCTCCAGCCGCTGGACATCGTCGTGGCCAACACCCGCGCCGGTGCGCGCTACGGCCAGGAGGACTATTGGGAAAGCGCCTGCGGCTTCGGCCGCGCCGCCACGCTGTGGCTGCTGGAGCAGGGGGTACGGGTGGTCGGCACCGACTCCTACAGCTGGGACCCCGCCTTCAAGTTCGTGGTCGAGCGCTACGAGCGCGACCGCGACCCTTCCATCATCTGGGAAGGCCACAAGGCGGGGCGCGACATCGGCTACTTCCAGATGGAGAAGCTGACCAACCTGGACCAGTTGCCGTCCCATGGCTTCACCATCAGTTGCTTCCCCATCAAGATCAAGCACGGATCGGCCGGCTGGTGCCGCACCGTCGCCATTCTCGATTGACCCGCGAGGCGCGCGACGCCTCGTCCAAGACAACGATCCCGGAGACTCCCCATGACCTTCCTTTCCTGCGCCCGCCTGGGCGCCGCCCTCGCGCTGGCCGCCTGCGCAGTACCCGCCGCCGCGCAGGCGCCTGCCTCGTACCCCGACCGGCCCGTCCACGTCGTCGTGCCGTTCCCGCCGGGCGGCATCGTCGACAACGTCACCCGCAACCTGGGCGCGCGCCTGTCGGCCGCGCTGGGCCAGACCTTCATCGTGGAGAACAAGGCCGGAGCCGGCGGCTCGATCGGCGCCGCCCACGTCGCCAAGGCCGCGCCCGACGGCTACACCCTGCTGGCCGCCTTCGACACCCACGCCGTCAACCCGCTGCTATACAAGCTCAGCTTCGACTCCGACAAGGACCTGGCGCCGGTCGCCTTGATCGGCACCTCGCCGCTCATCCTGGTCGTCCATCCCTCGGTGCCCGCCCGGACCGTGCCTGAGCTGGTCGCGCTGGCCAAGGCCAAGCCCGACGCGCTGAACTACGCCTCCACCGGCGCCGGCAGCTCCAACCAGCTGACCGCGGAACTGTTCAAGGCCACCGCCGGTGTCGAGATGAACCACGTGCCCTACAAGGGCGGCGCACCCGCCATCACCGACGTGCTGGGCGGCCGGGTGCAGGTCATGTTCGTCAGCGCCAGCTCGGTACTGGCCCATATCAAGGCCGGCAAGATGCGGGCCCTGGCCGTCACCACCCGGGAACGCATCCCGGCCCTGCCCGACGTGCCGTCCATCAGCCAGTTCTACCCCGATTTCGAGGCCCGCTCGTGGATAGGCCTGCTGGCTCCGGCCGGCACGCCCCCCGCCACCGTCTCGCGCCTGAACGCCGAGGTCTACCGCGCCTTGCAGACGCCCGAGATGCGGACGTTCTTCGACGCCCAGGCCATCCAGCCCGGCAGCGGGTCGCCCGAGCAATTCGGCGCATTCCTGCGGAACGAGACCAAAAAGTGGGGCGAAATCATCAAAAAACAGGACATCCGGGTGGAATGAGACGGCCGGGAAACCCGCGTGGCGCAAGACCCACGCGGGCGGCTTGCAAGTTTTGAGAATATTATCAATAATTAATCTCATTACGACGTCCACTGCGGCGCCCAACCGCGCCGCAACGAGTTCCGCCATGTACGTTTGTGTCTGCAACGCCATCACCGAACGCCAGATCCGCAGCAGCGTGGAAGCTGGCGCGACTACCCTGGCCGACCTCCAGTTCGACCTGGGCGTGGCGACCTGCTGCGGCTCCTGCGCCGACACCGCCTGCCAGTACCTGCCGGCCGGCGCCAGCGCCTGCGAGCACGCCTACGAAGCGTCCATCTCGGCCGCCAACGGCCGCACCGAAGCCACCGAACTCCCCCCGCCCCGCGCCACGACGCGCCGCTTCCCCATCCACGTCGTCGGCGCCGGCGCCGGCGCCGCCAAGGCGGCGTAGGGGTCCCCCCCCTACGCCCTTCGGGCGCCCCCCAGGGGGCGAAACCGGCGGACTGGCAAAGCCAGATCCGCGGTTTCCTGGGTCTAGTACCTGTTTCTTGGCACGTCACACTGTTGCTACCGCTGGCAGCCAGCGATAGCAACAATGCTACGCGCCAAGACAGCGGTACTAGACCCAGGATGCGGTGGATCCGGCTCCGCCGGTCCACCCGCATCGCCCCCTTGAGGGGGCCCGCGTCAGCGGGTAGGGGGTGGGCTTTCCTTGCGCGCGGCAGCGCGTAGGGGGGATCATTATCATTGTCACTTTCCTAGGCCATTACGGGCGGACGTACGGCCTGCTTGCCTGGCGTCAACAATGCTAACCTTGCCGGATCCATGAATTCTGCAGGGGAAAGAACATGAAAGGCGACAAGACCGTCATCCAATACCTCAACAAGCAGCTCACCAACGAGCTGACCGCCATCAACCAGTACTTCCTGCATGCGCGCATGCTCAAGCACTGGGGCCTGGGCAAGATGGGCAAGCACGAGTACGACGAGTCCATCGAGGAAATGAAGCATGCCGATCGCCTGATCCAGCGCATCTTCATGCTGGACGGCCTGCCCAACCTGCAGGACCTGCACAAGCTGCTGATCGGCGAGAACGTCCCGGAAATCCTGGAATGCGACCTGAAGCTGGAGCTGTCCTCGCAGGTCGTGCTCAAGGAAGCCATCGCCCACTGTGAAAGCGTGCGCGACTACGTGTCGCGCGATCTGCTGCAAGACATCCTGGACGACACCGAAGAACACATCGACCACCTGGAGACCCAGATCGGCCTGGTGGACCAGGTCGGCATCCAGAACTACCTGCAATCGCAGATGGACGAGCAGGGCTGATTCCCCACCCCGCCCGCAGCAAAGCCCCGCCACGCGGGGCTTTTTGCTTTATGCGCGTTCCCGGCTTCACGGAACGCGTCTTGCTGCCCGGTTGGCTTACTTCGACAGGAGACCGCCATGGCCACCGTTCAGGGCAGCAACCCGCTTTCCAAACATACCGACGACGTCCTCAAGGACGAGAACCGCAGGATGCCGGCGGCGGAACTGCCGCGCGAAGACAAGGACAAGCCGGCCGCCGGCGGCGGCGACGAGTTGAACGTGGATGAGCTGGAGGAAGCGGAACGCGGCGGCCCGCCCCGTTCAGGCGGCGGGCCGGACTGAGCGCGGCGTCAGTTATTGCCCGTCGCGGGGCATTCGGCGATGCGGCCCCAGCGATTATCGGTGTTGCAGTATTTCCACCGGGCTTTCTCGTTGCAGATGACCCGGCCGACGACGCCCTGGGAAGCGCAGCGCGCCAGTTCGGCTCGCAGCGACTGGATCCAGGGCTCCTGGCCGCCGGCCGCGTCGGCTCCGGCCACCACGGTGGCGACCTGCTGCGAAGGCGGCTCGACGATGATGCGCGGAGACTGGGCGGCCGCCGGGGGCTCGGCCAGGTGGGCGGGCAGGGGGCTGCCCGGGTTCACCGTCTGCATGTCGGGCGCGATGGTCGAAAGCAGGGTATCGGGCTGCGGTTGATCGGCCGCGGATACCAGGGGAATGGGCGCGCTCGGCTGCACCGGGCGCGATGGGACGCCGCGCGAGCCGTCCACCCTGGGTTGCGGGGGTTCGGGCAGGTAGGTTTCCTGGTCCACCGCCGCCACCGGCGCTTCGCCCGGGCGCCCCTGGGCCACGGGCACGGGCGCCTCGGCCGCGCGGTCGACGGGAGCATTCCAGGACAACCAGAGCCCGAACAGCACTCCCACCACCACGACCATCGCCACGAAGGCCAGGCCCATCAAAATGCGGTTACGCATGTGTACACCTCTTCACTGTGGACCGGCGGCCCCGCCGGTCCCCATGCCCGGGCGGGCCGTCAGGCGAAAGCGGAATCGCCCACCCTGGTCTGGAACACCTGTCCCCCGTGCTCGCGCAGGGCATGGAACTGCACGTTGGGATAGAGCTCCTGCGCCACCCGCAGCTGCGCCGACGATCCGATCAGGAAAGCGGGCGCCTCGACTACATCGTAGGCGATGTGCTGCATGTTGGCGTCCATGAACTTCTTCAGGTCCTTGGGGTTCTCGGCCGTGATCCAGCGCGCCATCGAATAGCGCGCCGGCAGCATGCGCGCGGCCACGCCGTATTCGGTCTTGAGCCGATGCGCCACGACCTCGAACTGCAGCTGGCCGACGGCCCCCAGCAGCAACGGGCCTCCGGCCACCGGCCTGAACACCTGGATGGCGCCTTCCTCGCCCAGCTGGGTCAGGCCCGTGCGCAACTGCTTGGTGCGCAGCGGATCGGCCACCTCCACCGCCTGGAACAATTCGGGCGCGAAGAACGGCAGTCCGGTGAACTGCAGCGCCTCGCCTTCGGTCAGCACGTCGCCCAGTTGCAGCACGCCGTGATTCGGAATGCCGATGACGTCGCCGGCATAGGCCTCGTCCAGCAGCTCGCGCCGCTGCGACAGGAACGAGACCACGTTGTTGGGCCGCGTTTCCTTGCCGGTGCGGCAGACCTTCAGCCGCATACCGCGCTCGAAACGGCCCGAACAGACGCGCACGAAAGCCACGCGGTCGCGATGGGCCGGATCCATGTTGGCCTGCACCTTGAAGACCACGCCGGTGAATTTCGGTTCATCGGGCTGGACCTCGCGCTGCAGCGCATGGCGCGGACCGGGCGCGGGCGCCTGCTCGACCAGCGCGTCCAACACTTCCTGCACGCCGAAATTGTTGATGGCCGAGCCGAAGAACACGGGCGTCTGCTTGCCGGCCAGGAACTCGGCCTGGTCGAACGGCGGCGCGGCGCCTTCGATCAGGTCGATCTCGCCGCGCGCCTGCTCGAACGCCGCGCCGAAGCGGCGCGCGATCTCGGGGTTGTCCAGCCCGTCGATGATTTCGTCGTGCTGCTCGCTCAGCCTGTCGCTGCCGGCCTTGAAGACCCGCATCCGATCGCGCCGGATGTCGAACACGCCGCCGAAGGACTTGCCCATGCCGACCGGCCACGCGAAGGGCACGGCATCCATGCCCAGGTGGGACTCGATCTCGGACAGCAGCTCCAGCGGCTCGCGCACCTCGCGGTCCATCTTGTTGACGAAGGTGATGATGGGCGTATTGCGTGCCCGGCACACCTGCAACAGCCGGATGGTCTGCGGCTCGACGCCGTTGGCCGCGTCGATCACCATCAGCGCCGCATCCACGGCCGTCAGCACGCGGTAGGTATCTTCCGAGAAGTCCTGGTGGCCCGGGGTGTCGAGCAGGTTGATGACGGTATCGCGGTATTCGACCTGCATGACCGAGGACGCCACCGAAATGCCGCGCTGCTTCTCGATCTCCATCCAGTCGGACGAGGCGTGCCGCGAGGCCTTGCGTGCCTTGACGCTACCGGCGATCTGGATCGCGCCGGCGAACAGCAACAGCTTTTCGGTCAGCGTGGTCTTGCCCGCGTCGGGGTGGGAAATGATGGCGAAGGTGCGTCGCCGGGCGACTTCGGAGGATATGGTCATCGCGCGGAATTTTAACCGGAGACGGGATCGGGCGCTTGATCCGTCCGGCCGCCACGGCAGCAAGCGCCGTGCCGCGGCGGCTCGGCTCCGCCCACCGCGCATTTAGTCCTATTCAATACTCCAACTTGATTTTAGTCTCAAATGGTATTAACCTGGGCTTGCATGCACGACACAGGAAAGCATCATGGCCATTCCTGCTTCCAAGACCCCTGAACTGACCAGCCAGGCCGCCACCGACGCGGCCCTGCGCACCTTTTTCCGGATCGCCCAGGCTTGGCAGCTCAATGCCGAAGAGTCGGCCACCCTGCTGGGCGTCCCGCGCTCGACCATGTTCCGCTGGAAGACCGGCCGCGCGCCTGCGCCGCTGCCGCGCGACACGCTCGAACGCCTGTCGCTGGTCTTCGGCATCTACAAAGCGCTGCAGGTCCTGTTGCCCGTCCCCGAACGCGCCGACGCCTGGCTGCGCCGCCCCAACGACGCGCCCCTGTTCGGCGGCCGGCCGGCCCTGGAACGCATGCTCACCGGCATGACCAGCGACCTGTACGTGGTGCGCACCTATCTCGATGCCCAGCGGGGGGGCTGGACATGACGCCTGCCGTTGCCGAGGTGCAATGGACGCCCTGCCACCGGCTCGTCCCCAGCCGCTTTCCGCCCGCCGGCCTGTACGACCGGGTGGCCGATCCGGCCGACCTGGACGTGGTATTCGCTATCGAGAACCTGACCAATCCGCGCGTGCGCGACGAAGCCGGGAACCTGCGCCTGGTCCCGCCGGAAGACCGCATTTCCGGTCCGGGCACCACCCCCATCATGGCGGCCTTCACCCATCTGAATCCGGCCGGCAGTCGCTTCACGGACGGCACCTGGGGGGTGTACTACGCCGGGGAAAGCCTGGAAACCGCCGTGGCCGAGACCATGCACCACCGCGCCCGTTTCCTGGCCGCGACGCACGAGGTCGCCATCGAGATCGACATGCGCCACTACGTGGCCGACCTGGCCGCGCCGCTGCACGACCTGCGCGGCCTGCGGCCGGCCTTGCCCGCCATTTACGATCCGGACGACTACACGGCCAGCCAGGCGCTGGCCCGCCAGCTCCGGCTGGCGGGCAGCTGGGGCGTAGCCTACGACAGCGTCCGCCGCCCCGGCGGCCAATGCGCGGCGGTGTTCCGGCCGCGCGGCCTGTCCCGCTGCCGCCAGTCCCAGCACATTGCGTTCGTCTGGGACGGCCACCGCATGAGCGGGTGGTATTCCAAGTCGGCATTGCGGTCGGTCTGATTTTTCAAGCCTCGTTCCACCGGCCGCCCGGGCTGCCTGCCCCGTGCCCGGCCTTGTGGCTCGCGGGTTTCCTGGCTGCTACCGCCGGTCCACTGATGGGAATCGATTATTGGCGCAATTTCGATTTTCGAATATGGTTACGTCGAACGCGGGGCGCTGATATCGTCACAATTGGTATCAAGCGCAGCAGATCGCGGCGTGCGGCCGCAACGCAGTACGGATATCCGCGCCAGGGCACCGTGCCCTGGCGCGCAAGACCTCATTCCTTATCCGGAGGAACACGACAATGAAAATACGTTTGTGGGGTTGTGTACTGGGCATGGCGCTGAGCGGCACGGCCGCGGCGCAGACCCCGTTGAAGATCGGTTTCGTGGGCGAGATGTCGGGCCAGCAGGCCGAGTACGGGCTGCAGATGAGCAACGGCGCCAAGCTGTTCCTGCAGGAACACGGCGACGTGGTGGCCGGCCGCAAGATCCAGCTCATCATCAAGGACGTGGGCGGACCGAACCCCGAAGTGGCCAAGCGCGTGGCGCAGGAACTGATCACGCGCGACAAGGTGGAATTCCTGGCCGGCTTCGGCTTCACGCCCAACGCGCTGGCGGTGGCGCCGCTGGCCACCGAGGCCAAGATTCCGATGGTGGTCATGAACGCGGCCACCTCGTCCATCACCGAGCGCTCGCCCTACGTGGTGCGCACCTCGATGACGCTGCCGCAGAACGCCTACGCCATCGCCGACTGGGCGCTGAAGAACAACATCAAGACGGTGTACTCGCTGTACGCCGACTACGGTCCGGGCCAGGACGCCAACGCCCAGTTCCGCAAGACCTTCACGGGCGGCGGCGGCAAGATCGTGGCCGAGGTGGCGGTGCCGCTGAAGAACCCGGAGTTCGGCCCCTACATGCAGCGCATCAAGGATGCCAAGCCCGATGCCGCCTTCCTGTGGTTCCCCTCGGGCGAGCTGTCGGTACTGATGCTGCGCGCCTACCGCGAGCGCGGCCTGGAGCAGGCCGGGATCAAGGCGCTGGGCACCGGCGACGGCACCGACGACATGTTCCTGGACAGCATGGGCGACGTGGCGCTGGGCCTGACCACCTCGTTCCACTATTCCGCCGCCCACGACTCGGCCAAGAACAAGGCCTTCATCAAGGGCTACGAATCGCAGTTCGGCACCTCGATCCGCCCCAACTTCATGGCGGTGGGCGGCTATGACGGCATGGCGCTGATCTACGAGACCATCAAGAAGCTGAACGGCAAGATCGACGGCACGAAGGCGGTCGAGGCCATGAAGGGGGCCAAGTGGGAAAGCCCGCGCGGGCCCGTCATGATCGATCCGGAAACGCGCGACATCGTGCAGAACATCTACATCCGCAAGGTCGAACGCCGCGGCAACCACTTGTACAACGTCGAGTTCTCGCATCTCGACGCGGTCAAGGACCCCGGCAAGGCCAAGTAAACGCAGCACGCGCCCGGTCCGCCCGCTTCGGCGGGCCGGCATAAGTTTTTTAGACCGGTGAAAAAGCATACGCGGCTGGATCGGCCGCGGCCGGGCGCGGACAATGGCAACACCGCCCAGAAGGACCCTGCATGAAGCCGTCTTGCCGGTCTGCCATGGTCCCTGCGGCGGAGCGATCTGCAGGAGATCATGGACTGTCCTAACCGCATTCCGCGGCCCGCCTTCGTCCGGGCCGCCATCTTCCCCCCGCACGTCACCTGGAAGCACACATGGGCATCGTAATCTTCGACGGCCTGGCCTACGGCATGTTGCTGTTCCTGATCGGAGTCGGCCTGTCGATCACCATGGGGTTGATGAACTTCGTCAACCTCGCCCATGGAGCCTTCGCCATGGTGGGCGGCTACGTGGCCGCGCTGGCCATGAGCCGCCTGCAGGTACCGTTCGTCGCCAGCCTGGCACTGGCCTTCATCAGCGCGGCCGTGGTGGGCGCGCTGCTGGAGTTCGTCTTCTTCCGCCGGCTGTACCGCGCGCATCCGCTGGACCACGTGCTGCTGTCCATCGGCATCGTGTTCGTGTTCGTGGCGGGCGGCACCTACCTGTTCGGTCCCACCATGCAGCCCTTCACCGCGCCCGAATGGCTGCGCGGCCAGATCTCGCTGCTGGGCATGGACGTGGGCGCCTACCGGCTGTTCCTGATCGTCGTGGGTTTTGCCGTGCTGGCGGCGCTGCTGCTGCTCATCAACAAGACGCGCTACGGCGCCATGGTGCGCGCGGCGGTGGACAACCAGCGCGTGGCCGCGGGCCTGGGCGTGCGGGTGGACCGACTGTTCTTCCTGACCTTCTCGTTCGGCTGCGGCCTGGCGGGGCTGGGCGGCGCGCTGGGCCTGGGCATGCTGGGGCTGGATCCGTCCTTCCCGCTGAAATACATGATCTATTTCCTGATCGTGGTCTGCGTGGGCGGGGCTGGCACCATCGTCGGTCCCTTCGTCGCAGCCGTGCTGGTGGGCATCGTCGACGTGGGCGGCAAATACTACATGCCCGAACTCGGCGCCTTCCTGATCTACGTGTTCATGGTGGTCGTATTACTCGTACGCCCCCACGGCCTGATCCCCAAGAAGGGGCTCGTATGACCAAACTCAATCTGAATCCGCGCCAGATCGTGGCGCTGGAAGTGGTGTTCTGGCTGGCGCTGGCCTCGACCTACTTTCTCTTGCCCGAGAAGCTGGTCCTGATCACGCAGATCATGATCACCGGCCTGTTCGCGATCGCGCTGGACATCGCCCTGGGCTACGCCGGCATCCTGACGGTGGGCCATGCGGCGTTCTTCGGCATCGGCGCGTACCTGGCGGGCCTGCTGGCCAAGTACGGCTGGGGCGAACCGTTCTCCGGGCTGCTGCTGGCGCTGGCGGTGTGCGCGGTGCTGGGCTATCTGCTCAGCTACCTGATCGTGCGCGGCAGCGACCTGACGCGGCTGATGATCACCATAGGCGTGTGCGTGCTGTTCTTCGAGCTGGCCAACCGCCTGACCCCCATCACCGGCGGCGCCGACGGCCTGCAGGGCGTGGACATGTGGCCGGTGCTGGGCCAGTTCCGCTTCGACCTCTGGGGCAAGACGGCCTTCATCTACACCTTCTGCATCGTGCTGCTGATGTTCCTGGCGGTGCGCCTGATGCTCAAATCGCCCTTCGGGCTGGTGCTGCGGGGCATCCACGACAACCGGCGGCGCATGCTGGCCATCGGCTCGCCGGTGGATTCGCGCCTGCGCCTGGCCTATTGCTTCTCGGCCGCCATCGCCGGCGTGGCCGGCGCGCTGTTGGCGCAGACCACGCAGTTCGTCGGGCTGGAGATGCTCAGCTTCAACCGCTCGGCCGAAATCCTCATCATCCTCATCCTGGGCGGCACCGGGCGTCTGTACGGCGGCCTGATCGGCGCCCTGCTGTACATGACCGTGCATGATTTCTTCTCCGACTTCGATCCGAAGTTCTGGATGTTCTGGCTGGGCATCTTCCTGATCCTGGTGGTCATGATCGGCCGTGGCGGCGTGCTGGGCGTGCTGTCCAAGGCCTTCAAGGTAAGGGAGCAACGCCCATGACGACCGCGACCCTCGCGACGCCCGCGCTGCGCACCCGGAACCTGACCAAGCGCTTCGGCGGCTTCACCGCCGTCAACGGCGTGACGCTGGACATCGCGCCCGGCTCGCGCCAGGCGCTGATCGGACCGAACGGCGCCGGCAAGACCACGCTGATCAACCTGTTGACCGGCATCCTGCGTCCGACCGAAGGGCGCATCAGCCTGGACGATGACGACATCACCCACCTGCCGGCGGACAAGCGTGTGCACCGCGGGCTGGTGCGCACCTTCCAGATCAACACGCTGTTCCCGCGCCTGACGCCGCTGCAGGCGGCCTCGCTGGCCATCTCCGAGCGCGAGGCGCTGGGCAAGGTCTGGTGGCGCACGCTGCGCAGCTGCTCGTGGGTGGCCGACGAAGCGCACGCGCTGCTCAAGCAGTTCAACCTGGCCCAGTACGCCCACGTCGACACCGCCGAGCTGCCCTACGGCAAGCAGCGCCTGCTGGAGATCGTGCTGGCGCTGGCCGCCCAGCCTCGCATCCTGCTGCTGGACGAGCCGGCCGCCGGCGTGCCCGAGGACGAAAGCGGCGAGTTGTTCGAGGTGATCGCCGGGCTGCCCAGGGAAATGACGGTGCTCTTCATCGAGCACGACATGGACCTGGTATTCCGCTTCGCCCAGCGCATCTCGGTGCTGGTGGCGGGCGCCGTCCTGGTGGAAGGCACGCCCGCGGAAATCGCCGCCGACCCGCAGGTGCGGGCGGCCTACCTGGGGAATTCGCGTGTCTGATTTCCTGCAAATCGAAAACCTCACGGCCGGCTACAACGACGCGGTCGTGCTCAGCGACCTGTCGGTCGCGATCGAACGCGGCCAGAGCCTGGCCATCCTCGGGCGCAACGGCGTGGGCAAGACCACGCTGCTCGAGACGCTGATGGGCAACACCACGGTCAAGCGCGGCCGCATACGGTGGCTGGGCGAGGACATCACCCGCCTGCGCCCGGCCGACCGCGCGCGCCGGGGCATAGGCTGGGTGCCGCAGGAGCGCGAGGTGTTCCCGTCGCTGACTGTGCGCGAGAACCTGGAAGTCATCGCGCGCGGCACGCACTGGACGCTCGAGCGCGTGTACGGGCTCTTTCCGCGCCTGCGCGAGCGCGCCGGCAACTACGGCGGGCAGCTCTCGGGCGGCGAACAGCAGATGCTGGCCATCGGCCGCGCGCTGATGACCAACCCGCAGTTGCTGCTGCTGGACGAGCCCATGGAGGGCCTGGCTCCCATCATCGTCGAGGAGCTGTCCGAGGCGGTGCGCCGCATGTGCGCCGACGAAGGCCTGACCGCCATCATCGTCGAGCAGCATCCGGTCCTTGCGCTGTCCATGTCGCAGCACGCCATCGTGCTCGAGCGCGGGGTGGTGGCCTATGCCGGCGGCAGCGCCGAGCTGGCCGCCGACACGCAACTGCTGGACCAACTGCTGGGTGTCGGCAAGCGCGCCGCGGTTTCCTGATTCGAATCTCCGGCGCAGTCGGTGCCGGCTCTCACGGCAAGGAGTCGTCTGATCATGAAAGGTAGACAAGCGGGATTGCGCTGCGGGCTGGCCGCGGGCGCGTTGATGGCGGCCGCCTGCGCGCAGGCGCAGGGCGTCGTGAAGGTGGGCTTCATCGGCGAAATGTCGGGTCCGTTCGCCGAGTTCGGAAAGCAGATGGAAACGGGCGTGCAGCTCTACCTGAAAGAGCATGGCGACACCGTGGCCGGCAAGAAGGTCGTGGTCATCGTCAAGGACGTGGGCGGCCCCAACCCCGAGCTGGCCAAGCGCCACGCGCAGGAACTGGTGGTGCGCGACAAGGTGGACTTCATCGCCGGCTTCGCGTTCTCGCCCAACGCGCTGGCGGTGGCGCCGCTGGCCACCGAGGCCAAGAAACCCATGGTCATCATGAACGCCGCCTCGGGCAGCCTGCCGTCCACCTCGCCCTACATCGTGCGCACCTCGTTCTCGCTGCCCGCCATCGTGCCGCCCATCTCGCAATGGATGATCAAGCAGGGCTACAAGACGACGTACTCGATGGTGGCCGACTACTCGCCCGGCCACGAGGTCGAGGCGGCCTTCATGGATTCGTACAAGAAGGCCGGCGGCACGGTGGTGGGTTCGGTGCGCACGCCGCTCAGCACCATGGACTTCTCGGCCTACATGCAGAAGATCAAGGACCTGAAGCCCTCCGCGGTCTTCGCCTTCGTGAACGGGGCCGACGTGGCGCAATCCTTCATGCGCGAGTACCGCGCCCGCAACCTGGCCGAGGGCGGCATCGCCATGGTCGGCACGGGCGACATCACCGACGAACCCACCATCGATTCGATGGGCGACACGCCGCTGGGCGTGGTCACCGGCTATCCGTATTCCATGGACCACGACTCGCCGCTGAACAAGAAGTTCGTGCAGGCCTTCAAGGCCGCGCGCGGGCAGCAGGCCCGCCCCAACATCATGGCGGTGGCCGGCTACGACGGCATGGCGCTGATCTACGAGGCCCTGCGCAAGACCCAGGGCAAGACCGACGGCGACGCGCTGATCGCCGCGATGAAGGGCGTGAAGCTGGAAAGCCCGCGCGGCCCGATCGAGATCGACGCGGCCACGCGCGACATCAAGCAGCGCGTCTACATGCGCAAGGTGCAAAGGGTCGACGGCCGGCTGGCCAACGTCGAATTCGAGACCATCGAACCCCGATAGGAGGCTCGCCCATGTCCGCAGCGGACTCCGCCTGGCTGTCGAAGACGGCGGCCGAACTGCACGAGGCCTATCGCGCCCGCGCGCTGTCGCCGCTCGACCTGGCCACGGCGCTGATGGACGCGGTGGCCGACGATGCGCGGGAGCTGAACGCCTTCTGCCTACTGGACCGCGACGCCGCGCTGCAAGCCGCCGAGGCCTCGGCCCGGCGCTGGCGTAGCGGCACGCCCATCGGCCCGCTGGACGGCGTGCCCGTGTCGATCAAGGACCTGGTCGACGTGGCCGGCTGGCCCACGCGGCGCGGCTCGGCCATCACGGCCGGCGCGCCGCCCGCCGCCGCGGACGCGCCCAGCGTGGCGCTGCTGCGCCAGGGCGGGGCGGTGCTGTTCGGCAAGACCACCACCACCGAGTTCGGCTGGCTGGCCGACTCCGAGTCGCCCTATACGGGCATCACGCGCAACCCGCTGGCGCCGGACCGCAGCGCCGGCGGCTCGAGCATGGGCGCGGCGGCGCACGTGGCCAAGGGCTGGGGGCCGCTGGCGCTGGGCAGCGACGCCGGGGGCTCGATCCGCATCCCCGCCTCGTACTGCGGGCTGGTCGGGCTCAAGCCCACCTTCGGCGCCATTCCGTCGGGGCCGCGCCTGAGCGCCTTCGCCGAGTACGCGCACCTGGGCCCCATCGCCCGCACGGTGGCCGATTGCCGGCTGGCGCTGCAGGTCATGGGCCGGCCGCACCCGCTGGACCCCCATTCGCTGTATGCGCGCGCGCAAGAGCTGCCGCCGCGCCGGCCCGCCATCGGCTACCTGACCGACGCCGGCCCCGATACGGGGCTGGATCCCCGGGTCGAATCAGCCGTCGAGGAACTGGCGCAGCGGCTGGGCCGCAGGGGCCATTCCGTCGTGCGCCTGCGCATGGACTGGATGTCGCTGGCCGAGAACGCCTGGGCCCTGTGGGAGAACCGTCTCTACGAGTCCTTCGTCGATGCCGCCCCTGGCCAGCGCGCCCAGCTCGACCCGCGCCTGCAACAGCTGTGCGAACGCGGCGCCGCGCACGGCGCCGAACGCCTGGCCCGGGCGCGGACGCAGTTGCGCGACGTGGCGACCCAGCTCACGCTGGCCTTCGCCGACGTCGATCTGCTGCTGACCCCCGCCAGCCCGGCCGGCGCGCCGCGGGTGGGCGCGCTGTGCGCCGACGATCATCCGCTGCGCGACCACATCCGCCAGACCTTCAACTGGCAACTGGCGAACCCCTATACCTTCCCGTTCAACCTGAGCCAGCAGCCGGCCCTGTCCATGCCGCTGACCACCGACGCCGGCGGCCTGCCCGTCGGCTTGCAGATCGTCGGCCGCAAGTATCGCGACGACGATGTGCTCGACTTCGCGCAAATGCTGGAGTCCACTCATCTTTTCCAGGAGTCCGAACATGCCTAAGATAATCGTGCAGTCCGCGCAGGCCCCCGTCACCGGGTTCACCGACAAGAGCACCCCCTCGCCGCTGGCCCAGGGCATCCGGGCGGGCGACTTCCTCTACGTCTCGGGCCAGGGCCCGCTGGACCCGGTTACCAAGGAAGTCGTGTCCGACGACATCCGCGAGCAGACGCGGCGCACCTTGCAGAACCTGATGGCGGTGCTGGAGGCGGGCGGCGCCACCGCGGCCAACATCGTCAACATGCGGGTATGCCTGCGCGACGTGGCGGATTTCCCCGCGTTCAACGAGGAATTCCGCGCGTTCATGGGCGGCGAGAAGGTCACCCGCACCTGCATAGGCGGCACGCCGCACCGCCCGGGCGTACGCGTCGAGATCGACTGCGTCGCCTACTTCGGCTGAGGAGGTCCTATGTTCAAGATGCCCATCGTCGACCTGATGAAGCAGGGCGACGAGCTGGCCGCCAGCGGCAAGCGGGTGGCCGTGCTCTGGCAGGAACCCGAGTCCCTCGTGTTCCTGGCCCGCGGACGCGAGTACCGCAGCGAGTTCCATATCAACCCCAGCGACGAGATGATGTACATGGTCAAGGGGCAGATGAACCTGCACTACCGCACGCCCGACGGCAAGGAAGAGATCGCCGTGCTGCCGCAGGGATCGGTCATCTACACGCCGGCGGGCATCCCGCACTCGCCGCGCTTCCCGCCCGACGCCTACCTGCTGGTGCAGGAACGCAAGCGCAAGCCGGAGGAGATCGACCGCTTCCAGTGGTTCTGCCCCAGTTGCGACACGCTGCTGCACGAGGAATCCTGCCACGTCGCGGACTACAAGGCCGACCCCGTGTCCAAGGCCTACCAGCGCTTCTTCGACAGCGAGGAATTCCGCACCTGCAAGTCCTGCGGGACGGTGATGCCCAAGCCCTGAGCCGGACCTTTTTTATTGCCCCCCTGGGGTGCAGCGCCGCCGCGATGCGGCAAGCGTGGTGGCTTTTTCCACCGTCAGTCGGGCTTGACCCCCGCCGCCTTGATGATGTCGCGCCAGCGCGCGGTCTCGGCGGCGATGAAATCGCCGAACGCGCGCCCGGTCAGGGCCTTGCCTTCGCCGCCTATCCCGGCCATGCGCTCCTTGAACTCGGGCATCCGGGTCACCGCTTCCAGCTCGCGCTCCAGCCTGGCCACCGCCTCCGGCGGTGTGCCGGCGCGGGCCAGCACGCCGAACCAGCCGCCGGCGACGAAATCGGGCACGCCGGCCTCGGCCATGGTCGGCACTTCGGGCAGCATGGGCGAGCGCTCGGCGCTGGTCACCGCCAGCGCGCGCAGGGATCCGTCCTTGATCCGCGGCGCGACCGCCGCCACGGCCGAGGGCATCATCTCGATCTGCCCGCCCAGGAGATCGGTCACCGCCGGACTACCGCCCTTGTAGGGCACGTGCACGATGTCCAGGCCGAACCGGGCCTTGAGCATCTCGCCGATCAGGTGGACGTTGGTGCCCGTGCCCGGCGAACCGAAGTGGTAGCGCCCTGGCTGGGACTTCGCCAGCTTCACGAACTCCATCAGGGTCCTGGCCTGCACCTGGGGGTTGACCACGAACACCGAGGGAATCCGCGTGACCAGCGCGATGGGCGTGAAATCGCGGACCGCGGGCGTGCTCTGGCCCGGCGTCAGGTTCTCGGCGATGCCGAAGGACTCGGCCGTCCCCAGCAGCAGGGTGTAGCCGTCCGGCGCGGCCTGCGCCGCGGCGGCCACGCCTATCGCGCCCCCGGCCCCGCCGCGGTTTTCCACCACCACGGTCTGCCCCAATTTCTGCCCCAGATACTGGGCCACCACCCGCCCCACCTGGTCGCTGGCACCCCCGGACGGGAACGGCACGATCAGCCGGACAGGGCGATCGGGATAGACGGCCCACGCCTGCGCGCCCGCCAGCACCCCGGCGGCGGCAAGCATCCACGGCGCAAGGCGCCGGATCGGCTTTGGACTCATGAATGTCTCCTTCCGCGCTTATCGGGACGCGTCGGCACGCGGGGCGGCGCCGCGCACGACATCGATCACGGCATCCGCATCGGCCGGCGCGGCATCGCCGCGCCAGGCGCAGTGGCCGTCGGGCCGCACCAGCACCAGCCGGCGCTCGTACAGTTCGGCCACCCGGGGCAATGCAATGTCCACGACTTCCAGCGGCACCCCGCGCCGGCGGGCCGCCTCGACCAGCGGCGCGGGGTCGGGCGGCTCCGCCCCCAGGCGCACCAGCACGAAGCCCCGGCCGAACAGATCGAGCGTGGAACGGCCATCGTCCAGCCAGGCATGCGGCGCGCGATGCCCCGGCCGGGTGGTGGGCGTGTAATAACGCGGGTGGTCCGGCGGCGCCGGCGTGCCGTCCGGCACGCAGATGGGCGAGTCCTCGTAGCGATAGCCCAGGTGGATGCCCAGCGTCTCCCACTCGGTGTGCGTGGCCTCGGCGATGGCGGCGCCGACCTGCGCGCGCTGCGCCGCGCCGCGTGGGGAGTCCTCCATCAGCGCCGAGGCGTCCTCGACCGACTTCAGCGCGAAGTAATTGTGCGCGGACGCATTGACGTTGCGCTCGCCCACCGGCTGGCGCTCGACCTCGTAGCTGTCCAGCAGGCTGCCCCCGCCCCAGCCGCGCAGCATGGCCTCCAGCTTCCAGCCCAGGTCCACGACGTCGCCCATGCCGGTGTTCATGCCGAAGCCGCCCGTGGGCGACATGGTGTGCGCGGCATCGCCGGCGATCAGCACGCGGCGGTCGCCGTAGCGCGTCGCGGTCAACTGGCTGCGGCGCCACGGCAGGGCCGAGATCACCTCGAACGGCACGTCGTCGCGGCCGATGCCGCGGCGCACCCAGGCCTCGGCGTCGCGGCAGACCTGCTCGACCTGCGCCTCGTTGCTGACCACCGTCATGCGCCACAGCTCGCGGCCGTCCATGGCGCTGATGTTGCCCCAGAAGCCCTCGGCGCCGAAGAACAGATAGCGTTCGGCCTCGCCCTTGTCATGGCTGCGGGTCAGGGCCGGCGAACGGAAGAACAGCGCCGCCGAATGATCCAGCGCCCGCGTGCCCGCCATGTCTATGCCCAGCGCGCGGCGCACGCTGCTGCCCGCGCCGTCGCACGCCACCAGGTAGCGCGCGCGCAACGTCGTGCGCTGCCCGGTCTTCAGGTCCGTCACCTCGGCCCGGACGCCGTCGGCGTCCTGCTCGAAACCTTCCAGCCGGTGCCAGTAGCGCAGGTCCAGCGACGGATACTCGGTCGCGCAGCGGGTCAGCAGCGGGTCGAACCACAACTGCGGGCAGCGCCACTTTTTCTCCGGGCTCTCGCCGGGCGGCGCGTCGTCGCGCAGGCTGGGATACTCGTGGCGGGCCAGGAAGTGGCCCGTCATGCTGGTGCAGAACACCATGTCCAGCCGGTAGTCGGGATTGAACGGCGTCTCGCGCACGCGCTGCGCGATGCCCCAGCGGCGGCAGAACTCCATGGTCCTGACGCCCACGGCGCCCAGCTTGGGCGTGCTGATGGAGCCGTCGCGCTGTTCCAGCAGCGTGCACGGAATGCCGCGCCAGGATAGATCCAGCGCCAGTCCCAGCCCGACCGGGCCGGCGCCGACGATCAGCACCGGAATGTCGTCCGCCTGAGTCATCTCCAGAAGTCCCCTCTATGGTGGTCATCCGCTTCGTTCCGGAGAATGGAAGAAGCGATATATGGGGGACTATATGCCTGGGGTCCCGGTCCGCAGCCGGGATTTCTGCCTGATGGAAACGACTTGCCGTCCGTCCCGGCCAGCTACTTCGGCAGGCAGGGCGAGGCCGGCGAGCATTTGTCGCCCAGCACCGCCACGGCCTGGATCTCGATCTGCATGCCCGGCACCGCCAGGGCCGAGACCGTGATCTGCGCGCTGGCCGGGAAGCGTCGATCAGGAAACATCTCGCTGCGCACCTTGGCGAAGGTGGCGCCATTGCGCACGTCGGTCATGTACACCGTCATGGTGACGATGTCCTTCAGGCTCCCGCCCGCGCGCTTCAAGGTCTGGTCGATCAGCGCGAACACCGTGCGCGCCTGCGCCTCGAAGTCGCCCTTGATGTCTCGGCCCTGCAGGTCGGTGGTGGCCGTTTCGCCCGCCAGCCAGACGATGCGCCCGCCCGCGGTCACGACCGCGGGGGAATACGAGCGGCCCTGCGTGCGTTCGCCCTGCGGCATGTGGTCGGCCGCCTGCGCGGCGCCCCAGGCCAACAGCGACAACGCGCATGCCGCCCCCAGCTTCGATACGGCGTTCATGGATGCGCTCATTGGAAGTCGAACAACTTGTATGACGGATCGTCCTTGCCCAGGCGATCCCCCAGCGTGCTGTAGCGGGTCTTCAGTTCGGAGGCGGGGAAGACCTCGATGCGCCGGAAATCCGTGACCGACTGGCGCGAGTCGATGGCCCATCTGCCGTTGCGGCGCGACCAGCGATCCAGATAACGCGAATGCATCCAGCGTTCCTCGATCTGGTCTTTCTCCACGGCCACCACCAGGGTCGCGGTGCCGGTGGTTTCGCTGACCGCCTTGTCGCCCCGCACCTCGATCAGCATGTTGGTCATGCGGTGGTTGTTGGACAGCATGGATTTGTGCGCATCAAGCAACCAATCGACAAACGCGGCCCAGGGATCGAAGCGCATCTTGCCGAACTGCACCGTGCCGTTGGCGTGCCCTAGCGACAGCAGGATGTCGCGGTCCAGCAGGTCCAGGCCGCGCGGGTAGCGATACAGCACCTCGGCAATGGCCTGCTTGCTGAGCAGTTGCTCCAGGGCCTCGGCCTGCGAAGGCGGCGTCGCGGCGCGAGCCGGCGCGCTGCCCATGGAGGCGCCGACCACGGCGGCCAGGCCCGCTCCGGCGGTAAGAAGCTGGCGCCGCAGCGGCGCGTTCGGTGCTTGCTGCATGAGTCTCTCCTGACAGATGGGAAGGGTGTCCCCGGCCCCGGCCGGGAACGGGGAAGCCTCAGCCCGCGCGCGTGCCGGCCGTCGCCAGGCCGGGCACGATGCGCAGCGCGTTGCCGCGTTCGACGGCCTCGAGTTCGGCCTCGGTGAACATGCCGAGATCGCGGATTTCCTTGACCGCGCGTCCCGCCGAGCGGTATGGGAAGTCGCTGCCCATCAGGATCTGCGAGGCCGGCACCAGCTGGCGCAGCGCCGCCATCGCGGGCGGATTCAGGATGGCGGCAGTGTCGTAGTGCAGGCGCCGGAATTCGTCCATGGCGCGGGTCGGCCAGCGCGGCGCGGTGGGCGAGCCCGCGAACAGCGCGTCGATGCGGCTGGCGAAGCTGGGCAGCGACCCGCCGCCGTGCGACAGGATGAAGCGGATGTCCGGGCAGCGCGACAGCACACCGTTGATGTAGAGGCTGGCGGCACAGCGTGTCGTGTCGGTCGGGTACTCCAGCGACACCTTGGTCTCGGGCACCAGGTTGCCGCAGCAGTTGGCGGCCGTGGGGTGGAAGTAGACCGTGGCCTTGCGCCGGTTCAATTCCTCGAACACCGGGAAGAACGCCGGATCGCCGGCCCAGCGGTCGCCGTAGCTGGTCAGCAGGCCCACGCCGTTGAGCTTGAGCTCGTCCAGCGCATGGGCGATCTCGCGCAGGCTGCCCTCCACGTCGGGCAGCGGCACGGCCGCGAACATGCCGAACCGGCCGGGATGATCGGCGATCATCTTCGCGCCGTATTCGTTGCACTCGCGCGCCAGGCGCCGGCCCTGCGCCACGTCGCCGAAGAACACGCCCGGCGTGGAAATCGACACGATGGCCGTGACCACGCCCTGCCTGTCCATGTCGTCCAGCGACTTGCGCGGCGACCACTTGTCGAACATGTCGGCGGGCGCGCCGGGCGACGAATCGACCACGCCGTCGCGCGCGGCCGCCAGGTAGGCGGGCGGAAAGATGTGATGGTGCGTATCGATGCGATGAGGGGCGGCGCCCTGCGCACCGGCGCGGCCCGACAACGCCAGGCATCCGGCGCACAGCGAGGCGTAGCCCGCCAGTCCCTTCAGCGCGCGCCGGCGGCCCGGCTGCGCGAGCGTCGGCGCGGCGATTGCATGGTGGTCGGTCGGCATTGCCCGGTTCCTCGTTCGGTCATCGACGGGCGCATCTTATGCCGCGGCTCCACGCGTGTCGCATTGCAAATAATCATGGATCTATGAGCAAAAACGGGGGCGGAAAAACGCGGGCGCGAGCGCGTCCGGGCGTCGCGGACGAACGACGGCGACGCGTGGCGACAAGGGGGAAATCAGCCGCGGAACTTCAGGCCCTGGCGAATCTGCGCGGCCAGTTCGGCCAGCCGGGGGCCGACGTGTTCCACCAGGCGCTGGCGATCGACCACATAGGAAGAACCGCCCAGGATCAGGGCCATGGGCGGGTTGCCGTCGTTCAGTTCCAGCGGCACGCCCACGGCGTTGATTTCCTTTTCCCAGTCGCCCAGGGACAGCGTGAAACCACGCGCCTGGTAATCCTTCAGCCCTTCCTGGATGCCCTTCAGGATCCTGGGCCACTGCGCGCCGTAACGGACCTTCTCGGCGGCGAACAGCTTGTCGCGCTCGCCGCGGTCCATGACCGCGATCAAAGCGCGGCCCATGGCGGTCGTCACCAGGGGAGTGCGCGATCCCGATTGCACGCTCATGATCAGCGCGCCGGAACCGCGCGTATGTTCCAGGTACACCGCGTCGGCCTCGTCCCGGTAGCCCAGGGCGCAGCACAGGTTCAATTCTTCGGACACCCGCTCCATCAACGGCTTGGCGACCTGCCGGATGTAGGACCCGGCCATCGCCCAATACCCGAGCGCCAACGCCGACGTGCCCAGTTCGTAGCGGCCGGTCTGCGGCGAACAGGCCAGGTAGCCCAGGCGGGTCAGGGTATAGGTCAGGCGCGACACCGTGGGCTTGGTCAGGCCCGTGCGCTCGGCCAGCTCCTGGTTGCCCAGCGACGTGTCGCCCTGGGTGAAGGCCTTGAGGATGCTCAGCCCCCGGGCCAGCGCGGTCACGAATTGCCTGCCCGGATCCTCGTCGGCATCCGGCTCGGCAAATGGCACCGGGCTGATCGCCCTCGATTGGGAAGTTCCTCTCATCCGAGCTGCTCGCAAACTTCGTTGACACGCGCAAAAGTTGTTGGGTAGGATACCCCAAAAGTTTGCGAAACTTAATTTCGCATTGCGAACCACCAGGGAGACTAGGCCGCCCACGGCCTGGAATGCATAACCGTCCCGCGGGCAGGGGAGCCGCGGGCTTCGTCACGACAATGAAGGGTCGAGCATGAATGTCAAAGCTGTCTTGAAGGCCGCCATCGGGACCATCGCGCTGGCAACCAGCCTGGGCGCCCACGCCGAATGGCCGGAACGCCCCATCACCCTGGTCGTGCCGTGGCCGCCGGGCGGCGGCGTGGATGCGGCCGCGCGCGTGGCCGGTCCCATGCTGGCCAAGCAGCTCGGCCAGCAGGTCGTCGTGGTCAACCGGCCCGGCGCCACCGGCAGCATAGGCGCGGAGTCCGTCGCCAAGGCCGAGCCCGACGGCTACACCTTGCTGTGGAGCTCCCTGACCAGCCATGCGATCTACGCCTCGCTGTACGAACGCTCCACGCCCTTCGACCTGGAGAAAAGCTTCACGCCGGTCTCGGTGTTCGGCAGCATTCCGTTCGTTATCGTGGTCAATCCCGGCGTCAAGGCGAACTCCGTCCAGGAACTCGTCGCGCTGGCCAAGGCCAGGCCGGGCGCGCTGACCTTCGCCTCCAGCGGCAATGGCTCGGTGCAGCATCTGGCCGGGGAAATGTTCAAGCGCGCGGCGGGCGTGGACCTGCTGCATGTCCCGTACAAGGGCATCTCGCCGTCGCTGCTCGACCTGGTGGGCGGCCAGGTGAACATGAGCATCGAAAGCCTGGCGGCCACGCTGCCCCACATCCGCAACCAGAAGCTGCGCGCGCTGGCCGTCGCCTCGCCCGAGCGCATCAGTCTCCTGCCCGACGTGCCGACCGCCGCCGAGGCCGGCCTCAAGGGCTACGACGTCAGCGCCAAGCTGTTCGCGCTGGCGCCCGCCGGCACGCCCGCGTCCGTCATCGACAAGCTCGACCGCGCCTTCAAGCAGGTCTTCTCCGACAAGGCGGTGCAGGAACCGCTGCTGGCCCAGTCCATCATCACGCGCTACGCGTCGCCGGCTGAATCGGCCAAGCTCATCCACGATGAACTGGCCACCTTCAAGACCGTCATCCGCGAAGCCAACATCCGCCCCGAGTGACCGCCAAGATCCGCTACCTTCCCGAGCAGACCGATCCGGCGCACCTGTACAAGCTGGTGGCCGGCCTGGTCGTGCCCCGGCCCATCGCGCCGCAGCTACACCCTGGTCCTGGGCGAGGCCGTCGCCATCCACGTGGATCCCGACGTGGTCGACCCGGAAGGCCGCATCGACATGGCCGCATTGCGCGGCGTGGGGCGGCTGGCCGGCCGCGAATACTGCCGGCTGGGCGATGCCTTCCGCCTGGAACACGATTCGTTCAACCGCTACGGACGGCGGCCATGACCGCGTCCCAAGCCCACCATGGAAACTTCATCGACATGAGCAAGCCGGTGTACCGCATCGGACAGATCGTCCCCAGCTCCAACACCACCATGGAGACCGAGGTGCCGGCCATGTTCCGCGCGCGCGAGACCGTGGCTCCGGAACGCTTCACCTTCCATTCCAGCCGGATGAGAATGATGAAGGTCAACAAGGAGGAACTGGCCGCCATGGACGCGCAGGCCGACCGCTGTGCGGCCGAGCTCAGCGACGCCGCCGTCGACGTCATCGGCTATGCCTGCCTGGTCGCCATCATGTCCATGGGCAAGGGCTACCATCGGGTTTCCGAAGAAAAGCTGACGCGCATCGCCGCGGCGGGCCATCCCGATACGCGGGTCGTGACCAGCGCCGGCGCGCTGCTCAACGGCATCCGGGCGATCGGTGCCCGCAAGGTGTCCGTCGTCACGCCCTACATGAAGCCGCTGACCCAGCTCGTGGTGGACTACATCGAATCCGAAGGCATCGAGGTGCTGGACGCGATCTCGCTGGAGATCGACGACAACCGCGCCGTCGGCAACCGCGACCCGCTGGCCCTGGTGGAAATCGCCGACAGGCTCGATGTCCGGGGCGCCGATGCCATCGTACTGTCGGCTTGCGTGCAGATGCCGTCGCTGGCCGCGATCCCGGAGGTCGAGGCTCGCCGCGGCCTGCCGGTCCTGTCGGCCGCGGTGGCCACGACCTACACCATGCTGCAGCGCCTGGACCTGCCCCGACATGTCCCGCGGGCCGGCGCGCTGCTCAACGGCTCCTATTAGGGCGAGAACGATGAACGACACCGCCGCGGCGGTCTATCGCAAACAGGGCCTGGGCGCCCGCAGCGGCTGGGGCCGGAAGCCGGCCCTGGTCGTGGTCGATTTCGTCAACGGTTTCAACGATCCCGACGTGCTGGGCGGCGGCAATATCCCGGACGCCATCGCGGCCACGGTCACGCTGCTGGCCGCCGCCCGGCGCGCGAAGCTGCCCGTGGCATTCACCCGCATCGTCTACGCCCCGGGCGCCGACAGCGTCTTCTGCATGAAGATACCGGCCCTGGCCTCGCTGCACGAGGAGAACCCGCAAAGCCACGTCGTCCCGCAGTTGGCAGTCCGGCCCGAGGATGCCGTCATCCGCAAGACCCAGCCGTCGGCCTTCTTCGGCACCGACCTGGCGGGATGGCTGATCCGGCGCGGCGTGGACACCGTGCTGGTGGCCGGCAGCACCACCAGCGGCTGCGTGCGCGCCACCGTGGTGGATGCGATGAGCTTCAACTTCCGCCCCGTGGTGGTGGCCGACTGCGTCGGCGACCGCGCGCTGGCCCCGCACGACGCCAGTCTCTTCGACATCGGCCAGAAGTACGGCGAGGTGCAATCCCTGGCCGAGGTGCTGGCCACGCTCGACACCCTGGAGGCCCCATGCCACTGAGTCCTTCGCAACTGACCCGCTGCTGGACGGAAGTCCTGGAGCTCTCGAAACTGGCCCCTGGCGAGAACGTGCTGATCCTGACCTCGCAGAACTCCGACCCGCGCGTGGTCGATGCCGCCGCCCGGGCGGCCGCCGCGCTGCAGGCGCGGGTGGTCAAGCTGGACATCGCGCCCAACTGGGATACCTGCGAAGTGGGCGCCGATCCCACCGTGGTCAGCGGCGCCTCGCCCATCGACGACGACCCCATGGCGCTGGCCGCGATGAAGGCGGCCGACCTGGTCATCGACACCGTATTCCTGCTGTTCACGCCGGGCCAGCGCGCGGTGCTGGAGTCCGGCACCCGCATGCTGCTGGCCTACGAACCCCCGGAAGTCCTCGCGCGCGTGATGCCGTCGCCGGACGACCGGCGCCGCGTGCTGGCCGCGCGCGACGCCTATGCGCGGGGACGCCGGATCACCGTCACCTCCGCGGCGGGCACGCGGCTGACGGCGTCCATCGGCGCCTATCCGATCACGGCGGAGTACGGCTACGTGGATAGCCCCGGCCGCTGGGACCACTGGCCCAGCGGCTTCGTCGCCCGCCTGCCCGACGACGGCACGGCCGAGGGCGTGGTCGTGCTGGCGCCCGGCGACATCATCCTGCCGTTCAAGAACTACGTGCAGTCACCCATCACCCTCGAGATCGAGCGCGGAACCATCGTGCGCATCTCGGGCGGGCTGGATGCCGAATTCCTGGACACCTACCTGCGCGGCTTCGACGATCCCGACGCCTACGCCGTATCGCACCTGGGCTGGGGCCTGCAGCCCAAGGCCCGCTGGACCTCGCTCGGGCTGTACGACAAGGCGGCCACCATCGGCATGGAAGCCCGGTCGTTCTACGGCAACTTCCTGTTTTCCACCGGCCCCGGCGGCAGCCGCCGCACCAAGGCGCACCTGGACATTCCCATGCGCAAATGCTCGTTCCACGTCGATGGCCAACCCATGGTCGTGGACGGCGACGTCGTGGCCCCCGACCAGCGCGTCGACGGCGCGCGGCCGCAGTAGCGTGCCATCGACCAACCCAGGATTCCCCACAGCATGCCAGACCTGCCGTTCCTATCCCTAGCGCAACTTGCCCGCTCCTTCGAACGCAAGGAAATATCCCCGGTCGAGGCGCTCGAGGCGCAACTCGACCGCATCGCCGCGCTGAACGAACGCATCAACGCGTTCACGATCCTGGATGAAGACCGCGCCCGCGCGGCGGCACGCGCCAGCGAGGCGCGATGGCTGCGCGGGGCGCCGCTCGGGCCGCTGGACGGAGCACCCTTCACCGCCAAGGACAACCTGATGGTGGCCGGGCTGCCCCATCGGCGCGGCTCGCGCGCGATGCCCGCCGATCCCGTGCCGGACACCGCGCCCGCGGTACTGCGCTGCCAGGAAGGCGGCGCGGTGCTGCTGGGCCTGACCACCATGCCGGAACTGGGCGCGGGCCCCGTCACCATCAGCCCACTCACCGGCGCCACCACCAACCCCTGGGACACGAGCAAGCAGGCCGGCGGCTCCTCGGGCGGCGGCGCGGCCTCGGTGTCGGCCGGCTTCTGCCCCTTCGCGCTGGGTTCCGACGCGGGCGGATCGCTGCGCATCCCCGCGGCCCTGACCGGCGTGGTTGGCTTCAAGGCCACTGGCGGCCTGGTACCCATGTATCCGCCCAACGTGGCCGGCGGCCTGTCCTGCGTCGGCCCGCTGGCCCGCAACGTGCGGGACACCGCCACGGTGCTGGACATCATCGCCCGGCCCGACGCGCGGGACGCCATGGCGCTGCCTTGGCGGCCCGACAGCCTGGGCGGAAATCTCGAACAGGGCGTGCGCGGCAAGCGCGTCGCCCTCAGCCTGACCCTGGGCTACGCTCCCCGGGTCGATCCCGAGATCGCCGGGGCCTTCCGGCAGGCGGGGCAACGCCTGGCGGCGCTGGGCGCCATCGTCGAGGAAGCCGATCCTGACATCGACAACCCTATCGACGACTACCTGGTCCTGCTGCAGGCGGGATACCGGTACGCGCTGCAGCACATGCCGGCGGAGCGGCGCGCGCTGCTGTCGCCCGTCATGGCGGGCATCCTGGAGGACGGCGCCGGCCTGGCGCTGGAGGACTACATGGGCGCGCAAGCGCGCTGCCAGGACCTGGCACGGCGTCTGCACGCCTTTCACCAGCGCTTCGACCTGCTGCTGACGCCCACCGTCGCGGCCCCCGCCTTCGACGCGAACCTGAGCTATCCGAAGGAATTCGAGGAATTTCCCAACCGGCGCGCCTGGACGCCCTACACCTCGCTGTTCAACCTGACGCAGCAGCCCGCCATCAGCATCCCGATGGGACTGACCGCCGCCGGCCTGCCCATGGGCCTGCACATCGCCGCACCGCGGGGCCACGATGCCCAGGTATTGCAAGCGGCGCACGCGCTGGAGGCGGTGTTGGGATTCGAGGCACGCCCGCCGATCTGATCTCCGCCGGACTGGCCAGTGCGCACGCCATCGAATAAAAAGGTGCCTGGATGTGAAGGACACCTTTTTCATGAAGCTTGCGAGCCTGGGGCCGCGCATCTGCATCGTCGGGCCCTCCAACAGCGGGAAGTCCACGCTGGCCGAGGCGATCGCCCGCAAATGCGCCCTGGAGCCGGTCCACCTCGACCGGCTCTACCACCTGCCCCACACTGACTGGGAACCCCGCCCCACGCAGGAATTCACCGCCCTGCACGACGCGGCCATCGCAGGCGAGCGCTGGGTCATGGACGGCAACTATTCCAGCTGCATGCCGCAGCGCCTGCGGCGCGCCACCGGCGTGATCCTGCTGGACATCTCCACGCCGCTGAGCCTGCTGCGCTACCTGCGCCGGACCTGGTTCGAGCGCGACCGTCGCGGCGCCCTGGACGGCGGCCGCGACAGCGTCAAGTGGGCGATGATCCACCATATCGCCGTGGTCACGCCGCGCAACCGCCGACGCTATGTCGAGATGATCGAAGGGCTCGACCTGCCCACGGTGATGCTGCCGTCGGCGGCGGCGATCAGGCGATGCTATCGGCGGTGGGAGCTGGCACGCTAGCGGACACGGTGCCCAGCTTCGCGGCCACGGCCTCCCGACAATCGTAGCTGTACAGCCAGTCGACCCGGCGCCATTTCTCCTGGCTGTTGGTCAGAGCGGCCCAGCGGAACTTCAGGTTGCGCATGAACTTCTTCAGCGGATCGGTCTGGTGGAACATGCGACCCGCCTCGCGCGAGCCCAGTTGCACGCGCGCCGTGCGCGCGGTGCGCAGCTCCTCGTAGGCCTTGAGCGCGGCGGCCGGATCGTGCGGCAGCCCGGCCAGGCACAGCGCCAGCACAAGGCCGTCCTCGATACTTTGCGAACCGCCCTGCGACAGGAAAGGCACCATGGGATGGGCCGCGTCGCCCAGCAGCGTCACCCGGCCCCGGGTCCACACCGGCCAGGGATCGCGGTCGTACAGCGCCCACTTGAACACCTCGTCGGTCGCCTCGATCAGGCCACGCACGATGGGGTGCCAGCCTTCGAACTCCTTCAGCACCTCGGCCTTGTCGCCGCGCGCCGACCACGATTCGAGCCGCCATTCCCCCGCCGGCACGATACCTATCCAATTGATGCGCCGGCCCGCCGACACGTAGTAGTTCACGAAGTGCCGGTGCGGCCCCCACCAGGCGTTGACGTTCTTCTCGATGCCCAGGTGGCGGGCGCGGTCCGCATCCGCCATGCCCCGCCAGGCAAGCAGCCCGGTGAAGCGCGGATCCTGCCCTTCCAGCAACTGGCCGCGCACGACCGAGTGCACGCCGTCGGCCCCGACCAGCACGTCGCCTTCCACGGTCTCGCCCGACTCCAGCACCACGCGCACACCCGCCGCGTCCTGCGCATACGTCTTGACGCGCTGCGCCAGCCGCACGTTCTCGCGCCCGTACGCATCGATCAAGGCATTGTGCAGATCGGCGCGGTGCACATGGTAGTAGGGCGCGCCGTAGCGCTGCGCGCACTCCGGCCCCAGCGGGAAATCGCGGATGGTGCGGCCGCTGGCCCAGTCGCGCGACCGGGTGGCAAGCGGCGCCACCGCCACGGCTTCCAGCGCCGGGGCGATGCCCAGGTCGTGCAGGACCTTGACGGCATTGGGGCCGAGCTGGATGCCCGCGCCGACCTCCTTCAGCACCGCTGTCTGTTCCAGCACCTCGACGTGGCGAAAGCCCAGTTTCCTGAGAGCCAGGGCCGTCGTCAGCCCTCCTATGCCCGCGCCGGCGATCAGGATGCGCGGTTGGTCGTATGAGGCTTTCATGCGTGCTGTTTCTCGCTGTAGGACATGGGGTGATGACCGGATACGATATGTTCGCATTGCGAAACTAAGTTTCGCAAATAGTGTACGAGCGTAGCCAAGCGGCGTCAACGCGGGAAGAGCCCGATACGGAACGCGGACGAAATGAAAGCGGAGAGAAGAAAACGATGGCACGCGCCGCCGAACCGCGCAGGCAGTCCGGCGGCGCGGGGAGACTCAGCCCTGGGGCTTGGGCGTGAAGAGGGCGGGGCGGCGGGCGCCGCCGTTGCGGGCTTCGCCGGCGGGGCGCGCCGCGCCCTGGGAAGCCGGCGCGGCATGGCGCGGCTGGGCTGGCCGGGCCTGGCTGGGTTGGGACGCGGCCGGCCGGCTGGCCGGGCCTTGCCCGCGCGCGGCGCCCTGTCCACGGCCACTCCCGGACGGCTGGCGGCCGCCTGAACCATGTGCTGACTGTCCACGACCGCCGTCACGCGGCGCGCCCTGGCGTCCCTGGCCTTGGCGCGGCGCATGCGAGCGCGGCGGGCGTTCGGCGCGCTCGTCGCGATCGGGCGCCGACACGGTGAAGGCGGGCAGGGGCTCTCGATCGATCTTGCGCTTGATCAGCTTCTCGATGTCGGCCAGCAGCTTGCCTTCCTCGCCGTCGACCAGGGACACCGCCGCGCCCGTCGCACCCGCGCGGCCGGTGCGGCCGATGCGGTGCACGTAGTCCTCGGGCACGTTGGGCAGTTCGAAATTCACCACCTGCGGCAGTTGGTCGATGTCCAGGCCGCGCGCCGCGATGTCAGTCGCCACCAGCACTTCCACCGAGCCGTCCTTGAATCCGGCCAGCGCCTTGGTGCGGGCGGACTGGCTCTTGTTGCCATGGATGGCGGCGGCGGGAACGCCGTCCTTGACCAGTTTCTCGGCCAGGCGATTGGCGCCGTGCTTGGTGCGCGTGAACACCAGCACCTGCTTCCAGCCGTTGCTACGCACCAGGTGGCTGAGCAGGTCGCGCTTCTGTTCCTTCTGCACCAGCAGCACCGACTGACGCACCAGCTCGGACGCGGTGTTGCGCCGCGCGACCGAGACCTCGCCCGGATCGTTCAGCACGCCCTTGGCGAGCGCGCGGATGTCATCGGAGAAGGTGGCCGAGAACAACAGGTTCTGGCGCTTGGCCGGCAGCAGCGCGAGGATCTTGCGGATGTCGCGGATGAAGCCCATGTCCAGCATGCGGTCGGCTTCGTCCAGCACCAGGATCTCGACGCCGGACAGGTCCAGCGTCTTCTGGCCCACGTGGTCCAGCAGGCGGCCGGGGGTGGCGACCAGGATGTCCACCGGCTTCTTCAGCGCGCTGATCTGCGGATTGATGTTCACGCCGCCGAACATCACCATGGATTTAAGCGGCAGGTACTTGCCGTAGATCTGGACGGATTCCTCGACCTGCGCGGTCAGTTCGCGCGTGGGCGTCAGGATCAGGCAGCGCGGCCGGCCCGGGCGCATCTGCGCGGGCCGGTTCGACGACAGCAGGTGCAGCAGGGGCAGGGTGAAGCCCGCGGTCTTGCCGGTGCCGGTCTGCGCGGCGGCCAGCAGGTCGCCGCCCTTGAGCACCTGGGGGATGGCCTGGGCCTGGATGGGGGTGGGATGGGTATAGCCGGCATCGGCGATGGCGCGCATCAGCGGCTCGGCCAGGCCGAGGTCGGCAAACGAAATATCGGAAGTAATCAAGACAACTCCAGCGACGGCCCGTCGCTCAAGCTGAGTGACTCCAATCGAGGCTGACGTACGTATTAACTGGGGATAGGCCGGCCGGAAAACGGCTGTCCGGGTGGAGCCCGGAAGACATGGCGCGCGGCGCCTGGCCGGATGCACGCCTGGATTGGAGCCAGGCGCGAGCCGCGATTGTACCCGGTAATGGCGACCTAGTGTTTACCCTAGTGACGATTTCACCAAGAGGGCGTATATTTACCCTTGTTTCACTATTAAATCCGCGTTTTAAATATAAAACGCGTGGCAGTGACAGCGAACACACCGCGGCGGGCCCTCCCGGACCCGCCTCCACCCGCTCTCGCGGCGCCTAGCCGCCCATGCAGGAGTACACCATGACGGATATGTCCGAACAACAGCAAGTCGCCCGCAGCTGGGACCGCCCCGAAGGCGCTGACTTCGAGACCTGGATGAACTCGCGCGTCGCGCGGTTCTCGACCCGTAAGTACGACTGGGATGCCCTGAAGTTCCAGGCCGACTTCGATCCCAAGTACCGCCGTGCGCAAATGCGCTATGTCGGCACGGGCGGCACCGGCGTCGCCGCCGATTCGAACACCGTGCCTTCCGAGCACTTCACGTTCTCGACCATGGTGATCCCGGCCGGCCACGAAGGCCCCCCGCACCTGCACACCGACGTCGAGGAAATCTTCTTCGTCATCCGTGGCAAGCTCAAGGTGATCCTGGAGAAGGACGGCGAGCGCTTCGAAACCATCCTGACCGACCGCGACCTGGTGTCGGTTCCCCCGGGCGTGTACCGCGAGGAAATCAACATCGGCGACGAAGACGCCCTGATGTGTGTGATGCTGGGCGCCAAGAAGCCCATCACCCCGACCTACCCGCCCGAGCACCCGCTGGCGAAGATCAAACGGTAATAGGTCCCCCCCTACGCGCTTACGCGCGCCCCCCAAGGGGGCGATGCGGGTGGACCGGCGGAGCCGGATCCACCGCATCCTGGGTCTAGTGCCGCTCTCTTGGGTTGTGGCACCGTTGCTATCGCTGGCTGCCAGCGGTAGCAACGATGTGGCGTACCAAGAAACAGGTACTAAACCCAGGGCGCCGCGGATCCGGCTTTGCCGGTCCGCCGGCGCCGCCCCTCGAGGGGAGCGGCCATAGGCCGCGTGGGGTGGGCTTTCCCTCCGGTCCGCCAGCGCCGCCCCCTTGAGGGGGCCCGCGTAAGCGGGTACGGGGTGGATTTTTTCTGGATTTAGGACGATGCAGACCGATACGTTGGCGCCGGAACCGTCGCCGGAAACGCTGGAGTTGCTCAATAGCCGTTTCGCCGAAAAATCGGTGCAGACGGCCGGGGGCGTTCAGTGTTATCGCGAGGCGGGCACGCCGGGCGCGGACGGCATGGCCATCGTGCTGTTGCATGGCATCGGCTCGGGCGCGGGCTCGTGGCTGCATGCGGCGCTGAAGTTGGCCGAACGCGCGCGCGTGGTCGCCTGGGACGCTCCGGGCTACGGCAATTCGGCGCGGCTGGCGCCGGCCTCGCCGGGCGCGGAAGACTATGCCGGTCGGCTGGACCAGATGCTCGATGCGCTGGGCATCGATCGCTGCGTGCTGGTCGGCCATTCGCTCGGCACGCTCATGGCCACCGCCTATGCGCATGACCTGGGCAAGCAGCGGGCCGCGCGCCTGGTGCTGCTGAGCCCCACGCGCGGCTACGGCAATCCCGCGCTGGCCGAGCGCCAGGAAGCGGTGCGCGCCGAGCGGCTGCGCACGCTGGAACAGGTCGGCATCGCCGGCATGGCGCGCACGCGCCCGGCCAAGATGCTGTCGTCCGAACCCAGCGCCGAGGCCCTGGCCTGGGTCCGCTGGAACATGGAGCGCCTGGATACCGCCGGCTACCGCCAGGCGATCGAGATGCTGTGCAATGCCGACATGGCCGCCTACGCGCCGGCCGCGATGCCGGTCGAGGTCCATTCCGGCGACCAGGACACCGTCACGATCCCGGCCAACTGCCGCGCCATCGCCGAGATGTTCGGCGCGCCCTACGGCTCCATCGCCGTGGCCGGCCACGCCTGCCACATCGAGCGGCCGGAGGCCGTCGCGGCCATACTGGAAGGCGCGCACGCCGCGGCCATCGCCGACGCCACGCCCCGCTGACCATGAACGACGCCGCCATCAGCGAAGACATTCCCGAGCGCTACATCGTCCCGGGCCTGGAGCGAGGCCTGCGGCTGCTCAGCCACTTCAGCCGCCAGAACCGGACACTGTCGGCGCCCGAGTTCGCTCGAAAGATGGGGCTTCCACGCTCCACCGTGTTCCGGCTGCTGACCACGCTGGAAGCGCTGGGCTTCATCGAGCGCACCGAGGGCGGACGCAACTACCGCCTGGGCATGGCGGTGCTGAGCCTGGGCTTCGAATACCTGGCCTCGCTGGAGCTGACCGAACTGGGATCGCCGCTGCTGCAGCGCCTGCGTGACGAGATCGGCTATTCGTGCAACCTGGTGGTGCGCGACGGCCGTTCCATCGTCTACGTGGCGAAGGTCTCGGCGCCCACGCTGTTCCCCAGCGCGGTCAACCTGGGCACGCGCCTGCCCGCGCACGCCACCGTGCTCGGCCGCGTGATGCTGACCGACCTGGACCATCGGGAAATGAGCGAGCTCTATCCCGACGAGGAACTGGAAGTCTATTCGCCCAGCACCCCGTCCACCCTGACCGCGCTGCAGGGCCTGCTGGCGCAGGACCGGGCCAATGGCTACGCCATGGGCGCCGGCTTCTACGAACCCAGCATCACCAGCATCGCCACGCCGGTGCGCGACCACACCGGCCGCGTGGTCGCGGCGCTGGGCGCCGCCCTGCCGTCGTCGCGCGTCGAGCAAGCGCGCGTATCCGAGCTGATCGGCCGCGTGCGCGGCACCGCCGACGAGCTGTCGCGCCTGCTCAACTATTCACCGTCCCATTGACCGGGCAACGCATCGCCCAGGAGCCAACATGCTACGAATCACGATGATAGGGTCGGGGGCCATCGGCCTCTCCGTCCTGTCGCTGCTGAAGAACGATTCCGACGTGTCGATCGACAGCGTCATCGTCGCCCCCGACACGCTGGACCAGGCCCGCGAGCAGGTCGCCGCGATCGCTCCCAAGGCCCAGGTCGTGACCGGCCTGGCCGAGGTCGCCCAGCGCCCCGACCTGCTGGTCGAATGCGCCGGCCACGGCGCGCTGCGTGCCCACGTGCTGCCCGCGCTCGAACAAGGCATCCCCTGCGTGGTGGTGTCCATCGGCGCGCTGTCGGATGTCGAACTGGCGCGCCAGCTGGAAGATGCCGCCAAGCGCGGCAAGACCCAGGTGCAACTGCTGTCGGGCGCCATCGGCGGCATCGACGCGCTGGCGGCGGCCAAGATCGGTGGCCTGGACTCGGTGGTGTACACCGGCCGCAAGCCGGCCCTGGCCTGGAAGGACACGCCGGCCGACGGCCAGTTCAAGCTCGAGGCGCTGACCGAGCCCACGGTGATCTTCGAAGGCCCCGCCGGCGAAGCCGCCCGGCTCTTCCCGAAGAACGCCAACGTCGCCGCCACGCTGTCGCTGGCCGGCCTCGGCCTGGACCGCACCCAGGTGCGCCTGATTGCCGACCCCTCCAGCAAGGAAAACGTGCACCACGTGCAAGCCAGCGGCGCCTTCGGCAGCTTCGAGATCACCATGCGGGGCAAGCCGCTCGCGGCCAACCCCAAGACTTCCGCCCTGACTGTCTATAGCGTCGTGCGCGCCATCGGCAATCAGGCGCATGCAGTGGCCATATAACCCCCCTACGCGCTGACGCGCGCCCCCCAGGGGGCGATGCGGGTGGACCGGCAAAGCCGGATCCACCGCATCCTGGGGTAACAATAGGCAGACGGAGAACAGTGTTTTTCTTGTCGAGGCCTATATGCGAGAGGGTCGGAGGAGCAGATCCATCTCGCCCTGTCTGAAGCTCATTACTCGGCGTAAGACTGAGCTCGGTCAGGTTATTCAAGGCGGGAAAAACGCCATTTTCCGCCAGCCTGGTTTTACCCCTGGGCGCCGCGGATCCGGCTTTGCCGGTCCGCCAGCGCCGCCCCCTTGAGGGGGCGCCCGTCAGGGCGTAGGGGGTGGGCACTTATTGTCATGGAGTAGTAGTTCATTATGTTTAAGACTAGCACTCGCCTGGCTGCCGGCGCGCTGTTCGCGGCGGTCGCCACCGCTTCTTTCGCCCAGGCTCCCGCGGCCGACGACGCCGCCGCCAAGGCCTCGCTCAAGCACGGCCAGTTCCGCATCATCGCCCCGTTCCCGCCGGGCGGCCCCGTCGACGTGCTGGCCCGCCTGCTGGGCACCGGCCTGCAGAATGAATACGGCCAGAGCGCCGTCGTGGACAACCGTCCCGGCGCCAACGGCAACATCGGCATCGACGCCGTCAAGCGCGCCGCCGGCGACGGCCACACGCTGCTGGTCGTGCCGGCCGGCAACATGACCATCAACCCGACGCTGATGGCCAACCTGCCTTACAACGTGGACAAGGACTTCACCGCGGTTGCGATGATGGCCAAGGCGCCCAACGTGGTCGCCGTGTTCCCCTCGGTTCCCGCCAAGAACATCCAGGAACTGATCGCGCTGACCAAGTCCAAGCCCGGCACCATGGCCTACGGCTCGCCCGGCGTGGGCAGCGGCCTGCACCTGGCCGGCGAACTGTTCAAGGAAGCCACCGGCGCCGACCTGCTGCACGTTCCGTACAAGGGCACGACCCAGGCGCTGAATGACGCGCTGGGCGGCCAGATCCAGGTCATCTTCGGCGCGCTGCCGACCCTGATGCCCCAGATCAAGTCCGGCAAGCTGCGCGCGCTGGCCCTGACCGGCTCCGAGCGTTCGCCCATCATGCCCGAGATCCCCACCCTGGCCGAGACCGGCGTGAAGGGCGTGAACGTGGTGTCGTGGTATGGCCTGTACGTGCCCAGCTCGACGCCGGCCAACATCTCGGGCCAGCTCGCGCGCGACGTGACCAAGATCCTGAACGAACCCGCCACGCTGGAGACGTTGAAGGCCCAGGGCCTGGAGCTGTCGCCGCTGCGCCTGGAAGCCTTCCGCAAGTTCCAGGCCGACGAGACCAAGACCTGGGAAAAGGTGATCAAGTCGCAAGGCATCACCGCCGGCTGACGAGCGCTTCGGGGCTTGCGCCCCGCGCATGCATCACCGACGACCCCTCGCCCCGGCGAGGGGTTTTGTTTTTGCGCCGCGGCCCGGCGTGGCCCGCTTCGGGCGGGGGTCCGACATAGCGGGCCCGCGGCCGGATCAGGTGGCCGGAGCCGGCCTGCTCCAGCGCGTGGGCCAGCCATCCCACGCAACGTCCCATGGCGAACAGCGCCAGGGGCGCGTGCGGCGGCAGGTCGTGCACGTCGGCCAGCACCGCCAGCGCGAAATCGATATTGGGCGATTCGCCCACCAGCCGCTCGACCTGGCGCGCAAGATGCCTGTAGGCGGCCGGCACGGCCAGGCTATCGAGCAGCGCGGCCGCGCGGGGATCGCCTTCGGGATACAGCGGATGCCCGAAGGCCGGGAATCCCTGTCCCAGCCGCAGTCGCTCGCGCACCTCGGTCTCCATGTCGCCGCCGGCCGCCGCATCCATCCACGCCTTCAGGGCCATGGGCGCGCGGCCATGCAAGGGGCCGGTCAGGGTGGCCAGTCCAGACAGCACGCCCGCCGCCAGGCTCGCGCCGGTCGAGATCGCGACGCGCGCGGCGAAGGTGGAAGCATTGAGTTCATGGTCCGCCATCAGGCACAGCGCCTGGCGGATGGCGGGCTCGGCGCGCGGCCGCTCCCACGCGGCGGCCACCTGCTCGCTGATGGTGCCGCCCGCGCGCAGTACCCGCGTGCCGAACATCGCTCCGGCCAGCGTTGCCAGCACGGCCCGCGCCTCGTCCTTCAAGGCCGCGGCCGCCCGGCCATGCGTAGGCAGGTCGGCGGCGGCGCGCGTGGCCATGGCAACCAGCCCCAGGTGCACGGCGCCGGCTTCGTCCCGTGCCGGCGCCGCACGCGCACGCGTTCCGGCCATGCCAGGCGCCGCATCGGCGTCCCACAGCAGCCTGGCCACGTCTTCGAGCTGGCTGCCCCGCGCAAGCTCGACGGCGTCCAGGCCGCGGTACCACAACTGGCCATCCTGGACGGTGGAAACGGCGGAGGGCAGCACCGGCGCTCCCCATTCCAGCGTCTCGCCCGCGATGGCTTGCGCATTGCGCTGGCCACGCGGCCGGCCCGCCATGCGCACCACGTCGTCGCGATGATAGAGGCTGCGGCGCGGGTCCTTGCCGTCGCGCTTGCAGCGGACCTTGCCCCGGCTGACATAGGCATACAGCGTCTGCGCGCGCACCCCGGTCAGTTCGATCGCTTCCTGCGCCGTCATCCAGGCCATGGCTTGCCTTTATATTGACAAAATAAATCAAGATTGACGTCAATACTATTGCATACCAACATCCAGCCAGCAACAAGGAGAGCATGATGACGATTGGTCTGGATGATGTGATTGCGGCGGAAACGGTGCTGTCGGACGTGGACGGCCTACAGGGCAGGCTGGTCATGCGGGGCCGTTCGCTGGACGACCTTGCCGGGCACGCCGGTTATGAGGCGGTGATGGCGCTGCTGTTCGACGGATTCTTCGAGCGCGCCCCGGCCTCGTGGCAGGCGGCGCTGGGCGCGGCGCGCCGGGAAGTGTTCGAACATCTGTCCTTCGCCGATCCGGCGTTGGTCGCTCAGGAGCCCATCGACGCGATGCGCGCCCTGACCGCCAGGATCGCCGATGGCGACGAACCCGCGACCGCACTGCGGCTGGTGGCGGCACCGGCGGTGTTCACGACCGGCCTGGTCCGGCTGCGCAACGGCCTGCGTCCCATTGCTCCGGATGCCAGCCTCGGCCACGCCGCCGACATCCTGCGCATGGCCGGACTTCCCGCGGAGCCTCTGCAGGCCCGCGCGCTGGACACGTACCTGGTTACCGTGGCCGATCATGGCCTGAACGCATCCACGTTCGCGAGCCGGGTCGTCGCATCCACCCGCGCCGGGCTGGTGTCGTCGGTGCTGGCGGCCATCAGCGCCCTGAAGGGCCCCTTGCACGGCGGCGCGCCCGGACCCGTGCTGGACATGCTCGACGCCATCGGACGAGCGGACCATGCGCGCGCATGGCTGGAGGCCGCGCTGAACCGCGGGGACAGGCTGATGGGCTTCGGACACCGGGTCTATCGGGTCCGCGATCCGCGCGCCGACGCGCTCAAGGCCGCCTTGGGCCCGCTGCTCCGGGACGGCCGCGCCGACCGCGAACGCGCCGCGCTCGCGCAGGAGATCGAAGCGGCGGCCCTGGATACGCTGCGCCGGCGCAAGCCCGGCCGCACCCTGGAGACGAACGTGGAGTTCTACACCGCGCTGCTGCTGGATGCGCTGGGATTCCAACGCGATACCTTCACCTGCGTCTTCGCGATGGGGCGCGTCGCCGGATGGATCGCGCATGCGCGCGAGCAGGCCTCGACGGGACGCTTGATCCGCCCGCAGTCCCGCTACGTGGGCCCGCCGGTGGGCGAGGCGCAAGAACGCTGACGCATGGACGTCGCGGCTCCTCGTCTCGCGCATCCTGGTGGGTTGGGGTAGACTCGGCCATTTTGCCCAGCCGTTCCGCAAGGAACGGGCCGTTGTCACTCGAATCGGAGGCCGTTGGTCTTCCGGGCTTTCGTTGTGCCCATCCCCTTGGTCGCAAGACTCTTTTCCAAGGAGCATCGACACCATGCAAGGCCTGCACCTTACCGCAGATCTTTATCACTGCGCCTGCGAGTCCGCCCTGATGACGGACGCCGACACGCTGGCGCGCCTTTGCCGCCGCCACACGCTCGAAGCCGGCCTTACGCTGGTCGACGAAAAGTGGCACACCTTCCCCGACTTCCAGGGCCAGCCCGGCGGCGTGACGGGCATGCTGCTGCTGGCCGAATCGCACCTGGCCGTCCATACCTGGCCGGAACGAAACGGCGTGACGCTGGACGTCTATGTCTGCAACTTCCAGGAAGACAATTCGCGCAAGGCCGAGGCCCTCATGAAGGCCATCGTGGAAGCCTTCCGGCCGAGCGACATGCAGCGCCAGCATCTGAACCGCGGCGACGTCGACGGGCCCGCGGACGCGGGCGAACTGGTGCTCGAGGACGTGGCCGGCCAGGCGTACTTCGGCTTCCGGTTCGAGCGCCGCATCCTCAACCGTCAGACCGCGTACCAAAGACTGGAACTGCTGGAGTCGGCAACGCTGGGCCGCACCCTGCGACTGGACGGACGCTACATGACGTCCGAGGCCGAGGAATTCTTCTATCACGAAGCCCTGGTGCATCCGGCCGCCACGGCGCATCCCGCGCCCCGGAACGCCCTCATCATAGGCGGAGGCGACGGCGGCGCGCTGGAGGAATTGCTCAAGCACCGCGGCATCGAACGCGTCACGCTGGTCGACCTGGACGGCGAGGTCATCGACGCGGCACGCCGCTACCTCGAGAAGATCCATCGGGGCGCCCTGGACGATCCACGCGCCACGGTACTGGTCGAGGACGGCGTTGCCTTTCTCGCACGCACGTCCGACCGCTACGACCTGATCCTGCTGGACCTGACCGATCCGGACACGCCGGCCGGCCCGCTCTACACGCCCGGATTCTTCCGCCGTTGCAAGCACGCCCTCGCGCCCGGGGGGGCGCTGGTGCTGCACATGGGCTCGCCCTTCCACCAGCCCGAGCAGGTTCGCGAGCTTTGCGGCACGCTGCGCGGCCAGTTCGCGCACGTGCGGCCCTACGGCGTGCACATCCCGTTGTACGGCACGTACTGGGGCCTGGCGGTGGCGTCGGATGCGCTGGACCCGGACACGGTGCCGGGCGAGACGATCCACGCCCGCCTGGAGGAACGCCGGATCGGCGACCTGGAGTACTACAACGCGAGGGTGCACGGCGCGCTGTTCGCGCTGCCGAACTTCTACCGCCGGCTTACCGCGAACTGAGCCGCGCGCTGGCGCCCGTCATTGCTTGACCCACCCCGAGGCGGCAATGATGGGCTCCCATTGCTCCAGCTCCGCCGCAATGCGCTGCCGCAAGGCCGACGGCGAGCCCGGCCGGGGATCGAACACCACCGCCGCCATGCGCTCGCGCACCTTGGGCACGTCCAGAGCCTTGTTCAACGCGGCGTTGTAGCGGGCGATCAGCGGTTGCGGCGTTCCGGCCGGCGCGAACAGGCCGACCCAGAAATCCAGCCGCAGCGGATAGCCCGACTCGGCGGCCGTGGGGATCTCGGGCAGCAACCCGGAGCGGCGCTCGCCCGTCACGGCGATCACGTGCAGCTTGCCGGCGCGATGGAACTCCAGGAAATCGCCCAGCGCCGTGATACCCGCCGCGATGTGCCCGCCGGCCAGGTCCTGGACCATGGGCACCGAACCGCGATAGGGCACCGCGGACAGCGGCAGTTTCTGCGACCTCGCCAGCGCGTCCAGCTGGAATTGCGGCTTGCTGCCGGGCGCGGACACGCCCACGCCGCCCGACGCCGGATGGGCCTGCACGTAGCGCATCAGGCCGGGCAAGTCCTTGATGCCGCTGGCCTGGCTGACGGCCAGCGCGCCCGCGTAGTCGGCCACCATGCCGACCGGCGCGAAATCCGTCCGGCTGTCGAAGCCAGGCCTGGCCACGGTCAGTGGCACGATGACGGCGGTATGGTCGGGCGCGACCATCAGCGTGCGGCCATCCGGCGCGGCACGCTTGAGCGCCTGGGCCGCCAGTTGTCCGCCGGCGCCGGCCAGGGTCTCGACCACCACGGGCACTCCCAGGTCGCCCTGCATCTGCTCGGCCACCAGCCGCGCGACCACGTCTATGGTGCCACCGGCGGGAAAGCCGACCAGTATCCTGACCGGCCCCGGCACCTCGGGGCCGGCGGCCGCGACGGCGCAAGGCACCGCCAGCAGGGTCGTGGCAAGCAGGTGACGCAATGCGCGCAGCGATTTCATGAGGCACTCCGGGTGGATGACAGCAGCACCTGGCGCGACACACGCCGGGCATCGACTTCTATCTCGATGTCGCGCACCGGCGGCCGTACCCAGTGCCATTCCAGCCCGCCCGCCAGCAGGCCGCGGCGCGCGAACTCCGACGCGATGGCCGGATACAGGTCATGGACGGTGTACAGGTTCATGCCCGTGACATCGTGCGCCGACACCCCCAGCGCGTCGAATCGCGATTGCAGGTCGCCCAGCGCGAAGCGCAGCTTGTCGAGCAACGCGTCGGGCGAGGTTTCCCCCAGCCGCACGATGCTTGCGCGGTAGTTGGGCCGGTCCGGGCATTCGGCCGCGCCCGAGGTCACGAAGTCGGGCGGACCCTCCGTTTGCGCGGGCACGGTATAGCTGAACGCGTAGAAACCCGGTTCGGCGGGCGCGTCGACCTCCGGTATCAGGTTGCAGCGCGCGACGGGATTGGCCTCGTCCTTGAAAAGCCCCCATTCGGCCAGCGGCTGCACGTAGCGGCGATTGAAGGCGATGAACTCGGGCTCGCTCATGGGCGCGGGCGAGCGCAGTTCGCAGGCGCAGAGCGCGGCAGGCGGCCGGCCCACGGCGGCCAGGTGGTCGCGGATGCGGGCGAAGCCCTCGGCCAGCGGCACCGGCCGGGCAAAGCGCGCGCGCTCGATGACATGGCCCGCGTCGGCGATGACGGCGGCGCTGTACTGGAATCCCCCTGGCAGGTAGCGATAGTTGCCGGGAGCGAATGCAATGAGTTCCGCCATGGATGCGAGCCCTTCGTCGAAGACATGCGATGCCGCATTTAATACGAACACGTAGTTTCTTGCGATCAGGAAAATCCCGGAAACGCTGGCGGCTGCTAGTCGTCGAAACCCAGCATCTTGCGCAGCAGGGCGGTAAGCTGTTCGCGTTCGTCCTTGTCCAGCCGCTGGGCCAGCCGGGCCTGGTAGCGGGGTGCGACCGCGACCGAGGCCGCCATGACCTCGCGGCCGGTTTCCGTCAGGTCCAGGCAGAAGGTTCGCCGGTCGGTTTCCGAGCGGCGGCGGACCAGGTAGCCCTTGGCGGCGGTGCGCGCCACGAGATCGCTGCACGTGTTCAAGTCCAGCCCGATGGCCTGCGCGACCTGGCTTTGCGAGGCGCCGGGCATCTGGTGGACGGCCACCAGCAGCGCCATCTGGCGTGACGTCGCGCCCTCGTCGGACATGCTGGCGAACAGCGCCTCGGCCTCGAAATGGGCGCGGCGCAGCAGATGGGGGAGATGGCGGCGCAGGTCGAAATGCTTGGGGGATTTCAGGGCGGGCCTCCGGGTGGCAATGCGCAGGCATTGTAGAGGACGGGTCCGGGCGTTCGCGCCGTCATGCCGCGCGCCATGGCGGCCGGGGCCGGAAGGCCTTCTTCAGCATGTCGACGAACAAGCGGGCCCGTGCCGAGGCGATGCGCGACTGCGGCACCAGCGCCGTCACGTCGGCGTCGGGCAGCCGATGACGCGGCAGCAACGCCACCAGCGATCCGTCGGCCACCGCGGAGGCGACGTCCCATTCCGAGCGCACCATGATGCCCCGCCCGGCCAGGCACCACTGGCGGATGACTTCGCCGTCGTTGCTTTCCATGGCCGGATGCACGCGCACCGTGTGCAGGCGGGGTTCGCCCCTGCCTTCGCGCTGGGTGAAGCGCCACAACGTCACGTCCTCGTCGTTCTCGCGCAGCACCAGGCAGGCGTGGCGCGCCAGGTCGGCAGGACTGTCGATGGGGGGCGCGCCGCGCAGATAGGCCGGCGCGGCGCACAGGATGCGCCGGTTGGGCGCGAGGCGGTGCGCCACCCAGCGCGAATCGGGCATCTCGCCGATGCTGACCAGCACATCGAAGGCATCGCGTCCGTGCACGGGCTGGCTGGGCAGCATGAGGTTGTCGGACAGAAAGAGCTGGACCTCGACCTGCGGATGGCTGGCTCGAAACGCATCCAGCAGCGGCGCGAGATGCCGGCGGCCGAAACCGAACGGCCCATGCACCTTCAGCTTGCCCGCCACCACCTGGCTGCGCTGCTGCAAGGCTTCCTCGATGGCCTGCATGCGTTCGATGACTCCGGTGGCATGCTGGGCCAGCAGGTGTCCCTCGTGCGTCAGCTGCAGGCGGCGCGTGGTGCGCATTGCCAGCCGCACGCCCAGCCGCGCCTCGAGCTGGCCGAGGCGCTTGGTGACCGCGGGCGGAGTGACGTTCTCCTCGCGCGCCAGGGCGGCCAGGCTGCCTACCCGGTCCAGCGCCAGGACGAAGCGCAGGTCGTCGATGTCCAGCTTCATCATTAACCTTTTGGTGAATGAAGAAATTCTATTCCATTAACCACAGATGACCTTGGGGCTCCTACACTGGCCATCACTCACCGACCTTGCCCGACTGCCATGACCCGCCAATACGACTTCGTCCTGTTCGACCTGCTGACCGCGCTGCTGGACTCCTGGACGCTGTGGAACAGCGCCGCCGGCGGCGAGGAAGCGGGCCGCGCCTGGCGCGCCGCCTACCTGAAGCGAACCTATGCCTGCGGCGCCTACCGTCCCTACGAAACCCTGGTGCGGGAAGCCGCGGCCGAGACCGGCCTGCCGCTGGCCGTCGCCGACGCACTGGAGGAACGCTGGTCCGAACTCGCCCCCTGGGACGGCGTGGCGACGGTGCTGGAAAGCCTGCGCGGCACGCACCGCCTGGGCGTGGTGACCAATTGTTCGGAGAGGCTGGGCCACCTGGCCGCCGGCCTCCTGAACGTTCCCATGGACGTGGTCGTGACCTCGGAACGGGCCGGCTACTACAAGCCCGATCCCCGCCCCTACCGCATGGCGTTGCAGGAACTGGGCGCCCGGCCCGGCAACACGCTATTCGTGGCCGGGTCGGGCTACGACCTCTTCGGCACCTCGGCTGTCGGCATGGACACCTTCTGGCACAACCGCGTAGGCCTGGCGCTGCCCGACGGCGCGCCGGCCGCGCGCCAGGAAGCGCACGGCATCCTGCCGGTGCTGGAACTCGCCAACAGCCCCCGGCGCGGCTGACAACCCCAACGCCGCCGGACCTTTCCCCTTCCAGGAGTCCCCATGAGAATCGCCGCCATCGCCGCGGGGGCGCTGTTCGCGCTCGCCGCCACCTCTTCCGCCCGCGCCCAGGCCTGGCCCGAGAAGCCCATCACCCTGATCATGCCCTTCCCCGCGGGCGGTCCCAGCGACGCGCTGGGGCGGGCCGTGGCGGCCAGGCTGGGGCCTCGGCTGGGCGTCCCGGTCGTGGTCGAGAACGTCGGCGGCGCAGGCGGCTCGATCGGCATGCAGAAGCTGGCGCGCGCCGCCGCCGACGGCTATACCATAGGCTTCGGCACCATAGGCACGCATGCGGCCAACATGATCATGTATCGCAAGCCGCTGTACGACGCACGCAAGGATTTCGAACCCCTGGGCCAGGTCGGGTCGGCCCCGCTGTTGCTGCTGGTCAAGCAGAGCCTGCCGGTCAACGACTTCCCGCAGTTCGCCGACTACCTCCAGGCCCACAAGACCACGATGTCGTACGGCAGCGCGGGCGTAGGCTCGATCGCGCACCTGGCCTGCCTGCTGCTGCTGAGCGACATGAAGGCCGAAGTCATGCACGTGCCCTACAAGGGCGTGGCGCCCGCCATGACCGGACTGATGGGTGGCGAGACCGACTTCATGTGCGACCAGACCACCACCTCGCTGGCTCAAGCGGCCAGCGGACGCGTGCGCGCCGTGGCCGTGCTGACGCGCGAACCCTTCCCCGGCCTGCCCAAGGTCGCCACGGCGCAAGGCAGCGGCAGGACCACCATCGACTTCCGCTCGTGGAACGCGCTGTTCGCGCCCCGCGGCACGCCACCCGCCATCGTGGACAAGCTCAACGCCGCCATCAACGACGCCCTGGCCGACCCCGCGCTGGTCAGGCAGATGCGCGACGTGGGCGTGGAATTCCCCGCCCGCGCCGACAATACGCCCGGCCACCTCGCCCGGCTGGTGGACAGCGAGATCGCCCGCCTGCGCCCCATACTCCAGGCCAAGAACGTCTACATCGATTGAACCCAGGCACATCATGCAACTGAACGAACTCGAAACTCCCGTCCTGGTGCTGGACCGGACCAGGATGGACCGCAACATCGCGCGGCTGCGCGAGCGGCTGGCTCCCTTCGGCGTCGCGCTGCGGCCACACGTCAAGACCAACAAGTCCGCCGACGTCGCGCGGCGCCTGGGCCCGCCCGGCACGCCCATCACCGTCTCCACGCTGAAGGAAGCCGAATACTTCCTGGACCACGGCTGGACCGACATCCTCTACGCCGTGGGCATAGCCCCTTCCAAGCTGCCCCACGTGGAGCGCCTGGCGCGGCGGGGAGCCAGGCTGACGCTCATCCTGGACAACGCCGAGGCGGCGGTGGCCACCAGCGCCTACGCGCTCGACCACGGGCTGGAACTGCCCGTGCTGGTCGAGATCGATACCGACGGACACCGGTCCGGCGTCAAACCCGAGGACCCGGCGCTGCTGGAGATCGCCGCCCGCCTGTCCGGACGCGAAGGCGAAGGGGCCTGGGTCGCGGGCGTGCTGGCCCATGCCGGCGATTCCTACAACTGCCGCTCCACCGACGCCATCGTCGCCATGGCCGAGCAGGAGCGCGCGGGGGCGGTCCGGGCCGCGCAGCGCCTGCGCGAGGCCGGCCACGCGGCGCCGGTGGTCAGCGTGGGCAGCACCCCCACCGCGCATTTCGCGCGCTCGCTGGACGGCATCACCGAAGTGCGGGCCGGCGTGTTCGTGTTCTTCGACCTGGTCATGAACGGGCTGGGCGTCTGCCGGACCGACGACATCGCCTTGTCCGTGCTGTGCACCGTGATCGGCCATCAAGAAGAGAAAGGCTGGCTCATCACCGACGCGGGCTGGATGGCCATGTCGCGCGACCGCGGCACCGCCAGGCAGCCGGTGGACCAGGGCTATGGCCTGGTGTGCGACCTGGAAGGCCGGCCGCTGCAGGACCTGGTCATGATCGACGCGAACCAGGAACACGGCATCGTCCGCCACCGCACCGACCCCGCCGCTACGCCCATGCTGCCGGTGGGCACCCTGCTGCGCATCCTGCCCAACCACGCCTGCGCCACCGCCGCCCAGCACGGCGCCTATGCCGTCGTGGCCGGAGACACCGGTGTCGAGGCCCACTGGCCGCGCTTCGGGGGATGGTGATGCGCGATGCCGCGTTCCCCGCCGTGGCGGATCTGGCCGCGCCACGCGGCCACTATTCGCACGTGGCCACCGGCGGCGGCCTGGCCTTCGTGTCCGGACAACTGCCGCTGGATGCCGCGGGCGAGCCGCGCGCCGACCTGCCGCTGGACGAGCAGGCCACCCTGGCGCTGCGCAACGTCGAAGCCGCGCTGGCCGCGGCGGGCTGCGGCTGGCGCGACGTGATGAAGGTCACGGTCTACCTGGCCGGGGTCGAACACTGGCCGGCGTTCGACCAGGCCTATCGCCGGATGCTGGGCGATGCGCGGCCGGCGCGGGCGGTCGTGCCCGTGCCGGCGCTGCACTATGGCGTGCTGGTGGAGGTCGAGGCCGTGGCGCTGCGGCCCGCGCCATAGCCGTCCTTCAATCCAGCACGATATTGGCCTCGGCCGCGATCCGGCGGAACTTCGCGATGTCCTGCACGACCTGCCTGGCCAGGACATCGGCCGGTTCGTACTGCACGTTCAGCCCGATGTCGTAGGCCTTGGCGCGGAAGGCCTCGTCCCTGGCCAGGGCCTGGGTCGCCCGCGCCAGCCGCTCCACCACGCCGGAAGGCGTGCCGGCCGGGGCCATCAGGCCCTGCCACCAGGTCATGTCGTAGCCCTTCAGGCCCGCCTCGTCCACCGTGGGGACGCCGGGCAGGCGCGGATCGCGCGCGATCCCGGTGGTGGCGATGGCCTTGACCTTGCCCGCATCGACGTAGGGCTTGGCCGCGCCGTCGTGGGTACAGCTGACCTGCCCGGCGATCACGTCCTGCAGCGCCGGGCCGCTGCCGCGATAGGGCACGTGCACGATCTTCACGCCGGCCATCACGTTGAACAGCTCGCTGGAGAAATGATTGCCCGTGCCCGGACCGGCGCTGGCATAGCTCAGCTTGCCCGGATGGCCCTTGGCGTAGGCCACGAGCTCGGCCACGGTATTGGCCGGCACCGAAGGGTGGCAGACGATGGTGCTGGCATACCAGAACAGCTTGGCGATGGGCGTGAAGTCCTTGACCGGATCGAACGGCAGCGAGACGGCCGTGGCCGGCAGGGTGCCATGCGTGATGGAATTGGCGTACAGCAGGGTATAGCCGTCGGGCGCGGCGCGCGCCGCTTCCGACGCCCCGATGCGCGTGCCGCCGCCGCCCTTGTTCTCCACGTACACCGTCTGGCCGAGCAGTTCGCCCAGCTTCTGCGCGACCAGCCGCGCGGAAACGTCGGTCACGCCGCCCGGTGCATAGGGCACGATCAGCTTGATGGGCTTGGCCGGATACGGCTGGGCATCCGCCCGTCCGGCGGCCAGCGCCAGGCCCGCCGCGAACAACGCGGCCAGGTGCCGCCTGCGTCCCGACACGACAAGTCCTTGCTTCATCTCCACTCCTCCTTTGCCGCGCGGCCTCTCTGCGGAGGCTGGCGGATCATGGTTCAGGCGCGTTCGGCGTCGAACGTGATGTTGACCTTGCGGAAGGCCTCGACCACCTCGGGGCCGAAGCGCCGGCTCACCTCTTTCCCCACCTCGGGGGAATAGACGACGGTATCGCTCATCCGCTCCTGCCCCTGGATGATGACGAACAGCCGCGCGGTCTCCTTGCCCGTGTTGCGAAAGGACCGCATCGCGCCGGTGGGCACGCCGACCAGGTCGAAAGCGCGCACCGGCAGGCGATACTCGTCCTCGAAGCCCCAGGTGATGTCCCATTCGCCGTCCAGCACGAAGAACGATTCCTGCGTGTCGAAATGCGCATGCGGCAACGGCCCGTCGTCCGGTACGCATTCGGCGATCGCCACGTACAGGCCGGGGCCGCCCTTGAGCGGCGCATCCTGCGAGCGGCCGACGTGTCCCTCCGGCACCAGCAGCGGGAACACCGAACTGGCGGTCAGCCATTCGGTGGCCTCGGCGGGGATGGCGCTGCGCGCGTTCAGGGCGCGCTTGTACGGCACCAGCGTGGCGAAGCGCGTCACGCGCTGCGCCATCATGTCCGGATCGACCTCTCGTCCCCGCCCCGGCTCGACGCGCGCATTCAGCGCGGCCAGTTCCCGCGCATCGACCGCCGTGGGCAACGGCCCGGGGAATACCGCGGGATAGGCGCAATCGGGTTCGCCGTTGAGCAGCAGCAGCGCTTTGGCGCCGTCCGCGCCATGGCAGGAAACCTCGTGCAGCATGTCGGCGGGTATCGACAGCATGTCGAAGCGTCCCAGGCGGATCTCGTGCGTCAGGTCGGGTCCGAAGCGCACGCGCAGCGTGCCCGCCAGGCACAGGATGTTCTCCATGGCGTCGGGGTTGCGATAGGGCAGCGAGCCGCGGCCCGCCTCCCACGCCGCATAGCCTGTGCAGGCTCGGGCGGGGCTGGGCACGCGGGGCTCGGCGAAGCGGCCGTGCGTGTTGCGGGCCCCCATCAAGGCCACCAGTTGCCCGCCCCACAGCGCCCGCACGGCGTCGGCACGCGCGCCTTCGCGCTCCGCGCCGGCATAGTCGTCGAACCGCGCCGTGCGGGCGCCCATGGCTTCGTACGAGACATCCAGGGTTTTCATCCAGGCTCCATCGAAAGGGAATAGGGCCGGCCACGGCCGGCTAACAGGCGGCGCGCAGCCGCGAGACGAGAAAGGCGGCGGCATCGTCCAGCCTCTCTCCGGAAAGTTCCAGGTGGGGGCCCGGGTAGGCCACCAGCCGCTTGTCCTGGCTGCCCAGCGCGTCGAACAATTCGGCCACGCCCGCGCGGTCGAAGACCTCGTCGTCCCACTGCTGGGTGAACCAGACCGGGATGCGCAGTCGCCGCGCGGCGGGTGCCAGGTGCTCGCTGGCGGGATACGAAGCGCCCCACAACCCCAGCACGGCGGCGCGCACCCGTCCGTCCGCGGCCAGGTAGGGCAATCCGTAGGCCGTGCCCATGGAAACGCCGATGTAGCCCACGGGCCGGCCCGCCAGCGCCGGCCACGCCAGCAGGGCATCCAGGAAGGCGCGCCAGTCGGCCGTCATGCCGTCGCGCGCGAAACCCTCGCGCCACGCGGCGCGGAAATCGGCCTTCGCCTTGCCCGGATCGCGCGAGCCGTCGGCGCGGCGCTCGCCATGCACCGGGCCGTCGATGGCGGCGACCGCATAGCCCTCGGGCAACAGGCGGTCGCGAATGGCGAGCACGGCCGCCGATTCCTTGTGGCCACTGCCGCCATGACAGGCCAGGACCAGCCCGGCACAGGAGGTCTCGGGCAGCCAGGCGATGCCCGGCACGGCGCGGCCCTGGACGGCAAGCCGCAGCCGCTCTTCCCGCCACGGACGGTCCACAGGAGAAATCAGGTGATCTTGCATGCCGGCGATTACAGCAAGCCGGCCCCGCGCGGCACAATCGCGCGCCGCCGATACCGCTATTGAGGACCGTCGATCGCCGCGTCCTGCCGCAGCTGCGCGGCCACGTCGCGCATCACGCCTCGCAGCCAGATATGCGCGGGCTCGCGGTGCACGCGCTCGTGCCACAGCATGCTCAGGTCGGCGCGATCGGTGTCGAAGGGCAGGGGCAGTATCTGCAGCGGCAGGGTGCGCGCCGCGTCGCAGGCGATGCGCTGGGGCACGATGGCCAGCATGTCGGTCACCGCCACGACATCGGCCGACAGCAGCACGTTGGGCACCCGCAGTCCCACGTCGCGGGCCAGGCCGCGCCGCTCCAGGATGTCGTCCACCATGACCTCGATGGTCGGATAGGGCACCGGCCCCGTCCCCCACACCACGTGCGGATAGGCCAGGAACTGCTCGAGCGTGAGCGAGCCCCGGATGCCGGCGTGGCCGGCCGCGGCGATGCAGACGATGCTCTGCGGATACAGTACGGTCTGGTGCAGGTCCTGCGGCACCTGGCGGACATAGCCGATGACGAGATCGCCTTCGGCGTCGCGCAGGTACTCGTGGGTACGGCGGATGTCCACCGGCCGCGAGGTGAAGCGCAGCCGCGGCGCCTCGCGCCGGGCGCGGGCCATCAGGCCCGGCAGGAACTGGCGCGCCACGCCCTCGGACGCCAGGATGCGGAAATGCCCCTCGGCCACCGCGGGCACGAACTCGTCGGTGCCGCGCGTGGCCGCATCGATCAGCTCCAGCGCCTCGTGCACCTTGCGCGCGAGCTCCATGCCTCGCGCGGTGGGCTCCATGCCCGACGAGGTCTTGACCAGCAGCGGGTCGTGGAAGATCTCGCGCAGCCGGGCCAGCGCGCTCGACATGGCCGACTGGCCGATGCCCACCCGCTCGGCCGCGCGCGTCACGTGCCGCTCGCGCATCAGGGCGTCGAGATAGGTCAGCAGCTGGAGGTTGATTCGCTTGTGGTCGGACATGCGGCTGGGGTGTTCCGGATCCGGGAACCGGCGATGCCTGTCATTGTAGCCATCGGGCCTCCTTGCGGCCGCGCAATCCCAGGACCGCTTCGCTGACCAAGCCCAGGGCGCGGTTGAGCGGCTTGTCGCGCCGCATCACCCAGGCCAGCGTGCGTTCCAGGCCGGGCGCGAGGCGGATCACGTCCAGTCCGCCGCGTCGGCCGGGCGGCGCCACCGCAAGCCCGGGCAGGATGGACCATCCCAGGCCGGCGGCGACCATTTCCTTGATCGCCTCGACGCTGCCCAGTTCCATGACCGGCTTCACGCGGCAGCCCGCGCGCGCGAACCACTCATCGATCAGCCGCCGGGTGTTGGCGCCCGTCTCGAACAGCACCAGCGGCCGACGCGCCAGCGCCTGGGGCGAGATTCGCCGTACCGGCGCCTCGCCCTTCGGGGCGATGGCAACGAAGGCGTCCTGGACGACGGGCGTGATGTCCAGGCTGCGTCCGGTGGCGGGCAAGGTCACCAGCGCGGCATCCAACGCATTGTCCTCCACCCGCCTCAGGATCTCGGGCGTGTTCCCGGTACTGACCACGATATCGATGGCCGGCATCCTGCGCTTGAGCTGGCGCAGCACTGGCGGAAGCAGATGGATGCACGCCGTGGCGCCGGTACCCACGCGCACCAGCCCGCCCGGCGTGCTGGCATGGCGCTGCATGGCCGCCTCGGCATCGTCCAGCGCCAGCTTGATGCGCGCCGCATGCTCCAGCAGCAGTGTGCCGGCCTGCGTCGGCGCCACCCGGCGTCCCACCCGCTCGACCAGTCGCAATTGCAGGCGTCGTTCCAGCTCGCGGATCTGGTGGCTGACGGCGGGTTGGGTCATGCCCGCCCGTTCGGCGGCGGCGGTGAAGCTGCCCAGTTCCATCGCGCTGCTGAAAGTCAGCAGATAGGCGGGATTCAGCGATTTCATAGAAGTCGTTTATGCATTGCATAAAGGGATGTCGATTCATTTATGTAACGCCTGACGCTAGAGTTCGGCAACGACCTGCCTCATTTCCTCCGCCACGATGTCCGATCCCGCCGCCAGGCCCCTTCGCCCGTCCGCCACCGGCGGCATCACGGCCACCCTGGTGGTGTGCCTGGGATGCGCACAGATCGTTTCCTGGGGAACCATGCATTACCTGGTGTCCGTGTTCGGGCCGGCGATACAGGCGGAACTGGGCTGGAGCGCCGGTTTCGTCCACGGCGGCTTCTCGTGCGCGCTGGCCGTCATGGGCCTGTCCTCGGTCTGGGTAGGCCGCAGGATCGACAGACATGGCGGCCGCGCCCCGATGATGGCCGGCTGCGCGCTGGGCGCCGCCGGCTGCGTCACGCTGGCCGCCGCCCACCATGGCGCCGTCTACTACATGGGCTGGGTGCTGCTGGGGCTCGGCATGCGGCTCGCCCTGTACGACGCCGCCTTTGCCGCGCTCGCCCACCTGGGCGGCCCGGCGTCGCGCCAGGCCATGTCCCAGGTCACGCTGTTCGGCGGACTGTCTTCCACCATCTTCTGGCCATTGGGCCAGTGGCTGGGACAGGAATGGGGCTGGCGCAGCGCGCTGGCCGTCTACGCCTTGCTGCTGCTGGCCTCGTCGCTGTTGTACCTGGCCCTGCCGCGCGGCCACGGGCCGGATACCGCCGGCACCGCACCGGGCCGGGACGCACCGGATCGGCCGGCGGTCCGCGCGGACGTGCTGTTGTACGGCTGCATCGCCACCCTGGCCCTGTTCATCCAGACCGGCATGTCGGCGCACCTGCCCGGCATCCTGCGCGGGCTGGGCTGGACGCCCGGCATGGCGGTCTCGCTGTCCGCGCTGTTCGGCATCGGCCAGGTCGCGGGCCGGGTGGGCATCGCCGCGACGGGACGCCGCGCCCGGACGCTGACGGTCAACCTGCTGCCATGCCTGTTGTTGTGCCTGTGCTTCGCCGCCGCCCTGGCGGCGGGCGCGACGCTGCCGGGCGCACTGGCCTTCACGCTGCTGTATGGCGCCGGCAACGGCATGGCCACCATCATGCGCGGCGCCATTCCGCTCGCCCTGTTCGACGCGCGCAATTATGGACGTATCGTAGGGGGCGTGCTGCGCCCCGCGTTCATGCTGAGCGCCGCCGCGCCGGTATGCTTCGCCCTCGTCATCGGGCATGTCGGCCACGCCGGGCTGCTGGCCGCGGCGCTGGCCATGGCCACGGCGCAGCTCGCGGCAGCCCTCTTCCTTCGTCACCGCCACCAGGATTCCCCATCATGACTCATCCCGGCACCCTCATCGTCACCGGCGGCAGCCGAGGCATCGGCGCGGCCGTCGTGCGGCTCGCCGCGGCCTCGGGCTACGACGTCTGCTTGACCTACCGCGAACAGGCCGACGCGGCCCGCGCTCTGGTCCAGGACATCCGGGCCATGGGGCGGCAGGCGTGCTGCGTCCAGGCCGATGTCGCGGACGAGGCGGCGCCCGGACTGGCCTTCGACGCGGCGGCCGCGCTGCCCCATCCGGTGACCGCTCTCGTGAACAACGCCGGCACGACCGGCCCCATCGGAGCGTTTTCCGCCGTCGAGACGTCGGTGTTGCGGCGCGTACTCGACGTCAACGTCCTTGGCACCATGCTGTTCAGCCGACAGGCCGTGCGGTACTGGGCGGGCAGGAGCATGGGCGGAAGCATCGTCAACATTTCCTCCGTCGCGGCCACGCTGGGCGCGCCTCACGAATACGTCCACTATGCCGCGTCGAAGGCGGCGGTGGAGGGCTTCACGGCCGGGCTCGCGCGCGAGACGGCAGGCCTGGGCATACGGGTCAACGCCGTGTCCCCGGGTACCACGCTGACGGACATCCATGCGGCCGCGGGCGAACCGGACCGGCCTTCGCGCATCGCCGCCCGGGTGCCCATGGGAAGGGTGGCGCGGCCGGAGGAAATCGCCGAGGCGGTCGTCTGGCTGCTGTCTGAAAAGGCCGGCTACGTCTCCGGCGAGATCCTCAAGGTGGCCGGCGGCCTGTAGACACCGACGGGCACAGGCCGTGCTGCGTGATCGCCGCCGGCGCGCAGCCACTCCAGGGCCAGCGGCCACAACAGGTCCTGGTAGTCGCTGTGGAAGAACGCGAAATGCCCGATCGCCTTGCTGCCCACGTCCTCGGGCGCGATGCGCAGGTGCGTGCGTTCGCTGCGCGTGAAATAATCCAGGGTGCGCTCGATGGCCGCCACCGTGCCGAAGGGATCGTCGGTCAGGCTGATCGCCAGGATGCCGGCCCGCGCGGAGGCGGCAGGCAGCGCGGCGCCGCCGAAGGCCCGGCGGGCGCTGGGCCGGTCTTCGTAGCGTGGCGTAGGCGTGCTCCAGTCCAGCGCGACACCTGTGGGCGTATCTTCCAGCCAGCCCAGCCTGCGGCCGGGGAAATAGCCACATGCCCGGGCCAGCAGCGGCATGGCCAGATGCCACTTGGCCACCATGCGCCAGCGTACCGAGGCATCATAGTCCCGCCAGTACGCGAACTGGGCGCCCACGGTAACCATCCTGCCGATCCGCGAACAGGACGCGGCCAGCGCGGGGGCCCAGCCGCCGAAGCTGTGCCCCACGAGATGGATATCGCGGCCCGGCCACATGGCCGCGGCATAGCCCAGCACGGCCTCGCAGTCCTTCGCGCCCCAGTCGGTCCAGCTTGCCTGGAAACCGCGCAGGCGGTCCGGACGCGACTCGCCTATGCCGCGGTAGTCGTAGGCGACGACATCCATGCCGTTGTCATGCAGGTACTGGGCGAAGCGGAAGTAATAGCGGCACTTGACCGAGGTGGCCGCGTTGATGATCACCACCGGCCTCGTCACCGCGCCCACGTCGACCCCGCGCCAGACAAAGCCGCCCAACGGATAGCCGTCGGCGGCATGAATGACGACGGGCAGCGCGGCGGCGGGCCGGTCGAAGCCGGCGGGCGGGGGCTTGGGCAGGGCGCTCATGGTGGCTTTGGATCGAACAACGCCCTACGATACCCCGCTCGCCCGGACCGCACCAGCCCGCAAGGCGTGCGGTCCGCTCAATCCGCGGCGGCGCATCCTTCGGCGAACGCCGCCGCGGCCAGCAGCTCGAGATCGCGGCCAGGCGCGCCTATCAGTTGCGCCCCCAGCGGCAGACCCGCCGGCCCACGCCCCATCGGTAGGGACAAGGCGGGCAGGTGAAGGAAGGTCCACAGCCCGCCGTAGCGCGGCGAGCCGGTCTCCGTGCCGACCTCGGCTTCGCCGTCGGCCGCCGGATACAGCAGGACGTCGGCGTCGTCGAACAGGCTGGCGGCCTCCTGCTGCGCGGCGCGCATCGACTCCCGCAGTCCGGCATACCCGGCCATGGACAGGTCCGCCTCGGCCTCGACCCGCTGTTGCAGGCGCGGGCTGAGCCGATCGTGGTGCCACCGGCGTTCGTGCGCCAGCGAATGCCGCAACTCGAACGCCGACAACCGTGCCTGGAGCGCGACGGCGGCTTCCAGTCCCGGCGGCAGATGCACGGTCCGCAGCCGGGCGCCCCCACGCTCGAGCCGACGGGCGAAAGCCAGCAGCGCCTCGACGGTTTCGGGCCGGGCGGCCGCCCACAGGCTCGATTCGCATACCGCGACCCGGGGCAACCCGGGCTCGCGCGCAGGCGCGGGGCCGAATACGGCATGTCGCGCATCGGCCACCGTCCTCGCCAACACGCCTATCGTGTCCAGGCTGGGGCTCGCGTGCTTGAGGCCGGACGTGTTGATCAAGCCGTAGGACGGCTTGTAGCCGACGACGCCGCAGTAGGCCGCGGGGCGGATGATCGACGCGCTGGTCTGGGTCCCGAATGCCAGCGGCACCATGCCGTCTGCCACGGCGGCGGCCGAACCGCTGGACGAGCCGCCCGGGGTGCGCGACGGATCCAGCGGATGGCGCGTGGCGCACGGTGTCAGCGTGGCGAACTCGCAGGTCTCGGTCTTGCCGAGCAGGATGCCGCCCGCCTGGCGGGCCGCCGCTATGCAGGCGGCATCGGCCGCCGGACGATGGCCGGCATAGATGGGCGAACCGTAGGCGGTTGGTAGATCGGCGGAATCCAGGATATCTTTGGCGGCGAACGGCAAGCCGCGCAGGGGCCCGGCCGCGGCGCCACGATCGGCCTGCCGGGCGTGGGCGATCGCCCGCTCCCGGTCGATGTGCGCGAACGCGCGCACCGTGGCCTCCCGCTCGTCGATGCGGTCCAGGCAGGCCCGCACCAGGGCCTCGCTGGTGAGACTGCCTTCCTCGATTGCCCGCAGGGCGGACAGCGCGCTAAGAAAATTGGGGGCTGGGGTCTTCATGCCGGGTCAACCATGTCAATAGAACGAACGGCCTTCGGGGCCGCTCCATACATCGGGAAAAAAGTGCCACTGCTTTCCATGCGCCTGCTCCACACGTTCTCGGTCGTCGCGGAAGAGCTGCATTTCGGCCGGGCCGCCGAGCGGCTCCACATGACCCAGCCGCCGCTCAGCCAGCAGATCCGCCAGCTGGAGCAGCTGATCGGAGCCGAGCTTTTCCATCGCACGACGCGCTCGGTCAGCCTGACGCCCGCCGGCCGCATCCTGCATGACCGCGCGAAAAAGATCCTGCAGGACGCCGAAGCGGCGGCGGACGCGGCCCGGCGCGCCGCCAGCGGATCGGCCGGCAGCGTCGCCGTCGGCTTCACCGCCAGCTCCATCTACCGCACGCTGCCGCGCCTGGTCTCGGCCTTCCGCCGCCAGTACCCCGAGGTCGAATTGCGGCTGGAGGAAATGCGGCCCGAGCCCATGCTCGATGCGCTGCACGCCGACAAGCTGGACGTCGCGCTGCTGCGGCCGCCGGAAAAGTCCCTCGCCGACCCGCGCCTGGCGCACAGCGTCATCGCGCGGGAGCGGCTGGTGCTGGCACTGCCCGCCGATCATGCCCTGGCGCATCTCGAACAAGTGCCGGTCAGCAACCTGGACGGGCTGCACCTGATTGGATTTTCTCCCGATCAGGCACCGTACTCGTATGAACTGTGCCAACGGCTCTTCCATGCGGCGCAAGTCGTGCCGCACGTGGTCCAGGCGAGCATCCTGCCGACCATGCTGGCGCTGGTCGAGGCGGGCATGGGCGCGGCGCTGGTGCCGGCCTCGGCCCAGGCTACCTGGAGCGGCGCCTTGCACTACCGGCCACTGGCGGACACGCAGGAAAACATCACCACGCTGTACGCGGTCCGCAGGCAGGACATGCGCAACCCGGCGGCCGAGAAATTCGTCGACCTGGCCGCAATGCAGGGCGGCGTGCCGCGCGAACCGTAGCACGCGTCCGGCCTATTGGGCCGTGATCTTGGCGGCGCGGATCACCTTCTCCCACTTGGTGTTCTCGTTGGCGATGAATTTGCCGAACGCCTCCGGCGAATCGCCCACCACGCGCGCGCCCATGTCCTCGAGCTTGCGCCGGATATCGGGTTGCCCCAGCACCTGGCGCACGGCACCGTTCAACTTTTCGACCACCGGCTGCGGCGTGCCTGCCGGCGCGACCAGCCCGTACCAGTTGGTGAACTCATAGCCCGGCACGCCGGCTTCGGCCACGGTGGGCACGTCCGGCAGCAGCGGCGAGCGTTCGCTGCCCAGTATCGCCAGCGCGCGCAGCCGTCCGTCCCGCACGTAGGGCAGCGCCTGGAGCAGGCTGTCGAACGACGCCGACACCTGCCCGCCTATCAGGTCCGACAGGCTCTGCCCGCTACCCTTGTAGGGCACGTGCGTCAGCTTGGTACCAGCCAGGCTGTCGAACAACTCGCCGGCCAGGTGCGGTCCGCCGCCTATGCCCGACGACGAATAGGTCAGATGGCCGGGGCGCGCCTTGGCCAGGTCGATGAATTCGCGCAGAGTCTTGGCCGGCACCGACGGATGCACCAACAGCGCGAACTGCACTTCCACCACCTTGCTGACCGGCTTCAGGTCGCGCTGGACGTCGACGCGCATCGAATACAGGTACGGATTGACCGCCAGGTTGCCCATCGTCGCCATCAGGGTGGTGTAGCCATCGGGCGCGGCCTTCGCCACGTTCTCGGTGCCGATCACGCCGCCTGCGCCGGCCCGGTTCTCGACCACGACCGATTGGCCCAGCAATTCGGCCATGCGGGGAGCCACCAGCCGGGCGACGATGTCCGTCCCGCCCGCCGGGGCGAATGCGACGACCATGCGGACCGGCTTGTCGGGATAGGTCTGCGCGCTGGCCGGACCGGCCGCGGCCGCCGCGGCCATGGCCCACGCGGCGTGGCGGAAGGGGGAAGAAGAAAGGATCTTGCGCATGGCGTGCTGTCCTGGACGGAATGATGAGACCGGGAAACAGCCGTTCCCGGAGCGACGCCGCACTCTAGCCCTGGCCGGCGGCACCGTCCAATTCGAAAACACGCATCGATTGAGTCGCTCCGGCACTCAATCGGCGCGGCGCGCCACGGTCAGCCCGGAGGTCTTGTCGTAGACGATCTGCCGCAGCCAGCGGTACGCCGGTTCGGCATGCAGGCGCTCGTGCCAGTACTGGTGTATCTGGAAATTGGCCAGTTCCAGCGGCGGCGTGAAGATCCTCACGTCCAGCAGCCGCGAGAACAGCGTGCCCAGGTCCTCGGGCACGGTCGCGATCAGGTCGGCCTGCGCCACCAGGAAGGGCAGGGCCGAGAAGCGCGGCACGTGCAGGATGACGTCGCGCGTCAGGCCCCGCTCGGCCAGAGCCTGTTCCATGGCGTAGTACTGCGAGCCGCTGTTCACGTACATGGCATGGCGGCAACGCAGGAATTGCTCCAGCGACAGCGAGTCCCGAATCTCGGGATGATGGCCGGCGACCATGCAGACGTAGCGCGTGGTGCGCAGGTTCTGCTGGCGCGCCCAGTTGGGCATGCCCAGGAAGTAGCCGATGGCCAGGTCGATGTTGCCGCTGTCCAGGGCGTCGACCACCTCGTCGGGACGCAGGTCCACGATGGTCAGGCGCGCGTGGGGCGCGTGCTTGCGCAGATGCGCGAGCACCTGGGGCATCGCGACGATCATGCCGACGTCGTTGATGTAGACGCGGAAATTGATGGTGGTGCTGGCGGGCGTGAATTCCGACGAAAGGTCCACCCCCTTGAGCACTTCCAGCACCTGCGCGATCTTGGGCGCGATGCCGTCCGAGAACGGCGTGGGCCGCATGCCGCGCGAGGTGCGCACGAACAGCGGATTGTCGAAATGGGCGCGCAGGCGCTTGAGCGCGGCGCTGACCGCCGGCTGGGTGAGATTGAGTTCGTCGGCCGCGGCCGACAGGCGCTGGTGCCGGTAGATGGCGTCGAAGCACAGCAGCAGATTCAGGTCGAAGCGCAGCAGGTCCATGCCGGAGTGATATCAACGCCGTTGATATTGAAGATAAACCATTTTGCTAGGAATTGATATCGCTCGGTCATAGACTGGCTTCGCCATCACGAAAACAGGCGCCCACGAAGGCGCCACGGGAGACAGACGCTTGGACGCTCATACGACGCCTGGCGCGCATCAGGCCGGCCGCCTCCAGATCCTGGGGATATGCGGCAGCCTGCGGCGCCGTTCCTACAACCGCATGGCGCTGCTCGCCGCGCACGACCTGATGCCGGTCGAGTTGTCGCTGGAACTGGCCGAACTCGACGGCATTCCCATCTACAACGGCGACATGGAGGCCGAAGGCATTCCCGGGCCGGTGCGGCAACTGGCCGATCGCCTGCGCGCCGCGGACGGACTGCTCATCGCCAGTCCCGAATACAACTTCTCGGTCAGCGGCGCGCTCAAGAACGCCATCGACTGGCTCTCGCGGCTGGATCCCCAGCCCTTCCGCCACAAGCCGGTGGCCCTGCTGTCCGCCACCCAGGGGCCGGTGGGAGGGGCGCGCAACCAGTACGACCTGCGCAAGATCCTCGGCTGCCTGGAGGCGCAGGTGCTGCTGCGGCCCGAGGTATTCATCGGTTCCTGCCACACCAAGTTCGACGCCAAGGGCCGGCTGGCCGACGAAGCCACGCGCAAGGTGCTGGGCGACCAGATGACGGCCTTCGCCCATTGGGTCCGGCGCCTGCGCGCGCTGGACCAGGCGCGCGCCTAGAACAACAGGAGGAGACACCATGAAAATCGCATCCCCCCGGTCCGGCCGCATGGCCGGATTCGCCCTGTGCGCGGCCCTGGCCGCCGCCGCCCTGGCCATGGCCCCCGCCATGGCCCAGCCCATCAAGATAGGCATCATCACCGACAAGGTCGGTCCCGCCAAGCCCTATGCCGAACCGGTAACGGCCGGCGCCGTCTTCGCCGCCAAGGAGCTCAACGCCAAGGGCGGCATCCTGGGCCGCCAGGTCGAGCTGCTGATCGAGGACGACCAGGCTCGCCCCGACATCTCGGCCACGGCCGCGCGCAAGCTGGTGGAGGCCGGCGCCACCTTTATCCTGTCGCTGTCGCTGACACCGTCGACCCAGCAGGTGCAGACCGTCACGCTGGAAACCAAGACGCCGCAGCTCACGCCGTCCAACAGCGGCGACACCCTGACCACGCAGATCGACAATCCCTATTTCTGGCAGACCGGCCCCCTGGGCTCGACCCAGATCGCCACCCTGCTGGCCTACGCCGCCAACCGCAACTTCAAGCGCGTGGCGCTGGTGGGGGAAAACTCCGACCTGGGCCAGCTGACCAACCGCTCGTTCAAGGCCGGACTGGAGAAATCCGGCGCGCAGATCGTGGCCGAGGAAGTGGTCCCGCGCGGCTCGACCACCGCCGACCCGCAGATGCAGAAGGTGCGCGCGGCCAAGCCGGACGCCATCTTCCTGACCGGCGTCACCACGCCCGAGAACGTGCTCATCCTGCGTTCATACCGCCAGCTCGGCCTGAAGATGCCGGTGCTGGGCAATTTCAACCTGTCGGTACCGCAGACCGCGGTGGTGGCCAAGGGACTGCTGGACGGCGTGGTGTTCGTCGACGCCTTCGACCCGGCCAAGCCGGAAGCGCGCCGCTTCATCGAGGCCTACAAGAAAGAGAACGGCGTCGAGCCCTACAACCTGAACGGCTACGGCTACGACGGGCTGATGCTGGTGGCCGACGCCATCAAGCGCGCCGGCGGCACCGACAAGGAAAAGGTGCGCGCGGCCATGCAAGCCACGCAGGGCTACGTGGGCGTGCTGGGCGCGGTGGGGTCTTCCTATGGGTTCTCCGGGGGCAAGCGCACGGGCTTCGACCGCAACGGCATGGTGGTGCGGGTGTACGAGGGCGACAAGCAGGGCAAGGTCGTCTTCTCGGGCGCGCAGTGACGCGGGTGCAGGGGCCTCATGACCGATCTACTCGAACTTCTCGTCAGCGCCGCCGCCAGCGGCTGTATCTACGGACTGGTGGCGCTGGCCTACCTGCTGATCACGCGCCCGACCGGCATCATCAACTTCGGCGTGGGTGAATGGGCCATGGTGGCGGCCTTCGGCGCCTATGTGGCGCTGTCCCGCGTGGAGCTGCCCTATGCCGTGTCGATTGCGCTGGTGGCCGCGCTGATGGTGGCCGTGGGCTGGCTGACCGAACGGCTGGCCGTGCGGCCGCTGGTGGTCAAGGGCGCGCCGCCGCTGGCGCCCGTGCTCGCGCTGCTGGGCATGCTGGTGGTGTTCCGCGAAGTGGTATCGCTGGGCTTCGGCCCCGATCCGCAACCCGTGCCGCCGGCCTTCGGCTTCGGCCGGCTGGAACTCGGGTTGCTTGCCGGCTCGTACCAGAGCTTCTTCATCATCGCGGTGGCCCTGGCGGTGTTCGGGGGCGCCTGGTACTTCTTCGAACGTACCCTGACCGGCCGGTCGTTCGAGGCGGTCGCGCTGGACCGCCGCGCCGCCGCGCTGATGGGCATCAACCTGTCTCGCGTGACGGCCCTGTCCTTCTCGGCCGGGGCGGTGGTGGCCGGACTGGCCGGCGTGCTGGTGGCGCCCAACGTCTCGGCCCACTACCTGATGGGCATGCCGCTGGCCATACAGGGCTTCACCGCGCTGGTCATAGGCGGGGCGACACGGGTCGAGGGCGCCCTGCTGGGCGGCCTGATCCTGGCCTTCGCCGAGCAGTTCACGGTGCGCTACGCGCCGGTGCCGCCGGGCCTTGCCATGGGCGTGCCGCTGGTGCTGCTGATCGCCTTCCTGCTGGTGCGCCCGGCGGGCCTGCTGCGTCCCCGGGAGGCCCGCGCATGAAGTCCTTTCTTTCCTACGCCGTGGCGGCCGTGGTGCTGTCGGCCATCGCCTTCGCGCTGGGGGCCTACCAGACCGACATCTACCGCAAGATGCTGCTGTGGATCGCGCTGGCCATCAGCTACAACTTCCTGTTCGGCATCTCGGGCCAGATCGCCTTCTCCCACTTCAGCTTCTATGGCATCGGCGCCTACACCATCGTCATCCTCGTCACGCAGGCGGGCCTGCCCCTGCCGCTGGCGGTGCTGGCCACGGTGGCGGTCTGCGTGGCGCTGGCGCTGGTGGTGGCCATACCCGCCACCCGCCTCGAAGGCTTCTACCTGGCCCTGGCCACGCTGGCCTTCGCCCAGCTCTTCATCGTCGTGCTGAACGAGGGCGGCGCGATCACCGGCGGCACCGGCGGGCTCGCCAGCTACCGGCTGCCGGACATCTTCGGCGTGCATGTCACGGGCCCCTGGTACACGGTGGTGATCGTGGTGCTGATGCTGGCGACCATGGCCATCATCGGCCGGCTGGACCGTTCATGGTTCGGCCGCGCCTGCCGCGCGGTGCGCGACAACCCCGAAGCCGCCGCGGCCATGGGCGTGGACGTGCGGCGCACCAAGGTCATCGCCTATGCCGTCACCAGCGCGCTGGCGGGCGTGGCCGGCATGGTCTACGCCTTCGTCGACAACACCGTGAACCCGCACATCTTCGGTCTGGAGAACGCCTTCCTGCTGCTGTTCATGGTGATCGTCGGCGGCAGCGGCCGCATGGCGGGCGCCATCCTGGGCGCGGTGCTGCTCTACCTGATGCCGCTGGTGCTCTCGCCCATCATCGGGCACCACCATGCCCTGGTGTTCGGCGTGTTCATGGTACTGGCGGTGCTGTTCCAGCCGCGTGGCCTGATCGGGCTGTGGGACCGGCTGCAAGCCCGTCGCCACCCGTCTCCCTCGGCCCTGCCTCGCGTGCCGGCGGTCGAGCCCAAGGCAGTGAAACGGGAGGGCCTGGCATGAATTCCCCCCTGTTGCAGGCACGCGGCCTGTGCAAGCGTTTCGGCGGCCTGCACGCCGTTTCGGACCTGGACCTGGACGTGCGCGCGGGTGAAGTGGTGGGCGTGATCGGCCCCAACGGCGCCGGCAAGACCACCACCTTCAACATGATCGCTGGCGCTTTCGCGCCCACCAGCGGGACGCTGGCCTTCGACGGCCGGTCCCTGGCGGGCGTGCCCACGCACGGCTTCGCGCCACGCGGCATCGTGCGCACCTTCCAGCACAACAAGTCCTTCGACAGCCTGTCGGTGCGCGAGAACGTCATGGTCGGCATGCACACGCGCATGCCGGCGTCGCTGTGGCGCGTGCTGGCCGGAACCCCCGACTCCTATCGCTCCGAGCGCGAGGCACGGCGGCGGGCGGACGAACTGGTGGACTTCGTCGGCCTGGGCGAGTTCGCGCAGGCCGAGGTCTCCACGCTGTCGTTCGGCCAGGGGCGCCTGCTGGAAATCGCCCGCGGACTGGCGGCCGGCCCGCGCCTGATGCTGTTCGACGAACCGGCCGCCGGATTGGCACCGGGTGAATGCGCGCGACTGGAGGAGATCATCCTGGGCATCGCCCGCCAGGGCATCGCGGTCCTGCTGATCGAGCACGACATGCGCTTCCTGATGGCCCTGGCCGACCGGGTGGCGGTCCTGAACTTCGGCCGCAAGATCGCCGACGGCACGCCCGACGCGGTGCGCGCCGACCCGGCGGTGATCGAGGCCTACCTCGGCAACGTGGAGAACCTGGCCCATGCTTGAACTACGCAATGTCAGCGGCGGCTATGGCCACGCACCCGTGGTGCGCAACGTCGACCTGCGGGTCGAACGGGGCGAGACCGTCGCGCTGCTGGGGCCCAACGGCGCGGGCAAGACCACGCTCCTGGCGGCGCTGTCGGGCATCCTCGTGCAGCGCTCGGGCACGGTGAAGCTGGCCGGCGCCGACATAGGCGGACTGCCCAGCCACCGCATCGTCGAATGCGGGCTGGTCCAGGTTCCCGAGGGCCGGCATGTGTTCGCGCCGCTGTCGGTGGAAGACAACCTGCGCCTGGGCTCGGTCACGCTGGTCCGGCGCGACCGTTCGCGTGCCGAGGAACGCTTCGATTTCGTCTACCGGCTGTTTCCCCGGCTGGCCGAGCGGCGCCGGCAGCTTGCCGGCACCCTGTCGGGCGGCGAGCAGCAGATGGTGGCGATCGGCCGGGCGCTGATGTCCGCGCCGCGCGTGCTGCTGCTGGACGAACCCTTCCTGGGCCTGGCGCCGCGCGTGGTGGACGAGATCCTGGCGGTGCTGGACCGGCTGCGGGCCGATGGCCTGACCATGCTGCTGGTCGAGCAGAAGCTGGACATCGCGCTGCCCTTCACGCGCCGCGCCTATGTCCTGATGAAGGGCGGCATCGCGCTCGCCGCCGACAGCGCCGAGCTGGCCCGCCGCGACGACCTCGCCCAACTCTATTTCGATCTGGCGCGGCAGGCGGCATGAGCCCGACGCGACCCCACGTTTCATCCGGAGCAACACCATGACATCTTTCGTACCCATCCGCGGCCTGCACCACTTCGCCTACCGATGCCGCGACGCCGAGGAAACCCGCCGTTTCTACGAGGACATCCTGGGCCTGCCGCTCACGCACCTGGTGCGAGCCGAGACTATCCCCAGCACCGGCGAACACTGCCCCTACGTCCATCTGTTCTTCGAGATGACCGACGGCAGCAACGTCGCCTTCTTCGACCTGGGCGACAACCAGGCGGCCGACCCCTCGCCCAACACGCCGCGCTGGGCCAACCACCTGGCGCTGCGCGTGGACTCGGTACAGGCGGTGGAAGAAGCGCGTGCCCGCCTGCTGGCCGCCGGCGTGGAAGTCCTGGGTCCCGTCGATCACGAGGGCTTCGTGCAATCCATCTACTTCTTCGATCCCAACGGCGTGCGGCTGGAGCTGACCACCACCGTGGCCAGCGACGAGGAAATGGCCGGCTACCGGGCCACGGCGCGCGCCCAGTGCGATGCCTGGACCCGCGAGAAGGCCGCTCGCCTGGCCGCCGCGGGCTGACCACAGGGAGATCTCGCACAGCATGAGCAAGGACAGCCCCCTCCACGACACCCAGGCCGAATGGGTGCACGTCGAATTCCCCGAACAGGCCGCCTTCAAGTCGGTATACGGTTTCGCAGGCTCGCTCGGCACCATCCACCTCGAAGGCGTCCGCTACGTCCCCAAGGGCGTGAAATCGCGGACCCTGCTGGTCTTCATGCATCCGGCCACCACGCTGCAGCTGCTGCCCATGCCGCGCGCCCTGGCCGCCCGCGGCCTGCACGTGCTGTGCGCCGGCAGCCGGTATGCGCGCAACGACAGCGCTCTCATCATGGAGAACGTGGCGGTGGACCTGGGCGCCTACATCCGCCATGCCCGCGAAACATGGGGCTACGAGAAGATCGTGCTGATGGGCTGGTCGGGCGGCGGCTCGCTGTCGCTGTTCTACCAGTCGCAGGCCGAACGGCCCACCATCACCCACACGCCGGCGGGCGATCCCTGCGCCATCACCACCGCCGGATTGATACCGGCCGACGCGATGATCTTCCAGGCGGCGCACGTCTCGCGCGCCGTCACCTTCGCCGACTGGATCGACCCCAGCGTCATCGACGAGAACGATCCCGATCGCCGGGACCCGGAGCTCGACCTCTACCACCCCGATCGCAAGCCGCCCTATTCGGCCGAATTCCTCGCGCGCTTCCGCGCCGCGCAGCTGGCCCGCATCCGCCGCCGCACGGCATGGGTGAAGGAAACGCTGGAGACCTTGAAGAAGCGCGGCGGCAAGGAAATGGAGCGCGGTTTCGTCACCCACAGAACGATGGCCGAACCCCGATTCCTGGATGGCGCCATCGACCCCAACGACCGCCCCATCGGCACCTGCTTCATGGGCGTGCCCGAGACCGCCAACAACGGCCCCATCGGGCTGGCGCGATTTTCCACGCTGCGCTCGTGGCTGTCGCAATGGTCGCCGGACGACACCAACGCGCACGGCGAGAAATGCGCCGCCGGCATCCACGTGCCGCTGCTGGCGATCGAGCATTCGGCCGACGACGCCGTGCCGCAGCCTCACACCCGCCGCATCTTCGACGCGGCGGCAAGCGCCGACAAGAGCATGGCCGTGATCCGGGGTGCCAACCACTATTTCGTCGGCCAACCCGAACATCTGCAACAGGCGGGGGACCTATGCATGGACTGGCTTAGGCAGCGCGGACTGCTTGACTGACCGGCGCGCCCTCCGCCGGTCGCAGGCCCGGGGCACGGGCCTGTCCTGACCGTCCGGCGCGCCACCACACCTGACGACGGGTTTCGCATCCGGACGCCCCCGCGCGCCTGGAGGACCCTGCTTTGCCCATCGCCAGGCCATCACCAACAAGAGGGGAGACACCATGAAGACACGCATCGCGGCCTCCGCCGCGGCAGGCTGCGGACTGCTGGCAGCGGCCCTGGCCGGCACTGCCCAGGCCCAGACCAGCGTCACGCTGTACGGCATCATTTCCGAGGGCCTGTCCTACACCAATAACATCGGCGGCAAGAGCCTGACCGAACTCAAGGCCAACGTCATGCAGGTCTCGCGCTGGGGGCTGCGCGGCACCGAGGACCTGGGCGGCGGCACGCGCGCGCTGTTCAACCTGGAAAGCGGCTTCTCGCCCGACACCGGCACCTGGACCCAGGGCCGCCTGTTCGGCCGCACCGCGATCGTCGGCCTGGCCAACGACACCTGGGGCCAGGTCACCATCGGCCGGCAGATGGACGCCATGTCGCAGACCCTGGTGGGCTACGAATCGGCCATCCAGTTCGCGTCGATCGGCACCCACATCGGCGACAACGACAACCTGTTCCCGGTGGCCCGCATCAGCAACTCGGTGCAGTACATGAACAAGTTTGGAGGATTCCAGTTCATCGGCGTCTACGGCGCCGCCGAGAAACCCGGCGACTCCACCGACAACCGAAGCATCAGCGCCGGCCTGGGCTATACCCAGGGGCCCTGGTCGGTGGGCGTGGCCTACCACGACATGCGCCGGCCCAACAGCGCCACCAACCCCAACGGCGCGATCTACGGCGACTGGGGCATCACCTCGCCCTTCGTCACCAGCCCCGGCGGCGCGGGCGTGAACCGCCAGTCCATGTACGGCGCGGGCGGATCCTACTCCATCACTCCCGCGCTGAAGGTCTCGGCCCTGTACACCCACAGCAAGTTCGACTACTTCGACAACAGCGACCTGAAGCTGTCCAACTACGAGGGCACGATCACCTACTTCATCAACCCCAGCACCCTGGTGGGCGCCGGCTATATCTTCACCGACGGCAAGTACAGCAGCAACGGCAACAAACCCAAGTGGCACCAGCTGAACCTGGGCGTGGACTACTTCCTGTCCAAGCGCACCGACGTCTTCCTGGTGGGCATCTACCAGAAGGCCGCCGGCGACGCCCGCTACGCGCAGATCTTCAGCAACCTGCCGTCGGACTCGAAGACGCAGATGTCCGTCATCGCCGGGATACGGCACAAGTTCTGAAGCTGTCCCCGCGCCGGTGTGGCACGCCGGCGCGGGCCGGTCTCGGCCGGGCGGATAGTGGCCAGGGCCGTGCCCTTCGGCGCGCTCAGCGGCGAGGAATGGCGGAACCTCTCGCGATCAGTTCGGGCCGGATGCGGATCTTGCGCAGCGCGGGCGCGGGACCGCCTGGCTTTGCCTGCGCGCCGATGCGCGTGAAGACCAGCTCGGCCGTGGACGCCGCCAACGCATCGATGGGCAGCCGGATGGCCGCCAGCGGCGGGGTCGTCAGTTCGTACCACTTGGGATCGCCATAGCCCACGACCGAGATGTCCGACGGAATGGACAGGCCATGCTCGCGGATGACCGCCAGCGCGACGATGGTCAGCTCGGAACTGCCAATGACCACCGCGGTGGGCCGCTCTCGCGCGGCCAACAGCCGGCGCATGGCCTCGGCACCGTACTCCTGGCGCGGCGGCACCTGCACGACCAGATCGGGGTCCGCTTCCAGCCCCGCCTCGGCATGCGCCTTCACGAAGCCGCGCAGGCGGTCGCGCCCCGGCTTGATGCGCGCGTATCCGCCCACGTAGCCGATGCGCCGGTGGCCCAGCGCCAGCAGGTGGGCCGCCGCGTCATGCGCCGCCGCGGCATCGTCCATCGCCACCACGTCGGTGGCCAGCGCCGCGACGCTGCGTATCAGTTGCACCGCGGGCGTGCCGGCCAGCAGTTCGACCGTGCGGGGCAGGGGCGCCGGCGAAGGCGTGATGACGATCCCGGCGGCGCGGGCCTGGATCAGCGCCTGGACTTCGCCGCACTCGGCGTCGGGATCGTCCTCGGTGATCGCCAGCACCATCTGGAAGCCCGCGTCCCGGCAGCGCTCCGCCAGGCGCTTGGCGATCGCGCTGTAGAAATCGTTCTGGATGTCGGGGATGACCAGCCCCACCAGCGGACTGGCGCCGCCGCGCAGGATGCGCCCCGAGGCGTTCAGCACGTAGCCCAGTTCCCGCGCCACCTGCCGCACCCGCGCCTTGGTGTCGTCGCTGAGCTTGGGATGATCGTTCAGCGCGCGCGAGACGGTGGTGTGCGAAATGCCCAGCGCGGCGGCGATGTCCTTGATGGTGACGGGACCGTGGGCGGGCTTGGAACTGGCCATGGGCTTCCTGTGGGCATCCGGTGCCCAGAGTGTACCCGTCCGCCTGTCCGCGCGCGGGCAGGCGGCCACCCCAGGCGCGCGGCTATTGCACGCTGATGCCGGCGTCCTTGACGATGCGCGCCCACTTGGCGAGATCCTCCTTGATTACGCCGGCGAAGGCCTGCGGCGTGTCGCCGATAGGTTCGCCGCCCAGGTCCCGGAAACGGCGCCGCACGTCGTCGGCCTGCAGGATGCGCGCCAGTTCGGCATGCAGCTTATCGATGACGGGCGCGGGCGTGCGGGCCGGCGCCAGGATGCCGTACCACGACGAGACATCGAAGCCGGGCACGCCGCCCTCGGCCACGGTGGGAATGTCGGGCGCCCCGGCCGCGCGCTTGCCCGATGTCATCGCGATGGCCTTGAGCTTGCCGCTCTTGATGAAGGGGTCCGCGGTGGCCAGCGCCGTCACCAGCAGCGGCACCTGTCCGCCCACCACGTCCGTGACCGCCTGCCCGCCGCCCTTGTAGGCCACGTGCGACATGCGTATGCCCGTGCGCGACTTCAGCAGTTCGCCCGCCAGGTGGCCGGTGCTGCCCAATCCCGCGGACGAGAAATCCAGGTCGGCGTCGGCGCGCCTGCCCAGGGCCACGAGCTCGGGCAGCGTGGAGGCCTTCAGCTGCGGATTGGCGACGATGATCAGCGGTACCAGCACCACCCGCGACACTGGCGCGAGGTCGCGCTCGACGTTGAACGGCAGCTTCTCGTACAGGCTGGGATTGATCACCATGGTGCCATCGGCGGCGAACAGCAGCGTGTAGCCGTCCGGCTCGGCCTTGGCGACGATGTCCGTGCCGATGTTGCCGTTGGCGCCGGGCCGGTTCTCGACCACGACCTGCTGGCCGAAGGCGGTGGAGAGTTTCTGGCCCACCAGCCGCGCGAACACGTCGCTGGTGCCGCCCACCGCGAACGGCACGATCAGGCGGATGGGCTTGTCGGGATAGCGGGCGGCGGGCTGGGCGGACGCCGGTCCGGGATTTGCCAGCAGCAGGGCGGAAAGCAGGCTGGCGGCAAGCGCGAGGCGCCGCCCGCGGCCGCATCGTTGGGTATCGGGGTCCATAGGCATGTCTCCTCTGGCGTCTGTGCGCCTCGATGGTGAGTCAGTCCGGACCGGTCTCGGCCAGTCGCCGCCTGACGTATTCCACCAGCCCGCCCTGCCGGATCATGTCGGCCAGGAAGGGCGGATGGACGGGAAACGGGTAGGCGCGCGCCCCCAGCCAGACCTGTCCGCCGTCCAGGTCCACCCGGATCGCGTCGCCTTCGCGGGCGTCGCGGACCGCGTCCGGGCAGGCCACCAGCGGCAGCCCGTTGTTGAGCGCGTTGCGAAAAAAGATGCGGGCGAAGCTCTCGGCCACGATGCACGAGATGCCTGCCGCCTGCAGCGCCAGCACCGCATGCTCGCGCGAGGAACCACAGCCGAAGTTGCGGCCCGCGACCAGCACGTCGCCGGGCCGGACCCGTGCGGCGAATCCGGGGTCCAGCGGTTCCATGCAATGGCGGGCCAGCACTTCCGGACGATGCGAGGTCAGGTAGATGGCGGGAATGATCACGTCGGTGTCGATGTCGTCGCCGAAACGGCGCACCGTTGCGCTGGCTTGCGTCACAACGCCTCCGGATGGATGAGTTCGCCCGCCACGGCGCTGGCCGCCGCGACGTGGGCGTTGGCCAGGTAGACCTGGGAACCCGGATCCCCCATGCGGCCGCGGTAGTTGCGGTTGGTGGTCGCCACGCAGACCTGGCCTTCGGCCAGCACGCCCGTGCTCAGCCCGGCGCAGGCGCCGCAGGTCGAGGGCGACACCAGCGCGCCGGCCTCGGCGAAGATATCGATCAACCCCTCGGCCAATGCCTGCCGATAGATGTCCCGCGTGGCCGGCACGACCACGCAGCGCACGCCGCGCGCCACCTTGCGTCCGCGCAGGATGGCCGCGGCCTGGCGCAGGTCGGTCAGGGTACCGTTGGCGCAGTTGCCGATGTAGGCCTGGTCCACCCGCACGCCGCGCACCTCGGCCACGGGCGCCACGTTGCCTGGCGAGTAGGGCTTGGCGCACAGGACCGGCAGCGTCTCCAGCGCCACCTGCAGGCGGCCGGCATAGTCGGCGTCCGCGTCCCCGTGCTCGATCATGCCTGCGCCGCCGGTTGCGCGCCGTGCCCATGCCCGCGTCGTGTCGTCGGGCGGCACGATGCAGGTCTTGGCGCCGGCTTCCACCGCCATGTTGCACAAGGCCATGCGCTCGTCCATGGTCACTCCGCCCATGCCGGGGCCGCCGAACTCCATGCTTTGGTAAGCCGCCCCGTCCACGCCCAGGCGCTGGAGCAGGTGCAGGATCAGGTCCTTGCCGGTCACATAGGGCTGCCGCTCGCCGCGGAACTCGATGCGCAACGTGGCCGGAACGGTGAACCACAGCTCGCCCATCGCCAGCGCCGCCGCGATGTCGGTGGAACCCATGCCTATGCCGATCGCCCCGAAGGCGCCATAGGTGCAGGTATGGGAATCGCCGCCGACGATCAGGTCGCCGGGCCGCACCAGCCCCAGCTCGGGAAGCAGGGTGTGCTCGATCCCGCCCGTGCCGATGTCGTAGTGGTGCCGCACGCCGTGCTCGTCGGCGAAACGCTGGAGCGACCGCAGCGCGCGCGCCGAGGCCACGTCCTTGGGCGGCGCGAAATGATCGCCCACCAGCACCGCCAGGTCCGGTTCGCGCAGCCGCGCCACGCCCATCTGCGCCAGCCGCTCGAAGGCGATCGGCCCGCTGACGTCGTTCAACAGCGCGCGGTCGATCCGGGCCGTGACGATCTCGCCGGGGCGCACCCGGTCGCGCCCGGCGTGGCGGGCGAAGATCTTCTCGGTGGCGGTCATGCCCATGGGCGGCTCCCGGATGCCATCAGCGCGCCGCCCGGCGCTCGCGCTGGCGGACCAGCGCCGTCAACGTCGCGTTGACCGGGGCCTGCATGCCCGCCAGCGCCGCTTCCCGGGGCACGGCGCCGTTGATGACATCGATCTCGCTGGGCCTGCCATTCTCGAGATCCTGCAGCAGCGACGGCTTGGCATTGGGGATCTTGGCACCGAACGCGCGCACATGGGCCACCGGATCCTGCACCGCCAACGCAACGCCGCGCGCCCGCGCGACTTCCCAGGCCTCGACCGCCGCGGCCCGGCTGACCGGCCCCATGTCGGCATCGTCCATGACCTCGCCCACCGTCATGCCGGTCAGCGCGCACGGCGCGCTATAGGCCACGTTGCAGATCAGCTTCTCCCACTGCATGGCGGCGATGTTGTCCACGGCCTCGGCCTTGAAGCCGGCCGCCCGCCACAGGGCCGCGATGGCGTCCACCTGCTCGCGCGCCAGCGTCGAGTAGGCGCCCATGCGGATGATCTCCATCCCGTTGTGGAAAGTGTGGCCGGGACCGCGCATCTGCGCGCCGAAGCCGCCGGCGATACCGACCGCCACCCGCTCCGCGCCCACCGCCCGCGCCACCAGGTCCGCGCTGCCCATGCCGTTCTGGATGGTCAGTACGCGGGTGTCCGGCCCCACGGCCGGAACCAGTCGGCCCGCCGCCTCGGCCACGTGCGCGGCCTTGACCGCCACCACGACCAGGTCCATGGCTTCGTCCGGCACCTGTTCCAGCGCGCGTACCTTCACCACCCGGTCGCCGCTCGCGCCTTCCACCCGCAAGCCACGGTCGCGCATGGCTGCAACGTGCTCGCGCCAGGTGTCCACCGCCACCACTTCGTTGCCGCCCGCCGCCAGCAGGCCGGCATAGATGGAGCCCATGGCCCCGCAGCCCATCACCAGGATCTTCATGCGCGTCTCCTTCACGCCAGCAGTTGTCCGATCGCCTCGCGCAGCTCCGGCTTGCGCTCCAGCCCGAAGCCGGGCGCGCTCGACGGCGCGATGCGGCCGTCGCCCGCCACGCAATCGTCGCAGTAGCCGCCGAAGGGCTGGAACACGCCGGGATAGGCCTCGCAGCCGCCCAGTTGCAGTCCCACGGCGATATGCAGGTTGATCAGGTGGCCGCCATGGGGATAGAGCTGCGCCCGCCGGTAGCCATGCGCGTCCATCTCGGCCAGGATGCGGCCATATTCCGTCAGGCCGTAGCTCAGCCCCGCGTCCATCTGGAAGATGTCACGGTCCGCCCGCATGCCGCCGAAGCGCAGCAGGTTGCGCACGTCGGCGGCCGAGAACAGGTTCTCGCCCGTGGCCACCGCACCCGGATAGCCTTCGATGAAACGACGGTTGGCATCGAAATCCAGCGGATCGCAGGCTTCCTCGAACCAGCGCAGCCCGTACTGCGCCATGGCCTTCCCATAGGCCGCCGCCTCGTCCACCGAGAAGCGGCCGTTGGCATCGACCGCCAGCCTGGACCCGTCGCCGGCCACCTCCAGCGCCGCCTCGACCCGCGCGACGTCGGTGGCCAGGTCGGCGCCGCCTATCTTCATCTTGAAGGCCGAGAAGCCCATGTCACGGTAGCGCAGCAATTCGTCGCGCAGGATGGCGCACGGATCGCCGGGATAGTAGTAGCCCCCCGCGGCATAGACGTCCACATCGTCGCGCAGGCGCGAGACCCCATGGGCGCGGCTTATGGTCTGGAACGCCGGTTCGTCGTCCAGCTTGGCGTTCAGGTCCCAGAACGCCAGCTCCAGCGCGCCCACCGCGGCGGCCCGGTCGCCGTGGCCGCCGGGTTTTTCGTTGCGCATCGCGCAGGCGTGCACCTTGGCGGGATCGAAGCGGCGGCCCGATGCATCCAGCAGGGATTCCGGGCGGGCGGCCAGCAGGCGCGGGAAGAAGCGCTCGCGCAGCAGTCCGCCCTGGGCGTAGCGGCCGATGGAGTCGAAGGCGATGCCGGTGACCGGCTTGCCGTTGCGCACCACCTCGGTGACGACCGCCACCAGCGAGACGGTGTGCTCCGAGAAATTGACCAGGGCGTTGGAGATGTTGCCGCGCAGCGGGACCGTGAGTTCCCGCAGCTCCTTGATGATCATGGTGCCTGTTTCCTGTGGATGGCCCTTGTCGCCCGGCGACGCCGGCCGCTTCTTTTTCATACCGGCCGCCAGCATAAATGCACACGTGTGCATTCGTCAAGGGAGCGCATGGCCGGGGGAAAACCCGTGGCCCGCCATGCTATCGTCATGCCCAGTCCGGCCGCCGCCGCGGCCCCTCCGATACGGCCTTCCCCATGGACGCTCTCAACGCCTTCTTCTCGACCCCGGCCATCCGGGCCATCTGGACCGACCAGGCGGTGATCGCCGCCATGATCCGCTTCGAATCCGAACTGGCCGCCGCGCAGCGCGACTGCGGCGTCATCCCGGCCGACGCAGCCGCGGCCATCATCGATACCTGCTCGTCCTTTTCGCTCGACGCCGGCAAGCTGGCGGCCGATGCCCGCGTGGCTGGCACCCTGGCCATCCCGCTGGTCAAGATGCTCAAGGCCGCGGTAGGCGGGCGCAACGAAGGCGCCGCCGCGTACGTGCACTACGGCTCGACCAGCCAGGACCTGGCCGACACCGCGATGGTCACGCTGGCCCGGCAGTCGCTGGACCTGCTGCGGACCGAGCTGGTCCGGCTGGGCGATGCGCTGGCCGGGCAGGTCGAGGCCCATCGGCGCACGCCGCTGCTGGGCCGCACGCTGATCCAGCCCGCCGCGCCCGTCACCTTCGGCTGGAAGGTCGCAGGCTGGCTCGACGCCGCGGGGCGCAGCAGCGTGGCCCTGAAACGCGCGGGCGACGAAGCCTGCACGCTGCAGTTCGGCGGCGCCAACGGCACGCTGGCCACCCACTACGGCGAAGGCCAGCGCGTCGCGCGGGCGCTGGCCGACCGGCTGGGCCTGCGCGTGCCCGCCATCTCGTGGCAGGGCGGACGCGACCGGCTGGCGCGGCTGGGCAGCGAGCTGGCCATCCTGTGCGGCGCACTGGGCAAGATCGGCCGCGACATCTCCCTGCTCATGCAGGCCGAAGTGGCCGAGGCCTTCGAACCCACCGGCGAAGGACGCGGCGGCTCGTCGGCCATGCCGCACAAGCGCAACCCCGTCTCCAGCATGTACCTGATGGATGCCGCGTATCGCGCCCCGGCGCTCGCGTCCATCCTGGCCGGAGAGCTCGCTTCCGAGCACGAACGCGGCCTGGGCACCTGGCCCAATTCGCTGCCGGTGCTGGCCGACCTGTTCAGCCTTGCCGCCAGCAGCATCGCCGCGGCGGTCGACATCGCCGAGGGCGTGCGCGTCGATGCGCAGGCCATGCAGGCCAACATCGACCGCCTGTACGGCGTCGTCTATTCGGAAGGCATTTCGCTGCGGTTGTCGGCTCTGCTGGGCCCGGCGCAGGCGCAGCGCATCATCGGCCAGGTGTGCGAACAGGCCATTTCGCAGCGCACGCCGGTGGCCGAACTGCTCAAGCAGATTCCCGAAGTCACCGCCGTGCTCGGCGCGCAGGACATCGATACCCTGGCCGGCCCGCAGCCGCAGATCGCCGCGTGCCAGCCCATGTGCAGCGCCGTGCTGTACCAATGGCAGGAACAGAAGACCCTTATCCAGGAGGACTAGAACATGCCCCACGTTGTCAGCGGCGACGCCCGCATCTACTGGCGCAGCGACGGCGACGAAAACCTGCCGCCGCTGGTGCTGGGCAATTCCATCGGCACCGACTTCGCGGTCTGGGACGACGTGCTGCCGCGCCTGATGCGCCATTTCCGCGTGATCCGCTTCGATGCGCGCGGCCATGGCGCCTCGGACGCGCCGGCCGGCGACTACACGCTGGAGCAGCTGGGCAACGACCTGGACGCCGTCGCCACGGCTGCCGGCGCCGAAAGCTTCGACTACGCCGGCGTCTCGCTGGGCGGCATGGTGGGCATGTGGTACGGCATCAACAAGCCGGGGCGCCTGCGCCGCCTGGTGTTGTGCAACACCTCGTGCCAGATGGACCCCAAGGCCTGGCAGACCCGCATCGACACCGTGCGCGCCAACGGCATGCAAAGCATCGTCGACATGGCCATGGGCCGCTTCTTCACGCCGGAATACGTCGAACGCAACGGCATCCCCTACCAGCGCGTGCGCACTACCTTCCTGCAGACGTCGGCGACCGGCTACACCGGCTGCTGCGCGGCCATCCGCGACATGCAGGTGGCCGACGATCTGCACCGCATCACCGTCCCCACGCTGGTCGTCACCGGCGAGCGCGACGTCTCGACGCCGCCGGCCGCGGGCGAATTCATCGCCGGCCGGATCCCGGGCGCCACGACCCGCATGCTGCCCGCCGCCCATATCGCGGCCAGCGAGGTGCCGCTGCAGTTCTGCGACACGCTGATCGAGTTCCTGACCGATCCGCCGGTCGAGACCGAGCAGGACCGCTACGATTACGGCATGGCGCGCCGTCGCCAGGTGCTCAGCCCGGCCTACGTCGATGCCCGCAACGCCGCGATCACGCCCTTCAACCGCCGCTTCCAGGCCTTCATCACGCGCTACGCCTGGGGCGAGGTCTGGACTTCCAGCCGCTTCGAGGACACCACCCGGCGCATCGCCGTGCTGTCCATGATGCTGGCGCTGGGCCGCTGGGAAGAGTTCGAGATGCACGTGGCCGCCGCACTGCGCGCCGGCATCGAGCCCGCCGTCATCGAGGAAACCCTGGTGCAGGCCGCCATCTATGCCGGCGTACCCGCGGCCAACACCGGCTTCCACCTGGCCGGCAAGGTGATCGAGAAGCACAAGCAGGGCTAGCGCCTGCTCCCGTCCGGGGCTCCGGGGGGCGAAATTCCCCACGCCCCCCCGCCTGGACCACGTATCGGCGCGGGACGCAGGAAAATGCCAAAAAAAACCCGGATGGCCAGGCCATCCGGGCTGCAAATGGGGGTGCGCCCGTACCGCGGCAACGCCCCCTCCTTGGTCGTTCAGGCGCCCACGGGCTTGCCGTCCTTCCGGCTGACCACGATCGTGGCGGACCGCGCGTCGCCGCCGCCGGCGCGCTTGGTGTTCCACACGCCGTTCGGGTGCTGGATGTTGATGAAGAAGGTCGCAAGGTCGGGCGTATAGGCGATGCCCGTGATCTCGCAGCCCTTGGGGCCTACCAGGAAACGCTTGGACTCGCCCGTTTCCTGATCGATGTAGTACATCGAGTTGTTGCCGAAGATGTCGGTGATGTTCGAGCCCGTGCCCGAATCGGTCTGCACCCACAGGCGGCCCTGCGGATCGACGCGGATGCCGTCGGGGCTGGAAAACTCGTCGCCCTTGATGTTGCCGGTCACGTTGGCCGCGGCGCCGTCCGCCGGGTCCTGGCCGGCCAGCAGCAGCAGTTCCCATTCGAACGTCGTGGCCAGCGGCGAATCGCCGCGTTCCTTCCAGCGCACGATGTGGCCGTGCGAGTTGCTGATGCGCGGATTGGCGGCGCTGGTGCGCTTGCGGCTGCCGTTGTTGGTCAGCGTGCAATAGACGGTCTTGTCCACGCCCACCGTGATCCACTCGGGACGGTCCATCAGCGTGGCGCCGGCCACGCGCGCGGCGACCTTGGTATTGATCAGCACGTCGGCCTGGCTGGCGAAATTGACGATGACGGGCGTGGGCGGCTGGTCCGGCGCGGTCTGCGTGTAGTTGCCCGGGTCGATGGCGTTCAGGGTGAGGTTGTTCTTGCCGTGCGTCAGCTCGACCCAGTTGCCGGTGCCGTCGTCGTTGAAGCGGGCGGCGTACAGCGTGCCTTCGTCCAGCAGGTTCAGGTTGGCCGCGCGGTTCTTGGGGTCGTAGGCCTTGCTGGGAATGAACTTGTAGATGCAGCCCGGCGTGCCGTCGTCGCCCATGTAGAACGCGACGCGGTTGGCCTCGTCCGTCATGTACGCGGTGTTCTCGTGGTCGAAGCGGCCCATGGCGGTGCGCTTGACCGCGGTCGAGGTCGGCGTGTAGGGATCGATCTCGACCACCCAGCCGTAGCCCTTCTCGTCCTGCGTGGGATCCAGGTAGTTGTCCGTCGTCTCTTCGCAGGTCAGGTACGTGCCCCAGGGCGTCGGGCCGCTGGCGCAGTTGTTCAGCGTGCCCACCACCTTGCGGGTGCCGCTGACGGCCGAGGCGGCCGGGCCGCCGACGTTGTAGACGGTGTTGCCGGTATAGCGCTTGTTGTAGCGGGAGTTGGCCTTGACCGCCCACGTGCCGTCATCGCCGCGCGCGACCTCGACGACCGAGACGCCGACGTTCGACAGACGCGTCTTGGTGCCTTCCACAGCCAGGTTCAGCGTGGCGTTGTCGGTGCTTTCATGGTTGATGGCCAGCAGGCCGCCCTTATTGGGGTCGACGCCGTCCAGCGGATAGAAGTGCATGCCGTCGTGCTGGCCGCCGGCCTGCGTCTCGGTGTCCGGCCACGACTGCGGCGTACCGGCGTACCCGGCGGAACCCGCCTCGCACTTGTCGCCGGCCGAGTACAGGATCTGCACCTGGTAGTCCTTGGGCACGGTCACGGTGTCGGCCGTGATCTTGTCGGCCAGCCGTTCGAACTTCACCGAGTAGTCGGGGCCGACCGGATCGGTGCCACCACCACCGCCACCTCCGCCGCCGCCCGGCGCGGGCGCGGAATCGCCGTCGCTGCCACAGGCGGCCAGCGTCGTGGCACCGAAGACCGACAGGATAGACAGGCCGAAGCTGTTCCTGAGCAGCGTGCGGCGAGCGGGGTTGGCGGCGACGATCTCGTCGAACATCTGGCCGGGGACGGTGACTTCTCCCTGCGCCTCGCGAGACGGAGCGCGCAATTTATCTGTCAGGTAGGACATTCAAACCTCGTGGTGTGGAAAGACGGTATTAAGCTGCTTGTCAGCTTGACCGAGCGCGAGGTTAAAAGACCCAGATGACAGCCGGGTTACGGACGAAAAAAAGTCCGCCCCGCGAGGCGGACCCGGAAGCGGCGGATAGACATCAGCGCAGGTGCGCGGTGGCTTCCTCCTCGACCATGGCCTTGATCTCGCGCGCCATCGGCTCGCGCAATTCTTCCAGCACGTGCGCCACCAGCCCGATGGCCCGCGACATGACGCCTATGCCCCGGACCACGCGCCAGGGAATGCCCAGTTCGCTGGCCACCGCGGCGATGGCGCCGGTGGCGTTGACCGGCAGGCTCTTGCCCAGGCGCGACTGCGCCGCCTCGGCCACCGCCTGCATCAGCGCCACGTAGGGTCCGTCGAAGCCGTTGTCACGGGCGATCTCGAACAGGCGCGGGGCACGCGGGTCGACCGGCTTGTGGATGTGGTGGCCGATGCCCGGCACCGTGCGGGCGCGCGCCGCGTGTTCGTCGACGATGCGGGCCGCCAGGGCGGCGATGTCCCCGGGCCGGGCCGGATCCGGCAACGCCTCCTGCAGCATGCGGGCGGCATTCTCCATGCTGCCCACGAACACGCTGCCCAGGCCGCTGAGTCCGGCCGCCACCGCGGCCTGCATGGCTTCGGGCGCACCCGCCAGCGTCATGCGGGTCACGATGGCGCTGGGCGTCATCCCGTGCTCGACCAGGATCACCGCCAGCGCGTTGAACACGCGTGACTCGCGCTCATTGGGCAGGCGGTCCATCATTTCCAGGAAGGCCATGTCGCCCAGCGACACCTTGCCCATGATGTCCTGGCACAGGTCCAGCCCCTTGATGGTGATCTTGTCTTCGGTGCTCCAGCAGATGTCGGTCCTGAGTTGCTTGCGCTTGGCCATGGGTCGTGTCTCCTTCGATGTCAGATTCGCATTGTGCCCGCGACGGCGGGGGATGGGTTCAGGCCTGCAGGTCCACGATCCGTTCCCTGACGGCGGGATCGTCGCGCAGCAGGTTCTTGGCGATCTTGTGCGTGGGCGTGTGCGGCAGCTCGGGCAGCAGCGCCACGTAGCGCGGCACCTTGATGGCGGCCAACCGGCCGCGGCACCACTCGGCCACCTCGGCTTCGGCCAGCGTGGCGCCCGGGCGCGGCGCCACCACCACCAGGATCTCGTCCTCGCCCAGTTCGGACGGCACGGCCAGGGCCGCCGCCTCGAACACGGCGGGGTGCTCGTTGATGACCATTTCGAGTTCGGCGGCGGCGATGTTTTCGCCGCGGCGGCGGATGATGTCCTTCTTGCGCGAGACGTGGAAGAAGAAGCCGTCGGCATCGCGCCGCACCAGGTCGCCGGTCTTGAGCCACTCGCCTTCGAATACCTGGCGGGTCTGTTCGGGATCGCGGAAGTACCCCTGCATGACGATGGGCGTGGCCACCCAGAGCTCGCCGACCTCGTCCGCGCCCACGTCCCGGCCGGCATCGTCGACCACGCGGCATCGTGCCCAGGGCCGGGCCGGATCCGGATGCGCGGCCACCACGCCCATGCTGCCCGGCTTGTCGGGCCCGTCGTAGGGATTGCAGGTGACGCCGGGAATCTCGGTCATGCCGAAGCCCGAGAACAGGTACGGCACTCCGAATTCGTCGCGGAATGCGGGTGCCGACTTCCTGCGCACGCCGTATACCGCGCGCAGGCGGTGATCGGGCCGGTATTCACGCCGGTCGCGGGAGGCGAGGATGGTGCCGATGGCCTCGATGATGTTGACCACCGTGGCGCCGTTGTCGGCCGCCACCTGCCAGAACGTCGAGGCGGAAAAGCGCGGCACCAGGATCATCGCCGCGCCGGAAGCCAGCGCGCCGCCCACCGAGTAGAACAACGCATTCATGTGGAAGAACGGCAGGATGATCATCAGCCTGTCGTCGGGCTGCAGGTGCACGCGCGCGACGTTGGCCTCGCCAGCGGTCACGAGGTTGTACTGGCTGTGCATGACGCCCTTGGGAAATCCCGTGGTGCCGGACGTGTAGATGATGACGCAGGTATCGGTGGCCGCCGGGACGGGTAGCGGCGCCTGCCCCACCGGCTGCGCCAGCGCGGCGGCCAGCGACCCGGCATCGTCCTGCGGGCCGTCCACGGTCATCAGCCAGGGGGGGGCCTGGAACCCGGCGGCGATCGGCCGCACCAGGTCGAGCAGGCGCGTTTCGGCCAGGATGCCCTGCACCTCCGCGTGCCGCAGCGCATAGTCCATCTCGCGCGGACCGAAATCGGGATTGACCGGCACCATGGTGGCGCCCAGCCGGGCCAGCGCGAACAGCGCCAGCACGTGCGCCTTGTCGTTGCGCCCGGCCACCGCCACGCGGGCGCCGGGCCCGATTCCCCGCGCGGCCAGCGCCCGCGCCAGGCGTTCGTAGCGCCGGCCGAACTCGGCCCAGGTCCAGCATTCGCCGTCCTGGATCAGGAAAGGCCGGGACGCTTGCTCGGCGCACCGGCTCAGGAAGGCGTCGTGCAGGGTTCCGTCGTGGGGGCGATAGCGGTTCAGGACTTCGAGCGGACTTTGCATGGTCGAGCGGCTCGGAACAGGATTCGACCTTGCCAGTTTACTTCCTGGATACGTGCGTGCACAATTGTATTCAAACGAATACCGATAGTGCCCGACCCCGCCTGCGGCGGCGCCACGGGCACGAACCCCGGCCCCCCTCAGGAGGAGACATGAAGCACGCATTTGGCGCAGCGGTCTGTCTGGCCGCTTTCGCCCTGCCCGGCCACGCCGCGCCGGCCGACCACTATCCCGAAAAACCCGTCCGCATCGTGGTGCCGTTCGCCGCGGGCGGCGGCGGCGATTTCATCGCCCGTGCCTTCGCCGAGAAGCTGTCGGCCACCCTCAAGCAGCCCGTCATCATCGACAACCGCGGCGGCGGCAATACCGTGACGGGCACCGAGGCGGTGGCCAAGGCCGAACCCGACGGCTATACGCTGCTGATCGTCAGCCCCAGCTTCGCCACCAACCCCACGCTGCTGCCCAAGCTGCCCTACCGGACGCCCGACGATTTCGCGCCCATCGGCCTGGTCATCACCTACGCGATGGGACTGGCCGCGCGCGCCAACCTGCCCGCCAACGACATTCCACAGTTGCTGGAACTGGCTGCCAGGCAACCGGGCAAGCTGACCATCGCCACCTCGGGCGAGGGATCCGCCTCGCACATGGCCACCGAACTCTTCAAGGCCGCCACCCACGCCAACATCCTGGACGTGCCGTATCGCGGCGCCGGTCCGGCCATGCTCGACGTCGCCAGCGGCCACGTGGATCTGGCGTTCACCGGCCTGTCGCAGATCAAGCCCCACCTGGACAGCAAGCGGGCCAAGCTGCTGGCCACCAGCGGACTGCGGCGCCTGCAGTCGGCGCCCGACGTCAAGACCATCGCCGAACAGGGCGTCAAGGATTTCGAGGCCGTGGTGTGGTGGGGCATGTTCGCGCCAGCCGGCACGCCCAAGCCCATCATCGACAAGATCAACGGCGCGCTGCGCACCAGTCTCGCGGACCCGGAGGTCGCCAAGCGATTCGACGTCATCGACGGCGAGGTACGCGTGTCGTCCCCGGAGGAATTCGGCCGTTTCGTGCGCGAGGAAATCACGCGCTGGAGCAAGCTGCTCAAGCCTTCCAAGGCGGCGACAGCCTCGCCTTGAACCAGGGCGACACGCGGGAGCAAGGCACGGACTTGGTTATGATCCTTGCTTTCCCACCCGCCATTCCGCCGTCCATGCCCAGAAAGAAAGCGGCGCCCGCCGTGCCCAGCGCGAAGAACCTGGGACAGACCTCGTGCTCGCGCGGCGAGCAGGCCTACCAGTATGTCCGCACCGCCATCCGCACCGGCGAACTCGCTCCCGGCACGCGCCTGCGCGAGATCGAGCTGGCCGAATTGCTGGGCCTGAGCCGCACGCCCGTACGCGAGGCCCTGAGCCGCCTGGAAAGCGAGGGGCTGGTGGCAAACGAGTCCGGACGCGGGCTCATCGTGACCGAGCTCGACCAGAGCATGGTCAACGAACTGTATGTCATGCGCGAGGTGCTGGAAGGCACGGCCGCGCGGCTGGCCGCGCGCCATGCTTCCGACGTGGAGATCTCGGCCCTGAGGGAGATCGCCGACCGCGACGCACAACTGGTCGGCCAGCACGAACAGCTCGCGATCAACAATCGCTTCTTCCATGAGACGCTGTACCGCTGCGCCCACAACCGCTATCTGCTGAAGACGCTCAATTCGCTGCAGGAGTCGATGGCGCTGCTGGGCCCCACCACGCTGGCCATACCCGAGCGTGCCGACGTCAGTTCGCGCGAGCACCAGGAAATGGTGGCGGCGCTGGAACAGCGCGATCCCGATCTTGCCGAGCGCATCACGCGGGAACACATCCGCGCCGCCTACAAGGTGAGGCTGACGCGCATGCTCCGCGCACTGTAAGGCGCCTGGCCCGATCCTAGTTGCCTCCCCGCAACTATCGTCCGGGCCGCCAGACGCGGCCCGGTATCGGCGTATCGGCCCGCTTGTTGTTGTAACGCAGCATCCTCCAGCGCGTGCGCGAACGGCGCGCGCCATGGCGCGCGCAAACCCTCTTCTCCATACCACGGCCCTACGGTGCGATGCTGCGTCGCATGATCGTTGCGATGCGCATCGACCCTTGCCGCGCCTTGCCCGCGCGGTCGCGAATGCGCCGCCCCGCGCGGCCCTCCGGGCCACGCCGAGCGCCGTGCCGTGCTCAACCGGGCATACAATGTTCGTTCACGTGCCGCTACTGTTCTATATATAAAACAATGGATTCTTCGCTTACCGATAAGGCGCTCGCCTATCATCAGTTCCCCATCGCCGGAAAGATCTCCGTCGTCCCCACCAAGCCGCTCGACAACCAGCACGACCTGTCGCTGGCCTATTCGCCGGGTGTCGCCGCCGCGTGCGAAGCCATCGCCAACGACCAGCAGGCCACGCGCTACTACACGTCGCGCTCGAACCTGGTGGCGGTCATCTCGAACGGCACCGCCGTGCTCGGCCTGGGCAACATCGGGCCGTACGCCGCCAAGCCGGTCATGGAAGGCAAGGCCTGCCTGTTCCAGAAGTTCGCAGGCATCAACGTCTTCGACATCGAGCTGGCCGAGACGGATCCCGACAAGCTGGTCGACGCCATCGCGATGATGGAGCCCACGTTCGGCGGCATCAATCTCGAGGACATCAAGGCGCCCGAGTGCTTCTACATCGAGCGCCGGCTGACCGAGCGCATGTCGATCCCGGTCTTCCACGACGACCAGCACGGCACGGCCATCGTCGCCTCCGCCGGCATCGTCAATGGCCTGAAGCTGGCCGAGAAGTCGCTGGACCAGGTCAAGCTGGTCTGCTCGGGCGCCGGCGCCGCGGCCATCGCCTGCCTGGACCTGCTGGTGCGCCAGGGGCTGAAGAAGGAAAACATCCTGCTGGTGGACTCCAAGGGCGTGGTCTACGAAAGCCGCGACGCGTCCATGGAGTTCAACAAGTCGCGCTATGCCACCACCAGCACCGCGCGCACGCTGGCCGATGCGGTCAAGGACGCCGACGTCTTCCTGGGATGCTCCGCCGCCGGACTGCTGACCCCGGAGATGGTCTCGACCATGGCGCTGCGCCCCCTGATCCTGGCGCTGGCCAATCCCGAACCCGAGATCCGTCCGGAAGTGGCCCGCGCCGTCCGCTCGGACTGCCTGATCGCGACGGGTCGTTCGGACTACCCGAACCAGGTCAACAACGTCCTCTGCTTCCCCTTCCTGTTCCGCGGTGCGCTGGACGTGGACGCCATGCGCATCACCGACGAGATGAAGCTCGCCTGCGTGAACGCCATCGCCAATCTCGCGCAGCAGCCCATCCCGCCCGAAGTCGCCAAGGCCTATCCCAACCACAAGCTGGAATTCGGCCCCGACTACTTCATTCCCACGCCGTTCGATCCCCGCCTGATCAGCGAAGTCGCGTCCGCCGTCGCACTGGCCGCGATGGATTCGGGCGTCGCGCGCCGTCCCATCGGCGACATCGACGCCTACCGCCAGTCGCTGCTGAAGTAGTCTTCCCACACGCTGGCGCAGGAGCGGAACGGCAATTTGCCTTCCGCTCTGGCGGCGAGCGGATCATCACCTGCTGGATACCCATCCGGGGCACAGCGGATCCGGCTCCGCCGGTCCGCCAGTGCCGCCCCTTGGGGGACGCGCGAAGCGCGTAGGGGGGATCCATCCATAGAGGGCTTCTCATGTCGTCGTTCACGCACAAGATCGTCTTCCTGGACCGGGCCAGCCTGCAGGCCACCATCCGGCCGCCCGCCTTCTCCCACGCCTGGGTCGATCACGAGATCACTTCCCGCGATGAGGTCGTGGCGCGATTGAAGGATGCGTCCATCGCCGTCACCAACAAGGTGCCGCTGCGCCGCGCCGAGCTGGACCAGTTGCCCGCGCTGAAGATGATCGCCGTGGCGGCGACGGGCACGGACATCATCGACCTGGCCGCCTGCCAGGAACGCGGCATCGTCGTGTCGAACATCCGCAACTACGCCACCGCCTCGCTGCCCGAGCATACCTTCGCGCTCATCCTGGCGTTGCGCCGCAACCTGCGCGCCTATGCCGCCGACGTCGAAGCCGGCAAGTGGCAGCGGTCGCAGCAGTTCTGCTTCCTCGACTACCCCATACGCGACCTGTCCGGCAGCCGGCTGGGCATCGTCGGCTACGGCGCGCTGGGCCGGTCGGTGGCCGCGCTGGGCCGCGCCTTCGGCATGGAGATCTGCGTCGCCAGCCGCTCGCCGGTGGACGAGCCGGGCATCGTGAACCTGCCCCTGCCGGAGCTGCTGCGCACCTCGGACGTCGTCACGCTGCACCTGCCGCTCAGCGCCGCCACGCGCAACATGATCGGCCGCGCCGAACTGGCATCCATGAAACCCACCGCGCTGCTCATCAACACCGCCCGCGGCGGGCTGGTGGACGAAGCGGCGCTGGCCGAGGCCCTGCGCGCCGGCACCATCGCCGGCGCCGGCTTCGACGTGGCCGACGGCGAACCGCCCGCCGACGCCAATCCGCTGCTGCACGTCAGGCAACCCAATTTCATCCTGACCCCGCACGTGGCCTGGGCCAGCCAGGAAGCCATGCAGACGCTGGCCGACCAACTGGTGGACAACCTGGAAGCGTTCGTCGCGGGCAAGCCGCGCAACGTGGTCCTGCCGAAGTAATACTCGCGAATACGCGCAATTCCTCATGGACGATCGGTGGCCACTGATCGTCCGGGAGCACGGGACGGGGGCTAGGGTAGAGGGGTCTTCCAAGGAACTCTCATGCAGCCCACCATCGGCTTCGTCCCGTCCTCCGCCCCCAGGCCCGCCTTCACGGAAACCTTCACGCTGTCGGAGCCGGGGCAGCCGCTTCCGGCAGATCCCTCCCGACGGGCGCCGCCCCCTCTGCTCGACCTGCGCAATGACTTGGTCTTCAAGCTCTTGTTCACGCGCGCGCCACATCTGCTGGCCGACCTGATCAACGCCGTGCGCCACGACGAGACTCCGATCGTCGTCGAACGCATCCTCAACCCCCAGCTCGATGCCAGTGATCTGGACGGCAAGACCATCGTGCTGGATCTGCACGCGCGCGACGCGAGCGGCCAGCTCTACAACATCGAGATGCAGGTACGGCGCTACGAGCGCTGGCCGGCCCGCAGCGCCTACTACCTGGCCCGCACGCTGTCCGAGCAGATCCAGCGAGGCCAGGACTATGAACTGCTGAAGCCGGCGATTGCCATCCATTTCCTGGCGCACGATCTGTTCGACGATCCGGGGCAGGCGGACTGGCGTTTCGAATTGCGCGACCGGCGCCAGCCCGCGATACGACTGGGCAAGGAACTCCAACTGCATATAATCGAGCTAACCAAGGCGGAGCGCCTGAGGTGCCTGCCGGCGGCGCTGTCGGCCTGGGTCGCGTGCTTCCAGCACGGATGGGAGGAAGCCAGCATGAAGGACATCACCCACGAACCGGTGCGTGAAGCGGTCGGCAGGCTGAAGGTCCTGACCATGGACGAAGATGCGCGCTGGCGCGCGTATGCCCGCGAGAAGGCAATCGCCGACGATGCGGCGGCGCTGGCCTACGCGACTCGGACTGGGTTGGAACGGGGCCTCGAGCAAGGCCGAGCGCGAGGACTTGAACAAGGTCTCGAACAAGGTCTCGAACAAGGCCTGGCCCAAGGCCTTGCCCAAGGTCGCCGGCAAGGCGAATCCGCCCTGCTCGAACGCCTCCTGGCCCGCCGCTTCGGCCCCCTGCCCGATGCCACGATCCAGCGCCTGCGCGACGCGTCGGACGCCGACTTGGAAACCTGGTCCGTCAGCGTACTGGATGCCGCGACGCTGGCCGAAGTGTTCGGCGACTAGGCGACGCTACACGCCGCTCGACTCCTGCCGCCAGCGTCCATACCCCGCCGCCCGCAGTTCACAGGCAGGGCAAGTCCCGCATCCGTAGCCCCAGTCGAATCTCTTGCTGCGATCGCCCAGGTAGCAGGTATGGCTGTGCTCGGCCACGACCCCGACCAGCGCGTCGCCGCCCAGGTCCTGGGCCAATTGCCAGGTCCGGGCCTTGTCCAGCCACATCAGCGGCGTCTCGAAGGTGAAACGCTGCCCCATGCCCAGCGACACCGCGACCTGCAAGGCCTTGACGGTATCGTCGCGGCAATCGGGATAGCCGGAGAAATCGGTTTCGCACATGCCGCCGACCACGACCTCCAGCCCGCGGCGATAGGCCAGCGCCGCGGCCATGGTCAGGAAGACCAGGTTGCGTCCTGGCACGAAGGTATTGGGCAGTCCGGCATCGGTCAGCCTGATCTCGGTATCGCGCGTGAGCGCGGTGTCGCTCAGGGCGCCCAGCACCGACAGGTCGATGGCGTGGTCCTCGCCCAGCCGGGGCGACCAGGACGGGAAGCGGGCGTGGATCTCGCGCAGCACGTTGCGGCGGGCATCGAGTTCCACGCGATGGCGCTGGCCGTAGTCGAAGCCCACGGTCTCGACCCTGGCGTAGCGGTCGAGCGCCCAGGCCAGGCAGGTGGTGGAGTCCTGGCCACCGGAGAACAGGACGAGTGCCTTGCGCGCGTCCATCAGTCGATCACCGCGGCGCAGGCGTCGGTGGGCGCGGCGGCGATATCACCCACCACGGGGACGATCTTGAGACCGGCGGAGGCGATGCGGCAAGGCGCGGCCACCACGCCGCAACCATTCAGCGCGGTCGCGCAGGCGAAGGCAAGCAGAAGACTTTTCATGTAACCCTGGCAGGAGTGTCGTGCGTGTCGCCACCAGGGTAGCACTATGGGATGGCATGTCGTGCACCGGGAGCCCGCGGCCCCCGGAACGCCCCCGTCAGGCCTTGGCCAGGACCGGCTTGGCACGCGGCCGGCCGAGATCCGGCAGGAAGGCGGTCAAGAGACCCAGCAGCGGCAGGAACGAGCACAGGTGGTAGACGTATTCGATGCTGGTCACGTCGGCCACCTTGCCCAGCACCGCGGCACCCAGGCCGCCCATGCCGAAGGCGAAGCCGAAGAACAGGCCCGAGACGGTGCCTACCTTGCCCGGCATCAGCTCCTGGGCGAACACCAGGATCGCGGAGAAGGCCGACGCCAGGATCAGGCCGATGACGAAGCTCAGGACGCCGGTCCATGCCAGTCCCACATAGGGCAGCACGAGCGCAAACGGCGCCACGCCCAGGATGGAGCCCCAGATCACCTTCTTGCGGCCGATGCGGTCGCCGATGGGGCCGCCCAGTATCGTGCCCAGGGCCACCGCGATCAGGAAGGCGAACAGGTGCATCTGCGCGGCCTGCACCGACACGTCGAAGCGGTGCATCAGGTAGAAGGTGTAGTAGCTCGTGAAGCTGGCCATGTAGAAATACTTGGAGAACAGCAGCGTGAGCAGGATGGCCATCGAGCCCGTGACGGTCCCGCGGCTGAGCGTGGGCGCGGGCGCCGCCGGCCGGGCCTTGCGCGGGCCGGACAGGTGCTGCCGCTTGTACCAGGCACCCACCTGATAAAGCACGACCATGGCCAGCAGCGCGGCCAGCGCGAACCACGCCAGGCTGTCCTGGCCGCGCGGAATGATGAACCAGGCGGCCAGCAGCGGTCCCATGGCGCTGCCGGCGTTGCCGCCCACCTGGAAAATGGACTGCGCCAGGCCGTGGCGGCCGCCCGACACCAGGCGCGCGACGCGCGAGGATTCGGGATGGAAGATGGACGATCCGGTGCCCAGCAGCGCCGCGGCCACCAGCAGCATGGCGTAGTTGGGCGCGAAGGCCAGCAGCACGATGCCGGCCATGCTGCACGCCATGCCCATGGGCAGCGAATAGGGCTTGGGATTGCGGTCGGTGTACAGGCCGACCAGCGGCTGCAGCAGCGAGGCGGTCAACTGGTAGAGCAGCGTGATCAGGCCGATCTGGGTGAACGACAGCGAAAACTCGCTTTTCAACAGCGGATACACCGCCAGAATCAGCGACTGCAGCATGTCGTTCAGGAAGTGCGAGAAGCTGATCGCGCCCAGTATCTTGAAACCGGTGCGTTCAGCCTGGGCGGGCGGAACTTGGGCAGGGTTGACGCTTTGCATGGAGTCTCTGGAGATGCCCGATGGGCTCAGGGTTTTTACGTATTTTCGTAAGCGTACCTGTCCAGATTGCGCCTGTCTTGCGAAAATAAGGCACACGCCTTCTAGAAATGGACAAAAGCTCCCTTTTTCCCGACTACCACGACTACGACCGCCGCGAGCGGCCGGTCACGGCCATGGCCAAGGACTTCCCGCCGGACTACCGCACCGGGCCGCACCAGCACCCTTCGGGTCAACTGGTCTACGCCCTGTACGGCGTGGTGGTCGCGCATACCGAGATGGGCCGGTGGGTGGTGCCGCCCACCCGGGCCCTGTGGATGCCGCCCGCCGTGCGCCACGAGTTGCGCATGGTGGGCGCGGTACGGATGCGCACCGCCTACATCCACGCGGAAGCCGCCCGGCAATTGCCGCCCCACTGCTCGGTCATGGCGATCTCGCCGCTGCTGCGCGAGCTGATCCTGGCGGCGATCGACATCCAGGGCCCCTACGACGAAGATACCCGCGACGGCCGGGTAATGCGGCTGCTGCTGGATGAACTGCGGCAACTGCCCACGCTGCCGCTGCGCCTGCCCCGGCCCGCAGACCCGCGCCTGCAGGCGGTGTGCGAAGCCATCGTCGCCGCTCCCGACGACAAGACCACCGCCCAGGGCTGGGCGGCCCGGCTGGGCGTGGACGCCAAGACCGTGCACCGTCTTTTCGTGCGCGAGACCGGCATGACCTTCGGCCAGTGGCGCCAGCAGGCCCGGCTGCTGGAGGCGCTGGAGCGCCTGGCCGAAGGGGCGAAGATCCTGGATGTGTCGCTGGAGCTGGGCTATGCCAGCCCCAGCGCGTTCTCGACCATGTTCAAGCGGCAGTTCGGCGTGGCGCCGAGCGCCTTCTTCGACCAATAGACGGCCATTCGGTCAGGGTTGATCCAGGAAATCCGCGACGACGGCGTTGAACCAGTCCTCGCGCTCCAGATGCGCGGCGTGGCCGCAGCCCGGCAGTACGCACAGGCTGGCGCCTGGAATGGCCTCAACCCGCACCGTGGATCATCAACGGACAGGAAACGAACTCTTCCGTTTTGCACGATTGATTGCCTGACAGTACGCGCCTATATTGCCGACAAAGGCCACGCCACAGGAGCTGCCATGTCCGCCTCGAGCGCCCACCGTCTGCCCACGTTCTTCATCCCCCATGGAGGCGGCCCCTGCTTCTTCATGGAATGGCCCGGCGATCCCCACATGTGGGACCGCATGGCCGCCTTCCTGAAGGAACTCGCCGCGTCGGCGGGCGCCCGTCCCGACGCGGTGCTGGTGATCTCGGGCCACTGGGAAGAGGACGACTTCACCGTCAACGCCAGCCCCAACCCGCCCCTGCTGTTCGATTACTACGGCTTTCCCGAGCACACCTACCGGCTGCAATACCCGGCGCCGGGTTCGCCCGCGCTGGCCGGCCGCGTGCGCGAGCTGCTGGGGCAGGCGGGTATCGCTTCGGGCTCGAACACCGAGCGGGGGCTGGACCACGGCGTGTTCGTGCCGTTCAAGCTGATCTTTCCCGACGCCGACATTCCTGTCGTCCAGTTGTCCATGAAGACCGGCCTGGACCCCGAGGCCCACCTGGCGGCGGGCCGCGCGCTGGCGCCGCTACGCGACGAAGGCGTGCTGATCGTGGGCAGCGGCATGAGCTTCCACAACATGCGGGGCTTCGCGCCGGCGTTCAAGCCGGCCTCGCAGCGCTTCGACGACTGGCTGGCCGAGACCGTGGCGCTGCCGCGCGAGGCGCGCGAACAGGCCTTGGCGAACTGGACCTCGGCGCCCGACGCGCGCGTCTCGCAGCCCCGGCCCGATCACCTGCTACCGTTGATGGTGGCGGCGGGCGCGGCCGGCGACGACCCCGGCAGCCGCATTTTTCAGGATGAAGTCATGAACGTCATCGTCTCGGCTACCCGGTTCGGGTAGGGAAACCCACCCCCTACGCCCTTCGGGCGCCGTGGTCCTGGACACAGTCTTTTTCACCCGCGTGTCACTCTTGAAGGAAAATAGCCAATGCAGACCTCCACCAACGACACCCTCGCCGTCTGGGCCCCCCGCGCGCAAGCCGTCATGCGCATCGTCATCGCCTACGTGTTCCTGCAGCACGGCACGGCCAAGTTCTTCGACATCCCGTCGCTGGGCATGCAAGGCATCCAGCTGTTCTCGCTGATGGGCCTGGCCGGCGTGCTGGAGATCGGCGGCGGCCTGCTGATGATCCTGGGCCTGTTCACCCGGCCGGTGGCGTTCATCCTGTGCGGCTTCATGGCCGTGGCCTACTTCATGGCGCATGCGCCCAAGGCCTTCCTGAGCCCGCTGCAGAACGGCGGCGAGCCGGCGGTGCTGTACTGCTTCGTGTTCCTGTTCTTCGCCGTGGCCGGCGCGGGCGCCTTCAGCATCGACGCGTCGCGCGGCAAGGCCTGAACGCTTGGACACGCTGGTCAGCATGAAGGTGTTCCGCCTCGTGGTCGAGGCGGGCAGCTTCGCGCGGGCGGCCGGACAACTGGGGATTTCGCCGGCCATGGCCAGCAAGCACCTGGCCCACCTGGAACGCAGCCTGGGCGCCCGCCTGCTCAACCGCACCAGCCGGCACGTCAGCCCGACCGAGGCGGGGCAGGTCTACTTCGAGCAGTGCTGCGAAGCGCTGGACCTGCTGGACAACGCCGAGGCCACCCTGCAGGACAGCCACGCCGAGCCGCGCGGCCAGTTGAAGATCACCGCGCCGGTCTGGTGCGCCAACGGCCGCTTCGCCGGCATGCTGGCGTGCTACCGCGAACGCTACCCGCGCGTGGTCATCGACCTGCGCCTGAGCAACTACAAGGTGGACCTGGCCGAGGAAGGCTTCGACCTGGCCCTGCGCGCCACCACCACGCAGAACGCGCCATCGCTGATCGTGCGGCCGCTGTGCGAGGTCCGCTTCGTGCTGGCGGCCTCGCGCGACTACGTGGAACGGCACGGCCCCTTCGAGTCGCCCGCCCGGCTGGCCGACCGTCCGGCCGTCCTGCCCGCCTACATCAAGCGATCCGAGGAAATCCCCCTGCTGGGACCCGGGGGACCCTCGACGCTGCGCGTGCCCACGGCGCTGAAGACGGACGACTCGTCCCTGGCACGACACAGCCTGTTGGCGGGCATCGGACCCGGCTACCTGCCGGAATGGCTGATCGCCGACGACCTGGACAGCGGCGCGCTGGTGCGCCTGCTGCCGCAGTACCGGCCCCCTTCGGTGACCCTGTACGCCGCCTATACCAGCCGCAAATTCATGGCGCCCAAGGTGCGGACCTTCATCGACTTCTTCAGCGAGGCATTCGCCTAGGGGCCTGTTCAGCCCTGCCCCGGGTGCACCACGGCCATCCAGATCGGTTCGCTGCGATCGAGCATGACCCGCAGGGCCCGGTTCACCTCGGCCAGCGGGAAATGATGGGTGATCAGCGCATCGGCGTTCAGACGGCCCGATGCCAGCAGTTCCAGCACGGCGTCGGTATCCGATCGCGTGCAGGCCCGGGTGCCGACGATCTTCCAGCACATCTGCATGGCTTCGGCCACCGTCAGCGACAGCGGCACGGCGTTGCCGCCCATGTGCACCAGCGTGCCGCCCAGCGCCAGCGCGCGCAGTGCCTGCATCGTGCCCGGGCCGCCCGGGAAATAGTCCAGCACGGCATCCGCGCCTCCCGGCAGCACCTCCCGCAGCCGGCGGGTCAGGCCCTGGCTCTCGGCCCAGTCGGGCGCCAGTTCGTCCAGCGCGACCAGTTCCACGGGCAGGTCGCCCGCCAGCGGCCGCAGCGCCTCCAGGCGTTCGCGCGACCGCGCCACCAGCACCAGGCTGCGCGCGCCGTAGAACCGCGCCAGCAGGATGCTGGCCGTTCCCATGGTGCCGGTGGCCGCGGTGATGACCAGGCGCCCCGGTTCGGGAATGGCCGCGCACTTGAGCGCGCGCACGGCATTGGCCAGGTCGTGCACCTTGGCGCCGACGTCGAAGCCGACGTTGTCGGGCAGGGGGTCGACCAGCCAGTCCGGGGCGCGCGCATACTCGGCCAGGCCGCCGTCGTGATAGCGCGCGTAGAGCTCCAGCTTGCCGGTGCCGAACGCGGCGTGCCCGATCATGGCGGTCTCCGCGCACAGTTGCTGGCGGTCGGTGCGGCAATAGACGCAGTCGCCGCAGGACAGCATGGGATGCACCCGCACCCGCCGGCCGACCAGCGAGGCGTCGGCCTCGCGTCCCGCCGCGACGACCACGCCGGCGATCTCGTGGCCGGGCGTGGACGGCAGGTGCTTGAAGCGGCCGCGCTCGAGCAGCTTCATCATGCCGGGCGCGATGCCGGCGGACGCGACCTTGATCAGCACGTCCCGTGCGCCGGGCTCGGGCACCGGCACCCGCTCCAGCCGCAATTCGGTCGCGCCCTGGTGGGCGCGCGCGGCAAGCATGTCGCTCATATTGCTGTCCTTGTGTGTCAAGTCGGTTTTCCAGGGCGCAGCGCGTCGATTTCCGACGGCGTCATTCGCTCGGCCTGGCGGGCGCCTTGCGCCACCTGCGGGATGGGTTGGGTCGAGACCAGCGACAGATGCGTGCTGGGCTCCGCGTGGATGCTGGCGAAGGCCACGGCGCGGGGAATGCGGACGAAGTCCCCGGGCGCCAGGCGCAGCACGCCCCGCTGGGTCACCAGCGTACGCGTACCCGAGACCTGATACTGGATCTCCTCGGCGTTGCGCAGCCGGCGATAGACGTGTCCGGTCGAGGCGGCGGCGGCCGTGGTTCCGATCATGGCCGTGGGGCCGCGATACAGCCATTCGCTGCCCGATCCGATGCGCAGGACCTCCAGCCGCTCCTGTGTTTCATCGGCATGGGACAGCAGCAACCGTTCGTCAATGGGAGACAGCGCCACGTCCTGGCCCGGGCCGGCCACGCCTTCGGTGACGAGCTCGTTCAGGGGCGCGGGCGACCAACCCGGAAACGGCGGGATCCTGGCCTCGGAGCGACGGTCCACCGCGCCCAGGCGCTCGACCGGACCTGGCACGTAGAACAGCAGGTGGATGTCGCGACGGCCATAGTTGTCGTGGGCCACGCCGTCGGGCAGCCGGGCGAACTCGCCCGGCGCCACGTCCACGCTGCCCAGTTCCGTCATGATGGTGCGGTCGCCGCACACCTGGAACGAGATCTCGTCCACGCCGCAGTTGCGGTGGTAGAAAGGCTGGCGGGCATTCATCGTCTGCCACTCTATCCGCATGGCCGCGCTTTCGTAGACTCCGCGCGGGGGCACGAAGGGCTGGTCCACGTACCCGGGGGGAAAATGCACCGCCTCGACGGGCGGGTACGCGCGGGGAGGGCGGCCGCCGCCCGGCAGGGGTTCGGCCAGCAGCAGTTCCTCGCGACGGCGCAGCACGCGGGGCGGCGCGTCGAAAGGAAATGCCTCCAGGTATTCAAGGACTTCGGGCACGGCGGTCTCCTTCGGGGCGGGCGGGAACGAGCGGCTCAGGCCAGCAGCCCCGCCTCGCGGTAATAGCGTTGCGCGCCCGCATGCAGCGCGATGGACGGCCGGGCCATCCTGGCGGGATCGATGGGATAGGACAGCGGACTGCGCTGCGGCGGCAGGTGGCGGTACTGGCGCTCGATGGCCTCGCGCGTCTCCACCAGGCACCAGGTCAGCAGATGCGCCACCTCCTCGTCCATGTCGTCGCGCACCAGCACCAGGAAGTCCGAGAAGTCCAGGGCCTCCACCGGTGCCCCGAGATTTTTCCAGTAGCCCGCGGGCAGCGGGTTGGCCGGAAAGCCGTGATCGGCGCGCAGCCGGGCCAGGGCGGAAGGTTCCGCGGACAGCGGCACCGCCAGTCCGGACTCGACGATCCGCGCCCACCACGGCGTCATGATCGCTTCCTGCAGCACGCCGTCCACCTCTCCCGCCTCCATGCGCGCCAGGCTGTCGCGGGGATTGGTGTCCTCGACGTAGGATCCGCCCCAGGCCGCCAGCGTGGCCTCGTCGATGCCGTGGGCCGCCATGAACAGGCGGCTTATATAGCCGATGAAGTTGGTCCCGTCGTTGCGCGACGTGGCGATGCGCAGGGCCGGCCGGCGGCTGCGCAGTTCCTCGAAAGAACGGATGCCCAGGTCCGGGCGCAGCGCCAGCACCATGCGGTCGTTCTGCGGCAGCACCGCCAGCGAGCGCAGGTTGGGCGCGGCGCGTCCCTGGAAGATGGACTGGCCCGTCAGCGCGGCCGGCATCAGCATCGCCGGCGTCACCAGGCACAGGTCCACCTCGCCTTCCTGCACCAGGTCGATGGCCTCGATACCGCCGGCGCGTATGCTCCATATGGCCACGCGGCTGCGCGGGCCGGCGCGCTTGCAGAACTCCTCGCACAGCCAGGAGCAGATGCGGTGGAAGTTCGCCTGGCCCCAGTCGCCGACGAAGCGCAGGTGGTACGAGCGGGAAAGTGCGGGTTGCATGAAGGAACTCCTATTCGACCTTGACGTGGGCGTCCTGGATCACCTTCGCCCAGAATGCATTCTGCTCGCGCACCAGTGCCCCGAAGGCCTGCTGGTTGCTGTCCACCGGCTCGAAGCCCAGTTCCAGCAGGCGGCTGCGGATCTCGGGACGCGCCAGCACCTTCTGCACCGAGGCGGCCATCTTCGCCGTCAGCGCGGCGGGCGTGCCGGCCGGCACCAGCAGGCCGCCGAAGCCGACCACTTCGAACCCGCCGTAGCCCGACTCCTTCATGGTCGGAATGTCGGGACTGATGGGCGAGCGCGCCGAACCGGTGCTGGCAAGAATGCGCAGGGTGCCCGCCTGCACGTGCGGCAGCAGGTCGGAGTAGGACGCGAACACGCTGGAGATGCGCCCGGCCGCCACGTCCATCACCGCGGGCGGGATGCCGGTGTAGGGCACGTGCAGCATGTCGATGCCGGCCTGCTGCATCAGGATGACCATGTTCAGGTGCGGGGTGGAACCCTGGCCCGGGCTGGAGAACGACAACTGGGCGCCAGGCCGCGCCGCGTACGCAGCGAACTCCTTGACGGTCTTGACGGGCAGCCCGGCGTTCACGCCCAGCCAAAGCTGGGCGGTGAAGAGCTGGGCCACCGGCACGAAGCTGGCCACCGGGTCGTAGCCGGCGGAGCGCAGCAGGTGCGGCGCCTGCACGTAGGGTGTGGTGCCCAGCAGCATGGTGCGGCCGTCGGGCGGCGACTTGGCCACGTGGGCGGCGCCGATGACGCCGGAAGCGCCGGCGCGGTTGTCCACGACCACCGGCACGCCCCACTCCTTGGACAAGGGTTCGGCCACCAGCCGCGCGGCGTTGTCGAACGAGCTGCCGGCACGGCCGGACACCACGATGGTCACGCGGCCACCGTCGAAAGGCTCGGCCGCCGCCGGCACCGCGCCCACGAACAGCGCGGCGCATGCCAGGACCGGCAGGCAGGCCAGCACGCGGCATGCTCGCCGGCGCGCGCGAACGCCAGAAATGTCTGATTCCATGGTTGTCTCCCCTTTTCCCGGGTGGTTTGTCGTGCGAATACTGGAATCCGGGCGGGAAGCGGTCAAACGGAATTCTCGCCGGCTGAGACAACGCAAACGGCTGCCGTCGCCGCCCCCGCGCCGGCGCATCCCCATGGGGTAAACGAGCCTGGATATCCGAACAGGCGTATCGTTGCCAACATTGCTTCCTGGAAACACGCTTTGAACACACCTGCTCCTGCGCGCCGCCCCGGCGGCGGCCTGGCCACCCTGCGCACCCTGCTCCCCTACCTGTGGCCGGCCCACGCGCCCCGGCTGCGCCTGCGCATCGTGGCCGCCCTGGCACTGCTGGTCGCCGCCAAGGTCGCCAACGTCTACGTCCCCATCTTCTACAAGTCGGCGGTGGACGCCCTGGGCGGCACGGCGGCCGCCGCGCTGGCCATCCCGGTGGGGATGATCCTGGCCTACGGCGGCGCCCGCGTCCTGTCGCTGGTGTTCTCGGAACTGCGCGACGCGGTGTTCGCGCGCGTGGCGCAGAACGCCATCCGCGTCGTCGGCCTGCAGGTGTTCCGCCACCTGCACGGGCTGGCGCTGCGCTTCCACCTGGCCCGCCAGACCGGCGGGCTGACCCGCTCGATCGAACGCGGCACGCGGGCGATCAGCACGCTGCTGTCCTACATGCTGTTCAACGTGCTGCCCACGCTGTTCGAGATCGGGCTGGTCACCGTGATCCTGTGGCACATGTTCGACGCCTGGTTCGCGCTGGCGACCCTGGTCACGGTGGTGCTGTACATCGCCTACACGCTGCTCGTCACCGAATGGCGCACGAAGTTCCGGCGCCAGATGAACGAGACCGACTCCGAGGCCAACACCAAGGCCATCGACAGCCTGCTCAACTACGAGACCGTGAAGTACTTCGGCAACGAGGAACACGAGGCGCGGCGCTACGACCACGCGCTGGGCCGCTACGAGCGCGCGGCGGTCAAGAGCCAGGTCAGCCTGTCGCTGCTGAACATCGGCCAGGCCGCGATCATCTCGGTCGGCCTGACCGTGGTGATGTGGATGGCGGCGCGCGGCATCGTCGCCGGCCGCCTGAGCATCGGCGACTTCGTGCTGGTCAACGCCTACCTGCTACAGCTCTACCAGCCGCTGAACTTCTTCGGCTTCGTCTACCGCGAGATCAAGCAATCGCTGATCGACATGGACCGCATGTTCGAGCTGTTGTCGGAAGACCGCGAGATCGCCGACGAGCCCGGCGCGCCCGACCTGCGCGTGGACGGCGCCACCGTCGAGTTCCGCCACGTGGTGTTCGGCTACGATCCGCGGCGCCTGATCCTGAAGGACGTCAGCTTCACCATACCCGCGGGCAGGACGGTGGCCGTGGTGGGCTCGTCGGGCGCGGGCAAGTCCACCCTGAGCCGGCTGCTGTTCCGCTTCTACGACGTCAGCGGCGGCGCGATCCTGATAGACGGCCAGGACATCCGCAAGATCAGCCAGTCCAGCCTGCGCGCGGCCATCGGCATCGTGCCGCAGGACACCGTGCTGTTCAACGACACCATCTACTACAACATCGCCTACGGGCGCCCGGGCGCGACCCAGGCCGAGATCGAGGAAGCCGCGCGCCTGGCCCACATCCACGACTTCATCCTGGCCATGCCCGACGGCTACCAGACCGTGGTGGGCGAACGCGGACTGAAGCTCTCCGGCGGCGAGAAGCAGCGCGTGGCGATCGCCCGCACCATCCTGAAGCGGCCGGCGGTGCTGGTGTTCGACGAGGCCACCAGCGCGCTGGACACGCACACCGAACGCGAGATCCAGGGCAACCTGCGCGAGGTCAGCCGCGGACGCACCACGCTGACCATCGCCCACCGCCTGTCCACCATCATCGACGCCGACGAGATCATCGTGCTGGACGGCGGCCGGGTGGTGGAGCGCGGCCGCCATCACCAGTTGTTGACGCTGGACGGGGCCTATGCGGCCATGTGGCGCCGGCAGCAGGAAAGCACCGCGGGCGGCGACGAGCTCAAGCCCTACCAGGCCGCGGAGCAGGCCACCTGATTCGATCCGGTCAGGCGGCCGCGGCGTCCTGGAGCGTGGCCTGGAGCGACGCCACCAGCGCCTCGGTGTCGCGCGCGGCCAGCCGCGCCTTGTCGAACAGGTTGCTGCCCATGCCGACGATATCGGCGCCGGCGCGGTAATAGGCGGACATGTTCTCGCGCGTCACGCCCCCGGTCGGGCAGAACAGCGTGTCGGGGAAGACCGCCTTCACCGCCGCCAGGTGGCCCGGGCCGCCGGTGCCGGCGGGAAAGATCTTCACCACGTCGGCGCCGGCCGCCTTCGCCGCGAGGATCTCGGTGGGCGTGAACGCGCCCAGCATGCTCAGGGCGCCCGCCGCGCCCGCCAGTTCCACCAGCGCCGGCACGACGCCCGGCGCGACCAGGAAATCGGCGCCGGCTTCCAGGGCCGAGCGGGCCTGCTCGGCATCCAGCACGGTGCCCACGCCTATCAGCACGTCCACGTGGCCGGCCCGTTCGGCCTCGGTCCGCAGCGATCGCAGGACATCCAGCACGCCGGGAATGGTCCAGGTCAGCTCGATGCCCCGGCAGCCGGCGCGCAAAGCCACCTGCGCGGCGTAAAGGGCGGTCTCGGCGTCCTGGTAGCGCAGGACGGGGATCAGCCGCGCGGCCCGCAGCACGGCCCAGCGCTGCTGGGGGATGGAATCGGCCATGTTCGTCGTCCGGGAAGAATCCGACACAGGCTAGCATGGCGCGGGGCGCGCGCCTGTAAGGGGCGGCAACACGCGCCGCTAGCGGGTGGACGGGGATACGGCCCTGGATGCGCGCGGCCGCAGGGTCCAGGCCGCCGCGGCGGCCAGCGCGGCCACGGCGCCGCCGATCGACACGCCATGCCAGCCGGCATGCGCGTAAAGCCAGGCCGATGCCAGCGAGCCCAGCGAGCCGCCGATGAAGTAGCTCGTCATGTAGGCCGCCGTCAGGCGGCCGCGCGCCTCGGGGCGGATGCGATAGATGGCGTTCTGGTTGCTGATGTGCGAGGCCTGCGCGCCCAGGTCCATCAGGATCACGCCGACCACCAGCAGCGCCACGGAATACTGGCCGAGCACGATGGGCAGCCACGACACCAGCAGCACCGCCAGGCCGAAGCGCGTGGCGGTCTCGCCCCTGCCGCGGTCGGCCAGCCGCCCCACCCGGGCGGCTGCCAGCGCGCCGGCCGCGCCCGCCAGGCCGAACAGGCCGATGGTGAAGGTGGAATAGCCGAACGGCGGCGCCGACAGCAGGAAGGCCAGCGACGTCCAGAACATGGCGAAGCTGGAAAAGGTCAGGGCGCCGAGCAGGGCGCGGGTGCGCAGTACCGGCTCCTGGGCGAACAGCGCCGCGATCGATGCGATCAGCCGGGGATACGGCATGCCGGCCGCCTGCGCCGGATGGTGCGGCAGCGAGCGGCGCAGGATGAAGGCCAGCGCGGCCATCAGGAGCGCGGCGATCCCGTAGACCAGGCGCCAGTTGCCCAGCGCCGCCACCAGTCCCGCGAAGGTGCGCGCCAGCAGGATGCCCAGCAGCAGGCCGCTCATCAGCGTGCCCACCACCCTGCCGCGTTCGTTCGGCGCCGCCAGCGTGGCGCCGAAGGGTACCAGCACCTGGGCGACCACCGAGAACAGCCCGGCCACGGTCGTGCCGGCCAGCAGTACCGGCAGGTTGCCGGCCAGCGCGCTGGCGCACAGCCCGCCGGCGGCCAGCAGCGTCATCACGAAGATCAGGTTGCGCCGGTCCAGCAGATCGCCCAGCGGGACCAGCAGGAACAGTCCCACCGCGTAGCTGACCTGGGCCGCCGTCACGATGGAGCCGGCCTCGGGCACGGACAGGCCGAGGTCGCCGGCGATCACGTGCAGCAACGGCTGGGCGTAGTAGTTGGCCGCCACGGTCAGGCCGGTGGCGATGGACATCAGCCAGACCAGGCCGGGACTCAGGGAAGGGGATGCAGCGTGTGTCGTCATGACGGCATTATTCCCCACGATGCATCGATCAAGCCAATGGACCCCGCGCAGCGTGCGCCGGGCGGGCACGTTTTCCGCTGGTAGACTTCCAGTCCGACCGCCGCCGCGCCCCGGCCCTGGTCGAGCAATTCCCACCCAACCATTCCCGAACCGACCATGCAAGAACTCGACAGCTCCCCCTCCCTGGAAACCGTCATCGTCCGCGTGACCGGCAGGGTCCAGGGCGTGGGCTTCCGCCTGGCCACGGTCCGACGCGCCCACATGGTGGGCGTGGGCGGCTGGGTGCGCAACAACGACGACGGCTCGGTCGAGGCGCTGGTGCAGGGCACCCCCGACCAGGTCGACCAGATGCTCGAATGGATGCGCCAGGGACCGCCCCAGGCGCGCGTGGACGATCTTTCGAGCGAACGCCAGTTCATCGACCGGCGGTTCGCCCGCTTCGAACAGCAGTGATCAGCCCAGCTTGATGTTCACGTTCTTGGTGTAAGTGAACTCCAGCAATTCCTCGAAGCATTCCTCGCGACCGATCCCCGACTGCTTGACGCCGCCGAAAGGCGCGCCCAGGAAGTGCTGGCTGGTGTTGTTGATCCACACGTAGCCCGTCGTCATGCGCCGGGCGGCCCGGTGCGCCGTGTCCAGGTCGCGGGTCCAGATCGACCCCGTCAGCCCGAAGTCCACGTCGTTCACCTGCTCGAACAGCGCATCCTCGTCGCGCCACTTGAACACCGACAGGATGGGACCGAAGACTTCCTCGCGCGCCAGCCGCATGTGCGGCTGCACGTCGGCGAACACCGTCGGCTCGAAGAAGAACCCTTGCGCCAGCGCGGGGTCGGCGGGCCGCTTGCCACCGCTCACCAGCCGCGCCCCTTCCTCCAGGGCGGAAGCGACGAAGCCCTCGACCTTCTGCAATTGCGCCCGGCTGACCAGCGCCCCCATGGTGGTGGCCGGGTCGATGGGGATGCCGGGCTTGTGGCGCTCGGGCAGCAGGCGGGCCACGGCCTCGAGCACGCGGTCGTGGATGGACTCGTGCAGGAAGACCCTGCTGGTGGAGCCGCAACTCTGGCCCGACCAGGTGAAGTTCATGCCGCCGATGATGCCCTGCACCAGCTTGTCGACATCGGCATCCGGATAGGCGATCAGCGCGTTCTTGCCGCCCAGCTCCAGCAGCACGGGCTTCAAGTCGCGGGCCGCCGTCTCCATGACCGCCTTGCCGGTCGGCACGCCGCCGATCAGCGTGACCTTGCGCACCAGCGGATGCCGCGACATGGCGTCGCCGCATTCGCGGCCGCCGCACAGGAAGTTCACCACGCCCGGCGGGAAGATGTCGCCCACCAGCTCGGCCAGCCGGATGATGGACAGCGGCGCCTGGTCGGGCGCCTTGACCACCACCGTGTTGCCCGCGGCCAGCGGCGCCGCGATGCGCAGCGCCGCGAACATCAGCGGATGGTTGTAGGCGACGATGCGGGCGATCACGCCCATGGGCTCGCGCACGGTGTAGTTCAGGTTGCCGTCGCCCATGGGTATCGTCTCGCCCTTGACCTCGGCGGCCAGGCCGGCGAAGTACTCCAGGCCGTCGGCGGCGAAACCGGCATCGTTCAACAGGGCGGAGACGGGATTCCCGTTGTTCAGCGAATCGAGCTGCGCCAGCGGCAGCGCGTGTTCGCGCAGGACGGCGGCGGCGCGGCGCAGGTAGTCGGCCCGGCGCGCGGGCGGCAGGCTGGCCCAGGCCGGAAACGCGGCCTGGGCCGCGCGCACGGCGGCGTCCACGTCGTCCGCGCCCGCCACCGGAGCCTGGGTGATGGCTTCGTCATAGGCGGGATTGATGGTGTCGGCATACAGGCCGGAGGCCGGTTCGTGCCAGGCGCCGCCGTAGTACAGGCTGCGCCGGGTGGGAAGTATGCCCGGGGGGATCTCGTGAGCACGCATGGAAGACTCTCTTGAAAAAAGCGGAAGCTAGTGGCTGGAACGGGTCAGGCCCGCGGTCATGGCGGGGTTATAGCCGGGCTGGACGATGGCATCGACGACCACGATGCCGCCCTGCCTGACCGCCGCGACGGCCTCGGCCAGGACGCGCTCGAGCTCGTCCGCGCGCCGGACCGGCCCGATGCCGATCAGCCCCTGTGCCCGCGCGATCGCCGCCAGGTCGGGGGCGGGCTCGTCGATCCGCTGTCCTACCCAGCGGTTCTCGACCGGCCGGCCGCGCTGGCGCGCCACGCGTTCCTGGTGGACCTCGTCGTTGAAGAACGAGCGGTTGTTGCAGACGATCATCAACATGGGGATGCCGGCATGGGCGGCCGTCCACAGCGCGTTCACGCCCATCATGTAGTCGCCGTCGCCGATCAGCGCCACCGGCAGGCGATCGCCGCCCTTGAGCGCCAGCGCCGATCCGATCGCCATGCCGGGGCCCGAGCCCACGCCGCCGCCGCCGTCGTAGCCGACGAAATCCAGCGGATGCCGGAAGTCCCAGAACTCGCCGCTCCAGCTGAGCGGCAGGCGCGTCAGGCACGTCGGCGCATCGCCCAGCACCTTGCGCAGCACGGCGGCCACGGTGGGCACGGTCATGGGCGCGGCGGGGTCTCCGGGTATTTCGGGGCGCCGCACCGGCGCCGCCGCAGGCGCCTGCTCGCGGCGCGGCGTCACGTGTTCGTTCAGCAGCGCGACCGCGGGTTCGGGTTCGGACAACAGGAAGAGATCGACCGGCGGCAGGCCCTGGTGGTCCATGCTCCAGCCGTTGTGGCTGTAGTGGTCCACCGACACCTGGATGACGCGGCTGCCCACCGGGTCGGCGCCCCAGGCCTGCTTGAGCGTACCCGCCAGGTCCAGCCAGTCCAGGCTCAGCACCACGTCGGCCTCGCGCAGCACCTTCTGCGCCTCGGGATGCAGGAACATGCCGCTGGGCGCTGCATGCAGCGGATGATCGGTGGGGAAGGCGGCGCCCACCTTCAGGTCGGTCAGCACCTGCGCCCGCAGGGTCTCGGCCAGGCGCACGCGCGCGGCCCAGCCTTCCTCGGAGCGCGACACCCGTCCGGCCAGGATGACGGGGCGCTTCGCCTGCGACAGCCAGGCCGCGGCCTGCCGCACCTGCTCGTCCGCCGGCCGGGCGGGCGGCGGCGGCAGGTAGCGGGCGGGATCGGGCAGCGGGATGTCCTCGTCGCAGCGCGCCTCCTGCACCGCCGCATCCAGACAGACGTATACCGGGCCGTGCGGCGCCGTGGTCGCGATCTGGCGGGCGCGCAGCAGGGCTTCCAGCGCGGCGGGCACGGACGCGGGCTGGGCGTCCCACTTGACGAAGTGCCGCACCAGGGCGCCCTGGTCCTGCGCGGTATGGATCCAGTCTATCCACGGCCGGCGCTTGGCCGCATCCACCGGCCCGGTCGCGCCCAGGATGATCACCGGCGCGCGGTCCACCCAGGCATCGTAGATGGCCATGGACCCGTGCATCAGGCCCACGTTCGCATGCAGCGCAGCGCCCAGCGGCTTGCCGGTCACCTTGGCATAGCCGTGCGCGATGGCGACCGCGTGCTCTTCGTGCAGCACCACGATCATCTGCGGCTGGCGGTTGCCCAGGTGGTTGACCAGGCTGTCGTGCAGGCCGCGATAGCTCGACCCCGGGTTCAGGATCAGATAGGGAATGTCCAGCTCGCGCAGCAGGTCGGCGATCCTGTCGCTGCCCCATGCCACGCCGTCGTGTTCCCACGGCTGGGGTTCATCGCGTCGCACCAGCGATTCGGTGGAGGACTTCATGGTGTTTCCTGTGGATGAAGAAAAAGGCGGAGAGAAGATTCAATCGACGCGGATGTTGGCGCGCTTGATGACCTCGGCCCAGCGCTTGCGGTCGTCGCGCATCATCCGGTCCAGCTCGGCCGGCGTGCTGGTGGCGGCCTGTATGCCCTGCTCGGCCAGCTTGGCCTGCACCGCCGGCATCTTCAGCGCGCGGTTCAGCTCGGCGTTCAGCTTCTGCACGATATCGGGCGGCGTGCCGGCGGGCGCGATCAACCCGATCCAGATGTCGCTCGCGAAATTCGGCACCTTCTCGGCAATGGTGGGCACCTCGGGCAGCGTCTGCAGCCGCTGCGCACCCGTCACGCCCAGCGCCCTGAGGCGGCCGTTCTGGATGTAGGGCAACGCGGAATTGATGGGGCAGAACATGACGTCCACCGTGCCCGCCAGCACGTCCACCAGCGCCGGGTTCGAGCCCTTGTAGGGCACGTGGGTCATCTGGGTGGAAGTCAGCGACTGGAAGATCTCGGCCGACATGTGCTGCGGGCTGCCTGAACCGGCCGACGCATAGGTCAGCTTGCCTGGCTCGGCCTTGGCCATGGCAATCAGTTCCTCGATCGAACCGGCCTTCGACTGGCTGGGCACGACCAGCGTCATGGGCAGCGTGGCCATCAGGCCGATTCCCATCAGGTCCTTCTGCACGTCGAAAGGCAGCTTGGGATACAGCGCGGGGTTGACGGCCACGGTCTGGTTGGGCGCGATTCCCAGCGTATAGCCGTCGGGCCTGGCCTTGGCCACCTGGTCGGTGCCTATGTTGCCGGCGGCGCCAGGCTTGTTCTCCACCACGAAGGGCTGGCCGAGCGTCTTCGACATTTCCTCGCCCAGCACGCGGGCCAGCACGTCGTTCGAGCCGCCCGGCGGCAGCGGCACGATGATGCGTATGGGCTTGCTGGGATAGTCCTGGGCGGACGCGGCGGCGGCCGCGCAACAACCGATGAGCGCCGCGGCGAACGCCGCGCGATAGGGATGTTTCATCATGTCTCCTCGCTGTGGCCCGCGCCGCGCGAGGCGAGAGGCGTCACGCAGCGGGCCGTTTCGTTGGCGGGGCCATGATAGGGACTGGCATCCGGGCGTTCAATCTTGAATGTTGAATCAATTCACTCAACCTTGAATGATGATTCAATGTTCGAAACCGAGGCGACGCGCGCGGGACGGCGCGGACGACGGCGCGGGTCGTCACGGGCCGGGACGAAAAGAGAAGGGAAGAGACGGGAAGAAAAGACGGCCGGCGAATCGGCCGGGCGGAAAGCGGAGCCGCCGCGGCCCGAGCGGCCACGGCGGCGGCGGGAATCAGCGTCCCTTGAACACCGGGGCGCGCTTCTCGATGAAGGCGCGCATGCCTTCCTTCTGGTCCTGGCTGTCGAACAGCCGCTCGAAGGCGCGGCGCTCGATGGCCAGCCCGGCTTCCAGGCTGGCGTCCGCTCCCAGCCGCACGGCATCGCGGATGGCGCGCACCGCCAGCGGCGGCATGGCGCAGATCTGGCGCGCGATGGCCAGGGCGCGTTCGAGCGCGGTGCCGTCGGGCACGAGTTCGCTGACCATGTTGGAGTGATAGGCCGTCCTGGCCGGGATGCGATCGCCCGTCAGCGACCACAGCAGCGTCTTGTACTTGCCCGCCGAGCGCAGCAGGCGCTGCGTGCCGCCGCCGCCGGGAATGATGCCGACCTTGATCTCGGGCTGGCCGAAGCTCGCGCCCTCGGCCGCGATGATGATGTCGCAGGCCAGCGCCAGCTCGCATCCGCCTCCCAGCGCGAAACCCTCGACCGCCGCGATGACCGGCTTGCCCAGCCCGCGCAGCACGTGGAATACCTGGTCGCCGCCCTGCAGGGCGTGGTCCGTGGGCTGCATGGTGGACATCTCGACGATGTCCGAGCCCGCGACGAAATAGCCGCCGGCGCCGGTCAGCACGATGCAGCCGATGGCCGGGTCCTGCTCGAACTCGCGCAGGTAGCGCACCAGCGTGGCCTTGACCTCGGCATTCAGGGCATTCTTCCGCTCGGGGCGGTCGATCACGATGACGCCGACGTTGTCGTGACGCTCTTGGCGCACCGGCGCCTTGTTCTGTTGGGCTTGACTGTCAGACATGGGGAATCCAGTGGAGTTGGGGGAAAGGCGGTTGCAGGCTGCGATCTTCGAGAATACACAAAAATGGCGGCGTGGCTTCCGTGCCTTTTCCGCACGCGGGGATGCCGATGCGGCAACTACCCCGTACCGGCCTGTGAACCCTTCCGCGCGGCTGGTACAGTGTTTCCGGACTCAATCGACATAGGCACGCCATGAACCGACTGTCTTCCCTCGTCGTGGTGCTGGCCCTGGCAGCCATCGGCACCGGCCTTTACCTGTGGCTGCGGCCACAGCCAGAGCCGCCGACGTCTGTGGCGGAGTCTCCTCCGGCGGCCGCGGAATCCGCCGAACCGCCCGCGCCGCCGCCGCCCGAGCCGGAGATCCAGCACCCCATCGAACCGCCCCCCGCCGCCGAGACGGCCGAGCCGCCGGCCGCGCCCGACATCACCGTGGCCATGACCGGCCTCCTGGGCCGGGATGCCGTGCTGTCTTTCTTCAACCTGGATCATTTCATCCAGCGCGCGGTGGCCACGGTGGACAATCTCGCCCGCCCGCACGCGCCCCCGCGGGTCTGGCCGGTCAACCCCACGCAGGGCCGCTTCGCCGTCGAGGGCGCGGCGCCCGGCGAACGCATCGCCGCCGCCAACTACAACCGCTACCGGCCCTTCGTGGCCGCCGTCACGGCCGTCGGCACCGACAAGGCGGCCGCGCTCTACAAGCAGCTCTATCCCCAGTTCCAGAAGGCCTACGAGGACCTGGGCTATCCGCGCGGCTACTTCAACGACCGCCTGGTGGCCGTGATCGACACGCTGCTGGCCACGCCCGATCCGGCCGAGCCCGTGGCCGTGAACCTGCCCGAGGTGAAAGGCCCCAAGGAACTCCAGCGTCCGTGGGTAAGTTACGAATACTCCGACCCCGCCCTGGAATCGCTTACCTCGGGGCAGAAGATCCTGCTGCGCATGGGCCCGGACAACCGGCGCGCGCTCAAGGCCAAGCTGGCGGACTTCCGGCGCCACGTCACGCAATCGATGACGCGCTGAGGCCGCCGCGAGCCGGGCGGTCAAGGCGCGGTGCCGCTCCTTGCGGCCATTAATTACCGGCCACTCGGTTTGCATTTACGTCACGATCAGTGTAAACCCTAGGTCTTTTCCAGCGACGCCGTCCGCGCGAGACGGCCCTCCGGCAACAAGTCGACACACCTATGTGTCCTCGCCAGCCCATGGTCCAGCTAGGGTAATGGTGGCTCCGCATCGCGTCGCGAGCCGGCCGGTTGAACGCCACCAACACAGGAAACGAACATGGCATCGTTAAAACTCCAGGTGAACGGCGGAGAGCATTCCGTCGAAGCCGACAAGGACACCCCGCTGCTCTACATCCTGCGCAATGATCTGGCCTTGAACGGACCGAAATTCGGCTGTGGACTGGGCGAATGCGGCGCCTGTACGGTGCTGATCGACGGCAAGGCCGCGCGCTCATGCCTGATCCCCGCTGGCAGCGTGCAGGGCAACCCCATCGTCACCCTGGAGGGCCTGGCCAAGGGCGACGCCCTCGATCCCGTGCAGCAGGCGTTCATCGAAGAAAACGCCGCCCAGTGCGGCTACTGCATCAACGGCATGATCATGGCCGCGCGGGCGCTGCTGGACCGCAATCCGCGCCCCACGGTGGACGAGATCAAGCAGGCGCTGGCCTACAACCTGTGCCGCTGCGGCACCCACATCGAGATCATCAAGGCGGTGCAGCGGGCCGCCGAACTGCAAGGCAAGGCCGCGCCCATGACGGCCGCCATGGCGGAGGGCGCGCAATGAAGACGACTTCGCACGCCCCGCGCCTCTCGCGCCGCCAGTTCCTGGCGGCCACCGGCAGCCTCGCGGTCACTTTCACGTTCCCCGCCCTGGTCAAGCGCGGCATGGCCGCCGCCGGCCCGGCCACCGATGCCGGCTCGCAACTGGTGGACAAGACCCTCGTCTCGGCCTATGTGCAACTGATGGCCGACGGCACCGTCCGCGCCTGCAACGGCCACGTCGACCTGGGCACCGGCATCCGCACGGCGTTCATGCAGATCGTGGCCGAAGAACTGGACGTCGGCATGAGCCAGGTCACCATGGTGCTGGGCGACACCGACGCGACGCCCAACCAGGGTCCCACCATCGCCAGCAACTCGGTACAGGCGTCGGCCGTGCCCATGCGCAAGGCCGCGGCGCAGATCCGGCAATTCCTGCTGGAAGAGGCGGCGCGCCGCCACGACGTGCCGGTCTCCTCGCTCGTCACCCGCAACGGCCAGGTACTGCGCGCCAGCGGCGAGCGCCTGGCCTCCTACGGCGAACTGATCGAGAACAAGACACTGTCGGTGCCGCTGGCGGCCGACGTTCCGCTCAAGCCGGTCTCGGAATACACCATCGTCGGCAGCCCCGTGCCGCGCGTCGACATTCCCGCCAAGGTCGCCGGCAAGCTGACCTACGTCCACGACGTGCGCCTGCCGGGCATGCTGCACGCGCGCATCGTGCGGCCGCCCTACCTGGGCCGCGACTCGGGCGGCATGGTGGCTACCAGCCTGGAATCGGTGGACGAGTCCTCGGTGGCCAAGGTGAAGTCCCTGGTGAAAGTCGTCGTCATCAAGGACTTCGTGGCTGTCGTCGCGCGCCGCGAGGAAGACGCCATCCTGGCCTCGCGCCTGCTGAAGGTGAAATGGAAGGCGCCGCCGGCGCTGGGCTCCATGGCCTCGCTCACCGACGCGCTCGCCTCCCAGCCTTCCAAGCAGCGCCCCCTGGCCAGGAAGGGCGACCCGGACAAGGCTCTGGCATCGGCCAGGAACACGGTGAAGGCGACCTACGTGTGGCCCTACCAGATGCACGGCTCCATCGGCCCGTCCTGCGGCGTGGCCGACTGGAAGGACCAGAAGCTGACTGTCTGGAGCGGCAGCCAGAACCCCCATAACCTGCACAGCGACATCGCCAAGATGCTCGACATCCCGGAAGACCGCATCCGCGTCGTGCGGATGGAGGCCTCGGGCTGCTACGGCCGCAACTGCGCCGACGACGCTTCGGCCGATGCCGCGGTGCTGGCGCGCGAGCTGGGCCAGCCGGTGCGCGTGCAATACATGCGCGAGGAAGAGCACGCCTGGGAGCCCAAGGGTACGGCCCAGACCATGGACGTGCACGGCGGCGTCGCCGGCTCCGATTCGCTGGTCTACCGCTTCGGCACCCGCTATCCCTCCAACGGCGCGCCGCTGCTGGCTTCGCTGCTGATGGGCAAAGAGAAGGCCGAGGCCACGGTGTTCGAGATGGGCGACCGCACCGCCATCCCGCAGTACCGCGCCTCGGACCTGGACATCGTGGCGCTGGACATGGCGCCTATCGTGCGCGCGTCGTGGATGCGCGGCGTGGCCGCGCTGCCCAACGTTTTCGCCCACGAATCCTTCATGGACGAGCTCGCGGCCAAGGAGAGCGCCGACCCGGTCGAGTTCCGCCTGCGCTTCATGGAGGACCCGCGCCCCATCGCGCTGCTCAAGGCCGTGGCCGAGAAGGCCGGCTGGCAGCCGCGCAAGGCGCCGGCCGAGCGCCCGACCAAAGGCGTCGTCAAGGGCCGCGGCGTCTCCCAGCACCAGTACGTGCACGGCACCTTCCCCGGCGTGGGCGCCTCGTGGTGCGCCTGGGTGGCCGACGTCGAGGTCGACCTGGACACCGGCAAGGTACGGGTGACCCGCGTCGTGGCGGGCCAGGACTGTGGCCTGATGATCAATCCCGACGGCGTGCGCCACCAGGTGCAAGGCAACGTCATCCAGACCGTCAGCCGCACGCTGAAGGAAAGCGTGAGCTTCGACCAGAACGGCGTCTCCAGCCTGGAATGGGGCGCCTATCCCATCCTCAAGTTCACCGAGCTGCCCGAGGTCGACGTGGTACTGATGCCGCCCAACGGCAATCCGCCGTTGGGCTCCGGCGAATCGGCGTCCGTTCCCGGTCCCGCCGCCATCGCCAACGCGATCTTCGACGCCACCGGCCTGCGCCTGCGTGAAGCGCCCTTCACGCCCGAACGCGTGCGGGCCGCCCTTGCCGCCGCCAACAAGGAGACCAAATAATGAGCCGCGCCGCCAAGTGGTTGCTGACCATCGTGATCCTGCTGGTCGTCGTCGCGGCCGGCGCAGCGCTGATCGCGCATGAGCCGGAGATCCCCACCGCGACGGTGGATACCAGGCAATTCCCCGAAGAACAAGTCCGGCGCGGCCAGGAAGTCGCAGCCGCCGGCATGTGCGTCGTCTGCCATACCGCGCCGGGCGGGCAGGCCAACGCCGGCGGGTTCCACATGGAGACGCCCTTCGGCGTCATCGTCTCGACCAACATCACGCCCGATACCGAGACCGGCATAGGCGGATGGTCGTTCGAGGCCTTCGAGCGGGCCATGCGACGCGGCATCGCCCGCGACGGCACGCACCTCTACCCGGCCTTCCCGTACACCTCGTTCACCAAGATGAGCGACGAGGACATGCATGACTTGTACGCCTACATGATGAGCCAGCCGCCGGTCCGCAACCAGCCGCAGGAAACCCATCTGCCGTTCCCCTTCAACCAGCGCATGCTGATGGCCGGGTGGAACCTGCTGTTCCTGGACCGCGATCCGGTCGCCAAGGTGGCCTCGGAATCGGAAGCCTGGAACCGCGGCCAGTACCTGGCGGTCGCGCTGGGCCACTGCAGCGCCTGCCATACGCCCCGCAACGCGCTGGGCGCCGAAAAAAGCGGAAAGGACCACCTGGGCGGCGGCCAAGCCGAAGGCTGGATCGCCCCGGCGCTCAATGGGTCCTCCAAGGCGCCGATACCGTGGACCGAACAGGCCCTGTTCGACTACCTGCGCGCCGGCTACTCGGACCAGCATGGCGCGGCCGGCGCATCCATGACCCCGGTGGTACGCGTCGGCACCTCGCAGATCGCCGAGTCCGACACCCGTGCGCTGGCCACCTACATCGCCAGCCAGATGGCCGGGGCCGGCCAGGGCAAGACCGGCCCCACGCCGCCGCAGCGCGAGGCGGCGGCGCAGGCCGCCGTGGCCACCACCGACACGCTGGGCGCCCGCATCTACGCCAACGCGTGCGCGGCCTGCCACCATCCCGGTCCCGGCGGACCCGACCTGTTCGGCGCCCAGCCGCCGCTGTGGCTGGCCACCTCGCTGAACCTGGACCAGCCCGACAACGTGATCCGCTACGTCCTGAACGGCACCCAGCACGATGCGGGCAACCCGCGGGGCGGCCACATGCCGGGCTATGCGTATGCGCTGAACGATGCGCAGGTCGCGGCGGTGGTGCAGTTCATGCGCGAGTCCTTCACCGGCCAGCCGGCCTGGAATGGCGTGCAGGATGCGGTCAGGCGGATCCGGGGCGAGTATCCGCTGGCGTTGCAGGGGAGGGAGCAATAACGGGGAACGGGGCGCTTCTGGAGAAGCACCCCGTCGTTCGCTTCACGAATGACCGTACAACTGCAATGAGATCTCGCCAAGCGCGGCGGGCGGCATGGAGTAACGCTGGCCCACACCTCCATAGCCTATGGGCTTGGTTTGGGTAGGCTGTCCGGGCGTAACAATGACATAGCGGGTCTTTGCCGGTACCAGCACCCGGGTCTGGAGCCCGAAAGAGCCCGAGGCAAGCGGCCCCCGATAATCTGAATAATCCGCGACAGCGCGACCGACGATCTGGAAGGCTTCATCTAGGAAAATGAAATCGGGCACCACGGCCGTCGCCATCGGCAAATAAGTCGTAGAACCATATGTAGTGACAATCAAGGAAGAGGGGTCGACTGCTGACGGAATACGAACGCCGCCAACATGACGCGGCTTACCTTCGATCACATACGTAGGCGATGACGGAGCAAAAGCGATATCCACCTTCCCACCGAATGGCAACTCCGAATAGGCGATCTCCTGAGCCCGGGCGCAGCAACTCGAGACCGGCGGGGCGTAATCCTGTACCAATGGATGAGAGGTACAACCTGCCGCCATGATCGCGAACGCCGTGCAGGCGATCGACTTGAAACCAGGAAACGGCAGCGGGAAAACTCTATTCACAGTATTCACGGGCGGCTCCGTCACTTGGATGCCGGAGCATCTGCTGCCAGCTTGTTTCCCTGCTCATCCTGAAGCCAGACAAGCTGCTGACTCTCATTGAGCGCTCCTGTCACCAGATAATTCTTGTTCGGCTCCGGAGTGAAGGTAAGAACGGATTCCGCCGTGTACAGCGTAGTCGCATTGGCCATGGCTTGAAGGGGTGCGCCGTAGGCGACCCGTGCCTGCAGCTTGAGAGTCATCGGGCGAACCGGGACCTCTCTGGCAAAGGGAACGGGGCTCAGCGCAAAGCCAGCGCCACTGTTCGCCACCCGAGTGGTTTGAAGCGCATTATCCACCCGCTTTCCGTCGATTTCGGCCACATAAAAAAACTGGCCTCGATTCTTTGTTTCCGAAACGGCGTTGTCCTTGATTGTGGCAATCGGACCGCCATACCCCTCCGGTATCAAAACAGAAGTCGTCGCACATCCTGACAACAGCATCGCGATGGCGCCAGTTGCCACCCATCTCCCGCTATCTTTCATTCCCCCTCCCTGCGTCGAGTAATCGGTCTCTCTTATTAGAGTAGAGTAGTGGCTCGAACTATACCTCGCGCAGGGGAGATCCTGGCGAGGCGCCAGTCGCCATAGATAGGCGCAAAAAAACCCGGCATGTCTATGCCGGGTCGTGATTCAATACACTGCCCTTCAACCCGCCGCGGCCGCCTGCGCCGTTGCCGCCTCGGCGGATGCCGCGATGCGGCTGGCCCGTTCGGCGGCTTCCGCGGCCAGCAGGCGATCCAGCACGACGCGCGACTGCACGCCGCCGGCATCGATGTTGAGCTTCAGGATCTTGCGGCCCGGGTTCTCGGTCAGGTTGCGCTGCTGCGCTTCCAGCATGTCCAGGTCCTCGCCGAAGATCTTGCCCTGGCCTTCGCGGATGGTGGCCGTGAGCTGTTCGTCGTTGGGCTTGAAGTTGCGCGCCATGCCCCAGAAGTACCAGATCGAGGTCTCGGTCTCGGGGGTGATGAAATCGACCACGATGCTCGAGGCCTTGAACTCGGCCGGCGCGTTGTAGCCGCCCTTGCCGGCATGCGCCACGCCCACTTCGATCAGCACGTGGCTGGGCGGCGTGAAGCGGCAGATCTGCCAGCGGTCGCACAGGACGTCGTCGGCCAACCCGTTGCCGCGCAGCGCCGCGGCCCAGAACGGGGGCGGCTTGATGTTTTCCATGTGGCGGCTGGTCACGACCTCGTCGCCGATGGTCTTGGTGGACGGGGCCGATTCCTCGATCTCGGCCTGGCCGATGCTGCTGGCGTGGACGTAGGTCTCATGGGTGAGGTCCATGAGGTTGTCGATCATGAGGCGATAGTCGCAATGGATGTGGTACAGGCCGCCACCGTAGGCCCAGTCGGGGCTCTCGGCCCATTCCAGGTGGTGGATCTTGGCGGGATCGGCCAGCTCGGCGTCGCCCGGCCATACCCAGATGAAGCCGTAGCGTTCCACGGCGGGGTAGCTGCGGATGCTGGGGAAGGCGCGCACGCGCTGCCCGACCATGCCGGCGCAGGTGCCGTCCGGGTTCATGCGCAGGCCGTGGTAGCCGCAGACCAGTTCGCCCTTGTCGATGAAACCCAGCGACAGCGGCGCGCCGCGATGGGGGCAGAAGTCTTCCAGCGCGGACACCTTGCCGTCCTGGCCCCGGTAGAAGACCATGCGTTCGCCGCAGATCTGGCGGCCCAGCGGTTTTTCGGCGATTTCATCGGGGGTACAGGCGACGTACCAGGTGTTCTTCAGAAACATGGTCTTCCTCCAGGAGCCCGGCCCGTGGCAGCGGCTAGGCGCATGCGAGGAACGGAGCATCATCAAATCTGTATACAGGTTGATTTTGCTCCCGAATCAAAACAAGGGAAATAGCGGGAAAACCCTAGGGTTTTTGCCCCTTATCTCTGATCATCGCCTTTTTCTGTGGAAAATCTGTATACAGGTTTGCACATCCCCTCACTATTGCTCCAGCGTGATTCCCCGCTTGCGGATCACGTCCCCCCAGCGCTTCAGGTCGCCGGCCGTCAGGGCCGCCATGTCGGCCTTGCCACCTTCCATCGGCTCGACCCCTATCTCGCGCAGGCGTGCCTGGACGTCTGGGCTCTTGACGATCGCCTGCAAGGCCGCCGACAACCGGTCGACGGTAGCGGCAGGCGTCCCCGCCGGCACGACCACGCCCTGCCAGGCATAGGCCACGATGTCGCCCGCCCCGGCCTGGGCCAGGGTCGGGATCTCGGGCAGCGAGGGCAGACGGGACGGCTCGGCCACGCCCAGCGCGCGCAGCTTGCCCGCCTGGACCTGCCGCATGCCGGTGGGCACGCCTATGAAAGAGACGCCGATATGGCCGCCCAGCAGATCCTGGGTCAGCGGCGCGGTGCCCTTGTAGGGGACGTGCAGCAGCGGCGCGCCGGTCATCTCCTTGAACAGCTCGCCGGCCAGGTGCTGCGGACTGCCCAGGCCAGGCGAGGCATACCCCATGGATCCGCCCGCCGCCTTGGCCAGGCGCACCAGCGATGCGACCGAGTCGGCCGGCACCACCTGCGGATTCACCACCAGCAACAACGGAAACTTGCCGTACAGGGCCACCGGCGCGAAGTCGCGCGATGGGTCATAGGGCAGTTTCTTGTAGAGCAGGGGGTTGAAGACGACCGTGCCGTTGTCGACCGAGAACAGCGTGTAGCCGTCCGGCGCGGACTTGGCCGCCGTTTCCGCCGCGACGATGGTGGCCGCGCCCGGATGATTCTCGACGATGACGGGCTGCCCCAGCTTCTCGGCCAGCCTGGCCGCCAGTATCCGCACCGCGTTGTCGCTGCCCCCGCCGGCCGGATAGCCGACGATCCACCGCAAGGGCTTGGCGGGAAAGCCCTGCGCATGGACACCCGCGGTAGCCAGGCCCACCATCGCCATGCCCCCGATCCGCAGCAACCGCTTCATCAATCCGAACATCGCCATTCTCCGGTTGGAACGATATGGACGCAGGACGGCCGTCCGCCCGTCAGGGCTGGGTCCGCCCGCGCCGCACGAACTGCACGAACGCCTGCAGGGCGGCCATCTGCCGGCCCAGGATCTCCCGGGTCGGGGCGTCGGCCAGCGCGCCGGCCGCATCGAACTTGCCCGGCGCCATGCCGATGAAGACCTCGGGCTTGTTCAGCACCAGGGCGTCCAGGAAGACCATGATCTTGCGCAGGTCGTACTGTGACCGCGCACCGCCCAGCGGCCCCTGGGTGGCGCTGAGGATGGCGACCGGCTTGCCGGCGAAGGGCTGGTCGTCGCCGCGGGAAATCCAGTCGATCGCATTCTTCAGGACGCCGGACACCGAGAAGTTGTATTCCGGGCTGGCGATCAGCACGGCATCCGCGCCGCGCACGGCCTCCCGCACTTTCCGGACGGCAGTGGGCATTCCTTCGGCCAGGACGTCGGCGTCGAACATGGGAAAGCCCCGGATGTCGAGCACCGACAGCTCCATGCCGGCCGGCATGAGACTGCCGGCGGCCTCCAGGGCCAGCCGGTTGTAGGAGGCTTTGCGCAGGCTGCCGCACAGGCCCGCGATGCGTAGGGGGGAAGTGGTCATGGGTCAGGATCGCAAGAGAGGGAAAGGGACCGGCATCAGGCCATGATGGCCGGGTTGAACTCGAAGAACTCGGGCCCGACCACGTCGCTCTGCCGCAGATAGATGTCGATGTTGCCGACGTGGAAGGCGCGGTGGGCGTACATGCCCCACAACAGCCCCATGCCGGACCATTCCCGGCCGACGAAGTGCACCTTCTTGCCGAGCTCGGCTGGCGTATAGCGGCCCAGCGCCTCGAGGTTCTCGTCGTGCAGGGCAAGCGCCGTCGCGCGCAGGTCCCCCTGTTCGAAACGGGCCGCGGCGGCGGGATCGCTCGGCAGGGGAATGACACCACCGGGCTCGCAGGCCGGGATGGCGCGCACCCAGTTGCGCTCGGCCAGCACCGTATGGATCAGCAGGCTGCGCACGGTGATGCGCGACACCCGCGTGCCGAAGCGCGTGCTGGCGTTCTCGATCGGGGCCCAGTCCATCTTGCCGGCGTCCATGCGCGCCACCCAGTCGTCGGAGTAGCGGACCAGCCGGTCGAACAGGGTCAGGAAGCGGGTGAATTCCTCGGGCATGGCGGTCTCCTTGTCTTTGTTCACTGGGACACGGCCGCTTCGCCGGCCAGGATTTCCCGGGCGCGCCGCAGCGGGCCATGGTCGACGAAACGGTCGAAGTCGATGGGCGCGGCCAGGAAGCCATGCCGCAGCAAGTGGTCGTGTTGCACCCGCAGCGCCTCCACCCACTCCGGACGCAGGTCGACCTCGAGCTGGCGGTGGACCTCCTGCGGAAAGGCCGCGTCCACGAGTTCCTCGGGCAGGCCGGTGTCGGCAGCGATGACACGCTTGGCCTCGCGCTCGTTGGCCGCCGCCCAGGCGGCCGCGCGCAGGACCGCGGCCAGGCAGCGCGCCACCAGTTCCGGCTGCTCGGCCAGCAGGTCCTCGCTCACGGTCAGGGCCAGCGGCGCATCGTTGTTCACGCGACCGGCCAGGTCGGGACTGGAGGCCGCGTCGGCGATGGCCACCGCGCCGGTGAACCCCATGACCACGGCGGCAATCGCGCCCTGGCTGTAGAGCGCGTCCACCTCGCCCCGGACCAGCGCGAAGGCTTCCTCGCGCTGGTGGCCCAGCATGCATTGCGCGCCCCACAGCGTGGCCGTCCGGGCGGTGGAGGCCGTCGCTCCGTCCATGAACGTCCGGTTGGTCGAGACCGGCGTCATCGCCACGTCATTCATGGTCATGCCCTCGCGCGCCAGCGCGAGTTCGGTGCCCCGCAGCGACGAGGCCTTCCAGAAATCGATGGAATCGCCGGCGCGTATCGGCAGCGAGACCTTCCTGCCGGCCAGTTCGCGCACCGAGGCGATGCCGCTGTCCGGCATGACCAGCATGGGCTTGATGCTGTCGTTCCACGACAGGCCGATCAACTTGACCCGGCCGCCGCGCGAGCGGGTCACCAGCGGAGGGCCGTTGCCGCCGTGGCGGAACGAGTTGGGCTGGGAATGGTGGAAATGCGACTGTCTGACCTGGTTGTCGGTGCTGGATGCGAGCGAACGCGCCACGATGCCGTCGCGCGCCAGTTCGGCATCGAGAAAGCCCCGCTCGACGGCGACGCCGAACGCCGTCGGCACCGGGCAGCGGGTGTACCAGAGAGTGGAGGGATTCATCACGCGGGACTCATCGTTCAAGGGGGAATGTTCACTGGCCATCGCACCGCTCCAGCCATGCCCAGGCCGCGCGCCGCAATTGCTGCTCGGCCTGGCCGCCGCCCACCACCGTCGAGGCGGGCACGTCGCGGCCCTTCTTGCGTTGCCGCAGGCGCATGAAGGCCAGCCCGGCATCCGGGGCCGCCAGATCCACCTCGCGCAGCCATTGGGGCGCCTCGCCCTGCGCGGGATCGAGGCGGTCCTTGTCGAAGATCGCCGTCCAGTGCAGGATGCCCCACCTGCCGGCGCGGCGTTCCACCTGGTCGAGGAAACGGCAGTAGCCGGTGTAGTCGAACAGTTGTCCGTCGATGTGCTCGCGGATCAGGATGGCCATGTCGGACTCCAGCAGGGCCCGGTCGCCACGCTGGTCCACGCGGCAGTTCCCGACCCAGTGCTTGCCGTGTTCGCCGGGCTTGCGCGCCGCGTCGCTGGCCGCCAGCAGCGGCACCAGGTCCGCGACCTTGCCGTTGAACCACGAGATGCTGGCGGTCGCCTCGGGGTGGAAGCAGCCGGCCATGCCGGCGAAATCGCCCTGGTCGCGATGGAAGGCCCATCGCTGCCGCAGGCTCCGTATGGCGAGATCGTCGGCGGCGGAAGAAGACATGGCGGCGCTCCTAGGCGAAAGGCTGTTCGATGGCGTCATAGCCATAGACCCAGTCGTAGCGGTCCTCGACACGGTGCGGCTCCCACTCGCGCTGGATGTGTTCCCGCGCGGCGCCGGCCTCGGCCAGCACGGGCGCATGGACGCGCGTGATCTGGGCCGCCGACTCGTTCACGATCCGCGTGGTCCGCTCGACCCGCATGCGTTCATACGAGGCCAGCGCGGCCGGAATGTCCCCGGGTGTGCGGCGCAGGCAGCGGCCCAGCACCATGGCGTCTTCCAGCGCCATGTTGGCGCCCTGGGCCATGAAGGGCAGCGTGCTGTGGCAGGCATCGCCCAGCAGGGCGACGTGCCCCCGCACCCAGACGGGCAGGGTATCGCGCACGATCAGTGCCCATTTGTAGGGCACCTCGATGCGCTCGATCATGGCGATCACGTCCTCGTGCCAGCCTTCGAAATCCGCCAGGCATTCCGCTATCGTGCCGCGCGCGTTCCATGACTCGACCGTCCAGTCCGCCCGGTCCACCATGCCGATGAAGTTCAGCATCCGTCCCTTGCGGATGGGATAGGTCAGCACGTGCGCGGTCGGCCCCAGCCAGGACACGCCGCCCGTGCGGTTGATCGATGCCGGCAGGCGGCTCGCGTCGATCAGGCCACGCCACGCCATGCAGCCGGTGAACCGGGGCCGGTCCGCGCCGAACAAGGCCTGGCGCACCTTGGAATGGACGCCGTCGGCGCCGATCAGCGCCTCGGCCCGGACGGTCCGGCCCGAGGCCAGGCGCATCTCGGCGCCGCCGTCAGCCGTGCCCAGCGACGCGAAGGCGGCGTTCAGGTGAATGGCGTCGCGTTTCTCCCGCCGCACGGCTTCCAGCAGCAGCGCATGCAGGTCCGCGCGATGGAACGTCAGGTAGGGCGCGCCGTACTTCGTTACCGACGCGGCGCCCAGCTCCAGGTAGCGATTGGCGTCCGCCGTGTTCCAGACGCGGATCTCCTTGCCCCTGGTCTGGGTGCCCAGTTCGAACATGGCGTCGCCCAGCCCCCAGGCCTGGAGCAGCCGCGTACCGTTGGGGCTGATCTGCACGCCGGCACCCACCTCGCCCAGCTCGGCCGCCTGTTCGTAGATGTCGACGTCGAAGCCCTGCTTGAGCAGGGCCAGCCCCGCGGCCAGGCCGCCTATGCCGGCGCCGGCGATGGCGATGCGTTTGTCGCCCGTGCTCATGCCCGCTCCCCGTGCCGCAGGTCGCGCAGTGCGACCTCGATGACCTGCGCCAGCCGGCCCGGATCGGCCAGCATGGACGACAACATCAAGGCGACCTTGGCCAGGAAGACCGCCTCCTTGTCCGGCCCGGCCGCGTTCATCGCGACGGCCAGCGCCTCCCAATTGCGTTCCAGCAGCCCCGCGGGCAATGTCTGTTCAACCAGCATGGTCCAACTCCTCTTTACCGCGCACCGCGCGCACCAGGCACGGCAACACCGTTTCGGGTTCCCAGGCACGCCACCGCGCCATCACGTGGCCGTCGGGCCGCACAAGGTAGGCCGTACCCGGCCTGGCGTCGAACGCCCCGGCGATCCCGGCATCGTCGAGCGCGACGGCATCGATGCCGAACGGCACGCCCATCGACGCGCGCAGCGCGTCCAGGCGCCGCGACTTGTCGCCCAGTCCAGCGTCGCCGAACGCCAGCAGCGTGAAATCGCGACCCAGCCTGTCGTGCAGGAACACCGTCCCGCCGGCCGATGCGCCGCATGGCAGGTTCGGGCAGACGGCGCCGGGCGCGGGGCCGTGGCCGAACGAACCATCGTCGGCAAGACGCAGCGACGAACCGGTCATGCGCAGTTCCGTCACCTGGCGAGGATTGATCAGCTCGCGCACGAAGGGCTCGCTTACCGCCAGCGACAGCACCGCTTCCTGCATGACGGCGTGCCCGCGCGTGGGCGGCGTCATGAAACGCGTGCTCTTCTCCGCCAGTGCCATGTTCTGCCTGGCCGCATCCACGCGTTCGATCGAATAGGTATCCAGCAGGGCCGGCGGAGCCTGTCCCGCCGCCACCCAGGCCAGCTTCCAGCCCAGGTTGTGAGCGTCGTCCACGCCGCCGTTCATGCCCCGCGCGCCGAAGATGGGGACCAGGTGCGCGGCGTCGCCGGCGAACAGCACGCGGCCATCGCGGTAGTCGTCCAGCGTCAGGCTGTGTGCGCGGTACGGGCTGATCCAGTCGATCTGCCAATCCGCCGTCTCGCCTATCGACGCCAGGAATTCGGTCACCCGCTCGCGCACCCGCTTGGGCTGGATCTCCTGTTCCAGGTCCTCTTCGGGCAACAGCTGGTAGTCGATGCGCCAGATGTCGAAGGGCTGCTTGTGCATGATGATGGTCGCCCCCGGAAACGCCGGCGGGTCGAACCAGACGCGCCGGCCGGGCGGTTCCTTGCTGCGCATCTGGATGTCGACGATCAGGTAGCGGCCTTCGTACACGCTGCCCCGCAGCTCCTTGCCCAGCGAGCGGCGCACCGCGCTGCGGCCGCCGTCGCACGCCACCAGCCATTGCGCATGCAACGCGTAGGACCCGGACGGCGTATGGACCCGGGCGGTCACCCGTTCGCCGTCCTGTTCGACATGCTCCAGCCGCGACGACCAGCGCAGGGAAACGTTGGGGTAGGCGCGCAGCGCCTCGTACAGGTATTGCTCGACGTGGCACTGCGCCAGCGACACCATGGGTGGATGCTTGAGCCGCGGATCCTGCTGCACCTGGAAATCCAGCACCAGCTTGTCCCGGTAATAGCTGCGGCCGCCCTTCCACGACACGCCGGTCTCGACGAAACGCGTGCCCGCGCCGATGCGCTCGAAGATCTCCAGGCTGCGCCGCGCGGTGCCCACCGCCCGGCTGCCCCGGTTGACGGTGTCGTCTTCCTCCAGCACCACCACCTCGATGCCGCGCCGGGCAAGCTCCAGCGCCACGGTCAGGCCGACGGGCCCGGCGCCGGCGACGACCACCTGGTGCACCGGCGCGTCCCCGCGCATTTCCGGGGGAAGCTCGAAAGGATGGTGCACATAGTCGAAGTAAAGGGAGTCATATCGCGCGCCACTGCCCGATATGCCTTCGGTCGATGCCATGCCGGACACTCCATCAAGAATCGATATGCGGTCCATGCGCCGCAATTAGTTTCCTACGAAACTAATTTCCAAACAGTATTGGTTTCTTATGAAACCAAGTCAAGCGATTTCCGAAGGTTCGGCGACTAGGCAAAACCCGGGGGCCTGCGCCACCCAGGCCTGCGTCCGCCGCGGCAAGAGGACTAGAATTCGCCCTTTGGCACCAGACCCTGCTTCGTCCCCATGGCCATCAAGCGATCGACGCCCGCTTCCTCCCGCCCGGCAGGCGAACACCCTTCCCTGCAACTCGACGCCTTCCTGCCCTACCGGCTGAACATGCTGTCGAGCCTGGTCGCCGACCGCTTCGCGCGCAGTTATGCGGCGTATTCCGAACGCTTCGGCATCGACGGCCCGCGCTGGCGCGTGATTTCCTTCCTGGGTGAGCGGCGCGGCGCGGAAGGGGAACACGCCGCGATGACCGCACGCGATATCTGCGCCAAGACCCGCATGACCAAGGTCATGGTCTCGCGCGCGATCACCGATCTCGAGGCGGCGGGACTGATCCGGCGGCGGCCCAACGAGAACGACAGGCGCGAAGCCTTCCTGGACCTGACCGATGCCGGCCAGGAGGTCTACTGGGCCATCGTCCCCGTGGCCCTGGAATTCCAGGAAGACCTGCTGTCGGGCCTGTCGGCGCAGGAACGCGCGACGCTGTTCCGCGTGGTCGACAAGCTTCAGGGCCGGGCCTTGAAGATGTAGCGCGCCGGGCTAGGGTTCCCCCTCGTTACGCATATTGTAAGGAAGCCTTATATTGTCCCTGCCAGCGATCGGCCAGCCGAGCAGAAGCGGCCAATGACTCAGGAGACACCATGCCTTGCAAACGCCTGTCGGCGGGGGCCGTCGTGCTCGCCGCGTTCGTACACGCCCCCGCCTTCGCGAACGACTACCCCACGCGGCCGGTACGCCTGGTAGTGGGCTATACCGCCGGCGGCGGCAGCGACATCCTGGCGCGCGTGCTCGCGCAGAAAATGTCCGAAGGGCTGGGGGTACAAGTGGTGGTCGAGAACCGCCCAGGTGCGGCCTCGATGATCGCGACGGAGTACGTGGCCCGCGCGGCGCCCGACGGCTACACCATCCTGCTGGGCGCCAGTGGCGCGCTCGCGATCAACCCCGCGCTGTACAAGGAAGTGAAGTACGACGCCGCCAGGGATTTCGCTCCGATTTCGCTGGTCGCGTCGCTGCCGGTGCTGATGGCCGTCAACAAGAGCGGGCCCGCCCAGAGCCTGCCCGAGCTGCTGGCCTATGCGAAGGCGCATCCCGAAAAAGCCAATTATTCGTCCGCGGCCGCGCCGTTTCGCCTGATCGGCGAACAGCTCAACCTGCAGGCGGGTTCCCGGTTCCAGGAAATCCTTTACAAGGGCAGTACCGACGCGGTCAATGCCGCCATCGCCAACGACGTGCTGGCGACCATTTCCGACTCGATTTCCATCGGCGCCGGCTTGAAGACGGGCAAGCTCAAGGCCATAGCGATCACCTCGCGTGCCGAACACCCCTCGTTTCCGGGCGTGCCGACCTTCACCAGCCTGGGACTCAAGGGCCTGGACGTGCAGCTGTGGCAAGGATTGCTGGCCCCCGCCGGCACGCCGCCGGCCATCGTCGACCGTCTCCAGCGCGAGGTACATCGCGTGATCGCGCTACCGGAAGTCCAACAACGGTATGCCGCCATGGGGCTGGATCCGGAAACCAGCACGGCCGCCGAGTTCTCGCGTCTCATCGCCAGCGAGCTGACGCGATGGAGCGGCATCGTGAAGGCGGCCGGCATCGAGAAGTTGTAGGCATGGACCAGCCTTCCCCCATCGCCTTCTACTTCGATCCGATCTCTCCCTATGGCTACCTGGCTTCGACCCAAATCGAGACACTGGCGGCGCGCCATGGCAGGCAGGTGGACTGGCGGCCGGTGCTCCTGAGCGTCACGGTACTGCAGGTGATGGGATTGAAGCCGGTTCCGGCGACGCCGCTCAAGGCCGATTACTCCCGGCAGGACAAGCACCGCATGGCGCGTCTGCTGGGCGTGCCGATATGCGAGCTGCGCCACCCGGACGTGTCCCCCATCCGCGCGCTGCGCGCCTTCCTCTGGTTGAAGCGCCACGATTCCGCGCAGGCCGCGCGCTTTGCGCGCGCCATCTGCGCCAGGCTGTGGGCCAAGGGGGAAGACATCTCCACCGCGGAAGCGGTCCTGGAGGAAGCGGCATTGCTGGGCGTGGACACCGCGGCGCTGGGCCAAGGCATGGAATCGCCCGGCATCAAGGCCGCGCTCAAGGAAGAGGTGGATCACGCGGTCGCCCAGGGGGTGTTCGGCGTGCCTTTCTTCATCGTCGACGGCCAGCCCCTCTGGGGGGTGGACCGCCTATGGATGCTCGAACACTGGCTCGAGCACGGTTCGTGGGATCCCGCGCCATGACACACCAGGACGCGCTGCTTCAATTCACCGGCCACGATCTGGCCGCATTGCTCCGCAGGAAGGCGGCCGAGCGGCCCGGACACCCGTTCCTGACCTGGGCGCCGGAGCCCGGCGTATCGCGCACCTGGACCTACGCCGAGTTCGCCGGACAGGTCGCCTCGCTGGCGGGCGGCCTGGGCAGGCGCGGCGTGCGCGCCGGCGACCGCGTCCTGATGCATCTGGAGAACTGTCCGGAGTTCCTGCTGACGTATTTCGCCTGCGCGCATCTGGGCGCCGTCTGTGTTCCCACCAATGCCATGGCCGCCGGACCGGAACTGGCCTATTTCGCCGAACTGACGGAGGCCTGCGGGGCCGTCACGCATCCGAAATTCGCGGCGAAGATCCGCGGCCATTGCCCCGGCCTGAAATGGCTGGCGATCACCGACGACGATGCCGGGCAGCCCGCCGACGCCGCCACCGCGCCACGGCCCGACGAGCGCCACGCCGCGCTGCTGGCCGCGCCCGCGCCGCAACGCCCGCCCGACGCGGCGGCGCCGCTGTCCGTGCTGTTCACGAGCGGCACGACCTCGCGCCCCAAGGGCGTGGCATGGACGCATGCCAACGCCTTGTGGGCCGGCAGACTCGGCGCCATGCAGCAAGGCCTGCGCGGTGACGACGTGTTCCAGGTCTTCCTGCCGCTGTTCCACGTGGTCGGCCTGTCGTGGTCGGTCTTTCCCGCGCTCTGGGCCGGCGCCAGCATCGTCCTGCAGCCCCGCTTCTCGGCCAGCCGCTATTGGCCGGTCGCGCTCGAGCATCGCAGCACCGTGGGGTCTCACGTCATCTTCAGCGCCAACGTGCTGGCGGGCATGCCCGTTCCCCGCGGCCACGCCTTCCGGCAATGGTGCAATGCGCTTTGGCTGCCCGAGCACGAGGCCCATTTCGGCATCAGGATGATGGGAGCGTGGGGCATGACCGAAATGGTCGCGCAAGGCATCGTCACCGATCCGTGGTCGCCTCCCCGGCCCGGCGCCATCGGCCGCCCATCCGCCGGCTACGGCGTACGCATCGTCGACGACCGGGGCCGCGACTGCCTGCCCGGCGAACGCGGCAATCTTCTGGTCCGTGGCATACGGGGGATCACCCTGTTTGCCGAGTACTTCGGCAATGCCCAAGCGACGCGGGACGCCTTCGACGATGACGGCTACTTCAGGACGGGCGACAGCGTGCTGTTGCATGAAGACGGCTCGATCCAGTTCGGCGACCGCGCCAAGGACCTGCTCAAGGTCGGCGGCGAAGGGGTCTCCGCGGCCGAGATAGAGCGGGTCATCCGGACGGTGCCCCGGGTGAGCGAGGTGGCCGTGGTCGGCCGGCCCGATGCCGCCTACGGCGAAGTTCCCGTCGCCTTCGTGCGGCTGCCGGCGGACGGCGGCGTCACGGGGCTGGCCGACGCCATCGTCGAGGCATGCCGGCGGGAACTGGCCAAGTACAAGGTGCCGCGCGAGGTCGTGTTCGTCGAGGATTTCCCCCGCATCGGCGTGGGCAAGATATCGAAGGCCAGGCTCAGGGAGCTGGCGGCATCCAGGCCGGTCATGTAGATCAGCAGGTGATCGCGTTCTCCGATGCCGTGACTGCGCGTGTTCATCGCGCTTCGACGCCATGTGCGATGTTGATTTTGCACAATATCCAACATATTGTTCATAATACAATTTCGCGAATTTCGGACCCCGGCCATATCGGAGAACTGTGATCCATGCCACAAACACAGCAGATCGGGCTCATAGGCGGCATGAGCTGGGAATCGTCGGCCCTGTACTACCGGCTGATCAACGAAGCCATGCAGCGCCGCGCCGGCGGCCACCACAACGCCGAGAGCATCCTCGTCACACTGGACTTCGAACCGCTGTTGCAGGCGGGCGCCGAAGGCCGCTGGGCCGACGTGGGCGGCGCGCTGGTCCGGGCCGGCCAGCGGCTGGCGCGGGCCGGCGCCGGCTTCTTCCTGCTGACGGCCAATACCGCCCATCGCTTCGCCGATGAGGTCGAAAGCGGCGTCGGCCTGCCTCTGCTGCACATCGGGACTCCCACCGCCACGGCACTGCGAACCGCCGGCGTACGCCGCGCCGGCCTGATCGGCACCCGCCACGTCACCCAGTCGCCTTTCTACAGGGACTGGTACCGGGACCATCACGGCATCGAACTGGTCCCGCCGACTCCCGAAGACTGCGCGGTCGTCGACGCCATCATCGTGGACGAACTGACACGCGGCCGCGTCGACCCGGCTTCGCGCCGGCGCGTGCTGGCCATCATCGATGGAATGCGGCTCGCCGGCCTGCAGGCGGTCGTCGTCGGGTGCACCGAACTGCCGCTGCTGCTGGACGGCGCGGCGCCGCCGCTCGCCTGCTACGACACCACCCGGCTGCATGCCGAAGCCGCGGTCGAACGCGCCCTGCGCGGATCGCCATGACCCCGCGCACTACCTGACAAGTTGGCCCGCATGTCCGCGTCGAAACCGTCCAAGCGTGCCACGGCACCCGCCGTGCGCGAGAAGAAAGGCATCCAGTCCGTCGAAGTTGGCGTGCGGGTCATCGACGCGCTCTCGGCGGCCACCGGCTCCCTGCCGCTGCGCGACATCGGCAAGGGCGCCGGCATCTCGGCCAGCCAGGCACACCGCTACCTGACGAGCTTCGCCAAGTCGGGACTGGTGGTGCAGGATCCGGCCACCGGCCACTACGGCCTGGGGCCGCAGGCAATGCGCTGGGGCGTATCGGCCATGACCAAGACCGACGCCTTCACGCTGGCCTCGCAGGCCCTGGACCGCATCTGTACGCACCTGGACCTGACGGGCCTGCTGTGCGTGTGGGGCGAATCGGGGCCGACCTGCGTGCGGCTCAAGCGCAGCACGGTCCTGATCGGGACCGACCTCGGTCTGGGATCGGTGTTCCCGGTCCTGACCTCGGCCTCGGGCATCGCCTTCATGGCCCATCTTCCACCCGCCATCACCAAGCCCTTCATCCAGAAAGAAGTCGCGCGCGCCAAGGCGCGCGGCGAACGCATCAGCACCGCGGACCTGGACCGGATGTGCCAGACCGTGCGCACGCGGGGCCATGCAGAAGGCCGCGGCCACTACGTCAGCAACCTGTCGGCGCTGGCCGCGCCCATCCTCGACTACCAGGGAGCGCCGTCCGCCGTCATCACGCTGATCTTCCGCGAACCGCCGGGTCAGGCGATCGTGCCCGGCGCCGCCGAGATCACCGCGGCGCTGGTCGAGGAAACCCGGGGCGTATCGCGCTCCATGGGCTGGAAGCCCGAGGCGGAGTAGCCCAGCCGCTCGTTGTTTATACTGGGCCGCTGCACCCCATCCATTCAGTGCGAGCCATATGGCGGCTCGCGGCCCCGACGCAACGCCCTACCGGAACATGCTGAACAAGAAGCCAGACGCCGACAATCCAGAGTCTTCCCGTCAGGCACGTGGCCGCCCTCTCTCGATGGAAAAGCGCGCCGCGATGCTACATGCCGCCACGGTCGAGTTTGGAACCTCCGGCTATGCCAGCGTCAGCATGGATGCGATCGCGGCGCGGGCCCAGGTATCCAAGCGCACACTGTACAACCACTTTCCCAGCAAGGAACTGCTGTTCGGGGCCCTGATAGAGCAGCTTGCCAACCGTATCGGGCAGACCGAGAAGGTAAAGTACCGGCCGGCCGAATCTCTGCGGACCCAGCTGTACGACTACGCTCTGGAAGCGGCTTCGCATGTGCGCAACGCCGAAACGCTGCAGCTGTTTCGCGCCATCCTGGGCGAGCACCTGCGCAGCGTGGAACGAGTGGAACCGGCGCTTCGCAGGTACTGGCGCACCGAGTACGGCTTCGTGGCCTGGATCGAAGCCGCAGTGGCCGATGGGCGCCTGCGGGCGGAGTCGCCGGAGCGGGCGGCCCACCTATTTCAGTCGCTGATCAAGGGAGTTGGGGTCTGGCCCGTGGTCTTCGAACGCAAGGGTGAAACACGCAAGGAAGTGCTACTGGCGCTGCAGGAAGCCGTGGACGTCTTTCTTGCCTATTACGCCACCTGAGCATCCTGCAGCCATCTAGGGCCTGGTCGGATCCGGCAATGCCCCTTCCTGCGAACGATTCGCCGGCGGCTTGAGGAACAAGGTCGCGAACGCCCCGACCAGTCCCGTCGCGAGCGCCCACCAGGCGGGACTGGCCTTGTCGCCGGTCATCGCGATCAGCCAGGTGATGATGGCCGGACTCAAGCCGCCGAAAACGGCACCCACCACGTTGTAGATCAAGCCGACTCCGCTCGAGCGCATGCCGACCGGAAAGAGTTCCGACAGGGCGGCCGGCATCGGACCCGAGATGAAGCCGAGAAAGAGACTCGTCGCACCTTGCACCACCAACAATCGCATGAAGTCCGGTGCGTCGATGAGCCATGCGAACAGCGGATAGGCGCACAACGCGTAGGCAATGCACGCCGGCGCCATGACGGCGCGCCGGCCATGGTGGTCGGACAGGTGGCCAGCCCACAGGCACGCGCCGAACTGAAGTACGCAGCACAGGATGGTCGACAGTTGCGCCAGGTCCATACCCAAGCCCAGTTGGCGAGCGGCGAAGATGGGCAGGTAGATCATCAGCAGATAGAAGGCCGAAGTGCCGATCAGCACCACACCGGCTCCGCACGATAGCGCGGGCCGGTACTCGGCAAGCACGGCACGCAGCGGAGCCACGGGCACGCCGCGGCGTTGCCGGAGGAACTGTTCGAATTCGGGCGACTCTTCCAGTTGGCGGCGCATGTAGTAGCCCAGCGGGCCGATCAGGATGCCGAACACGAACACCGAGCGCCAGCCCCAGGACATGAGCGCATCTTTATCCAGGACGTGGTTGAGCACGAGCACCGCCAACGATGCTGCGGCGATCGTGGCCACCTGCGACGCCATCTGCCAGCTGGCGTACAAGCCGCGCTTGTCTCGAGGTGCGTACTCGATCAACAGCGCCGTCGCGCTGGCGAATTCGCCCCCGGCCGAAAATCCCTGGATCAGACGCGCAAGAACGATCAGCACAGGAGCCATCAACCCCAGCGTGGCATAGGAAGGGGTGAAGGCAATGATGGCCGTACCCACCGCCATCGTGATGGAAATCCACGCTAGCGCGGCACGCCGGCCTGCCCGGTCAGCGTAGTGTCCCCAGAAGATTCCTCCCAAGGGACGCGCAACATAGCCGATGCCAAAGGTAGTCAACGCCAACAACATCGAGACGGCTTCGCTGTCGGTGGGAAAGAACTGCCTGGCGATGGCGAACGAGAACAGGCTGTACACCACGAAATCGAACCACTCGAAGCAGTTCCCGATAATGCAGGCCACGATCGAGCGCAGCCGGATGGATGTTTCTGCCATTTGGTCTCCCCCCTGTCGTTTTCTTGTCGATTCAGGCGGGTTCCTGGACCGATTCCCCAGGCTGGGCTTCCACACTCGGCAACTGAGCGGGCAGCCAGTCGCCACCCAGTAGCGGCATCGTGAACATCAGCAGTTCCATTGGCCGTTCGGCGCGTATCTCGATCGCCTCCCTGGGATCGATTTGCAGGCCGAAGTGCGTCCCCAGTTCCCCGCCGCCAATCCGTCCTTCACCCTCCAGCACAAAGGCCAGGCGTATGGCTTCCGCGGGCGGCGGAGTATATGCCGCGCCGGCCTCCAATCTGAGCATTTCGGCGGTCGTACCTCGTTCGGTAAAGCTTCCGAGCAGCTTCCGGTAAACGCCCGGCGCGACCCGCAGGGGTGTCCAGCGAAATGCCGCCGGCTTCATGATCACCACATCGTCATAGCGCGGAGCGGGTATCAGCATGCGCGTACCCATGGACTGCTCCCAGATGGCGTTGATGCTGAACTTCTTGCTGGTCCTGCCCTGTTCCTCACGGATGTATACGGGTCCGTCGAAACGACCGTTCCTCTTCAATGTCTCGCGACCTGACAGGTACTGGTCGACGCTCATATAGCCATAGCCACTGGCGCCGCCGAATTGCACCACCAGCACCACCGGACCAGCCGGGTCGTCCTGGGGACCGTACGACGTTCCTTCCGGGAAATAGCACAGATCCCCTTCATGCAGCACTCGCCCCCGGCCCAGGTTCATCTTTCCCTTCAGCGTGAATCGGAACTGATCGAAATTGTGCCGATGCTGGACCATCTGGAAGTGGCCCAGGTTCTCGGCGATCAGCATGACGAAGTTCTCGGGACTGCCAGGCAGGCCCTCCAGCAGATAGCGGAAACCCAGCACACCGGTGGGATGGTCGTCGGTCCTGACGTCGGCCAGGGCGGGATTGGCGGTTCTCATCGTATCTCCGTTCATTGGTTATTTTGTAAACTGCACTGAGTAGTGTAATAATTTAATTAACGGCACGGCCGATTGTCAAGAGATCGATCGGCCGGGCCGGGCCCATGTAATCAAGGAGACCAATGTGAAAGCACTGGAGGGGAAGGTATGTGTGGTGACTGGCGGAGCCGGCAGCATAGGCAGGGAAAGCGCCCGTCTGTTCTTGCAGGAAGGCGCGCGGGTGATGCTGGTGGATCTCGACGCCGAAGCGCTCGCCCGAGCCGCAGGCGAACTGGGTGAGCAGAACGTGGGCTGGATCGCGGCGGATGTGAGCGATGCGGACGAAACGCGCCGCTACATCCAGCATGCCACCGAAACTTTTGGCAGGATCGATGTCATCGTCAGCAATGCCGGCAACGCCGGCGTCATCGCGCCACTGGCCGACTACCCCGAAGATGAGTTCGACGCCGTGATCCGCGTGCACGTACGCGGCGCCTTTCTGGCCTGCAAGTACGGCATCGCGGCAATGAACGATGGCGGAAGCGTCGTCATTATGTCCAGCGTGGCAGGCGTGCGCGGGGATCCCGGCGTGTACGCCTACATCACGGCCAAGCACGCCCAGGTCGGCCTGATGCGCGCTGTGGCCAAGGAAGCGGCCGTGCGCGGCATCCGCGTCAACACTATCCATCCGGGGCCGGTGGAAAACGGTTTCCAGGCCGGGATCGAGAAGCGGCTGTCGGCCGTCCTACGGCGCAATGCCACCGAGTTTTTCAACGACATGATTCCGCTGCGGCGCCATGCCACGCCGGGCGAGATTGCGAGGTCGGTGGTGTACCTGGCGTCCGATGCCAGCAGCTTCACCACCGGCAGCCGATTGATGGTCGATGGCGGGATGAGCGCCTGAAGCCACGCTTCCTTGCCACAGCAATAACGACGTTGCGCGAGCCGCCCATTCCCACATCGAAGGCAGGCCGTGCCGTCCCAGGAGGAGACAACCATGAAAATGCACTGCTTTGCCGGCGCCCTCTGCGCCTCGACCATTGCCTGCGCCAGCCCTGTCCAAGCCCAATCATCGATCACGCTATACGGCCTTGTGGATACGAACGTCGAGTACACCACCCACAATGCCGCCACGGGCGTGGACGGGAAGTCGAAGTTCGCACTCAATTCGGGTGGATTGTCGCCCAGCCGCTGGGGCCTGCGCGGCACCGAGAACCTGGGCGGCGGTACTCGGGCGATCTTCACGCTCGAAGGAGGGTTCAATCCCGATACCGGCACATCCACCCAAGGCGGCCGCCTGTTCGGGCGCCAGGCCTGGGTGGGTGTGGAGTTCGGAAACGGACGGCACAAACTGACAGCCGGGCGCCATTACGTCCCGTTGTTCATCATGCTGGCGCCCTATACACCAGGAGGCTACAGCGGCTACGAACCTTCGCCGCCATTCATCATCGGCCCGAACTTGCGCGAGGACAACGCCGTTCAGTACCAGGGCAGCTTCGGTCCGGTCAGGACCCTTGCCCACTGGAGCTTCGGCGAACAGCCTGGCACCCTGACCGGATCGTCGGGCTATGGCGCGGGACTCGAGTACGCGCACGGGCCGTTCGGCATCGCCGTTGCCTACGACAATATCAACAGCGCCAAATCCGGCGCCGGCGGCTACACCCGCACCCGCAAGGCGGCCGTCGCCTTGCGATACCAGATCACCGATGACCTGCGCGCTGTCGCTGCCTATCGCTACAACAGGAACGATACGGCCGCCATGGGGCCCGCAATACGCGATGACCTCTGGTGGTTGGGGCTGAACTACCAGGCCAGCGCACCGCTGATGTTGACCGCGGGCGCGTACTACGATGCCATGAAGTCCGCAAGAAGCGGCACGGGCATCGTCAAGCCGAAAAACCCCTGGCAATTTACCTTCATCGCCACCTACGCCCTGTCCAAGCGCACCGACGTCTACCTGGCTACGGCTTACGCCAGGAACTCGGCGTTGAACTTCGAGACCTATAATTCGCAACCGGCGTATGCGATTGCGGCCAACGCGCATAGCCAGACCGGCGTTGCCCTGGGCATGCGCCACCGATTCTGACGTCGGCGCCGGACGGGCTTGGCCACCTCGAAGCCCGCCCCAGCCTCGAAGAAGTTCCCAATGCCCGTTCCTGAACTTGCCACCCCGCGCCTCTTGCTGCGGCCCCTGACACTGGCCGATGCCCCGGCCATCCAGCACGCCTTCGCGCGCTGGGAAATCGTGCGTTACCTGGCCGACCGCGTCCCCTGGCCCTATCCCGAAGACGGCGCGCTCGCGTTCCTGCGCGATGCGGCGCTGCCGGCCATGGCGCAGGGCCGCGAGTGGCACTGGAGCCTGCGGCCCAGGCAGGAGCCTGGCCGGCTGATCGGCGTGGTGAGCCTGATGGACGACCCGGACAACAACCGGGGCTTCTGGATCGTGCCGGAATGGCAAGGCCAGGGCCTGATGACGGAAGCCGCCGCAGCGGTCACCGCCTACTGGTTCGAAGTGCTGGGCAAACCCAGGCTGCGCGTGCCCAAGGCTGCGGCCAACATCGCGTCCAGCCGGATCTCGGCGCGCGGCGGCATGCGCATGGTCGCCACCGAGGAGCGCGGCTACGTGTCGGGCAGGCTGCCCAGCGAGATCTGGGAGATCACGCGCGAGGAATGGCTCGCGCGGCGCGGCAATACGACAGGCTAGAGCAGGCGCGTACCCGGCGGCACGTCCTTGTCCGGCACGCACAGGGCAACGTGGCCGTTCTCGTCGTGAAAGCCCGTCACGAGGCACTCCGACATCAACGGCCCGATCTGCTTGCGGGGGAAATTCACCACCGCCACCACCAGCCGGCCCACCAGCTCGTCCGGCTGGTAATGATGCGTGATTTGCGCGCTGGACTTGCGCACGCCCAGTTCCTGGCCGAAATCCACGTGCAGCACATAGGCCGGCTTGCGCGCCTGGGCGAACACCTCGGCGCTGACCACGCGGCCCACGCGCAGCTCGACCTTCATGAAGTCGTCCCAGTTGATTTCCTGCATGCGGCCTCCTTGCCCGGCAAACGCGCATGGTAAAACAGATCGCCCCCCGCTTCACTGGAGAGAACACATGGACAGCACGCGCTCCATCCACCACTCGGCCGTCGACGGCTATACCAAAGGGGCTGACACCTACGTCCGCGGGCGTCCCGACTATCCGCCCGAGATCGCCGAATGGCTGCGCGACACATTGGGCTTGCACGCCGGCGCCACCGTGCTGGACCTGGGCGCGGGCACCGGCAAGTTCACGCCCCGCCTGCTTGCCACCGGCGCCACCGTGATCGCCGTGGAACCGGTGGCCGCGATGCTGGACAAGCTGGCCGCGTCCCATCCCGAGGTCCGGCCGCTGGTCGGCACGGCCGACGCCATCCCGCTGCCCGATGCCAGTGTCGATGTGGTCGTATGCGCGCAGGCCTTCCACTGGTTCGCCACGGCCGAAGCCCTGGACGAGATCCATCGCGTGCTCAAGCCCGGCGGCCGGCTGGGGCTGGTCTGGAACATGCGCGACGCGCGCGTGCCCTGGGTGGCCGCGATCGACCGCATCGTCAACGAGTTCGAGGGCGACGCGCCCCGCTACTACACCGGCGCCTGGCGCCAGGCCTTTCCCCATCCGGGTTTCGGCCCCATGGAGGAACAGCACTACGCCAACGGCCACACCGGCTCCCCGGAAGACGTCATCCTGAACCGGGTACGCTCCACCAGCTTCATCTCGGCGCTACCGCCGGAACAGCGGGGCAGTGTGGATGAACGGCTGCGGGCCTTGATCGACGCCGAGCCCGAGCTGAGCGGCCACGCCGTCGTGACCCTTCCCTACGACACCGCCGCGTATTGCCTGGCCCGGAACAACCGCGACTAGCCGGGTTCCGCGACGCGCGCGGCGGTCTCGCGCATCGCCCGCATTTCCCGTTTCATCGACAGCGCCAGTATCGCGGCCGTACCCAGGCAGCCCGCCAAGGCGGCCATGCCCAGCGAGAAGCTGCCGGTGGTCTCCTTGATCCAGCCCATCAGGTAGGGGCCGGCAAAGCCTCCCAGATTGCCCACCGAGTTGATCAGCGCGATGCCGCCCGCCGCGGCCGTGCCTTGCAGGAACAGCGGCGGCATGGCCCAGAACGGCCCCAGGCAGGCATAGATGCCGACCGAGGCCAGGCCCAGGCAGCACAGCGCGATCCACGGCGTGCTGAAGTAAAGGCTGGCGAGCAGCCCGGCAACGCTGACCAGCGCCGCGGCCGCGACGTGGCCGGCGCGCTCTCCGCGCTTGTCGCTGCGGCGCCCCCAGGCCAGCATGGCCGCCGCGCTGATGGCATAGGGCGCGGCCACGATGAAACCGACCGCGGCATTCGAGTAACCCATCGCCTTGGCGATCTGCGGCAGCCACAGGCCGATGCCGTACAGCCCGATGACGATGCCGAAATACACGCCGCACAACACCAGCACGCGCCGGTCCACCAGGGCCGGCCACATGGCGTGGTGGCTGCGGCTGGAAGCGGCCTGCCGGTCCTGCGCCAGGTCGGCCTCGACGATTCCGCGTTCTTCCGGCGACAGCCATTTCGCGTTGGCCGGACGGTCCGGCAGCGCGAACAGGACCACGATGCCGAGCACGCACGAGGGCAGGCCTTCCAGGATGAACAGCCATTGCCAGCCCTTGAGCCCCATCAGGTCGTCCATGCCGACCAGCAGGCCGGAGATGGGCGAACCGATCGCGCTGGCCAGCGGCACCGCCGCCATGAACAGGGCGATGAATTTCGCGCGGTGCCGGGCCGGGAACCAGTAGGTCAGGTAAAGCAGCATGCCGGGCAGGAATCCCGCTTCGGCAACCCCGAGCAGAAAGCGCAGCGTGAGAAAGCTCGCAGTGCCGGACACGAAGGCCATGGCCGCCGAGATCAATCCCCAGGTGACCATGATGCGGGCGATCCACAGGCGCGCGCCGACCTTTTCCAGGATGACGTTGCTGGGAATCTCGAACAGAAAATAGCCGATGAAGAAGATGCCCGCGCCCCAGCCGAAGATGGTGGGCGTGAAACCCAGGTCCTGGTTCATGGTCAGCGCGGCGAAGCTGATGTTCACCCGGTCCAGGAAGGCCATCAGGTAGAGCAGCATCATCAGGGGGATGATGCGCGCGCTGATCTTGCGGTAGGGGTCGATCGGCGTACTGTTCTCCATGCCCGCTCCGGTGGGATGCTTTTTTGGCCGCGCCCATCGTAGCGCATTCCCCCCGGAGCGCGGCGGGCGCGGCGCTAGCGCGTGATGCCCTTGCTCTCGATCAGCGCGCCCAGCATGTCGTAGTCCTTCCTAAGGTTCTGCTTGAACTCCTCGGGCGAGGTCATGTAGGGCTCGGCCGACAGCTCCTTCAGGCGCGCACGCACGTCGGGCGCGTCGGCCGCCTTGGCGAAGGCCTGGTGGATACGGGCCACCAGCGCCGGCGGCGTGCCCGCCGGCACGAACAGGCCGGTCCATTGGTGCGGGTTGAACGTGGGATAGCCCGCCTCGGCGAAGGTGGGCACGTCCGGCAGCGCGTCCATGCGCTGGTCGCTGGTGACCGCCAGCGCGCGCACCTTGCCGCCCTGCGCCTGGGGCACCGCCAGGGTGGCCGAGATCAGCAGCGCCTGCACGTGCCCGCCGACCAGGTCGGTCATGGCGGGGCTGCCGCCCTTGTACGGCGCGTGCACCATGTCCATCCGGGTCATGTCCTTGAACACCTCGAAGAAGAGATGGTTGCTGGTTCCCGCGCCGGGGCTCGCATAGGAATACTTGCCCGGCGCGGCGGCGGCGAACGAGACGAGTTCCTTGACCGTTTTCACCGGCAGGGAGGGATTGACCAGCATGACCAGGGGTATGCGGACCAGCTGGCTGACCGGCTGCAGGTCCCGGAACATGTCGTAGGACAGCCCCTTGTAGAGATGCGGATTGGCCGGCACGCCGTCGGCGGTCATCAGCAGGGTGTAGCCGTCCGGCTCGGCCCGCGCCACGGCGCCTTCGGCCACGGTGCCGCCGGCCGCGGGGCGGTTCTCGATGATGACCGGCTGGCCGAAGATCTCGGCCAGGCGCGGCTGGAAGGCACGGGCGATGATATCGGTCAGCCCGCCGGGCGCGAAGGCCACGATGACGCGGATGGGCTTGGCAGGCCAGGCTTCCTCTTTCGCGCCGGCGGCGGCGTGGGCGGACAGCAGGCTGCCGGCCACGAGCAGACAGGCGGCGCGCCGGGTACGGACGAACGGAATGGATTTGGGCATGCTTGTCTCCAGTAGGTATGGCACTGCGTGACACTGCGGTCACTTGCGATCCGGCCGGCGTTCAGGCCGAGGGAAGAAACTTCTCGGCCCGCACCCGGTGGCGGTCCACGCCCCGCGCCGCCAGCCAGCCGGCGCAGGACTCGATCATGGGCGGCGGGCCGCACAGATAGACATCGGGCGCATCCCGCAGCATGTCGTCGTGCAGCAGTTGCGTGACGTGGCCGGTGGCGCCGGTCCATCCTTCGCTGGAGACCGCGATGCGCTCGATCTCGACAGGCAGGATGCCGGCCAGTCCGGCCAGTTGCTCGTGGGCGAAGAATTCCGCCGCCGCGTTGGCGCCGATCAGCAGCCGGATCGGCGGCGCCGCGCGCGGCGCGCGGGCCAGGTGGCCCAGCATGGACAGGAAGGGCGCCAGCCCCGTCCCGCCGGCGACCAGCAGCAGCGGGCGGCCATTCTCGCGCAGGTAGAAATGGCCGGACGGCGGCGTCAGCGTCAGTGCCTCGCCCACCTTGGCGCGCTGGGAGAGGTAGGCGCTCATGGCACCGTCCGGGACCAGCTTGTGGAAGAACTCCAGTTCGTCGCGCCCCGGCAGGTTCGCGAACGAATAGGCCCGCGACACGCCGGCGCCGGGCACCGACAGGTTGGCGTACTGGCCTGGCAGGAAATCCAGCGGACGGTCGGCCTGCAGCCGCGTCCGCACGACCGTGGACGAGACGCGCTCGACCGCGGCCAGCCGCGCCGCGATGGCCGCCGGCGCATCGCCGGCCTGGAAACTGGAAGGATAGGGCAGCTCCACCACGCACGACGAACGCGGCAGCATCTTGCACAGCAGCGTCTGCCCCTGGTCGCGCTCGTCGCGCGACAAGGCTTCGTCGCTGTAGTCGTCCAGTTCGAACTCGCCCGCCGTGCACCAGGCCTTGCATTCGCCGCAGGCGCCTTCCAGGCAGTCGTGGGCCAGTTGTAGCGAGGCGCGATAGGCGGCCTGGTAGACCACCTCGCCGGGGCGGGCGGGAAACCGGACCGTCCGGCCGTCCTCGAAGATCGCGGTGATGTCATGCATGGGGCGCCCGCCTAGATGTGATAGACATCGACCGTGCCCTCGATCTTCTCGTCGATCATCACGATGCGCTTGCGGGCGATCTTCAGGCCGCCGTCCGTGCGCCGCAGCGTGTAGTCGTAGCGGCCGCCGCGCGTGGCCTGGCCGCGCGGCCCCACGCAATGCACCAGCCAGGACGCGCTGACCTCGACCTCGTCGCCGGACTGGCCGGTGATGAGGATGTTGCTCGTCTGGTGCGCGGTCCGGTCCAATGGCAGCGACGCGAACGAATCGCGGCTGCGGATCCGGAACACGCGCTCCTCCAGGCCCAACCGGGAATCCATGTGCATCAGGCACAACTGCGTGCGCGGGTCGGTGGTCAGGGTGTCCTCCGACAGCCAGGCGGGCACGAAATACTCCACGTCCGGCGCGAACAGGTCCAGCCAGGCGTCCCAGTTCTTCTCGTCCAGGTAGGTGGCCTCGCGGGCCAGCAACGTGGATACCTGCACGTGCAGGTCGGTATCGACGACCATCAGCCCCGCTCCTCGTTCATCACCCGCAGCCAGTGGCGGTAATAGCCCTGGTAGAAGACCTCGTGGTCCCAGTTGTCGGAGGCCGCGACCGCCTCGCAGCCTATGTCCATCAGCGGCCGGCATTGCGCGCCGGGCCGCATGGCCCGCTCCCCGCGGCCGTAGTCGTTCCACCGGCTCAGCCGGGCCTCGCCGCCAATGGCGGTGTCCTCCAGCGCGGCAATGTCGTCCGAGGTGGCCATGCCCGTGGGCAGGTAGAAGTCCACGAACTTGCGCAGCCGCGACGCCCGCGCCTCGGCGCTTTCGCCGCGCGGCGCGATGCACTGGATGCGCACCTCGGTACGGTCGGCCGACAGCGGACGCAGGATGCGGATCTGCGTGGAAGGCTGGTCGAACAGCAGCATGTTGGGGAACAGATAGAGATTGCGGCCCATGCCGACCATCCAGTCCACCTTGCGCTCGTCGAACTCGCCCAGCAGCCGCTCGCGGGCCTCGTACAGCGGCGCGGCCTCGGGCGTCGAGCGACGCGCCCAGATGCCGATGTGGCCGTTGCCGAAATCCGCGGTGCCCGATTCGACCCTGCCCACGATGCGGCCGGCCTCGGTCCGTTGCGTGCCGGCGCCGCCGCGCGCTTCCTCGCGCATCGCCATCGTGGCGGCGAAGACGCGGTGCACGGTGCTGACGTGATAGCCATCCACGCCGTTCTCGCCACCCATCTTCCAGTTGCCGCGGATGATGTAGGTGGAATCGCCCTCGACCACCTCCAGCCCCTCGGGCGATTGATCCACCATCAGGTCCATCCAGACCCGGGCCGGTCCCAGGTGATCGTGCAGTTCACCCACATCGGCGCACAGGCTGCCGAACACGAAGCCCCGGTAACTGTCGACCCGGGGCACCACCTTCAGCCCGAAGCCCTCGCGCAGGTTCTCGTCGCCCGCGTAGGCGCCGGTCTCCTGGTTCTTGATCTTGATGCAGCGCCCCGTCTCGGCATAGGTCCAGCCATGGAACCGGCAGGTGAAGCTCTTGGCCGACCCCTTGCGCAGCGGCGCGACCACGGTGCCCCGGTGCGCACAGGCATTGACGAAAGCGCCGATGCTGCCGTCCTTGCGGCGGTTGACCACCACGGGCTGGCGCCCCATGTATCGCGTCACGTAGTCGCCGTGCCGGGGCAGCTCGCTTTCATGGCACAGGTAGACCCAGCCGCCTTCGAAGATGCGGGCCATCTCGGCCTCGAACAGCGCCGGATCCCGGTAGATCCCGCGATCGACCAGGAACCTGCCGCCGTCCGCCTCGTCCAGCACATACCCGGAGAAAGCGGGCTTGCTGGTGGTTGTCGGTGTTGTCATCGTCTCGCTCCACTCGATGTGCAGCGAATCTTAGGTTTGGGGTAGATATATGTAAAATGAAATGATTGAATCTCACTCATTCTTCATGAGAATGACATTGGGCATGAACAAGCCGCTTTCGCGCAAGCTGGACCTGAACCTGCTGGACCTGTTCGATGCCATCTATCGCACGCGCAACCTCACGGCGGCGGGCAAGGCGCTGGGGCTGAGCCAGCCCGCGATGAGCCACGCGCTGGCCCGCCTGCGCGACATGTATGGCGATCCGCTGTTCGTGCGGCTGGCCAAGGGCGTCGAGCCCACTCCCTTCGCCGACGAACTGGTGGGCCCGGTGTCCCAGGCCTTGCAGATCCTGGCCCAGACGCTGGAGAAGGGTTCGTTCGTACCCGCGACCGCGCGACGCGTGTTCCGCCTGGCGATGACCGACATCGGCGAGCACACCTTCCTGCCCCGGCTGATCCGCCATCTCCAGCACCATGCGCCGCAGCTGTGCGTGGAGACCATCGCCACCAGCGCGAGCCCGGAGGAGCTGGCCCAGGAACTCTCGAAGGGGACCATCGACCTGGCGCTGGGCGCCATCAACCCCGACATCGCCGGCGTGCGCAGCCGGATCCTGTTCTCGGACGTCTATGCCTGCGTGGCGCGGCCATCCACGGTGCCGCGCGGCACGCTCAGCCTGGCCGAGTTCAAGCGGGCGCGACACGTGGTGCCGAACGTGGCGGGTACCAACCATTCGATACTGATCGACCGCATGCTGGTGGCCAACGGCATGAGCGACAGGGTGGTGGCGCGGGTGACGCACTTCCTGGCCATCGCCGAACTGGTGTCGGACACCGACGTGGTGGCCATCATGCCGCGCAACCTGGCGCTGTCGGTGGCCCGGCGCTGGGGCCTGTGCCACTTCGCTCCGCCGGTGCAGATGCCGGGCTACGACGTGATGGTGTACTGGCACAAGCGCCATGACCAGGAACCGGGCAACACCTGGCTGCGGCAGGTGATCGTGGAGCTGTTCCATGGCGGGCCGCATCCGGCCCGGACGAAGGCCAGGACACGGGGTGGTTCAATCCGCTGACTGCGCCTGCAGCAGCGTCTCGACCTTCACCGGCAGGTCCCGCACGCGCACGCCGGTGGCATGGTGGACAGCCGAGGTGATGGCAGCCGCCACCCCGGCCAGGCCGATCTCGCCGATGCCCCGCGCGCCCAGTTCGTTCAGCACGGTGTCCGGATGCTCGACGAAATGCACGTCGATGTCCGGCGCGTCGGCATGGGTGGCGACCATGTAGTCCGCGAGGTTGTTGTTGACGGGTGCGCCCTGGCGCGGATCGTAGGAAGTTTCTTCCAGCAGCGCCATGCCCACCCCCATCACGACGGCCCCCTCGATCTGGTTGCGGCCGGTGCGCGGATTGATGATGCGCCCGGCATCGATCACCGTCACGACGCGGGCCACGCGCAGCCGGGCGATGGCCGGCTCCCAGGTCACCTCGACGAAATGAGCGCCGAAGGAATGCATGGAATGGCGCTTGGCCCGGGGGTCGGCGTCGCTGCCCTCGGACTGGCCGTGGCCCTCGATCCGCTCGATGCCCGCCGCGCGCAGCACGTCCTGGAAAGGCACCCCGGACGATGGCGGGCGCCCCGCGCCATGCAGCCGGCCGCCGGTCAACCGCAAGTCGTCGGCGGCCACGCCGGCCAGTTGCGGCAGGCCGGCGCGCGCGGCGCAAGCGGCCAGCTGGCGGACCGCGTCGCGGGCGGCCGCCAGCACCGCGGGCACGAGCGAACCGGTGGCCATCGAGCCGCCGGAGGTGGGTCCCGGCGGCAGCGCCGTGTCTCCCAGCGCCACCTCGATGCGGTCGGGCGGCAGGCCCAGCACCGAGCCCGCCATCTGCGCCATCACGGTGTAGGTACCGGTGCCGATGTCCTGCGTGGCGCTGGCCACGCGCGCGATACCGTCGGCCCGCAGCGCCACGCTGGCCTGTGCCTTCAGCCTGACCGCCATCCACGAACAGGCCGCCATGCCCCATCCCAGGACCAGGCCGTCGCGCCGCATGGACCCGACGCGCGGATCGCGCCGTGCCCAGCCGAAGCGCTCCGCGCCTTGCAGCAGGCACTCGCGCAGGTGGCGGGACGAGAAGGGCAGGCCGGCCGCCTCGTCCTGCTCGGGTTCGTTGCGCAGCCGCAGTTCGACGGGGTCCATGCCCAGCTCGATGGCCAGCTCGTCCATGGCCGATTCGATCGCGTACAGGCCGGGCACGGCACCCGGCCCGCGCATGGACGTAGTGGGCGCGATGTTCCGGCGCGCGGATCCGTAGGCGGCGCGCAGATTGGGCGTGCTGTACAGGAAGCCGGTCGCCTCGCCGCAGTTTTCCTTGTGGTATTCATCCATCGCCACATGGAACAGGTAATCGTGCCGCAGCGAGGTCAGCCGGCCATCCCTGGTCGCGGACAGGCGCACGCGCTGGCTCGTGTTGGAGCGATGCCCGACGTTGTGGAACATCATCCGGCGGCTCAGCACCAGCTTGACCGGACTTCCCAGGTCGCGAGCCGCGGCCGCCGCCAGCAGCGAGTGTCCCCAGGGCCAGAGCTTGCTGCCGAAACCCGACCCCACGTGTTCGGTAACGACGCGGACGCTATCTTCCGGCACGTCCAGCATGCGCGCCATCGCCACGCGATGGTTCACGATGCCCTGCGAGCTTTCGTACAGCGTGAACGCGCGGCCGTCGTAGACCGCCACGGTGGCGTGCATCTCCAGGGGATTGTTGGTCTCGGGCGGCGTGGTGTAGGTATGGTCGATGCGGATCCCGGCTTGGGCGTATGCGCCCGGCGCATCGCCGCGCTCGGTATCCACCCGCGGTTCGTCATCGGGCGCCAGATCCATGGATACGTCCGGCGTCTGCGCGTCGTATTGCACGGCCACCGCCGCCGCCGCGGCCATCGCCTGCTCCAGCGTGTCGGCCACCACCAGCGCGACATACTGGCCGTAGTAGCGGATCTCGTCGTCCTCCATCGGCGGACGGTATTCGTCCAGCTTGGCCGCGGTCTCGTCCACGCGCGGAAAACGGCCGATGTTCTCGCGGGTGTAGACCTTGCGCACCCCGGGCATGCCGCGGGCGACGCCCGTCTCGATGCCCAGGATGCGCCCCTTTCCCACGGTGGCGCATACCGGTACGGCGTGCAGCATGCCGGGCAAGCCGTGGTCCGCCGCGTAGCGCGCGCGGCCCGTCACCTTGAGCGGCCCCTCCACGCGGATATGGCCGGCGCCGATGGGGGATTCGGTGTGCTGGGTCATTTCGCTCTCCGTCAGCCGGCCGCCGTCACGGTATCCAGGGCGTGGACCAGGCAGCGCCGCGCCAGCTCGATCTTGAACGCGTTCTGGCTTTGCGGCCGCGCCTCGCGCAGCAATTCCCGCGCCGCGGCATCGAATACCGCCGCCGAGGGCGCGCCGCCCGCCAGCAGGACTTCGGCCGGCGGCGAGCGCCAGGGCCGCGTGCCCACGCCGCCCATGGCGACCCGCGCGGCCTGGATGCTGCCGTTGGCCATGGTCACGACCACCGCGGCCGAGGCCAGGGCGAACTCATAGGACGCGCGATCCCGCAGCTTCAGGTAATGGGAGCGGGTGCCGGCTGGCAGCGCGGGCAGCGTCACGTGCGTGATCAGCTCGCCTTCCTCCAGCACCGTCTCGCGCTGCGGCGTATCGCCCGGCAGCACGAAGAAATCGTCGATAGCCACCGTGCGCGCGCCTCCGGGCCCCTGGATGTCTATCGTGGCGCCCAGCGCCATCAGTGCGACGTTCATGTCCGACGGATTGCTGGCGATGCATGCCTCGCTGGTCCCCAGCACCGCCAGGTTGCGGTTGTAGCCGCCGATGGCGGGACAGCCCGAACCAGGCTCGCGTTTGTTGCAGGGCATGGCCACGTCGCGGAAATACACGCAGCGGGTCCGCTGCAACAGGTTGCCGCCGGTCGTCGCCATGTTGCGCAACTGCGCCGAGGCTCCGGACAGCAGCGCCTGCGACAGCACCGGATAGCGTTCGCGGATCAACGGATCATGGGCCAGGTCCGAATTGCGCACCATCGCGCCTATGCGCACGCCGCCGCCGGGCGTGGCCTCGATGCGGTCGAGCGGCAGATGGCTGATATCGATCACCATGGCCGGCCGTTCCACGTCCAGCTTCATCAGGTCGATCAGCGTCGTGCCGCCCGCCAGGAACCGGACCGTCGAGCCTTGGCGGTCTTCGGCATAGGCGGCGGCACCCACCGCCTGGGCGACGTCTTCGGCTCGCCTGAGCTGGAATATTTCCATGGCCGCCCCGCTACGCGGTGCCGCGGCGCGCCTGCCGCACGGCCGCCAGGATGTTCTTGTATGCGCCGCAGCGGCAGAGGTTGCCGCTCATGGCCTCGCGGATATCGGCATCCGTCTCGCCGCAGGGTTCGGACAGCAGCGCCGCCGCCGACATGATCTGGCCCGCGGTGCAGTAGCCGCACTGGTAGGCATCCTGCTCCAGGAAGGCCGCCTGCACCGGATGCAGTCCGCCGTCCCGGGCCAGTCCTTCCACGGTGGTCACCTCGCGGCCGTCCAGCGTGGCCGCCAGCCCCAGGCAGGCATTGACCCGCCGGCCATCCAGGTGGACGGTACAGGCGCCGCACTGCCCATGGTCGCAGCCCTTCTTGGTTCCGGTCAGGGCGAGGTGTTCGCGCAGGCAATCGAGCAGGGTGGTGCGAGGGTCCAGGCGCAACTCGTGGCGCACCCCGTTGACGGTCAGGCCCACTTTCGTGGACAGGAACATGGCGGGTTGCGAGGCGGGGGCAGGGCACATGGCGATCTCCGGAAGCCCCGCCGCAGCAACTGCCGTTCCCGGCCCCGGCCCGGGCATCGGGACCGGCGCCGCCTGTTTCGTCCTTTTGGTCCATATATCGGACTACCTATATCGACACCTTATTTCTATAAACAGAAAATCCTGCTCTCACCGGTCCATATTACGGACCAGCAATCACCAGGAAAACTACCGAGCATGATCAAGGTATTCGACTTGCTGAACGGCGCGCGCATGACCGCCGCCTACGCCGAGGCCTGCCTGGCCCACGGCGTGGAAGCCGTCCACATCACGCTGAACAATTTTCGCGGCATCAACCCCATCCCCGACCTGCGCCATTCGCTGAACCAGCTGGCGGACTACCGCGCGCACCTCGCCACCCTGTCGGACCTGGTCCAGGTGGTCGAGGACGGCGACGGCTTCGAGCAAGCCAGGCAGGCGGGCAAGCTTGGCATCGTGCTGGGCTACCAGAACGTGCCGGGCGTGGCGCGTGACCTGAAGCTGATGGAGCTTTTCCACGCGCTGGGCGTGCGCGTGATCCAGGTCGCGCACAACATCCGCAACCTGTACGGCGACGGCTGCGCCGAACCGGCCGACGCCGGACTGTCCTCGCTGGGGCGCGAACTGGTGGGCGTGCTGAACGACCTGGGCATCGTCATCGACCTGTCGCACGTGGGCGACCGCAGCGGCCTGGACGTGCTGGCCCTCTCGCGCCATCCGGTGGCGGTGACGCATGCCAATGCCTACGCCCTGTGCCCCAACGCCCGCAACAAGAGCGACGCATTGCTGGACGCGCTCAAGTCCAACGGCGGCGTGCTGGGCATCACCTACCTGCCGCCGCTGGTGCGCATGCCGGGCGAAACCCCGGGCGTGCAGGACGTGGTGGCGCACATCCGCTATGCCGTCGACCGCATCGGCGTGGCGCACGTGGGCATAGGCTCGGATTTCATCACCGACCAGCCGGCCGAGCGCTACCAGGAATTCATGCGCAAACCCGAGGTCTACGGGACCTGGCCATGGCGCTATCCCATCAACGACCTGCAGGCCCAGCAGGACATGCTGGCCGGCCTGGCGGACATCGGCCTGGCGCGCCGCGACATCGACGCCATCGCCCGCGACAACTTCCTGCGGCTCTTCCGCATCGTGATGGCGGGCACGCCCGCCGCCTGACCACAAGGACATCCCATGACCAGCAAGACTCCCCTGGGCAAGCTGCCCGCCGCCGTCTTCGGCGACCTCGACATCCCCCGCTATCCGCAGGCCGTCATCGACGCCTTCCTGGCGCTGGAGGACCTGACCGGCACCGTCTCCGACGCCATGGACGAGCTGGGCCTGTGCGGCGTGGTCCCGGGCTGCGACCTGCCTCCCACCCTGCCCGGGCGGCGCATGGCCGGCCCGGCGCTGACCCTGCGCAACGTCGAACAGCGCGATGACGCCTACAAGGGCGCCAAGGACCGCATCTCGAAGATGGCCGAGATCGAGGCCCACAACCTGGCCGAACCCGGCGACGTGCTCGTCATCGAAGGCGTGCCCGGCATCTCCAACATGGGCGGGCTGTCGGCCGCCATCGCCAAGCGCCAGGGCGAGGCGGGCGCCGTCATCGACGGCGCCATCCGCGACGTCGAGCAGTCGCGCTCGCAGGACTTCCCGATCTGGTCGCGCGGCGTCAGCTCCATCACGGGCAAGTGGCGGCTGGAGACCGTCGCCATCAACGGCATCGTGCACATACGCGGCGTGCAGGTGCGGCCCGGCGACCTGGTGGTGGCCGACGAAGGCGCCATCTGCTTCATCCCGCGCGAGGCCGTCGAGACGGTACTCAAGCGCGCCCAGGAAATCGGCGAAGGCGAGGCCCGCCGCTACCACGATATCCAGGCCGGCATGCCCATTTCCGAACTGGCCAGGCGCACCCACGTCTACAAGTTCAGCCAGGACCAGCGGGAGGCGACATGATCGTCGAACAACGCCTCTATACCTTCCACCCGGGCAACCTCGACGCCTTCGTCGCGCTCTATAGGAAGGAAGGGATGGCCGCGCAGATGCGCCACCTGCCCGCGCTGCTGGGCTACTACGTGAGCGAGATCGGCGCCCTGAACCAGACCGTCACGCAATGGGGCTACCGCAGCCTGCAGCAGCGCATGGACTGCCGCGAGGCGCTGTTCGCCGACCCGGACTGGAAGGCCTTCCTGGTCCAGGCCAGGCCGCTGATGCTGGCGCAGGAGTGCCGCATCCTCAAGCCGGCGCCCTTCTTCCGCGAACGCCTGGCCCATCTCATCGACGACGCGCGCGGCCTCGACCTGTCCAGCCAACCCTGACGCGCCACGACACGGGCCGCGACAGGCCCGCACAATGGAGACATACATGTTCAAGCCCCTTATCCACTGGGCGGCCGCCTTCGCGCTGGCCGCCACCGCCTCCCTGCCGGCCCGCGCGGCCGACTTCCCCACCCGCCCCGTACGGCTGCTGGTACCGTTCTCCCCGGGGGGAGGCATCGACCAGCTGGCCCGTATCGCGGCGGTGAAGATGGCCGAGGACCTCAAGCAGCAGGTCGTCGTGGAAAACATGGCCGGCGCCGGCGGCGCCATCGCCGCCAAGACCGTGGCCAACGCGGCGCCGGACGGCTACACCCTGATCTTCAATTCCTCGTCCGCCGTCGCCACCGGCCTGCTGGGCAAGGAGCGGCTGGGCTTCGACCCGGTCAAGGACTTCGCGCCCGTGTCCCTGGTCGCCCAGTTCCCGCTGGTCATGGTCGTCAATCCCAAGGTGCCGGCGCGGAACATGAAGGAATTCGTCGAACTGCTCAGGAAGAATCCCGACAAGTACAACTACGGGTCTTCCGGCAACGGCACCGCCATCCACCTGGCCTCGGAGCTGTTCAAGACCCTGGCCGGCGTCAACATGCAGCACGTGCCCTACAAGGGCACGGCGGCGGCCATGCAGGACCTGCTGGGCGGGCGCATCCACATGATGCTGGACGGCGTGCCGCCGCAGATCGGCAACATCCACGAAGGACGGGTGCGCGCGTTGGGAGTGACCACCACCGAGCGCTCGGCCATGCTGCCCGACGTGCCCACCGTGGCCGAGGCGGTACCCGGCTACGCGTTCCCGTTCTGGGTCGCGATCTACGCGCCCGCCGGCACGCCCCAGCCCGTCCTGGACCGCCTGGCCGCGGCCGTCTCGGCCGCCGCGAAAGACCCGCAGTCGCGCCAGCGGTTCAAGGATGCCGGGTCCGACGCCGTCGGTTCCACGCCCGCGGAACTGGCCGCCTTCTGGAAGCAGCAGATCGACCTGTACAGCGGCATCGTCAGCAAGACCGGCATCAAGCTCGACGGCGAGTGACGGCCAACCCGCATGCTACGATGCGCGCCATGAACCGTCCCGACACCAGCGGCGCGCAGACCGTGGACCGGGCCGTCGCGGTGCTGCGGCTCCTGGCGTCGGCCGGCGAATCCGGCCTGCGCCTGATCGATCTCCAGCATGCCTCGGGCCTGTCCAAGCCCACCGTCCACCGGCTGCTGACTTCCCTGCTGCAACACGGCCTGGTGGAACAGGACGAGGACACCCGGCGCTACCGCCTGGGCATGGAAATGGCGGTGCTGGGCTGGTCCGTCTCCAGCGGCCGCGCCGACCTGCGCCAACTGTGCGGGCCCGAGATGCAGGCGCTGGCCGACGAAACCGGCGACACCGCCTTCCTGGCGGTACGCTCGGGCTACGACACCGTCTGCATCGAACGCAAGATGGGACCCTATCCCATCAAGGCCTTCACCGTCGACGTCGGCACGCGCCGGCCGCTGGGCGTGGGGGCGGGCGGCATCATCATGATCGCGGCGCTGCCCGAGGACGAGGCGGAACTGGTGTTCGAATCGATACGCGAACCGCTGCGGGCCTACCCCAACGTGTCGGAACCGTCGCTGCGCGAGGCGGTCGCACGGGCGCGCCAGGACGGCTACGCCTTGAGCGACGGATTGGTCATGACCGGCGTGCGCGGCCTGGCGGTGCTGGTATCGGACTCGCGCGGCGCCCCCACCGCGGCGCTGAGCCTGAGCGCGGTACAGGACCGCATACGGCCCGAGCGGGTGCCGGCGCTGGTCAAGGCACTGGAAGAAAGAAGGAAGCGGATCGAACGCAGCCTGGCGGGGCCGGGCCGGCGCTTGCGGTAGGCCACGGGACAAGCGAATCCGCGCGAGATAAACTCGCCCGTGGTCCGCAACGAATCCTCTTCTTCCTATGATCGACAAGACCCTCTCGAAGGGCCTGAAACTGCTCGAGGCTTTGGCAGACAGCGATACGCCGCGCGGGGTAACCAACATTGCGAGCGAACTCGAACTGTCCAAGAGCAACGCGCACCGCCTGTTGCAGACGCTGGCCGCGCTCGGTTATGTCGATTCCGTCGAAGGCAAGTATTTCGCCACGCCCAAGATCTGGAGCCTGGGCGAGAAGATCGTGGGACGCCTGGCGGTGCGCACCGTGGCCTTGCCGGAGATGGAAAGCCTCGCGCTCGAAACGCGTGAAACGGTGCATTTGTCGATACTCGACAAGACCGAGGTCATCTATCTCGAAAAGATCGACAGCCCGCAACCCATCCGGGCGTACACCGAGGTCGGCGGCCGGGCGCCCGCCAGCGCCGTCGCGACGGGCAAGGCGATGCTGGCCTACCAGGACGATGCCATCATCGCGGCCGCGGCCGCGGCACTCGCCCCCCACACGGGCCTGTCCCTGGCCAACGACGCAGCCCTGCGCAAGGAACTGGCCGGCATACGCAAGCTCGGCTATGCGATCAACCGCGGCGAATGGCGGGAACGCATAGGCGGGCTGGCCGCTCCCGTCTTCAACCGCTATGGCAAGGCCATTGCCGCCATCGGCATTTCGGGGCCGACCGACCGCCTCACGCCCAAGCTGATGCGCGACCATGCGCAGCGGGTGTGCGAGGCCGCCCGCCGGGTCTCGGAAAAACTCGGCTCCTCCGCCTGACCCCATCCCACTTCGTTTCCGCCTGAGCGCCTCGCGTCGTCGCCAGACACCGAGGTCGCCCGGCCTTGCCCCGCGCAGGCATTCACCGATTGACGGCCTTGCGCGCCGGTGCTTATGATAGGTCCGTATTTCGATACGCCGTTCTCTATTTCAGAACAACCGCGACCAAAGCAGGGAAGGGAGACATTCATGCCAGGGGAACACAAGGGGCCGGCCAGGCCGTACCGGGTCGGCCTGATCCACGTCGTGGCGAAAGGCGATCCTGTCATCGACACGCAGGACATCGTCGATTTCAAGCGGGGCATGGAGACCATCGGCTATCGGGAAAACGTCGACGTGGTCTACCAGGAGCTGTACGGCAACCGCGATCCCGATCTCATCCAGGCCCATGCCAACGCCCTCGTGGCCTGGCCCGCAGATGTGATCGTTTCCTTCCTGACCAATGCCAACATAGCGCTCAAGGAAGCCACGCGGGACGTCAGGATTCCCGTCGTCTGCTGGGCCACCAATCACATCGAGGCGGGGCTTGCGGAAAGCTACCGGCGGCCGGGCATGAACTTCACCGGCTTCTCCTACATTCCCTACAACAACTGGGCCAAGGTCAGGCTGCTGAAGATGGCGGTTCCCGGCCTGACCCGCATCGGCCACCTGTACAACCCGACCTATTCGCCCGCGCCCGCCGTGATGCGGGAGTTCGGCGAAGCCGCACGGACCATGGGTTGCGAGATGCCGATCTATGAAACGCTGCGGATCGAGGACTTCGAGTCCAGCGTCCACGCCATGAAGCGCGATGGCTGCCAGGCCGTCCTGGTGGGGCCCCATGCCTTGTTCAACATGAACGGCGAAATGCTGGGCAGGCTCTTCCTGGACGCGCGGCTGCCTGCCGTGGGCAACCAATTGTCCATCACCCGCGCGGGGGGCCTGGCGACCATCAGCCCGGGCAAGAAGAAGGGCTGGCCGATGATGGCCCAAGTCGTCGACCAGATACTGCATGGGGCGGATCCCGCGGAAATCCCCATCGACCGCAGCATGCGCGGCCCCACCACGCTCAACCTGAAGAACGCCGGCCTGCTCGGACTCCAGCTTCCCGCATCCTTGATCGACGAGGCGGACGTGTTGATCGAATGAAGCATCCGTTCCAGGTATCGAGGGCAGGCAGCCAACACATCCACTGAGGTCGGTCGCATGGACAGCACGAAACTCCTCGCAATCGCCGGTTTGCTCGCGGGTACGATGGCCACCATCCCCTGCGCCGCGGCCGATGCATCGAACTACCCGGAGCGGCCGATACGCGTGGTCGTCAACTATGCGCCGGGCGGCAGCAGCGACTCCCTCGCACGCGCGGCACTGGCCGATCTGGAGCCCTTCCTGGGCCAAGGCGCCATCGTCGACAACCGTCCGGGCGCCAACGGCAACATCGGCACGGGCTTCGTCGCCAAGTCCCCGCCCGACGGCTATACGCTGGGCGTCAGCGGACTCTCGGGCGTCACCAACTCCTTCCTTTACCGCAACCAGAGCTACGATTTCTTCAAGGACCTGGTTCCCGTCGCCATGATCGCCCGCAACCCGGGCGTGCTGATCGTCAACAAGTCCCTGCCGATACGCACGGCCCAGGAACTGGTGCAGTACGCCAAGGCGCACCCGGGCAAGCTGAACTTCGCTTCGGGCGGGCGCGGATCCAGCCTGCACCTGAACGGCGAGATATTCAAGAACGCCGCCGGCGTGGACATCGTCCACGTGCCCTACCGCGGGGAAGCGCCGGCCTTGAACGACCTGGTGGGTGGGCAGGTGCAGATGATGTTCGCGGTGCTGGCTTCGGCCAAGCCCTTCATCGACCAGGGACTGGTCAGGGCGCTGGCCGTTACCAGCCCGGAACGCACTGACCTGATGCCCGGCTTGCCCACCTTGCGCGAGTCGGGGATCGGCTTCGGGCTGTACTCGTGGGCGGCGATCTTCGCGCCCGCCAGCACGCCCAGGCCCATCCTGGAGAAACTGAACGTGTCGATCAGAAAGGCCATCGCCCAGCCCAAGACCACCGAACGGCTACGGGAAATGGGAGCCGAGACCGTGGACATGGATCTCGCGCAGATCAAGGCCTACACCGACCAGGAACAGCGGTTCTGGTCGGACGTGTTCTCCAGGCTGCACGTGCAGATGGACTAGGGGAATCGACATTCATGGCATCCATGATGGCTAAGGATGCGATGAGTGTGATTACTTGCAGGAATGGGTTCTTGATCCGCCCATGGATCTGCGTGTCCAGCGGTGGAGGTCTTGTCCGGGGTGCCGGGGCCGGGCGGGCGCGCAGGCGCATTCGGAGCCGCCGGAGTTGGCGCGGTTGGCGGGGAAGCAAGGGCGTGCATGTTTGAGCGCGGCAGTAGGGACAGTCCGGGGGACTGTCCCCGCGCGAGTTCACGCCCGCCCCGCCAACCGCGCCAACTCCGGGAAGTCCCGGCAAAGCCGGGACCGGCTACGCTGCGCCTGCGCGCCCGCCCGGCCCCGGCGCCCCGGACAAGACCGGATAAAGAAAATGAATGTCGAGTCAGCCTAGCGCCTGTTCAGTCTTCGGCGCGGGGCACCGCCGCGCCGGTGATCCCATGGCGCGCCAGCGCTTCCTGGACGAACCCCGAGGCCTTCATTTCCTCGACGAAGGCGCGCAGGTAATCCGCGGCGGCATCGCCGCGCGACTTGGGCACGCCCATGGCCTGCCGGATCAGCATGAAGTGGCCGGGCAGCAGATGCACGCCGCCCAGCCGCGCGGCATCGGCTTCGAGCTGCTGGCGCACGCCGGCCGCCACGTCCGCGCCGCTTTCCAGGAACACGTCGACCACGGCCGGCGACGTCGGCGCCCGCTCGATGCTTGCCTGCAGCAGGCTCCGGGTCAGGTAGAGATCGTAGGCGCTGCCCTTGCCGACCGTGACCCGCACGCCCGGCCGGTCCACGTCGGCATGGGCGGCGATGGGCGAGCCGTCGCGTACCAGGTAGGCTCCCTCGATCACCACGTAGGCGTCGGTGAAGGCGATGTGCTCGCCACGCTTGGGGTCGATGGCGAAGAAGCCGATGTCGGCCTGTTCGGCGGCCACGGCCTCGACCGATTCGCCGGCCGACGGGAAGACCACCAGTTCCAGCCCGACGCCCAGCCGCCTGGCCAGTTCCCGCGCCAGGTCCACCGATACGCCGCGCGCGCCGTGCTCGTCGTCACGGCTGGCGAGTATGGGATTGCCGACGTTGATGGAAGCGCGCAGGACCTGCTGGGGCGTGAAGGCGGCGCGAAGGGCTTCGGTCGGTTGCATGGCGAATCAGTTCCTTCAGTGGCCGACGCGCGAGGAATGGTCGCTAGCCGGCGCGTTGGGCCTCGATCTGCTCCATCACATGAAGCGTCAGCCGGGTGGTGTGGCTGCGCATGGCCAGGTAGGCCTGCTCGGGCTGGCCGGCCAGCACCGCTTCCACGATCTTCTCGTGTTCGCGATGGGAAGTTTCGAAGCGCCGTTCGACCCCGCTTTGCGCGGCGCGCACCGGCGCCAGCCGGTCACGCAGGTTTTCGACCTGAGCGACCAGGGTCTGGTTCTGCGTACCCTGGCAGATGAGCTGGTGGAAACGCGCGTTGATCTTGAGATAGGCATCGGCATCGCCGCGCTCGGAGACCTGCTGGGCCTGTTCGTGCAGCAGTTCGAGCTGGCGGCGCTGCATGGCGCTCATGCGCTGGGTGGCGATGCGGCAGCACAGCGACTCCAGTTCGCACAGCGCCTCGAGCATGTCGGCCAGTTGTTCGGCGCTGACATTGGCCACCACGCCGCCACGGCGCGGCACCAGCTCGATCAGGCCGCGGGCATTCAGCAGGCGCAGCGCCTCGCGGATGGGTGTGCGCGATACCTGGAAGCGCTCGGCCAGCGAGGGCTCCTCGAGCTTCTCGCCCGGGGCCAGGGTACCCGCAATGATCTCGTCAGCCAGCGACTGGCTGATCCGAGCGGCAATGGTGGTCACGAAAGCATCCTTCAACATGGGCCAGCGAATGCCCGCGGATTATACGCGGCACCGCTTCGACCATGAACATGAGCGGCACCTGGATATGCCGGATCTCCCTTATTGAACACACTAGGACGATATTGCATACAAAAAGCAGCCGCATTCGATGGCCGACTCCTGCCCCGCCCCTGCCATTCCGGGTTTGTCCTCCCCTTTTTCTGGCACACACCTGGCAAAAAATTTATCTTAAAACGGTTGACGTGTATACACGACATGATTAAAGTATCCCAAAGCATGGGGTAAAACTGGCGGTCCCGCCGGGTCGACGCCCCGGATCCAACACAGACAGCAACGAGGAGATTCCGTGAACTGGCACGGTCTGGCGACTTATCAGCGCAACGGCGGCAAGCATCCTGGCCTGGTGGTCAACGACACCCTGTATGACCTGGCGCAATTGGCGAAAGCCTGCGACGTGGACCCGGCCCGCGTGGCGGGGGGCATCGGCGCGCTGATCGCGGATTGGGCCGGCAGCGGCCCGCTGATCGCCACGATGGCCGATCGCGCCGTCCAACTCGCCGCAAGCGGCCGGCTGGCCGTGGTGGAAGACGCCACCTATGCGGTCCCCTACCAGCCCCGCCGCATCTTCGCGACGGCTTCCAATTTCTACGAACACGCCGACGAGATGGGCACCAAGCTGGCGGCGCGCAGCGAAAGCCAGCCCTACATCTTCATGAAGGCCGAGACCAGCGTGGTCGCCACCGGCGAAAACGTCCAGATGCCGCCCGAGACCAGTCGGCTCGACTGGGAAGTGGAACTGGGCGTGGTCATCGGCAAGACCTGCCGCCACGTACCGGTCGACGACGCCCTGTCGGCCATCGCCGCCTATACCGTATTCAACGACATCAGCGCGCGCGACCTCAACCGCCGCACCGACTATCCCTTCACCCACGACTGGTTCCGCGGCAAGAGCTTCGACACCTTCGGTCCCATGGGCCCGTGGCTGGTGCCGGCGGGCTGCATCGGCGACCCCCAGCAACTGCGCATGTCGCTGGCGGTCAACGGCGAGACCATGCAGGACGGCAGCACCTCGGAAATGATCTTCTCGGTGGCCGAGCAGATCGCCTACCTGTCGCGCATCCTGACCCTGCATCCCGGCGACTTCATCGCCACCGGTACGCCCGACGGCGTGGGCATGGGGCGCGGCGTCTACCTGAAGGCGGGGGACAGGATGGTGGCGCGCATCGAGAACATCGGCACGATCGAGAACACCGTCGTGCAGGAAAGCCGATAGGCAAGGAGGCAAACGTGACATCCGCTGACCAGCAACCGGTCGCTCCCATCCGTACGCGCAAACTGGGCCACCTGGTCCTGATGGTTCGCGACCTCGAAGCCTCCACCCGCTTCTATACCGAGGTCATGGGCCTGCGCGTGTCCGACCGCATCGGCGACCAGATGGTCTTCCTGCGGGCGGGTGAAGACCACCATGACCTGGCCCTGTCGCGCATCCCCGACGACGCCCCCGACCGCGACGATCTTCCGCGCTATACGCGCCCAGGGCTCGAGCACTTCTCGTACTACGTGGAATCGGTCGAGGAAATGCGCCGCGCCGTGGACGTGGCCCGCCAGTTGGGCGTGACGATCGAGCGCGGCATCGGCCAGCACGGCCCCGGCGCGAACTGGTTCCTGGTGTTCAAGGATCCGGACGGCAACAACGTCGAGATCTATACCGACATGGACCAGATTCCGATGGACGCCGACCACCAGCCGCAGACCTGGGAGCGCAACCTGGAATCGTTCGACCGGCACCGCCTCGCCCACTTCGTCGTCCAGCCGCCGGCCGCGGTGCTGGCCGCCAAGGACGGCAAGAAGGACACGGGAAAAAAAGACTGAGCACGAGCGCCGGCGGCCCCGGCGCCCGCCAGCCCGGCACATACGAACCCGGCACGCAAGGGGATTCTTTCCACAGGCATTGCCCCGGCGCGTTCGCGCGCGCGGGGAGGCCCCTTTCGCGCCCGTTTTCCGGCCGCCGGCCGCGCTCGCACCGAACGGCGGCCTGCTCCACCGACGACAATGACGACCGATGAAGGAGACGACACCATGAACCCCCTCCAGCAATGGCTGCGCCGCATTCCCCTGGCCCTGGCGGCGGCCGCGATCGCCGCGGGCCCCGCCACCGCCCTGGCCGCCGATGCCTGGCCCAGCCGGCCGGTCACCATCGTGGTGCCGTTCGCCCCGGGCGGCAATACCGACATGATGGCCCGCATGATGGCCGAGCGCATGAGCAAGATCTTCGGCAAGCCCTTCATCGTGGACAACAAGGGCGGCGCGGCCGGCACCATCGCCGCCGAGCAGGTCGCGCGCGCCCAGCCCGACGGCTACACGCTGTTCATGGCGACCATGACGCAGATCGTCACGGCGCCCATGACCAACAAGATCCGCTACGACCCGATCCGCGACCTCGCCCCCATCGTCAACGTGGGCGGCAACCCCTTCGTGCTGGCGGTCAACCCCCAGCGCAACTTCCGCACCGTGACCGACCTCGTCAACTACGCCAAGGCCAATCCCGGCAAGCTGAACGTGGGCCACGGCGGCAACGGCACGCTGACCCACCTGTCGGCGCTGCTGTTCCTGAGCCGCGTCGGCGTGACCGCCACCACCGTTCCCTACCGCGGCGGCGCGCCGGCCCTGGCCGACGTGCTGGCCGGGCAGATCGACATGTACAGCGCCAGCGTCTCGGAAGTCATGTCCTACGCCAAGACGCCCGAGAAGCTCACGCTGCTGGCGGTTTCCAGCGACAAGCGCCTGCCGCAGCTGCCTTCGGTACCCACCATCGCGGAAACCTACCCGGGCCACGAGGTCGACACCTGGAACGGACTGATGGGCCCGACCGGCATGCCGGCGGACGTGGTCGCCAAGCTGGCCGAGGAAGGCCGCAAGATGATCAACGAACCGGCTTTCCGCGCACAGCTCGAGAACGCCGGCATCACGCCGCTGGGTGAAATGCCCGACGTGTTCGCCGCCCGCATCAAGGCAGAGACGGCCAAGTGGAAGCCGGTGATCCAGGCGGCGGGGATCGAACCTCAATAAGTCTCCCGCGTGTCCTTGAAGCGGTTCGCGCGGATCTGCGCGCGAACCGCTTCTGCGTTTTCCACATCACTGAATTTCACATTTGTGAAAACGCTTTCACACTGGTGAAAGCGACGTCTTCCCGGTGTCTTCCGTCGAGATAATCCGCCGCACCGATGCACGCGGCCACGACAGGAGACACCATGCCTCAGCACATCAGGATCGACCAACAAGGCCCCATCTGGCGGGTCGTCATCGATCGCCCCGACGCCAGGAACGCCCACGATCTCCAGACCTTCCAGGAACTGGTCGCCGCCTTCGACGAGGTCGAGGTCGACCCGGGTTGCCGCTGCGCCGTCCTGACCGGCGCGGGCGACATCTTCAGCGCCGGCCAGGACCTGCGTTTCACCGCCCAGGCAGATCCCCAGGCCATCGATGCCTACGGCCGCTGGAACGTCGCCGCGCGGCAGCGCATCCAGCGCAACGCCAAGCCAGTGGTCGCGGCCGTGAACGGCCCGGCCATCGGAGGCGGCGTCTACCTGGCCACGTCCTGCGACCTGGTGGTGGCCGTCGACACGGCCTTCTTCCAGATGCGCGAGATCCAGGCCGGCAACCATAGCGGCGGCGCCTTCCTGTTCACCATCGGACGCGCGCGCTCGCTGGAGCTGTCGCTGCTGGGCGGACGTCTGCAGGCGCCGCAGGCGCTGGAATGGGGCCTGATCAACCGCTGCGTGCCGGCGGCGGACTTCGACGCCGCCGTGGACGAACTGGCGGCCACGCTGGCCGAGCTACCGCCGCTGGCCATCCGCTATACCAAGAGCGCGACCAACCTGCTGCTGGACATGGCCGGCTTCAGCAACCACATGGAGGCCGGCGCGCCGATGCAGCGCTACCTGGGCCTGACCCCCGATGGCCGCGAGGCCAAGCGCGCCTTCAACGAACGCCGCAAGCCGGTCTTCACCGGCCAGTTCCCGCGCGTCGCCGACTAGGAGACACCGACCGTGCCCCAACCGTTGCAAGGCTACCGGATCGTCGACTTCACGCACGTGCTGTCGGGCCCCATCGCCACCAACTTCCTGCGCCTGCTGGGCGCCGAGGTCATCAAGGTCGAATCGGCCGCCGGCGACACCATGCGCAACTACGGCGGCATCCAGTATGCCGACGGCATGGGCCCGTCGTTCGCCTCGGTCAATTCGGGCAAGAAGTCTATCGTGCTCGATCTCAAGCGCGACGCCGACGTGGCGGTCGCGCGCGAGCTGATCGCCGGCGCCGACGTGGTGACCGAGAACTTCCGGCCCGGCGTCATGGACCGCCTGGGCCTGGGCTACGAAGCCTGCAAGGCCCTCAACCCGCGCATCGTCTTCTGCTCGATCTCGGGCTACGGCCAGCGTGGCGAGTTGCGTCACCAGCCCGCGATCGACCAGATCATCCAGAGCACCTCGGGCATGATGAGCCTGAGCGGTGAACCGGGCACCCCGCCCATCCGCATCGGCTATCCGGCGGTCGACACCTACTCGGGCCTGCTGGCCGCGTTCGCCATCGTCGCCGCCCTGCTGCAGCGTGGCCGCGACGGCCGGGCGCAGCAGGTGGACGTGGCCATGTACGACGCCGCGCTGGTGCTGATGATCTCGATGGCCGGCCCGCACCTGCTGACCGGCAAGCGTCCAGCCAAGCAGGGCAACCGCGGCTACAGCATGTCGCCCACCGCCGATACCTTCCCCACTGCGGCGGGGCACCTGACGCTGGGCGCGGTCCGCCAGGATCAGTTCGAGCGGCTGTGCCGCGTGATAGGACGCGAGGACCTGATCGCCGATCCGCGTTTCCAGGACCGGGGCACACGGGTCGCCCACGGCGAAGCCTTGCAGCATGAGGTGCGCCAGGCGCTGGCCGGCCGTGGCGCCGCCGAGTGGGCGGAGCTGCTCAACGCGGCCGGCGTGCCGGCCGGCGAAGTGCGCGAGCTGCCCGAGGCACTGGCGCAGCCGCACCTGGACGACAGGCGATTGCTGCTGTCGATCGCGGCTGGCGACCAGGCCCTGCGCGTGCTGAACGCCGGCTTCTGCTACGAGCACGACGGCCCGGGCCTGGACGCGCCGCCGCCGGCGCTGGGCCAGCACACGGCCGAGATCCTGGCCGGCCTGGGCCGCACGCCCGAACAGATCGCGGCCTTCCTGCATCGCGAGGACACCCAGGCGAGATCCTGACCCCCCGGGGCGCCAACCCGGGTACGACAACATTCCAAGGAGACACCCCATGAAGATCATGCACCTTGCCGGCGCCCTGTGCGCGCTGGCCATCTCGGCCCCGGCCGCGCAGGCGCGCGAGGCGGCCTATCCCGCCCAGCCTATCCGCCTGATCGTGCCCTTCGCGCCCGGCAGCACCAGCGACACCTCGGGCCGCGTCATCGCGCAACAGCTCGCCAGCCGGCTGGGCCAGGCGGTCACCGTGGATAACATGCCTGGGGCCGACGGCCGCATCGGCATCATGGCGGCCAAGAACGCGCCGGCCGACGGCTACACCCTGGTGCTGGGCAGCTGGACCAACCTGTCGGTCAACCCCATCGTCGTCAAGGACCTGCCCTACGATCCGCTCAAGGACTTCAAGCCCATCTCGGGCGTCACCCGCAGCATGTTGGGCATCGCCGTGCCGGCCAATTCGCCGTACAAGACGCTGGCCGACCTCGTCGCCGCGGCCAAGGCGCAGCCCGAGAGGCTGAACTTCGGCAACTTCGCCTGGGGCTATCGCCTGGCCACCGAATGGTTCTCCAGCATCGCCGGCATCCGCTTCACGCCCATCTCGTACAAATCGACCAGCCAGATGAACACCGACCTGATCGGCGGGCAGATCGACGTGGCGATGGACGGCGTGGCCTCGCTGGCGCCCTCGGCCAAGGCAGCCAAGCTGCGCATCCTCGCCGTCACCGGCGAAAAGCGCCACGTCGAGTTCCCGGACGTACCCACCATCCGGGAAAGCGGCTATCCCGGCTACGTCATCTATGGCTGGTCGGCATTGATGGCGCGCGCGGAGGTCAGCGACGCGATCACCCGGCGCCTGGCCGACACCATGAAAGAGGTGCTGGAATCCCGGTCGGTGCAGGAGTTCGCCGAAAAGGGAGGCTCCGAGCTGCTCAAGCGCGATCCGGAGCAGATGCGCGCCTTCAACGTCAAGGAAATCGAAACACTGCGCACCGTTGCCGACAAGGCCGGCCTGGTCGCGCAATGAATACGGCCGGCCCGCTGCGGCACGCGCGTCCCGCTCAGTGCCCGAACTTGTCCGGCAAGGCCTCCATATGCTTGCGATGAAGCTCCACCACCCGCTGCAGCGCCTTCAGGAAATCGAGCTTCTTGGCGCGCAGCGCCGCGAGGCTCGCGCCTATGCCCAGGGCCATCGGCGGCTGGTGGGCCGGCGCGGCCAGCAGCGTCGTGATGATGCCGGCTCCCGGCGTCGACACGCCTTCGCTGTAGGCATAGCCGCTTTCGCGGTACTGCTGGATACGCTTGCCCAGTTCGGCCATCGACACCCGGTGCTCCGGCGACTCGTGCGCGTTGATCCGGTTGACCAGCGCCCACAGCTCGGAAGGCGGCTTGAGCGACAGCAGCACCGTCCCCATGGCCGAGCGCAGCAGCGGCCGCAGCGTGCCCGGCGCCACGTCGCGCCGGTGCAGGGCGTCCGGGCCGCGCACCACGTGTATGTACTGCACGTGGTGGCCACTTTGTATCCCCAGCGTGGGCGTCCCGCCCGTCTCCTCGCGCATCTGGTACATCAGGCGGGCGATCGTGCCGTCGGCCATCAACGCGTCGTTGACCCAGATGCCCAACAGCGCTGCCTTCACCGTCGGCACGAAGGTCCGCTCGCTGGACGAATGGTCGAGATAGCCCATTTCGCTCAGCGTGCGCAGCAGGGCCAGTGTGCTCGAGGCCGGATAGTCCAGCGCCGCGGCGATCTCGCTCAGCGTCGCGGGCGCCTTGCGCCGCGCGAAGAATTCCAGGATCTCTATGGCCCGTTGGGCCGACTTGACCTTGGGCACCATGTCCTTGCCTCCACCGTTGCGCCTATCCGCTTTCTTTCAGCCAGGAACGAACCATGAAACTCGCCACCATTGAACTGGGCGGCCGCCAGCTGCCCGCACTCTTCCTGGACGACGGCCGCGTCTGCGACCTCCAGGCCTTCGCCCAGGCCGCTCCGCCCGCCACGCTGCCCTTCCCGTGGCCCGAGACCGGCCGCCTGACCATGGTCGACCTGGCCGCCGGCGGCGCCGGCACCTGGGCCTGGTGCCGCGACATCGCCGCCGTCGCCGACGCCCACCTGGTTTCGCCCGGCAGCTACCGCCTGCTGGCACCCATTCCGCGTCCGCCCAAGAACATCTTCTGCCTGGGCCGCAATTATAGGGAGCACATCCAGGAAGATAACGCCTCGCGCAATCTCGATACCCAGGAGCCCGAGCATCCGCAGTTCTTCACCAAGCCCTGGACCGCGATCGTCCCGCACGAGGGCGCCATCCGCTACGACCAGCGCGTCACCCGCCGCCTGGATTACGAGGTCGAACTCGCCGTAGTCATCGGCCAGGGCGGCCGCGACATCGCCGAAGGCGACGCCCCCGGCCACATCTTCGGCTACACGATCCTCAACGACATCAGCGCCCGCGACCTGCAGAAACGCCACGACCAGTGGTTCAAGGGCAAGGCCATCGACGGCAGTTGCCCCCTCGGCCCGTGGATCGTCTCGCCCGAAGCCGTCGGCGATCCCCATGCGCTGCGGATCTCCCTCAAGGTCAACGGCGAACAGCGCCAGAACGCCAGCACCGGCGCGATGATCTTCTCCATCCCGCGCACCATCGCGTCGCTGTCGTCGGGGCTGACGCTGGAGCCGGGCGACGTGATCGCCACCGGCACGCCCTCGGGCGTCGGCTATGCGATGAACCCGCGCCAGTGGCTGAAGGACGGCGACGTGATCGAATGCGAGATCGAGAAGATCGGGAAATTGGTGAACCGGGTGGAGGAGGTGATAAATTGAACGGCCCGGCGCCCCTCGCCAGAAAGCCGACATGACCATCGAACTCGACAAGCAAGTCCGCACCACTGCCATCGCCTCGATCCAGCGCTACTTCGACCAGAACATGGAGGAGCCCATCGGCAACGTCGCCGCCGGCGGGCTGCTCGCCTTCTTCGTCGAAGAGATCGGGCCCGCGATCTACAACCAGGCGGTCGCGGACGTGCAGGAGCGGTTGCAGTTGCGCCTATCGGAGATCGACCTCGAGGTCCACGAGGAAGAGTTTGCCTACTGGCGCAAGTACGACCAGGCGAGCAAGGGGCGCCGCTAGGCTCGCGCCTTACCCACGGCGCGCCCACCACCACAGACCCCATGCGACCAGCGCCGGGATGCCGAACAGCGCCGCATGGATGGGCAGTTCCTCGGCCAGGGTATAGCCGTGGGAAAGGCCGGTGCGCAGGTTCCATGCGCACGCCGCCAGCCAGGCCAGCGTGAAGAGCCCGGCGGCCCAGGTGCGATGGGGCGCGGGGACCACGCGCAGCAGCGCGATGGCCAGGACCAGTCCGATGGCGATGATGATCAGGGTACGCATGGTGGCCTCACTTGGGAGCTTCAGCTTAGGGCAGCCGGCCGGGGCCGATAAGTCCCCGGCTTCTGGATGGATTATCCAGCATGGCGATCCAATCCACGAGTCCCGGCTGCTATGCGAACTTCGCCTCCACGCCCGGCGCCGGCGTGGCGCCGAATCCCCCGCGCCGGACCACCGCCTCGCGGCCACCGTGGGCTTCGATCAGTGCGTGCTGGTCGGCCTTGGCGATGCGATCATGTCGGTGCCGCCGCCCGCGCTGACCGGCACCAGCAGGCGCACCGGACGCGAGGGATAGGACTGCGCCAGCGCGCAGGCCGGCACCAGCCCGGCCACAGCGGCGGATCGAGCGGCCGTGGCCAGGACCCGGCGCCGGCCCCGATCGATATCCTGAGTCATCTCCTCCTCCCACCGCGGCCTGACATGCCCCGGGATGCCGGGCAGTCTAATCAGCGCGGCGAAGGCGCGGAAGTACAATTCCTTTAGAGCTTTTCTAAAAAAAATGGATAGCGGCCAGGCCTGGAGACGCTGCGTGGCACTCAATCTCGATCATCTGCGCGCGTTCCTGGTGGTGGTGGAAGAAGGCAGCATCAATCGCGCGGCCGCGCGCCTGCTGCGAGCGCAGCCCGCGGTGGGCCGGCAGATCCGGCTGCTGGAAGAATCGCTGGGCACGCCGCTGCTGGAACGCTCGTCCAGCGGCGTGCAACCCACCAACGCGGGCGAACAGCTCATCGCCCATGCGCGGCGCATCTTCCGCAACGTGGCCGAGGCCGAAGCCGCCATGGCGCGCGTCGCCACGGAACCGGCCGGCGACCTGATCGTGGCGATCCCGACCTCGCTGGCCGACCAGCTCGGCCCCGTCCTGTTCGGCGCGATGCGCGACCGCCATCCGCGGGTGCGCCTGACGCTGCTGGAAGGAGACAGCCACGCCATCACCAGATGGATGGCGGGCAACGAGGCCGACATAGGCGTGCTGCCCGAAGGCAGCTCGGACACCAGCCTGCATGCGATCGAGTGCGGCCGGCAGGTGTTCTGCTTCTGCGGCCCCGCGGACGGTTTCCCCGTGCTGCCGGCGTCCATGCCGCTGGGGGATGCCTTGTCCTATCCACTGGCTCTGTCCATCCCGCCGAACCGGCTGCGGCGGCTGGTCGACAGCGCCGCGGCCGGCATAGGCCGCGAGGTGCGCCCGGTGCTGAACGCCAGTTCCAGCCACTTGATCACCGCGCTGATGCGGCAGGGCGAGCTATATACGATCCGCCCCCGCATCGGCCCGGTGCCGGCCGTGGTGGACGGCATTGCCTTCATCCCCATTGCCGAGCCGGCCATCCAGCGTGGCATCAGCGTCGTGTGGAGTACCGCGCGGCCGTTGAGTCCGGCGGGGGAGGCGGCGCGCGCCACACTGGAGGAACTGCTGCGCGGCATGGACGGCGCGCAGGCGCCGGGCTGAAAGCGCTAGATGCTCGATGAGCCACGATCCGGCGCCTAGCCTCAAGTCGGCGTTGGCCCCAAGACGAATCTAGCCTGCTCCCTGCGCAGCATTTGGTAGGGAGACATGAAGTCCACCCCTAGTCCAATGCACACATTGGGAATCTTGATTTTCTTGACGGATGCTGACGCCACTTCATGCGTCACCAGCGTATGATGGCCGGTCAACGCGGTTGCAACCAACCAGAAGTCCGCTACCTGCATAAAGGTATTCACAGCCGCAGGCTCATACCCTTGTTGGACTACCCATGCGCTTACGTGCTGGGCGGCAGTAAGCACAGCGGCGTCCGGGGCCAGGAAGAATCCGTCCTCCCTACCCAGTGCCCACTCGGCCAATTCGTCCCCACCACCAGTCAGTTCATCACCCACTTGGCGAATGCTGCAGAGTCGCCCGGCGTCATATGCCTGGTCAAGCCAAGACCAAAATGCGGGGCAAAAGTCGAACCCGTACTGTAGGTTCTTGGCCTGAATGAAGACGTTGGCATCCAGCAGGTAGGCCATCAGGTCGGAAATCCCAGTATTCGCCCCAGCTCGTTGAACGTGCCCGACTTTGCGATGCCAAGCATGCGAAACGCATCCCGGTACAAAGTTCGCCCTTCAAGGGTGCTTGCAACCAAGGACTGAGCAAATCGCTTGCTGACGCGAGCGACAGTGGTTCGATAGAAATCGCCGCCTCCTGCATTGCGCTCAGCCAAACTCCTCAAACGCGCCTCTTCATCCCGATAAGCCCGCCAGAACGCCGCTCTATCGAGATATCCCACGTCCCACATCCGTCGCAGAAGCACCAAGGTGCTTACCTTGAAATGTCGTGCCAGCCGCTTCAATGCGGCATCCAGCGGCTCATCGGCGCGAAGCGCATCAAGAAAGTCCGCCCGGGGAACAAGCAGTTCGGCTGCTACCTGGTTGCACCATACTTCCACGGCGTAATCGGAAACTTCCGATATCCGAGCATCCGACAAAGCCGACTGCCCCAGCCACAAATGCGCAAGTTCGTGCGCCAACGTAAACATCTGGGCAGCCTTGCTATCCGCCCCGTTGATGAACACCAAGGGTGCCAGCTTATCCGCAAGGGCAAAACCTCTAAATTCACGGGGGTTCAGCTGCCGGGTGTTGTTGTTCATCACCACCCCACTGACCATCACCATCACACCTGCTTGCTCGGCCTGCGCAATAAACAGGCGCAATGCCTCAGCCCACGTGGGACATTCAGAACGAGCCTCCACGCTGAACCCGAGCACCTCGCGGATTCGTTGCGCCACTTCCATCGGCGGCGTTTCCATCGTCACGCAGGCGACGAAGGGCAGTGGCTTCTCGCCGTTAACCAGGGCTTCGTCCCGATACCAAGTTTGTCGCGTTTGACAGGTGAAAATCACATCCAGCAGATCGGCAGTCAGGCGTGGCGAATCTCGGCCCATTGTCCGAAAATCGGGAATCGGCAAGTCCTCTCGCGGAGGCTCGGGAAGGAAGAAATACCCCAACGGCGCGTGCGTAGCCTGCGCGAACTGTTCGAGTTGGCGCAAAGTGGGCTGGATAGCGCCGGACTCCCACTCCATAAGGCGAGGAAAACGCGCCAGCAGCACAGCCTCATCCATCTGGGCGCGCTGGCGGGCCCAGATGAACATGATTGGTTGTATGGAGACGCGAGTCATGCCTGGAGTTTATATCGCAGCAATGTTTCGCACATCAATTGGCCGGTCACTGGAGTGTCCTGAAACGAAACACAAAAACGAACGACCACCAAAGGTGGCCGTCGAATTGTCTTGCTGGACGGTCGATGCGCCGTAAGTCAGCCGTGCCTCAAACGTCAATATTCCCCGCCATCAACGCATGCGTCTCGATGAACGCGCGGCGCGGCTCGACGTGGTCGCCCATCAGCGTCGTGAAGATCTCGTCCGCCGAAATCGCGTCCTCGATCTGCACCCGCAGCAGGCGGCGCACGGTGGGATCCATGGTGGTTTCCCACAGCTGCCCGGGGTTCATCTCGCCCAGGCCCTTGTAGCGCTGCTTGGACAGCGAGCGTTCGGCCTCGGCGCGCATCCATTGCATGGCTTCGCGGAAGTCGGCCACCGGCAGTTCCCGGCGCTTGTCGCCTTCGCCGCGCTCGATCTTCGCGCCCGGGCCGATCAGGCCCTGGAAGGTCTGGGCGGCGTTGCGCAGCACGCTGTAGTCGGGGCCGTCGACGAAATGCTGGTCGATCACGCTGACGCGGATATTGCCGTGGTGGTTGCGATGGATCTCCAGCCTGGACTGCTGGGTTTCCTCGTCCACCGAGACCTTGACCTGCACCACGCCGGGCATGGACGGGTCTTCCAGTTCGGCCTGCAGGCGCTGGCGCGACAGCTCGGCCTGGTCCACGGACGACAGGTCCGCCTCGAAGCCGCGCACGATGGCCGACAGCGTGGCAAGGTCCACGAAACGCGACAGGCGCTCGATCACGGCGTCGACCAGGTTGTACTGGCGCGCCAGTTCCTTCAACGCGTCGCCGGCGATGGGCTGGGCGTCGGCGGAGGGGAACAGCCGGGCATCCTTGAGCGAAAGCTCGAGCATGAAGGCGGCCTCTTCGGCGTCGTCCTTCAGGTAGCGCTCGTCGCGGCCGACCTTGACCTTGTACAGCGGCGGCTGGGCGATGTAGACATAGCCATGCTCGATCAGCTGCGGCATCTGGCGATAGAACAGTGTCAGCAGCAGCGTGCGGATGTGCGCGCCGTCCACGTCCGCGTCGGTCATGATGATGATGCGGTGGTAGCGCAGCTTGTCGATGTTGAAGTCGGGTCCGATGCTGGTGCCCAGCGCGGTGATCAGGGTGGCGATCTGCTCGCTGCTGATCAGCTTGTCGAAACGCGCCTTCTCGACGTTCAGCACCTTGCCGCGTAGCGGCAGGATGGCCTGGAACTTGCGGTCGCGGCCCTGCTTGGCCGAACCGCCGGCGGAATCGCCCTCGACGATGTAGATCTCGGACTTGGACGGATCCTTTTCCTGGCAGTCGGCCAGCTTGCCGGGCAGCCCGGCGCCTTCCAGCACGCCCTTGCGGCGCGTCATCTCGCGCGCCTTGCGCGCGGCCTCGCGGGCGCGGGCGGCCTCGACAATCTTGCCGCACAAGGCCTTGGCGTCGATGGGGTTCTCGAGCAGCCAGCTCTCCAGGCTGCGCGCCACGGCGTCTTCCACGGCAGGACGCACTTCGCTGGATACCAGCTTGTCCTTGGTCTGGCTGCTGAACTTGGGCTCGGGCACCTTCACCGACAACACGCAGGTCAGGCCCTCGCGCATGTCGTCGCCGGTGGTCTCGACCTTGGCCTTCTTGGCCAGTTCGTTCTCGTCGATGTACTTGTTGATGATGCGCGTCATCGCCGCGCGCAGGCCGGTCAGGTGCGTGCCGCCGTCGCGCTGCGGGATGTTGTTGGTGAAGCACAGCACGCTTTCGGTGTAGCTGTCGTTCCACTGCATCGCCACTTCCACGCCCACCGGCACGCCGCCGGCCGACGACTCGGTGGCCACCGCGAAGACGTTGGGATGCAGCACGGTCTTGGCGCGGTTGATGTACTCGACGAAGCCCTTGACGCCGCCGCTGAAAGCGAAGTCTTCTTCCTTGCCCTGGCGCTCGTCCACCAGCTTGATGCGCACGCCGTTGTTCAGGAACGAGAGCTCGCGCAGCCGCTTGGACAGGATCTCGTAGTGGTATTCGACGTTGGTGAAGATTTGCGAATCCGCCAGGTACTGCACCCGGGTACCGCGCTTGTCGGTCTTGCCGGTGACCTTCAGCGGCTCGACGCGTTCACCGCGGCGGAACTCCATCTGGTGCAGCTCGCCGTTGCGCCGGATGCTGAGACGGAGCCATTCGGACAGCGCGTTCACGCAGGATACGCCCACGCCGTGCAGGCCGCCCGAGACCTTGTACGAGTTCTGGTCGAACTTGCCGCCCGCGTGCAGCTCGGTCATGACGATCTCCGCGGCGCTGCGCTGGAATTCGTCGTCCTTGTGCACGGCGGTCGGAATGCCCCGGCCGTTGTCGGACACCGAGATGGAGTTGTCGGCATGGATGGTGACGATGATCTCGTCGCAATAGCCGGCCAGCGCTTCGTCGATGGCGTTGTCCACGACCTCGAACACCATGTGGTGCAGGCCCGTGCCATCGGACGTATCGCCGATGTACATGCCCGGCCGCTTGCGCACGGCCTCCAGCCCCTTCAGCATCTTGATGGAGTCGGCGCCGTAGCTGTCCACCACAGGGGCAGCGGCCACCACGGGCGTCCCGTCAAGGCTGTTATCGATCTCGCCCGACTCGGGCGTAGTGTTCTGTTCGGTCATAGATATCCAACCATCCACTCTGCACAGGCAATACCCCACCCGCCAGAAAAAACAAAAGTGGGCGCCCACTCAGGCCACCCACGGTTGCCCCCCAAAGGAACAACCTAAAAAACCACCGCCCCACCCCAAGACTTCCTCCCCAGACCCAGGGCACAGCGGATCCGGCTTTGCCGGTCCGCCAGTGCCGCCCCTGGGGGCGCGCGTAAGCGCGTAGGGGGGGCCTTAAATGCGCATAGGCATCACGACATACTTGAAGTCCGTGTCGTCGGGCAAGGTGATCAGCGCCGAGGAGTTGGCGTCGCCCACGCTCCACTGCACCGTCTCGGCCTTCAGGTTGCCCAGCACGTCCAGCAGGTAGCTGACGTTGAAACCGATGTCCAGGGGCTCGAAGCCGAAGTCGATCTCGAGTTCTTCCTGGGCCTCTTCCTGTTCCGCGTTGCTGGCGGAAATCTTCAGGACATGATCGGCCATCTGCATCCGCACACCCTTGAACTTGTCGGTGGTCAGGATGGCGGCGCGCTGCAAGCTGCGCTGCAGGGCTTCGCGGGCGATCGGGAAATGCTTGGTGTAGCCGTTCGGGATCACGCGCTGGTAGTCGGGGAACTTGCCTTCGACCAGCTTGGAGATCAGCTCGACGTCGCCGAAGCGGAAACGGATCTGATTGGCTGCCACCGAGATCTCGATGGGCTCCTCGCTGTCGTCCAGGAGGCGCAGCAGTTCCAGCACCGTCTTGCGCGGGACGATCACTTCCTGCTTGGGGGCATCGGCATCGATGGCGACCGCGCAATAGGCCAGGCGGTGGCCGTCGGTGGCGACGCAGCGCACGTTGTTGCCGTCCAGCACCAGCAGCATGCCGTTCAGGTAGTAGCGGATGTCCTGCTGCGCCATCGCGAAGTGCACCATGTTCATCAGGTGCTTGAACGACTTCTGCGTCATGGTCAGCGAAGCGTTCCACGAGGCCGGCTGGGCCACGGTGGGGAACTCCTCGGCCGCCAGGGTCTGCAGCGCGAAGCGGCTCTTGCCGGACTGGACCGACAGCTTCTTGTTGGCCAGGGAAAGGGACACGTCGCCGGTGTCGGGAAGGGCGCGCAGGATGTCGAGCAGCTTGCGGGCTGCCACCGTGGTGGACTCAGACGCATCACCCACGCCGAAATCGGCATGGGTGGTGATCTGAACCTCGATGTCGGTGGACACGAACGACACGCGGCTGCCTTCCTTGCGCAACAGGATGTTGGCCAGGATGGGCAGGGTGTGCCGCCGTTCCACGATGCCTGAAACGGTCGCGAGCGGCTTCAGCAATGCATCGCGTGAGGCTTTGACCAATTGCATATCCAATCCTTCTTTGGGTTGGTAGTTAATAGGACCCTGTGAATAACTGGAATTTCTTCAAAAAACTATTATAAATCAAGAACTTGTCCAGTTTTTAGCGAGTGGGGAACCGGCCTGGAGAATAGCGCACAACCATGAACAACTTTCGATCGAAAAAAACGGCGTCGGGTTGTCCAGAAATGCTCCACGGTTTTTCCACACTCCAACTCACAGGGTCCCGGATGGGGTTCGTCGCGGTTCGTCATCCTTTCAGGGTTTGTTCGAGCACGTGCAGCGAATGGTTCAGTTCCGCCTGCTTGGCCCGGGATTCCGAAATCTTGCGCACCGCGTGCAGCACCGTGGTGTGGTCGCGGCCCCCGAAGAGCTCGCCGATCTCGGGCAGGCTCTTCTGGGTGAGCTCCTTGGCCAGATACATGGCGATCTGGCGCGGCAGGGCAATGTTGGCGGGCCGCCGCTTGGAATACATGTCGGCGACCTTGATCTTGTAGAAGTCCGCCACGGTCTTCTGGATGTTCTCGACGGTGATCTGGCCGTTGGACACGGACAGCAGATCCTTCAGGGCGTCCTTGCAGACGTCCACCGTGATGGCGCGGCCGTGGAACTTGGCGTAGGCCAGGACCTTGCGCAGCGCGCCCTCCAGCTCGCGCACGTTGCTGCGCAGGTGCTTGGCGATGAAGAAGGCCACTTCCTCGGGCAGGTGCACGCCCTCGGTCTCCGCCTTCTTCAGCAGGATCGCGACGCGCATTTCCAGCTCGGGCGGCTCGATGGCGCAGGTCAGGCCCGAGTCGAAACGCGAGATGAGCCGGTCGTCGATGCCGGACAGCTCCTTCGGATAGGTATCGCTGGTGATGATGATCTGCTTGCGCAGCGCCACCAGGGCCTCGAAGGCGTAGAAGAATTCTTCCTGGGTGCGGTTCTTGCCCGAGAAGAACTGGATGTCGTCGATCAGCAGCAGGTCCAGCGAATGGTAGTAGCGCTTGAAATCGTCGAAGGCCTTGCGCTGGTAGGACTTGACCACGTCGGACACGAACTGCTCGGCGTGGATGTAGCGGACCCGCGCGGCGGCGTTCTCGGCCATCATGGAATTGCCGATGGCGTGGATCAGGTGGGTCTTGCCCAGGCCCACGCCGCCATACAGGAACAGCGGGTTGTACGAGGTGCCGGGGTTCTCGGCCACCTGCAGCGCGGCGGCGCGGGCCAACTGGTTGGCCTTGCCGGTGACGAAGTTCTCGAAGGTGAGCTCGACGTTCAGGCGCGACCGTTCGTAGATGCCCGTGGCTTCGCTGGCTTCGGCCTTGGCCGGAGCGGCGGGACGCGGCGCGGGACGAGGCGCCTCGGTTGCCCGCTGCGCCGCCCGGGCCGCCGCGGAATTGACCGCGGCGACCGGATCGCCGGGAAAGCCCAGCGGCGCCTGCGCAGCCTGGCGCGGCGCGGCATGGCCGTTGCCGGCGTGGCCGTTCCCGTTGGCGGCAACGGCAGCGGGGCTGGGCGCGGGCGGCCGCAGTGGGGCCACCATGCGGGGGGTATCCAGTTCGAACTTGACTTGCACGGGGCGCTGGAACCACTGCGCCGCCAGAGATTCGATACGGCCGGAGAAATTGCTGCGCACCCAGTCGAGCTTGAAACGATTGGGCGCCGCGACCCGCAGCACCGCCTCGGCTTCATCGAAGGCGAGCGGGACGAGGGGACGTATCCAGGCGCTGTACTGCTGAGGAGTGAGTTCCTGCTCTAGCGTCTGGGCGCAGGTTTGCCAAAAATCTTCCATGAATCTCGCTAATAGGACCGGTGCGCCCACGCAGGACAGGGGGCGCGAAGGATGTTCTAGTGGCCGATCCCGAAACCTCCGATTCTACTCCTCCGGGCGGAAGTTATCCACAGGCGCGCCCGGTCCATCCCGGCTGCGCCGCGCCTAACTGATTGACAACATTGGATTTATTTGACACCATGGAGGGCTTTCCGAATTTCACGAAGAGATTCGGGCTGAATCCAAGACCCTGGGTTGGCAGTCTTTCCAAGGATGCATGCCGGGCTTCGCGCGCGCTTAACTTCAAGCTTTGCCGGGCCGCACGCAGGCCGGGACTGCGCAAGCTTCCGGGGCGGCTTTCATACCCATACCGGAACTCAGGAACTGTCATGAAACGTACTTACCAACCTTCCGTCACCCGCCGCAAGCGTACCCACGGTTTCCGCGTGCGCATGAAGACCCGTGGCGGCCGCGCCGTCATCAACGCCCGCCGCGCCAAGGGCCGCAAGCGCCTGGCCATCTGACGGCAGTGCCGGCCGTCGTACAGGCCGGCCACGCAGCGTTACAGCATTGAATCCGCGCGCGTCGTTTCCCGGCACCGCGCGGTTGCGCAGCCCGGCGGAATTCGCTCCTGCGCTGAAAGGGCGCCGCCTTGCAAGAGGGGCGCTTTTTGTTTTGAGCATGGCGCCGTCGGCCCAGCCCCGGCTGGGCCTGGTGGTGGGCAAGCGCTACGCCCCCCTGTCGGTCAGCCGCGCCGCCCTGAAACGCGTCGCGCGCGAGGCCTTCCGGCTGCGGCGCGCGGAACTGCCGGCCGGCGATTATGTCTTCAGATTGCACGCCCGCATTCCTTCGTGCTCGCTGACCGAACTCAAGCGCCAGGCCAGGCAGGAAATCGACGCCCACCTGGCCCGGGCAATGAAGGCGAACCGCCCCGGCTAGACCGGACGGACGGCCGAAGGCGGGCGTATTTCCCGCAACAGGGGCCCATCGTGACGGAAACCCATAGCAACGCGCTGCCCACCGGCTCGACGCTCCCGCGCCGCCTGCTGATCTGGCCCATCCGTTTCTACCGGTACTTCCTGAGCCCCTGGATCGGCCAGTCCTGCCGCTTCACCCCCACCTGCTCCGCCTACACGATGGAAGCCATCGACCGCCACGGCCCCGTCCATGGCACCTATCTGGGCCTGCGCCGCATCTGCCGCTGCCACCCCTATGCCCAAGGAGGTCTGGACATGGTCCCCCCCCTACGCGCTGACGCGCGCCCCCCAGGGGGCGGCACTGGCGGACCAGCAAAGCCGGATCCGCTGTGCCCTGGGGTAAAACCAGGCTGGCGACGACTGGCGTTTTGGATAAGAGGAAACCGGTAGGAAGACACGAAACAGACCCAGGATGCGGTGGATCCGGCTTTGCCGGTCCACCCGCATCGCCCCCACGGGACCCGGCGCCGGGCCGCCCCAAGCCGGGTCCCGGCCCCCTCGGGGGGCTGCCGCGTAGCGGCTTGGGGGGCCCACCATTCGGGGCGCGCGTAAGCGCGTAGGGGGGGGCCTTGCTACACTAGCGGACTTTGCCGCGACGACGATTGGAACTATCCGTCCATGGACATGCAACGCACCATCCTCTGGATGATCTTCTCGCTATCCCTGCTTTTCCTGTGGGATGGCTGGCAGAAGTACAACGGACATCCCTCGATGTTCGGCTCCACCCCCGCCAAGACGGCGACCGCGCAGGCTCCGCAGGCCCAGCCCGACCAGGCCGGCGTGCCGTCCGCGACGCCGGCGGCCGCGCCCGCGGCCGGCACAGACGCCGTTCCCGGTAGCGCGCCGCAGGCCCAGCAGCCCGCGCCCGCCGAGAAAATCGTCGTCACCACCGACGTGCTGCGCCTGACCTTCGACACCGTTGGCGCGCAGATCGTCAAGGCCGAACTGCTCAAGCACGCCGACATCGAAGACCACGAGCACCCCACCGTGCTGCTGGACGATTCCGCGCAGCGCGTCTACCTCGCGCAAAGCGGCGTGGTCGGCGCGGCCAACGGCGCGTCGTTCCCGACGCACCGCACGCCCTTCCACGTCACCACCCCGGCGCGCGAACTGGCCGGCGACAAGCTGGAGATCTCGTTCGAGGCCGAGAGCGGCGGCGTCAAGCTGATCAAGACCTTCACCCTGCACAAGGGCCAGTACGCCATCGACGTGCGCCACAACCTGGCCAACGTCGGTACCGAGCCCGTCTCGCCCTCGCTCTACTTCCAGCTGACCCGCGACGGCAACAAGCCGCCCGGCGAAAGCCATTTCTACAGCACCTTCACCGGCCCGGCCATCTATACCGCCGAGCACAAGTTCCAGAAGGTCACGTTCTCGGACATCGAGAAGGGCAAGGCATCGTTCAACAAGTCGGCCAACGACGGCTGGCTGGGCATGATCCAGCACTACTTCGCCGTGGCCTGGGTGCCGCCCGAAGGCGTGGCCCGCACCTACGACATGTCCAAGGTCGGCAATAACCTGTACGCCGTGCGCGCCATCGAACCCGTCGGCACGCTGGCTCCCGGCACCGGCAACACCGTCGACGCCAAGCTGTGGATCGGCCCGCAGGACCAGTCCGCCATGGCCGCCGTGGCTCAGGGCCTGGACCTGGTGGTGGACTACGGCTGGCTGACCATCATCGCCAAGCCGCTGTTCCTGCTGATGACCTGGCTGCACAAGCTGCTGGGCAACTGGGGCTGGACCATCGTCGCGCTGACCGTCATCATCAAGGCGGTGTTCTTCCCGCTGTCGGCCGCGGGCTACAAGTCCATGGCGCGGATGAAGAAGGTCGCCCCGCGCATGCAGGCGCTGAAAGAGAAGTTCGGCGACGACCGCCAGAAGCTCAACATGGCGATGATGGAGCTGTACCGCACCGAGAAGATCAACCCGGTGGGCGGCTGCCTGCCGATGATCGTCCAGGTGCCGGTGTTCATCGCGCTGTACTGGGTGCTGCTGGCCAGCGTGGAAATGCGCAGCGCGCCCTGGATCCTGTGGGTGCATGACCTGGCCTCGCCCGACCCCTGGTTCATCCTGCCGGCGCTGATGATGGCCACCATGTTCCTGCAGATGAAGCTCAACCCCACGCCGCCCGATCCCGTGCAGGCCAAGGTCATGATGATCATGCCCCTGGTGTTCGGCGGCATGATGTTCTTCTTCCCCGCGGGCCTGGTACTGTACTGGGTGGTGAACAACTGCCTGTCGATCGCGCAGCAGTGGTTCATCACAAAAAACAATCGGTAGGAGTCTCCTGCGCGCTTGTCGGGCCGTTCCGGGAAACCGGGACGGCCTTTTGTTTTACAGTGCGGGGACGGGCTTCGCCGCCTTTTCCGAACTTCGCCCATGATTTCCGACCAGGATCCCATTGTCGCCATCGCCACCGCCGCCGGACGCGGCGGGATCGGTGTCGTGCGCGTGTCGGCGCGCCAGCCGCTCGATGGACTGATACAGGCGCTGCTGGGCCGCGCGCTGGTGCCGCGCCATGCGCACTACCTGCCTTTTCGCGATGCCGACGGCGGGATCATCGATGAAGGCATCGCGCTGTCCTTTCCCGCGCCGCATTCCTACACCGGCGAACACGTGCTGGAACTGCAGGGCCATGGCGGGCCGGTGGTGCTGCGGCGCCTGCTGGCGCGCTGTCTGCAGGCGGGCATGGAGATGGGCATGCGGCTGGCCGAGCCCGGCGAGTTCACCCGTCGCGCCTTCCTGAACGACCGCATGGACCTGGCCCAGGCCGAGGCCGTAGCCGACCTGATCGACGCGTCGTCCGAGGCAGCCGCCCGCAGCGCGGCGGCCTCGATGACGGGCGTGTTCTCGGCCGAGGTCAACGGCCTGGCCGACCGCATCGTGCACCTGCGCATGCTGGTCGAGGCCACGCTGGACTTCCCCGAGGAAGAGATCGAGTTCCTGGAGAAATACCAGGCCCGCGAAACCCTGGCCGCGATCCAGGCCGACCTGGCCCGGCTACTGTCGCAGGCGCGCCAGGGCGCCATCCTGCGCGAAGGGCTGCACGTCGTGCTGGCCGGCCAGCCCAACGTCGGCAAGTCCAGCCTGCTCAACGCGCTGGCCGGCTTCGACGCCGCCATCGTCACCCCCATCGCCGGCACCACGCGCGACAAGGTCGTGCAACAGATCGACATCGACGGCGTGCCCCTGCACGTGGTCGACACCGCCGGCCTGCGCGAGACCGAGGACACCGTCGAGCGCATCGGCATCGAACGCACCTGGGCCGAGATCGGCAAGGCCGACGTCATCGTGCACCTGCTCGATGCCACGCGCCCGGGCCCCGAACTCGACGCCGCCATCACCTCGCGGCTGCCGCCGCGCACCCCGGTGCTGGAAGTGGTGAACAAGATCGACCTGGTCGAGGACGGGCAGGTCGGACAGGCCCAGGCCGCGGGCGCCAAGCGGCTGCCCGTGTCGGCCAGGACCGGGCAGGGCCTGGACGCATTGAAGCGCGAACTGCTGGCGATCGCCGGATGGAATCCCTCGGCGGAATCACCTTATCTGGCGCGCGAGCGGCATATCCATGCGCTGCTGACGGCGGCGAATCATCTGGAACTGGCGGCCGGGCATGCGGCGCAAAGCGATCGGGTGCTGGATCTGTTCGCCGAGGAATTGCGGTTGGCGCACGAGGCGTTGACCTCGATTACCGGGGAGTTCAGCAGCGATGATCTGCTGGGCGTGATTTTTTCGCGGTTCTGCATCGGGAAGTGAGGTGAGGTCCAATGGCATCCACTGAAGTCTGCTGATGTGCCTGTAAGCCGCATAAATAAAGGGATTTTTGTCTACTGAAGGACTCGGTGATACAGTCGAAACCATCACCATTCGGGTCCATATATGGGTCCAATCTCTCCGAATGGCTTGACTGATTGGCTGTCATGGACCCAAAGGAGGGTCCATGTCTCTCACAGACACCGCACTCAAGGCGCTCAAACCCTGGGACGCCTCGTACATCGTCAGCGACAATCGCGGGCTGTACGTCGAAGTGCTGTCGAGTGGCAGCATCGTCTGGCGTTATCGCTATCGGTTGAGAGGCAAGCGCGAGAAGCTCACTCTGGGCCAGTCTCCGGCGCAGAAAAAGCAGCAGGAGAAGGTGGCCGGCGCAGCAGACGCCACCGTCGCCGACTTCGCCGAACGCTTCTTCAAGGACATCCAGTCACGCGATCGCAAGGACGTGACCATGACGCGCCGCTACCTGGAAAAGGACATCCTGCCGCACGTTGGCAGCAAGCCGATCCGGGACATCACCGCCGAGGACGTGCGCAGCGTCATCTGGCGCAAGAAGGAACAAGGCTTCGGCGCCGCCGCCGGCCAGGTGCGAGGCCTGCTCAAGCGGATGTTCGACTACGCGCTGACCTGCGGCCTGATCCAGACCAACCCGGTCATGGCCCTGCCCATGCGGCACGTCTACCGCGCCGCCGCCCGCGACCGGGCACTGAC